>Ga0209979_1000008_pt1 | contig 518405 bp, 393 predicted proteins | sample AnhtaG_FD_183114 | JGI IMG/M metagenome (GOLD analysis project Ga0209979, IMG submission 183114) | Deep subsurface microbial communities from Anholt, Denmark to uncover new lineages of life (NeLLi) - Anholt_01485 metaG (SPAdes) (version 2) | ecosystem: Environmental > Aquatic > Marine >... | reverse complement strand
GCCAGATAACCGTAAAACGTGTTACGCCCCACACGATCCAGATACATGTTATCCGCATCGAACAATCCCCGCTGAGGTGATCGCGTGCCAAGCATATGTCATCTCCTCAATCCGCATGCCCAAAATAGCAATCAACTGGATGCATCTATCACCTATATCATAATACCACCTTTGCTCGATTTCTGGAACCCCAAAAACCACTTTTCGGCTGGATTTCTAGGATGCTGCGCGGTTTGGCCGCAGAGTTTAATGGGAGCACAAGTAAGGTCAACATAGGCTCGGCGGCGGATATTGATAACCTTCAAGACCTTACGATATCCGCCTGGGTCTTCCTCCGCAGCCGAGGGGGAGCTGATGTCGGGACTCTCTTCAGCAAGTATTCCGCTGCATCGGACGCCTAGATACGCTTCTACGTCGCTAATCTTAGCGGTGGCTACGTGATGTTATATGGATTAGTCGAATGTGCGACAACAGATGCTCAGAGCTTTTCCGGTTATCAACTACAATTAAATGCTTGGCATCATGTAGGGATGACTTGGGCTGGGAGCGGCGACCGCCAGATACGGTTTTACATTGATGCAAGCGAAACATCTTATACGGGCGGAACCCCTGTTTCGGGCGTTGGTGCTCAAAAAGATGATTCGGCTGGAACGGCATACGTTGGCAGCGATGGGGGCGTGTGTGCAACCGATGGCTACATTACGACGTTTCTGCTTTACAACCGGCTTCTCTCCTCAGAGGAGATCGAGTATCTTGGTCAGGCAGATTTCTATATGGGCTCGGGCGGCGATCTCCGTGTGGCCATGTGGGAAAAATGGGGACAGGTTGACTCGTCCAAAATCTCCAACGGAATGGTGTGCTTTGAGTTTCACGACGGTTATGTGGCACAGTACACAAAAGCGAACCCCGTTTTCGACTCGCACGGTGTGGTGGCTAGCTTGGGGATAATCTCAACGTACGTTGACAGCTGGGGTCGGCTCTCGAGGGCTCAGTTAAAGGATTTTATTTCAGCGGGTTGGCAAATTTGCAGTCATTCTAAGACGCACCCAGACCACAAAGGCCGGACGGAGGATCAGCTGAGGACGGAGTACGCGGACTCAAGGGCCGCTCTTGAAGGTCTTGGTACGACGGTAAGACATTACATTTGGCCCTATGGTGCTCCGCAGGGCAAGTGTCGCGGTATCTGCGCCGAATACTACAAATCCGCTTCGGGCACCGGACCCGTGAACGTGTTAGATAACAACATGTTCACTATCGGGTATGTTACGATTGATAATCCCGCCGCGCTGCAAACATACAAGGGATATGTCGACACGGCTTACAGCAACAATCGGCTGTTAGTTTTTATGATGCACGATCCGGATGATGACGATGCGAACACGCTGACGGAACTGATCGAGCACATCCATGCGAAGTCAAATGACATGCCGATTGTTACGCGGGACCAGGCTTACCAGAACATGGTCTTCACACCACCCGAACCTCTTTATGGGGGATTTTCTCTGAAGTGCCAGAATCTTTCTGCGTCTCCCAAGCACTTTTATCAGACGGCGGAGCTAAGTGCGGGTGCACACAGAGTCTGTTTCCTGGCTTACACAGATGGTGGCATCGTCTCGGCGTCGCAGCTCGCTCCCTTCGCCGGCGTCCAATTTGTCAACCAAATTACAGAACCTCACTACGAGGATCAGGGCAACGGAGTTTTCTTATGCTGGGGAACCTTCGAGGCCAGCGCAGGCGAATGGAAGATCGGGATCCAAGTCGGGGCTGACACAACCGGTTACGTCGCTTTACCCACCTGCTATGTTTTGGCCCAGCCCCCGGTGGTTTCCGCTTCAAGAACAATAACCGGGGGTCGGGAGGGCATTCTATTGTGCTGGTACGGGACCGCGGGGGCGGAATATCAAGTTCTTTCTGGGCATAAACTCCCGCTACCAGACGACGAATGGACGACATGCTCCGGAAGGCTGCTGGGTCTTGGGCAATGCATGCTATGGTGGGATTTTCCTTTCGAGACCCCCGTAAACCAGATGTTCTATAGGGTCGAATTGCGCCCGATGACCCTGCCAGCGCAGTGATTGGCCCCGAGCTTGACGGCCCCAGCACACTCGCCGCGTTTAACCCCTTCGCGCTGTGCGCAGTACTTCCCGCAGGCGTCTTTTGAACTCAGACCTGAGCTTGCGGTGACGCTCGACCATCGCGCGCGACTCTTGAACTAAGCCACTGGAATGCCCTGCAGGCACACACGGAGACGTGCCCCGCAGGAGCCTCTTGCCACGCGCGCCGCGCTTTGGGCACCTCCACCAAAGGCACATGGGACTCCCTCCAAAACAAAGCCGCTAACAACCTCGCGCAACGCAAGAAGCGTGCCACGCGCGGTGGTAGACAGGCGCAACCCCTTGGGGGGGCGTTGGTTACAAGGGCATTTCATCCCATGGTCCAGGGCCTAGACAGTGAGGTCTGAACAAAAATGTGCCTGAGAGGGCCAAAGTCGTACCTCCCGACTCCGGCAGGGTAGCCAGTGCGCTTACATCCAGGTATCCAGCCTTCGGAGGCTCATAAGGCTGGGGTTGGGCTCTTTTCGCCCCCGGCTCCCTGTCGACGCCCCCTCAGGCCAGCACCTCGCCAGGAGCGCGGCAGCGCGCCCCCCTTCCTTCGCAGGACTCTCCCGCAACGTCGGAATGAACATCTTCGACCAGCGCATCTCGTACCTTTCGACAAGATAACAAGATGAACAGGATTTTCAGGATTTTCAGACCATCCTGTCCACCCCATTGTCCTGTCAGAAGACCTCTCTTCATTTCTTGGGAGAGGATAACAGGAGACACACGACGAAACAATCCTGTTCATCCTGTTGATCCTCTCAAATGTTCAAGCTGGTTCGATTGCCTGGTCGGCGAATTCGTGCTACAATCCAATGTGCGGCAGGTGTGCAACAGGAAGGAGGGTTCGATCATGGCCGCTAACTGCAAAAAGCTGTTTTCGCGCCATACGGACAAGATGGGTCTCGGCGTCTGTCTCGCCTTTTTACTGACCGCGGCTGTCATCTCTGTCCAGCCGGGATCGGTGGGGCCCGAAGTGCCAGCCGAAAAGAAAGCCGTCCCCTTCAAAATCCGACACACAAGGTCAAAAACCGTCACCCGGAAAACAGGGGTGGTGTCCGTGCGGGTCGCGACCTTCGAGGCTCTGGAGGGCAAATGGAGGGTCTGGTATCCCCACGATCGCTTTACTTCCGGGGAGAAGTCGTTCGACGTCTACCGGGGCTGCGCCATCGGTGAAATCAACGGGCAGAGGAGAAGCTTCACGGTGGCGGGGGTCGAGCCTCGGGCGGTTACCCTGGAAGAGGAAAGGGAATACCTATTGCCGGATGACGCGACGCCTTTCAAGCTGCAAGAGATCGTTCAGCGTCCCGTTGACGTCCTCTTCAGAGGCTTCGTGGATAATCCGTTCACCGTCCCGTACGACATCACACTCGTCTGGGGCGGCGGCCGCAAATCGCATTATGTCCCCCTCGGCCAAACCTTTCACGGCTATAGAGTCTACCCTCTCGAGAAGCGGACTGTGGAAGAGCCGGGCGCCCCCGGAGGCAAAAGGGACCGCTACTTCATCACGCTCAAGAAAGAAAGGGAGCACCCCGTCGTGATAGAGATGGGGAAGACCGTGCGCATTACCGACCGAATCGCCACGCTCGAGGTCAAAGAAGGTAAATGGCGTGTCACTCACCGCGATGAAAAACTGAGTTCCGGTGAGAAGGTCTTTGAGGTCTTCGACGGCTGCATCATTCGCCAGATCGAGGGCGAGCGGAGGGAGTTCACCATCACACGCCTCGCAGACAACACCGTCACCCTCAAAGAGCGGATAAGCCACGTCCTGCGCGTCTCATCGGAATAGCAACGGGACCGGAGTGGAAATATGGCAACGGGAAGCCAATCTTCAACACGGACAGGACTCCTCGTTGTGATCGCTGCGCTCCTTGTCGCGACAGAGGGGTGCCGCTTTGAGAGAGTCAAGACCAGCAAAACCAAGAGCACCATGGATAATCTGACCATTGCCTTGACGAACTACGAGCGGGATGTGGGCAGCTTCGAGGCGAAGCTTGACAGTGGAGACCAGATGCCCACAGGCCTCTTGCACGACGCCTCGAAAAGGGCAAAGGTGATCCAGATTCTCACTGGAAAAAAGCCCGATGGGACAGTAGACCCCCGCATCAGGGCAGACCTAAGGTGGAACGGTCCCTATCTCGAACCGAGCAGCAGGGAACTCAAGAATGGCCAGCTTGTGGACGCGTGGGGCAACCCCCTCATGATCCGAATAAAGAGGCGGAAGTACGATGCCGCCATGCGTTACAAGCCCGACTCATTCGAAATCTATTCCCTTGGTCCCAACGGGAAGGACGAGAGTGGCTCGGGCGATGACATCAATAACTGGGATCTGTGACTGGTCCTGAAAACCTCAGGCTCGCCTGTATTTCCGTGGCACAGCGTGCCAATCGCTTTCGGCCGGACACAAGGGGCTCCCATTTTCCGCAGAAAGTCCGGTCCTTCCATCGCTACCCTGAGCATTGCCTAACCGACGATCCCATCTCCTGCTGTAATCGGCTTGTGTCACCGCATAGCAGGCGGAGGATGAGGAAAGACGTTTCTCTGCGCACTCCGCGTGCTCTGCGGTTCCCTCGCACCGGTCGGTCGGAAAGGGGAACTTTTGCGTTGACAAAGTTTGTTTTGGCTGATAAAGTTCGGGACGACAAAGTTTATGGCTCACTGTTTGTCGGAGAAGGACCATGACCCATAGCCCTGCCCTATCGGCAAGCCTCGAGGACTATCTGGAGACGATCTATCACCTGGTCAGGGAGAACCGCGTCGCCAGGGTGCGGGACATCTCCGCAAAGATGGGTGTCAACATGTCCTCCGTCACCGGGGCGCTGAAGCTGCTCTCCTCTCACAACCTTGTGCATTACGAGCCGTACGAGGTCATCACGCTGACCGAGGCGGGTCTGGCACGCGCGAAGGAGCAGGCCCGCCGCCACACCATCCTGAAGAATTTTTTGCTCAACGTCCTCTCCCTCGACCCGCACGTGGCTGAGGACAATGCCGACCGCATGGAGCACGCGGTGGACGCTGAGACTCTGGAGCGTCTCGTTCGATTTGCGGAGTTCGTGGAGCGCTGTCCCCGGGGAGGGAAACAGTGGATCGAGCTGTTTCGGACCTTTTGCGAGAAAGGCGCCCCAAACGAACAATGCCAGCGCTGCCTGGAGTCATGCCTCGAGGCGATTCGTCAGGTCAGGGACGAAACAAAGCCGGAGGCAACCGCCGCTGCTGAGCATGTCCCGCTGAGCGAGTTGGCTCCTGGCGAGAAGGGCCGAGTTGTGAAAGTCGGCGGGCAGGGGCGGACCCGCAAGAAAATCGTGGAAATGGGCATCGTCCGCGGAACGGTCGTCGAAGTGGAGAAGTTTGCTCCCCTCGGAGACCCCATGGACCTCAAGGTAAAGGGCTACCACCTCTCCTTGAGAAAGAACGAAGCCGCGGGAATCCTTATTGAGCGGGATGGAAGCCAGGAAGCGTCTGGAGGCCAGGAGGAGTGAACCCTGATCCACAAAGCCCTCGCAAGCGCCCGCCCATGCTTTTGAGCATGGTGTCAAACGGAGAGAAGGTCACGCTTATTGCGATCCAGGCGGGGCGGGGGCTTGTGCAGCGTCTGGCGGACATGGGTTTCGTCCCCAGCGTGGAAATCGTGGTGGTGAACAACGGGGCTCCGGGCCCCATCGTCGTCACGCTCAGAGGAAGCCGGCTCGTTTTGGGACGAGGAATGGCTCATAAAATAATTGTGCAGTAAGCGTCTCTTTTTTCGCACGGCAGTTTGGCAAGACAAACTTTCTTGTGGTAGACAAATACGCCCGCAGAAATTGGACAGGATTTACGCGATGAACAAGATGCATGGATTGGGGTTGCGGATTGCCGATTTCGGATTTGGGGTCGAGGTTCGGGCGAACGCGAAATCCCGGACGGCCCATATGTTCCAATCCGCAATCCGAAATCCGAAATCGCAAACGCATGGAACCATCCTGTGAATCCTGTCAAAAAATGAACCTGTCCAATTCTTATGGAAGCTGTGACAAAAACAATCACCATCGCCCTTGCCGGAAACCCCAACGCCGGCAAGACAACCGTGTTTAACAGCCTCACCGGTTCCCGGCAGCATGTAGGCAATTACCCCGGCGTGACCGTCGAGAAGAAAGAGGGCTTTCGGGATCACAAAGGCTACCGGATAGAGATCGTTGACCTGCCGGGTACCTACAGCCTGACCGCCCACTCCACCGAAGAACTGATCGCTCGCCACTTCGTCGTCGAGGAAAAGCCGGACGTCGTGGTGGACATTGTTGACGCCACCAATCTGGAGAGGAACCTTTACCTGGCCGTGCAGTTCATGGAGCTGGGAGTGCCCCTTGTCCTTGCCATGAATATGAGCGACATGGCAAAGGCGCGGGGATACGAGATTGACCACGAGAAGATGTCCGTTCTCTTCGGATGTGCGGTTGTGCCCACCGTCGCCACCAAGGGCCAGGGGATGAGCGAGCTCCTCGACGCGGTAATCGAGAGCGTGAGCGGACAGCGGCAGCTTCCCCGAGTGACCGTCAGATATGGAGCGGAGATTGAGGAAGAAATCGCCAAGCTTTCACGGCTCCTGGAACAATGCTCGGAGATTGAAGAAGACTACAGTCTCCGGTGGCTGGCTGTGAAGCTCTTGGAGAACGATGAAGAGGTGGGGGGAAAAATTCGACGGGAGTGCCGGAAAGGCCACGAAATTCTTGCCGCACTTGAGCACAGAAGTCAGCATTTGGAGACGGTGTTCGGGGACGTTCCGGAGATCGTTATCGCTGATCGCCGGTACGGATTCATCTCCGGCGCGTGCCGGGAAAGCGTGCGGACCACCGGGCAGTCTCGTTACGACATGTCGGAGAAGATTGATTCCGTTCTCACCAACCGGATCATTGGACTTCCTCTCTTCTTCGCCTTGATGTACCTCGTTTTTCAGTTCACTTTTGCCGTGGGCGACCCCGTCATGGGGCTTCTGGAGCGGTTCTTCGCATGGCTTGGCGAGACACTCTCCATGCTGTGGCCGCGGACTTCCGGAAGTCCCCTGAAATCACTCCTCGTGGATGGGGCAATCGGAGGAGTGGGCACCGTCATCTCCTTCCTGCCGAACATCATGTTCCTTTTCCTGGCTATCGCGATCCTCGAGGACTCCGGCTACATGGCACGGGCGGCGTTCATCATGGATCGTGTCATGCACAAAGTCGGGCTTCACGGCAAGAGCTTCATTCCGATGCTCATCGGCTTTGGATGTTCCGTGCCCGCGGTCATGGCAACCAGGACTCTCGAGAACAAAACCGATCGCCTCACAACAATCCTGGTCGTCCCCCTGATCAGTTGCGGCGCAAGGCTGACGATCTACCTGCTCATCATTCCCGCGTTCTTCCATCCCGCCTGGCGGGCACCAGTCCTGTGGATCATGTATCTCATCGGCATCCTCCTGGCCATGGCTGCCGCGAGGCTCCTCCGTTCGACATTGCTCAGAGGAGAAGCTACACCTTTTGTCATGGAGCTTCCCCCCTACCGCATGCCCACCATCAAGGGAGTCGCCATCCACATGTGGGAACGTGCCTCCATGTTCCTCCGGAAAGCCGGGACCATCATTCTGACCATCTCGATTCTTCTCTGGGCTTTGACCAGCTACCCCAGGAGAAGGGAGTTCCACGTAGACTACCATGGGCAGCTCGCCCAAGCCGAGCGAGAATATCTTGCCAACGTGAAGTCGCTCAGCCCCATCCTCGGATTGCCGCAAGACTCACAGACTTTGACCAGGGCCATCACAGCCGAGCTTGAAATGGCTTCCCAGCAACAGAAGTACTACCAGCATCAGGAAGAATTCAAAAACGCTGTGACACGAAAGGACGGACTGATCCAGAAACTCAAGGCCACCGAAGAAGGACCGATCCTTTCAAAATTCCTGCGAATCCGAGACGTGCTCGATAAAGCGGAACGAGAATTTGCCACTGCTGTCACCCGGAGGGAGGTCGAGAAAGATAGCCCTGAATACACCAGGCTCCAGAACAGACGCGATCCAACACTTGAGGAAGCGAGGCGACTCGACCCGGCAATGTACACGGCCGTGGTCAAGTATCTCAACGAGGTCCGGTCACCCTTTGACCAACACAGAGAAGAAATTCGGAGAAAAAAAGGGGCGGGGCAACTCGCCCATTCAGTTGCCGGAAGAATCGGACGTGCCATAGAGCCCGCTTTGCAGCCCCTCGGCTTTGACTGGAAAATCGGGACCGCCCTGCTGGGCGCCTTCGCCGCCAAGGAGGTTTTTGTGGCGCAGATGGGCATCGTCTTCTCGGTCGGCGATGTGGAGACAAACCCCGATAACCTCCGTGTCAGGCTGCGGAAGAACTACACCCCTCTCATCGCCTTCTGCATCATGCTCTTCACGCTAATTTCCATGCCCTGCGTGGCGACCCTCGCCGTCACCCGCCGAGAAGCCGGCTCCTGGAAATGGGCCCTCCTCCAATTCGGCGGCCTGACCACCCTCGCCTACCTCCTCACCCTCCTCGTCTACCAGCTCGGCTCCCTTCTGACATAACCCGCCACTCACATCCCCTTTCCGACAGCACAACAAGATGAACAGGATCGTTCCGTCCATTTGGGATTTCAGACTTCGCATTGCGGAATGATCGGCTGTGGCTTGCGGCACAGTCACCGTTCGCCGCTGCCCACCACCTCCAATCCGCAATCCGCAATCGCCAATCCGCAATCTCTGCATCCTGTCCATCCTGTAAATCCTGTCAGAGAATTCCTGCTCTCCCCCCTCCGCGGAAGTCCTGGCCGCCCTGGCCGTAGCCCCTAGGCAGGCGGGCGCGCTTTTCAGCAACCCCGCCCCTGGTGGGGCTCCCCTTCCACATTTGCCCTCATGGCATCGAAGATCCGCGCACTCCCCGCCTGCCGCAGCGCCAAACGGCCCAACACGAGACCCTGAGGAGCGTTTATCTGAGAGATCACCCCCCAGTTGGCTATGCTCACCAATCGCCGGCGCCTTCACTCGTTGGCCATATCCCCTTTTTCCAAATATATCTTTCTACTAAAAAAATCCAATATCAGTAGATCGTAACCTAATTTTCTGAGTATATGAAACGGTATTATTATCTCGTCAGCATTCTCCTGTAATACAAACCTTACTTTCTCAATTTCCTTATCACCAATAATTATACTACCCTTATATTTCTTTCCACCCAATTCTAACAGATCCCATATCCTTTGCGGCAATAAAATTTCTCCATAGGCACCTGTATCCAATGTGCCCTCTAGTCCTCGTCCACGAATCTTACATTTCACGAAAACACACACTTGTCCGGACGTCCCCCTTTTTAAAATAAATGGCAGAGCATAACACTCTTTATTTGAATCATAAGCTCTGTCATAAAATGTTACATAGTTTCTCCCATAATCCAACAATATTGAGAAGTTCGATAACACATCGAGACCTAGGAGTCCGGATTTTTTGAAAAGCCTTAAGAATAAAAATTGAAAATCAACTTGGCTCGTTAACACCAGTACAGGTAATTTTGATATTTGAAAACTACCTATTTCTATTACATCAACACTACCTTTATAACATTGCACCCGTTTGTGTGGGAATTGGCGCACAAATTCTACTATATGCTTAGCTTCTGACTTGTGTAATACTACATTCGCTTTTTCCGCGAGTATTGGATTTAGTACTGTTAGCATAGCCCCTGTATCTATTGTGAAATAAGCCTTTACACCGTTTATTTTTCCAGGTATTGCGAAACGATCTCCCCCAAGCGGTTTTCCTGGAAACCTTAACTTGCGTTTAATTTTCACACTCTGATCACTGAGGCGTTGTAAATTTCCTGATGGTATCTTGAATCGTATGTTTTCTGTTTCTTCTTTTATTGTTAGTCTGTTGTAATCATATTTATGTATTCTTAAGCCTACACAGCCGCTTAACGCTAAGACATAGGCTATTATCAACGATTGTATTGGTCTCATATGGCTGCGCATTGAGTTCACGGGCCGTGTCAGACGCCATCCGTGTCAGGCGGATGGTTATGACTTTTCCTTCTAGGCTAAATCCACGTATAAAGTGCTAATCTGATAACAATGATTATACAGTCTGCATCAAGCGGTAAAGGCAGGCTGTTTCTTTCTGTATAAGAACTCTCGCGACACTGAGCTTGATCCACATAACCTCTGTCCAATCAGAGTTCTACCGCCTTCCGGTCCTTCGGCTCGTTCCGATTCATAAAGCCTCCATCAAACGACTCACATGCCCGCCAGGTCTTGAGCCACCTTCATTCTCCCCGCGCTGTTCAAGCCTGTCAAGCATTTTTGCGCTGAAAAACTCGCCGGCAAATGCCGCCCGCGCCCAGCGTTTCGCGCCCCCGTCCATCCTCTTCTTTGCGACCTTTGCGCCTTTGCGAGAGGTTTTCTTATCCGCGTCCCTCCGCGCCTCTGCGTTCCCTCCTCTTTGCCCCCTGCACTTTCTGCGCTTGACAAAATCCTGTCCATCCTGTTGATCCTGTCAAAAATTTCCCCCTGCGTCCGTCTGCGGTTCCGCCTTCCTTCCACCTCTGCGTTCTCCGCGCCCTCTGCGGTTGCTCCTTCTGTACCCCTTTTTGCGCTTGACAAAATCCTGTCCATCCTGTTCATCCTGTCCAAAATTCCCCTCCCCGCGTTCTGTGCGGTTTAGCTCCGTGGCATGGGCATCTTGCCCATGATCCTCCACGGGCGGGACGCCCGTGCCACTCCTTCTGCCCCTCCGTCCCTGCGATCTTCGTCCTTGACAAATCATCGCTCATCGTGTATAATCCTGTCAAAAGAACGGAGAAACACAATCCTTTCACGAGGAACAATATGCCATCTCTGAGCACATTTCTTCCACCAATTCGCCCCTTTCTGTGCCTCACCGCCCCATCTTCCGCCTGCTGCCGCATGCCAGCCCCATCCTTTTCCCCGATTTTCCCAACCAGGTTGGGATTTCTTCGTGCTCAAACCACCCCAAAATCCCAACTTTTCGGGGGGTTCCCCCTTTTTTTAGAAATCGTCGCCTCACCCCTCCGCGGTCATCCTGGGCAATCTCACACCTCTCGTGGTACAATGACAGTCGGAATAGTCCAAATAGAAACCTTGTCCAACAGACATAGGAGGATAGTTCATGCTTAGATACATTCTCATGGCATTTGTATTAGCTGTAGCTTTGTCGGGGCCGGCGAAGGCTGATGCAGCCAGAAAATGGGATGTCGGATGCAGAGACGGAGGATACCTCCGTGGAATGGGCTTGAGCGATGTCTGGGCTGCTATGGACGCCATAGGCATCTCGCGGGTCGAAGTAAAAGTCCAGAACGATCTCTCTTGTCCCGGTCTTTTCGAGAACGGAAAAACTCCATACCGTCTTGACACAACCCAGGCCTGTCAGCAGCTCCGCAAGAAGCTCGCCGAAAAGAAAAAATCCATCGCCGCCTTTTGCTGCGTGGCGACGCTTGAGAAGGGCAAGTCCGATGAGGACAGCGTCGCATGGATCGAGAAGATTGCCGAGGCGGCTCGCGACCTCGGCCGCCCCGTGATCATGATCCCCATTGTGGGAGGAGGGTTTTCCGACGAGGAGTTCGTGGAACGCGCCACCGCCTTTGTCAAAAAACTTGTGCCCATCGCCGAACGGTACGACGTGCAGATCACCCTGGAGAATCTCGGTCACTACTGGAACCGCAGGGAGATTCTCGAACCGGTTCTTAAAGCCGTCCCCACGGATCGCTTCGGATTGGCGCTCGACATTACGAACATGTACTGGTTCGGTCACCCCTTGAGCAAGCTTTATGATCTGGCAACAACTTTTGCCCCATACGTCCGCTACGTTCACGTCAAGAACGTCAAATATCCTGAAGAGAAAAGGGAAGTGCAGCGCCCTGAGGGATGGCAATATGGAAAATACACCGCTCCAGTGAGAGAAGGCGATGTTGATTTCCGTAGAATCATTGCGATACTGAGGAAGGCTGGCTACCGCGGCGACCTGACTCTTGAAGATGACAGCCTCGGAAAATTCGACGCGGCCGGCCGGAAGAAGGTTCTGCGGGACGACGTTAAACTTCTGAGAGAAATCATCGTTGAAATGGAATAGTCTCTGTCGAATGAGATGGCGATTCACCTTAAAGGGGCAGGAGAATCGCCGGAGAAGGAGTTGTGGAACGGTCAAAGAGCATTGTAATTCTGTCAGGATTGCTTACGGCGATTTTGACCGGAGGTTGTGATATGGCTGTCAGGAAGGAGCCTCCGAAGAAGGTCGGGGGCTGGGTTCGCTCCGAGCGGCCCAGAAAAGTCAACCGGAAGAACATTTTTGACTACATGAACGGCGCGGGGGAGCTGTATCTCGCGTACTCATTTGTCGGTCTCGATGTCTGGAATTATGAGAACCCCGACGGGCCAAGAATCCTCCTCGAGGTTTACGAGATGAAGGATTCGCCGGACGCCTTCGGCGTCCTTTCCTTCGACTTGAACGGAGAGGAAATCGGAATCGGACAAAGGTCTGTCTACGCCGTGGGTCTTTTGCGGTTCTGGAAAGGCAAGCACTTCGCCCGAATTCTCGCGGAGGCGGAGACGCCCCAGGCGAAAGCGGCTGTGCTGGAGATCGGGAAAAACGTCGCCGCTGAGCTGCCTGGAAAAGGATCCTTGCCGGAACTTGTCGCCTGGCTCCCGCAAACCGGACTCTTGCCAGCCAGCGTCCATTACTTCCACACGAAGATCTGCCTTGACTATTTCTACTATCTCGCAGACGATAATATCCTGAACCTCGGTGAAAAGACGGATGCGGTCATAGCAGATTATCGAACGCCTTCCGGAAAGGCGAAGCTCCTCGTGGTGGAGTACGATTCTGAAGCGTCAAGCCTCGGAGCCTGGGAGAGCTTCCACAAGGTCTACCTGAATCAAAAGCCACCGGAAGGAAACGTGGTTGACTCAAAGAAAATCGAGGGGGAGCAGTGGGTCTGCTGCCGGAAGGAAGGCAATCTGCTCCTGATAGTCTTGGAGGGAGAAAGCCAGAAGGATTGTGAAGAACTGTTGCAACGTGCAACGTCAAATTTGGTCAAAGGAGGATAAGAAGTCCATGAAGAATCAGACATCTGGAATAACCAGGCGAGATTTCCTGCGGGGGACGGCTTTCGCGGCTCTGTCTTCCGCCATAGGAATGAGAGTCGCAGGCGAAGCAGCATCTGCTGCCGCGGCGGGAGAAAAGCAGCTTGCCAGCATAGTGTTCCTCATTCGCGACGAGAACGCTCTCGACGAGATGCATAGGGTGAATACGAAAGCCGTGTCTCAGATGCTGGACAAGATTGTCTGTGCTGTGGCCGGGAAAGACGACGTCAACGCGGCCTGGCGGACGTTCGTCAAGCCGGATGATACGGTCGGTCTCGTGCCTACCGCGCACCTCAACCCAACCCACAAGGAAGTCACCCGGCTCGTCAGGGAGAAGCTGACGGATGCGGGGATTCCAGCGAAAAACATTCTCCACGCGCAAGGGAAGAAAGGCGTCCACAAGAAGTGCGGCGTGTTGATCCCCCTCCCTAACCTGAAGGCGCACTGGCTCACGGGCTTCGGGACAGTTCTGAAGAACTACATCCAATTCGGCGGCAAGGCATCGGCCTACCACGGCGACAAAAGCAAGGACCTGGGGCGCCTCTGGAATTTGCCCGGTGTCAAAGGCAAAACCAAGCTCGTCATCGTAGATGCGCTCCGACCCCTGTTCGACAAAGGGCCGCAGGTCTTCCCACAGTACCTCTGGCATTACAACGGCATCATTGCAGGCACCGATCCGATCGCCGTGGAAGCGGTCTGCGTGAAGATCATCCAGAGCAAAAGAGATGCGTTCAAGGGCGAGTCCTGGCCGCTCAGCCCACCGCCAACGTGCGTTGAGGCCGCCGACAAGGAATACAACCTCGGCTGCTCCGATCTCGCGAAAATCAAAGTGGTCAAGATGGGCTGGGAGGAGGGTTCGCTCGTTTGAACGGGTTTGCCCCCATTTCCTGAGGAAGCCGGGCGGCCGAAGGCACTCTTCCTTCGCGGGATGCTGCGGCAAAGCTCACTCGTAGGCGAGCGCTTCGCAGGGATCGAGCCTGGCCGCCTTGATGGCAGGGTAGAGTCCGAAGAAAAGCCCGGTTGTCAGCGCAAAGGCAAAGGATATGAGGAGGGACTCCGGGGAGATGGGAGCTTCCCAACGGTGTTCCGCTTGCGGGAGATGAATGTTCAATAGGCTGCATATCCAGTTTCCCGCCAGGACGCCCACGACGATTCCGATAACGCCACCCGTCACCGTCAGGAGCAGCGATTCCCACACGAACTGCACTAACACGTCCAGGGGGCTGGCTCCGACCGCTTTTCTGATTCCGATCTCCCTGATCCGCTCGCTCACCGAAGCAAGCAGAACGTTCATGATCCCGATGCCCGCGATCACGAGCGCAATCAGGGCAATGGCCCCCATCGTTTTCTGGATGGTCTCCGTCACCTTCTTCTGCCGTTCCAGCAGCTCGTCCTGCGCCCAGAGGCTGAAATCCACGTTCCCCCTGTGGAAAAACCTCAGCAGGCGCGAAAGCTCATGCTTCGTCTCGTGAACAAGGTCCGAACTCATCCCCTGGACAAGGATGTTCGTCAAGCTTGAGCGATCTTCGGACATTTCCTGCGCAACGGATATGGGGATGAAGATGCAGATGTCGGGATTGATGATTCCGGTCCGGCCCTTATGCTTAAGGATACCCACGACGCGGAACGCCTGTCCTTTCAGGGCAAGAAACCTGCCCACGAGGTCTCCCCGAATCCCCAGTCGTTCCTGGACGCGCGCTCCCAAAACACACACTTTCGCGAACTCATCAATATCTCTCGGGGTCAAGAATCTCCCTTTGGCGACGTTCAGCTTGGCGATGTCCGGAAGGTCCGCGCCAGTCCCCTGACCGATGAACGTGAAGACCCTTCCGCCATACGACGTCTTCACCGGGACCATCTTCAAGGGAACGATCGCCTTGGCGAGGTGACAGTGCTTCCTCAACAGGTCAACGTCTCGCAGAGATAAGCCTGGTGTTTCTCTTCTTATCAGTCCTCCCGTGACCCTGTTCTCAATAACGATAAGGTTGGACCCCATTGCCTCCACGCTGCGGACAATCTGCCGCTTCGTTCCCTCGCCGATGGAGATCATGACCACCAGCGTGCCCACGCCGATGACCACCCCCAAGATGCTCAGCAAAGACCTCAGCCAACTCGAGACCAGGCTTCTGATTCCGATCCTCACTCCATCAAGAGGTCTCACGGTACCACCACCCCATCCCGCAGCTTCGCGATTCTGGGCATTCTTTCCACAATGGTTTGTTCATGGGTCACGATGATCACAGTCTTCCCTGCACGATTTAGCTCAACCAGAGTTTCCAGGACGCTTCTCCCCGATTCGGAATCGAGGTTTCCGGTCGGCTCATCGGCGAGAATGACAGAGGGATTTGTCACCAGCGCTCTGGCGATGGCGACGCGTTGCTGTTCGCCTCCCGACAGCTCACCGGGGCGATGATGGCTGCGATGTGAAAGATTCACCTGTTCCAGCGCTTCCCTCGCCATCCTCCGCCTCCGTCGCCGGGGCGTGCCATTGTAGACCAGAGGCAATTGGACGTTCTCGATGGCAGAGAATCTCGGCAGAAGGTTGAACGCCTGAAACACAAACCCGAAGTTCCTATTGCGGAGGGCTGCAAGCTGAAATTCGTTCAGAGTCTCCACGGAACGTCCTTTCAGCAGATAATGTCCGCCGGTGGGTTTCAGCAGACAACCGATGATGTGAAGAAGAGTGCTCTTGCCCGAGCCGGAGGGCCCGGTGATGCCGAGAAGTTCTCCCTCACTGATGGAGAGGCTGACGCCGTTCAAAGCCCGCACCGGGACGAGCTTCTGTCGCCTGACAGGCCCACCTGCTTCGCCGCAGGCGGCTCGTCCGACATTGAAAATCTTGGTGATGTTGTTAAGGTGGATTAGCGGTTGCTCCTGCGCCATCGTCCTCGCTCGCCTCATGGATTCTGGACAGGACGCACAGGATGAATCGGACAGGATTTACAGGATGTACAGATTGCGGATTGGCGATTGCGGATTTGGCGGCGGAGCTTCGGGCGAACGATGACGCTCCGGACAACACGTGTGTTTCATTCCGCAATCGGCAATTCGAAATCCGAAATGCATGCAACGGTCCTGTTGATTCTGTCAGAATATGATCCTTTCAACTTACTCTCTTGCGCCCCGGTCCCATCGGATGACATCGCCCTGCTTTAGCCCTTGTTTCACCTCATAGAGACTATCGCTTGAAATTCCAACCTCAATGGGGACTCGCGTCAGCTTTTCCCCCTCAACTCGCTTGGTCCAGTGCCGCCCTCCTTCAACCTCGACGTATTCCACAGGCACGGCGAGCACATTTGTTTTCTTCCCAACGATAACTCGAAAATCCACAGTCAGACCCTCGTTGAGTCCTGAAGGCGGATTCTCGAGATCGAGGTGGACATCGTACCTGCCTCCTTCCGAAGGGATGAGGGAGAGAGATGTCACTTTTGCTGGAAACCTTCCTTTTTTTCCGAAGTGCGCCACTGCTGGATCACCTTCTTCGACCTTATCGCGATCGCTCTCGAGGATTGTGCCATCTATGGCCAACGTGCTCAGGTCCCCCACCACGAAAAGCAGCGTTCCCTCAGGATAGATTTTGTCGGGATCGAGCAAGACGTCGCTCTTGTTGAGACAGCTCTTCAGGACGGTACCGCTCAGTTCAGGGGGCACCGTCACCGTCAACGCTTTTACCCTTTTGTTCAGCGCTTGCAGCGCCTTTTCTTGCTTCTCCAGTTCCCAGGCGAGCTTGTTCAGCTCTGCCTCGCTGGGGGGGCCGCCTGCCGCATGGGTTGTTTCTTTGTCCTTGTATTCCTCCTCCGCGTACTGAAAGTCTTTCTTCGCGTTTGCATAGCTGTTTTCCCGCTCGTCATTGCTCATTTTGCACAGCACCTGGGAAGGCTTGACGGCTGCGCCCTCTTCAACGAGCAACTCGTCCATCTTGCCCGCCTCACGCGATACGATCTCGGCTCGTTTCGAACAGCGCAGGATGCCCGAGCCGTAAACAGACTGCTCGATGTCCATTTTTTTGACTGTGTAGTGCCTCGGCGCGACGGTCTCGGGCTCATCCTTTTCCAGCAGAGACTTCCCAATGAGAGCGAGGATCGCTACCAAAGCAAGGATCAGCACGATTTTGAGAACAACGTTCATTTCTTCTCCTCAGGCCCCTTTTTGGAATAAGCCCTTATCTCGTCCAGAGAGCTGACGCCGACGCTTTTGAGAAGTTTCGCCCGGGCCAGCAATGCGTCCAGACAGAGATCCTCAATTCGCTGCGCCGACTGGAGGTATTGCAGGCGGATGCGAGCCATCTCCTGTTCATCAATTCTTCCCGCCTGGTAGCGCTCCTTGGCGATCGCGAAGTCCGTTTTGACCTTTTGGTTCCTCTTCTTCGCGATCCGCAACAACTCGAGCTGATTCGACACGTCGGCATAGCTGTCTGTGACCTCTTGCTTCATCTGGTCTTGGGCCTGCCACAACTGAATCTCCGCCCGCCTTTTGGCGGACTTGGCGTCCTCGATCCGAGATTTTCTGTCACCGGCGTCGTAGAGGGGATAGCTCGCGATCACCCCGACGCGTAATGCAACCTCTTCTGGATCCGCATACGGAGCGAAGGCGAAGTCGGTACCGGTGAGGAAACGAACGCTGGGCCACCGTTTGAGTTTGGCATATTTGACGCCTCGCCTGGCCATTTCCAGATTCGCTTCAGCAATCAACACGTTCGGCTGGCGTTCCTGTCCGGCCCGAATGGCGTCTTCCACGGGGGAATCGAGCGTCCAGGTGATCTCACGTGGAAACCGGGCGACGCTTTTGATGGTATCGTCGCGGGTCAATTGCTGGAGCTTCAGTATGGCTCTTTCAAGGCCCTGTTGAGCTCGGGCCAGTGACAGCCCCAGCTCAAACGCTCTTGTCTCAGCGTCTCCCAGTTCAGACTGGGTTCGCCTTCCCTGCTCGAACTCGGAGCGCACAATTCTAAGTTGCATCTCCTCCACTGCGACCTGCTGCTTTGCAATTTCGACTTGTCGAACGGCTTTGAGCGCGTCATAGAAAAGGGCTGTGGCGTTGTAGATCAGGTCCAGGGCAGTCTGCCGCCGTGTCAATGCAGCGGATGCCAGATTCGCCCAGCTCTGCGCGATGAGCTGCATGATGGCGCCATTCTGGTAGAAATCCCAATCGAGCGCCAGGTAGCTGGCCAGATTTCTGCTTCCCCACCTGTCAATGTCGAACAAATCTCCGCTGAACCAGCTCTGGGCGCTGAGCCGGGGAAGACGCCGACGCTTGGCATCCCGGAGGGCCCTCGCGGCCGAGTTGAAGTGCTCATTCGCGAGGGCGATCTTGTAGGACCTCTGCAAGGCGAGGTCCAAAACGCGTTCGAGGGTGATGAGGCGGTCGGTTTCAGTGCCGCTGGCGGCGAATATGGCAAAGCCGCCAGTTTCGAGGGCGATTATGAAGATTATCGTTGCCAGCAACAACGGAATCTGAGTTCTTCTCATCTCTCACTGTTTCCTGCAAAATCGGGAAGAAAGGGCTCTCCTGTCTTTTTCGGTAGAGGTCAGTTGCACGAACGATGTTGCCAACGCAAGCACCTGTCTTTATAATGGACGATGATTTCGGGAGATTTATTTCCCTCGCCTTTTTTGAAGGTTCTGCTTTTGCTCATGGCTCGACGTGTTGAAGAGGGAGGATTATGTTCGAGATTGAGATCGAAGACGGTGTGCTCGATTGCCCTAAGTATGGAGTGATTGGCGAGCTGCGGTGTTCGGATTTATGCAAATGGTTTGTCTCCAGAGAAGAAAACCAGGTTCAGTGTAAGCAAGACGAAGCTACCGACTCAGAATAGGTTTTTGCAGAAAATGCTGCAAAGGTTCTTGACGCCGCTCGGCACTGCCTGCCGAATTCCGGCGTGACGGACTGTTTCAAAGCAATCCTTCTGGCCCTTCTCACGCCTCAGCGTAGAAGCAATCCCTGATCAAATAGATGAAGGCGGTGATGGCGATAATCTCCGCGGGCACGAGCAGCCACCAGGGGTAGAGCGTGGGCACTTTGCCTGCGTACACATCGCCGTAGTTCCATATGAAGGACCCGAAGATCATCAGGACTGCGACGGCCTCGATGATCCAGAACCGCAAATCGGGCTTGATCCGGGTGACACGAGTCTCGGCAAACACGAGCATTACCGCGAAAAGTGCCATGGTCGCCGCCACCGTCATGGGGGCATAGATTGGACCTGTCCAGGCTACCGGCATCAAAAAGAGGACGTCCCAGGTCCCCAGAGAAGCGGGGAAAACCGGAAAGTGACTTAATTCCGTGATGACCCTCAGCCAGAAATAGTAGAAAACATCCCAGATGCCGAAGAGAAAGAGAAACGAGGCAACCCTCTGGACCCTGGTCCGGCCCGCTGCAATGGCGCAGCCAAGGAGCATCACCATGGTGGCCAGCTCTCTCCCAAACTCGATAATCACCAAGAATTCGTACTGTTTCTCCACGAGGAGCAAAAGGGGGAACTTGAAGCCCTCCGGGCAAAGCATTTCCCATAAGTAGACGACGCAGGCAGCTTCCACGTAGGCCATTCCCACAGCGAAAACAGCGAGTGCGACAAACCGCCAGGGACCGAACCGCCACCCCAGTACACGGTACGGGCTCCGGTAGACCGCACGAAGACGAAGAACCCTGCGCTTTGGAAGCAGTCGTCTGAAAAAGCCGCGTGGTCTGCGCGACGCGGCGTCATGCTGAAGGTCGAAGCTACGAGATTTCATGTGTACGACTCGGAGTTACCGTGATTGACTCACCGCTATCTGATGAAAAATGAGGGAGACGTCGCATCAACCGTTTTGGGCATCAGGCGATTTCCTGCTTGAACGGCCTATTGATTAAGTCGGAGTTTAGCCGAACCGGTCGTAAGCGTCAACGTGACTTTTTCTTTGTCGGTTTGCTCTGAAACAAAAGGTGCTGTGGGCCATTCTTCTGGAGCATTTGCCTATGGATAGCTTTTTGTGTCAAGAGAGGCCGCTTTTGTTTTTGATTGAATTTCCCCTTTTCCTGGTATAGCTTTTCTGCGGTGGCGTGTGACGCGTGCTCCCGGGTTATGCATCAACAAGGACTGTATCAATTCAGACGGTCGGGCGAAGGGCTCGGTTCCAAAGCCAAAAGTGCAAATTGGCGGCGCCAGCGATTGTGGGTAAGCCATAGTAAAGGCTAAGCGATACTAAGGCGGCACCGGTGTTAGTGCTTGCCGGGGGTTGCTCGCCTGAGGTTACAATGCGGCCAGAAACTCAGCGAAAATATGTTGTCTACCTTTCCCTCATTCTTGCTGCCACGTTTTTGAGCGGGCATCTGCTCAGCGGCCCACTCAAGGACGCAGGCGAAGATTTAGGTCCTGCGAACGGACAATTTCCCCCACTGGTTCTGATTGTCTTTATTGGCCTGACAATTTACGGTACACACCTCGCAGCCAGATTCCTGTCGGACAGGAACTGGCGAAGAAAGGATTACTACATCCGTGAGGTGAGATGGTCTCTTGTGGACGTCATCGCTATGGCGCTGGTGTTTCTGGCAGTTGGACATGTCTATTACACTTTTGCGTCCCCTTCTTCAGAGGCTACCAGCAACGGCGAGGTGATCACGGTCGCTGAGGTGCTGGCTTTTCCCCTCGCGTTTTGCGTGGTTCTTCTGTTTGGAATCTGGATTTTGAAACACAAGGGGGCGAGGTTTGCCAGGAGCATGGGACTGATGTTGCGTCCCTGTGGCAGGCTAATTGTCATCGGCGTCGTCGCCTTTCTGGTGTTTCTGCCCTTTCGGCTCATTTATACGGCGGTGGCCGTGTCTTGTTTCAATGCTCTGGGTGTCCGTATGGAAGCCCACCCTGTCGTGGAGGAACTGCTGAAGCCAGTGGGCATGGACCTTAAACTTTCCCTCGTTTTCTCGGTGGTGATTTCCGCGCCGTTCTTCGAGGAAATCTTCTTCCGTGGGTTTTTCTATCAAGCGATCCGAAAATATGTTCAAATATGGGCCGCTGTGGGTTTGACTGCTATGCTTTTCGCGGCTATTCATCCAAGTCTGTTTCAAGCCTGCCTGATCTTTCCGCTTGGTCTGCTTCTGGCCTATCTTATGGAAAGAACAGGTTCAGTCATTCCGGGTATTGTGGTCCATTTTCTGACTAATGGAACGTCGCTGCTGCTACTCTTGGTCCGCGGGGGATAGCCTCCCCAGCGAGCAAGAGAGGGCTTCCAGCACGAAAGGCATACCCGAAGATATTCCGAAAGAGAGTTCGGGAATGCAGATACCAGTTGAGCCAATGGAGTGGCGAGAAGACCGGTTGATCTTGCTCGATCAGAGGCTGTTGCCGGGAGAGGTCAAGCGAGTGGCCTGTTCGACAGTAGATGAGGTCTATAACGCAGTAAGGGAAATGGTTGTACGTGGGGCACCGGCCATCGGCATCGCCACGGCTTACGGGTTAGTCCTGGGCGCGCAAGCATCTACGGCCAAGACTCGCAACGAGTTCCTCACGGATATCGAAAAGGCGGCGGAACGAATGGGCTCCGCACGGCCTACGGCGGCAAATCTGTTCTGGGCACTGAAGAGAATGAAAAACGTTCTCATGCGGAACGAAAGTGAGGATGTCTCTGTCCTGAGAGACTCGCTTTTACAGGAGGCGCACTCGATTTTGAAGGAGGACAGGGAGACTTGCCGGAAAATAGGGCTGCACGGAGCCGAACTCCTCAAGGATGGGGACACGGTTCTCACCCACTGCAACGCCGGTGGATTGGCCACATCGGGCTACGGGACAGCCCTGGCAGCCATCTTCGTGGCCAAAGAGCAAGGGAAAAGAATCAATGTTTACGTGGATGAGACGCGGCCGCTTCTTCAGGGCTCCCGCCTGACGGCGTGGGAGCTGGTTCAAGCGGGGATTGAAACAACCGTCATCTGTGATAACATGGCCGGCGTGGTCATGAAAGAGGGAAAGATAGACCTCGTCATCACCGGCGCGGATAGAATCGCCAGCAACGGAGACACCGCCAACAAGATTGGGACGTACTCCCTGGCTCTGCTCGCGAAGGCTCACGATACCCCCTTCTATGTGGCGGCCCCCAAGTCCAGCTTCGACATGGGTCTCGAGAGCGGCGAGCAAATCCCCATCGAGCAAAGAAACCCAGGCGAGGTCACCAATTTCGGAGGGAGACGCACAGCTCCCGAAGGGGTGAAGGTTTATTGCCCTGCATTTGACGTGACGCCGCATCATCTTATCCGGGGTATTATCACCGAAGAGGGAGTGATCGCTCCCCCATACAAGCAAAACTTGAAAAGGCTATTCGGTTAGACTGGGCACGGTAGTTCTCAGATATTCGCAGCGAACCTTGCCCGCAACGAGGGGTTTTTAATGGCACGTCCCCGCAGTACAGGTGAACCGGACCTGGCAAGTCTCGGTGAGCTGAAACTCATCGAGAGAATACGAGAGAAGGTTGTGCTACTGAGTGGAATGCCCGAAGAGGGTTTCGTGGTGGAGGGCATTGGGGATGATACCGCCGTGCTGAAGTGGGGCCAGGGCGACGACCTCCTCCTTTTTACCTGCGACACGCTCGTGGAGAAGGTCCACTTCCCTACCGGAACGCAGCCTTACCACATCGGCTGGAAAGCTGTGGCTTCAAACCTCAGCGACATCGCGGCCATGGGGGGTATTCCGCAGTGCGCTGCGGTCTCGCTTGCAACACCCCCAGGCACACCCATCGCTGACATAGACGACCTTTACGATGGGATGGTTGACCTTGCCGTCCGGTTCGGCGTCGGTATCGTAGGAGGCGACAGCGTTGAATCCCCCCGCGGACTGATCGTGACGGTTGCGGTTATCGGAAAGGTTGAGAAAAATCTCTACGTCAGCCGCTCGGGGGCGAAACCGGGCAACGCGATCTGCGTCACGGGCAGCCTCGGTGGGTCCGTCCTTGGCAAGCATCTTGCATTCACCCCCTGCGTTGAGGAGGGAAGATTTCTGGCCACGACCTGCTCCCCAACGGCGATGATTGACATTAGTGATGGACTGGCCAGCGATCTACTGAAGATACTTCAGGCCAGTGGGGTGACGGCCGAGGTTTTCGAGGACAGCATCCCGGTGTCAGAAGAAGCAGTGCGTTTGGCCAAAAAGCAGAACCGCTCTCCTGTTGAACTGGCGCTCTATGATGGGGAGGATTTTGAGCTCCTGTTCACGCTGCCAAAAGAAAGAGTTGAGAAGTGTGCTCAGCTCCTCCGGGACAATTTCCGGACGCCAGTTGCAGTGATCGGTATGGTGAAAAGCGGACGTGCCAAGCCCGTTCTGGTCAAGGAGGACGGCACACGAGTGGTGCTCGAAGCGGAGGGCTATGAACATTTCCGGAGAAATCAGCCAAAAGCAGCCAGGGCAGGCAAAGGTTGACGGAGTGAGGACCTTTCAATCGGATAGAGTCTTCACCTCTGGAACATGGATCACCCGCGGCCCGACTCAAACCGTGAACCTGGGAAGGGCACTGGGGAAATGCCTGACGAAGGGAGACGTTGTTGCCCTCTACGGCGAGCTCGGTTCGGGCAAGACCACTTTCGTGAAGGGCGTGGCTGGGGGACTTGGGACGGAGCGAGCCGAAGGGGTCAGAAGCCCCACCTTCGTGCTTTTGAACCTGTACAAGGGAAGGTTTCCCGTTTATCATATTGATCTGTACAGAGTACAAAGCCTGGAAAGGCTTCAGGACATTGGCTATCAGGAATATGCTTGCGGAGATGGTGTCACGGTGATTGAATGGGCTGAGAAGGCTGAGCGTCTCCTCCCTGAAGGGGCCGTAAGAGTCTGGTTGAAAAGCCTCAGCAAGCGATCAAGAGAAATCCGCGTGCATATTCCAGACAGGAACAGTAAGAGAGTTTCTTAGCAGCCAGAAGGTTTTTGTCGCGTGACCCATGAATTGCAAGAACCATCCGGACAGGGAAGCCGTAAACAAATGTGCCAGTTGCGGAGAGGAATTCTGCCAGGATTGCCTTTCGCAATATCAGGGGAAGGATTATTGTGCTCCTTGCCTCAAGGCCGAAGTAGCTGTCGGCACTGCTCGGATGGCAGGAGGCACCCAGGAATTGGCGCGCATGAAGCGAACGCTTATTGGCTGCGCTGTGGTGCTTCTTGCTCTGGTGATAATACCCATGTTCCTGCTAATATATCCTATGTTCAAGCTGGGAGATATCGGACGCTGCCGGGCGAATCTGAAAACAATCTATGAGGAGGGATTGCTGGTTTACGCCGAGCAAAACGACGGGTGGTTCCCGCCGGACAACAACGATCTGAAGCCGCTTTTTGAAAAGAACCTTGTGAAAAACGCGGAGTTGTTCCGCTGCCCCGGCGCCAAAGGCATGTTCGGCGGCACGGGCGGTGCGACAGGTTCCGCACAGGCGTTTCCGCCCGGATCGAGCTACCTTTATCAAGGAGGTCTGAGTTTGCCTGAACGTAAAGAGCCAGCCAGACCTCTTCTCTGGGATAGAAGTCGCAGAAATCACCGTGACAAGGGAATCAACGTATTGCGCACCGACGGCTCAGTCAGATTCGAGACGAAAAGGCTGTCAAGGATCAGACTTCGCAGGAGCGTCACTGACCGGTAGATGCTGGCCGGTGCGAATCAGGGAAAAACGAACATGAAACCCTCACGTCAAGAACAGGTCGCCAAGACCGAACATTTCGCGTCTCTTTGGGAACGTTTGTTCAATCTCTATCTCAACGAGGAGGAGTTCGAGGACATCAGCTCCACCAGCGAAAACGAGTTTCTTGCCCTACAGGCCTCGATCATGCAGGAGCTGGGCGCCGTGGCTGAGTTTGAAGAGGGGCGGTTCGCTTTGGTTGACGAGGTAACCTCGGTTATCAACGAGGCGGTTTCGCTCCATCATCTGAAAAGCCAATCGGAATTCCAGGTCAGGCGGCGCAAGGAAAGGGGGCGGCAGCTTGCGGAACTCATCGCCAAAGTCAAGAAATTCGTTGCCGAAAGAGATACGGCCGCGCGAAAAGAGGAAAGGGAGCTTGAGGTCAGGCGGTCCAGGCCTTTCTGGGACCCTGAAAAGGGGAAATTCAGGGTCGTGTTAGGCCGAATCGTGGCTTCGCCGGTCCGGTTCTTTTCAGCCATTCGCGTTGCAGGGGAAGTCAAAAAGGCGAACACTTTCCTGCTGACTCTGCTGTCTGTATTGATGATAGGCTGCGTTGTTACGGTGGTCGCCTTCAACGCCAAAACGGCCAGCGCAATCTCCTATAACTTCACCCTCGAGACGGGAATTCTGACCAGCAAAGATACTCTGGTGGATAAGATAGTGATCGGGCTGTTCGTGGTGATCGGTACGGTGATCGTGAGCTTGGCGGCGGCTATTGTAGCGGCCATCATGGCGCACCTGTTTGCCATTCTGGCTCATGTTGGCTTCAAGATTGTCGGCGCCAAGAAAGACATGGTAGCTTCCCACAAGGTTGTGGCCTTCGGGTTAGCTCCTTTCTTGCTCCTCATTGTTCTGCCCTGCGTTGCCCACCTGGTGAAGAAGGCCAGTTTTCCAGCCTTCCTCCTGGCCGTGATTCCAGTAGCAGCTCTATTCCACGCTGCGGTTCTGCACGTCATCGGCGTCCATAAAGTCCATGGCATCTCTGTCGTGGCCGGCATCGTGGGTTGGTTGGTCAGCATCATTCTCTTTGCCGCCGTCGTGTTCGGTGGCCTGTACACGTGGCATGCTTCCGTGGGCGCCATCCCTCCTTCCTCGGGACAGTATATTTGCGTGACAGCCAAGGAGACCGGCATGTGGAAGGGGAAGGAACAAGTCCGCACCCTGCACAAGGGAGACATCCTCGAATTTGTGGGCGAGAAAGGGAAGTATTACACTGTCCAGTCTGGAAAAGACAAAGGAATGGTAAGGAAACGCGATACTCAGCTCGGGCGCGGATCAATCGTGTCCCTGCCCGGTTTCCTGGTGAAAAGCTCTGTGGCCCGAGCTGAGCTTCTGATTGACCGACTGAGCCGCGAGATTCAGAAAGGAGCCAGGTAACGGTCATGAAGGAGGGGAGCATCCTGGTTACTGGCGGGGCTGGGTTCATTGGCTCTCACCTCGTCGAGCGGCTCCTGAAGCAAGGGAGGAAGGTCATCTGCCTGGATAACTTCGATCCCTTCTACGATCCCGCTGTCAAAAGAGCCAACATTCAACCCTCTCTTCGCCATCCCCATTTCGGTCTTATCGAGGGAGACATTCGGGATGCGGCGACGCTTTCGCGGATGTTCCGAGACAACGATATTGACACCGTGGTGCATCTTGCGGCTATGGCCGGTGTCCGGCCGTCGGTCGAGAATCCGCAGCTCTACAACGAGGTGAACGTGATCGGCACAACCAACCTTCTCCAGGAGTGTCGCGAGGCGGGGCTGAAAAGATTCGTCTTCGGGTCCTCTTCTTCAGTATACGGCCTCAACGAGACTGTGCCCTTCCGTGAAGATTCTGCCGTGGGCAAAACCGCTTCCCCCTACGGGGCCACAAAAGTCGCCGGGGAAGTTCTGTGCCACACCTACCACCACCTTTACGGCATCCCCATGATCTGCCTTCGATTCTTCACGGTTTACGGTCCGCGCCAGCGGCCCGAGATGGCTATACACAAGTTCATCCGCCTCATTCACGCCGGCCAGGAGGTGCCGGTTTTTGGCGACGGCACCTCCGAGCGCGACTACACTTATATTGACGACATCGTGGACGGCGTTATGGCGGCGATTGAGTGCTCCTGTCAGTTTGAAATAGTCAATCTGGGAGGATCTCGAACGACAGCGCTCCTCGAATTGATCGGACTTATCGAGAGTTCGCTGGGAAAAAAGGCGAAGATCGGATTTCTTCCGCCGCAGATGGGGGACGTTCCAGTGACTTTCGCCAGCGTTGAGAAAGCGAGAAATCTCCTGGGCTACGAACCGGCGGTCCCCGTAGAGGAAGGGATTGAACGAACGGTCCGCTGGTTCATTGAGCAGCAGGGATAATCTAAGCCGTGTGCAGCGTCCTGCGTATGAGAGCTAATGGGCCAATTCTGCTGGAACTCCGCCTGCTGTTTCCGTTGGGAGCAAAAAACTTTTCTTCCAAGCTTGACAATTCGGCGACGAGAGTGCAAATTATGGATTGAGTTTTTCTGTAAGAGGTGTCCAGTGGTGAACCGTGATTCGGGAAAGGGGGTGAGGACAGGTGGCTCAAAAAGTCGCGAAAGTGGGGGTGAAGAAGGAGTCCGGGTATTTGTATTTCGTGGATAAGGACGGCGACATCTCCAGGGCTAAGATGGCCCGCGGCGGCAAGAAGAAAAGGAGACGCGCGAAGAAGAAGTAGGCCCCCCACGTCACTCATTTGCTGGCCGCTCCTCCGTCAATGTTGTTTGGCGGAGGAGCTTTTTTCTCCCTCCATGTACTGAATCAAGTGGACACTTCCTCCGTATCTATCGCGCGGCTTTACCGGTCCCCCCCGATCAAATGCTGCAATTCGCGTGCGAGGGTCATCAAGTGGAGTGCCCGACTTGCGAAAGGTGGTTTGTGAGATGGCTTCCTTTGTTTGTTGGAAGAAACGTAAGCCACCACAGGGTGCCTTTTCACGGGTGTGGCTGTATTTGAGTGGGTGGTTTTGCCAGGGGTAACGCCGCCGTCCTGGCGGCTGTCCCGAGGGGGTCCTGCCCTCGATAGGGGGCCAGGATGCCCCCATATCCCGCCACGGGCGGGACAAGATGCCGGCGATACAACCACAAGCCCCCCGAATCAAACCTACGGCACCGATCAATCTCCCCAATCCACAGGGACTCCACCGACCGTATTTATCCCATCCTTCCAGTTCATCACTCCCAAACCTCCAACCCCCAACAAACAGGCGCAAGGCAACTCCCCTACCACTTAAACGTAGCCGCACCCCTTTTCACCCACTTGGTGCAATAGAAAGGCATAGTGTGCACTATTCAGAGTCGTTGAGACTACTGGCAAAAAGACCTCTGACAGGACTGTGCGAAAGAGCGCAATGTCCCATCTCTGCTCGCAGAGGGAAGAAACGCCAGGTACCCGAACTTTCGGCACGCAGAGGAATCGGTCTGGTTGGGAGCAGGACCATTCAACCGCGCTGCACGAGAATCAGCCCGAGCCCAAAAGCAATTTGTGGGGACCAAGGGAGGAAAAGGGGGACGGCGCAGGACGCGGGTACACTAAGCCGCTGTCCTGGCGATAGTGTCAAGACTGCGCGAAGCGAACACCTGAAGGGGACAGGCTGCGGCCTCTGCTTGAGGGGCCTATCAACCGCGCCGCTCATTGACCGGTACGGCTACCTTCTCTTCTTCGCTGCGGCTGCTTTCCGCTTGGGGCGCTGGGGCTTCAGCCAGCCGGCCTGCTCGAAAAGCTTCCGAGGTGTAACACCCAGGTGAGGCGCCAACTTGCTGAGAATCTCTGGGCTGGGAACAAATAGGCCCCGGGTTAACTGCGACAGGTAGGAGTCACTCACTCCTGCCTCCCGCGCCAGCCCCCTCAGGGATTTCTTCTGTTCCTTGAGGAGTCGAAGGATGAACTTGCCAACGTCAGGCATGGTACGGCATCTCCTTTGTCAAGTTGTCCTGGTTACGCACCCATGGATAACATAGAACACCGTCACGTTTTGAATCAAGCAAAAAATACATCCATTTGTAATCCCTCACTTTCGGGTGGATTAGGCAGGGTCTGGTTGGGAGAGGTGGTGGTGGGGATCGAGGTTGCGGTTTTCGGCGGGGAGGTTACGGTCATCAGTCCAGTGACACAGCCGGTGGGCATTTTGGTGAAAGACGTCCTGAATGCGTTGGATGCCGGGATGACGGGCAGAATGGTGGACGGCATCCAGGATGGTCTGCTTGATCTTCTTGGCGAGTATGTAGAATCCCCTGTCGCTGAGAGGAATGGCTCTCAGCCCCATGGGTTGGGCCAGGAGAGGCACGAAGGTGTTCACGAAGCCTCTCACTCCCCGATCATCCGGGGTCTCCTTCTCCAGGTCCTTTACCCCTGGCAGCAATTAGGCATAGCAGTGCTGGATGTGCCACGCGCGTTTGTTGTAGCTGTTGCAGCGATCCACCACCAGAACGCCAGAGGCGCGGACCTGGAAGCTCCTGCGACAACGTGGACACCATTTCCGTCCAAGACCCGAAGAACCTCTCCGTGACCTCCCGCTCCTGATACCGCAACTTCGCCTTTACCCGCCGGACTTGCTCCTTCGGCTCCTCGATCTCACTCCTGGAAAGGGTGCGGCTGTATTTGAGTGGGAGGGTCGGTGTGGGCGTTGCGCTTCAGCATTCCAAAAGGGTGGAACCGCAGAGGGCGCAGAGAACGCAGAGGAGGAAACGTGGCATGGGCATCCTGCCCATGAAGGGAACAGCGGCGAGACGCCGCGTTTCTTAGACAGGATGAGCAGGATAAACCGGATCCCTATCCTCCTGTCCCGCCGAAGGCGTAGTCATCCTGTCTGAAAACCCTCGACTTTGGAGTGCGCGAGCGGCGCTCCGGCCTTCGAAGGCTGAAGCAAAGCTTCAGCACTCCACAGGTTGGGCTTCGCCTGGTGCGACGGGCCTCGTGAGGCCGACGCGAGAGGCTAACTGGGCCCAAGGCAATCTATCCGGATGGCAGAAGCGTAGTCCAACCAACAAAACCATCAATCCCGCCGGCAGCAATCGGATACCCCTGAAACGCAGCCACACCCCCTGGAAATTCTGGGTTGACGGGCTTGGTTGGGACAATGTAGAATAAGTGTACAAATCGGAAGTCGGAGTGCGCTCTGCGTACTTGCTCGGTTCAAAGGCCACGTCTTTGAGGCATTGTCTTCAGTCCGCTGCTGGGGAGTGGTCGAATTGGTAAGACGCTTGACTCTGGATCAAGAGGCCGCAGGTTCGAGTCCTGCCTCCCCAGCCACTCCTAATTTCATTTCTCTTGATGTTCTCTCGGCTCTCGCACTAACGTTCCTTCTCGATGTTCGAGAAGCTATCCTCACTGCGCTTCATATTTCCTGCCCCCCTCAGACAGAAATGGTAAACTGAACCGCTCTTTTGTGTTATTGTCGCGAAGGCGGAGAGAACATGACGGGTCTCCGATTCTGAGACTCCGAAGGCTGGAGTATGATGGAGCAAGGTGGTGTGTCAGGTGACCCTTCCGTGTTGATACGGCATCTGCTGACAGTGGGTAATATGGCGCAGATGCCATAACGCCTAAGGAATGCGGGTGGTCACGTTTGCCATGCGGATGCAGCGAAGGACGGTTTTCGCCATGATTGCTCTTGGTCTTTTGGTGATTTTCCTGTCGCAGATGTGCTGGGCCGGTGCTACGCCTTTACATCGGCCTGTGGTCAAGACCGGGCTGGATGTTCTGGTGGAGCGGCAGTACCGGCCGTTGAAAGACAGGCGCGTGGGCTTGATCTGCAACCAGAGTGCCGTCAATTCGCGAGGCGAACACATCATCTCTCTTTTCCGCAGTCAGGACGTGTTTCAGCTCAAGGCGTTGTTCTGTCCTGAGCACGGGCTGTGGGGCAAGGTAGAGAAGAGAGTGGCTTCCGGCGTTGACCCTGAGACGGGACTGGAGTTCTATAGTCTCTATGGCGAAACGCTTCGACCGACAGCGGAAAGCCTGAAGGATATTGACACTCTTGTCTTCGACATTCAAGACATAGGTGCTTGCTTCTACACGTACATGTCCACCATGGCCATGTGCATGGAGGAAGCCGCGAAGCACAACATATGGTTCGTGGTTCTGGATAGAGCGAATCCCATCTCGGGAACGAAAGTCGAGGGCCCGGTTTTGGACAAGAGTTACGAGGGGCGATTCATATCATATTTCCCTCTGCCGGTGGCACACGGGATGACCATTGGCGAGCTCGCCCGCATGTTCAACCGGGAGTTCGGTATTCGTTGCCACCTCACCGTCATCAAGATGCGAGGTTGGCGACGACGGATGTGGTTCGATGAGACCGGCCTTCCCTGGGTTAACCCTTCACCAAACATACGTAATCTCGTCGCGGCAACGCTCTACCCGGGCTTCGGAATCATCGAGCGGACGAACGTGTCCGTGGGCAGGGGCACCATCGCGCCGTTCGAGTTGTACGGTGCTCCCTGGATGGATGGAAAACGGCTCGCAGAGGAGATGGACAGGATCGGCCTGCCTGGCTTACAGTTCGCGCCGGTCGAGTTCACTCCGGATCGGAGCGTTTTCGCTGGCGAGAAGTGTTCGGGGGTTAGGGTCGTTTTGACGGACAGGAGGAAGTTGGAATGCCTCCGCGCGGGGCTGTTCTTCGTTGAGACAATCCACAGGTTGCATGGAGAAACGTTCACAATTGATGCGATCTGTCCCATGGTTGGCGACCCGGAGGTCGCGGAGAAAATAAAAGAGGGCGTTCCGATTGATGAGATTATCGCCGATTGGCGTTCTCGCTTGCGTCGCTTTCTGAGGCGCAGGGAGCGTTATTTGCTCTATCCGTGACGCTTTTTCGGTCGGTGACTACGCGGGATTGGACCATGGGTTTGTAGTAGGGGGTTGCGAAAGTCAGGATTTATCGTAGGGAGGTTCAGCGATGGAAAAAGAGTTGAGCAGACGAGAGTTCTTGCGGTTGGGGGTTGCAGCCGGAGTTGCTTCAAGGTTTGGGAGAGCTTCAGCGGCGGAGAGCTTTTCCGGGCCGACACGTCTCGGCTTTATCGGCGTGGGAGGTCGCGGGACTTATCTGCTGAGGCTCTTCCTCCAAATGAAGGAGGTGGTTGTCCCCGCCATCTGCGACATCAACGAAAATCACCTGAATCGCGCTCAGAAGATCGTGCAGGACGCCCGGGGCAATAGGCCGGCCGGGTATTCGGCGGGGCCTACGGATTATCGGCGGTTGCTCGGCCGCGATGACATTGGTGCGGTGGTCGTTGCCACGCCCATGCAGGATCATGCGACGATGTCGGTTGATGCGCTTCGTGCGGGGAAGCATGCCTTCAGCGAAGTAGCTGCGGCGTGCACCCTGGACGAATGCTGGGCGCTCGTCGAGGCCGTTGAGGAAACAGGACGGCTCTATATGCTCGCCGAGAACTACTGTTACCACCGCTCCTGCATGATCATTCTCAACATGGTGCAGCAGGGGGTGTTCGGAAACCTCACCTATGCGGAGTGCGGCTACGTCCACGACTGCCGAGCGATCAAGTTCAAGTCCGATGGGTCGTTGACGTGGCGGGGCGAATTGGCTCGTGATTACATCGGCAACCTGTATCCAACGCATTCTCTCGGCCCTGTCGCACAGTGGATGGGGATTAACCGGCGAGACCGCCTTGTGTCCCTCGTCTCCATGACCACTAAGCAGGCCAGCATCGAGAGATATGCGGCCATGCGCTTTGCGAAAGACAACCCCGCAACGAAAGTCAAATTCGCGGTTGGCGATTCGACGAGCACCTTGATCCGAACCGCGAACGGGGCTGTGATAGACCTACGGTACGACACTGCCTCGGCTCGACCCCACCCGACCACGATATATAATGCCCTACAGGGTTTGAAGACTTCCTACGAGTCGGAGGGTGATAAGATCTGGATCGAGGGAGTCAGCAAAGGTTACGGCTGGGAGGCATTGAGTAAATATGCGCAGCAGTACGATCATCCGAAATGGAAGCGATGGCAGGAGGAAGCCAGAAAGACCGGTCACGGCGGAGCGGATTTCTTCGAGGTTCGCGAGTTCATTGACGCGGTTCGCGCCGGCGGCCCTTCACCGATAGACGTCTACGACGCCGTGACCTGGAGCTCGATCATCCCGCTTTCCGCCGAATCCATCCGAGGCGGAGGCAAGCCCGTCGAAATCCCCGATTTCACCCGCGGGAAGTGGAAAGGGGCAAAGGCGTAGGAAAGACTTGCATTCCGCTCCGCCACGCAAATCGGCGGAGGCCCATACGAAAGCCACTCAATCCCCCTGACCGCTGCGATCCCCGCGACGATTCTGAAAAAGAGCCCGTGGGGTCCTCCGCAGCGTTTCACTTTAGGTACTCGCTTCCATCCGGCAGGCCCCCTCGCTTCCTGCCTTACTCGACCGTGCTCCAAGAAAGGGGTCGCGAGAAGGAAGCTGTTTTGCCACAAGGATCTGGCGCGAATACGACGACGGATTGACGGTCGAGGAAGTGTCTGCGGTGAGAAGCTCGCTAAGGAGGTTAAGGGATTGCGATCTCGTGAGGCAGTCCTGCTTCGGACGCCTTTGACGCTGTCGGATTTGAAGTATGCTCTACGAAAACGGTACGGGGTGAAGGTGGAAGCGTTCTATTCCGGCAGGTCTGAGGATGAGGTTATCGTTTGTCCTCAATGCCCGGTGTCAGCAAAGCCGCATTAACCAGGTTGTGTTCAGAAAGGAATCCTGCCAGAAAGAACATGGCAGGATTCCGCCTATGCCCCATTGCATTCCGTCTGACAGTTGAGATACTCAACGAAAAAAGCCCTTGCGAATACCCATGAACTTTCGTTGCTTACGTTGTAGTGAGGCGGAATAGGCGAAAGACAGAGTAGCAATTTGAAAAAGTTGAAACGCAAGCAGCTGATTCTCCGGACGCAGGGCGTTTTCTGCGCTGGGAATCGCCTCCTTTATCGGAAGCACCCCAATCGCTACCTCGATGATGGAAGCGAACGCCTCTCTGCACGTCGCCAAGTTCCAGAATTCCTTATCGCAGGTAAAATGCAGGCCGACTTCATCGATGTACTGAATGACAGGCTCATGGAGATGCTCCGGCAAAAGCGATACTTCCCCCCTGACTGCGGCTTGGAGACGACTCGCGGATTGTCTCCTGATGTGATGCTTGATCAAATCTCGATAAGGCGCATCTCCCGCCCGATCAACAAAGGAAGACATTGGATTCTCAGGGAGATTTCTTCGCACCGCCTTGCCCGGCAGTGATGCAAGCTCTTTTGCCTTGTAGTATCCGCTCTTGCCTTTTTTCACGTCCGATCTTTCCCAAAATTTGCCAGCAATTGCGAGATCAGACAGTCCTTGCTCTTTCAGCTCGAATAGTAGTGCCAAGTCGTCAGGCGCTGAGACAATGTTCCAAGACGCGTCTCCCATACCTGCCGCCATTAGCTTATGAAAGCTCTCTTCCAAGTCGTCTGGAGTTTTTCCTTTGCTTTTGAGCACTTCTCGTATTTCGTCTCTACGGGCGATTGCCCGTAGTCGCTGATCCATTTCTTCGCCCCGCCGAAGCACTTCCACAATGGACTTCACCTTTCTGCTGAAGTGTTTCATTTTGCACTGCCTACCTTCCGCGCTGGGCTTCTTAGGAGCCTCTACAGATTTTCGTCAATTATCGCCGGCAGGACCACCGCCCGCAAGCACCATCACAAGAGTGGCCCCCGCAACTCATCTTAGGCCGGATTTGCGAGCCAGAGCGGTAACTTCATCCATCAGTTCATTCAGCATGCTCCCGACCCATAACCAGACTATTCCGAGTGACTCCCCCCACCGGCGCGTGTGTTCCCTCCGGACATCTTCAACAGAGCCAATTGTCTTGTTCCGGAACCCCGACAAGGCGTATAAGAACTCGTTTCCTACCGCCGTGAAGTCGAAACCACTCCCATCGGACCGGATCGCTTCGTAATAGACTTCAAACTTGTTTTTGATGAGCGAGGACTCTGAAACGGCATCATCTGTTACCGCTCGACGTAGCTGTGGCGGTAGCTCATGTCTGCGGACGAACACTTCTCCGAGGGAACGGTCGAGAATCCGATGTGCGAGTTCTGAGTCATCTTTGAAGACTGTTTGACAGGCGTAGGAGAAAAGGAACATATAGAGGAAAAACAGCTCTTCTCCGAAGCTGCTGTAGGACTTGTCTATCCGAAGGCTTTTTCTTATTTGCTCGGCCTCATGCGGGGAACACGAACGCAAGACCCCGGAGGCCATTCCTGTGGCCAGAGTACTCAGTGTCTGGTCGTCCTTCATTCCTCCCTCCGCCTCTTTCACGCCTCTTTTTAGCCCATCTGCACCTGAATTTCCTTGGGACTCAGAATAAAGCAATTGTCCGAACGGAAGTGCACCTTCCAACTCGTAGTATCTTACAAGCTCAGAAGGTTCCTCAGTCTCAAAAGCGGCTTCTGTTCGTGCATGCTGTTCTTTCGCTTGCTCGTCACGTGAAGCGTTGACAACGAGAAGCGGCTTGTTCTGGTCAAGTGGAAGAAACATTTCGTTGGCTTCAAACACGGCTGTCTCCCATACGCCATACGGATTGCGAGCCGTGGAGATTACATATCTTTTCCCATCAATCTTGTTAACGACTTTGGCGACCAGTCCCATATTCGATACTCCCCCCGTAACTGGTGGCTCTTGTCCTCTTCTGGCGTACTTTGTATCCGACTGTGGCCATGCTACCCCAACCCACTCACCGCGTCAACACCGGCTTTCTCGTGCCATGATCTCAGGCAGGCGGCGGCGCGTCCCCACCAAACGACGCCGGTTAGAGGCCCGTCAGTGTCCCCACCCTCCTGACGGGCGGGAGCGCCTGTATTTCCGTCACACAGGCCCGCTCTCACAGGCAAAGGAACGGCGCCTCTCTATCCCCCGCCTTCGGCGGGGTTCGGATTCTGTTACCGGGGATGGAGTTTCCCCTGCGCCTTAGTGCTCCGATTCACAGATTCGGTGACGTATTGCTTTGACAGGATCACAGGATAGGGGATGTTACTTTCGTTGGTCCATATGTCGTAATGATCCAGCGGGCCGAGGCTTCAGGTTACAATCCTGTTATCCTGTCCCCTCCCTCCCCCTTTGCGCTCTTTGCGCCTTTGCGAGATTCCTCTCTCTGCCTCCTCAGCGTTCTCTGCGGTGAGTTTCCGCCAGAAACCGACAGAGAGATTTGGTTTTGCGAGTTCTCTCGCCAAGACGCCAACCGCCTTTTGCAGTGCTGAAGCTTGCTTCAGCTTTCATCCCAGGGAGCGGAGCTCGCGTCATCCTGAGCATCCTGTTATCCTGTCCCCTCCCTCCCCCTTTGCGCTCTTTGCGTCTTTGCGAGATTCCCCCTCTCTGTGCCCTCAGCGTTCTCTCCGGTGAGTTTCCGCCAGAAACCGACAGAGAGATTTGGTTTTGCGAGTTCTCTCACCAAGACGCCAACCGCCTTTTGGAGTGCTGAAGCCTGCTTCAGCTTTCATCTCAGGGAGCGGAGCTCGCGTCATCCTGAGCATCCTGTTATCCTGTCCCCTCCCTTCCCCCTTTGCGCTCTTTGCGCCTTTGCGAGATTCCTCTCTCTGCGCCCTCAGCGTTCTCTGCGGTGAGTTTCCGCCAGAAACCGACAGAGAGATTTGGTTTTGCGAGTTCTCTCACCAAGACGCCAACCGCCTTTTGGAGTGCTCAAACTTGCTTCAGCTTTCATCCCAGGGAGCGGAGCTCGCGTCATGCTGAGCATCCTGTTATCCTGTGCCCTCCCTTCCCCCTTTGCGCTCTTTGCGCCTTTGCGAGATTCCCCCCTCTGCGTCCTCTGCGTTCTCTCCGGTGAGTGCCCACGGAAACTGAGGGATTACACCTCTCAAAGCGCTTTTTCTTGACAAATGACATCAAATGTGCCATAATCTTGCCGAAAACCTGGAGAAGGAGGCTCCCTGAGCTGGTCCAGCACCAGCACCTCCTCTTTCTCCGCGTCCTCTGCGGTTCGCGGAATAATGAGGGCATTCCAGTATGCCCTCTCGTCGAGAAACTACTGGAAACTACTGGCAAAACGAGCCGTTTTCGGGTTTAAAAGGGAGATACGCTTCCCTCTCATTCGCAATGGGTTCCGACGCAAAAAAGGCCACTTTTTGTGCATGAAAAGGCTATAAATGGCACCATTCGCGTCGCCCGCAAGAACAAGACATACTGTGGGGCACGATTTGTGGGCGAGAATTCGGCTGAGCCGGCGCTAACGGCGCCGCTCCAGCCCGTCAATGGTGGAGAGGCGAGAACAGTGAGGAGAAACAGTGAAAGCCAACCGACACGTCACGGAAACGCAGCCGCACCCTGACAGGCTTTGCTCATCGTTGGTCTCCGATTTCTGCACAGTGGCGCCTTGTGCGGAAAATTCCCCACCTTGTGGCCCGCTCGGGTCCCCGGATTCTTTTTGTGACCATTTGTGACTATCCGGCTGCCAATTCAGCGAAATCAGGTGAAACCGAGTGAGTTTCCTCGTCGTAAGTTTCTGGTATTGTGAGGGTATTTCGGCACAAAAGTTGCACGCGCCACGCTCGGCAGGAAGGGAAACAGAAACCCCATCGAAATAGCACATCCCTGTTGCTGTCCGCGCACAACGATGTACAACCGACATCAAGGCAAGATGTCGGGGTGGTTGGCCTGGAAGAGCTCATAACATTGCGGCACAGCATCATTCCTGCGTGGGTCGAGGTGACGAATGATCCGAACTATGGCAATAGAGGTCATGTCTACGCGGTGGCCCAATAGTGACTTGTTCTGGGAGGATAACCCTGTATGAGCTACGATCTTAGGGACATCAAGAATGTACGAATCATAGCGGTGGCCAAGAAACTGGGCATGAAGCTGGGATTTCGCGACAACCAGATTCACGGAGAATGCCCGTTTCGGCTCCCGGATGACGGAGTCCATGAGCCGCTGAGCCTGGTTTTGGACAAGGAATCGAACAAATTCCGGTGCTCGTCCTGCGGGAACAGTGGCTCGGTGTTGGATTTGGTCTGCCAGGTGGCCCGCACGGGTCCGTCGGAGGCGATCAAATGGATCGGGGAGAATTTTTGCCTACCAGGTGTTGGCGCGGGGGCGAAGAAACCTCTCTCCTGCGCTCCAGAAAAAGAACCGAAAGATGCGCCGAAGGTGAAAACCGGTCCAGCCGCATTGAACGAGGCTTATAGCGATTTCCTTCGCCTTCTGGGTGAGCCATCGGCAGAGGCTATGGCATATATGTACAGCCGAGGAATATCCCTGGATACTCTGGAAACGCACGCGGTCACGGATGTCAAAGGATACCACGGCACTTCCAACTTCTTGAGGGAGAAGTATCCTGCCGAATTGTTGCGGCAGGCGGGCCTGTTTGATGCGACGGGGAAGCTGTGGTTTGAGGAGTATCCGTTAATCCTCCCGCATCGTCGCGGTGGCAAAGTGGTTTTTCTCCAGGCCCATTGCATGGACTCAGAAAAGACTCCGCGCTACCTCCGCCCGCGTGAGGCAGTGCCCTGTCTTTACAATGTTGACGCGCTTCGCACTCTCGCGGATGGAGATGGTGTTTTTCTCGTTGAGGGGATCATAGACTGTCTGACCCTTGAGGAACGCGGCTACCACGCGCTGGCTGCTCCCAGCATGAGCAATTTCAAGCCGGAATGGGTCAAGGACTTCCGGGGGCTGGAAACGTACGTCGTGCACACTGGTGAAGAAAGCTCACAGCGTGCCGCGAGCGCCATGGCGGTCCTGTTCGCCAGATCGGACCTGGCTCTGCGAGCCATAAGGCTTCCCCGGGGACACGACATCAACAGCTTTTTTGCTGAAGGAGGGACTCAACCCGAATTTGAGCACCTGGTTCAGACCGCACCAAGGGTGGAGACAAGCAAGCCCATCCTTGAGCCGGAGAGCCGCGGAGCGATGGCCGAGTTCTTAGAGGAACTCCGGCAGCACGAAAAGAGGACAAAAACAATGGATCATCCATTTCTGGGACTGGACACCGGCTTTCCGTCGCTCAACCGGGTCAGTGGGGGGCTGGACCCCCTTGGCGCCGGGCATGTGTGTGTGGTGACAGGCGCCCCCGGCATGGGCAAGACTACCTTTTGTCTGCAAGTGGTCTGGCAGATTCTGGAGAACAACGAGATTGCCGCCCTATATCTCTCTTTTGATGAGGGGAAGTTCGTTCTCAGGTTAAAGACTCTCTGCCACCTAAGCAAAATGGGAACGGGTCCCGTTCTCCGTGGAGACATTCAGGCGGACAGATTGGCCTCCGCTATTGAAGCCATGTCGAAATGGGGGAAGGGATTCTTCGTTATCGAGGGCAAGGAGGACACGACCATCGAAATTCTCCACGATTACTGCGAGAGGATCAAAGCGATTACAGGCGAGGCACGGGTGGTGGTTGTGGTTGATCATCTGGAAGCGATTCCTTGCACGGACAGGAGTCTCCGTGGGAACGCGAAGATTGAGGCGTGCGCCTCGGAGTTGCACTTTCTCTCAAGGCAGTTGGCTGTTCCTATTATTTCGATCTCCTCCTCGGCCATGGCATCCTCTTGCGGCACAAGACGAGAACGGGACAGCGGTGGTTCGGTGGAGTACTGGGAGGATATGATGTTGCTCCTCGAAGCGGACCCCGAGGCAACAAAACGGAGATTTTTAGAAGGCGGGGGAATTGCAGTGAACGTTCATGTTGTAAAGAATCGGACTGGCGGCGTGGGCTCCGTGGCGTTTGATTTCCTGCCCGATTGCCACCATTTCACAGAGCGGGGAAGGGTTCCTTCCCCCTTCGAGATTCACACCACGTCTCACGCTCAGGAAGCGAAGCAAGCTTCCGACCGCGTCATAGCCGAGGCCATTTCCCAGGTATCGAAGGTTACGGACGGCTGAGGTTAGTGACTCCGGGTTGCTCCTTTTCCCTGTGCAGTCAGGGCCTCGATAAGTGGGTTTGCGCTTGCACGAAAAGTTCAGACATCCCATCCGCCTGACCTCGTGGGTTCTATCGTCGCGGAGGATTTCGGAACGAGGCCACGGGGCCGCCGCCGAGTGAACGGTAGGGGATTGAAAGATGGTTATTGGCTGCGCCTGTTTTTCCGAAAGTGTCACTGGCCTGGGAAAGGTCTGAATGTTCTGATGTTTGTTTAGGGAAGGGGAAGCTGTCTTTCAAGTAAAGTGGGCTAACAGGCCCGGTGCCTTTGCCGGACCTTTTTGATCAGGAGCGGGACGATTTGAAAGAGGTCGCCCACGATGCCATAGGTAGCCACCTGAAAGATCGGAGCATAGGGGTCCTTGTTGATGGCGATAATGACGTCGGATGACTGCATGCCGACGAGGTGCTGGATTGCCCCGGAAATGCCGCAGGCAACGTATAACTTGGGCTGGACAGTCTTGCCGGTTTGCCCCACCTGGTGGGAATAAGGAATCCATCCGGCATCAACGGCAGCTCTTGATGCACCGACGGCACCACCGAGGGCGAGAGCGAGTTCCTCGAGCAGCGAGAAGTTTTCCGGCGATTGCAGGCCTCTCCCGCCGGAGACGATGATGTCTGCCTCAGCGATGTTGACGGTCTTGGCTTCATCTTCCACGAAGTCAACTGTCTTCGCTCGAACGAACCTGTCACTTTCCTTCACTTCAACGGGGATGATGTTGCCCTCCCTGGTCGGATCGGGAGGCAGGGCCTTCATGACTTTGTGACGTACGGTGGCCATTTGAGGACGATGACGCGGGGTGAGAATCGTGGCCATGATGTTGCCGCCGAAAGCGGGGCGCGTTTGGAGAAGGTTTCCGTCCTCGGCGATGGCGAGGCCCGTGCAGTCAGCGGTCAGTCCCGTTTTGACCATGACAGCAACTCGAGGGATCAATGACCTTCCTATCGCTGTGGCCCCAGCGAGGACAATCTCCGGTTTCCAGGTGTTGATGAGTCGTGACACCACTCTGGAATAGGGCTCGTCCTGGTAATCGTCGAACTCCGGTGAATCTACGAGGTACACGTTGTCAGCTCCCCGCGCAATGAGGTCGTTCGCTGCGTCTGCAATGCGGTGTCCTATGAGAATCGCGGAGAGTTCCGTCCCCCTCTGCGTGGCGAGTTCTCGCCCTGCGCCGAGCAGCTCGTAGGTCACACTCTGGACCCTGCCCCTCTTCTGCTCGGCTACAACCCACACACCGCTATACTCGGAAAGGTCTATCTCTGGTGTCCTATCAATATCTATCTTGATCGCTTCAAACTTGCAGGCCGGAACACATGCTCCGCACAGGTTGCATCCTTCACCGATCACGGCAAGTTTTCCCTCCATGGAAATCTCGCCGAAGGGGCATGCCCTGACGCACAGCTTGCAGGCGTTACATTTTTCGATAATGACGCGGATGCTCATTCCAAGCTGGTCCTTTATGCCCTGTGGCCTTCCGCGTTAGCTATGGTTGTGTCGTTAGAGGAGTTTCTTGTTGCGAAGTTCCTGGAGCAGTTGGTCCACCGTTTCCTCCGGGTCTCCCCTGAAGATTTTGCCAACTCCTTTTCGGTCCGGCGCAAAGATTTTGGCAACGTATGTAGGAGAGGCTTTCAATCCAACCTCCTCAGGATCAACCCCGATTTCCTCTGGTCCCCAGACCGGTATGGTTGCCTTGTTGGCTCTCATCTTCCCTCGAAGGGAGGGCAGTCTGGGTTCGTTGATCTCTTTGACCACGGTCAGGAGAACCGGGAGAGGCGATTCGACCACCTGATAACCCTCTTCCATCATCCGCTCGGCGCGGATGGACCTGTCGCTAATCTCCTCGATCTTCTTGACAAAGGTGATCTGAGGAATTCGGAGATGGACTGCGATTCCGGGGCCGACCTGTGCTGTGTCGCCGTCAATGGCTTGTTTCCCGCAAAGGATCAGGTCGTAATCCCCGATCTTTTCTATCGCCTTGGCAAGGGTGAAAGATGTTGCCCATGTGTCTGACCCGGCGAAAACTTCGTTACTGATTAGCACGGCTTCGTCCACGCCAAGTGAAAGAGCTTCTCTGAGCGCGGCTTCTGCCTGGGGAGGTCCCATAGTGATCACTGTCGTTTTGCCTGCCTGCCGTTCTTTGAGGCGGATCGCTTCTTCGATGGCGTACATGTCAAAGGGATTGACAATGCACTCGACGCCTTCTCGGATCAAAGTGTTTGTTTGAGGGTTGATTCTGACGTTCGTTGTGTCTGGAACTTGCTTAATGCATACGATGATGTGCATCTTGTTCCTTCTCTCTAAAAGCTGCACAACCTTGCCCGCGTTCGGGCAAGGCGGATATTTTGGCGCTTCGGCGAACCCTCGTCGCGTTTCTTATCTTAGGACGTCAATTGGATTGTCAGCCTAATGAGCGGACATGGCGGGCGAGGCCTAACCCATGAAAGAAAGCTCTCGGTTCGCTCTTTCGCCGAGCAAGTGATGTGTATTGAAGGCCAAAAAGGCGTGAATTGGCAAACTTTCTACCTTTTCTTACGGGCGTATTCTTTGATGAGGTTCGTGGCAATAATCAAACGCTGAATTTCGTTTGTACCTTCGTAGATCTGCGTGATCTTTGCATCGCGCATCATTTTCTCAACGGGATAGTCCTTCATATAGCCGTATCCGCCCAGAACTTGCACCGCGTTTATGGTAACTTTCATGGCCACGTCCGACGCAAAGAGCTTGCACATGGCTGATTCTTTGGCGATGTTCTTCTCACCGGCGTCAATCGTTCGAGCCGTCTGGTAAACGAGGGCTCTTGCAGCTTCGATCTCGGTGGCCATATCGGCAAGCATGAATTGCAAGCCCTGGAAGGAGGAAATCGGTTTTCCGAACTGCACTCGTTCCCGGGCGTAGGACATGGCCTCGTCGAGGGCGCCTTGGGCGATTCCCACTGCTTGAGCAGCTACTCCGGGTCGCGACTGGTCGAACGTTTTCATGGCGACCATGAAACCGAGCCCCTCCTTGCCCAGAACGTTTTCCCTGGGCACCTTACAGTCACGGAGGATGATTTCACGGGTGGCAGAAGCCCGGATGCCCAGCTTGTTTTCCTTCTCCCCAAAATCGAGTCCGGGCATACCTTTTTCGAGGAGGAAAGCGGTCGCTCCTCTGGTCCCTTTCGATCTGTCCGTCATGGCGATAACGGTGTAGGTCTCTGCTTCGCCAGCGTTGGTTATCCATTGTTTGGTGCCGTTGAGCACATAGGAGTCGCCGTTCTTCACCGCGGTCGTCTGAATCGCAGCCACGTCGCTTCCTGCGTTAGGCTCGGTAAGCGCAAAAGCGGCCAGTTTCTTTCCCTCGGCCAGGTCCGGCAAGTACCTTCTTTTCTGTTGCTGTGAGCCGAACAAAATGATGGGAAAGGAGCCCAGGGCACTGGCCGCCAGGGCGAGTGCGATTCCGCCGCACGCTGTGCTAAGCTCTTCCACCGCGATGCACAGCTCAAGAACACCACCGCCCAGTCCGCCATATTCCTCGGGGACAAATATGGCGAACAGGTCTGCGTTGGCCATCTCCTGAACGATGTCCCATGGGAAGGTTTGTTCCTCATCGTACTTTGCCGCCACGGGGCGGATTTTCTCCGCCGCAACTCTTCGGCAGAGGTCTCGGATCATCTCTTGCTCTTCAGTTAGGAAATATTTCATCTTCTCTCCTGCTCACAAGCGCCTTGCCACGAGGGTGGCGTTGTGTCCGCCGAAACCGAGGGAGTTTGAGAGGATCACATCAATCTTGTGTTCGCGGGCTACGTTCGGGACGTAGTCGAGGTCGCAATCCGGGTCAGGCACCTCGTAGTTGATTGTGGGGTGGACGACATTGTTACGGAGGCAAAAGATGGCCGCAATCAGCTCCACAGCGCCTGCTGCGCCCATGAGATGGCCGACCATTGATTTTGTGGAGCTGGTCGGTATTTTGTAGGCGTAGTCCCCAAAAACTTTCTTGATTGCCACTGTTTCGACCTTATCGTTGAGCGGCGTGGAGGTGCCGTGGGCATTGATGTAGTCAACCTTGTCCGGATTGATGTTCGCGTCTTCCAGAGCCAGTTGCATGCATCTGACGGCGCCTTCGCCATCGGGGGCGGGAGCGGTGATATGGTAAGCATCAGCGGTCATACCAAAGCCGACCACCTCGCAGTAGATTCTTGCGTCACGTTTCCTGGCGTGCCCCAGAGATTCCAGAACGACAATGCCGGCGCCTTCACCCATGATAAAGCCGTCCCTGTGTTTGTCGAAGGGACGGCTTGCTTTCTCCGGCTCATCGTTGCGTGTAGATAGCGCTTTCATGGCGCAGAACCCACAGTAGCCCAGAGGCGTCAGTGGGGCCTCGCTTCCTCCCGCAATCATAACATCTGCGAAGCCTTCTCGAATGATGTTCACGGCCTCGCCGATGGCGTGATTGGCCGTCGCGCAAGCCGTGGCCACGCTGAGATTTGGCCCCTTGACTTTGAGGAGCATGGAAACATAGCCGGAAGCGATATTGATGATTAGCATGGGTATAAGGAAGGGGGACACGTACTTGGGCCCTTTTTCGAGAAGCAACTGGTGCTGGTCGGCTATTGTCTTAATCCCGCCGATTCCGGAGCCGATCAGTACGCCTATTCTCTCCGGGTCTTCTCTGGAGAGGTCAATGCCCGAGTCCTCAAAAGCCAGAAGAGCGCAACTGGTGGCCAATTGAGCGAACCGATCCATCCGCCTGGCGTCCCTGGGGGAGAGGTATTTGAGTGGATCGAAATCCTTGATCTCCGCGTCCATCTTGGAGGTGAAATTTGAACAGTCGAACGCCGTCACCCTCCCGATGGCGTTTCTTCCATTGACCACAGCGTCCCAGAAGTCATCGAGAGTCAAGCCGTTGGGAGCCAGAATCCCCATGCCCGTGACCACCACCTGGCGATTGTGTGTGCGATGTTTGGCCAATGTGTTCCTCCGATTGGCTCAGAAGTTGCGCGAAATATTTGCTGCCGACAAGATGCTGCACCCCTGGCCGCAATGCCTTCCGCAGGTGCGTGCCTACTCCGTTTTTTGAGCCTCTTGTTCCTTTTGCTTCATCTTTTCCTCGATGTACTTAATGGCTTCCCCCACGGTGCTAATGTCTTTTGAGTCTTCGTCCGGTATCTCAATTCCGAATTCCTTTTCCAGCTCCATGACGAAGGTTACCAGGTCCAACGAGTCCGCCCCCAGGTCATCCATGAGGGAAGCGTTTTCCGTAACTTCCTCCGGGTTGAGCGCGAGTTGGCTCACGATGATCTCTTTGACCTTTTCCGCTATGTCCATCCTTACCTCCTCTGCAACCGTTCTATTTGTTCAACAGCCCGTTTGAGTCGCAATGATTCTTATCTCACATGACCATGCCCCCGTCAACCACCAAGACTTGCCCGGTGATGTAGTCTGACAGGTGGCTGGCCAGGAAAAGGGCAGTTCTGGCGACGTCTTCCGGCTCTCCCAGACGGGCGAACGGAATCCGCGATAAGAGAGCCGATTTTTGTTGCTCGGTTAACGCCTCGGTCATCCTTGTCTTAATGAATCCGGGGGCTATGGCATTGACGCTGACCCCACGAGGAGCGAACTCTTTGGCCAGTGCCTTCGTCAGTCCGATGATGCCTGCTTTCGATGCGGCGTAGTTGGCCTGGCCCGCATTCCCCATTATTCCGACTACGGATGCAATGGAAATGATCTTTCCCGCCCTTCGACGGAGCATAGTGGGTGCTACGGCTTTTGTGAAGTTGAAGACACCTTTGAGGTTCACGTTGAGCACATCATTCCATTCCTCGTTGCTCATTCGGATGATCAGGTTATCTCGCGTGATGCCAGCATTGTTGACAAGAATATCTATGGCTTCAAATTCCACAAGGATTTTCTCTATGACTTCGTTGACGTTTTTCCAGTCTGAAACGTCCGTTTCATAGGCGTGTGCTACGCCGCCTGCTGATCGAATCTCCTCGGTGGTCTTTTCGGCATTCTCGTGGTCGAGGTCGCATACGGCTACGCGAGCGCCTTCTTGGGCGAAAGTAAGCGCGATTGCTTTGCCGATTCCGGCTGCCGCTCCTGTGACCACGGCATTTTTCCCGTCCAGGAGTTTCGATCTCATCGGCTGTCTCTTCTTTCCTGAAGAACGCTCAAAGTGGCCTCCAGACTTGCAGTATCTTCCACGCCGGTCCTGAGGGACTGCGGGCAAATCCTTTTCACCAGGCCCTGGAGCACCTTTCCACACCCCACCTCCACAAAGGTGTTGATCCCTCGGCTGGCAAGAAGCTCCACCGAGTTTTGCCACAAAACAGAGCCGCTCACCTGGCGGCTGAGGTTCTCAATGATTTTCTGAGGTTCAGTTTCCTCTTCGCCGGTGACGTTGGCTATGACGGGCGCAGCTGGCCGTGATACGTCTATTTTTCTCAATTCAGCAGAGAGGCGTCTTTCCGCATCCTCCATCAACTTTGAGTGAAAGGCTCCGCTGACCTTCAACTGGATGACTCGCCTTGCCCCCTGTTCTTCAGCAATCTCTGCTGCCTTTTCGACCGCCTTCTTTTCTCCGGAGATGACCACCTGCCCGGGAGAGTTCGCGTTGGCCACACCAACTATCCCAAATCGCTGTGCTGACTCACAGATGGCTTTCACCTCATCCGCAGCCAGGCCGATCACGGAAGCCATTGTGCCGGGGTGAGCCAGGCACGCTTCTTCCATGTACTGTCCTCTTTTGCGGACGACATTCAATCCATCGTGGAAGGAGATGGCCCCCGCCGCCGCGAGGGCGGTGTACTCGCCCAGACTTAGCCCGGCGAACGCTGGTGGCTTGAGCCATGGGGCGCGGGCCTTCAGCGCTTGCCATGCGGCGTAGCTGACGACGAAAATCGCCGGTTGGCTATTGGCGGTCCGGGTTAAAGTTTCCTCCGGCCCGTCAAACATGATTCCTGCAATGTCAAACCCGAGGGCGCGGTTGGCCCTGTCAAAGATTTCCCTGGCTTCAGGGCACTTTTCATAAAGGTCCTTTCCCATGCCCACATACTGAGCGCCCTGGCCGGGAAACAGAACAGCTACGTCACCTTTGTCATCTACCATTCGAGCAGAACAGAGCCCCAGGTGAAGCCCCCTCCGAAGGCCACCAGCAGGATCTTATCCCCTGGCTTGAACTTGTTGCTCCGAAGCGCTTCATCCATTCCTACGGCTGTCGTGGCCGCGGACATGTTTCCGTATTTTTCGACGTTTATGAAAATCCTCTCGTCGGGGACTCCCAGGCGCCTCCCCACTTCAGCAATAATCCTCCTGTTGGCCTGGTGTGGAACAAGCATTCGTATGTCTTCCGGCGAGAGGCTATATCGCTCGATCAGCTTCGAGGCAGTCTTCACCATGGAGTTGACGGCGTATTTGAAGACTTCTCTTCCGGACATCTTCACAAAGTGCAATTTCTGATCAACGGTCTCGTGGGTTGCCGGGTGGAGACATCCTCCCCCAGGCATGGTGAGCAGGTCGGATATGGATCCATCAGCAGCAAGGTGCTCCCCTACGATTCTCAGCCCACGCCGTTCCGAGCTCACCACTGCGGCCCCAGCACCATCACCAAAGAGCACGCAGGTGTTCTTGTCGGTCCAGTCCGTGACGCACGATAATTTCTCGGCTGCGATGACCAGAACATAATCGTAAAAACCGGATAGTATGAAGTGCTTAGCGACGGATAGCCCGTACACGAATCCCGTGCATGCGGCAGAGAGGTCAAATGCCGCTGCATGAGGCGCACCAATGTTTTTCTGCACCAGGCAGGCAGTAGTGGGCATGAGCATGTCGCCAGTGAAGGTGGCGACGATAATAAGCTGGATTTTCTCAGGACCGATCCCCGCGTCCTGCAAGGCTTTTAGGGCAGCGGCTGTGGACATAGAGGAGGTGGTCTCATCGGGGGCGGCGATTCGCCGTTCTTTGATTCCGGTACGGGTGGTTATCCATTCGTCGGAGGTATCAACCATCTTTGCGAGGTCTGCGTTGGTCAGGACCTTTTCGGGAACATAGGAACCCGTGCCGATGATGGATGCGCACTTTTCCGATGGTGCCAACTAACGTCCTCCAGAAGCTTTGCCTGCTCGCTTGCGGGCCCGGGCTGAGCGTTTGAGGGCGGATAGCCGATCAACCACACGCTGTCGGATACCAGGGCGATCCAACTCGTGCTCGGTCCGTGGTGGGGTGTAATCCGCCTCATGAATGGCCCGAACCATGTGTTGGTTCACGTTCTGGCGGATAGACTTGGCGGCGAGGGCAATAGCATTGGCGACCGCCCGGGGGGATGAATGGCCATGTCCTATAACGCAAACACCGTTGACTCCAAGAAGAGGCGCCCCCCCATACTCGGCGTAGTCAACCTTCTTTCTTAGCCTCCTGAAAGCGGGTTTGACCAGGAAGGCTCCGAACCTCCTGATGGGGCTTCGCATGATCTCGTCACGGAACGTTCTATCCAGAGCGTATGCGAGGCTTTCGCTCACCTTAATGATCACGTTCCCAACGAATCCGTCGCAAACGATCACGTCAACCGTACCATCGAAAACGTTCCTTCCTTCGATGTTTCCGATGAAGTTGAGGTTCTTAGTTGCCAGCAGCTTGAACACTTGCCTGGTGAGTTCGTTTCCTTTTGTTGATTCCTCGCCGATATTCATCAGGCCAACTCTGGGGTTTTCTATTCCGAGCACCTGGCGTGCGAAGATGTCTCCCATGACAGCGAATTGCATCAGATGCCTCGGTCGGCAGTCAGTGTTTGCGCCTGCGTCGAGGAGGACACCGGTACCTACCAGGGTGGGAATGGTCGTTGCCAGAGCCGGCCGCTCGATCCCCTCCAGCCGCTTTAGCTTCAGGCACGCCGCCGCGGTGACGGCTCCCGTGCTGCCCGCCGAAAAAACGGCGTCAACCTGTTGCTCTCGAAGAAGGTCCATGGCCCGGGTGATGGAAGAATCGGTCTTCTTCATGACCGACGCTGTGGGCGGGTCCTCAATTTCCACTACCTGGCTGGCGTGAACAGTTTTTATGGCCAGCTCCCTGGTATCGCACCTCGATAGTTCTGCCGCGATGGCTTGCGTCTGGCCGACCAGGAAAAGCTCACGCTCTTTTGGATCCTGACGGGCGGCGTGCACCGCTCCCTGGACTATGTTACGGGGGGCGTGATCGCCTCCCATTGCGTCTACCGCTATTCTAACCAAATCACGCCGCTCCTTCCGGGCTAACGATGGGTTTCTCTCCGTAGTAGCCGCAACTGGGGCAAACCCTATGGGGGAGGCGAGGGGCTCCGCAGTGCGAACATGTGGCAAGAACCTTGGGCGGGATACCCTGATGGGATCGCCTCTTTCGCGTTCGCGACTTCGAATGTTTTCTCTTTGGACAGGGTGACATTCAGCCTCTCCGTGTAATCTTTTTAGAAATTGAGATGATCGAGTCCCGAGAAGGGGTGTAGGGCTTGAGATTTCCTGCAATCGCATGCGGAAATGTTAAGGTCTTGACCGCACATCAGGCACAAGCCTTTGCACTCCGCAGAACATAACCTCTTCATGGGTAGGGACAATATAATATGCTCCCGTATGCTTTTTGTCAAGTCAACCGTCTCGTCTCCCCTGACCTCTGCCGAGTAGGTGTAGTCCTTAACGGTCACTCGATGGTTGAATTCTCTCAGGCACCTGTTGCACTCCAGCACAGCCGTAGTGGCCAGTCTCCCCTCCACGAGCAGTGTACGACCAACGAGGTGGACCGAGAGTTTGGCTTGGATCGGCTGCTTGTACGCGATGCCACGGGAGCTCATTCCCATGATCTGGGGAGTCTCTTCCTCTTCCACAGTCATTCCAGATTTAGGAATCGTAGCTACTTCGATTCGCATTTCCCGAACTTCTCCATCATTTTGTCGCGGACGAACGGAGGAACGAAGGCTGAGATATCTCCTCCCAGCCTGGCTATTTGCTTGATCATGTTGGAACTGAGATACGAGTACACCTCGCTGGGCATCAGAAAAACGGTTTCAATCCTGTCGCACAGTTTCCTGTTAGTTAGGGCCATCTGAAACTCGTATTCGAAGTCTGTCAAAGCTCTCAGTCCCCTGATGATCCCCTGCGCGCCGATCTTGAGAGCGTAGTCAACCAGAAGACCATCAAACAGATTCACTTCCACGCCTTGCAGCCCCGCGGTCGCCTCTTCCACCATGGCCAGGCGCTGTTCAGCCGAGAAGGTGGTTTCTTTGGGTGGACGCTGGGCCACAGCCACCAACAACCTCCCCACGATCTTTCTGGCGCGCTGAATGACATCTATGTGACCGTAGGTGATGGGATCGAAGCTTCCCGGATAAACCGCAACTTGCACTTATTCTGCTGATCCTCTCTGTGTGTGGGCGCCTACGGGAAGCCGAGCCAGACGAACGGCTCGGTAAGTGTGAAATCGCCCGTATGAGATTCCAATTACTGTCGCTGTACCGGACAAAGGATGGACACTACGGTATCGCCGTATTTCCTGACGGAAAGAAGTCTCAAACCCTCCGGAATTTCCAGACCCGGTTGCAAGTCCGGGTGCTCTGCGACAACCAGGGAATTCGACCGGAGGATATCACTCTCAACAAGAGCTTTCAAGGTCTTTTCGACCAGTGACTTTTTGCCTCCCTTGCGTCTTTTCACGTCGTAAGGAGGGTCCGCTAGGATCACATCGAACTTTCGATTTTGCCGAGCGAGCCCTGGCAGGACTTTGAGCACATCTCCCTTGAAGATGGTCGCTTCGTGCGAAAAGCCTGTTAGTTCAAGATTCTCTTTGATTGTTCTCACGCACTTCGGTGACAGCTCCACGAATACCGCTTCCGCAGCCCCCCGGCTGAGCGCCTCAATGCCGATGGCGCCTGTCCCTGCATATAAGTCCAAAATGGAGCTGCCCCCAATCCTGTCGGCCAATGCCGAAAAAATCGCCTGCCGAACCCTGGCTGAAGTGGGCCGCACGCCTGTCACCCTGGGAGATTTCAGCATCTTGCCTTTGGCGGTGCCTGAACAAACCCTCAGCATCGTACTGATTGTCATTTGGGGGGAAAGTCAATTTTCTCTACTGGGGCGACTACGCTGGATACGATGTTACCCATGTGCCTCACCACTCGCTTGAAGTACCTCGAGAGCAGAGCAGTGGACACCGCCTCTCTTGCTGGCAAGGTGTCGTTAAGCACCTGTCCGATCAGCATGTCGCATTTCTTGGCGATGACTTCATGGGTACGCAGAACTTTCTCGGCCAGCGACTCGTCCGACTCGGTGAAGGCCTTGCCTGCTTTCTGGAAAAGCTCCGCGAGCTGCTCTCTGATTTCTTGTAGCGGCAGGGCGTACCTGGCCTCTGCCCCGGGTATTGAGTAAAACGGGGCCACCTCAAGGATGTTCTTGCAGTAGTCGCCGATTCGCTCCACGTCCTTGGCTACGCTCATGAACACCAGACATGCCGGAGCATCAACCATGCGGCTCAGGACGAGGTGACCAACCAATCGCCGGCGTATATCCTGCTCTTTTCGGTTGACCTCTCTGTCTTTCGTGTAGATTCCATCTCTTATCGTCTCCGGCTCAGCTTTTCCCAGGAGAACGTCCGTCACAGCGCGGAACATATGTTCCGTATCGCTCAACATGGAACAGAAATCTTCTTTGACGTCTCTCAGGGAACTCCCGGCCCGCAGCGCATACAGCAATGTGCGGATCACGTGGCTCACCTCCTTTCTTTGTCATCGTACTGGCGAATGAGCGGAAGGGCAGACAGCCCGGGCGCCCGTTCGCCGCACTCTCCCGAGGTCATTATACTCCCCTATCTCAATAACTCCGAAAGCAAAATCACGATTCCTGGTATGGCAAAGAAGACCACGGCGATGTAGATGAAAGCAAGGCTTTTTTTCCTCGCGGCGATTTCTCCGAACCTTTTTGCGATAGTAATGGGAATGAACCGAAACGGGTAAATCAAGGCGATCCCGAAGATGTTGAAGAGCAGATGCGCAAAAGCGACTGTCAATCCGAGGGGAGTGGCTGTGCCCGGGAAAAATTGCCCTGGTTTGACCAGAGCCGCAAGCATTGCCGAAAAAGTGGTTCCCACGTTTGCTCCCAGCGTATAGGGGAATATCTGTTCCACAGTAAGGACGCCCGCGCCCACCAAAGGCACGAGCAGTGATGTCGCCACCGAGCTGCTGCGGACAATCATCGTCAACACGATCCCGAACAGAAAAGCTGCTGGGGCATTGCGGAATAGGTACTTGTCGAAAAAGGCTTCCAGTCCCTTGAGAACCGTTCTTCTCATCAGCCGGGCGATGAAAATGAGTGACCCGAAGAGAAGGGCAACCGCCAACGCCAATAGAATTACGCCCGCTGTCGTCTTGCCAATGCGCAATGTTTCTAAGAAGAAATCTCTGACCACGCCAGCCACGGGCCTGACGATTACGTCCATCAAGTTGACGAGTTCGGCCCCACCGGCACCCTGGAAAAAGTGCGCGGTGGCAAGTGCCGTCTTGCGAAGAAACCCTGTGGTGAGTTCCAACGGAAAGAAAATCAAGACGGCTATGACATTGAAGAAGTCGTGAACGATGGCTCCGGAGACTGCCCGTCGAAATTCATGCGAGCGGGTAATCATAGAGAGAGAAACCAGAAGGTTCGTTACGCTGGTACCGATGTTGGCTCCCATGACCATAGGGATGGCGCCCTTCAGGGAGAGCAATCCAGACTGGCCCCATACCACAACCATGGAAGTCACCGCGCCGGAGCTTTGCAGTACGCTGGTGGCGAAGATCCCTATGAACAAGCAGACCGCAGGGTTGCGCCCCAACCCTGCCAAACTCTCCGTGAACCCGCGCCCAAATAGGTCCAGGGAACACCCCATCAACTTCACGCTCAAAAGGAAGAGGTAAAAGAGCACCAGGAAAGCTGCAAGCCTTCCGAGCGATCGCTGGAGCGGCTCCTTTTTCCTCTTATCACCTTCAGATAGTTGTTCGATCGTTCTGTTCCTTGTCAGCTCAGGAGCTTGCTAATCAGGATCAAGAGTCCGGGGATTATGAAGAAGACGATCAGGACGTACAAGAGGCCGAAGATTTTTCTGCCAGCGGCGATCTCGGCGAGTCTCTCCGCGAGGGAAATGGGGATGATCCTCAAAGGATAGAAGATGGCGGTCCCAGCGATGTTGAAGAACAAGTGACACAGAGCAACAGTCACCCCTACCGGGTTGGCAGCGGCGGCTGCCCCGCCTGCCCCTCTACCAGCTTCGACGAGGGCGGCAAGCATGGCGGTAACGGTCGTTCCGATATTGGCGCCGAGCGTGTAGGGGTAGATGTGGCGCACAGTCAGGACACCTGCACCCACAAGAGGCACGACGGCGGAGGTTGTCACTGAACTGCTCTGAACCACGGCTGTGAGCGCCACCCCAAACAGAAAGGCTATGGGGGCGTTCCTGAACAGGTACCTTCTGAGTATATGTTCCAGGCGAGTCAAAACGGCTGATCGCATGAGCCGCGTGATGAGAAACAAAGCGGAGAAGAGCATGACAAGGGACAGAATAAGCAGTGAGATGGCTGCCACTTTGCTTTCTGGGCCAAGAGCTTCTTTCCAGGCTTCGATGATCGTCCCCGAAACCGGCTTGACCGCTGCTCTAATTATTCCGGTGAATTTCAGCCCCCCGACTCCCTCGAAGAGCGACGTGGTGGCGACGGCCAGCTTTCGCAAAATTCCGGTCGCCAGCTCCAAAGGAAACAGGACCGCCACAGAGCATAGATTGAACAGGTCGTGGACTATTGCGCCGGTGAAAGCTCGCCTATATTCTGCTGTGTGGGTGACAAGGGAGAATGAGACTAACAGGTTGGTGACGCTGGTGCCGATATTGGCGCCCATTACGATGGGGATGGCCCCTCCGATAGTGACAGTGCCCGCGCAAGTAGCCACTACCACCATTGACGTTACCGCTGAAGAGCTTTGGACAATGCTTGTGGCGAGAACGCCTATGAAGAGGCCGACGAAGGGATTCGAGGTGAGCTTGATCATTCCCTGGGCGAATCCCGTTCCGAGGAATTTGAGAGAGCCTCCCATGAGCTGAATGCTCACGAGAAAAAAGTAAACCAGGATCAGCGCCGTGAGAGCCCTGATCAGCGCTGCTGCCCGCGCCCCCAGAGGCCCTACTTCAGCGTATCCACTCGCTATCACCTACCTCCTTTTTTCCCTGCGTTAGTAGGACGTCTCCACGTTGTATTCAGCGCTCAACTTCTGGATTTCGGAAAGGATTGCCTGCGCTCCACCTTTTTGGACCATCTGGCCCACGAGATAGTATATCTTGCGAAAGGCCCACATCTGGGCAACACGTTCGTCACCGTTATCTCTGCCGGTCAGTTTCTGCTGCAGAATGTATTCCTTGGTTTGTCCGTCAGCCTCCCCCAATAGTTGCATGCTGAATTCATCTTCGCTTCTGAACCGTCCATACAACTCCAGCCTCCCGTTCAGATAAAGGTCGGAAAGGATTCTCGGATACACTTGTGTGCTATCAATGCTACCGAAATTGAACCGTGGGTTCAGCAGGATCGGAGAGTTGAACTCCTGGTAGAAGTCGGAGAGCGAATCAGCGATCTTTTTGTCTTGCCTCTCGAACGTGCGCGCTCCCTTGTTTCGGTAGGAGAGCAAGTCGAGAAGAGCCGTGTTTATTTTCTCCCCGCCTGCGAAGGTGAAAACGGATGCCTTTCGGTCGTTGAGTTCAGTGATGCGATTGATAATTTCACTTTGTTTCCTTATCCCCGTCGTCGGCCTGCCATCGCTTACGATGAAAAAGATTCGAGGCCGCCCCGGAGAGGGCTTCAATGTTACAAGCTCGCTGAGAGACTCGTACACGTCCGTTCCCCCTTCGGAGACCAGTGTGGAGAGGAAGGTCTCGCCCTTAGCGATCATCTGTGGGGTGGCGGGCACGACATCTTCCTGGCTGAGCTTGCGGGTGAAGTCCTTGAATTCGACGATGTTGAATCTGTCCCCAGGATGGAGCGCTCTCAGGCATCGTATTAGACCCTGTACGTAAGCATCGAGTTTTTTCTGGGTTATGCTCTTGGATGAGTCAACCACAAAGATGATGTCCTTGGGAATGACTTTGAAGTCCTTCCTATCTCTTTTTGGCTCTATGACAAGTTTGAAATACCCTTTAGCTTCCCGGGGGCGGTGGTAAGTAAACAGCCGGACGGTTAGAAGGTCATCCAAAGGTGGATACCTCTTTATCGTTTCGTAATCCTCAGTGACGATGTCCACGAGGTCGGTGGACTCGATACCCTGTTCCATTGTGATAATGGGCGGCGGTGGGGCGATCACGCCCGGAATGGCTGTGGCTTTCTCCGCCATGGCCAGCCTTGCCATTTCCTTTTTCTCGGATGGAGTGCCCGCAGAGGGTGTTTCTCCCGCCGGCCCCTTTGTGATTCCCGTGGGCTCAGGTACGGGAGAGGGCCCTTTGTCGGTCAAGAAAAGGATGTCTGAGGTTGCAATGCCCCTCTCCACGTTCGCGCTTATTCTGCGGCGAATCGGTGGGATTTCGTCCCTGATCAGGGACTCATCAACGGCGATCACTTCCTGGGCAATGGCGGACTCCGCGACCGGAGTTGGCTCTATTTCCTCGGCTTTCGCGATCTCCTCCGCCTCGATGGCCTTCTCGATCGCTTCCAGCAATGTCTCTTCCGTCACGTCGGAGGTAATGAATTTCTCCGACTCCAGCAGTAGGTTTTTATCTTTCGTCTCTCGATATTTGCCGACCTCCTGCTTGGAGGGCCCCAGGCTTATTAACTTCTCCGGTAGCCACCGCCCTTTTCCTTTGGGAATTTCCGGTTTCTGGTGAATGTCGAGGTCTCGTATTCGGAACAACTGATCCCCCGGTGAAGTGCTGAAAAGTTGCCACTTCAGCGTGAGTCCAATCGCCCAGTTAAACAGAAACAGGTGTACAAAAACCGAAACCAGTAGCGCCACTACAAGAAATGGATTTGGTGCCCTTGTCATTTCTGCCTCCTTGACTTTCTGTAACCGACAGGTCGCGTTGACTGAGGCCTTCTTCCTCTTGCATGCCAGCACCCCGTGATCACCTCAGGGCTGTTGTTCAACAGCTTCTCCTTTGCCTATTCCCCTCCGGTGGCCCCAGGCACGTTGCCCAGCTTCTCGCGAGCTTTTGCAGCAAATTCGCTGCCGGGATACTCGTTTATCAAGTCTTGAAGTTCTTTCTTCGCTTCGTCTGAAAATCCTTCCTGTTCCAGGCACTCAGCTACCCGATACATGCATTCGGGTCGGACCTCCGACTTGGTGTAAAGGATCACCACCCTCATGTATTCGCCTCGTGCCAGGTTGTATTGCTTGATCTTGTTCTGCCCAGCTTGCATCGCCTGCGCAAGGGCGAATCGCATATTCCCCAGCCAGTAGTACGCCTTCGGTTCCAGTTCGATGACTCCAGACCTCGCCACTTCACCCAGGAGTTCCTCGGCCTGCTTGGTTTTTTTTAGCCTGATGTGCGAAATGCCGCTGTATAGTCTCGATAGTGAGAGGAACTCGCCGTTGAATTCGATAGCCTTCGCAAAGTTATCAATTGCCTGCTGCCACTTGCTCTGCTTGAAATAGCAGTCTCCCAGCCCGAAGTACGCCTTTTCAAGCCGCGGTGTCGGCTTGCCTTTGAATTTTTTCAAGAACAGGTTGTAGACCTCAATCGCCTCATCGTATTTCCCCCTTTTAAGGAGGAGGTCGGCGGCTCCAAGGTGGGTCTCTTCCGGGATATTGCTTTGCAGATTCTCTTTGAGCATCTGGACGATGAGGTTGACTGCCCTTTCATCCTCGGGATCTTTCTTGAAGTAAAGCCCCGCCAGCCGATACTTGGCTTGGTCGGAATAAGCACCCTTCGGTTTGAGCTTGAGCGAGCGATCAAAATATTCCGCGGCGAGATCATCCTGCCCGGCTTTCTCATTCTCAGATGCAAGCCAGTAATATGCCTCGGCCAAGTTCTGATGCTTTGGATAGTCCTTTACGAGTCTCTCAAAGGCGCCGATCATCTCGCTGTGTTTGTCCAGCCTCAGATAGGTGACGCCCAACTGGTAAAGAGCGTCGCTGGCCAGCTTATCGTTCCGGTATTTCTCAACCAGGGCTTTGTAGTCGCGTGCCACCTCTTCGTATTGCGCCTTTTGAAGCTTGGGCTTTGCTTCGAGCCGAGCCAAGCTCAACCCACACTCTGCTGACCTGCCGAGAGCCTTCGCTGCGAGTTCACTCTGCGGATAAGTGCTGGCAAAGGCCCGGAAGGTTTTCCTTGCCTGCTCCAGTTGGGTGGTCTTAAGGTAGCAGAGGCCGAGCTTGAAGGTTGCCTTCTCGCGGAAGGGAGACTTCGGATAGCGTGCGACCACAGCCTGGTATTCAGTCAGAGCCTCGCTCACCCGCTTCTTCTCGTAGAGGGCTTCTCCCACAAGAAAGTGAATGTTGCCGATTTCCGGATAGGTGGGATGTCTCTTGAGGAATGTGTTCCCCGAAGCGATCATCTCATCAAATTCATCCTGCAAAAACAGGCACCAGCAAGCCTTATACCCGGCACTCGCCGCGAAGGGACTTGTGGGGAATTCGTCTGCTACCTTCTGGTAGACTTTCAGAGCCTGGACGAGGTCGTTTGTCTCATAGTGACAGTTTGCGATAATGTATGCGGCTTCTGCTCGGGATTCCTCCGGGATCACTTTCCGTTCCTGAACGAGCCGGTAAACGACGATGGCGTTTGCGTAGTCTTTCGCGCTATACAGGCTCCAAACAGCGCCAAAGGCGGCCCGACGGAGGAAAGGTGAGTCTACGTGCTTCCCCACGATCTCCCTATATGCGGAATACGCCTTCTGATATTCCTCCAGCTTTGCGTACGCCTCCGCGATACGGAAAAGCGACTCGGCCTTGTGTTGCGGCAGAGCTGCGGCTGCTTTCTGAAACCGTTGGATTGCTTTGTCGAAGTCTTTCGTTTCCAGATAAGCGTAGCCCAGGTGAAAGTTTGCCCATGGCACCAGCGGATTCTTCTTTGCATCGGCGAGCTTTGATAGAACCGGAACGGCTTTCGTTGGCTCATCGTTTTTCAGGTAAGACCAACCAAGCCAGAAGGCGGCACTGTCCGCCAGGTTCTGCTCGACTTTTTTGTTGTGGACTTTTAGTAGGCACCGAATTGCCTGGGGATGTTTCCCCAGCGAGAAATAGGTCTGTCCCGTCCGGAAATTCACCGTGTCCCGGTTTTCGCTCCCTTTGAATCTCTGATGGGAGAGGTAAACTTCAAGGGCCTCCTGGTATTTCCGCTGCTCGCGAAGACAGTTGCCCAGGAACAACGTGGCCAGGTCGCACCGCTCATCGTCGGCATGACGTTTCAAGAACTTCCTGTACTGTTCGATGGCCTGCCCGTAGAGGGAGGGGCGCTCCAGCCTTCGTTTGTACAGACCGTTGGCCAGATCGAACAGCTTGTCCGCCTCGGTGTCGGCCTGCTCGGCCCAAGAAAGGGTCAGGACGGATGTGCTCAGGAGATAGAGTGCAAATCCCTTCATGGCTTTTCGTAACATCTGTATGGAGGTCCCTGGCGGTTGGCGAGGAAGGATGTGGTTCATTATCAAAAGTGAGTTCCCCTATTCACCGGGCGCCTGTTCCACTTTGATGACAGCGAAGGAGACGTTCCAGATGTCGGCTTTCTTGCAGGCGTCCAGGACCTTGATGATGTTGTGATAAGGGGTCTCTTGATCGCCCCTGATGATGATGTGTTCGCCCCGGTACACGCGGGCGATCTGCATCAGCATGTCCTCGATCCCTTGGAGAGATCGTTCGACCTGGTTGACAACGAACTTCCCGTCCTTCATTACGTTGACAATGATTTCAGTAGGCTGTCTCTCGATGGAAACAGCCGCCGTGGACACAGGCACCTGGACGTTTAGCTCCGACTCAAACTGTGCATACATGGAAGCCGTCATGAAGAAAATCAAGAGGATAAAAAGAAGGTCTACCATGGAGGTGAGGGGAAAGCCCTGTCTCTGCTGTCCGGTTTTACTCCCGAAGTTCATTTCCTGGCCTCCGCGATGGCATCTGAATATCTGGAGCAAACTGCCTCAAGATTTATCACAATTCGTTGCACTACTCCCCGAAAGTACGCGTAAGCCATCGTCGCCAGGATACCGATAATCAAGCCCGCAATTGTTGTAATCACAGCCTGAGCCACACCGCTGGTCAGGGCGGCCGGCCTGACCATGCCGACTGTTGTCCCTCCCGGTTGTGTGATACCCATGAACGCCTGGAACATTCCTATGACAGTTCCAAGAAGACCCACCATCGGGGAAATCAGCGCCACGTCTGAAAGAAAACTGATCTTTTGCCAGAGGGCCGACGCCCTTCGGCTGCCTTCGCTGTTCATAGCTTCGAGTACGCCTCGCGGCCCCTTTTCCACGGCGTCCAGACCGTTGCGAATGATGTATGAGACGGTATTCCTGTTCTGAGCACAGTACATCCTTGCCTCATCAACTTTCTTGTCGCGTATGGTTTGCTGGATGCGCCTCAGAAACGCAGGCGGCATGATGTTCCCCGGACTGAATGCGAGGAAATAGTAGGTGATCATGGCGACCATCGCGATGGACAGCGCAAACAGGACATACATGAGAGGTCCGCCCAGTTGAATGACCTTCCAGAGCGATAGTTTTCGTTCCGGTTGACCTTCTTCCTCAGGCTGGGTCTCGGCCGTTCCGCCGGAAGATTCCGTGACCGCTGGCTTTTCCGAAGCATTCTTCTTCTCTGGCGAGCTTTCGCCACAAGCGGGGATTGTCACTTGAAGGACTAAAGCAACAACTGCTACCCACCCTAAAACCATGCTGCATTTTGTAAACGGACTCAGTCTATTTGACATCACAGCCCCCTGTACGGTTCCGTGACTATTGTAGTTTCTCGTCAATATGGGTTTTTATGATAATACTTCGCAGCGGGCGAATTGTCAACGGATTTCACCAAGTTTACGCTTTTCGGACTGCGTCGGTTCCTCAGTCTTTTGCCCTCTGTTACAACTGCCAGATTCATGGAACGCAGGCCTTACCTGGCGCCGAGGAGGAGCTCGACGATCAATTGATCGAGCTTTTCGTAGGGCAGCCGAGTGGCAACGAGCTTCTCCATATCATAATGTGTTGCGGCGATTTTGTGGGGCGAGGGAAGGGGCTTCTGTCTGGCGCGGGTTGTTTTCAGAAGTCTCTGGATTTGCTTATCTCGCTGATAGGCTTTAACCTTTTCCTTCAAGAGTAAATAGGTTCGCATGTTGCCTTCTACAAAATCCCAGACTCCCTGGCGATCCTCCGTTCGATAGGGGTGGCAGTCGAAGCTCTTCGTTCCCCGGTAATCCGACGTTTCCAAGAGATACACGATAAAGAACGATTCTTTCAAGTCCTCCGCTCCAAAGCGAATATCCTGGTCGTAGCGGAGCGGCTTCTGGCTGTTGAGATGGATGCCGCGCAGTTTGCCCGCGTCGAGAGCCTGAGCGACCTCGTGGACGCTGTTCAATCCCGCCATGCGGACGTGTGCCAGCTCCGGGACGACGCCCCATTTTTCGGGATGGTCCAGAGTGGCAATAAACCCCAGGGCGTGTCCCGTGGTTGGCAGGAAAATGTCGCCCCTCGGTTCGTTGGGTTTCGCCTCGATAGATAGCTCGTAGTCCGGATAATTCTTTAACACGTATTCGGTGAGAAGATTGCAGCACTCTCGTAGCCACTTTATCCCGTCACGGGCATCCTTGCTGCCCTCGACCTCAAGCCCGTCGCGCCCCCACCAGAGGTTGCAGAGCCGACATCCCAACTCATGCCCCATGTCTATAGCGCACATGTAGCGCTGCACGGCAAAAGCGCGGATGTTCGGGTCATTGTTAGTGAATGCTCCGTCTTTGAACACCGGAAGCGAAAAGCAGTTGCTGCCGCAGTTGGTGCACTTGATGTTATAGTCCTCCATGCGCTTCTTCGCTTGCCGAACCAAGCGGTTCCTTTCCCTCACGCTCGCCCCCATGGGTACGAGATCCTCCGCGTGCAGCTCAAAGCTGTACACGTTCCGTTTCGCAAGCTCGACGATCACGTCTAACGGATCAATCGGCGGGCGAGTCGGTTCACCGAAGGGATCTCGCCCCACGTTCATGATGGTCCACAGGCCAAACGAGAACCTGTCGCTTCTCTTCGGTCTGAGTGAATATGATTTGGCCATTGCTCTCCCTTTCTCAACTATTGACGTCTATCCTGCCGTCGTTTATCGGATGTTACGAGGCTGAAATCATCCACCACAGAGCGCCATCTCATTTGTTGATAAGGAGTACCCAGTCGCCGGAACTCGGGGGATCGGAAGATCGCCAGGTTCCGCCTGCGACCTTCCCTGGAATCGGCACGTACTCGCCTGAGCGGGGGTTGAACCACTTGGCAGTGTAATCGCCGGGCGCCAATCTGATGACAATTCTGTGAGCTTCCGGCAGGTAAACCGCATGGATTTTCCCTTTGGAGGCCAGCGCGTAGGCTTTCCCGCTCTTGATCAGCTCGTTCGCCGGATTCATCTGCCACCATGGAACATTCTCCTCAAAGAACTTCCGCATGATTCCTGTCCAGCTCAGGATCTTCGATTCCGGCACAGCCTCTCCGTGCTGCCATCCTTTCCACTCACCGGTCGTTTGATAGCAGCCCGCCATCACGATTTCCCACGCACGCCGTCGCACTTCATCGTGTCCGCTGCCCTTATGTCTTTCATATCCGTACTCTTCGTTGACCTGGGGGATGATGCGTCCTTTGGCGATAGCATCGGCTCGTTGGGCCAGCATGAACTGGTTCTGGCCGTCTCGCCACCTCTGGTAGATGGCAAAGTCCGCCCATTTTTCGAGGTCGTAGCGGAAAGCGGCATGGCCGTGGGCGCTGACCAGGTGCTGGTAGCGATCCCACCTCTTAATGAGCCTCCCGATCTCATTTGCCCATTCGGGGTTCCGGTATTCGTTATGCTCGTTTCCCAAATCCCACATCACATTGCTGAATGCGCCGTACCGGGCAACAGCATAGCGGTAATACCTCCTTTCAAGCTCGCTTCCCGCCAAAGGCGCATCTTTTATTCCGCGATCCATGAGCATGATGACCGAGGCAACGACGTTCAGCTTGCGCATTCTTTTCAACGCCTTCTCGCACTTCCTCCAATGGGCGAGGTTGAACCGTGTGTGGTCGAATTTGGGGCTTCCTTCTTTAAGCTGCCGGGTGGAATATTTGGCGGGCCAGGGACACAGCGTCCAGATGAAATCCTTCGACTGCACCATACCTTCTCCCCACTCGTTGTCGCTGGCTCGCCCGTAGTTGAGGAAGCGAATTCGGTTGCAGCCAGTTGAGGCAATCCGGTCAATGCATCTCAACATCCTCCTGTCGTCGGTCCACGATAGGAGATGGTACGCCGTGGTTCCGTTATAGAAGTAGTGCTCGCCTGTCCCCTCCCAGATGAAATGGAAGGGATGTTTTGGGTCAACCCGCACGATTCCTTTGTTTCGACTCTCTTTCGCGCGAAAGCCGGCTTTGAATTCCTTCGTGAACCCGTTGGCTTCTCGATATGTTAGAGTGTAGGAGTGCTCTCCAGGTTCGGAAGGCATGAAACGAATCTTGAAAACGGAACCGTCATCCGAATCGCAAAAGCCGATAATGCGCTTCTCGGGGCGGCCACTCTTGCTGAATCTTCCGGTCATGTCAACCTCGGCGAAGGGGTTGGCAACATCAGGTTGAGCAACGCGCAAGGTGAGCTCGGCGAAATCGTACGTCTGCACCTCGGCAAGATTCTGGGAGAGGCTTATCGCTCTTGCTCCGGCAGCCACAGGAGGGAGGGAGGCCAGGGAGACGAGGATAATCAAAGTCTTTAGCCCGATATGCTGCAACGTGCCCTCCTTCCTATTACCTTTTGACGCCGCACGACCTGGCCTTGTTCGCGTGGCGGAATCGCGGGATGAAACTTGTTGAATAGACCGCCGGTTCCTTGCCAGAAGTTGAGGCGGGGGTCAAGGGATTTTTGGGGGAATGGAAAACTGTTGCACATTCTCGTTGACGTCTTCTCGCGGAATTGGCATGCGTGAACTTCATCACAGCTTGAAAACCGATGCAGACCGTATCGCGATCTGGCGCTTCTCGACATTTTGATGGACCTGAGGGGAAATACTCAATACGGCGAACAAGAAGAGGAGGGCTTTCATGGAGTATACGAAAGTGACGAAGGCCAAGCAATGCCGTGCGAATTCTATCTCGGCCCCGGCAACTGGGCGCTGAGGGATGATGAGGCAGTGATTGGTAACATTGAACTCAAACCGCTCTTCAAGGCGGCCGCGAAGGCAAATGAGACTGTCACCTTTATCCTCACCGAATTGGCTGATGGGCTTGAGGTGAGAGGAAGGATTCGCGATCATCGGCTGCCGCGAGGGGAGCCCGGGCCCTGCAATAAGTCTTTCTGTGAGTGCCTTGGTTGGGGCAACTCCTACTCGGCAAGTTGGATTCTATAGAAGCGCGTGTCGCTGTCCGTCGTGTCGCTCCAAGTGGTGGTTTTGCCGTCGGAGGTCAAGTCGGTTGCGAGGGGTGAAAGGGCACCGGGGGTTTCACCGGCGAGGATGTTGTAGGTCAGGTAGTTGGCGCTGTTCCACTGCAGAACGACCTCTCCGCTTTGTATCTCAATCGAAGTGACGGCGAAGCGATACCCCTCATAGTACGCGACGTACCCGTCGTGCGTGCCGATGAGCAGGTCGGTCACATCGTCGTTGTTCCAATCAACGACTTCCAGGCGCATGCGGTAGCCCGTATCTATGTCCGCGAGTCCGATTCCTTCCTGGGGAGATTGCAGGGCGATTGGGGGGGTCAACACAGGTACTGAGTTTGTACCCACGTTCTTGCACCAGCTCACGTTGTTGCTTCCGCTGCCCATCAGGTCCTTGAGGCCGTCTCCATCCCAATCATAGACGCGAATTGCGGAACGCGAGCCGAAGTCCACCGTCACGCCACCTGCTTGAATTAGCACATCTTGTGCGTACGAAGGCGACTGGGCCGTGCCCACGTTCTTGAAGAAGTGCGCGTTTCCGTTGACGTCCCCACACAGTAGGTCGTTCAGCCCGTCTTCATCCCAGTCGTGAAGATACGGCGTCGCGCGGGCACCCACGTCCAACGTTGTGCCGCCAACAGTCAACAAAACGCCGCCGGCCAGGACCGGATCAGCGTCCGTGTTCATATTCTTGTAAAAGTAGACGTATCCCTCGCTACCAGTGCCGACCAACAGGTCTTTTTTGCCATCGGCATCGTAGTCGCAGACCCATGGTGCGGGCGCCCCACACCCCGCGCCGACGTGCACAATATCGACCCCATCTGCCTGGAGATTGACGTAGTCGGCGAATTCTGGTTCTGAGTCACTCCCCTGATTCAAATATAGCGCGACTTTGTCACCATACCTGTAGCCGATGATGAGGTCCTTCCGCCCATCGTTGTTCCAGTCATGCACGCACGGGATAGCATGAGCTTCAAGGTCCAACGGCTCACCATTGGTGAGCAGATACTCCCCGGGTCTCAGCATCGGCTCCTGGGCACGCCCGTTGGGCAAAAGACCGGTAGCTGTTAAGAATAAGGGCAAAAAACAAACAACCAACATCCTTGGCCTTGCGGCCATGATGGAACCCTTCCGCCTGGTGGACAGTATCTTTATCTTTCCTTATCTCTCCTTTTTATATAACTTTTGTGGGCTTCGGGTCAAACTCTTTCTTCGTCTCTGGCCATGGCTTGGTGCTGAATAGGGGGACGGCGTCAGGTTGACCCCGCGATACTTTCCCTGTTAAGCTGCGTTAACGTTCCGCGAAAGGAGGGACGAGTATGGATCGCAGAGAATTTATGTTGCTGGCAGGCATCGCCGCGGGCGCCAGTGCGGCAGCGGCCGCTGTCCCGTCTCCCAGGAGCGCAATCTCCGCCGAGACAGGGGACAATTCCGCCCGCCGCAGAGCGCTCACGAAGGTCGGAACTCAAATGGGCCCGACGTCCCCCAAGATACTGGAGTTCCTTGCTCGACATGGAGTGGTGAACATCTGCGGCCACCCGCCGCGTTCGGGACCGAACGGCTCCTGGAAACTCGACGACCTACTGCGGCTCAAAGAACGTGTGGAAACTCACGGGATCAGCCTGGACATGATTCCCTTGCCTTTGAGCTCGCGCTATATCGCAGCGGCGGAGAACCCGAACATTATGATGGGTAAGAGTCCCGAGCGAGACCGCGAAATTGAAGGCATCTGCGAAATGATCCGCGTCGCGGCTGCGGCTGGCATTCCCACTTTGAAATACAACCTTACGATTCTCGGGGTGTTGCGCACCGAGCCGACCCGCGGTCGGGGAGGCTCTCGTTATAGCACCTGGGTCTACGACAGAGCGAGGCAGAGGCGGCGCCTCACGGAAGCCGGTTCGGTGCCGTCGCACGTGATGTGGGAACGGATCACCTACTTCCTGGAGCGGGTCATCCCTGTTGCCGAAGAATGCAAGGTCCGCATGGCCTGTCACCCTCACGATCCCGGAGTTCCTCCGGGTGGCTTCCGCGGGGTGGCCCGTGTCCTGGGCACCGTTGAGGGTCTGAAGCGGTTTGTGGACATTGCAGAAAGCGATTACCACGGCCTGAACTTCTGCCAGGGTACAATCGCAGAGATGTTGCAGAATCCCCCCAGAGAAATTTACGACGTCATCCGCTATTTCGGCAGAAAGAAAAAGATCTTCAACGTTCATTTCCGTAACATCCGTGGAAAGCGAGACAACTTTCAGGAAGTGTATCCCGACGAGGGCGACGTGGACATGCTCCAAGCAATGAAAGTTTACAGAGAAGTTGGATACGATGGCATGGTCATGCCCGACCACGTTCCCAGCCACCCGGATGATCCTGGCAGTCTTCAGGCCTATGCATTTGCCTTTGGCTACATCAAAGCCCTCATCCAGGCCGTTGATGATCCCGCACAAGCGCTCTGAATTTGATCTACGGAAGCGCGCCAATTGCAGGCAGGGAGTAAGGAACCAAACGCGAGCCCCCTTTTTTGTTTGTGGACCGGGCCGTTCCTACGTGCGAATCAGGCCTGACAAGCCGACGACGAACAACGTACTGAGGACCCAGCCGAGGATGATGTGAAACCACAGGTAGAGGCGCAATAGGCCTCCGGTACGAAGCCTGAACCACTTCAGTTTGCTCAGTTCTTTCCCCCGAGTCGCATTGGGCAGCCAGTAACTCGCCTGGTGCAGAACAATCAGCGGCACAAATGCGTCAAGCGAATAGACGACCGTGTTGAATTTTGGATAGTACACCTGGTGGTCCTCAGCGCCCTCGGAAGCGTATCCCTCTTTCTTCGTCGGCGTCAGGAGACCGTTGCGGGAACCAATTCCGAAAAGAACCGAACCGACTGCAACGACCACCAGCCCAATCCAAAACGCCCGCCAGGGGCGATATCCGTATCCAACGACCAGTCCGAGCAGCGCGTGTCCGCACCTCTTCAAAACCGGCATGCGGGTCAGTCGTGCTCTATCCTTTTCTTTCGCGATGAGAATTCGCCTGGCATCCTCCTCGTGTCCAGCCTTGCGAAGCACCGCCGCGAGTTGCTCATACGGCTGTGGCCGGAATGGCTGGGTCGGCTGCCGGCGCAGCCATTCAATTCGATCCTGGATATCAAGAAGTGCGAGGTCGTAGATCTCATTGTAGACCAGCCCGTGCAGGAAAATCCTGCCCGACTGTGGCCAAGTGGGTTTGTTGTCCCATAGGGTGCCGATTGTCGCGGAACGGAGATCCATCGTGACCTTCGTCGGCCAGAGAGCATCTTTCCAGACGAGGTACCCACTGATTCTGGCGCCTTTGAAGTCAACCACGCCCTCGGCCTCGAATTCGTTGCGTAGGAAGATGTCTCCTTCGACCCTAAGGCCATCAGCGTTGAGCGCGGTTCCCTTGGGATTGATGAACTTGCCTCCTGTACAGTCTAGGCAGCCCCCGATCTTCGCGCGGACCAGATTTACCTCGCCCTGTGCCCAAAAGCCGTCGCGGAGGAGAACGCTGCCGCCAACATCGATGCCGTTCGCGAGCAGCGCCTTGCCCCCAAGCTTGATGAAGCGTCCGTCCGCGCAGCTAAGGCGCCCCCTAATTATCGCATCCTGAAGAGAGACCTCGCCCTTGGCCTTGAAGCCGTTGTGAAGGAATACGCCTGCCACCGTCTTCAGGCCCTCGGCGACGATTGGGCCGCTGTGTGTGCCCTTAAGGTTCAGTCCGAGGATCTCGCCGTGCAGCAGGTTCAGCCCTGCTGGTAATGCGCATCTCTCAAGATAAAGCGGAAATGGGATCTTGGCGAATCGCAACTCGAGGACTCCGTCTATGCGAGCTCCCTTGACCCCGATGCCGCGATGAGTGACCAGCCTCGATGCTCTGGGATCCGTGCAGAGCCAAGCGATGCGGTCGGACTTGAGCACGCGCTCCTCGCTCCACTCGGGAGCCTTTGCGGGATCGTCTTTTTCCTTGGCCCCGGCGCTGTAGTTGGCAAGCTCGCCCTTCGCCACCGCTCGGAACAGTTTCTCGTCCGCTGGCGAGAGTTCTTCGAACCGTTGCCTGGCCAGTGTGAGCAGCTCCGGTTCCTCGTCGGACGCGGCCTGGGTTCCATCAACGGGTTGGGGAATGAGTAGTGCAATCGCCACGATCAGAGCAAATGTCTTCGCACGCATGGCCAATTCGCCCCTGTTTTGCGTGTTTCATAGCCGTAGCTTTATACCTCGGACAGCGCCCCATTTTGCTCCTCCAGGTTCTCGGATGCAAGGAAAAGAATCGTGTGTCCTGGGTGAAGCGGCGAGACCAACGTCCCGGCCGTTTTTACTCAACTGCTTCCGCCTACGCTCTCCTCCCTGCCCTTGATTGTTACAGACCTTTTACAACGCTTTCGTCCTTTCAGTGGTAGGTTACGGGCAGAGCGACACGGTAACTCTCAATCAAGGAGGTGCGAAATCATGCACGGAAAGAGATTGACATGGCTGGGCTGCTTCGTTGTTATCGCCGCGCTGCTGATCGGGCATGCCGGTTCGCAGTCCATCTACTCGAGCAGCCGCCCCCTCGCGGCTAACGTGATTGTCCCACAAGCAAGGTCGTTCGCCGGTGGCCGCCGAGCGGCAGTTGAGGTCACGGAAGTCAAAGTCGGTGTGGTCATCCTGGAGCAGGCAGCGACCACAACAATGGACATCAGCCTGCGAAATCCCAGCAACCGGAGAGTTGAGGCGGAACTGGCGGTCCCCGTGCCAGAGGGGGCCGTAGTCCGGAGCTTCTCGTTTCACGGAAAGGCCAGCGAACCCACTGCCAAGGTTCTTCCGAAGAATGAGGCCACCAGGACGTACGAAGCTATCGTCGCCAGGGTCCGCGATCCCGCCATGCTGGAGTTCATCGGAACCAATCTGGTTCGCTCGAGCGTCTTCCCGATTCAAGCCAGAGGCACGCAGAAGGTCCGCCTGACCTATGAACATCTTCTCCCCGCCGACGGTGATCGGATAGATTACGTGCTGCCCAGGACGGAGTCGCTGGATTACAACGTCCCATGGAAGGTTTCCGTCAGAATCAAATCGAAAAGGCCGATCTCGACTGTCTATTCTCCCAGCCACAGGCTGGAGACGAGGCGTGTAAGCGAGAACATTGTCTCGGCGCGGATCGCGGATGATGCCAGAACCGAGCCAGGCCCGTTCAGGCTTTGCTACCTCCTGGAACGCAATGGGGTCACGGCCTCACTTTTCTCTTATCCCGACCCGAAGGTCGGCGGAGGATATTTCTTATTGCTGGCGGGTTTGCCAGCCAAGCCTTCGCACGATGCCAACGGTCCCGGCATTAAGCGGGAGGTGACTCTTGTGCTCGACCGTTCCGGCAGCATGAGCGGTGAGAAGATCGAGCAGGTGCGGGAAGCGGCGCTCCAGGTTCTGGCTGGCCTTAAGAAAGGGGAGGCATTCAACGTCATCGCCTACAACGAGACTGTTGACCCCTTCTCCAAGCAGCCTGTGATCAAAAGCCAGAGAAGTATCAAGGCGGCACGTGCCTACCTGAAGAGCATAACCGCTCGCGGCGGCACGAACATCCACGACGCACTGTTGGAAGCCCTGCGCCAGAAGCCTATCGCCGGCATGCTTTCTATCGTACTGTTCTTGACTGACGGGCTGCCTACGGTGGGTCAGACCTCCGAGATCACCATTCGGAACGTTGCCATCAAGGCGAACCCCTACAACCGCCGAATATTCACCTTTGGCGTAGGTGTGGATGTCAATACGCCTCTCTTGGAGAAGATCGCCCTCGAGACACGCGCGACCGCCACCTTCGTCCTCCCCAAAGAGGATGTCGAGGTCAAGGTCTCACAGGTGTTCAAGCGCCTGACCGGCCCCGTCCTTGCCGACACGAAGCTTGACGTCATCGGCCGCCCGCCGAAAGAAAGGGCTGCGCTCATCCGAGTGCGCGACGTGATTCCCGCAAAACTTCCTGACCTCTTCGAAGGGGATCAGCTTGTGGTGCTTGGCCAGTACATCGGTGATGAACCGCTCATCTTCAAGCTCAGTGGCAACTACCTCGGGAGGAAGAGGACGTTTCGGTTCACCTTTGACCTTGACAAGGCGACCACTCGCAACGCCTTTGTGCCCCGCCTCTGGGCGAGTCGGAAAATCGGCGTTCTGGTGGATGCCGTTCGCCAGCTCGGTGCCGATGTTGGTCCCCTTCCCGGGCAGCGGTCTGTCTCAGGCGACCCCAGGCTAAAGGAGCTGGTGGACGAGATCGTATCGCTGAGCGCGGAGTTCGGTATCCTGACGGAATACACGGCGTTTCTGGCGAGGGAAGGAACAGATCTGACGCGGCGAGACGCGGTGCTCGCCGAAGCGAACTCGAACTTCATGAATCGAGCGATCCTCACGCGCTCCGGCCTGGGAGCGGTGAACCAGGGCCTGAACAATGACTTCCAGCGCAGGCAACTCGTCCTCAATCGAAGCAACGCCTTCTTCGACGCCAACATGAATCGAGTGTCAGTTGCGAATGTGCAGCAGATGAACGATCTGGCTTTCTACCAACGTGGCAGTCGCTGGGTGGATAGCCGGATCGTTGAGAAGGAAGACGAGGTCACGCCCAAAAGAGAAATCGCTTTCGGCTCTGAGGAGTTCCGCGAGCTGGCTCTACGCTTGGCAGGGCAAAACCGCCAGGGGGCCATCTCACTCGGTGGCGACATTCTAATGGTCGTGGAGGGCGAGCCGATTCTCGTCAAGGGGCCGGTCGAGCAGTAGAGAAACTCGGACATGTTTATAAGAACGTTGGGAGGGTGCAAACGCGGGCGAGAAAGCAACAGCTTCGTCGTCCCGAAAGGATCATTGGAAAAGGGAGGAACGGCTATGAGAGGCATCAAAGCAACAATGTGGATAGTCACGATTTTGGGGTTGGGGGCGTCTTTTCCACTGGGGGCCGAGGTTCCGGAGTTCTCGCCAAAGATTACTGACGTCACAGTGTTCAAGGACGGACATGCGCTTGTCATGTCCCGAGGCGCAGCAACACTCGAGGACGGGTGGTGTCGCACGCGGGCAGTTCCGGCGCCGGTGCTGGGGGCATTTTGGTCGTTCGTGACCGATGAGAAATGTGAGGTTGATTTCGTCAAGGCGGGCTTTGTAGAAGCAGAGGAGACAAGGCCCTGCTTGACCCTCGAGGAAATCATCCAGGCAAACGTCGGCAAGCGGGCTGTCATTGTCGAGCAGCCCAAAGATGCAGATTCCATATCGCACGGGGGAGTCTTGCTCGGCATCCTTCAGCACGACGCGGAGCAGGAAGTGGAAACGTCAGAAACGTTGCCCGCGGGGCGCGATGAGTGGGGACGCTACATTTCCAGCCGCCGGATTCAGAAGACCAAGCAGGACAAGGTCGAATCACTCGCTTCCTTTGTTATGATGCAGAAGGACGAGGGCGTTCAGGTGATAAAGCGGGAGAACATCCGCAGCATCTGCCTCGCGGACAACAAGCCGGCCACTGATCACTCCGAGAAGAAAAAAGTTCGCGAAATCTCGATGCACGTGGTCAAAAAGGGCAAACCGGTCCGCGGTGAAGCAGAAGTTGGGATGGTCTACCTTCAGAGAGGTGTCCGTTGGATTCCCAATTATCGGATTGAGCTGCTCAGCAATGGAAAGGCAAAGGTATCACTTCAAGGTACAATCATAAATGACCTTGGTGACATGGAAGACGTTGACCTTCGGTTGGTGGTTGGCGTCCCCAGCTTCATCATGAAAGAAAGCCTTTCGCCGATGGCGCTGAGGGAGGTTGGGCTGAAGCTCAGTTCCTACTTCGCTCCACCTGATCGCGGCCGCAGGGACACGCAGCTCAACTACCTCTCAAACGCGCTGATGTCGCAGGCGGCATTGCCGGCAAGATCGGAAGGCATGCCTGCTGGTGGCGGCCCTGACATCCCCAGCGAGGGACAGCAGGAGGACCTTTTCCTCTACCATAAGCCGGGGATTACGTTGAAGAAGGGCGAACGCGCCGTCGTCAAGCTTCTGGAAGTCACCGTGCCCTACGAGGACATCTACACCTGGGATATTCCTCCCATTCCGCCGAGGGAAATGTGGCGTCACGTGAACAGCGATCAGATACGGCAATTGGCGACCGCTCTCACCGGAGCTAAGGCGATGCACGAGATCCGCCTCACCAATACCGGAGACGCGCCGTGGACCACAGGTCCTGCCACAATATTCAAAGAAGGTACGCCCTTGGGGCAACAGCTTCTGACTTACACGTCGGTGAAGAACAAGGTGGACCTGCCGGTGACAGTGGCAACGGACCTCAACACGAAGAAGGAGGAGGCCGAGGTCGGTCGAGATACGAACGTAAGAATCGGCGGTGATTCTTATACGAAAGTCAAGCTGCACGGCAAGCTGACAGTCAAAAACTTCAAGGATAGAGCGGTTCATGTTTACGTGACCAGGAAAGTTCTTGGCACGGCCACCTCCGCCACGGCAGAGGGCAAGATTGTACTGTCAAACGTTGTTGAAGACGCATCCCTTCGTGACGGACGCTCTTCGTGCTGGTGGTGGTACTGGTGGAGCTGGCCGTGGTGGTTCTACGGTGTCAATTCCATCTCGGAAATCACGTGGGAGAGAGAAATCCCCGAAGGCAAGTTTGCTACGTTTGAGTATGACTGGTATTACCACTACAGGAATTGAACAGCCGCTCTCCGATAGAGGACTGTGGAACTTATCAATCTGAAGTGGGTCTAACAAGTATGTAGGGCGGCAGAGGAGTTGGGTAACGGCGTCCGGGAAGTTTTCGGCAGTTCCACAGAGGTCCAAAGGAGAGGAGGCACAAAGATGAAACACATGGCAGTCAACACAGTCGTCCTGGCAGCGCTGCTTCTCAGCTCCGCAGCCATGCCAGCGAAAGAGGAGGCTGCACCTGAATCCAGCCGGCCGCAAATCGAGGTCGTGTTTGTCCTCGATACGACGGGAAGCATGGGCGACTTGATCCAGGCAGCGAAGGAGAAAATCTGGGCCATCGCCAACACCCTGACCAGCACCAAGCCCGCACCCGACATCAAAATGGGCCTGGTCGGTTATCGTGATCGAGGCGACGCCTACATCACCAAGCTCACTGACCTGACCGACGATCTTGATGCGGTCTATGAGGACCTGATGGCGTTTCAGGCTCAGGGCGGCGGCGATGCGCCGGAAAGCGTCAATCAGGCATTGAACGAGGCGGTCACCAGGATCAAATGGAGCGAGGACGACGAGGCCTATCGGGTGATATTCCTTGTGGGTGATTGCCCCCCGCACATGGACTACAAAGATGACGTGAAGTATCCCGACACCTGCAAGACGGCGGCCACAGCGGGGATCATCGTCAACACCATCCAGTGCGGCAACCACGCCCCCACCCAACCGGTCTGGACCGAGATCGCTGATCGTGCGGAAGGGCGATACTTTCAGGTCGAGCAGTCCGGTGGGGCAATCTTAGCTTCGACTCCCTTTGACAAGGACCTTGCCGAGTTGTCCAAAGACCTTGAGGGGACTCGCCTCTATTACGGAGATGCGAGCGTACTGGCGGACTCCGAGGAGCGGAAGGAGGTCGCCGAGAAAATTCACGCCGGGGCGACGGTCTCCGCAAGAGCTCGCCGGGCAGTTTACAGCGCGAGCGAGCCGGCGGATCGCTTGGCTGGTAAGCACGACTTGGTGAAGGACGTCGCTGAAGGAAAAGTCAAGCTCGCTGAGGTGAAAGAAGAGGAACTTCCCGAGGACTTGCGGAAGGTTCCTGTGGAGGAAAGGGAGAAGTTTATTGCGGAGCAATCGGAGAAGCACCAGAAAGTCCAGGCGAAAATCAAAGAACTGGCCGCCAAGCGCCAAAAGCACATCGAGGAACAGCTTCGCAAGTCAAACCTCAAAGGTAAGCAATCGCTGGACTTCGCCATCTTCGAATGCATCAAGGAACAGGCCGGCAAGAAGGGCATTGCTTACAAGGGCGGACCCGCATTTTGATCCGGCTGTCGCCGCATATGCGGCTTCACGTGAGTAGGCTAAGTGGACCGGAACTCATTGCGCTTGAAGTCAAGGCCGTCTTCCTTTACGCTTTTCCCGGTGGCGGAAGAGACGAAGGCACGAAGCGAGACGACAGGACAAGGTGCTGCGTGACATGGTGACGAAGGCAGACGGCGCGCACGCGGATGGGAAGCACTCCAAGCCCGAGCAATCTATGGAAAAGGCGAAAATTCTGGTCATTGAAGATGATCCTGCCATCAGGCGGGGCATCGTAGACGCGCTTCAGTTCGAGGGTTACGAGACCCTGGAAGCGGAGCACGGGGACGTGGGCCTGGACATGGCGGTGAAGGTTGGGTACGACCTCCTTCTGCTCGATCTGATTTTGCCGGGACGTGATGGTCTGGAGATTCTGAGGGAGGTCCGTGCCACGCGACCGAGCCTGCCAGTCATCATCCTGACCGCTCGTGGGGAAGAAGCGGACCGCGTTGAGGGTCTGCGACTGGGCGCCGATGACTACGTGGTGAAGCCGTTCAGCGTGAAGGAGCTTCTTGCACGCGTCGAAGCGGTGCTGCGGCGCTCACCCGAGCGCCCCTCGGACGTTTCACGATTCAACATTCCAGGTGGGGTCGTTGACCTGTCGCGCTGCGAGGTGCGCTTCGATGATGGTGAGCGCACCGACCTCTCTGAACGTGAGAGGGAGCTTTTGCGATACCTGGTCTGCAATGCCGGGCGAGCCATTTCACGGCAAGAGATTCTATCCCGGGTCTGGCGCATTGATCCAAGCTCGATCTTCGAGACCCGCACCATTGACATGCACATTGTCCGCCTGCGGGAAAAGCTGCGGGATGATTCGTCTGATCCGCAAATCATTCTGACCGTGAGAGGGAAGGGTTACATGTTCGCGGCTCTGGAGGGAGATGAATGAAGCGGCCCCTCCACATCTGGCTTATCTTTGGGCTTTGTGTGGTGGTGGCGCTGGCAGCCATGGGGTGGATCAGCCTCGCGACGCTCAGGCTGGAGCGCGATTCGCGGCGCCATGCTTCGCTTGAAGAGAATGTCCGTCTGGCGCTGTGGCGGATGGAGTCGGCCCTCGCGCCGCTCATCGCCCAGGAAAGTGCAAGACCCTATTTTGTGTACGACTCCTTCTATGTGGAGGAGCGAGCTTACACTCGTATGTTCGCTGAGATCAAGCGTGGGGAAGTCCAGCTGCCTTCCCCTCTGCTGACAGAGGAGTCTCCGTACATCTTCCTTCATTTTCAGTTCGGACCGAATGGCGAATTGACATCTCCGCAGGTTCCCACCGGGAACATGCGTGACGTTGCGGAAAAAGATTACACCAGCCATGAAAGAATCGAAGCTTCAGCCGCTCGGTTTGCGAAGTTACGAACGACTCTGCGCAGAGACGAACTGACGCGAGTCCTCCCGCGGGAGACAGCACAACCGTTTGTCCTCACCCGGGCGCCGTCTCAGGCTCAGAGTAATAGAAGACTCTCCAGCTTTGAGCAGCAGTCGATTCTGAACAGTATCGAATGGCAGGCCCGCAGTTTCAACAATGACCTCCTTCAGACAAACGTCGGCAGCAACTTCCTGCCGACCTACCCAGGTGTTCGAGAAGGTCTGATGAAAGCGCTATGGGTGGCGGACGCGCTGATTCTCGCGAGATCCGTATGGGTGAATGCCGAGGAGTATATTCAGGGTTGCTGGCTGAACTGGCAGGCAATTCGAGAATGGCTCGTGTCCGGCACCAACGACCTGCTACCTGACGCTGACCTTGAGCCTGTTGCCTCAGACTCAGATATCGAACCCGGTCGCGTGCTGGCCTCATTGCCGGTCAAGCTCCTGCCCGGACCGCTACCCGCCAGCCTGACACGTCAGGTGTCGCAGGTCCAGTTATGGCTTCTCATTGCCTGGGCCTGCCTCCTATTGGCAGCGATAGCGGTTGCCGTTCTCCTACGAGGAGCGTTATCTTTGAGCGAGCGGCGAGGTGCATTCGTTTCAGCCGTAACCCATGAGCTGCGCACTCCGCTGACCACGCTCCGCATGTACACCGAAATGCTCGCTGAAGGGATCATCTCAGGGAAGGAAAAAACGCAAGATTACCTCAAAACGCTGCTCGTTGAGAGCGAGAGGCTCGGCCACCTCGTTGAAAACGTCCTTGCCTATGCCCGACTTGATGGTCGCCGCGACAACGCTCAGGTCGAAACAGTCACGTTGCGGAACTTGGTTGGCAAGGTCGAGGATCGCCTGAAACAGCGAGCAGCGCAAGCGGACATGAAGCTCGTCATAGAGTTTGAACAGGACATGTTGTCTACAACGGTGCGCGCAGACGCGGCAGCCGTCGAGCAGATTCTGTTCAACCTCGTGGACAACGCGTGCAAGTACGGCGCCTCGGCCTCGGATCGGCTCATCCACTTTGAAGCCAGCCGTGACGGCAAATTCGTCTCATTACGAGTGCGCGACCACGGCCCGGGTGTCGCCCAGCAGGATGCTCGGCGTCTATTCCGGCCCTTTTGCAAATCAGCTCGCGACGCTGCGAACTCCATGCCGGGCGTTGGCCTTGGACTGGCGCTCAGCCGCCGCCTTGCTCGGGACACGGGTGGAGATCTTTGTCTCGATGAATCTGTCTCGGACGGTGCCAGTTTCGTTCTTACCTTGCCTGTAGATGATTCGCCTGCCTCGCGGCGTTAACAAGGTCCCTCCGCAGCCTCCCGCCGAATGTCATCCCTGCAATGGACGGGATAAGGAGCTTTCAGCCACACGCCCAACATGTGTCCTTGCAATACTCGTTTCCCGACGCTACGATGATGGAGACAAATGGTTTCGCAGTGAGACGCAGTACGCCCGGGTTCGGGTAACCATGTGGATAGCTCCTTCCGGGATCACTGCCTGTTTCATCTGTTCGCATCAAAGCAAAGGAGAGAAGACGATGAGATGGTCCGCATACCTTTTGACGGCTGTTGCATTTGTGAACTTGCTCGCCATACCAATCGCGCGATGTGCCAATAAACATTATCCTGTGAACCGCCCTCCTCTCGGGCAAACCAAGTTCGTCTCCCTGCCTCTGGGGTCGGTCAAACCGCGAGGCTGGCTGACGGATCAGCTCACGGTTCAAGCGAATGGGCTGACCGGTCATCTCGACGAGTTCTGGCCCAGCCTCTCTAAATCGGCGTGGAAAGGGGGAAGCGGCGAAGCCTGGGAACGAGGCCCGTATTACCTCGATGGGCTTGTCCCTCTTGCGTACTTGTTGGACGACAAGAGGCTGATCGAAAAGACGAAGCCCTGGATTGAATGGATTCTTTCCAGCGGACAGCCCAACGGCTGGTTCGGTCCGCCGCAGAACAAGGACCGCTGGCCTCTGGCGGTGGCAATGAAGGTTCTTACCCAGTACCACGAAGCCACGAACGACGCCAGAGTCATCCCTCTTCTCAGGAACTACTTCAAGTATTTGAGGGTTAACCCGCCAGACTGGCCCGACAGAGATTGGCGTGGTGTGCGGGCGATGGAAAATGTCGTCTCCGCGTACTGGCTTCACAGACGGACGGGCGATCCCGACATTTTGAAGGTCGCCGAATCTATCCAAAAGAACAGCTTCGACTGGATCTCGTATTTCTCCGACTTTCCTTACACCACCGACGTAATGAAAAAAGGAATCCGGTACGGCCACCCGAGCCATGTGGTCAATATCGCCATGGCCATCAAGCACCCCGGCGTTTGGCATCAGCAGTCCCACGATACGCGCCATAAAAAGGCGGTGTACGACGGGATTCAAGCCCTCAATGAGCACCACGGCCAGGTGGCGGGACGATTCGCCGGCGATGAGCATCTCTCAGGGAGGCGCCCGACCCAGGGAACGGAGCTTTGTGGTGTCGTTGAGTATCTGTTTTCCCTGGAGAATCTGGTTGAGATATTCGGCGATACGGCTTTCGCGGACAGGTTGGAGCTGCTTGCCTACAACGCCAATCCAGGCACCTGCACACCAGATTACTGGGCTCACCAGTACGACCAGCAGGCGAATCAGGTCCTCTGCACGGTGGCGAAGCGGGACTGGAGCACGAACAGCAACAGTTCGAACATTTACGGTCTGGAGCCGAACTACGGGTGCTGCACCTCCAACATGCACCAGGGCTGGCCGAAGTTTGTGTCTCATATGTGGATGGCGACGCATGACCAGGGCCTGGCTGCCGTCACCTACGGACCGAACCAGGTGAAAGCGAAGGTCGCTGACGGCGTCGAAGTCACCATTCTCCAGGAAACGGATTATCCGTTCGATGGCACCGTCCAGTTCGAAATCGTGCTGCCGCGTCCCACAGCCTTCCCCGTCTACTTCCGTATTCCCGGTTGGGCCGCAGGTACCACCATCAGAGTAGGGGAGGAGACGGTTCGGCCGAAAGCGGGGGCATTCGCTGCGGTGAAGCGAACGTGGAAATCAGGCGACATCGTCAAACTCGATCTCCCCATGAGACTCCGCACCGAGACCCGCTACAACAACTCCGTCTCCATCCTTCGCGGGCCGCTCTACTTCTCCCTCAAAATCGGCGAGCGGTACGAAAAAATCAAAGGCCACCACCAGACGCTCCCCGCCGCCGACTGGGCGATCTATCCAACGACTCCCTGGAACTACGGCCTCATCCTCGATCGCGAGAATCCAGAGAAATCTATCGCCGTTGTGAGAAAAGAAATCGGCAAAGTCCCCTTTGCCCAGGAAGGCGCTCCCGTCATCCTGAAAGTCAAAGGCAGAGCAATCCTCGACTGGAAGCTCGTCAACAACTCTGCCGGTGATCCACCGGTCAGCCCGGTCAAATCTGAAGAGGCAGTCACCGACCTCGAGCTGATCCCCTACGGCTCCACCCGCCTCCGCATCACCGAGTTCCCCCTCATTGATACTTCCGCGGAGAGTGCTTGTGCCTACACGGATGGCGTGCAAATGTAGGCGCTTGATAGATCCATCGCCGAAACGCACTTGTTCGCTAAGAGTGGGCAAAAAGCCGCCTCGTTGTGGTCCAGGTCAAAGTTGAACAGAATTGGACGGGCATCGCTCGCACGATGTCCGGCCGTAGGAGCCCTTTAGGGAGGGGAACTGGAGCGAGGTTTCATCGTGTTGTTTCTTTTGGATGAGGCGGGCGCACGTTGTGCGAATACGCGTGACAGTTTTTCTTGACAATAGGGTCGGAGCGGATAAAGTAGGGCAACTTCGCAAGGACTTCAGACGAGCGAGGGGCTGCGCTGGCCCAGCCCCTCGATAGTGCATCGTCATTCGCTCTGGAGGCGTCCACCGATAGTGGATGTTTCTCTTTGGACAGCGCTCAGACTATTGCACCGCAAAAGAGAATCTACGCGTGTGTGTTCAGACGACGAAACATACGTTTCCTCATAGTGCCCAAGCGGGGAAGAGCGATCCCGCCTTCTTATAGATCGTATGGAGTAACAGGATACGTAGCGGATTCGGAGGTAGAGTATGGAGAACGACATGGTGCCCATCTATATCATGGGCAAGCAGTACCATGTGCCCGCCACGCTGACCATCATGAAGGCCATGGAATACGCGGGCTACAGATTCATCCGAGGGTGCGGATGTCGGGGGGGGATGTGTGGAGCTTGTGCTACCGTGTACAGGCTCAACGACAGTTACAAGATCATCCCGGCTCTGGCATGTCAGACGGTCGTAGAGCCCAACATGTCACTCACCCAAATCCCCTTCTTCCCGGCGAACAAGACCATCTACGTAATCGAGGAGCTTGAGTCAGGCCCCCAGACGATCGTAAGTTTGTACCCGGAGATCGCCCGGTGTGTCTGCTGCAACTCCTGCACGAAAATCTGTCCCCAGGAGCTGGAGGTTATGGACTATGTGCAGGCAGCTCTCCGCGGGGACATTGAGAAAGCTGCCAAGCTCTCGTTCGAGTGCATCATGTGCGGCTTGTGTGCTACGCGCTGCCACGGCGAGATCGTGCAATACCACCTGGGGCTTCTGGCCAGGCGGCTGTATGCGAAATATCTGACCCCCAAGGCCCAGCACGTGGCCGACCGGGTGGCAGAGATAGAACAGGGCAAGTACAACGAGGAACTCGAGGAGCTTTGTAAGATGGACAAAGCCTCCCTCGAAAAGCGATACGCAGAGCGAGACATCGAAGAGCAATAGTCTGAGGAAAAAAGACGATGCCATACGAACCTTACATGAAGGAGCTCATCAAGAAGGTTGAGTCCACTCGTCCTGCACGGATACAGGCTGTCAAGGAGGGGAAGCACTTTCCGCTGTTTTCCGAAGAAGAGGGGCTGAAACTCATGAAGGAGTTTCATCCCGACTACAGGGAAGGGAGCAAGCGGGAACTCGCTATCGGTCCCAGCAAAGGAAAGGTCGTCCCCAACGAGCTGGCCGATATCCTCGAAGCGACAAGTAGTCTCAACTTTGGCGTGATAGACCTTTCTCACATTGACTATGACGTGGATGTCCTTGTCATTGGTGGAGGAGGAGCGGGCGCCGCCGCGGCCTTGCTCGCTCAGGAGAACGGCGCCAAGGTCCTGATCGCGACGAAACTTCGCCATGGCGACGCCAACACGATGATGGCCGAGGGGGGCATTCAGGCGGGAGATAAGCCCAACGATTCGCCTGCTATCCATTTTCTCGACGCGATTGGGGGTGGACATTTCACGAATGACCCCGAGCTGGTCAGGACCCTCGCCCGAAATGCTCCAGCCGTCATCCAGTGGCTGGAGAATCTGGGCGTGATGTTCGATAAGGACCCGGATGGAACGATGCAAACGCTCCATGGGGGAGGCACCTCCAGAAAGCGAATGCACTCCGCTGGGGACATGACCGGCACGGAGATCATGAGGACCCTCCGCGATGAGGTCAGAAACCGGACCGACATTGAGGTGATCGAGTTCGCTCCCGCTGTCGAACTGATCCTCGACGATGAAGGTAAATGCGCGGGGGCAATTCTGTACAATTTCCAGACCGAGAACTACACCGTTGTCAGAGCCAAAACCACCATCCTCGCCACCGGCGGGATCGGGCGGCTGCACATCCAGGGATTCGACACTACCAACCACTATGGAGCCACAGCGGATGGGATCGTCTTGGCTTACCGCGCTGGAGCATCGCTCTCCTTTCTGGAAGCGACACAATACCACCCTACAGGGGCCGCCTTCCCGGAGCAGAACATCGGGTTGCTCATCACTGAAAAAGTCAGGGGCGCGGGAGCGCAGCTCGTCAATGTGGATGGTGAACAGTTTGTGTATCCTTTGGAGACGCGGGATGTTGAATCGTCGGCGATCATCAGGGAATGCACCCAGCGGAACAAAGGCGTCAAGACGCCTACCGGCAGGGTCGGAGTCTGGCTTGATTCGCCCATGGTAGAGATTCTCAAGGGGCCGGGGACTGTTGCTGGCGATTTTCCCGCGAAGCATCGGCAGTTTGCCCGCCACGACATTGACATCTCCAAGGAGCCCATGCTCGTTTACCCAACCCTGCACTACCAGAACGGGGGTGTCACCATCAACACCAATGCTGAGACTGATGTGCCGAACCTCTATGCCGCCGGAGAAGTCTCCGGAGGTATCCACGGGATTAACAGGCTGATGGGAAATTCTCTTCTCGACATCACTGTTTTCGGTCGCATCGCGGGGCAGCATGCCGCCGCAAAAGCCAAGGAGACGCAGATCGGTGAGTTGACCCTTGAGCATGTGACGAAGTACCACGAGGAGCTTGAGAAGGCGAAAGTCGGAGACGGGAGGGTCTCTCCGACGCTCCTTCCCGATTACGTGGGCAAGATCGGGTAGGGGAAGCGAACAGTCTCGAGGCGCTCAGTCTATCGGGATCAAAGGGTGACCTTCACTTTTGAGCGGGCGAAGGAAAGCAGGTCGTAGAAGAGGTCTCCCCAGAGGAAGAGGTCGGGGATGCGAAACCAGACGTACAGAAGCTTAGCTCCCGGAGGCTCCGAAATCCTGTGCTCGATATAAGCCCCACCATCCCCGTACCATTCTCCGCCTGCATCCACTGCCCGGAAAAGAGGCACGTAGGTATCGCCCGCTGCTAAGCTGGCATCGTGGACCGGTCGGAATCGGAGGTCGCCGGAATCGGGAAAAGCTACCACTGCGGGCATGTGCGGAAGGGCTTTCCTGTTAATTTGAAATCGCAGTTTTACACCCGCCGGTGGGGACTCGAATCCGCCGACATGCCTGGCGGGGCCTTCGCGTGCTACCCTCCCACCACCTCCCAGAATGGGCAAGCCCAATTGGCCGGCCGCAACCCTTGAGCGCCCGGATTCGTCGTAGAAAAATGGAAACGGCATCTGGGGTACGACCAGGAGGATTCCACCACTGCTCAAATACCGTTTCAGGGAAGCGATCACATCACCCTCGTTCTTGGCCGTGCGAACGTAATGCTCGGTCCCGCAGAAGCACAGTAAAGGGTAGTTCCTCACTGTCAGCACGTCCGGGGAGGCGATGTCCTCCCAGCGCAGGAATTCGACTTTGAAGCCGAGCTGTCGCAGCCGGATGGCCGAGACAGACAGACCGCCGAAAACTCCGATTTTGGCACCTGCGTAGCGGTTCGCAAGCGCCTGCCATTGTTGGAGCGAAACCTTCCCTTTTGCTGCTCCTTCCATCGGCGAGACCTTTACCGGCGGTCTTTTCAAGAACGGCTTCGCATTGACCGCGGTTTTCTTCAGGTAGAGGTCGCCCAGCTCGAGCGTGGGTTCGATCTCGCTCCCCTCGTGAAGCTCGTTGAACGTGGTGACGAAGACCCAGTCGGGATCGGCTGCCATTGCCTCCTCCCAGACAATGTCGTAAAGTTTTCCGTTGAACCGGTCAAGTTTTAGGCCGGGCTTCCGAATCTTGGTGTCGTCGTATCCCGGGAGAACCGTCACCACTGAGATTTTGCGATGCTCCCTCGCCAGACGAACCCAGTCACGGGACGCCTTCTGGGCCGTAGCGCGTATCTGATCCAGCCCCTTGTTTGTGTACGTACCGACAGGGTTGTATGTGTGCACGCCGTCGAAGACCAGTGCATTTCCCACTGAATAGCCGTCGGCAATCGCCACGACCTTTGTCTCATTGATGACGTCCGTCCATTGCGAAAGGCTGAGCTGGCCCATTGCCCGACCGTACACCACGATCACTGGCTTCTTGCCCACTCGGAGAAACGCCCGATGAGACCCATACTGTCTTTTGATGTAATTGAAGTCCGCGACGGCGGTCTTAGGATCGCGCGGTCGGGGAACACGCTCGTAGTAGACGGTGGCTGTCATTTTCTTTTTCGCGCACTCGTCGAGGATCAGGGGCATGGCCCTGTCCGTGAAATCGCGCTGCCCCCACCAGGAGACGATCACGCCTGTGATGCCCGCCTCCTTCATCATGCGCATGTGCTCCCGGACAACTTTCGGATCGTGACTGGAGTATGGACCGAGCACGGGATAATTCAGTGACGCGGGGATGTCTTTCTTCTCAAAATCGGGCTTTCCCCAATGCGCCCAGCGCCCGTCGAATTCCGGTGTCCCGTACCACGGGTAGTAGAACGCCAGCACTTGCCGTGGAACCTCGGAATAGGTTACCTCGCTCCGCTTCGCCATTTTGTCAAACACATCCGCTGCCATGCCAACGGACACAAGAACCATCAGTGGCAATGCCAGAAACCGTTTCATCCTTTTCCCTCCTGACTCAACGTGTTTGCCAACCACGCACTCTCAACAAGCGCGCCATCTGTGACTTACTTGCCTCGGCTGAAGACGATCTTGCCAAAGCGTGACGGATTGTGGAACCAGCCGCCGGTGGGCGACCACGCTCCTGCCGATGCCGTCATTTTGCCTTTTTCAAGCGACCTGTCTATGCGGTAGAGGTTGATCCGCCATACATCGCCGTCCTTCGGTGGAACTGGATGAATCCCCTTCAGGGCCGCGTGAGAAATCGCCAGCTCCACCACCCACTGCACATCCCTGTCCTTCCGGTTTTCCACGGTTCCCTGGACGACGGTGTCGTGCTTGATGTCGAAATCAACCTTCGCGATGGCGTCAACGTCGAACTTGGGCCGTCCCTTCTGGCCGCTGAGGTCAATGCGCCCGTCGAAGAGAGTGTTGAGCGGGTTCACCTCGATTTCGACGTAGATATCTGTCCTGCCGACGAAAACCTCCACCACTTCTTCTGTCCAAAGATACTGATCTCGTTCTTTCATCGTTGCGTGGATGTCGAAATCCTCTGCAATGAAAGCGACAAAGAGGTGCTCGTCATTCCATAGCATCTTCGCTGTGGTCTTCGGGCGCATGGGCGCGCCTTTCGCTGAGTTGTCCAGAAGCCGGACTTCCTCCGCCTGCTTCCAGTCCGCCTCGTCGAGCCTTCCATCAATTTGAATATCACCAGTCAGTTTCTGACAGACATAGGTAGGCACGGAAGGAAGCGCGCTCGCCCGCGTGGCTGATTCGGCTCTCGCATCCTCCAGAACCGTTGCGGCGGCCGCTATCGCAGCCCACAATAACAACGAAATACCTGTGTTGACTTTCATGTGCCTGTTCTCCTTGACGGGTCCTTTGCGACGTCAACTGTACCACCAATTGCGGTTCGCCACAACAGGGCAGCGTGTGAGGGTGGTGGCCACACATAAGTAACCGCCGTCCATGCCGGATCTCCACGGGAGCCAGGCCGTGGAAGCGTGGCCATCACTCGTTGTACCGCTGGCATCCTGTCCCGCCGCTGGCGGGATCTGGGGGGCATCTTGCCCCCCATTGTAGTCCTCCGCGGTCAGGTGCGTGGCTCTGGCCAGCACCTTCTGAGGGCGGGACGCCCTCAGGACTGCCGCCGAGACGGCGGCGTTACAGTTTGCTCTTGTCACCTGGCTAATCCGGCCGGATGAGCAAGATTTGCCGCTCAAACGTAGCCGCCCCCCCTTGCGTCCAGTGAGTTCCTGCTGCATCTGGCTTGTCATAAGAAAATAGGGGGATAGGCGAAAAATCGGGCCTTTTGAGCTTTAAGATGTGGGGGATAATGTACGATAAGAGAGGGAGATACGAACGATTCCCTGATTTGTAAAAAGGCCCAGGAGGCATCGTGAAAACCGGGCCTGGCGCGTCGCTGGAGGGGCACAACAGGGCACTTTGGTCCAAAAATGCGGGGAAATGGTGAACGAAATGAGTTCAGAAGTGGCATTTTGTTTCTCCAGGTTCAGGTGACCTTGGTGCTTGCTGTTTGACAGGATTGTAACATCTTTGTGGTATTTTGTCAACAACCGCTGAGACGAAACTGCACCCCAGCGTGATGGGTTAGCCCTTTCCGATCATCTCTCGCCAAGCCTATGCGGCCAGGGACGCTTAGGCTGGCCGTTAGCGCAAGCAGAATCGCGTGCGGGTGACCCGGCTATCCTCGTGTACGGAGGCATGCAGGCCCGCTTGGCCAGGGGACGGGAAGGGTTTTTCTTATGTGATTCCCAACGTCTCTTTCCTTGCGGCTTTGCGCCTTTGCGTGAGGTCTCCTCTGGGCAGGGTTTCTGCCAATTCTGTCTTCTCTCGCCAAGACGCTAAGACGCCGAGCATGTTCCTTGTATCATTTTCAGCCCTCCTTCGCGGCTTTGCGCCTTTGCGTGAGGTCTCCTCTGGGCAGGCAGGCTTTCCGACGGTTGGGTATTTTCTCGCCAAGTCGCGAAGCACGCTAAGAGGTATTACACGTCATTGATTTTTCTTGTTGAAGTGGGCGGGTGGGTGATATTATGATTGAGAAGGATGGGGATGTAGCTCAGTTGGCCAGAGCGGTGCGTTCGCAATGCACAGGTCGGGGGTTCGAATCCCCCCATCTCCATTCATTCTTTTCCTGGGCGGCGTCCAGCTTGCGCCCCATCGTGCTGTGGGTGCGGGCTCTTTTTGTGCGCCGATCATGCCGCCAAGCAGTCATACAAGCGCGATTCCCCAGGCGGCATCAAGGTCAGTCAGTCTTTCGTGCTTAATCCGTTCGATTCAAATAGGATTCAATGATCCTGATCGGCATACGAACTTGGTTCCGAACGATGTCAGACAGTGTGCCTTTCCTTTTTTCTACCCAATTACTTCTTTCCATAAACGGAGTCGGTCCCGGTTCTTCTTGGAGTTCGGGCCACTTGTCGTGCACTTTTTTCATCTCCTCATAGCACTCAGAAATTCGCCTTCTATCGTCGGGAGACAACTCCTCCAAGTTCTTGAATCTGCCCATGTGTCGGCGCCATGCCGGCATCTCGAAAGGCGGTTTGGGGTTCCGTCCCGCTTCTCTCAGTTCCTCCAAGAGTTCTTGCAGCATGACCCTTTCTTCTGTTTTTGTTTGTACCTGCAAGAACGCGAGTTGTCCCTGTGCCACTTGGGCAAGCTCAACGGTCGCTCGGGCCATAATGTCTATGGACTGTGCTGACTTGTCTGTAGATTGCGCGGCTTGTTCCGTGGCCTGTGCACTCGTTCTGGCCGTTTTCGCATAGCTGTAGGTAACCGCCGCCAAAACTGTTGTCACTGCCGCCTGAAAAACGAGGACAGCGATGTGTACATTGCGTAAGCTGAAGGCAACTATCGTGCCTGCTAACTCAAGCAGAACGAGCGATCCCACGAGTTTTATCCATGTCGGTAAGTTGAAGACTTTCTGCGTGATAGCTCTTAGGACACGACCTGTCATGATTCTCCCTTTTCTTCTTGAAGAGCGGTCACCACGTCACTATGCTACCCCTCATCGCTCACCGCGTCAAGACTGTGCGCCAAAAACTCCGGGAGCAAATAAGGGGCAAGACAAGCGGGGAGACTTTCGGTATTGACAGATCGCCCTCTCTTGTGGAGAATGTACCAGGTCAAATCCCGTTAGTCCGTTGTGGTAGGGCTGCCGGTCGCAGAATCGGCGGCCTTCTCTTTGCGACTCCACGCCGCTATGCGAACGCGGACGCGGCATCCCTGGACGGCATCAAGGGCGGGGCAGGGTTACTTCTGCTTGCTTCCCGGCGTCCCTGGCGTCCGGGTGTCATCAATGCTTGGTCTTTCACGATCCCCCCTTTAGACCAAGGGGCGCTAATCCTTACACCGGCAGTTCTTCTTGTGCGAGCCTCTCAAGGTGGTTCTTGATTCTCTCCAGGGAATTCTTGAATTTGTCGTCTTCCACCAGACCTCGTATTTCTTCCAGCAAGCTGCTCAGCTTGCGTTGCTGCTCATTACGCCCGGCCCCGGACATCGCAAGGTACTCATCAATCCAAGCGTTGAGACGCTGCATGTGGTAGTAAAAGTCAATCAATTCCTCCATGATTTCGCCGAGCCAAGGCAGGGCCTTAGAGAGTTCACTGTACCCTGAAACTGAAAAACGCATCACGGCATGCTTGACGAAGCCTTGCTTTGCCACGTCAGCATAGTGTGTGTTCCAGAGGTGCAAGTTTCCCTTCACCTCCTGCGAAAGGAAGCCCAGAGCAGTCCGCCCGGCTTATTTTCTCATGCGCTCATTTTCGTGTGCCATTCGTTTTGTTGCCCTCGCCATCACGAAAGTAGATGTTGCATACCATCCTGTAAGCAGGACAAGGGCGAACGTGAGGATTGTTGTCGGATCCTGAAGCGTTGAGGCGGTTGCGGATGCTGAACATATTGCGATCATTTCTTCCCCCTTGTCCGTTGAACTTGATGGTTACCAGGCGTCATCCTGCCCAAATGCGCTCACCGCGTCAACGGACGCACGGACCCGGCAGGGGAAACTGTGCGGGTGGCAGGCCCGCCCGACTCTGTCATGCAACTACCCTTTCTCTAACGGCCCGCTTCGGCCTTCATTGATTTTGAACCAGTGGTCTTCCCAATACATATTGCACTCGTGACATTCCAAGCGCATAAAAACGCGATCTTCGGCGCTTGCGTAGCTCAAAGACAAGGTGCCTTCATCCGTATGACCCTTTGGACAAGTAACGTGAATTTCCATTCCTTTACCCTCCTTGACGCAGTTGTTGCTTCACGTCCCGGATGGCGGTTCTTCAGCAGCGACGACTTCGGAAGATACCTGACCATCCTCGGGCTGGGCGATTTGTTGGACGACATTGCTCGCCGCATGTTGTGCACGTCTGATCATTCGCTGCACTGCAGGTACTTCGTTGATTGGAATAAGGCGGATACTCGGATTGCTTCGCGCAAACACCCGGAAGATCTCATCTGCGAATGCTGGACTGATTGACTCAACACCGGTGAAATCAAATATGACTACGTTGAAACGGTCTATTCTGGCAAGCAGTCTCTTCGCCTGAGAGCGAGACACCAATTTCTCAATTCCATGCCGTGCCAGGCGCACGGGAACGACTGTCTTCGTGAATCCGTAGTCTTCCTCTTCAGACGCAAAACGGTCGAAGACCTCCTGCGCCGTGCGTTTACTGTGGTTAGACAGAAGCATGAAAACCCACGTGCCCGCGCGAGGCCCCTCTCGCTGGGAAATCCAATCCTGGTCTTCGCCATGCTTGTGGGTAAAGATAACGTCTCCCGACAGGATTGCAAAATCATCCAGCATTCGTGAAGTGAAGAAAATTCCCTCGCCTGTGTGTCTTTCTGGATCAGTCGTCAGCTTCCCCTTCGCCAGTTCCAGTACGGCGTGCCGTTCGTCCTCCAATTGCCATTCGTTCTTTATTTTCCGGAAGATGCCTATGCCATCATCCCCGACGGAGATTTCCGTCAACAGTGCATTCATATCAATCCTAACCGTAAGCATGCTGCCGTTCGAGTGGTCAATGGCGTTGTTGACCATCTCACTGAAGCAGTAGTGCCACGTGTCCAGGACATTGTTCGGGAGGTGCGCCAGTACCGGAGCAACTTCGCTGCGCCAGACCACGTCTTCCTCAAGGCCAGATAGTGGGAGTGCGGAAGTCTTCTTTCGTAATGTCCTTAAGGAGTATCGACGGTGACTGGTGTTCCCTTCTGCCACGATGTCCCCTTTAGCCACCAATTCCCGAATATACCTGTTCACCCCTTGCCTGGTGATGCCGAATCTCTTGCAGACCGCTTTGACAAGGTCGCGAGGATGGTTCGGGACCTCGTGGACGATGAATGCACGAATCTCTTGTCCACGCTTTGTGGGGTTTCTCATGATCGGATTTCCTTGGACATGCCACAGACTTGTCAATATTTCGCGTAAATCTTGTCAATATTTCGCGCCAATTTTGCCAATAGTTGAACAACTTGTCAATACTAAAGGCAGGACTTGTCAATAGAGCGCTGAAGCTGCTGGTCTGAAGTTCGTCAGTCCCCCCACCAAGCTGGCGGGCTTCCGTTAGCAGAATTAGAGGGAGCTTGGCGGAAGCGGTCCCATAATGACTCCCCAATCTACTCAGCCAAATCGCGATTCCTGTATCTTTTCAACTGCCTGGGGTTACGGCGCTTAACTTCATGGAGTTAATCGTGCTCCTCAAGGCCGGTGCGGATGGCCTCTGACCGAGAGACACGAACGCACTTGACGAAGCAGATAGACCTGCTCGAAAGCCTGCCAACTCACCGAGACCTCACAGATAAGGGTAGTGACCAAGGGGTCGGGAGCGGCGACGGAGACCTCCGGGAGTACTGGGCGAACTGGTGTGAGAAAGCCGACCCGCTGGTCAACGCTCTTCTGAAGAAGCGAGAAGTGCACCAGGGTGAGACCGCTATCTTCCTCGGTAGATTCGACGAACCGGGCGATCCACTCGATCTCATTCTTCCCGATTCCTCACAGAGTCGCAGACCCCGATGCGGCGACCGTTTCCCAAGCATCTGCTCTCTCCTCCATTTTAGTATTTGGAGGAATCATACCACTACCTTGTCGACGATGGAACCCCAAGAATCCACTTTTCGGCCGGATTCTTAGAGCTGTGGCTGAAAAGCGGTCATCCTCCTCGCTTCGCCTGGGCGTAGCCCCGCCTGACCCTATCGTGAACCACAACCCTGGGGAGCGCTGTGTCAAGGAACGACTGCCGCACAGTGTAAAGTACTCGGTTTATACACCAACCGGCGACAACCACCATCCGAAGCCCTCCTTGGGACCGCTTTCTCCAAAGCTCAACCCTCCCCAACAACCGCTGACCGTCAATCCACACTCACTGAATCACAACAAGGTGTGCTAAAATCCATCACCGATCAAAATCGCTCAATTCAGGTTGGATATAGTTCTCTGCGAAGAGGTATTATTGATCTGTCAGACGGGGCGGGACCACTTATGAGAACTTCTTCTCGAAAGAAGGCTGTCAAGAGAAAAAGGCGGTGGATTAAGAGACTATTGGCTGTCGCCGCGACGATCGTGCTGATCATCGCGGTGGCGGTCGGTATTCTTCTCGCCAACCTCAAGGGAATTGTTCTCCGCGCTCTGCGAGCCAGCTTTCCGAATCTGAACATTTCTGTGGATCGCGTTTCGCTGAAGTCCCTGTCTCGCCTCCGAATAGAGGGTCTTCGGCTCACGGGCGCCAGAGGGGAGAAAGGGTCTCGTCTCACAATGCAAAAAATGGACGTTGGCTATCGCCTCGACCTTTTCAAAGGGGTGGTGTTGGAGAATCTCGATCTTCGAGGAGCGGATGTGCTTCTTAGTCCGGGGATAGGCGCCCTTCTGTCTTCCCTTGGTGGGCGTGGCAGAAAAGCGAAGCCTATGGGAGCTTTTCCGTCCGGACCCTCGATTGGAAAAATCTCCTTGAGGGACTCCAGGCTTAAAATCAGCACCCCGCATTTCAATCTCGAGTGCTTCGTCCAAGCTGACAGCTCTTCAGCCGGACCGCTTCTCAGCGGCACAGATTTCTCTCTGGGCGTGCGGAATGTCTCGCTCGATTTGCCATACTTGAAGCTCCGAGACTTGGGCACGGACCTGTCTCTCTTCATAAACAGAGATGCAACGGGCAAGAGAATATATCTTCATCCAGGGAGCTTCGAGGTCACCGATCTCTTGCAGTCCGGCTTCTACGGATGCATTTCTCTGTCAGAGGGAGCTATGGTGACAAAAGGTGTGCTGGACATCGAGCCTTTCTCACTCGCTAATGTCCTGCCGCGTCTGAAAGAATCCTTCCCCGAACTCACTCGTTATGAGATTGAGGGGGAGACCAGCGCACACCTCCGCCTCCATTATTCTTCGGTGGAAAAGGGGCACTTCCTTATCTCCGGCAACGTCACCGTGAGACGGGGGCGGGCAAGTGTTCCGCTCCCCAAGCGCTTCGTCGCCGACGAACTTGCTGCTGATTTACCATTTCAATACTCAGTCCTGAGCGGCAAGACGACGATCATTCTGGGTTCTGACGAGCAGAACCTCACCAGCGCGACGGTCGCGGCTGCTCGTGTCACTTACGACCAGCAGGAGTTGGCTGCGGACGTTCTGGCCTCATTCGAGCTGGAAGACCAGGTGCTCAAGTCGTCGAGCGCTTCGTTTCGCACGCACGGCGGGAGCGTTCATGCCCGCGTCTCGGGTGGTTTTGAGGGAGATACCGTCAGCCTGGTATGCGACCTGAACATCCAGGACATTAGTCTTGAAGAAGTGTTTAGCCATCTCGGCATAGAAAAGTACAGTGTTTCGGGCGGGGCGAGCGGAAAAGCCCAGGTTGCCTGTGCGATCGGTGCAAAAGGCCGGGCTGGGCTGGATGGCGAGTGCTCCGTAAGGGTCCCCGAAGCCACAGTATATTTGCCGAAGCCTTTAACGGTTTTAAGCTTGGAAATTGAGTCGCCATTTGAATACTCAGCGGCCTCCAGCGTCCAAATGTTTGGCATAAAGCCCAGCGAGAGCTATCCTTGGGGAGGTAATATCACCGCCGCCAAGATCAGTTACGGAGAGAAAATCGCTGAAGACGGAACCTCGATGTCCCGATGGACGGTCTCCGGCTTTTGGGCGACGGCTGATTCCGACGGCGACTCGATCAGGTTTTCGATTAAATCCTGCGAGGCGTATGACGGCGAAGTCACTGGCTCTGCCGTTGCCTTTTTGGACAAGGAAGTCCTGGGCTATCGAGGCGAGCTTCACGTTCAGGACCTGGACCTGGAAAGGCTTATGAAAGGCCTCGGCGTGAAAAAAGAGAAATTCTTCATTGACGGGCTCGTTCAGGGCGACATGGCCGTTTCAGGCAAAGGGGGAAAGTGGGACGAGATCAAGGGTGACTTCGCCGCCATCCCACCTGGCGGCATTATTCGAGTAGAAGACGTCGAGAAGCTCCTCAGTTCCATCCCCGCCGGTAAGTCCGTCTTTGAGAGCTTGAAGAAGAGATATACGCCCGATCAATGGAAGACGGTAGTCGAGGGAATGAAGGAGTTCAGGTACCGGGTGGCAACAGCAAAGATCAAGTACCCGCCCGTTGAGGCACGTCCGGGCGATGGTACAGGCCCTGACATCGAACTTCACTTCGAGGGAACCGGCGCCGGACGGCAATTCGACATAACAATAACCATTCCCGTGACTTTCAAGAAAGTCAAGGCTGTCGCCGGTCCGGGCGCTTGATTTATCTGGAGGCTTAGACGCCGTATTCGGAAGACAGCCCTCCTCCAATAGGCTATAATCTATAAACAAGTTTCGCGAGAAACTGGCAAACACCCTTTCTGAGAAGGAGAGAACGATGCGCCGGATTTTCCTTTGCTTGGCAGTTGCACCAATCGCCGTCGCGCTGCAGTTCGCTTCATGCAGACCGCAAGTGAACATCATCCCACCCAAAGAGCCGATCAAAATCGAAATTAAAGTGGAATTGCATATCTACCAGCACGCCGTGCAGGACATCGGCTATATAACAGGGGAACAACCGGTCGAGGAGATCGAGTCGGAAGCGCCTGCCGAAGAAGAAATCGAAGAGGAAACGCCATCGCCTGCTGAAAGCGAAGAAAACAAAGCCGGGAGTGTCTTCCTGCGCTTCCTCGGCGTGGGAGTTGCATACGCCGAGACAAGCTCCGACCAGCAGCAACTCAAGCGTGTCCTCGACTCGATGCGTAAGCGCTATCCGGCCCTTGCGAAATACAAAGCGGATAAGAGCATTGGGGAGAACCGCCGAGCTTACGTTGAAGCGCGCCCTTCCCCCAAGATGTCCAACGCAAAGTACGCCAAAGCTGTACGAGCGATCATCGCCGCCGAAAATGCCGATAGACGGCTTCTGTACCAGATCCGCACCCGTATGGACCGCATGACTCCGGCAAAAGAAGCAGCCGCTTACGCCAGGAGATGGCGCGAAATAGCAAAGCCCGGAGAGTGGATTGAGGTCTATGTCAACAAGCGGTGGGTGTGGAAGCAGAAGTAGTAGAGGAGACTGCCTGGCGGCGAGCCTTCACCGCAGAGAGCGCGGAGGACGCAGAGAAGACCAGGGCATGGACCTGCAAAAGGAGGACGCTAAAGTAGGCTCAGAAGCGTGTCAATGTCCTCCTTCTCGTGCTCTGAGGTCACCATGATTCGCAGGCGGCTTGTGCCCTGGGGCACGGTTGGCGGACGGATCGCCGGGATGAGCACATTCTTCTTATACAGTTTCCTGGACAGGGCCACCGCCTTCGCCGCTTCCCCAACGATGACCGCCACAATCTGACTCGCTGAATTCGTGGTCTGGACTTTCCTCGCCACGAGGTTCTGCTTGAGGTACTTCACGTTCTCCCAGAGCTTTTGCCGTCGTTCCGGCTCTTTCTCGATAATGTTGAGCGCCTCGACGGCCGCGGCGCATGCAGCCGGCGGCGGAGCCGTCGTGTAAATGAAGCTCCGGCACTTGTTTTGCAGATAGGTGATCAACGCTTCCGACCCCACGACGTATCCCCCAACGCCGCCGAAAGCCTTGCTGAGCGGCCCCATCAAGACGTCCACCTGCCCTTCCAAACCGTAATACTCCATCACTCCCCGCCCTGTGTCTCCCATAGCGCCAACGGCATGCGCCTCGTCAACCATCACCATTGCATCGTAGTGCTTCGCCAGCGTCACGATATCCGGCAGCGGGCAGATGTCCCCGTCCATGCTGAAAACAGTGTCCGTCACGATCAGCTTCCTGTTGAATCCGTGTGCCCCTGAAAGGACGTTCTCTAAGGAAGTGGTGTCGCCATGCCGGTAGACGAGCAGCCTCGCTCGCGACAACCGGCAGCCGTCAATGACGCTGGCATGGTCCAACCGATCAACAATCACCGCGTCCCCCGGACCAACCAACGCGGCAATCGTTCCTGTGTTAGCCATGTAGCCCGTGGCAAAACTGATGCAGCTTTCGGTCCCATGGAACCGGGCCAACCTCTCTTCCAGCTCCCGGTGAAGCCGCGTCGTCCCCGAGATCAACCGCGACGAGCCTGTCCCCCAGCCGTATTTCTCGATCGCTTTGGTGGCAGCCTCCTTCACCCGCGGGTCGTTCGCCAGACCGAGGTAGTTGGTCGAGCAAAAGGACAGGTACCTCCTCCCGGCGATGGTCACCTCCTTCCCCGCCGCGCTCTCCACCGTGCGCAACGTACGCAGCAGCCCCTCCTTCCGCAGCTTTTGCAGTTCCTCTCTGATGAACTCCATTGACAGCATCCATTCAATTCAGGTGCGTTTTCCCACCGAGAGCATACAGGATTCTCCAATCTCCGTCAAACCGCCAATATTGGAGGCTGTGCCTGCATTTCGGTGGCACGGGAGGCGGCTTTTCTTGGTCGTTCCGGCACAGGGCCTTTGGGAATCGGCGCACGAGAACTCCGTAATTGCCGGGCTTCAGCCGGCATCACCCTTTAGACACCGGCTGACCGCCATTTTGGACAAAGAAGGGAAAAAGCATTTTTCTGTCTTGACAGGATGTCCGGGTGGTGGTAACTTGTCCATCGAGTTCCGCCAGTCCTGAGAACGGTGGGCTGAGGCGAAGATGCAAACCGGATGGAGCCGGTAACGTCCGACCAAAGGGGGCAGTACCATGTTTAAGGCTGTCATTACCAGGGGAATCCTTCTTCGGGCAGTTGTCGCAACTGTAATTGTTCTAACCCTTCTTTCCCCATCCCCGGCCGCGCAAACGCGCGTCGAGCTGACCGACCTCAGGGACTACAATACCAGGGTGTGGTGTGTTCAGCGTGACGTGAAGGTGCGAAGACACGACGGGACGGAAGAGACTCAGAAAGTGGAAAGACGGATCATCGAAAAAGGGTCCGGCATCTGCTACAGAGACGAGCAGGGAAACTTCAAGCCATCGAATCCGCACTGGGAACCAACTCCAGAAGGTTTTGTGCTGCGGGAGTGCGCCTACGGACTTTCGGCCGGAAAGACCCTGGCGGACCCGATTGTCTACACCACACGCGGCGAGCGACTTAACTTTCGGCCGGCTTTCTTGAAGGCCTCCAGCGGCTCCACCATGAAGCTTGTTGCGGCCGTTGACACAAACGTCAAGGGCGTGGTGGACGCGGAGGACCGGCGGCGCCTCGTGTTCCCGGGCGCTTTTGGGGCTCTGGGCGACCTGGAGATTCTGGCCAAAAAGGGCTCACTTCATCAGAATCTCATTCTCAAGAAAGCACCAACGGCCGGGCTTGACCGCCAAGCCCAGGATGCTCGCCTGTCGTTATACACGGAGCTCAGCTTGGACGACTTTCTGGCGGGCGATGGTGCGCATATCCGGTTTGGCTCGAACCTCATTCGCAGTGCCGATGCCAGCCTTGGGATCGCGCCCTCGAAGGCCGCCCCCATCGCCTTTTACAAAACCATATCGGATGGCAGTGGAAGTCCGAAAGAAGTCCTTCATCACTTCTTCGCAGAGTCCCCGGTTTACTCCGCGGCGGATGGAGAACCTGCGGCTCTGGTCGGCGAGAGGGCGGAGCGTCGCCTGTTCCGCGACCCTCAGACCAGTGCCACGTACCTCGTCGAAAGCGTCCCCCTCACCTTTCTCGACCAGGCGGATTACCCGATCGTCTGGGACTTCTGCAACATACCGGACAACTACGAGCCCGGCGAGCCCTGGATCCCCGCCATTACGTACCACATCACGGCGAATTTCTACGTCACGTCTGGCGCCCTTCAGATTCTCCCTGGGACCGTTATCAAGCTCAACCCATACGTCTCGATATACGCCTCGGGAGGGGCCATTCACGCTAAGGGGGAACCATACGACTATATCGTTTTCACGAAGACCCGCGACGACAACTGCGGCGAGATTATCACCGGCGTGGCCGACGTGCCCTACATGTGCGCCATCTACCTGACGTACGGCTGGCCGGGGGAGTCCGTCGTCCAGTACTGCAAAATGGGATACGGCTACTTCGGCGTACTCTGCGGGCAATCACTCGGAGCCGATAACCCTATTGCACACAACATCATCCGCGGCCAGGACCTCCTCTGGATTGGTATAAAAGTGCACTCAGGCGCCAATACCTCGTGCCACAACAACCTCATCACGGATTCCACCTGGCTCGGCATCAACTATTACGGTAGTGGCGGTTACGAGACAAACATTACCAACAACACCGTCGACGGGGCCAATGTGGCCGTCCAACTCCAGTACAGCACCTTCGACAACGTAACCGACAACCTGCTGAGCAACACTGTCTTCTGCGGTATTGACGTCGGCAGCTTCGGCACCAGCACCGTCAACCTCCTGGACCATAACGGCTACTGGATGGTTGGCTCCCCGGTCGCCGGAGGCGCCATGGGGCCCAACAGCATAGATCTTGACGACTCGCAGAACCCGTACCAGTCTTCCAGCGTGGGTGAATACTACCTCAACGACATCGAAAACGCCGGCCGCGAACTCAGAGACAGACCCGGCGGTCGCAGCGCCGAGGAGGCCGGGCTTCTCGCCGAGCAGTTCACCGTCAACAGGCCTGGCTTGGCCCAGGCGTCCGTAACGTCGAACCGGTACTGGCTTAAGCACGAACCCGACACGGATGTGGTTGACATCGGGTACCACCACAACCGCGTGGACTGGCTTCTCGACGGTGCTGACACGGTGGTGACCAACTCTGGCCTTATCCTTATCCCGGGGCTGGTGATCGCAGTCGCGGGCCAGGGCACCTCCCTCCGCGTCGGCACCGAGGGGAAGCTCATCTGCCCCGGCAATCCCCATCAGCACAAGCCCAACGTGTTTGCATCCGACAGATCCGTCTCCATGGACATCGAATCCTCTCTAAAACTCGATCCGGCGGGGCCGCAAAATGACCTCCAGGTCGGTGTAGCCCTTTCCGCGGACAGCATTTTCGACTCGCGCATACGCAATACCGTCTTCCGTGGGCTATACAAAGGGGTTGATGCCGGGCGCTGGTGCGTCTTCCCCATAAAGAACTGCCGATTCGACCAGAACATTTTTGGCATAGAGAGCTACGGCGGCGCCCTATCGGCAACCAACAACGTATTCGCCTGGAACGAAACGGGCGTCGCAGCCGCCCTCCCTGTCGGAGCACACGCCGAATTCCGGAACAACACCTTCGATGGAAACTGGTGGGAGGGGCTTCATCTCAACACCGTTTCCGGCTCGAGCGCAGTCCTCAAGGACAACCTGTTCACCAGCAACAACTGCGGCATCCAGGTGTACGGCGCCGGCGACGTGCAATATGGGCACAACGGCTTCTACGCGAACGCAACGCCTGAGCCTCAGCCGTACCCGAAAGAGGGAGACGTTTTCCTTGCATCCTGCCCCTACTATAGGCAGGGAGTCGACAGCAAACGCTGGTTCCTCGACCAGGGCACGCCGCTCGTTAACGGTGGCTCCACAACCACGATCGCCGCGAAGCTGCTGCCCTACGTCACGGCGTACGACGAGTCTTACGACGTGGGGCCTATTGACATTGGCTACCATGCCTTCGGCGCCACGGGCCCGGACACTCCTGACCCCGACGCCCCAACCCTCGAGATAGGAGAGATTTTGGGGTACGAAAGTTATCCGGGTAAGAAGGTAGGGGGGATCACCGTAACGCTCGACATCACCGAGGACAATGAGTACTCCTGCCAGCAAGTTCAGGTCTATGTGGATGGCGAGTTCGCTGCCTCGGCCGCGGTCGGCGAGGTGCAGAATCCCCCAGAGGAAGAGGAACTCGACCCCCCCGGGGAGCTGCCCTATACGTTAGCGGGCTCCTGCGGGATCGACACCACATTGCTCCTCAATTGGACGCATACGGTGCAAGCGCTGTCCGAGAACCAGAAGCCTGCCACTGGCGCCAGCGACCCGGTTCCCTTCGAAACATACAACTACGTACACTGCGTTTCGATGTCCCGCAACACGTGCAATTTCGTCGCAGGGGACACCCTGGAGGTTTCGGCCCTGGTCTTCGCGTACTTCGGCTACCCAGGATGTCTATCTGGGGTGCGGTTCACCAGAATCCCCTTTGACCCCCCGGGAGAGGATCCCTACTATTTCTGGGTGGACGCGTCCGGCCCGCACTGGCGCACGCAGACGGTCAAGTCGTTCCCCCTTCGCTACTCGTGGATCGTGCACGAGGAGTGGGATGGGACGCTCAGCCCCGACATCGTCGAGGACGGCCTCGTCCAGATGGAAATCCACGCGATGTACCCGGGTGGCGAGCCGGACTCGGTGCGGCCGATAGCCGTTTCCTCAAGGGAAATAGCAGAGGCGGAGGTGGGAATATTCCTGCCTGAGGTCTTTTTCTGGGACCGCATCACCGCCCAGGCCGTGGTCAACGCGGCCAAGAGACTCAAGCTCCCCTTCAGGGTCTTCCTCAAAGAGGAAGCCAACTGGTGTAACCTGGAGACGTTCCTGACAGTAGACCGTGGGGGAGAGGGCCCGGAGCGCCCGCACCCCAGCGTCCTGTACGTGGCCGCCCACGGCAACTACATCGAGAGGGTCAAGGATGACTATGGCCAGTCCCGGCAGTATCAGGTCACACACTTCGTCCTTCACGACGCGGTCGTTTACGCCACCACAGACCCGGGTCAAGATTACGGGGGTGAGCTTCCAGCCTGGTTCAGAGCCAAGAAGTCTAACAAGTTCATCTACGACCCCATTTGCGACACCGGGCTCGAGGACCCGTGGGGCTACGGCCTGTACGAGTCAGGTTGGGTCAAGTTTGTCTGGGTGGATGCGTGTTACTCGCATTGCCACTGGGGGGGCAGCATGTGCGACATGGGCCGGGCCCTGGGCATGATGTCCGATGACAACATCGAGAATCAAGACCAGTCGTATATTGGCTTCGCCAACGAGACTCCCTCGGATTGGTATGATGGGTGGCTGATGGCCGCCTACGCATGGCTGTTCTGGGACTTCCTCTCTATCGTGAACGATGCCGGCAACGGGCCGGCATACGGCACGGAGAACGCGCGGGGCTTCACCGCCGACGTGATCAGTGCGTGGGCCCACACATGGCAGTGGGCAGCACCCCTCCTATACCTGGTTGCCATCAACCGCATTTCGGAGCCCGCTCTTTATGCCATGCTGAGAGACCATCTGCCCTGACGGCAGGCGAGACGCCTGATGTCGCGGAATTTGCGCCCCTGCTCGGGCTGACCTATCCCGGTCCCTGCACGGCGGTGGGGCCGCGGCTCGTCCAGTTGAATGGGATGCGCTTGGGCGTCGCGCGCCCTGCGCGGGGGTTACCCCCGCACCGGGGCGCCATGCCCTCGGGGGCACCATCGGCTCAGCGATTGCGGACGCCGGGTGCACAGCGTATGCTGTAACGAGCTTTCTGTCCTTCACGCGAGGAGGCCGTGACATGTTCAGGCAGTGCTTAGGATTCGCGTTACTTTGGCTCGCAGCCCAGGTGCCTGCCAGCGGCTCGGCGCCCGCTCCCTCCGGCGCCTCCCCGCAGGGCTGGCACTTCACGGACCTGTCGCAGTTGCTTCCTGACCAGCCAAGGTACCCCACGATGCGGCAGGACCGCGGCGCTTCCGCAGGCCGAGAGGGCGTCTTCTGGGTCGCTTATTATCCCTTGATCACCGGTTTCCAATCGGCCTTGTCCCCTTCTGTCAGGGCCGCGCCTCCGCGTTGGCCGTATTGGCAGTACTGGCCAGTGCTTGGCAGCGTCCTCGCCTTTTGGGACAGAACGGGGGTCGCGTACCTCACGCCGAACCGCCCTTATCCCCCAGATTGGAGCTGGCTTGGAGTCTGCGAACCGTCCGGTGAAGGCACGGAGTCCGCCTTTCCCCTGGCCGGCATCTGGCCACCAGACGCGGGCCCCACCGATCCTTTCTATGTCTTCGCTGAGATGTTGTACCTCGATGATCAGGGCTTGAAACGCATCACCTGCGACCAGGCCTCTCAACATGTGCTCCCATCTCTCCACCAGGGCAAAATCGCCTGGCAGAGACGCAGCGCATATGATCCGACGGACGAGTGGGAGATCTACTTTTGGGACGGGGCCACCACGCGGCGCGTCACCGACAACGCCGTCCACGATACCCATCCTTCCCTGTACCGAGACGTCGTCGCGTGGTGTTCCGACGGCAACATTGTCTATCTCTCCGTCCCGCCAGCAGGAGAGCCGGGCCCCCTGCCGCCGCCCGTCGTCGTCGGCCCTGGCGAAGCGCCATCCCTCTTCAAGAACCATATCGCCTACCAGTCCTCCGACGGGGACGACATGGAGATTTTCCTGCACGACATTCCCTCTGGAAAAACGCTCCAGATCACCGACAACGAGGACGAGGACAGAAATCCATCTCTCTACGACGCGACTATTGCCTGGCAAAGTGCGCCGACGGAACTGGACGATGCACAGATATTCTATTGGGACGGCACAGCCACGCACCAGTTGACCAACAATGCTTGGTACGACTATAGGAATCCCTCGCTGTGGGGCACCGGCCTCAACACGACCATCGCTTACGAGAAGAGCTCCGGCCTTAACACCATCCCTGGCTTCAGCTATGTCCTCTGCGCGCGCCGGGGGGTGCTGTCCATTGAGACCACTGCCAATCCCGGAGAAACCACAATCACCTGGCCGAGCCTCGAGGGGAGGAGGTATCGGGTGGAGTACAGCGACGACCTCGTCAACTGGAAGGTGGCCGCTGAGTCCGTGGCTTCGGCCGGCTACGGCGAGACGTCCTGGACAGACGGCCCCGCCTCCGGCACCGTCCCAGCGCCATCCGAAGTCTCTCAGCGCTTCTACCGCGTCTGCGAAAACGAGTAGCCACCTGCCCGGACCCGCGCGGCGCGCAGTTAATCGAGCGCATGAGCCTTGTCGCGGAACTCACTGGTAGAACCCGCTGAAAATGATGGCACCGATCTGCCCCCCGAAGCCGTAGTTGAGGGTGAGGGCGTTTTGGATGTGGCGGTGGATGCCGACTCTCGGCGTGTAATTCAGGTCGCACTCCGCGTCCGGCTCGTCGAGGTTGATCGTGGGTGGGACAAAGCTGTTCTTGATGGCGAGGATGGTGATGATTGCCTCCACGCTCCCCGTGGCGCCGAGCAGATGCCCGGTCATCGGCTTCGTGGAGCTGATGGGGATTTCGTATGCGCTCTGCGCCAAGGCGAGCTTCAGGACACGAGTCTCGACGACGTCGTTCTGCTTGGTCGCCGTTCCGTGACTGTTGATGTAGTCAAGATCGCCCGCTGACAGACCCGCCATTCCAAGCGCCCTGCGGATGGTCGAGGCGATACTCTCCCCGCTCGGGTCCATCGCCGAGAGGTGGTACGCCTCGCTCCCGAACGCCCAGCCCTTGATCTCCGCCAGGATTCTCGTCCCTCTCACCAGAGCCGATTCCAGCGATTCGATCACCATTGCCCCGCTTCCTTCACCGATCACAAACCCGTCGCGACGGGCATCGTAAGGTCTCATGGCAGCCGACGGCTCGTCGGTCCTGTGCGAAAGAACGCCCATCCTGTCAAATGCCGCCATCATCAACGGCGTGAGCGATGCTTCGCTGCTCCCTGTCAGCACAACTTTCGACTTCCCCTCCGCGACCCGCCTCGCGGCCATGATGATCGAGTGTGTCCCCGTGGCACAGGCAGAGACAAAATTCAATCTGAGTCCTTTGGAGCCGAAATGTGCGGCTATCCGATCGCACGCAGAATTGGTGGCAAAATCGTTCAGGAAGGCTTGCGGTAGCTCCCCTTGACCTCTCCCGCAAAAGCGGCGACTCGCCTCCTCGAAGCTGCGGACACCACCCTTGCTGGTGCCAAGGGCGACGTCCATCTCGCGGATACTCTGCTCGGAAAGAGCTGCATCCCTCACCGCCTCCTCCGCCGCCAGGAGCGCCAAGCCGGAGCAGACATCCATCTCCCCGAACCTGGCAACAGCCTCGTAATCCGGTCTCGCTCCAAGCGGAACGCACAGCGAATCCTCACCTAAATAACGAACGCCGCTCTCTCCCGCAGCGATCTTCGGCCACATCTCGGCCGTGCAGTTCCCTAACGCGGTAACCGCTCCGATTCCTGTTACGACGACTCGCTCTTTCTTTCTCACGTTTGTACCTTTTCACCGCTGAGGTCGCAGAGCACGCAGAGGCACCTCCCTCTCTCTGCGACCTCTGCCCTCTCCGCGGTTAATGTTCATTTATCGCCAGGGGCGGCTATCGAGGTTGAACACCTGCCCCGACACGCCTTCCATCTGTACCAGCCGTACGACGAATTGAGCGATCTCCTCGATTGTCGAGCCACGCCCAAGAACGTTTTCGGAGAGAATCGCCTCCCTCGATGCGGACGACATCGCCTTTCCCATCTCCGTCGGCATATACCCGGGCAGAATCGCATTGACCGCGATGTTGCGCCTTCCGTACTCCCTCGCTGTCGAGAGCGTCAAGCCAATCAAGCCAGCTTTCGAAGCGCAATAGGCAGCCGCCCCCGCCATGCCGCGCATCGCGGAAAGGGACCCGACATTGACAATATGCCCTTTTCTCCGGCGAACCATGAACGGCATGACCGCCCGCGTGAAGTTGAAGGGGCCGGTCAAATTTGCTCCGATCGCCTCGTCCCATGCCGCCCCTTCCGTTTTCAGGAGCAGCGACGACTGAGCCACCCCCGCGTTGTTCACCAGAACATCAATCGAGCCTGACCGCCGAAAGACATTTTCTACTGTCCGACTCACTGCGTCACTATCCGCAACATCACATTGATACGCCCACGCCACGCCGCCTTCTGTCTCAATTCGCCGAGCAACCTCACACGCATTCTCATAGTTGCTCCGGCAAATCAGGGCAACCTTCGCACCTTCCGCCGCAAACGCCAGAGCAATCGCTTTGCCCAGCCCTCGTGAAGCTCCTGTCACAATTGCCGTCGAACCTCTCATCACTTCTCCACGTCGGGCTGTGCCTCAACCGCATGCACCGCCGCGTTCATTCCCTATGCCATAAGGAGACCTGTAAGGACAACGACGCTGAGGCCTGCCATTATCGCCGGCTTATGCCGCCACGAAACCGGGGTGTCCTCCCATGACGATTTATGGTAGAGCGGTCAAAAACCGAAGGGCGCACGGCGTCCCCCCAAAAAACAAGAAGATGCAGACACAGCCCAAAGAAAATGTACATCGGATTAGACGTTCATTGCAACAAAACGGTGTATAGGGCTGAGGGCCGGGCCGGCAAAGTTGTCGGCCAGAGGAGCATGCCGACAAGCCAGCACGCATTTGGCCCCATCGTGGATTCGCTTCGGACCCCATGGGAGTTGTTTGAACTGTGTCGGGCGCCACCTCCCTAACGATGACCTGAGGCGCAAGACCTGGAATAGATTGGCGGAGGGAACCTGGAAAACTCGACACGTGGGCCTTTGACGAACTCACCGGGCATAGCAATAATGGAGAACCAGCATGGGATGAAAAAAACCACAAATGGGCCTTGATGATCCGCTTTCATAGACGGGCTTCTCGACCAGGCCGCATTCATCCATCCCCGATCCTTTCCACCTGCCCGCAGACTGGCGCAAACGCCCTACCTCGCCTTTGGCTCGCCTTGCGGCGCGAACTTCCTCCACCGCCAGACGCCTGAATTTCAACAGAAGCCCTGCAAGGGCGCAATAAGACAGCCCTGGGCAACGCCCTGGGATTTGATGACGCCCAGACAGACAAACCCTGAAGGGGCGACATAGGCTCCTGCAAAACACAATGTCCCGAAACACCCAAATTCAACCTCCCCCGTGCTACTCTGCTTTTCCCTTGCTCGGCGACGCAAACTTCCTCCACGTCAGATCCCCCGAATAGAAAATCACCGCCGAATACTCCTTCTCCTCCTCCTTCTTCGCGGCGTACGGGCTGCGAGACAGAATCAGAATAACGTCATCCTTTTCCGGATTCTTAGCAATCGCAATAGCCGCCTCTCCCCTCGGCACCGGCAGCGGCGGCTCCTTCAGCATCTCAATCCTCTTTGCGTGGGCAATCAACTTCCCATCCGTCCCCTGTAACGCGCACACGAACTCGCCTCTTCGATTCTTCGCCCCCTGAAGCCATCCCGCCCGAAACTCATCCCTATCCGAGAAAATCAACGCCGCAAGCGGCGGCGCCGCCTCCGGAAAATGTGACACCATCGGCACCGCCGTCAGGAAATACTCCTTTTTATCCTTCGCATTCACGAACTTCGCCGTGTAAGCCCCCTTCGTCAAAAACCGCAGTGCAATCCTTTTCTCTTTGAACATCTGCTGCAATCCCTTGAACGCCGCCGACTCCACCGCCGGCCGCGTCCTCTCGATCACGTCCAGAGCCTTCACCTTGAAATCGCTCAGCCTCGCCGCGCCAAACCCGCTCCCGACCACCAAAATCCCACACGCTCCTATGACAAACGATAATTTCCTCATCAATTCCTCTCCCAGTATCCTGTCCATCCTGTCCTCTTCCCTCCCGGTCCACCGTTCTCATCCTGCCGCATGTCATCTCTCCTCCGGCGCACTGAAAATCGTCCTCCCCGCCACCGCTCGGCTCAGCGTATTCGGATCGGTTGACTCGATCTCCCCTCCCACGGGAAGACCCGCCACCAACCGCGTGACTTTCACTCCAAAAGGCTTGAGAACCTTCGCAATATACAGACACGTCGCATCGCCCTCGACGGAGGAACCAGTCGCCAGGACTACTTCCTCGACTCCGCCCGCCTTCACTCGCTCCACCAATTCGCCAATCCGCAGCGCCTCCGGCCCGACTCCATCTAACGGCGATACCAGCCCACCGAGCACGTGATACACTCCATTGAACTGCCCCGTCTCCTCAATGCGGTACACGTCCTTGAAATTCTCCACCAAACAGATCAACTCCTGTTCCCGCTTCTGATCCGAACAGATATTGCACAGCGGTCCTTCCGAAAGCGCGCCACACTTCTCGCATCGCCGGACCCTTGTCGCCGCTGCCTGAATCGCCTCCTGCATCCCCTGCATGCCCTTCCCGCCGGCTTCCAGAAGATGAAACGCGTACCGCCGCGCGCTCTTCTCCCCAACGCCCGGCAACTTCTTGAATTCCGCGATCAACACCTGCAAACTCTTTGGAAACTCCATTCTTCCCAACCCACCTTGGTCAGCACACTAAGCAATTTGACTCACAAATTCGGCGACATACTTCTCGACAAAATCACAGGATAACCGCGATAGGCAGCGGGTGCTTTTTCCGAATCGTGCCTATCCTGTCTATCCTGTCGAAAATCTCTCCTTCAACCTCCGAGGCCCAGCTTTCCAAATATCCCTAACTGCCCTTTCAACTCCTCCAACTGCGACCTGTCAAACTCCGTCGCCTCCTCCAACGCCTGATTGACCGCCGTCAAAACCAGGTCCTCTAACATCTCCACATCCCCCGACTTCACCACCTCCGGATCTATCTTGATCGAAACCAGGGTGCCATCGCCTCTCGCCGTGGCCTTCACCGCGCCTCCACCGGCAGAAGCTTCGACTTCCCGGTTCGCCATCTCCTCCTGCATCTTAACCAGGTTCTCCTTCATCTGTTTCGCTTGCTTCATAAACTTCCCAAATCCAGTGCCCATCGCTTATCTCCCTCGCTTGACCACTTTCCCGCCGAATATCTCCAGGGCCTTCTTCACCACCGGAATATCTTCTACATTGTCTCCCGACGCCGCACCGGACCTCGAGCTTTCCGTCGTCTCCTCAACCTCCAGCCGCACCTTGCTCCCTAACGTTTCACTCACTAACCCTTCGACCATTCTCCTATTTGCTTCATCCGCGACTCGCGTTCTGTGAAACGTGTCCTTCGGACCGAACCCCAGGGTCAGCACGCCATTCTCAAAATTCATCACTTCCCCGAACGCCAGATTCTCCTTCAGACTCGGCCGCGCTCGCCCCAGAGCATCCAGCACCCTGTCCCACACCTTCCCGAAGTCCTTCGCATCCTCTTCCGAAAGCGTCGTTAGCGGCGACTCCTTCACCATCCCAGTCCCCAACGCCGATGAGAAAAGGTCCGGCTGCTGCGCATCCCGTCCTCTCAGACTCACGGCAACGTCCTCCAAAGAGAGGCTTCCACCGCCCCCCTTCGCCTGCACCTCATCCAGCCTCTTGATCAGATCATCAATTGAAATCCGATCCCGCGACCGAACGAGCTGCACCAGCGCAACTTCCAACACAATCTGCTGCGAGCCGGGACGCGTCAACTTCATCTGCGCTTCCGCCAGAACGTCAATCGCGTAGACCAATTGCTCTTCCGAAAAATGTCCCGCCATCTCCGAAAGCCTTTTCAGCTCCTCCACCGAAACCTCCAGAATCTTCCCCGGTTGGCCCGTCGCCTTCGCAATCAGCATCTCCCGATAATGCTCGATCAACTCATCAACGAAATGCTGAACGTGCTTCCCGCCGCTGAAAATGCTCCCTGCGACCCTCAAGACGGCCTCGACATTCCTCTCGAGAATCGCCCTGTCAATCTCGTAGAACGTCTCCGTCCCCACAAGCCCTAACAGCGACATCACACTTTCCGCACCCACCTTCTCCCCACAGTACGAAATCACCTGGTCGAAAATGGACTCCGCGTCCCGCATCGCCCCTTCCGCTCTCCGGGCAATCGCCATTAGCGCCTCGTCCTCGATCTCGATCCCCTCCGCCTCTGCGATCTTCTTCAACCTCCCCACGATCTTCTCCACCGGAATCCGCCGCAGCTCGAACCGCTGGCATCTCGAAAGAATCGTCGCCGGCATCTTGTGGGGTTCCGTCGTCGCGAAAATAAACTTCACGTGCCCCGGCGGCTCCTCTAACGTCTTCAGGAGAGCGTTGAACGCCGGAGGCGTGAGCATATGGACCTCGTCAATAATGTATATCTTAAACCGACCGCCGCTCGGCATATACCTCACGTGCTCCCGAAGCTCCTTCACATCGTCAATCCCCCGGTTCGACGCCCCGTCTATCTCCATCACATCCACGTACGTTCCCGAGGCGATCTCCCGGCAGGGCACGCACTTCGCACAGAAATCAGGCGTCGGCCCCTTCTCGCAATTCAGCGCCTTCGACAGAAGCCGCGCGATCGTCGTCTTCCCCGTCCCCCGAGGACCGGAAAAGAGATACGCGTGAGCGATCCGCCCCATCTTAATGGCGTTCTTCAGCGCCTGGACAGTCCCGTCCTGCCCGACGACCTCCTCAAACTTCTGCGGCCGCCACTTCCTCGCCAATACCTGATACGAATGCTCCGCCTTCGCCACTTTGCCTTTGTGTCCTTCTCTCTGCGCCCTCTGCGTTCTCCGCGGTTCCTCCTTTGGCTTAAAATATTCGGCCGCGCACCCTCAATCGGTCCCGCTCACAGACGGTTTCCCAGGAGAGTCCACTCCTTCCGGGCGTCCTCACGGCACATGGAGGAATTGCTTACGGCTGCTACCTTCCGGTCCTGACCGGGTTCACAACACTCCATTGCATGAGACCCGAAACTCAACGCTTTCCCTCATGGTTCCCCGACCGAAGTCGAGAACCTCAATCGGGACTTCAGCCCTGCTATAGCGGGTTGCAGGTTACAGGGCACCGCTACCTCCCCGCCTAGCGCGGCCAAACGTGTTCTTCCTTTCCGGCGGCATCGGACTCACGAGCTTTCCACAGCGGCCTCCCTGAGGTGGCTGGCAGATTCGGGACCGGGACTCACAGTTCATCCTCTTCAATTCCCGCGATGTTCATCAGGTGCCGCAGGAGTCCAACTTTCAGAGGCCTATTCCCATGAATAGGCACGGATATTCGACCGGGGTCACCTTCTTTCGTGTAGACGTGGTGACTCCCTCTAATCCTCCTCAGCTGCCAGCCCTTTCTCTCAAGCAACCGAGCAAACTCCTTGCCGGAGATGTTCTTCACACGGCGATCTCCAAGACCCTGTCCTTCTCTGTCAGCCTCACCTCATTCACATCCACAGATAGGCAGGCTTCCACCGCCTCGTAGAGGTTACTGAGCAGTTCCTCGAATGTTTCTCCCTGGGTGGCACAGCCCGGAATCGAGGGTACCTCCGCCCAATAGCCTCCCTCCTCCGCCTCATGGACGACAACTTTTAGCTTCATAGAACCTCCTGCGAGCGACTTTCCTTGACATAGTTCCGCGGCCTTTACAGCGCCTGTCCTTCGGTTACACCATAAGGAGTGCGCTCTCCCCTCGCGTTTCAGGAAGCACCCATGAACGCGAAGGTGCCGCAGCAGAGCCTCCCGCTTTACTTCACTCTCACTGTCTCACGTATCGCGTCCGGCGGGACGGCACGAAGCCCCTCCTCCCGCCGGTCCTCAAGGATGAGCGCAATCGCTTCGGCGAGACTCTCGCGGGCTTCATCCTTGGTTCTCCCCTGCCCATTTGCCCCGGGAATTTCGGGACAATAGGCAACGTACCACTCGCCGTCGCGTTCGATGATCGCTGTGAACTCATTATGCATGGAATTCCCTCCATTTGTCTTTTATATCACCACGCGCACCGTTGGTCGAGGTTCTTCATTTTCGGAGCAAAGAGTACCCGGTACTGCGCATCCTGCCGCGACCGCTTCTCGCCCCCCGCGCCACATGGAGGAATTGCTTACGGCTGCTCCCTTCCGGACCTGACGGGGTTCACAACACTCCATTGCATGAGACCCGAAACTCAACGCTTTCCCTCATGGTTCCCCGACCGAAGTCGAGAACCTCAATCGGGACTTGGGCCCTGCTATAGCGGGTTGCAGGTTACAGGGCACCGCTACCTCCCCGCCTAGCGCGGCCAAATCCTCTTTCAGCATCTCCTCATCTCGACCTTCAGAAAAGTCGCCTCCCGTAGCCCTGAGCGCTCTGATTCGTAACTTCGGGTACGCATTGCTTGCAGAGCACGGTATAAGGACGGACTGCGCAGGCTCCTCCGCTTGAGTTGAAGTCGCCGTGCCTGCGCGACTTCACATGCTGCTTATCCTGTCAGAAACAGCCGCTCGGTTTCCCACACGTGATCGTACTTGCGAAGTCATGCACCAAGTCTTTCAGCTCCGGCTAAGGCCTGACAGTCACAACCCACGCCGGAAGAAATCGCCCACTACGCGATCTCCGGAAGCACAATATACTCGCCCACACTCTCACCTTCTGGGATGGGCAAGCCTTCCTCCCGAAGCCCTTCAAGATGAAAGCTGATGGCTTCGTACATCTTTTGCTCGGCCTCCTCCTTCGTGCCTCCTACCGCAACACAACCCGGCAGGTCCGGCGAGTAGGCCCCGTAGCTGCCTTCACCTTTTTCAATCACCACAAGAAACTTCCTCATTCTACCTGTCCTTTCAGACCAGCCTGCTTTAAGACGCTGTTCAACGTGCCCGGCGGCATGTCGCGCCCCAGGCTGCCGGAAATTGTCAACAGTCCCCCCTTCGCCGGATGCTTGTATTGACGATGATCTCCCCGGGTACGCACCAGGTACCAGCCGTCAGCTTCAATAAGCCTTATCACTTCTCGGACTTTCATTGGGCCCCAAGTTTATCATCCTGCGACGGGACCGTGAACCTCAATCGGGATGTCAGTCTCGCTCTCGCGGGACTATAACTGGTTTCAGGTTAAACGGCACTGCTACCTTCCCGCTTAGTGCGGCCAACAATCATTCCTCAAGGCCCTCGACTCCAGACAACCCTGTGTCTGTTCAGAAATACCCATTGCCCCCCACATATTTGCTGACCACCCCGCAGACGCCTCGGGTCACTTCCCAAGAAACAGCCATATATGTCCGCCGGAGCCGCGCTTCGCGTCGTACCATCTGTTTCCGACGAGAAGGTCTTTCTTGCCGTCGTTGTTCCAGTCCGTGACCTCAAGCCGCCATGCATGGTTACGATCAGAACCAGATCTCTTGAGGTCCAATACCTCTCCCTTCGCAAGCTTTGGCTTCTTATCCGTCCCGATATTCAGATAGAGAACAACCATCGGACCGTCGCTTCCGACCATCAGATCCTTTCTTCCGTCCCCGTCCCAGTCAACCACGTAGGGCGAAACCTGACAGGGAAAGTTCCCCTCCGTGATCTCGATCAGAACGGGCGCCTCGAGTCGGGGAGCTGACTGGCTTCCTACATTCTTGTACAGAATGACAGTATGCCCGTGCCCGACCAAGAGATCTTTCAAGCCGTCGCCGTCCCAATCCGCCACGTGAATTCTGGAATTACGCTGAGCCAGCTTGTGGCTCGCCGGGATGGTTTTGTCAACCACAGGACGCTTGTACGTCACCACTCCCATATACGTCTTGCTCACTGTCTTGTAGGTCGTACTTTTAGGCGAGATCGGTTTGCCGTCCGCCTCGACCAGTTTTCCTTTCGCAAGCTTGGGTTCCTTCTCGGTTCCGATGTTCAAAAACAGCGTGACGTTCCCCTTGGTGTCGCCAGCAATCAGATCCTTGTTCCCATCATTGTTCCAATCCACAACCTGTGGATGAGAACCGATGCATCACCCCGCAGGGAGGCTGATCTCCGCGCCTCCCGCTTTCATGTACTTGAAGTCCTTGAACACAGGCGAACTGTCCGTCCCCCTGTTCAGATACAGCCGGATCTTTCCCTCAGACAACTGCCCGACGAGCAAGTCCTTCTTCCCGTCATTATTCCAGTCCGTCACGCACGGCGCCAAATATCCAATATCAACATCAATAACCTCCGCGCCAGCCTTCAGCCTTACCCCCTCCTTCAAGCGGGCGTAAGCTGTGGAGCACAACGCCACAACTGTTAACGCTGCCAACACAATCACAACACGCCTTTTCATCTCCTTTTGCCCTCCAGATTGACGTAATTCACATTTACGGACTGGCACACTTCTGCCGCCTCGTAGACGTTGCTCAACAATTCCTCAGACCCGTCTCCCTGCGTCGCGCAACTCGCAACGCAAGCCGCCTCCGCCCAGTAGCCCCTTCCCCCGCGTCATGCACCATCACCTTCAGCTTCATGGCGGACAGGATCTCAGGACACACCCAATGATCCTGACAATCCTGTTGATCCTGTCTCCCCATCCTATGCCTCGTCGCCCTCCGCAGTCATGCACAACTCACCGGAGGATTTCCATTCCCTCGTAGCCTACCTACAGAAAATCCTGCCTCCGGCAGAAAAGCTCATCCCTCAAGCCGACCACTTACAACATAGTTGGGAGGAGCGCCCAGCAGCTTGGTGAACAGTGCGTCAATAGTGTCGGCCAAGTCCGACGGCGGGCACCTCGGCCCGTCAAATGTTGCAAATGACCTCCGTTCCCATTCCGAAACAACATACCCAGTAGGAAAGGGTATGCCCAGTTTCGAGATAAGCCCACTCGGGTCTTCTTCGTGAGGATACGGGAAATTGACGCTGTACTCTTCCTCGGTCTCACCAAACGCGACCTGGACCCATCTCTCTCTTTCGTCCTCCTGATCGCGGAAGGTCAAGTACCTCCCCCATTTTCCCTCCGCTTCAAAGTTCGAGACAAGAAAGAGATATACATCCCTTGGCGTAGGATGCTCAGGAGTCGAGCTAGTAGCACGTCTCAAGCGCTTCTTCTCTGCTCTGTCGCGGGGGGCTTTCTCACCCTTCGCGGGCCGACCAAATAACCGATCCAAGAAACCCATCGCTAAGTTCCTCCTTTTCCCCTCTTATACAACCATTATTTCGGTTCCTTCTGTTTTTTTGTGTGTGGAAATGACCTCCAAATCTATATCCTGACCCGTGTCACGCGGCACTCGCATGCGGCCGCGCTGGCTACGGGCAGGCGGACAAGATGCCTCTGGCTCCGGGACCGCCGCAGCCGGATACCCGCTCTCAACAACCTACTTCGACTTCTCCTCCAAAGCCTTCTTCAACTTCGCGAAGTCAATCTGCTTCGCCATGTCCACCAGGACCTTCGGATCGCTCATCCCCGTCCCGCTCACATTCAACTGAATCCGTTTCTCAAACACGAGGAAAACGAGACACCGCCTCTCCTTCTTCCGGACAGTCAGTTCCGCCGGGACCTTCCCCAGCATGATCTTCTTGCTCTCTACATCCTCTTTTTTTCTCTCAAGAGGCTTCCACGCCTCCTTCCTGAACATGTAAGGATTATTCGATCCCAGATCTTCCAAAATGAGGTCAATCCGCTGACCTCCTCTCTGCAAAGTCTGCTTGACCTGAGAAACGGCAAACGGCCCCATCCTCTGAACTTTCCCTGTGGGCTTCGTTGCCCTCCATCCCGCCGGGGCCTTCGGCAGAAACTTCAGCAGATCCTGCCAATCCACCACCTTCGCCTTCGCCAGCATCTTCGCCGGAACAACCAACGACTCCCCCGGCTTCGGCGCTGGCTCCGCCGCCGATCCCTCCGGTTCCGTGGCGGACTCTTCAGTTGCACTTCCGGCCGTGCGACAGCACACCAGACCACCCAGACACAATCCGATCACCAGCGCAAATACCAACGACTTCTTCATCGTCCCTCTCCTATTCTTTTCAGTTCTGACTTCCTGACACTGCCAACTTGAACTCGGCCCTCCTCGAGCCTCTCTAATCTTGCTCCTGCAAAAATATTCCAACCCCTCTCCGGAATCAAGCAGTTTTTGGACGACCATCTTGTCCATTCGTGGCCGCCTGCCCCTTCCGGCGGCTACGCCTTCAACTCCTCATACAAATTTGCCATCTCAGTTGTTCATAGCGCACTCTCACTCGCCCCGAGGTATCCTTCCGAGCGAAGAAACTCATCAACTGCGTTGACAAACGTCCCGGCGTCGTCCAGCATCTCCCGGGCGCCTTGATGATCAGGCTCGACGATTTCTCCGTAGTCGTACCTTTGCCGACGGTTGAACGCGAGCCGCAGTAAGCGTGACAACGTGCGCGGTAACAACCCCGGTTTCACGAACTCGCGATCAAACAACGCCAACACCCCACTGTGCTTTGAGGCGCTCAACTGACGCGTTGCCATGAGCGCGAGGACCGCGTAAAACATCGCATAATACGCCCGATTCGTCGCCCCGCGCCAGGCATCCTGATCCAGCAGAATCTTTGCTTCCCTGACAGTCTCGTGGGCTTGATCCATGCGGTACCGAACCAATGCGTGCAGTTGTTCCGGTTGGAACGTCATATCGCGATTCCTTGCCTCTCAATCACACGGAGAAGGGGATTGGCTCCGAACGGTCCGCGCTCGATCTGCTCTCGCGTTGCCACGATACACGAAATGACTCGATCACGCTCAAATCCAACCTCACAGATTACCTCGTCAATCTGCTGTCGGAGACTGGGCCTGAGATTTTCAACAACGAGATAGACATCGAAATCTGAATCGTCAGTCGCGTCCCCACGAGCCCGCGAACCGTACACCCAAAACTCCTCGATCTTCACGAGGGCTGACAGCCGCTTTCGTAGTTCACGCGCGACCTCCTGATCGTATGGGCTCAACATTGTGTTCACTCCTCCAGTGCGTCTTTCCTCGCACCTGCATCACACCGCTTCCCGCGAGCGGAACCTCACGCCCGCGTCAGCAGCCTTTCCTCAATATCCCGGCAATCCTGTTATCCCGTCAAAGATGTTATCCTACTACGACTTCAGGTCTTCATACAAATTCGCCATCTCAATCGCTGCCACCGCCGCGTCGAATCCCTTATTCCCCGCCTTCGTCCCTGCTCTTTCGATCGCTTGCTCGATCGTATCCGTCGTGATCACCCCGAAAATCGTCGGCACGCCCGTCTGCAACGCCACCTGCGCCACTCCCTTCGACACTTCGGCGGCAATATAATTGAAATGCGGCGTCCCCCCGCGGATCACCGCACCGAGGCAGATCACCGCGTGGTACTTCCCCGACTCCGCCATAATCCTCGCCGTCCCTGGAATCTCGAACGACCCCGGCACCCACGCGATCTCCACGTCTTCCTCCTTCGCGCCGTGCCGCGTCAGAGCATCCATCGCCCCGGCCAACAACTCCTTCGAGATAAAATCATTGAACCGGCTGACGGCGATCCCAAACTTCTTTCCATCCGCAACAAGCTTCCCTTCATACGTCTTACTCATAACAACCCTCCCAAAGAACGCTGGATTTTTTCGACAGGATTCACAGGATGGTCAGGATTCCATCGTGGGCAAATCACCAAATAATGTATCCTGTTGATCCTGTTGATCCTGTCCAAATCTTCTCCGCCCTCACAAAACGTGTCCCAACTTCTCCTTCTTCGCCTGAAGATACTTCTTATTGTATTTCGTCGGGCGAACCTTAATCGGCACCCTCTCCACAATCTCCAACCCATACCCCTGAAGACCCACGTACTTGCTCGGATTATTCGTCAAAAGCCTGATCTTCCTCAACCCTAAATCGTACAGAACCTGCGCCCCGACGCCGTACTCCCTCATATCCGGCTTGAACCCTAACTCCATATTCGCCTCCACCGTGTCCATTCCCTGATCCTGAAGCGTGTACGCCTTGATCTTGTTCACCAACCCGATCCCACGCCCTTCGTGCGGAATGTACAGGATCACGCCTTTCCCTTCCGCCGCGATCATCTTCGTCGCCTTCTCCAACTGCGGCCCGCAATCGCACCTCTCCGACCGAAAGACATCTCCCGTGAGGCATTGGCAGTGCGGCCTCACTAAGATGCTCTCTTCGCCCGAAATCTCCCCCATCACCAGCGCCAGATACTCCCCTCCATCCAAAATGCTTTCGTAAAGATGCAGCCGGAAAAACCCATACGCCGTCGGCAAATCCGCCTCCGTGATCTTCCTGACCAGCTTCTCACTTTTCCGACGATAATCAATCAAATCTGCCGTGGTAAGGATTTTCAGACCGTGTTCCTCCGCGACCTTCAACAGCGAGGGCATCTTCGCCATCGTCCCATCTTCGTCCATAATCTCACACAACACCCCCGCCGGAGACAGCCCCGCCATCTTCGCTAAGTCCACAGCCGCCTCCGTATGCCCTGCCCTGCGCAGCACACCCCCCTTCATCGCCCTGATCGGGTGCACGTGCCCCGGTCGAGCAAAATCCTCCGGCTTCGCGTCCGGCTCCGTAAACCGCTTGATCGTCCTTGCCCTATCCGCCGTCGAAATACCCGTCGTCGTCCCCTCCTTCGCATCAATCGTCACCGTGAACGCCGTCCCGTGCAGAGCCGTCACCTGATCCACCATCAGCGGCAAATCCAGCTCCTCCAGCCTCTCCCTCGTCGCCGGAAGACAGATCAATCCTCTGCCGTGCTTCGCCATGAAATTGATCGCCTCGGGAGTCACCTTCTCCGCCGCCATGATGAAATCGCCTTCATTCTCGCGATCCTCATCATCCACCACGATCACAATCTTCCCTGCCCTGAAATCCTCAACAACTTCCGCAACACTGCTTATTCCCATTTTCTTAGCCTATCCCTTTTTCACTTCATCTTCTTGCCCGGCTCTTCTGCCACAAGGCGGTACGTGCGGAGATCTGGCCGTAGTCGCATTAGGTGATCCAATCCCACGACATCTGTTTAGCCTTGCGCCGCCTCACATCTTCCTAAACAAAGCCGGGCTTTAGCCGGCTCCCCCGTTAGGCACGGGTTTCAGTCCGTGCAAAACCAGGCCGACTATTCTTTCGAGCCGGCTTCAGCCGGGCTTCTCGATCAAGGCTTCAGCCACCTTCGCCAGCCCAAAAACCAAAAGCCCCGAACGCGTTTCCTTCGGGGCTTCTGTACTCGCAAACCTATTTTTCGCAGATCTTCTCCCATCCAGACTGTTACTGTCGGCTCCGGAATCGCGCCGGATCAATCCCGCCATTGGCGGGACTCGCGGGCTTTACCGCCGGTCGGGAATTTCACCCAGCCCCGAAGATCTATGTCTATATGTCAGCTAAGCAGTCTCTCTATATTCTCCTTCCACCGCAGCAGACGTCCGGCGCCTGCAACTATCCCAAAACGAACGCCAGAATCGCCGCCACGACGATTACTACGACAATCGGTCCATACAGCCACGCGATCGTCTTCGACCAGCACGTTCCCCACCACCCGGCCACCTGGTCAGCATAGAGCGACGTGTCCATCGAAAACGGACCGTCCTTTCCCTCCGGCCTCTCCTCCTTCCTGACGCTATCATACAGCTTTCGGAAAAGCCGCTCCTGTCTCAGGTAATAACCATCCAGCCCCCAGAACGCCAACGCTGGCAGCAGAGCAACAAGCAGGTACCAGCCACTTCCCTCCTTGGCGGCCAACGCGAACACGGCCGACACCAAAATGACCGCCCATCCCTTCATGGCAAAGGAATTTCGCGCAAGCCGAGTAATCACGCCCTGGATGAGCTCCAAATGCTTGACCGCTTCGTCGTTCACCTCACTCGACCCTCAATTCGACTGTCTTCCCACCCGCAGCGTCGTTCTGTCAGCCGTTAACAATCTATCTCCTTCCTCGCCGCATGTCAATCCCTTTCTCCAGAGCTGCGGAATGGAGTAACCCCTGGAGGGCCGGGAAGGAGAGGAACGGCAAGGAGTCTGGGTGCAGGGAGTTATGAGGACACCGGGGGAAGGGGTCCCGGGGGAGCGGGATTGGTCAGCGGGGAGAACCGGGATACGTTGCGGAAAAGGGGAAATCTGGAACACGACCTACTGCGGGGGGACTCACGAACTGTCGAGTCGGATCTGAATCTTTGAAGCGGCCTCAGCATCCCAGTGGCAGGCGGCGATGACGGACGTGGCGAAAGACCGGGCCAGTTGACGCAGGAAGTTTCTCAGAGACCCCACCAGCCGGTGGAAGGGGCGCACCAGAGTCCCCTTGATCATCAACTGGTGGATGGCGTGGGCCACCTGGAGCAGGAAGTAGAAGGTCTTCACAGCCGATTGCTGGGAGCAGTAGGCGTGTTCCAGTTCGTATCCGTGGTTCTTTTGTGTGTTAAACCCTTCGTTTTCAACTTTCCATCTCAATCGTCCTCCCTGATTGGATGCAGTGACAACCGAGCGGCATCCCATGGGGATGTCGCTGATCCAGGCGAAGTAGTGCTCCCCGTCGGGTCGGCGCTCGCGGCACTCGAAGGCGGACAGGGTGTGCCCCTGGTAGTCCAGGTCGTTGACCCAGGCGAAGTGCTGAACCGTTTCGCCCGCTCGATGGGTGGCGCGATTTTGGGGAGTGTAGTCTCGCAGCGCTTCGAACTCGGCGAACAGGGCGGGCAGGCGTCCCGGTTTGAAGGTGAAGATGTAATGCCACCGGTATTTTTTGCAGAGGTCGAAAACGGGCTGGCAGGCATAGAGGGGATCGCCCAAAAGGATGATGGGCAGGCGGGGGAAATGGGCCTTCAATTTCTCGGCCAATCGGGGAAACGCTTTGAGTTCGCAGTCCTGTTTGTGGGCATGGGGCTGGACGTTTTCGATGAACTCGGTGGCTATGGACAACGCCAGCCCGTTTGCGGTGACCAGCTTCGCTTCCAGAACGTGGTGAAAGTAAATGGTTCGACCGTCCGAGCCTCTTTGGGTGAGGCAGTGGGGGCAGTGGCGCTTGCGAAAAAAGAGTTGGCCGGTGCCGTCCACCGCAACCAGAAAGGCCCCGTAAAGACGCCAGCGGTCCAGCGCTTTCATTCGGATCAACCGCCTCACCACATACACCGGCAACACTTCGAAGTGCTCCGGGGGGACCCTCTTGAGGTAGTACACCACCGTGTCATCGTGGGAGGCGCTCTCCACCCGACTGCCGGCCAGGGCATTGAGATTGGCCACAAAAGGGTCCCCTTGGGACTCAAAACGAAATTGCCGCCTGGACCTCAGAGCCAGCAGGAAGATCAACAGGGCCGACCATACCAAGGTCTCCTTGGGATAATATAACTGGTCGGGGTTGCGGGGATCGGGGAGCCGCTTCAGGAGACCGGAAAGCCCCGGCAGAAAATGCCGGATGGTTTTGACCAACGCCGGACCTAACTGTGGGATTGTTTTTTTCCTCGCGCGGCGGCCCGGCTTGCCCGCACGTGGCCACGGATGATCGCCAGAGAGTTGTTCGATATCTCGCGGATCAGTCTCTTGACTCGCTTGTGCTCTTGCACCCACCGTCTCACCTCCTCCACCATGTCCTTGGGCACGTGGACGGCCCGGGTCTTTCCCTTGACCTTGTAGGTCAGCACGTGCGCCGTGTGAAATTGCCCCCGCGCACACTTGCACCGGGGGTGGCCGCAGCGCCGGTTGACCCGGCAAAGCGAAGCCGCGACCAGCGGCTTGCACTGAGCGAGCTGCTTCAGTTTTGCCTGTCTAAGCTTCTCAAACCGGGACATCGAAAAACCCCTCCTTTAGCTTAATTGTATACATACATGCAATAATGTGTCAACAAAAAAACGAAAAAGAGAAAAATTTTTTGGAATGGTCAGGACAACCACGCAAGCAAGAAGGTCAAGTCCCCCAATTTCCCCTCACAGCAACCCCTCTCGGCAAACCCCATGCACCCTTCCCCCAACGCGACAAATCTTCCCATTCCGCAGCCCTGCCCTTTCTCGGGTGTGGCTGCGAGTGAGGGACACGCCGAGCCCCAAAATGCGGCAAAAGTTTAGCCCGGTGCGAAGTCCTGGGAATAAAGGCGCCGTCGAACAACCGTGAGCCCTCAAAGGGCGTCTATCACCTCTCCCCCACCCCGCGCAAAATCGTGGATTGAAAAATCAGGTAAGAACGGTGTATTCTTTCACTTCAAAGGCCGCCGTGTATGGTTGATTTGCCGATGAAATATCTTTCGTTCAGGAGGTGGAGGTTATGAGGACCGCAAGAATACTTATCTTGGTATTGTGCCTGGGGCTTGTCGGCTATTGCCTTCCTGAGGACGTTTCGGGCGGGTTGGTTTCCGTTGCGTCCGCAGCCGTCGCTGAAAGTGGTGCAAAAGCAGTTGGAGCGTCCGCAGATACGATCCTTGACAGAATTGGCGTTTCGCGAGGCATTTGCGTTATGCTCGGCGATGCGACGTGCGAGCTTCCCATTAAGCTGGCGAGAGAAAGCGAGCTGTTGATCTACGTGCAGTTGCCTCGAGCGCAGGACGTGGAAGCGGCGCGTCGAGCCGCCGATGCCGCGGGGTTGTACGGCACTCGCATTTATGTCGAGAAGGGCCCTTTGACGAAGCTGCATCTGGCCGACAATCTGGCCGACGCCATTGTCGCAGTCGGTGAGGCGACACGGGTTCCCCAGGCCGAGGCCCTCCGCGTTCTGCGTCCGGAGGGAAAAGCCCTGCTCGGCCGAAAAGAGCTGGTCAAGCCGTTCCCCAAAGGTGTGGACGACTGGAGTCATCCCTATCACGGCCCGGATAACAACCCGCAATCGAGTGATGAGGTCGCTCGGGCTCCCTATCTGACTCAGTTCCTCGCTGACCCCCGCTACGGCCCGCTACCCCAGGTCGCTGTTGCTTCGGCAGGCCGCGTATTCAAGGCGTTCGGGCATATTGCATTCAAGGTCCGGGAGGAGCCTCTGCTCAACACGCTGGTAGCCTTCAACGGTTACAACGGCGCGATCCTCTGGAAGCGTCCCCTCTCCCCACGCTACATGATCCATCGCAACACCATCATCGCCACCCCCTCCACAGTCTACGTCGGTGACGATAAGTCATGCAAGCTCATAGACGCCGCGACCGGCGAGCTGCTGGATGAAGTCATCCCACCGGTGGAGGTCGCTGGCGGAACGTTCTGGAAGTGGATGGCTCTGGAGGACGGCGTCCTTTATGCGTTAGTTGGAGAGCAGGAGCAAAAAGACCCCATAGTCAGGCAAAAGAGAGAGGCGCACGGCTGGCCGTGGAACCCCTTGTCCAAAGGATTCAACCAACCGGAGCACCCATGGGGATTTGGGCGGAACGTCCTGGCCATTGATCCGAAAACGAAAGAAGTCCTGTGGAGCCACCACGAGGACGAGCCGATAGACAGCCGTGCCATGTGCATGAAAAACGGGCGAATCTTCATCTTTCGGTTTGGGTCGTATCTGGCCTGTCTGAACGCAAAGAACGGCAAAGTCGTCTGGCGGAAGACAAAGGAGAATGCACCCGAGCTCTTCGCATCGCTCGGCAAGTATCTCAACCGGCAGGACTGGCGGACGAACTGGCGCACAACCGCGTATATGAAATGTAGCGACAAGGCGGTCTACTTCGCAGGGCCTCAGATCGGCAAATTGCTCGCCGTCTCAGCCGTAGACGGCCGCATTCTCTGGGAAGACCCCTACAGCAACTTCCAGTTGATCTTACGGGATGATGGGCTGTACGGCATCAGCGGGCAGATAGACGATGCCGTGAGCAAGAAGTTCCATCCGCTCACAGGGAAAGTACTGGCAGAAATCAAGATTGGTCGTCGGGCGTGCACGCGACCCACCGGCTCCCTCGACGCCCTCTTCTTCCGGGCCAGCGGCGGTTCAACTCGCCTCGATGCGAACAGCAACCGCCCGCTGTTGATTTCACCTATGCGTGCCCAGTGCCACGACGGCGTGACTGTCGCCAACGGCCTGCTGTACTGGTGGCCGTCAACGTGCGACTGCAACCTCACCCTGTACGGAGTCACCTCCCTGGGACCGGCGGGGGACTTCGATTTCGATCAGAAGGCCAGCGAGTCCGAGCGGTTGGAGAGGGGCCGCCGTTGGAGAAAGGTGGGAGCCTTGCCAGAATCACCAGCGGATTGGCCGACATTCCGCGCGAACAACGCCGGCAGTGTCACATCGCAGGCCGCCGTTCCCGCGAAAATTCGCCGACTGTGGGAGTATTCTTCTCCGACCGCCGTTACACCAACAGCCCCGACTGCAACCGGAGGCCTGGTATTCCTCAGCGGCTCCGATGGCATCGTTCGCGCGCTCGACGCCACAACCGGCAAGTCGAGATGGAAAGGGTACACCGGGGGCGATGTGCGCATTCCACCGACCATCTCGAACGGCAGGTCTTTCGTCGGATCGGGTGACGGCTGGGTCTATGCCTTCGAGGCGACGAGCGGTAGGCCGCTGTGGCGGTTTCGGGCGGCCCCGGTGGAGCGAAAGATACCTGTCTACGGCTCACTTATGTCAACCTGGCCGGCAGCGAGCGGCGTGCTGGTCAAGGATGGGATAGCCTACGTGGCGGCTGGGATCGTGAATTACGATGGGACTCACGTCTATGCGCTCGATGCCGAAACCGGAAAAATCAAGTGGCAGAACAACACATCCGGCCATCTGGATCCCGACGCCCACAGTGGCGTCAGCGTGCAAGGACATCTGTTGCTTTCTGACGGCAAGCTGTGCCTGGCTGGTGGCAACGCTGTGTCGCCCGCGATCTATGACGTGTCAACCGGGAAATGCCTCAATAGCCCGAAGCTGCTGAAGCGGGTTCAGAACAACAACGTTCTGTCCGCGCAAAGCCCGCGAGGCTGGGAGTTGTACCAGATCGGAAAGGGAGTGGTTGTTGCGGGCAAGCCCTACTACGCCCATCCGAAATACGACGTCTACGACAACAGCGTCTTCAACAAGACATTGATCGCGTCCACTGGTGATCGAGACATCGCCTGGACGAATAACTCCAAGGTCATGTGTTTTGCTCGCGTCACAGAAAACAGGGAGAGACGGCTTCTCGCTGGATGGGGAAAGCCCAACATTCCCGGCCTCAAGCCGTTGTGGGAGAAAGACTGCAAGGACAGCCTCGCCCTGGCAGTGTGCAAGAATGCCGTGGTGGTCGCCATGCCATCGGAGGTCGTCGCCTTCGATCTTCGGGATGGGAGGACGCTCTGGAAACAACCGTTGCCATCCTCTCCAGTTCCCTGGGGCCTGGCCGTGGACCGCGACGGTCGCGTGATCGTGACTCTTGAAGGCGGGCGGGTTCTCTGTTTCGGTTGACGAGAGCTCACCGGCGCCAACGCGTGGAGGAGCGCAACAGGCAGCCGGGAAGCAGATCCAGCACCGTCGCTGGGGCTGACAGGTGCGAAGTCGCCTTGTGGAGTAAGTTGCGTTTCCGGGCTGTCTGGGGAACCATTTGCGACCCGAACGAATTGTACGTAGATGAACACAACCAGGATTTCGAGTCATGAGACAGAGTAGATTCGTTGCGATAACGTGCTTATTGGCCTGCCTCCAGGTTCCCGTAGCGTTTGCTTGCCGATTCACCATCCGTGAGGTAGGCTTTGTTGACCTGGGCGCCCAGAAGTACGTGCTTTTCGGATATGTCAACAACGATACGCCGGAGGAGGTGGCATCTACCTTCACGCAGGTGGCAGATGCTGCCCTGCTCGACAGCGACATAGTCGTTGAGACAGTCAATGTTGACAAGCAGAAAGACCATCCGGCCATGGAGTACCTTAAGCTATGGCCGGCGAAGTCATTCCCCACAGCCGTCCTGGTCTCGCCTGACGGACAATCCCTTCCCATAGCGATCACAAAACCGAATCAGCCCTTTAGACAAACACTGGGGCAGGCACTTGACGACATCGTTTCCTCGCCCAAGCGAAGCGAGATTCTGCGTCAGATCAGCAATGCCTTTGGCGTTGTGCTGCTGATTGAAGGCCCCAACGCCGAAGAGAATAAGAGGGTTCAGAAGGCTGTTTCTGCGGTGATCAAGCTGATAGCCGAAGAAATCAAATTGATGCCCGTGCCCCTCTTCCAGGCTCCTGCCTTAGTGTCGCTGGATCGCAAGTCATTTGCGCAGGAACGAATACTGCTGTGGAGCCTGGGCCTGGAGGCCAGCAAAGTGGACAAGCCTCACGCGGCAGTGCTTTACGGAAAAGCGCGGTGGATCGGTCCGCTGATGAAGGGCGAAGAAATAAACGAGGACAATCTCCTCGGTCTCCTTTCCGTGATCGCGGCGAACTGCGAGTGCGGGTTTGACATCTCCTGGACGCGGGGCACGATGCTACCCATTCGATGGGGTGAGCAGTTGCGTGCCCGCACAGCAAAAGCCCTCGGGTTTGACCCCGAGAACCCAATGATCAAAATGGAGGTCAGCGGGATTCTGAGGACCGAGTACTTCCCCTCCGGCGTCCCCTTCGGATACGTGGAGCTGGCCGCGGACCCCGAGGGTACTACCGAGCCAGCGACAGTCTCCGCTGACGAAGGCAAGGAGAAAGCATTTCCGAAGCCCCCACCCGGAAAGATGGTTTCAGGGAAACCCGTCGAGTCCGAGAATGGACCTGCTATTCGAAGGCCCCTGTACTTCTTCGGGGGCTTGGCTGTCTTAATCGTGATTGCGGGCGTCGTCATTTTCTTCCGGGCGAGCGCGAGGAATCCGTAGTTCCCTGCGCCCCATCGCGCCAGTGGCAGCCCACCAAACTGCCACTTTCTCCGAGCTACGGAGTCCCGCTCGGCGCCAAGCCAATCGAGGTCTGCAAGGGATAGCCGCATGTGCAGCCTGAGCTGCCCTCGGGAATGAGAACAAGCCCACCTGCGGGGATGATATTGATCCAGCAGCCCGGCCGGGTGACGCGGGTCAAAGCGATGTTGCTACTTCCTCCTTCACTCAGCGGGTACATGCGTGGGTTCCCGCCCCGCCCATACAGGTAGTAGGCCGAGGCCGAAAGCCCCCCACAGCCGTGCCCCCCTCGGTCCAGTTTGAAAGGCTTCTTCTCCCCGGTTTTCAAATCGAAGGCACAGGGACGGGAATAGACAATGTTCCCTATAATGACCGGATGCTGGTCCTGCTCCCCGTGATCTCCGTTGATGGGCTTGTCCGTTCTGACATAGTGCTTCGACCATAGCAGGCTTCCGTCCTTCGCGTCGAACGCATGGAGATCATACCGGGGATGGTTGCCTTCATTCATCGAACCAACCACGACCAATGTGCCTCTGGCATAACTTAGAAACAGGACGTGCCGAATAGTGGAAAGTTCGACTTGCCGTTCCCATATCTTCTCTCCGCTTTGCTGATCGAGCTTGACGAGGTAGGAACTCCCCTTTTTCAGTAACACCTCCAATGCCACCCTGCCGTCGCTGTCGGCCAGAGCTTCAGGGTTATCGCTTTCGATGAAGTAAACGTGGCCGCCGCCGAGTGTGATCGTAGAGTTGATGATCGCGCTCCCACCTTCCCTTTTGTAAATCCAGAGTTTCTCACCCGTGTGCCGGTCCAGGGAGAAAAGGTAGTCGCTTGTGACGACGGGCCTGTTGTCGAAGTACGTTCCTTCGATGATGGCGTCCCTGCTGTGCCCCGTACGAGACGCCCCCTTCTTTTCACCACTTCCAAAAAGAAGATCGCCAACACACGCGACATATCCCCACCAGCTTTGCGTCGCTTCATCCCGCAACGGCAGATCGAAAACGAGCGATGCATCGCCCGTTCCAGCGTCCAATCCGAGACACTTCTGTCCGGCCGCAACGTACAGGTAGTCACCCGTCGCCGCAAGGTGGCCGGAATCTCTCGCTGCTCCAATACGCCTGGAATTCGGCACTCCTACGTCCCATAGCAGTGTCCCGTTGTAAGCGTCCACGGCGAGCACCCGGTTGTTCCCTGGGATGAATACGCGCCCATCCTTTACCAGCGGTCCAGCGGCACGATGATGCCGATCAATCATATTTCGGGGGCCCGGCTGGCCAAACCACTGAACCTGCACCGGCGCCCGAAGCCGATCACCACTGCACGCAGTGTTTGCGGCATTGGCGTACAAATGAGTCCATTCGCCGCTTCCCGGAAGGGCGCGCCGGCGGGCTATGATCCAGAGCCCTTTGTCTTCTTTAATCTCCCATTCAACCTCTCGGAAATCTCGTGTCCAACGGTCAATGTCCGATCGCGTGATCCTCTTATCATCTGGTATGCCGCCTTGCGGCTGGCCGATGCACACCACACCGCCGTTCGGCCTCAGCACGCGGAACACTTCAGTGCTTTTGCCCGGAAGGTCTCCCGAAACAAGCGTTTTATCCGAGACAATCAGGTTCGCGAAAAAATCCATGTAAGGGAGATTTGAAAGCGATCCCTGGTGAACGGTGACCCGCACTCCGTAGATTCCCGCTCTGTCAAGCGCCTCGCGCGCGGCAGTGACCTTCTCTGCATCTTCCTCGACGCCAATGATCTTCAGCTCGGTAAGCTTCGCGAGCTCGTACGCCAGGCGTCCCTTCCCGCATCCCAGGTCGAGGCAATAGCCCTTGGCCACTCCTGAAAAAGCAACAATATCCCTCGCTGCCCGGGCGTACAGCTCGGTAAGCCCGTTTTCCGGGACGTCTTCCGCCCGGACTGGGGAGGGTAATGCCGTGCATACAACAGCAATCGAGATGAAAAGCTGCGCTTCTCTTCTCATGGTCGCGAGCCTCTCGAAGTGAAACAGTGGATCGCCCCCCTGTCCGTACTGACAAAAAGGCGTCCATCAGCCACAGCAAGCCCGTATGCCCGGCCCTCGACGGCACTTCTCCACAGCTCCTCGCCGTCCGCCGTGCTGAAAGCAGCGACTGCACTATCCCCGCCAGCAAACAGCGTATCTCCTGCGAGTATTAAGGAATAGGGACAAGAGCAGGGGCGCAGCCACAGGAAGCATTCGTGCATCTCCCTGGGGATAACCTCAAGCCGCTTGTTTACCTGCGATATCGCGTCGCCCACCGTTTCGATTTGTTCTCGCTTTCGTTCTGCCTTCGCTCTCGCAAGCTGCTTCTGGAGTTCCTCCTTGCGTCTCACAAGAGCATTCCTCTCCCTTGTCAGCTTGAGATGGCGAAAGCGATCAAGTGCAGCAATGGAGGTCTTCGTGTGAAGATATGCAGTCCCGCGACGCACCACCATGTGCAGCCCGTTGAAAGAAGCGATGCTTTCTCTCGTGTTTACATCGGCCATTTCCACCTGGCCTGTCGTTCGTCCGGGGCCGCTGACCAAGACATCGTCCGCCACGAGGGCAAAGGCCCCTCCTTGAACACCAAATTCGCCGAGGTACCGCCCGTCCTTGCGGTCAAATATGGCAGGTGCTGTCCTGCCCGTCGGCACAAAAAGGCGCGTCTCCGAAGCGAGGAGATAGCCCTGCAGTGACGCTCCATCGGTCTTTTTCATCCACAACACCGAACCATCGCTGGCGTTGAGAGCTGACACGTAAACGCCTTCATTGGGGAACAGTCCCGCACAGCAATACGCCACGCCTCGTTCAACAAGAACCCCCGTCCTGACCGGCCAGACTGAAATCATCCTGCCATTGCCCGAAATGCGACGATCCTCAGGCGAAATGCGGCGTTTCCACAACAAGCCACCGCTCCTTGCATCCAGGCAGTACGCACAACCATCGTCCGAACCCACATAGACTCTGTATGCGGACACTGTCGGCGCGAGACGCACAGGTCCCTCAGTAAAAAACGACCACAGAACATGGCCCGTCTCCGCATCGAGACAATAAACCTTGTCATCCGCCGAGGATCCGTAAAAGACCGCGCCGTTTGCTACGGCGACGTGAAAAGCCCTGTCGTACACCACCGCTGGCTGGAGCCCCCTGTGCCTGTGCCAGAAGTCCTGTTTCGCAGGAGCGGGCCAGGCCGGTCGTGGTGCATGTCTCGATTGGTGCACCCAGGCTTCCTCAAGCGGCAAAGCCAGCCGCTCAGTGGTCACCCCACTGCGCGAACGATCATGCCGGTACGTCGGCCAGTCCTCTCCGGCAGAAATCTGGGCAAACAGGACAAGGGCAAGACTCGCAGTCTCACCGATCAGTCGCCAAAGTTTCATCTTCCCATCTTTCCCGAACGGTGTGAAAACTCAACTCGCCACGTCAGACTCATTGTAACACTGGCTATTCAGCAGAAGCAAACCCTCGTCCCCGATGCGTGTGGCTGCGTCTCCGTGGCACGTCAGTTGGCATTGCCCCTGTCGTCACGGTTACCGCCTGCGAACCATTGCCGGGTTTTGGCCGGGCTTGTCGAGCGAAGGCCTGAGCCAAATCCTCGCGCGCGAATAGAGCCGCGGGCTTTTTTGGGTTTTTTCGAGGGACGCGAACGGTGTCATTTACAGCCTTTTCATGCACAAGAAGCGGCCTTTTTTGCGTCGCAACCCTTTGCGAATGAACGGGAAGCGCATCCCTCTTTTAACCCCGAAAACGGGCGGTTTTGCCAGTATTTTCCAGTACTTTCTCGACGAGAGGGCATACTGGAATGCCCCCTTTTTATGCAGTCCGTCATCCGGTGACCCGCTGTTCGTTATTTTCGACAAGATTATCTCACATTTGTTGTCATTTGTCAAGAAAAAGAGGTTGAGGGTGTGCGGCTGTATTGGAGGGGAGCGTTGGTGCGGGGGCTTCAGGGTGAGTCGAGCAGCGGAAGAGGAATGAAGGCCCGTAGCGGCATGGACGTGTTGCCCGCAGGAACCCGGGGCATGGGAGTTGGAAAGGACAGGAGACTCTCTCGGTTCGTCCCCCCATCCTGTCATCTTGTCCGGAGTCTTCTCCTTAGAGTGCGGGAGCAGCGCTCCCCCGCAACGGCGGGACTGAAGCAAGGCTTCAGCACTCCAAAAGGGTGGAACCGTTGAGAACGCAGAGGAGGAAACAGGGGCGAGACGCCGCGTTTTTTAGACAGGATGAGCAGGATAAACCGGACCCTATCCTGCTGCCCCGCCGAAGGCGGGGGACAGAGAGGCGCGGTTCCTCTCCCCGTGAGAGCGGGCATGTGCCACGGAATAGAGCGACACACCGTGTGCCCTTCGGGAGAGCCACAGCGCGGAAACGAAACCGTTGAAACCTGATCTGCGTTCGTGGTACGTTCCATCGTGTCTTCGGGCTCTCCTACATCACTCAGCTACTTCTGGAAGGGGGAGGACCATGATGCTCGATAAGCTTTTCAATCTGAAAGGTCAGGGAACAAACGTCCGGACGGAGCTTGTTGCCGGAACGACGACGTTCATGACCATGGCTTACATCATTTTCTTCCAGCCCGCCCTTTTCCACGGCGCGATGGGGATGGACTACGGCGCAGTGATGATGGCCACGTGCATCTCGGCGGCGGTAGCCACTCTGATGATGGGGTTATGGGCAAACTATCCCATTGCCTTAGCTCCTGGAATGGGAGAGAACTTCTTCTTTGTGAGCGCGGTGACAACAACGACCGTGGCCTTCGCCGGAATAGAAGTGACCTGGCAGATGGCTCTGGCGGCGGTATTCGTCTCCGGCGTTCTTTTCATCATCCTCACCTTCTTTCGTGTGAGGGAAATGGTCATCAACGCCATTCCTCCATCCATCAAACATGCGATTGCGGCAGGGATCGGCGCGTTTATCGCACTCATAGGTCTGAAATATTCTGGCATCGTAGTCCAGAACCCGACGGCCCTGGTTATGCTCGGAGACCTCAAGTCGCCAATCACGCTTCTGTCCATCGGAGGTCTCTTGATCATTTGCCTGCTAGCCACGAGGCGGATTAAGGGAGCAATTGTCATCGGGATGATTCTCACAGCGATCGTTGGGGCCGTCTTGGGGCTAAAGTACAACGGCTTCGATGACAAGCTTCACGCGGTGGTGGACTATCAAGGTATTCTATCGAAGCCGCCGTCGCTGGCTCCGACATTTTTCAAGCTCCATTGGGCGGCGATATTCCGCTGGGAGATGATTTCCGTCATCCTCGTCTTTCTTTTCATGGACATGCTGGATACCGTGGGAACTCTGGTCGGTGTGAGTGAGAGAGCAGGATTGATGAAGGAGGGGAAACTCCCCAGGGCGAATCGGGCATTTCTCTCCGATGCAGTGGGCACTTCAGTGGGTGCTCTTCTTGGGACGTCCACGGTCACGTCCTATATCGAGAGTGTTGCCGGTGTGAATGAAGGTGGCCGAACGGGGCTGTCCAGTGTAGCCACGGCGTTGCTTTTCGTGGCGGCGATATTCTTCTACCCGCTGGTGAGGGCGATTGGAGGGGGATGTCAGATTTCACCAACGGTCACGTTGTATCCGGTGATCGGCCCTGCCCTCATTGTGGTCGGAGCGATGATGATGCGCTCAGCGGCAAAAATCGAATGGGGCGATTTTTCGGAGGCAATTCCTTCCTTCTTGATCCTCCTCGGCATTCCTCTTACGTTCAGCATCGCCGACGGGTTCGCCTTTGGATTCATTTCTTACCCGATCCTGAAGTTGTTCAGCGGTAAAGGTAGAGAAGTCAACTGGCTTCTTTACCTGCTGGCTGTACTCTTCATTCTCCGATACGCTTTGCTGTGAGGCATGTACCGTTTACCCGTTCCGATGAGAGGCCCCTGGTATGTCCGAAGCAGATCTGAAGGAAAAGCAAAGCCCTCACGTCGAGCCGCACGGCCGTGAGAAGTACTCCGTCCGGCAAATGGTGGGTCTATTCCTGGGCCCTACTCTCTTTGCGTTGATGCTTCTTCTTCCGGTAGCCAGAGGGATGTCTCTTGGAGGGCAAAGGATGGCGGCGGTTGCGCTTCTGATGTCCATTTGGTGGATGACAGAAGCCATTCCCATTCCAGCGACATCACTTCTGCCGTTGGTTCTATATCCCCTTCTGGGAATCGTCATAGGCGAGCCCCGCCTTGGCGGGGTCGGCGCGGACCGCCTCAAACAAGCGGCCGCGGAGGCGGCAAAGCCCTACGCGCACCACCTGATCTTCTTATTTCTGGGCGGATTCATGATCGCCCTGGCTATGCAAAGGTGGAATCTGCATCGGAGAATCGCCGCGAACATCGTCAGGAAGTTGAGCTATAGCCCCTCCGTCTTGATTCTGGGATTCATGATCGCCACGGCTTTTCTCTCGATGTGGATCTCGAATTCCGCGACCACAATGATGATGTTGCCGATCGCACTGGCTGTGGTAGCGCACATCACAGAGCAAGAAAAGAAAAACGGGAGCAGCGCGGGGATTGGTCCGTGGAAATCCAGATTCGCCGTGTGCATGATGTTGGGGATCGCCTACGCCGCGTCTATCGGTGGTGTGGGGACCCTGATTGGCACTCCTCCCAATGTTCTTCTGGCCAGACATATCGAGGAGCAACTGGACAGGAAGATTGATTTTTTGGAGTGGATGAAGGTCGGTCTGCCCTTTGTTATTGTGTTTTTGCCGATTGCATGGTTGGTGCTGACACGGCTTATCTATCCAGTGAGGCATATGCGCCTTCCACACGGGAAGGAGGTGATCGAAGAGGAGCTACGGATGCTGGGGAAGATGGGGCGCGGCGAAACCATGACCGCGATCGTTTTTGTGATGACGGCTCTGGGCTGGGTCTTCCTGACGCCGAAGGAAATTGCAGGGGTGGAGATCCCGGGCATCCAGACGTGGTTTCCCGGGGTCAAGGATTCAACGATTGCGATGTTGGGGGCTCTCCTCTTGTTCGTGCTGCCGGTTCGCCTGAAAAAAGGTGAGTTTGTTCTGAACTGGCACTGGGCATCGAGGCTTCCCTGGGGGGTGATTCTTCTGTTCGGTGGTGGGTTCGCCTTGGCTGGCGGATTTGCGGCGACGGGGCTCGATAAGTGGATCAGCCAACAGGTGGAAGTTTTCAGGGGAGCACATGTGCTGGTGATCATCATAGCCACGGCAACCCTCCTGATATTTCTCACGGAACTCACTTCCAACACAGCCACAACTTCCATGGCATTGCCCGTGTTCACGGGTATTGCCATAGGACTTGGTCACGATCCTATGCTGCTGCTTGTGCCGTTGACCATTGCTGCTTCTTGCGCCTTCATGTTGCCGGTGGCCACGCCTCCGAACGCTATCGTGTTTGGGTCCGGGCTGGTGAGCATTCCTCAGATGGCCAAAGCTGGGCTGATTCTCAACATCATCGGCGTGGTTGTGGTTACGGCCATCAGTTACCTGCTGGTCATTCCGCTGTTCAACATAGTTGTGAGCTGAGAGGAGACCGAGCCAGTCAGGAGAAAGGCGGGGCCGTCAAGCTGGGTTGTACTTGGAAGGATGCTTACCCTGGGATGCGGATGAGCGGTCTTGGCGCCTTTGCGAGAGGTCTCCCCTCTCCCCTTTATCTCGCCAAGACGCAGAGACGCCAAGCATCTTCCCCAGGAAGGCAGCCGCGTCTACGGCGGGGCGGACGGTGTGTTTGGTAGGAGATCCTCAATTCCCAGGGCGCGAAAGATTCTCTTAGCCATTCGACTGCCTGGCGAAACGACCGGGCGTTTCTGCTCTCCCATGCGCAGCTCGGCAAGCGACACAGTTCTGAGTGCCTCCACGGCTTCTTCCAATGATAGGCTAATCTTCTTCTCCAACAGACTTTTCTCCAAGCGGCAACGGAGAAGGAAGGCAAGCCAGGTAATAAGAAGGTGTCCGGTGAAGAGTTCACCCACGCCGGAGGCGTGGTGGGGGTCTGCCTCCAGAGGGGGAAGAGGGAGAAGGGGGGATCGGAAGGGGACTGTGTCGTAAATCCTGCCGTAGGCGTTCTGGAGTCGGCGTAATCCGTCATAGGCAAGAACAGCCGAAGAGGGCGAAATGTCCGGATCGCTGGTCTTCAGGAGGGAAATCCCCTCGTAGTTGCGTCGTACGGCAGACTTTGCCTTGTCTTCCCAGTATAAGAACCGCCCTTCAGGAGTGATCCGCCAGGAAATGTAACGGTACGCCTTGCGTTCAGCGAGGATTCTTTCAGCCCGGGCCATAATCGTAGCTGGCTTCTTCAATCTTCCGCCGCGCACAGCGCGATTGAGCTGTTCAAGGGCTCGAAGCGCACGGCGAACCACGGCCATACGGATAGCGCGTTCTTGTTTTTCTTCTTCGGCACCGTGAACGAGGAAGTACCGCGCCGTAGGCGCGGTGGGCAGGTCTTCTGTTTCCCCGTATAGCACGGAGGAATCGGTCTCGACGGGCAAAAGCACTTCCTGAACTTTTGTGTTACTGTTAATCCTTTCCCATCGGCGACCCGCTTCCTGAACGGCTTCAACAGCCCGTGGGTCACGCCGCCTGCGAACCCCGACGAGGTAGTGAAGCCCCAACAAGCACAGCTCATGGAGCTTTTCGTCATCAGTCCCGGAAGGCAATACAACGATCAGCTTCCGAAAACCGATGCGGCGCTGGCTTTCTTGAACGAACCGCTTGATCTGTGCCGCGCCCGGCTCGCTGCCGCCGAAGAAGCGAAGGTTCAGCGGCCAATCCCCACCGGTGATTACGCCGAGAAAAAGTCTGATATTTCTCTGCCGGCTTTGGCCCGGCCATCCGGCGGGGCGCCGACGTGAAGATGCTCCCTCGATAAAACAGCCGCCTACCTCATAGAAAAAAACTTCGCTCGTGTCACCGCAAAATGGCCTCACAGCCTCGAGGAATCTCCTCTCGATCGCTCGGCGCCTCGCTGCCAGCTTATGAAGCGTCGCGTCCCAAAGATTAGTGGCCGTTGCGGACGACGTGCCAATCCCGCGTTTCGCGGGACGATCTGCGTCGAGACCATCGGCATCCCCGCGAAGCGGGGCAACGAAGCTTTTCATGAGCCACTCGTCCATCCCGTACTCGTAATTGGGATCAACAAGCCGGTTGGCAGTCAAGGCGAAAACAGCCTCTGCAACATCGGCGCCGCAAGCAGCAGAAATCATCCTTCCAAGGCCCGTTTCATCCCACAGGTGACGAGCGATCAAGACGGGCCCCCAGGAGCGAACCGTCTCCACCGAGATTTCACCTGCCGAAACGAATGTGTCCTGGCAGAACTCTCTCAGTCCCTTGACCAGTTGATCCACCTCTCCGCCGACAAGATTGACCGGCCCGAGTCGGGCGAGAGGCTTTGCTTGCCTTCTGTGGCTCGTTTCGTCTCTGAATATCTCAAGATAGACTTGCTTCTTTCGATTCTCAGTAACCGTCGTTTTTCGCACGAACATACGCTTTGCTCCAGCACCTCTCTGCCTTGGCGGTTCTATAACCTGGGACTCTCCCTCGCACCTGACTCTAAATACAATACCACACAAATCACGGTCCATCAATCCCGTGGCGTCGGCGGAATCGGTTTCGCTCGGCGCGCTCAAGAAGCAACCCCCCAACAGGCTTCCCTCCTCGAGGTCTTGAGGTCAACAATAGATCGTCTCCCCGTCGGCGCCGCGAGAGATTGACCTGACAGAACCTTGACTTCCGGGCGGCTGAGAGCTAAAGTGGCTTGAGAGGCTTGAACGGGACAGAAAGAAAGGAGGATGTCCTGATGGCGATCGTATGCCCCCGCTGTAACCGGCAATACGACATTACTCTGTTCGAATTCGACAGGCGGGTTGTCTGCGAATGTGGCGAGGTCATCGCGGCGGAAGGGCTTTTCCCTGTTGAGCGCACGAATGCCAACGCCAACATCTTGCCCAACCAGAAGGAAAGGGCGAAACTCGTCGCTCGTCAAGAAATGGCGAGACTTCAGAGAGCCGCGGACCGGGTCTGTTCGCTGATCCTTATTTCCGACTACCCCGAGATAGATATCGACATCGAGAAAGCGAAGGTCAGAGGACTCGCCGAGGAATTGTTCCCCGCCAGGATGGACCTCTACGAGATGATCTATGAGAGCAGGTTTCGCAGGCTGTGGGACCAATTTCGCTCCAGTTCTGACGGGTGGGATTCTTACCACGCGTAGCGCGTGGTTGGCAACAGGGAGATTGATTCAGGTACCGACGCTTGGCGGCCTAGCGTCCTGGCGAGAGAAAGGGGAGAGAGGGAACCTCTCGCAGAGGCGCAAAGTCGCAAAGAAAGGCTGCTGGCAACCTTCAACCGGAGGGATACGCGGAGAGCCGAAGGAGGTGTGGCGTGATTGATTGCCTTGTGGGAGTAATTGTAGGAATGATTGCGGTGGGAACAACCTGGGACGGTACTCTGCAAATTGAACCAGCCCCCATCCTGGCAAGCAAAACCCCAGGCCCCACGCCCCAGAATGCGATCGCAATTCAGGTGGAGGTGGATCCCGAATGGCCGGGCTGGGAGGGGCTTAAGCTGGTATGTCCAACGACCAGATACCGCGGAGAGTCCAGCGCTCGAGGCAAGGACACCAGCCTCCGAATGGCGATCTCCGGGACCATAAAGAGGATCAGTCAGAGGAAATCCCTGATCAGCTATGACCTCGAAATCAGATTCAGAGACAGAGCGGGCGTGACCCGCCTTTCTGCCGCCGGGTCGGGCGTGTTTGCTCATGGTAAGCCCACAAACATCATCACCATGGCGGGGAAAACGGTGATCCTCACGGCCACACTGGTGGAGCGGCACGCTGAGCTACAAGGTGAACGCGACCGGAGCGTATTCGAGGAACTTGCAAAAAAAGCCCCGCCTAACGCGGGGCTGCCGAATAGATGGATCAACGCGGGTGAGTAGAAAGGGAGGAATTTCTGCCAAGGAGGAGGTGCAACATGCTCGGAAAGATTGTGGGAGTATTTCTCGGAATGGTGCTAACGGCGGTGGGTGGCGCGGCCCTGGGTGTGGGAGAATTGGGGGTTGAACCCGGCGCAATCTCGTCTGCGGTCCAGGTGATTCGCCCGGAAATAAAAATCCTGGAACACCCCGTTATTCTGGACGTGCAGGTGGAACCGAGCCTCGGCGTGGATACTACCATGCGAATCCTCTGCGCTACCAACACGTACAGGGGCGAAGTGAGCGTAGACGGGCAGGACGCCAGGGTGAGGCTTTCCATTGTGGGAGAGATTAGAGAAATCTCGCCGAAGAAGATTTTCGTGTCCTTCGACGTCGAGGCACAGTCAGAGGACACCGTCGGGGGAAAAGGGTTCGCCGCAGGCGGCGGAGCGATCCTGGAGCCGGGAAAGCCGAAGAGCGTCCTGACCATCGGCGGCCGGTCGCTCTTCCTCACCGTGCGGTTCGCCGAGCAGGAAGCGTCGTAGCGAGAGGACTTGCGCTTTTCTCTTTCCTTCTGGACAAGAGGCCCTCTGCGGCCAGGCCACGCGCCGGATACTTTGCTTTGGATGGCGCCGGATGCCACCGAACCGGCGGGTGGGGAGTTTCTTCGACGGACAGGCTCACGCGAGGTCTGTTAGCGTGTGGAAGGGATCCCTCAGTGCAGGATAGAGAGAGCGGTATATTTCGTGCAGTTCGGCATATCGGCTGGCGTTATCGGGGAGCGGCGGCGTTGAGGATTCGGGCTTGATGAGCTCGGCGCAGGCTTGCTGGAGAGATGGATAGATTCCGACGCCCACTCCAGCGAGAATAGCCGCGCCGGTCGCTGCTTCCTCGCGGCTGTTGACGGTGATGACCTCGCGGTTGTAGACATCCGCCTGAATCTGGCGCCAGAGAGGGCTGGTTGCTCCTCCGCCGGACAGGATGATTTTTTCGGGATTGACGCCAAGGCCCTGGAAGAGATTGAGGCAATCCTTCATGGCGAAAGCTACGCCCTCCATCACAGCCCGCGCCAGATGTCCCAGGGAATGATGGATGGTCAAGCCAACAAAGCATCCTCTCGCCGCTGGATCAAGGTGGGGTGTCCGCTCGCCGAGGAGATACGGAAGGAAGATCAAGCCGTCGCTTCCGGCGGGGAGTCGCTTTGCCATTTCGTCAATTCCTTTGTAATCCAAACCTGTAGAAAGCTGGTCTCTGAACCACTTGAGCGAAAGGCCCGCCGAAAGGATTGCTCCCATCAGGTGCCACATCTGGGGGACAGCGTGGCAGAAGGAATGGATTCTCAGCTCCGGATCGGTCTTGAAAGTTGTCGTTGGCGTGAAAAGCTGCCCGCCGGTGCCGATGGTGGAAAGCGCGACACCTTCCTCAACCACGCCATTGCCGATGGCAGCCATGGATTGGTCTCCCCCTCCCGCGACCACGGGCATGCCAGCCGCAAGACCCAGCTCCTCGGCCGCCGATTTCGTCACCTTTCCCACAATTTCCTGAGACTCGTGAAGAGGAGGAAGCTGCTCCGGGGAAATGCCGACCAGGCGGAGAAGTTCGCCGCTCCATGTTCTTCGCTTCACGTCGAGAAGCAAGGTGCTGGAGGCGTCAGTCACCTCGGTAGCCAACTCGCCGGTGAGCATGAAGCGGATGTAGTCCTTGGGCAGAAAGACAGTGGCGATTCGCGAGAAGGTCTCCGGCTCGTTCTCCTTCAGCCACAGAAGCGTGGCGGCCATGAAGCCGGGCGACAGCGAATTGCCCGCGAACTCTCGGAGCTTTGCCTTGCCCAAACGGTCGAGGACCGCCTCGCACTGCCTCCGACTTCGCCTATCGGCCCAGATGATTGCGGGGCGGAGCAGACATTTGTCCTTATTGAGAAGGACGGTGCCGTGCATCTGACCGGAGAGTCCGATTCCGGCGATTGCTTGAGCATCTGCGCCGCCTTGCGACACGACTTCGCGGACCGTTTCCCTTACTGCCGCCCACCATGTTTCCGGATGCTGCTCGGCCCAACCTGGCTTCGGCGAATCAATCGGATACTCTCTCTGGGATTTCGCGATTAGCTTACCCGAGAGGTGAATAAGCACGGCTTTTGTGCTTGACGTGCCGATGTCTATTCCCAGCAGTGTTTTCATTTCTGTTTAGACACGATTTACAGGATGGTCAGGATCAGGTTTCTATCCTGTGATCCTGTCATCCTGTCCACTCCTTCCGTGGTTTCGCCTCACCGTCCAAGGGAAGGTGGAAGGAGCTGCGAGCAGTACACGGTCAGCCCCCCTTCCTCAAAGAGGTCAACGATGGACTGCACCTCCTCCTGCGAATGGACCTCCTGCGATTTCAGCGGGTACTCCAGTCCGACGCTCGTGTACTTCCCTTCACCAATTCTGTGGTAGGGGATGATTTCAACCCTTTGAAGATTTGTCAATGGAGGAAGCGAGCCGATCAGGTCAATGAACCCGGATATGTCCTCTCCGGAATCGTTGAGTCCTTTGACCAGCGGAATGCGGATCGTCAGGTCTTTTCCCGAGGCGCATGCTCTTTTCAAATTATCGAGGATCGTCCGATTGGAAAAGCCGGTGAGGTCCCGGTGCCTCCGCTCATCCACAACCTTCAGGTCGTAGTAGATGTGGTCGGCGAGATCGAGGCATCTGTCGAGCTCCTCCGGTGCCGCTTGCCCGGAAGTGTCGAGGACGGTGTGGATGCCGATCTCTTTGGCTCGCGAAAGCAACTCAGCGGTGAAATCCACCTGAGCAAGCGGCTCTCCTCCCGAGACAGTCATTCCGCCGCCAGAAGTGTCGTAGAAAGACTTATCTCGCTCGACCTCCTTGACCACCTCACCTGCGGAGACCTCCCTGCCCACCATTTCAATCGCTCCCGCCGGGCATACCGCCGCGCACTCGCCGCAGAGGTCGCATTCTTCCTTATGGTAGTCCTCAATGGGCGAGACATTTTTTCGAAGGGCTCCCGAGGGACAAACCTCATAGCACTTATTGCAGGCGATGCAAAGGTGAGGGTAGAATGCGAGCTGAGGCTCCGAAAGGAGTCCTTCGGGATTGTGACACCAGAGGCAGCAGAGCGGGCAGCCTTTCAGGAAGACGGTGGTGCGAATGCCGGGACCATCGTGAAGGGCGAACCTCTTTATGGCGAAGACCCTTCCCTGTGTCATACGCGGTGTTCGGCTCTGCTGATGATGTCGTCCTGGATGAGGGGGTCGAGATTGACGAAATAGGCGTTCATGCCGTGGACACGGACGATCACGTCGCGGTGCTTTTCAGGGTGGACTTTGGCATCCTTGAGGGTTTCAACGTCCTGCACGTTGTAGTGAATATACCTCCCGCCCATGTTCAGGTATGACTTTATGAAAGACTCGAGCTTCTCGACGTCCTCAGGGCAGGTGATCGTCCCCGGCGGGAGAGTCTGGCTGAAGGCCAGGCCGTGCGTCGCCTTCCAGTGAGAAAACTTCGTAACGGAACGGGCAACCGCCGTCGGCCCGTTACGGTTGTAGCCCTGCATCGGTCCGATCCCGAAGGCGAAGGTCTCCCGGTGTCTCCTGCCATCGGGCGTCGCGCCGCACTTCATGCCGTACAGAACGTGGGTGGACGGCGTGCTGAATCCCGGCCGGAATATGCCCCCGAAGGAGTTCTCGTATCTGGGGACGGTGTCCGTAATTCTGTCGAAGATCTCTGCGGCAATTGAGTCCACACCATCGTCATCGTTGCCGTATTTTGGGGCGTGGTTAATAAGGGTCAGGCGGAGAGGCGGATTGTTCTCATAATTGTCTCGGAGAGCATCGAGCACTTCCGTCGCTTCCAGCCGCTTCTCTTCAAACACCAGCTTCTTGAGCGCCGCCAGCGAATCCGCCGCGTTCGCCAACCCGTGGCAGAGGAAGCCAGAGAAATTGTACCGCGCACCGTCCTTTCTGAAGTCTCGCCCCCTCTCAATGCAGTCCCTCATGATGGCGGAGACGAACGGGACGGGGCGAAGCTCTGCCATGAGCTTGTCGCATCTATTCGCGCAATCAATCGCGTGCTCGATGAAGAAATCCGCCTGTTTCCAGAAAGCTTCATGCAGCCCTTCATAAGACGAGTAGTCGGCAAGCGTGCCGGTAGGCAGACCGATCTGCTTCCCGGTGAGGAAGGAGACGCCGTTGTTCAATGCCAATTCGAGGCACTTCGGCAGCGAGAACCAACTGGCGGTGGTGCGGGCATTCTCCGCGCCCTGGACAAGCGGCTCCTGACAACCGGCGATGGCCGAATGCCTCGCGTCCTCGACAGAGACGCCCGTGGCCACCTTCGATTCGACTACGATGTCGTCGTTGATAATCGTCGGCTGCCCTCGCCCCTTCAGTAGAAGCTTGACAGCCCTGTCAAACAGCTCGGGCGGGGCTTCCTTCTGCACTTTGACAGTAATGGTGGGCAAGGGAATTGCCAGATCATCGGTCGCTTCAAGAATCAGGTATGTCAATTCGTTCGTGGCATCGCTGCCGTCGGAATGGACGCCGCCGATGACTGCGTTTTGCGAGACCGCCCACAGCTTCCGCCCGACGTTGATCTTGATCCAGAGGTTCTGGAGTAGCTCAATAGCGTCCTCGTCGGTAATCTTCCCGGCGTCCTTATCCTTGCGGTAGTAGGGATAGAGGAACTGGTCAACTCTTCCTAAGCTGAAGGCATACGGATTCGGCGTCTGCTCGATGTGCATGATGACGTACGTCAGCCAGAAAGACTGCACGGCTTCATAGAAGCTCTCCGCCGGACCGGAGGGGACTTTCTTCAGCACACGGCTGATCTCCCGCAGCTCCTTTCGCCGCCGATGGTCGTTTACCTGGGCAGCCATAGCGTCCGCGAGATTGCTGTACAGTTCGGCAAACGTCATCGCCGACTGGAGGGCAATGCTTACCGCCTCGTAGAACGCCCGCTTCTCCAGGTCCAGCTCCGGTCCGAGCTTCTCCTCCACGCGAGCGAGGATTCCGCTGTATCCTTCCGCGAGGACGGTGGGTGCGTCGTAGATGACGTGCCCCGTGACCGGCTCGACGAAGAACACCGCCTCATCCATCCACGCCTGCTCCTCCCGCGTGAACAGAGACTCTCTCGTCTTCTCATACTCCTCGTTCAGCCAGAAATCCCTCACTCTGTCAATGCGATCTCGTGGAAATGCGCCTTCCACCTCTTGGTAGATGCCACCGTAGCCGAGATAACCGTCGAACTCCTCCAACCCGGATTTGAACAGGTTGTAGCTGGTGGCGAAGATGTCGTCCAGCGTCCCCACCAGCAGGTCATTCGGCTCAATGGAAATGGGCATCTCCAGGAGCATCTTCTCCAGCATCTTCGCTTGGCGGATGAGGAGGGGAAACCCTTGTGTCTCGAGGTAGGAGTTCATCTTGATCTCTTCGAGAAGAAACCAGTTGACGAACGATTCCTTCTCGTCGAGCTGTGCCTTCAACTTCTCAATTCTCGGCCTCATCTGCGCATCTCCTGCTAATAAGGATATGCTGGGTTGCCAATAACAGCTGGCCCACCTCATATCCTGCCGTATAAAATATGCCTGGACACTTCATCGGTCAAGAAGAAAGCCGGCACCGCCCTATCCGAAATAGAAAACCAGAAGGAAAACAGGAGAAGTTCCACAGAAGGCAACGTGATTGAAATCAGAATGGCAATTCACTACTATCGCCAGACAGGAAAAGACGAGCGAAAAAAGGGATAGATACTTTGTTGAAAACATAAGCATGAGCAACGCGCGGGGCAACCGTGATCCGCGCCCTTGGAACTCAACATTCGGCAAAGGAAACAACAATGGCGACGGAATTCTCGGTCATCGAAGGAAAAAACGGAGCTGTCGGGACCGCCAACGCAATCTCAGCGGAGGTGGGGCTGGAGATTCTCAAAGGCGGCGGGAATGCGGTGGACGCAGGGGTAGCGATCGTTCTCTCGCTTACGATCACCGACGCGAGACGGGCTTGCTTCGGAGGCGAGATGCCAGCGTTGATCTACCTGGCAAAGGAGAAGCGGGTGGTCGTCATCGCCGGGCAGGGTCCGGCTCCGAAAGCCTACGGAAAAAAGCCCACGGATTGGAAAGCAGCGATGCCGGGGCAGTTCGACGCCTGCCTTCTCGCCATTCAGCAGTACGGCAAGTTGCGGGCAGCAGATGTCATCGAGCCGACGATTCGTCTGGCGGAGAGGGAAGGTAGTCCCGAATGGCAGAAGGACCTGGCTCGCACTCTGCGGGAGATCGCGGCGGCCGAAAAACGTGCCGGCGCCGAAAGCGAGGAACGAGCGATTCAAGCCGCGAGGGACTATTTCTACCGCGGACCCATCGCGAAAGCAATCGTGAAGTTCTCGCAGGAGAACAGCGGCATCTTCACGGAGGATGATTTCGCAAGCTATTCGGCGAAGATCGAGCCGCCGATCCACACCACCTATCGTGGATACGACATTTACAAAGCTGGTTCGTGGACACAGGGGCCGGCACTGCTTCAGGCATTGAACATATTGGAAGGTTTCGACCTGAAGGCGATGGGGCACAACTCGCCGCGGTACATCCATACCATCATGGCAGCGATGGCGCTGGCTTTTGCGGATCGTGATACCTTCTATGGCGACCCTGAGTTCTGCCTGGTTCCTCTCAGGCAGCTTCTCTCGAAAAAATACGCGGCAGCACGAAGGAAGCTGATTGCCGAGAAGGCCCGGCACTATGTTCCTCCTGGTGACCCTGAAAACATTGGGCCAATTCACCCCAAAGGAGACCCGCGGGTTCAGGCTCCTCCTTCCGCTTCACACGACACCTCGGTTTCCGTAACCATTGACCGCGAGCAGAACGTCTTCTGCGGCACCCCCAGCGGCTGGGGATCGGACGTGCCCATGGGAGATACCGGTGTCGTCCTCGGCACGCGGTTGGTCAGCTTCTGGCCGGAAGCCGGTCATCCGAACGAGCCTCGCGGCGGCAAGAGACCACGAATTACTCTGACGCCGACCATCGTGCTGAAGAACGGCGAGCCCTTCCTGGTGATCAGCGTCGCGGGAGGCGACAAGCAGGACCAGACCGCGCTGAACATCTTTCTGAACGTGGTCGAATTTGGAATGAATGCTCAAGAAGCGGCCGAGGCGCCGCGTGTCAGCACTCTGCATCACACCGACTCGTTCAATCCGGGCGGCATCGTGGGGGAAGGGGTTCTGGAAATACAAAAAGGCATGCCCGAGGCGACTATCCGCGAACTGGAAGCCTTGGGCTACAAGGTCCGCCGCGGGTTCCTTTCTATCCCCGCCGTGATCCTCAACAAGGCCGACCAGGGAATCGTCCAGGTGGGAGCGCGAGAAGCCCAAGCCGGCCGCGTGGCCTGGTAGGTGGCGCGACTCGACTGTTGTCGGCGTTCTTATCCGCAAACATGCATGGGCATCAATCGCTTCGCTGCCATTCGCGGAACTCGATCGGTGCGGGGAAGGCGATTTCTTTGTAGCAGCGGAGGGCGTAATCGTCCGTCATCCCAGCGGCGTAGTCCACAACAATCTGAAGAGCAGAGGCGCCCTCTGCCTCGTAGAGCGGCTGGTGTCTCTGAAGATAATATGCGAAGTGGTTGTCCACGAATCGGCGAGACTTCGGAGGCTTGTGCGAGCGCCACCGGTCGTAGCTGTCCAATAAGTGCTTGACCAGAACGTCGAGAATCCGGCGGCAGTATTCTCTATATTCGAGCAAAACCTGATGCCCGTAGATGTTCTCGGAATTGAAATCCTTTAGCCTCGTCACCAGTTGCTGCTTCTCTTCGGAAAAACCGACCTGCCCGCTCTGCCTGCCGAACTGGATGACATCGAGCACGAGAACATTTATGATTTCGCCGTTTCTCTCTCCCAGCTCTCGGCGAATATCTTCTGGAATATCCTCGTTTTTGAGAAGAGGCGCCCTCGCCGCATCCTCGAGGTCTCTGCCCAGGTAGGCAATCATGTCGGAAATCCGCACTACGCATCCTTCCCAGGACGAAGGGAGCTTTCCCCTCACCTTGATCTCCGCGAGGTCCGGGCAATCACTGCTCGGCTCGATGGGATAATGAGTGACCTCGCCGCAATGAGAGACGATGCCGTCTCTGGCCGCGTAAGTCAGGTTCAACCCACCCTCCTCGTTCGCGAGCTTATCGGCGACGCGGAGGCTGTGCACCTCGTGGTGAAAAGGGGGCGAGCCAGGGCTTTGATTCTGGATAACCTCGTTGATCAAATCCTCGCCGGAATGCCCGAAGGGAGGATGCCCGAGATCATGCCCCAGGCCCATCGCTTCCGCTTTTTCGACATCAAGGCCCAAGCCTTTGCAAATCGTCGCCGCGATGGTGGCGACGTGGAGAGAGTGCTCGATCCGCGTGCAGACATGGTCATTGGTCGGTGAGAAGAAAACCTGCGTCTTTCGCTTGAGACGCCGGAAGGCAAGGGAATGGACGATCGCCGTTTGATCCCGAAAATAGGGACCTCGAACGTCCTCCTCGCGCCTCTGCAATCGCGAACGATATTGCTCTTCCGCTAATGGATTGCGCATAAACGACCCGTTCACCTCACAACAGGGGGGGACAGGATTCACAGGATTATCGTACTCATCCTGTTATCCTGTCTCTCCCTCAGCGACCTCCGCGCTCTCTGCGGTTAACAACTGCCGTACAGGCGCTGATCGTGGGGGCGTTACGCCTCGGCCTGGTACTTTTGCCAGCGCTCCTCAAGGTCAGGCTGCTGCATGGTCTGCATGACGTAGTCGGCGATTTCGGCGCCGGTCGCTCCCGTGTCTCGCCCGGTGACGACCAGCTTCTTTTCGTACTGCCCGCAGATGTCGAGGGCCATTTCAAGCTTCTTCGCCCTCTCCTCGCAGCCGATATGCCGGATAAGCATAGCCGCGGCGCGGATCATGCTGCACGGGTCTGCATATTGCGCACGCCCTTCCCTGACCATTCTGGGAGCACTGCCGTGGATAGCCTCGAACATGGCGTATCTCTTGCCGATGTTCGCGCTTCCGGCTGTGCCGACGCCGCCCTGCATCTCCGCGGCCTCGTCGGTCAGGATGTCACCGTAGAGGTTGGGCAGGACGATCACTCGGAACTGCTTCCGTCTTTTGGGGTCAATGATCTTGGCGGTCATGATGTCAATGTACCAGTCGTCGCACTCGATTTCCGGGTATTCCTTGGCGATCTCCTGCCCGATTTTGAGGAACTTGCCGTCGGTGGTCTTGACCACGTTGGCTTTGGTGACGATGGTGACGCGGTTGATGCCGTTCTTGTTGGCGTATTCGAAGGCGAGGCGGCAGATTCTCTCCGCCCCCTGGCTGGTGATGACCTTGAAATCCATCGCCAGGTCCTCGGTCACCTCAATTCCGAAGGGTCCCAGCACATACGCCCCCTCGGTGTTCTCACGGAAGAACATCCAGTCAATTCCTTCCTTGGGAATCCGCACCGGGCGGACGTTGGCGAAAAGGTCGAGCTCCTTGCGCATGGCCACGTTGGCGCTCTCGATGTTGGGCCAGGGGTCGCCTTTTCTGGGAGTGGTGGTCGGTCCCTTCAGAGTGACGTGGCATTTCTTGATCTCTTCAAGAACATCGTCCGGGATGGGTTTATTGACCTCAGCTCGCTTCTCTATGGTCAAACCCTCGATGACCCTGAACTCCACCTTCCCCGAAGCCTTCTCCTCTTGTAGACAGAACTCGAGGATGCGTTGAGCTTCCTCGGCGATGAAGGGACCGATGCCGTCGCCCCCTATAATCCCGATGATAATCGGCTTGAGCAAGGTGTAGTCCGTCCATTCCTCACCCTTCTTCATCCTTTCGATACGCTCGAGCTGTTGCTGGCAGAGGTTGGCGAAATGCTCCTTGGCTCTCTCGAGTGCTTCAGTACTCATGACCATCCTTTCATGATTGGGGTTGACCGATTCATGACGGTTTCATGCCAAAACAATGGAGACTTGCCGCAAGCGATCCGGTAACTCACCTTTTCCCAAAACTTGAGGTTATCGGTCAAGGTATTTTGCAATGTAGTTTTTGCTGCGATACTCCTCCACCATTTTCGGGTCGAGCGGATATTGCCCGAATTCCTTCGCTGCCTCGACCATGGCGCGATAGTTCTCCGGCTTGACCGCGGGGTGGATGCTGTTCGAGGAAGCCAGGATATGTCCGCCACCCGGGGAAGCCTTGGCAATGGTCTCTTTGACCGCCTCGACAACTTCTTCCGGCGTTCCTCGGGAGAGCAGCTCGCCGCAATCCACGTTCCCCGCTACGGCGATTCTATCTCCGTATCGCTTCTTCACCTGGCCAATATCCATCCCTGCTATCGGCTCCAGAGGATCGAGGCAGTCAATACCGGTGTCCACGATCATATCAGTGATGGGCCACAGGTTGCCGTCTGTATGCTTCATGAACGGAACGCCTTTTTCTTTGGCGACGTCAACCGCTTCCTGAAAATAGGGCAGAACGAATTCCCTGAAATGCTGGGGAGACATGATCGGGGCGTGCCTGTAAGCGTAGTCATCGCCCGTGAGCAGGATGTCCGCGCCTTCATCGGCAGCTTGCTCAAGCACGGGTCGCTTGTAATCCATGACGATCCCAGCCAGACGCTTGACAAAATCTGGATTCATCAGGTAGTCCATCAGGAGATTCTCGAGACCTCGAAGGTAATGGGAGAACTCAAAGGCGTCATGCCCTAAGAAGATTATCGCCTTCTCGCCCTTGAATCGCTTCACAGCTTCCTTCAACGTATCGAAGCGGTAGTCCGTATCGGGACTGGGAGGCGTGTAGGAATCCAGGTCTTCTTCGCTTTGGATGGGATGCTCGACGACGTAGGGAATGCCAGTGGACGGAATCTGCCAGGTGATGCCCCACTCGTCCACGTAATGCTCCTCATCAATCCATTTTAGGACACGAGCATCCTCAAAGATGACGATGGCGTCTATGTCCTCCCTTTCGATGAAATCCGCTTGTATCTGATAAATGCCCTGCGAGCCCCTTTGAACCTTTGTCTCCAGCGATAGGTCCGGATACAGCGCCTTGATAACCGGCTCGTTTATGATCAACTCAAAAATCGGCACTCGATCTGCCTCCTCCCGCCGCATTGCCGTCATTATCCTTTCATATCCGGTCATATCTTTGGCTCCCTATTGGGCTCACTTTGGTCCTTCGCTTCATGGTTCGGAAAGAGGCCTTGGGCCCCAAAAACGGCCGCCTTAGCCTGGGCGTCCGCCAGCGCCTTGTCGAGCTCACGCAGCTGGTCCTCGAACAGCAAGACGTCTGCCGGCACGTTTCTGCAAACGACAAGCTCCGCCACGGCCACCTTATTCCTGTTCAGCGACTCGCGCACTACAGATAGGGGATAGTCGCTCTTCGAGGGGCGCCGGAGTTCGAGGAGGCCTTTTCTCTCCGCCTCTCGGATGGCCTCGGTGGATAGGAAGCGCTCAATCCCCGTGAAGGTCCTGTCCAGTTGTTCATTCGGCTTTTGCTGATCCCATTTCATCACGAACGATGTTTCGTGCGGGGCAATTATGCTCCGGAGCTTTTGGCAGTCACTGTCCCTCATGCCCCAATCCAGTAATACGCCCACGGGAGCATCCAGAGGCCGAGCGCACAGTATCTTTTGGGTCAGTCGCAGAAAGCTCTCGAGCCCCGTCCCTCCAGACCCCATTTGTGCGCCCAACGCGGCGATGTCTCGAATGTCCCAGGGGCATGGGCGCTGCAGCGCCCTGTATGCATACTTCAGAAGTATGACATCGCTCGGGCCCTCGCAGATCAGGATCGGCTTGGGGGCGCCGGGAAATAACGGGTGCATGAACAGGCAAACGCCGCGCCTGGCGGCCTCGCCCAGGAGAGTTTTCCGTGGCACCACCTCCGCGCCCGTTTTGCCCTGACCAATCGTACACAGAATCGAGCTCTCGGACTGAGACATGAACAGGGGGCTGTGGGTCGTGCAGAAGATCTGGAATCGTCCGCCTTCCGCCTCCGCCGTCGCGGCGAGGAGGGACGCAACCGCCTGCTCCAGCTGCACGTGCAGGAAGGATTCTGGCTCTTCCAGGCCCCAGATTGTGGCCTGGTGCCAGCCGAAGCTCATGGCGTATCGTGAGTCAAGGTACCTGAGGACCAGCAGGGTCAGGAAGTTTTGCACGCCCGAGCCGTGCATCAGCGCCCGCAACGTGGCGCCGCCCTTGACCTTCATCCGCGGGAGAAGGGTGAAGGCAAACTCCGCCAGGCTCTCGGGCGCAGTGAACTCCACCCTCTCTATGTCTGTAACGTGCTGCATCAACCCTTGTACGATTGGCCGAAGAGCCACGCTGGCCACGTCCGAAATGCCCTTGAGGAGCTCCTGCTCGGGGTCGACCGTATCCCCGTTGGCCTTCCTCGCCTCCCTCTGCTTCCTCGACTTCCTGAACTGCTTCATCAGTTCCCGGTGGATTGCAGGCTGCTCTCGGCGGAGGGCTTCGGAGGGGTGGATGTGGTTCGGCTGGTAGCGAAAATGGATCAGACTCAGGAATTGGTCTATGCGCAGCGTGGCATCCTCGTCGGCTGTACGAAATCCGGCACGCTCCGCGCGCTCGAACTGATAAACAGGTGCCCCGGGCGTTCGCGCGCCCGCGGCCCTGAGGGACCAGGTCTTCCGTATGGCGAAAGAGCGACCCAATACGCCCTCAACTGCTTCTCGGATTTTTGTTGGAATATTGAAGCCGTCGGGGAGCTCAAAACGAACGGTCACCGAGACCTCTTTCTTCTTCTTCTCGGGGCTTGGCTCGTGGAAATCATCACGGAGGTCGAACTGGGTGTCGGGCTCGGTCTCGCCGTTGAAGAGAAGGTTGAGCGCTCGCAGAATGTTCGACTTCCCCGAATTGTTGACGCCGACAATCGGGGTGTACGATCCGGGCACCAGAAGGCGGGCCCGCCTAATCGAACGGAAATTCTCTATCTCGAGTCGTTTTATCAGCCTCATATTCGCCTCCCAGAAACCTCACAGCGGCGCTGCCCTTTTTGGGCCCGATGGGCTGGCCACGTGCGCCCCTTGCCGTCGGTTACGCTCTCGTGTGCCCGCGGTTGTCGGCCCATAAGCGGTCGTAAGGCATGCTGCAAACGGGGCAGGATTCCGCCAGCGGGAAGGTCGCTTTCTCACCCTCGTGCAGAAGCTTGACACCATAGACGGCCTGGCAGTTCACGGAACGGTGTTCGAGCGGACATCGCTCGATAGCAGCGCTCGCGTCTTCTCTCCGCCTCAACAATACTGCCCTCCTCCGCTTCGCTTGATGCGAGCCTTTCAGCAAACTTTATCATAAGGGGCAGTCCAGCGCCAACCGGGTTGCGGCCGCGGGTGTGGCTGCGTCCCCGTGGCACGTCGGTTGCCTTTCGCACCTTCTTCTCACAGCCGCCATCTGGTCCTATTGCCAGGCTTCTCAAGGAAAGGGTTCAGCCGGCAAATACAGCCGGTCCCGCCTGGTCCGCTATGGCTGCAGGCAGCAAAGGCTCACAAGGGGCAAAGGCGCCGTCGGGCACAGGTGAAACAACGCTGCATCTGCCAGACAGTCTTTCCGGTGCTCGCGGGCGAGACGAATGTTGCCATTTGTGTCGTTTTCGTGGAGAAAAACGGGCCCTTCTTGCGTCGCAACTCCCTGGCGCCGAACGCGCAGCGCATCCCCCTTTTAACCCCCAAAACGGGCGGAAATTCCAGTAATTTGCAGTAGTTTCTCGACGAGATGGCGTACTGGAACACTCCGCTTTCCTCCACTCCACGTTCCAGTGTCCTGCTGCGGACACACTCCAGCGCTCGCAGGATGTCCTCATTCTCGGTGACGAAATGGGGGGCATTTTGAGAGTACAGGTGCTCGTACAAAGGGGTGATTTCCAGCTTCTCTATCTCCGCGCCGATCACCCTCACCGTCCAGTATCCCCTACTTATCTTGTTCTCACTGCCGTCCCGCACCTCAGCCAGGTGCTCCATCTACTTCGCGTACTTCTTACTGACATCCGAAACATCGGCAGTCAGAAGAGTGTCCTTCCTCACATGAGACCCGCCATGCTCGATCAGGTTGTCCCTCAACCTTTACTCCGGACCTTCCCTCCCCAGTTGGCGACACAGCCGATTAAGCGTCTCGATCAACCCCGCTGAAGCGGGGCTTGTTCAATGCCCTGGCCATCTCGGCCACGTGCACCGACTGCCGAGACAAAACCCCGTACACCATCTCCCCCACGAACCTCTTACCGCCTTCGGCAAACTCCTCGAAAGTATCCCCGAAAACTCCCTGATTTACCCTCTTAAGTTATTCGCAATTTGAGTGCGGTTCATCTCAGATCGCCTGAGCGTTGTGACTTCTTTTTGAGCCACAACTTCTGCCTCAAGAGGTCTTCCTTTTCCTCCCTGGCCGGGGGTAGGCAAAAAGTCTACCCTTTTTGGTCAACAAAAAGACCTTCACACCAGGCAATTTCCATTTCTACGTCGCTACTAATAAGTTGCGCCGTCACCCCAGCCAGTTTTTGGAAAACTCCTGGAAAAAGAGAAGTGCCGAAGGTGGGATTCGAACCCACACGAGCCGAGGCTCACTGCGCCCTGAACGCAGCGCGTCTGCCAGTTCCGCCACTTCGGCACCAGTTCAGCTTCCCGGTCAACCGCCCGTCCCTTCTCGAGCAGGCCCACAGAAGAGTCGGAAGGCCAGACCGCAGAAGTTCTCATCGAATTGTCCGCGCTCTCTAATATAGTGCCGAATGTTGCTTCCGTCAATGGAAAAAAGGTTTCGGCTTCAGCAGAGCGGGCCACGGGCACGCGTTCTCTGGCCGGGCTGTCTGCTCGCACGACGCAATGTGCAGATTTCTTTCTCATGCCTTCATCAGGACTGCCAGGCCGTACGGCGGCAGTTCCATTTCCTCTGAGATGCTTTTCTCCGTCAAGAGGTCCGTATAGTTCGCCGGCAGCGGCAGCCTGTTTGGCTCATCGCGGAAATTCATGACGAAGAGCATCTCTCCCTTGTCTCCGCTTCGAGTGTAGACCTCGATTCCATCGGGGAGGCGGAGAGTGGTGTCAAAGCCGCTGGACGAAAGGACCCAACGGTAGAGCCGATCATAAAACTTCTTTTCCATGTGCGCACCGACATAGAGCGCGCTCCCTTTTCCGGTGTTGTTCACGGTTACGGCGTGGTAGCCTTCGTGCCAGCCCTGGGAGTAGGTTGCCAGGGACACCGCTGTCTGGAGTGTGATCAGGTCTGCAAACAAACATGTCTCATACTCGTTCTGGCCGAGAGGGCCGCCCCCGGACCGAACCTGACCGCTCGTGCCATGGGGCAGAGTATCCCAGGCGTGGATGGTGATGCCGAAGAGCTTCGCCAGTTCCCCCGGAAGAACCTTGTCGGTGATGTTGTTATTTCGGTCCTTGAGGCCCGAGCGGAACGAGGCGATCAGCGTTCCACCGTTCTCGACGAACTGCGACAAATTGGCGGCAACGCTCTGGTCAGCGACGTAAAGCAGGGGAGCCACCACCAGCCTGTAACCGCTTAGGTCGTCTGTCGGCTTGACGAAATCCACGTTGACCCCGGAGCGCCGGAGCCCGTCATAGTAGTCACCCACAACATCCAAATAGGGAAAGAGTTCTCGATTCATGTACGACTTGTTCGACCACAGGTTGTCGTAATCTATCAGTAAGGCGGCCTGAGACTTCACCACTGACCCGTCAATGTAGGGAGCGAGTTTTTGCAGCTCCTTAGCCACCTGTGCCGCTTCCCAATAGCTGATGGAATTCTCCGTCCCATCGTGCTGGAGAATGCCGGAGTGGAATTGCTCGATTCCGAAGAGCGCCGGTCGCCACCTGAAATACAGGATTGCGTCTGCACCGTGAGCGACGGATTGAAAGCTGAACAGCCGCATGAGTCCCCTCGGAAAAGTGGGCGTGATGGTCTCCCGGGTCAGGTAACTGCACTGCTGCTCCATGATCCAGAAGCTCTTCTTCTTAACGCCTCGTGTGAAGTCCAGGTTCATCGCTGACTGCCGGTAGTTCACGGCGCTACCTGGGTAGGAATCGTAGGAGATGAAATCGTATTCTTCCCCCAGCTTGAAGTAGTCCACCTGCTGGTGCGACAGTCCCATGGTGTTATGTGTCACGAAATGATCCGGGGCGATGGATTTGATGGTTTCGATTTGCATGTTGCTGTACCGAATGACCATCTCGGAGTGGAAACGGCAGAAATCGAGGTAGAACGCGGGATTTGACGCGGCGTGCCAGGGCATCGGTATCTGCTCCCAACTGCTGTACTCGTGGCTCCAGAAAACATTTCCCCAGGCGCGGTTCAATTCATCCAGAGGACCGTACTTCTTCCTGAGCCACCGCTGAAACTCCTTTCGGCATCCGTCGCAGTAACATTTTGGCCCCCCGAACTCGTTGTCAACCTGCCAGCCGATGACGTTTCCATTCTCAGCGAAATGCTTGGCCATCTCGGTGACGATTCGCCTGGAGTAGTAATGGTAATGGTGGTTGGTGATGCAATAGTGCCGTCTTGTTCCGAACTCCATTCTCTCGTTGCGGCGTCCCCGATAGGTTGTGTTTTCCACGGGGAGAATGTCCGGGTGCCGATTGACGAGCCACGCTGGCGGGGCGGCGGTGGGCGTTCCGAGGACAACCTTGATGCCTCTTTCCGCCAGGATGCCTATCGCTCGGTCGAGCCAGTCGAAGGAAAACTCGCCATCGTCCGGCTCCAGTTTGGCCCAGGCGAACTCGCCGACCCTGACGACAGTCAGCCCGCAGTTCCGCATCATATCGGCGTCAACGCTCCACCTTTTCTCGTCCCAGTGCTCGGGATAGTAGTCAGCTCCTACGTGCATTTTCTCTCTCCCACAGTTGATCTTGCATAAGTGATGACAGGAAACTCCCAGATTGATAATCACGGGCGAAAGACAGTTCGCGAAGCCAGGTTTGGAACTGCATTCTAAGCTATTCTGATACGGAACGTCCAAAATATCTTTTTCCGGTTGTACGGCCGCGTCCGGGCACGCCGTAGATTGACCGCAGAGCAAACGGAGATCAGATAGAGCGAGAATTGGATTCACTGGCGCGGGAGCGTCGAGTTGCCCCGGCGGTAAAAAAAATGGGGGGCGTCGAAAATCCGGGCCTTTCCGGGCCTTTTGGGGCAGGGTAGATTGGCGATAATGAACGTCAGGATGAGGAGATGCGACTGCCGGCCGAGGTAGTGAAAAAGGCCCAGGTGATAAGAACCATCCCTGGCCCCGCATGAATTTCGGAAGCGAAAATGGGGTGTGGAGGCGCAGAAAGGGGCTGAATCGCGAAAGAAATGAGCCTGATGTGCGCATCTTGTTCCTCGTGGACGCGTTTCATGGCCGATCTCATTCTTTTGACAGGATTATAGGGCAGATGCAATAATTTGTCAAGCGCAGGATGCATGATAAGAAAGACGTTTCTGCACTGCCCCAAACGAAGGCATTAGGGACTGTGGAAATTGACATTGAACTTTTCCTGGTCGGAATGTATCCTCACGTAGGCTTAGGCCGGATAGTGGGCTTTTGTAGAACAGGAGCGGAGGCGAGAGGTCAAAAATGAGTGCAGAGGAAGTGGGGGTTATTCTACCCCAGGAGGAGACAGTAGCGGAAACGCCGCCCATAGAAAGCGGCCGCGAATACGACCTGATTATTGTCGGGGCCGGACCTGCCGGGCTGACGGCAGGAGTGTACGCAGCGAGGAAAATGCTGAATACCTTGTTGGTCTCCGAGGACGTCGGGGGGCAACTCCTGCTCACTTCCGAGGTAGAGAATTACCTGGGGTTCTACTACATCGAGGGAACGGCGCTCGTAGAGAAGTTCGAAGAACAGGTCCGCCGGCATCCTATTGACATAGACTTAGGCCAGAAGGTGTCAAAGGTTTTTTTGGCCGACCCTCCCCAAAAATTCCGGGTTCTCACCGAAAGCGGCAAGGTCTTCAAGTCAAACACGGTGATCATCGCCACAGGCAAGCGATCGCGGGAGTTGAACGTCCCCGGCGAACGGGAATTTGTGGGGAGAGGCGTGAGTTACTGCGCCACGTGTGATGCGCCGCTATTCGCGAGGAAAGATGTGGCCGTCATCGGTGGAGGGAATTCCGCTTTCGTGGCGGTCAACGATTTGCTGAACATCGGTGCTACAATGATACACGTCGTCAACATTGTGGATTCGATCCAAGCGGATGCAATCCTGGTAGACAAAACGAGCAACCCGGCGAAGCTGGAGCTGCATCTCGGCCATGAGGTCGTAGAGATCGGAGGAATGGGGAGTCGCGTCGCGAGTATCACCATTCGCGGCCGTCAGAGTGGTGAGACAAAGATTCTGGAAGTGGAAGGAGTGTTCATTGAGATCGGGCTCGTCCCGAACTCGGAGTTGGCTAAAGGGCTGGTCAAGATGAACCAGTGGGGCGAGATCATCACAGATTGTTACGCGAGGACAAGTACTGACGGAGTCTTCGCTGCGGGAGATGTGACTACTGTGCCGGAGAAACAGATCATCGTCGCCGCGGGGGACGGCTGCAAGGCAGCTCTCGCCGCGTACGCTTATTTGCTCCACCGTTGAGATGTTTGGAGGAGTAGGAGTTGGCGATACTGAATGAAGCCGTTGTAAAGGAGCTCCAGAAAAGGCTGGCGGTCCTGAAGGAGCCGGTGAAGCTGATCGTCTTCACGCAGGAGTTTGAATGCCAATTCTGCCGGTCCGCCCGCGAGCTTGTGGAAGAGCTGGCAGGCGTCTCGGAGAAGCTCTCGACAGAAGTGTACGATTTTGTCAAGGATAAGGAGAAGGTGGAGCAGTACGGGATTGACAAAATCCCGGCGGTTGTTGTCGAGGGGGAGGTTGACTACGGGATTCGCTTCTTCGGAGTGCCGTCGGGGTATGAGTTCGGTTCTCTTCTGGAAGCTGTCAACGTCGTTTCCAGAAAGAACGCCATCCTGGCTCCGGAGACACTGGAGATTCTGAAGCCCCTCGATCGCGACGTCCACATTCAGGTTTTCGTGACTCCGACGTGCCCCTATTGCCCGATCGCAGTGAAGACGGCGCACAGATTTGCCTTCGCGAAAGAGCAGGTCCGAGCCGACATGGTCGAATCCACCGAGTTTCCCCACCTCGCCAATAAATATGGGGTTATGTCGGTCCCCAAAATCATCGTGAACGAGACCTTTTCTCTCGAGGGCGCCCTGCCGGAAAGGGAATTTGCCGAGCAGGTGATGAAGGCCGTGCAGGGCGAGTAGCTCTTCAAACTCCATTGTGGCGCGAGGCAGAACCTTCCGATGGATGAGGGGACCCCTGGTAGTGCGTCAAAGGGTTTCTACCATGATCGGAGTTTAATCTTTCCTTTGAAAACAATGCTGGAGGTTTTGGGCAATGAAATGGTCATTTGAAGTCACAAGGCTTTTCGGGATTCCTTTGAAGATTCACGTTACGTTCCTTCTCCTGCTGCTGTTCGTTGCTATGGCCGGCGCACAGGTGCAGCAGCCGGGAGGCCTTCTTCAAGGAGTCTTGACGGTCATCTTCGTCTTCGCATGCGTTGTGGTCCACGAGCTTGCGCACAGCTTGATGGCCATGCATTACGGCATCAATGTTCGTGCTATTGTTCTCCTGCCAATAGGCGGAGTGTCCCAGATGGAAGAGATGCCCGAGGACCCAAAGCAGGAAATCAAAGTGTCGGTTGCGGGGCCGCTGACAAGCCTAATTCTCGCAGGAGTCTTTTATGTGCTCGCCACCCTGGGGGGACAGGAGTTGGCTTGGCGCGAGCTTTCACTCTTTGGCGGAGACCTTCTTCCAAAGTTGTCTGTCATCAACTTAATGCTTGGCCTGTTTAACATCCTTCCGGCGTTTCCCATGGATGGCGGAAGGGTACTTCGGGGGATTCTGGGGACTCGCATGGATCACGTCCGGGCAACGAAAGTGGCCGTTGAGATCGGACAGGCAATTGCGATTGTGATGTTCTTTTTCGCCGTCATCTACTTGACCAATCTGTTGCTTGCCGCCATCGCCATTTTCATCTATCTTGGTGCTGAAGGGGAAGAGCATGCGACGATGATCCGTGCGGCGCTGCGGGGTGTTCCTGTGACCCGCGCGATGCTCACAAGTGTGCAAACAGTAAGCCCCGTGGACTCTCTGGCAAGCGTTGTGGAAAGAGCATGCCACAGTCTTCAGGCGGATTTCCCCGTCGTGGAGGGCGATAGCGTTGTGGGGATTCTGCCGAAGGAGATCATCTTTCGGGCGATCCATGAGAAGCCAGGGGAAACCCCGGTGTCGGAGATCATGAGGAAGGAATTCCTCTCCGCGACGAGAAATGACACGCTGGATCACGTTTTCCGGAAAATGCAGGGTCAGGGCGTCTCGCTGGTCCCGATAGTCGAAGAAGGTAGGTTCATGGGTATGATCAACCTGGAACAGATAGGCAAGTATCACATGATGTGTGAGTTGGCGGGGAGGTGAGAAGGCTTCGCCGGTTCATGGAATTGGATGCTCAAGATAACCTATCGCTATGAAGGAGAAAGGAAGGAAGAATGACGAAAAAAATCCTGTACGTTGTTCTGGACGGGCTTGGAGATACACCGATTCCGGACCTCGGAGATAGAACTCCGTTAGATGTTGCTGAAACGCCAGGCCTGGACGCCCTGGCGGCACAGGGTATTTGCGGCATGATGTATCCGGTGGGAAAGGGCATTGCTCCGGAATCGGACATAGCCGTGATAAGCATTCTGGGCTACGATCCACACCACTACTATACAGGGCGGGGTCCGCTGGAAGCCCACGCGGTCGGAGTCGAGGTTCGAGACGGAGACCTCGCATACAGGGCGAATTTCTCAACGGTCGGCGACAACTGGGAAATTGTTGACCGGCGTGCCGGCCGTAACCTGAGCACAGAAGAAGCCACCGAGCTCAGCCGGGAAATCAATGAGAATGTGAAGCTGACCTCTCACCCGGCGACGTTCGTTTTCAAGAATACCGTCGAGCACCGGGCGGTTCTGATCATTCGCTGCGAGGGGAGACCGCTATCAGGGCAGGTTACTAACACAGACCCCGCCTATGGAAGAGAGGGGCTTCTTGGTGTAGCGCTGAAGACCTACGAGAAAAAGGTACAGAAGTGCGTTCCCCTGGAGGATGCCACGGACCGCCAAGGAGCGAAGCTCACCGCTGACCTGACAAATGAGTTCACGGAGAAAAGCCATGCTGTCCTCAAGGAGTCCCCCGTGAACAAGAAGCGGACTGCGGAGGGAAAGCTTCCCGCAAACGTCATTCTGAACCGGGATGCGGGCGACGGTTTGCCGAAATTCCCCTCCATGAACGAACGGTACGGGCTAAACCTCGGGTGTATCGTGGAGATGCCCGTTGAGATGGGGATCTCGCTTCTGACCGGAATGCATCCCATCGAGATTCCCCTGTCGCAGGACAGCCTGGAGGAGCGATATGGGACGGTCGTCCAGGCAGTGCTTGACAAGCTGCCGGAGTTCGACGGCATCTACGTCCATATCAAGGGGCCGGACGTGCCGGGCCATGACGGCGATTACAGGCTGAAAACGGAGATCATCGAAAAGATTGATCGGTTCTTTATCGTGCCGCTGCTTGATAAGGTGGACATGGCGCAGACGGTGTTCATCGTGACGGCGGATCATTCGACTCCCTGCCTGATGAAGGTTCATTCCGACGATCCTGTGCCGATTCTGGTTAGTGGCGGACACATCCAGGCGGATTGTGTGAAAGAGTTCTCCGAAAAGGCTTGTCCAGAGGGCGAGCTGGGAGAGATGACGGGACAGGACGTCATGCCCACCGTCGTCAACCGCCTCCGAAGCCAGTAGGCGGCCGGGGGCTCATTGTCCTGGGGTCCAGTGGTTGAATGGGACGGGCGGCACCGAGAACCGTCACCGGGCGTTCCGGGGCCATCTCCACTGTTCTTCGAGGTGGCAGCGCCAACAGCAAACGGCTGAGGCCTGCTTGGATGGGGAGTTGGCACGAACAGTGGAAGGTGTCAGTGTGGTAATACGCGGCTGGGGCCGGGAAACTGTCCTGTGTGGATGGAGAAACTGCTGAGTCGCTCCTTTCTTAACGCACGGAAGAATAAGGGGCAGGCCCAAATATAATAAGCGCAGATTTCGAGCCCTAACAAGGGGCAGAAGTTGGGCTGGTTGCGAAGGATCAAGGGTGAGATGAGTCAGAGTATCCCCGCAAGGCTTTTGCACGTGGCCTTAGACCTTTTCTTCGAGCGGCTGGAGATCATCGGGGACGAACGGATTCCTTTGAGAGGCCCTGCCATCCTCACCAGCAACCATCCCAGCTCCCTTATGGACGCTCTTGTTATTCTCGCCACGGTAAGGCGGGGAATCCACTTTCTCGCTGCGTCCACCCTGTTTGAAAACCCACTGGCGTCATGGGTATTCCGCCTTGCTGGAGCGCTTCCAGTCTACCGCGAAGCAGATGATCGGTCCAAGCTTCGACGAAATATTGCCACATTCGAGGAGTGTCGCGAGCTGCTTGACTCCGGGAAGGTGATCGGCATTTTCCCCGAGGGAACGACTCACAGCGACCGCCAGGTGCGTGCGCTCAAGCGGGGTGTTGCGAGGATCGCTCTCACGGTTGAGTCGCGACACAATTTTGAAATGGGCCTGAGGGTTTTCCCGGTAGGGTTGAACTACAGCGAGCTTGGCAGGTTCCGAAGTCGGTGCCTGGTCGTCGTCGGTCAACCGATAAACCTCTCCTCTTACAAAGAGCGATACTGCGCGAACAGAAGAGATGCCGAGAAAGAACTGACTGAAGAAATCAAGACGAAGCTCGAAGAGCATACCCTGCATGTCAAGAAACTGCGCCTTGCCGAACTGGTCAAAGAAGTGGAGAGCATCTACACAAACGAACTTATGGATCGCCTGCCGCCGAGGATCGCGGCTTTCAGGGAGCCGGAGCGCGGCCTGGAGCTGAGCAAGGCCATCATCAGAGTTGTGGAATACTTCGACGAGAAAGAACCAGAGCGGGTCGAGAGAATCTGGGACAGCATCAGACGATACAAAAGGTCCTTGCGGTGGATGGGCCTGAGCGATGAAGTGTTCGAGAGCTCACCAAAACACAGACGGGGCGGCGCGGTTAGGCCCAGGATCACCGCAGGCGTTGTTCTGGGGTTCCCCGTCGCAGTTTACGGCTTGCTCAACAATATCATACCGTACCTCATCCCGTCATATCTCTGCGCATACATGAGGGGAAATCTCAGTCAGCTCGCCTCTATCAAGTTTTTCTCGGGCTGCGTCGCCTTCTTAGTGTTCTACATTCTGCAGGGGGTCCTTTGCGGTCTGGTCTTCGGGGCATGGACAGCGCCCATTTACATCTGTACGCTGCCCTTTGCCGGGTTCTTTGCCATGCGCTATTTCAGACGGATTCGTGTCGCTCGGGCTCACCTCCGCCTCGCTACTGTTCTTCTCCGGAGCAAGAGTGTAGTGTTCCGACTCGCCCGCATCAGGGCTCGCCTCATCGAAGACCTGGACGCCGCGAAAGAAGACTACATGAAATTCCTGGCTGAGTCAGGTTAGGCGGTTTCGTAGTCGGTCCGCATCGCTATAGCCCCGTGTTGCACGTCGCCTTCATTGGAGATGGGGCGGTAGTCCACAAGCTTCTGCGCCGCCATTAAAGGATGCGAGTTCTCTCCTCGGAAGCGCAATCTCCAGGCAGCGCCAAACTACTTGGAAAGCAAAATCGACTTCACACGTTGATGGGACGACCTCAGGGGCCTTGAGGAGAGATAATCAATGGTTGGGCCCAGTGCAGTCTACCACCGCGCTCACCTCGGTGCCCAAGCTTTCGGTTTCTTCCTACCCGGCGAAAGCCAGCACTTCGCCTGGGAAGTAGGTGTCAATCAGGTCGTCGAAGACGTGATTCTTTCGGTCGCCGAAGTAGAAATGAAGGTGTACGGGTTCGCCGCAGCGAGCGATCTTCAGCAGAAGCCTGTTCCATCCGCGAAGGACCTGAATGTCGGACCGGTAGTCCGGGGGACGGATAGGCCTGTGGTTATGTCTGGCCAGGACGATTCTGTCGTTCAACCAGACCTTAATCCCGTCGTTGCAGCTCACGAACATGCGAAGGTCTCTCTTGCGTGAGCTGTAAAACCAGCCAAAGGCGTAGATCACCCCTTCCTTTTTCGAGCCGAAGAAAGGATTAACGTCCATCAGGAACTCGGGGAACGAAGCCTTCTTGAAAACAACCTTGCCGCTCGGTTTTCTTTCCGCGATGGCTTTCTCCGGCAGGTAAACCCTCTCGTACGCACGCTCGCCTTTTTTTCCGTAGGGTCCAGCGATGAGCCACCGCCGTTCGCCGAGCAGAGAGAACTCTACGTTGACTGGCTGTTGCTGACCCTTGATGCTCACCTGTGCCGAGACAGGGTTAATGGGGAGGAGCTGCACATCCTTCTCCTCCACGCGAAGAGCCAACTTCATCGAGGCGGGTTTGCCCCGTTTCCTTATGGAAAAATCGAATCCCTCCTCGGGTTCGACCTGCCAGCCCCATGGAACCGTGAAATCAATGTGCCCCTCGATCCCTTTTTCCGAAGTGTTGGTGACGGTAAGCTCCATCTCCGCCGGTTTGTCGTAGCTGATGGTGGGGTAACCGGTGTAGCGGATCTTAAGCGAGGCGGCGCCAAGCTGATGTTCCTCAGTAAGTCTGTCACCGTCAGTGAGTTCTGTTGGTGACAAGCCATCGCTGAAGCCAGCGGGGACTGTCCGGCGGTATCCCTTCGGTTTGGTCGAGGGGAGGCTCACACCGGTGTCGCGTTTTTCCAGGACGGCTCTCGCAAGCTCGAGACATCGCTCGGTGAGAACCTCGACATCGCGTGGGGCGTCAAACCCGACGATGCCACGGCCGGGCGTAATCCTGCCTTTGATAGGAGCTTGCCAGTTAACGGGAATGCCGTCGCGGCCTCCTGCGATCCCTAAGATCGAACCGATGGCGCCGGAGTTGCTGGCAGAATCAAGACCGCAGTTGACCGTTGCAAGGATGCCCCTTTCAAAGTCTCCCTCTCCATAAAGCCAGCCAAGAACGATGATCCCCATGTTCTGGGGCGCGTCGCTGAAGTTCGCTGAACCGTGCTCCTCCAGGAGCTTCCGGCGAGCTTCAAGAAGGGACATTTGCTTTTTGCGCCAGGCGATGACCTCCTGCACAGCCCGGCTGACGCGGCACTCTTCCGGGATGGCGGAAAGGCCGATTTTGAGAAGTTTCTTTACGTCGGACGTGACGAAAGCGGCACTCTGGATTGCCGCCAGGAACATGGCGCCGTAGACGCCCTCATCGGTGTGGTCAATGATCGCGTCCCGGTAGGCGTACTCCACAGCCGTTGCCGGCGAGCCCGGGGCTATGAGCGCCCAGATTTCCGACCGGATGGCCCCGCGGGAGGCGCCCTTGAACCAGTTGTTGAACCAGCCGCTGATCGGCGGGACGAGTCCCTTGTTGAAATTCGATCTCGCAAAACGGAACTCGTCGAACCAGTAGATCACATGATCCCGCCACTCCAGGGCGAGATCACGGGAAGTCAGCTCCACCCCACGTTCGCGCAGGGCGTGCATCCATACGAGCTGAATGTCCAGTTCGTCGTTTTCGGAGGCCCTGTGGGGAATTGGCCGGTAGAAGGTCAGACGGTGTGGTCCCCTTCTCCCCTCTAATGGCCGCCCCAGTGTTCCTCCGATAGTTTTACCTAACCAACACGCGTGCGCTTTGTCGAGATAGTCTTTTTCGATAATCGTGATTCCTGGCATAGTCCTCCCCTCTTGCTATGAAGACCCTACGACTCAATGAACTCGCCGCATCAACAGCCAACCCCCGCACCAAGAAGTGAAGATATTGCGCATTTCAAGCCGACTTGTCAAGGTTTCGATGTAGTGAGCACGGGCCGTTCCCCTTTTTAGCTTTCTAAGGAGGGGGAGGGTGCACCGGAATTGCCAGGACACGGTCGCAATTCGGTCCTGTTTTTCCCTGTGAAACCCGTTCGGCATCTCTGAGAAAACGATGCTCGGAGCCAGGCCGGCAATGGATAAAGTCACAGATCGTTTGCTCGAAGTTGAAATGGCGTGCTACTCTATGCATGTTGGTGGGCCGAGAAAGTGCCGCCTGGACAAAGCTGACACGGAGGTCGAATGGAGGCGTGAAACTATGACGAGGTTTGCTGTTTTTGTATTGTTGTCATGCATGGTGCTGCTGTTTCCTGGTCGGGTTGCCGCGGCTGATGTCGCTGAGCAATTGCCCGTACGGGGGCTGCACTGCTCCGCTCCCTCGAACAAGGACCTTCCCGTCTGTCTTGAGTTCATGCGGAAGGTTCTCCCAGGAGAAGGGGTGAACACGCTCATTATGGAATTCAACTACGGCTACGACTACAAGTCGCGTCCGGAGTTTGCGAATCCGTCGGCGCTGGGCAGAGAGGACGTGGGGCAGATTGTGAAAGCCTGTCGAGAGGCCGGGATCGAGCTGATCCCGCAGATCAACTGTCTGGGGCATCAGTCGTGGGGGCGACGTACGGGTCCTCTGCTGACAAAGCATCCGGAGTTTGACGAGACGCCGGGGAAATATCCGGACAACAAGGGCATCTACTGTCGAAGTTACTGTCCGCTTCATCCCGAGGTGCATAAGGTCTTGTTCGCCCTGATTGACGAACTGGCGAAGGCCTGTGAGGCGAAGTCGTTTCACGTGGGGATGGACGAGGTGTTTCTCATCGGAGACAAAGACTGCCCTCGGTGCGGGGAGAAGGATCCGGCCGATTTGTTTGCTGGCGAGGTTAAGGTCCTTCACGATCATTTAAAGAAGATCGGATGCCGGATGTGGATGTGGGGCGATCGGTTTCTGGACGGGAAAAAGACGGGGATAGGGAAGTGGGAGGCGAGTGAGAATGGCACGCATCCTGCGATTGACAACGTGCCCAAGGACATCGTCATCTGCGACTGGCACTACGGCAAGGCTCATGACACGCCTCGGTTTTTCGCGGAGAGGGGGTTTCCGGTCGTGGCCTGCCCCTGGAGGAATTCGTCGGTGGCGTTGACCCAGTTGGCGCATATTCGGAAAACTCGCGGGGACAAGGACAAAGCAATCGCTGGTCGCGCGCTCGGAATGGTCCAGACGACATGGTGCGGATTCAGGCGCTTCATCGAAGCGTACAGGGCCCTCGAAGAGGGGGGCAAGGTGGAGCGCAGTGGCGCATCGGAAAGCGCTGCCTGCTTTCGCGAGCTGTTCAAGGCGACTCGGGACGGCGAGTGATAACGGATCAGTGTGGTAAGAAGAAAAACAGAACCATCGGCGGGTAGAAATTGTTGCTGTTCGTGGAGCGAAGCGCACGAGAAAAGCGTTATGGAGTGGAGAACACAGTTCGCCGACGAAAATCAAAACGCGGGGGGAAACGGGTGCTCAGAAAGGTCACCTATCCAGAAGGACAACGATGCCTAGACGATTCAAAACGGGGCTTTCAATAATCAGCCTTGTGATCATCGGCATGGCTTCTCGTTCTGCTGAAGCAAGCGTGCTACGTTTTCTCCCATTGGAGGAGATGACGGAGATTTCCGACCTGATCGTCCTCGGCAAGGTCGTAGACGTTCATTCGGGCCGGGACGAAGTGCGCAACAGGATTCGCACTCGCGTGACCGTGGACGTGGAGCGTGTGTTGCGCGGTTCCATCGAAGGCAACACCATCAGCTTCGATCTGCCGGGAGGGTTAGTGCCCGGAGAACAGTTGCAGCAGGTTATCCCCGGAGTGCCGAAGTTCGCGGCGGGCGAGGAAGCGATCATGTTCCTGCGTCTTGATCCAAGCCTCTTTTGCCCGGTCACGGGTTGGATTCAAGGGAAGTTCAGCGTTGTCACAGAGGAGGACACTGGCCGCAGATTGGTCCTTGATAAATGCGGGAAATGCCGCCGGTATCGCGAACGGAAGGCCGGTGGGGCTACACGTGCTGCCGCTTTGGGTGAGGAGACTCCAGCGGTTGATGAATTCGCCACGCTCATTGCCGAGATTTTGGAAGAGGAGCCTTTTGAGGAGAACATTCCTGCCCAAAGGGCGACGGCGAAACCGCTGCTGATACCGTCAGATGAGGCGCTCGCCGAGTTCAACTATACGGGGTTGAAATGGCCGGACGAGGAGATTCCGGTCGAGTACCGTGTGTACACCGGGCTGAACCCGCCGAATGGGATTCCAGCGACGACCTATGTGAATGCGGTCAGAGGGGCGTTTCAAAAGTGGCAGGATGTTTCTTCCAGCTACATGGCCTTTTTCTATCGTGGGGAGACGGCGGTCTACACGCCAGATATGGATAACACGGATGGGCGAAACACCGTGGGTTGGACGGACGAGAACATCGGAACCGGTCTGGCGGCTACCGTGTACTGGTTCTTAATTCCGGAGAACGATCTCGTCGAGTTCGACATGGGGCTGAAAAGGACAATAGGGGGTGGCCTTCGCTGGTCGGCGGACACCCCTACGCCTTTTGATGCATACGATCTACATACGACCGTCTTGCACGAGGTGGGGCATACCCTGAGCCTCGACCATGTGGACGATCCCAGCCAGGTCATGTACCGCGCCATCTCGAACGGTCAGATGAAAAGAGAACTGGGCGACGGCGACATCGCAGGAATCACGTTCATTTATCCCAAAGCGGGTGACCTGAGCGTTTCGGACGTTAAAGGGCCGTCCTCTGCCCTCGAGCACGAACAAATCGAGTTGTCAGCCACGATTCGCAACGGTGGCGGCCAGGCGACGGGTGGTTTTCGAGTGGAGTTCTATTTGTCGCCTGACTCGACGCTTGGGCTAAAAGACGTACTTCTTGGCGGCACTGGCGTACCCCGGCTCGACCAAGGCGAAGAGTTCGAGGCGACGGCTCTCGTCGAGGTACCCGCGGTGTCTGCCGAGCGTGACTACTATGTCTATGCCTTTGCCGACGCCGATGAGGTGGTCACGGAGGCGAGCGAGGAGAATAACACCGATTATTATGTCCCGCTGAAGGTGTGGTTTGATAGCGATGCGGACGGGCTGCCCAACTGGTGGGAGAGTCAGATGGCGCTGAATCCGGACAACGACATGGGCGATGACGGCGCCGCGGGCGATCCCGACGGAGAAGGACTTCTCAACAACCAGGAGTATCTACACGGGACCAACCCGCGCCTGGCTGACACCGACGGCGATGGTCAGAGCGACCACGATGAGGTGCTCGCAGGCACGGATCCCACGGAGGATAAGTCGGTGTTCCACATCAGGGGCATTGCGGTGTCCGGCTCAGGAACCGACCGCTGGCTGACTGTCACGTGGACAACAGTTTCCGGCAAGCGATACCAGGTCTATTATCAGGATGAGCCGGGAATGTCATGGCTTCCTCTGGGGCCCGTCTTCAACGGGACTGGAGGGGTGCGAGTGTATAGTGACCTGGACGGTCTGGTCTTTCCCTCGCGCATCTACCGCATCGGGGTCGAATGAAAAAAGACCGGCTCGCTCTGGCAGGCGGGGCATCCTGTGCACCCTGTTATCCTGTCGGCAAAAAATACGTTACCGAATTTCCCAATCGGAGTCTAAGACAGCTCCCAACACGCTGAGGGGCGAGAAACATGCCGACTCCCGTCGGACACAGTTTAGCCGGGGCGATCATCTATGTGCTAACCACCAGGGGGACGCATCTCTTGCGGTCCTGGAGGTGGGGTTTGACATGCATGCTTGTTGCCACTCTGGCTGACATAGACTTTTTCCCGGCATTGTTCGGAAACCTGGAACTCGCCAACCGCCTTCATCGCTATTTGACTCATACCCTGCTGTTCGCGGTACTGGCGGGGCTGGTGGCTCTTGCGGTGCTGAAGATTCTCCGAAAAGCTCACCCCATGCGAAATTCGATTGTGCTGTTCGCCTGCCTGGCATCGCACATTTTTCTTGATCTCCTGGGAAAAGATACTCGCCCACCAATAGGTGTTCCGCTTCTCTGGCCTTTCGTGCGGAGGAGCTTCAAGCTCCCCGTGGAGCTTTTCCTCGACTTGCAGAAGGGCACTTACGCCGAGATATTCGGTTTACACAACGTACGTGTTCTGGCTCACGAAGTTCTTCTTTTGGGCAGCCTGCTCGTGATAATCGCCGTTCTGAAAATTCGTTTCGGCGCGAAACACAGGCAGATCAAGAAATCTCAGGGACAAGCCAAACCGATGCAGAGTGGATTGCCGTGAGGTTCATTGACCGATTGGTTCTAAGTAGATCAGATGTGATGATCCGGGTCAGATGTCCCGCGAAGGTCAACCTTTTCCTGAAGGTCCTCGGCAGACGCAGCGACGCATATCACGAAGTCCAGAACGTGATGCAGACGATCCGTCTGTTCGACGAGTTGACGCTTCGAAAGCAAGGGACGGGCGTCACGCTGGAGTGCTTGCGCGAGACCGTGGAAGGAAGCACCGAAGAAAACCTGGCCTTCAAGGCGGCGGACCTTTTCTTACGCAAAGGACATGGAACGGGCGGAGTCCATCTCGAACTGAAGAAAAACATCCCTATTGCCGCGGGGCTTGGCGGAGGAAGCAGCGACGCGGCATCCTGCCTTATGGCTCTGAACGAGCTTTTTCGGGTAGGTCTCTCCGACGATGATTTGCGGTCCACGGCTGCGGAACTGGGCAGCGATGTTCCATTTTTTGTCGAAGGCGGAACGGCGCTTTGCACCGGAAGAGGCGAACTTGTCAAGCCACTGCCCGCGGCCCCGCGGTTCGGCGGAATCCTCATCGCGCCCGATGTTCGTTTCAAAACCTCGGAAATGTACGGACTCCTATCGGCCGAGGATTCGCAAGGCCCCGACGTGGATGTCATGCTTCATTCCATAGAATCCGGCGAGTTGAGCAGCGTTTGCTCGTCACTCTTCAATAGCTTCGAGAGAGTGGCTTTTCAAAAGGCGCCGGAGCTCGCGCACCTGAAAAGCATGCTTGAGAGACTGGGAAGCCTGGGCGTCATTCTCTGCGGGAGCGGACCGACCCTTCTGGGCATCTTCCCGAGCGTTGCACAGGCAGAAGCCGCCCTCCAACGATTCCGATTAGCCACAGGCCCGAAGACTCGCTTCGCCGCCGTCGTCAGCACCTTCTGAAAGAAAGGTGAAGGATGAATGAGCCAACAACGAAATACTATGCGGCAGCCTGTCAGGTTGACTTTCCTTGTCCGCAGACCCGACAGGAAATCAAAGATCGCACCGACCGCATGATCGAGATGATTGATATGGCCGTGGAGGGGTATTCTCCGTTCCTTCCTGTGAAACTCCTGGTTTTTCCCGAATTCGCCCACGCAGTGCCCATTTATCTTACCGTCGGCGAACTGCGGGAGAAGCTGGCCATCCCGGTGCCCAACGAGCATACAGAGCGGTACACGGCCAAAGCCAAAGAGCACGGAGTCTACATCCAGACCGGCACCTTTCTGGAGAGCGACCCGAAATGGCCTGACGCGATCTTCAACACCACGTGCCTCATTGGCCCGGAGGGCGTGCTATACAAATACAGGAAAGTGAATCCGTGGATTCCCTGGGAAGTCCACGCCAGCCCGCACGATCTGGCCGACTACGGAGAAGAGCTTTTTCCGGTAGCGAAAACACCGATCGGCAATATCGGCTGCGCTATCTGCTACGACTGGTTGTTTCCGGAAGCGATAAGACAGCTTGCAGCAAACGAGGCGGAGATATTGGTTCGCGTCTCCGCTTACATGGACCCCTGGGGCGCCACTCCGCCCATGGATTGGTGGAGCATCGTGAACCGATGCAGGGCCCTGGAGAATATCGCCTACGTCGTGGCAGCCAACCAGGCGGCAAGTCTGAAAAACTACCCTCCTTTCTCCTGGCCGGGCGGGAGCATGATCGTGGATTATGACGGGCGGATTCTCGCCCAAGCTGATCCCGGCCCCGGCGAGAAGATCGTGGTCGCCCCTCTTGACATTGACATGCTCCGACATGAGCGAGCCACTCGAAAGGGACACCAGATGCTCGCGCACCTCCGCACCGAAGCTTACCCGATGTATCGTGGGTCTTTCTTTCCTCCCGGCCGAGCCTCATCCGGGGAATTGACGATAGAGAGCAACGAGAAACTCATCGAGGAAGCCAAACGCAAGCTCGGCTACACCACCGTTAGGTGAGCGGTCCGCTTGATCCTGGGCTCACTTCGGCTGCTCGAGCCGCAGGACGATGCCGGTCAGGTCATCCGGAGGCAATCCGCCTCTGGCGAAGCGCCTCGCCGCCCGGGGCTTAGGCCATCTGGTCATGTGATGACCTGTTTAGCGACGGCTGGGTTGAGGACGCATTGGTCTCTTCTCAGGGAGCGCCCGGTTCGTGCGTGGACGCAGCAGCGTTCGGGGAAGCCAGATCTTACCGGGTAGAGAACAGGTAGACACCGCAACTCAGATCACCGGCCCGCTCCATTCCACCTGCTCGAATCGCAGGACCATCGCAGTCAGGTCATCCACAGGCAATCCCCCGATAGCGAATCGCCTCGCCGCCCGGCAAATCTCATCCGCGAGGACGGGAGGGGGCTGCTCGATGTGCTCTTGAACAACTCGCCTGAGGCTATCCAATCCGAACCAGCGGTGCTCCGAATTGATTGCCTCGATGATCCCGTCGGTGTACAGTACGAGTGTGTCGGTGGGAGCTATCTTAATTCTCTTTTCCGGCTGGTCAGGCACCGGGATTCTCGCGCCCAAGAGGGGTGCTGTTGATTCCAACACCTGCATCTCGCCGTTTTGTCTGCAGAGCAATGGACCGGGGTGTCCGGCGTTGGCATAAGACAGTGTCATCTCGTCAAGATAGAAAACACCGTAGAACAACGTCAACGGACTCTCGCCCCCGAAGCGATTCATCCCTTTGTTGATCGCGCGTAGGACTGACGCCGGAGCATGTTCTTCTCTGACTGCTTCTGCAAACAGTGACTTCACAATCCCTGTCCGCATCGCTGCCAGCACCCCGTGTCCGAACACGTCCACGATCAGCAGTGCCAGACGGCGTTCCGATATGGAGTAGAAGTCATAGAAGTCTCCCCCCAGAACTTCGCTCGGCATGTATCCCACGCCGTAACTGACTCCCGGAGCCCGCGGAAAAGCAACTGGCATGAGGCTCGCCTGGAACTCTTTCGCCTGTTCTAGATAGCGCTGCAATTGCTCCGTATGGGCCAGGTTCTGTCTCTGTAACCGCTGTGTCCAGACGCACCGCTCCACAAGCGTCTCGATGACTTCCTTCTGAAAGGGCTTTGTCACGAAATAGAATGCCTGCTCCCGGATCGCCTCGATAAGTCTCTCTTCGGAGCCCGACCCAGACATGATGATGACCTCTGTCTGCGGGCGGTAAAGCTTGATCGTTCGAAGAAGCTGGAATCCGTCCATCCCCGGCATCCGCAGGTCCACAATCGCGACGTCGTACTCTTTCTCCTCCAGCTTGCGGATGGCCTCCTCGCCCGAGCTCACGGTATCGGTGTCATATCGCCGTGAGAGAACCCGCGTTAAAGCGCGCTGAATGCCCGGTTCATCGTCCACCACTAAGATGCTGGCTCGCCTATTTCGTTGCACGCTTCGTCTCCTGAGCGTTTGCGTCGGATCTTGGGAAATCAATGAACACGGTGGTGCCCTTGCCTGGCTCGCTTTTGATCCTCATCTTCCCGTTGCTTTCCCAGAGAATGGAGCGGCAAATGGATAATCCCAGGCCAGTCCCCTCTTTCTTTGTCGTGAAGAAAGGTTCCATTACGCGTTTCAGATCTCCTTTCCTGATCCCGACGCCTGTGTCCTGGAACGAGATGTGCATCATCTCGACGTCCTTCCACGCCTTGATCTTGAGCACACCTCCGTCTGGCATGGCGTCGCGAGCGTTGGTGATAATGTTGAAAAACACCTGCTGCAATCGGTTGGGATTGGCCTCAATCGTCGGCAAGCCTTCCTCAATGTCTACTTCTACGGCTATCCCTCTTGTGCTCAGCCCTCGCTCCAGCAGCCTTACCGCTCCGAGAATGCACTTGTTGATCTCCACGGCGACGAATTGCCCCAATTCCTCTGTCTTGACGTAGTCGAGCATGCTCCTGAAAATGCGAGCGCAAAGTTTCACATTCTCCTCGATATAGAGCATGTCTTGGAGAAACTCATGGGGATCGGAGCACGCTTCTCTGGTGTCGCTGATGATAGCTTGCGTCAAAGGCAGAACCGATCCCAGCGCGTTGTTTATGTCGTGCGCGACTCCCCTGGCTATCTCCAGAATCCCCAGTCGCTTTTCTGATTGAATGGTTCTCTTATGCAAGGTCGCGCTCAACTGGGATGTCCGAATGGCCGCGTTCGCCTGGGGCAGAAACTCCTGCACCACCCGCACGTCATCCCCATCAAAGGCCTCCCGAACGCGGCTGGAGACCTTGAGCAACCCCAGCAGTTCACCCCGGGACCGCAGGGGGGCGCAAATGATACTGTTCTCCACAGGGATAGAACGAACCTTATTGTAGTCGAGAATTTCCATCACGCGCAAGTAATCAGGCGATCCCCATGCCCGCCAGTCTCCGTCAGCACTCCGGTTGAAGGTGAACGGCTCACTGCTTTTCAGCAGAAACCGATTCGTGTCCGCGTCAGAGGGTAGTTCCAGCCCGATCTGATCGCTTTTCCCCTTCCTCCAGGTAATCTTCTCGGCCTGCACCTTAAACGCACTCTTCTCCCCGTCCAGAAACAGGATGGCTGCGCTGTGATCGTACCCCAGAAGCTCCTCCAGGCCATCGAGCAGCTTGTACAGCACATCCTTCGGACGCAGCCCCCGGAGGATGTCTTTGCTGATCCTCGCCCTCACCGTCAGCAGGCGGAGTTCTTCCCGCGCCGTCAGCTCCCTGGAAACCCGGTCGGCCAGGCGGCAGAGGAATTTCCCGTCTGCCTTGGCGAATCGTTCCTCTCCTCTTATGGCGATCAAACCTACAACTTTGTTCCTCACGCGTAACGGCGCAAGGATGAGATCGGGCGGTATCGCCGGTCGCCTATTTTTGATGAAATCCACAAAAAGGTTCAGGTCCCACTCCCTCTTCTGCTTGGTCTCCGCCTCAATCCGCGCGGTGTCTCGGGCACGCTCGTGCAGGACAATGCACCCCTCGCTCGCCCTGAAGAAGCGGGCAATCTCCCGCAGCGCGAAGCGGTATAGCTTCGCGTTCGTGGTCACTCGCTCGAGTCTCTCCACAAACCGAGCGAAAAATGAAAGTCGGTTGAGCACTCGCGTGTTGGTCATCTGTCTGTTTTCTTATTCGCCAATCTCTGCGGCCTGGATGGCGCAGGATCCGTGGACCTCTGAATCTTAGAAAGATGCCGCTGCTTCTATCAACAGCTTTCTCGCAGTCCTCTGGTTCCCTCATTCCTACGCGCTCTGGATGAAAAGAGCACCGGGCAGCAGATAAGCCTGCGATGAAAACGAGGCGTCACGGAGGAATAGAAACCGTCCCCTCCGCGATCTCTGCGCTCTCTGCGGCGACAACGCAACTTCCAGGTGTGCAGCTCCGGCACTTATCGTGCCGGCCCATGGAAAACGCTCTCGGGGATGGTGAACTCTATGAAGACCATATTGTTTTGCGACCAGACGCCAAGCGTGCGAATCATCTCCGCCGCCTCCCAGCCCCCGAGCTCGCCCATCCTCGGCACAGCGATCTTGGCGATCTTCAACAACCCGGCAATGACTTTCGCCGCGGCAGCATCCCTCGCCACAAAGACCACCCTGGAGGCGATTCCTCCATTCTTGCCTCCAAAGGACAGTCCGATGCCGCGACCCGTCCCCAGAGCCTCCAGCACCCCTCCGACCATGATTCCGCCTGTCATCCCACCGAAGATGCCCGCTGACCGCACAACTTCCCCCGCCGCCATCTTCATCTCTTTCGTGAAAGAGATCGCTACCATTACCTCCCCCCTCGTCCCCATTTGACGAATAATCGCTCCGGAATCGCTGCCCGACGCAGGCATGATAGCAGGAACACTTTTCCCCGCAGCCACGTCCAGCACGTCTCGAACCCCCGAACGAGTCCCAGCAACCAGCATGTTCCCTCTCAGCGATGCCGCAGCCAGCGGCTGCGGTCCCTCCGGAGCAACCCAATACCGTTTTCCTCCATGCTTCTTCCGCACCCACCCATGCTCGGAGAGCACTTTCAAAATCGGATACAAGGGCTCCTTCCCCTGGACGATAATCGCGAAATCGCCCGGCTGCTCTCCTTCATTCACCCTGTCCGAGGGTCGGAGAAAAGCCGGATCAATCTTCGCAAAGCCGGCAACCCTCACGACACTGTCCGCCGAAAGCCCGATCTCGCGAAGAATCCGCTTCAGCTCCGAATCATCGAACACCCGCCGGAACATTTCGTTCTTCATGAACTCGCTGTAATCGAGTTCCGCAATCACGTCCGCTCCCGGCGGAACGAAGTCCAGAGGATGTTCCGTCCGCTCCTTCCGCCTACACCCGCAAACGACAGCCAGCCCCACGCACAGCACCATCGCCGCGCAAGCCCGCCGCCAGACCTTTCCCTTTCCGCGAAATATCCTCACTTCCTTTCAGCCTCCACAGCCACCATACTACCAGCCCTCCTCCCCCAATTCACCAGAAATCGCCTGTCTCTTCGCAGCACCATGTTTCTATCCACTTTGCACACGGCCCGGCGATTTCAACCGGACTCCGACTCTCTTGTTCGTCGGATGGGGCTGCCTTCGCGTGCCAGAATTCGAAACACGTTGTTGACCGCGTTACAGTGAAAGGAAAGGGGCCAAAATAGAAACGGGATTAACGCGCAAGCGAGTCTGGATCGCGGTTGCTGAGGCTCAAGGCAGCCTCATTCGTTCTCCAGAATTCGGTAGAAGCGGCGGGGGGCGAGGGAGGGAGGGACGCCGGTCAGGGTGCCGTCGTCCGTCCAGAAGGTGGTCTCGTTGCCGGCGGAGGGGAAGGACTCGACCACAAGATGCCAGGTGAAGAGGTCGTCGGTGTGGAAGATGGCATAGGTCTTGTCGGCGAATGAGCTCCAGGTGAAGATGGCCTCATCGGTGTCGGGGAGGGGCTTGAGTTCGTTGATGTAGAACTCGTGGGCGCCCATGTCCACGGTGAGGCTCTTTCCGCCGAACATGATCCGGTGCATGCCGGCAATGTCCGTCTCCGGCAGCTCCGGATCGTTGAACCCCGAGTCAATGCACGGCGAATCGGGCCGCAGCCGAAAATCCCCGCCCCCGGCATTGGCAAACATAGGGTCGGCATGGATGTTGCTCTCACCGGGGTAGCCCCCCTCAACATCGGAGTACGATACGTCAGAGGGGATGTAGACCTGCCGTTCATTTCCCCACAGCACGCAGTTCACCACCCTTTCGGCCCGGTTGATCGCCGTTCCGTATCCGTATATGGTGCAGGAGATAACCTGGGTCCAGTCGTTTCCGTTCACTGCCGACCCGGCAAGCTCACGCCCCCAGAACAGACAATTGTCCACAGTCGTTCTGCCAGGATCGTAGTGACAATTGACCCCGCCCCGTTCGAAACGACATCGGCTCACTCGCGAGGTCGCGCAGCGCAAGACACTGCCGGTGAAAGAGCAGTCCGTGATCTGCGTACCGCGGGGCATCAGTAGAACGTCCTGCATGTCCATCCGCCGGATGGCTCCCCTGGGCACGATTATTGCGGCGCACGCCGGCCACGGTCCAAAGGCTCCGCGGATGAGGGGCCTCTGCGAGCCCTGGGGTTCAAGGGTTGTCCCCGGAGCCAGATATAACGACGGTTCCTCGTAGGTGCCAGGGGCCAGGAGGACGAGAACCTCTTGGCTTCCCGCCTTGGCGGGTGAGGGGGCGACCGGCAGTGCGCCGAGGTTGCTTCCTCCGTCACCCGCCCCAACACAGGGGGAATCCGGGGCGAGCCTGAGGTCGTATTGCGCGGCCATCTCTGCAAGGGATCGGTAAGGGCGATTCGATGAGCCGTCCCCTCCTTCAGAGCCTGAGGCATCAACGTACAGGACATCGTCGGGCCGGTCCGGACTCCACCATCCCACAAAGCCCGGGTCAGCGGTGATATTATCGTTGATTCCCGCGAACAGTTCTTGACCTACCAGGCTTCGTCTCACACGCTGCGGCTGTAAATAGTGGAGGCAGGTGGGCAAGGTGCAAAAATCGTCAAAGTTTCCCCAGATGATGCTGTTGCTCACTTCGAAATCCCCCCCGCCTATTCCGTGGCGACCGTTGAGGGCGACGGTGCAGTGGTCCACGAAAGCATCCTCGCCGTCGCCTATCGCTGAGATGCCGCTCCAGGCATTCCGGGCCATGGCGGAGTTGAGGATCCACATCGAGCCCGAGGCAGAAATCCCGTCTTTGGAGTTTGCAACGACCTGGCATGAGTAAACCGTGGCCATGCCGCCCCCGCCTGACACCCCCCACCCATTGCCCGTGATCAGACAGTTCCAGAGGAACATGTCCCCGCCCGCGCACGAAACACCGCCCTGCAGGTTGCCCGTCACGACGGAATGGGACATCTCCAGACGGCCGTCCCACGATACCTCAGCGCCGTACTGAAGCCCCCGCTCCACCGTGCAGCCGCGCATCGTCAGGGTGCCCCCCCGGACCACGACAACGGCGCGGTCCTGGGATTCCCCGAAAACGCAGTCGGAGACCGAGGTTTCCCCTTCCACGACGGACAGACCCGGCAGTTCGCCCCCAAGCACCGTCAAGTCCGAGAGCCTGGCGTAGGAAGTGCAGGCGACCGTCCCCAGTACGTCCTCATTTGGGTCGGGGGGGGGAACGATCAAGGTCAGACCAGGGCCCCTGCCAGTAATGTAGGCGGCGTGGTAGAGGTCAACGTACTCGTGATACACACCCGGGAGGACGACAATAGTCCCGCCGCTTCTGACGTCCACAGCGTCCTGAATGCGTCTGGCGGCCGTCTCGACAGTGCCGTAAGGAGGCACGCTGGTCCCGGTGGGGGAGACGTACCGCAGCTGGGGGAAACCGGGCGCCATGTGGATGGCAGACATTATGGCGACAATAAGCCCGTTTCTGCCGGCACTGCTCATTTCAGATCTCTCCTTTACTGTGCTTGCGGAAGCTTGCTGAGCGCCGCGCTGTCGGCGCACGGTCAACGGGCCGGCGCCCCGAACCGAGGCACATCACTGGTAGTGGGCGAGCAGCTCAAGATCGAAGCTGATGTCCGAGCTGGTCGCTGAGCGTTGATGCACTTCTACGGCGATGACGCCCGTTTCGATTTTCGACAGGTCGCCGGAGGCGACAGCCTCTGTACGCCACTGCCGCTCCTCCTTGATGCCAGTGATAGTATCGGGCCAAGCTGTAGTTGTCTTTGTGATTGTCCCATCTGGCATATTATAGCGGCATATCTCCTGCGGCGTGTCGCCTGCGTCATCACCGCAGATGTACACCACGCAGCCATCATCGCAAAGAACCCTAACCCCGGCCTCTGAGATCGTACCTCCAGGGACAGTCACATCGGTGCGGAAGTAATAGGTGATGGGGCGGCCGCTGCCCGGGGCGCCGGGCCAAATGTCAGTTTCCTCGTCGTCCTCATCGGCGTTTGTACTGTACCCCAGTTCGGCAGGACCACTGGACCACTCCGAGTCGTCAAATCCGTCATCGGCCCAACTGAGGTCGTCGAACCCATAACCCCCTCCCGTTGACGGCGGCAGGTACTTCCACGTCTCCGCCTTCTTCACGAGCCGCGTCCAATCCGGGGTCGGTGTCAGCGAAACGCTCTCGACGAGCTGACGGGGTTCCTGTCCGTCCAGCTCCACGTCGTTGCCGTCCTTGTCCTTGATGTAGAGCGTCGCGTTGCCCGTGGGACTCGATGGAATGTCAAGATAGCAGAAGTGATATATATGGTCGTTTGACCCTTTGAGGTCCCCTCCGCTGGGTATGCCGGCGTACACATTGTGGTTCGCCCCTCCCCCGCCGGTAACGATGTAATCCGTCGTGATCGGCCACTCGGTGCTATCCACCCAGGCGCTCTTCTGCCATCGCTCGTATAAGTGGGCGTGTCCTGCGAAGACCACATCAACCCCGTAGGCCTCGAAGGTCGCTCTCAGCAATTCCTCTCCACGTGCCAGTCGCTTGTTAGGGGTGACATAAACAGGTCCATGCATGACTACGAAGATCCACTCGGGCCTCGTGGTTCTACGGGCGACATCCGTCAGGTCGTCACGCAGCCAGTCGTACTGGTTGTACTGGCCACGATTGTACCCGAATTCCTGCAATGCTGGCTGCTCGTTTTCTATGTTGCCCTTCGTATCAAGAACCACGAAATGGCATTGCGCGTAGTCGAAGGAGTAGTATGCGCGGGTGCTTGACTCCTCAGGGTAGTCGAAATACTTCCGGTACCTGCTCAGAGAACTATCGCCGTTGTACTCGTGGTTCCCAGAGGCGGGCAATAGGGGCAGGTCCGGGAGCATCCCCCTCGCGGGACGGAAGAAATGCTGTCTCCACTGGGCGTCCTGGCTCGCTGTGTAGACAAAGTCGCCCACATGGCAGACGAATCGCCCATCTGGAACCTGGACCATTATTCTGTCTGCCACCGCCTCGTGATAGGAGTTGTAGGTGCTATCGTTGTAGTGCCACCGGTTATCCCCGTAGACGACAAAGGTGAAGGTGGCGTTCTCGGTTGGGGCTGATGGGAAGGTATAGATGGGCCCGAGGCCTTTGCCGCTGTCGGGCACCTCCGTCTCAACTCGATAGAAGTAGAGCGTGTCCGGGCTGAGCGAGTGCAGCTTAGCCTCGTAGACGTAGTAAGTCTCGCCGTCCCAGAGGTACTGTCCCTGACTCGATGCGGCGCTGGTTTGGTCGGAGGCCTCGGTACTGTCGTAGTAGTGGACACGATGGGTCCCTCCGTTTATTGGCGTAGCCCACGCGATGGTGATCCCATTGTTCGGAGACAGCCTCAGGTTGGTCATGTACGGCCCGATATCGAAGTCGGTGACCGTGGGGCCGTTGCCGAAGGTGTCTTGGCCATCGAGCCAGCCATCGTTATCGGTGTCGTCGTCGTCCGGAGCGGTTCCTGTGTGATACTCCTCGAGGTCATCGAGACCGTCATCGTCCCCATCGCCGGTGCCAGTGTGCGTCAGGTCGCCAAAAAACTCAATCTCCCATACGTCTGCCATGCGGTCATTGTCGCTGTCCACGTATGCGCCTTCCATGCCATCGCTCGCTGATTCGTCCACGGCCACATGGTGATAGCCGACGTCCACATATCCCGAATCAATCACAGCATATCGGCTGGTCGAATACTCAGCCAGTCCGGCATCGGACGCCATCTGACTCCCGAAGTTAACGGCGACGGAGTCCTGGTCCAGGTACCAACTGGCTTCGTTCTCCTGGGGGGGATCGGATGAGGCATCGCTCGAGTCCCTGTCATATGGGCACTCGTCGTAGTCCAGGAAGACCTCCGATGATGACGGCCCTTGGGAGCCGCTCGGATAAAGCTCGATATTGGTATCGTTGTTCCAATAGACGTTGTGGGAGCGGGAGCCAGGCATGGAGTACATATAGCGAATCCCGCGCCCATTCGAAGTCAGAAGCGAATCTTGCAAGGTGAGATCGTCCGACGAACTGGTTAGCATGATCCCGATATAGTTGTGATCGAACGTGCAGTTGGCGATGGTCGCTGTGTCATCCGTGTAGTAGTACCCATACTGGCAGCAGTGGAACAAACAGTTAGTAGCCGTGTTGTCCACAGTCGCGTACGCCCCGATGCCGGTGAACCGAAAGATGCACGACCTGATCGCATTAGTGAGACTGGTGTAGACGTATAGCCACGCCCCGCACTCGAACCTGGTGAACGTCAATTCGCTGGAGGCCGACCCAGATTTCATGTGGAGGGAGCCTACTCTGCTATCGTGCAATGTGGGCCTCTCTATTTCCATCGAGGCCGCGCCCTTGCTCGTGAAGCACACGTACCCGTCCCCGCTTGGGCTCCCCTTGCACGTCAGCGTGCCATAAATATCCAACTCGGCCGTGACATACTGACTCTTGAAGGCAACAACCACACCGGGGTTGATCGTCATTGTCCTTCCACTTGGCAGCCTGGGGTCTGAATCGATATAATAGTCAACCCTGCCGTGATGATAGCCCAGGTCGAGTTTCCCGGTATCCCCGGCGATCTTCTCCCATGTGTCACCGTCGGGAATGTATGACGGCACAGAGCCAGGTTTGTTAGTGGTGTACACATCCGAGCCAAGGCCGACATCGTCGGGATAGACGTCGAACGTCTGGAAGCCGTTGCCGTCTCTACATTCCCAGCCGTCGCTTTCCGCTTCGTCGTCCAGATGATATTCACCAAGGATGGAACCTTCGTAGGGGAGGCCCCCCAACTCGAGCGGATTGGTATCCTCGGGGTTTTGCTCTACGCTGGGATAATAAGCGTTATACTGTATAGTCTGGGGCGTGCCGTATACGGGATCATAGATGTCGGTGAAGATGTTGTACCTTATATCAACGCCGCTACTGGAGTAAAGCCAGACGCCTGTGTCTCCGGGTCTTTCGGGCCCATCAAAGGTGTTGTTGTAGATGGCCCAGTCGTTCGCCGAGGACAAGATCATGGCAAGGCCCACATTGACAAAGAGGTTGTTCCTGATGGCTGCGGCATCTGCCGGGACGCAGATCAGGAAACCGTAGCTGCAATGCTTCAATATGCAGTCGCGAATGTCGTGGCGGATTTGGTTTGCGGAGTAATTTGTCCCTAGCGCACATGTCCCGTAGGCAAATTTGCAGTAGCGGACCTCCAAGTTCTGCAGCGTGGCCACGTCGGTGCCCAGCCAAAAGGCTGCGACGTAGTCGCCGTGTTCCGGGTCTTCTTCTGAAAGCGGTTTGCCCGGGCCGTCGAGGTCCTCCCCGCAGTCGTCGTCGTATGCGCTTGTGAAAATGATGTAGTTGTACGGCTCCCCCCTGGCAATCAGTGTCCCATTCACCTGGATTGTCGTGGAATCTCCCTCCAGCTTCACGACTGTCCCTGGGTTAATCGTCAGGGTCTTCTCGCTCGCCACGGTGAGCGTACTGCTCACGTAGTAGGTGTACCGAGGGGACCAGGTCTGGTCATTGTTCATGGTTCCCGACTTCTCATGCCAGTCCCATTTGACGGGATATTTATCGGTCTCAGCCAGAAACGAGTGAGGTATCCGCTCGAAGAGATATGTGTTGCCCGTCTCAGGGATGCGGGCGAGCTGTTTCTCGGCGATGATGGAAGCCTCGGGGCCGAAAGCGCCAGACGAGTCAGAGACGTGCGAGTCAACGAGGCGACATAGTTCCTCCCCGCCCGCCTCTGAGAAGACGATGTCCAATGAGTGCGTTGGCTCAGTGAAAAACGAGGGATCACCCACGGGCAGCCTTTCTCCCGCCATGCTCACCTTGACGGCATTCGCTGACACCGCTTCGTCGAGGCTCAGCTCCGTGGCCGCGTAGAGGTATGACGCGGCCGGGTCCATCTCTGGGGGAAGCTCCACTTTGTCGTTGAAGATGATATTCTGGTGTACGCCATCCCTTTCCGCTTCGAATTCGAGGTGGATTCCTTTGCCGAAGGCATTATCGAAGCGGAGCTTGGAGGGATCTGCCTCGTCAATCTGCCCGGGGAGGTCGGTGACAATCTCTGCCATCGTCTGCTGCCATTTCCCATCGTACAGAATCAGTTCCGACGGCCCGAAGCGGAGGGACATCCCTCTCACATTGTACTCAAATCGGTCGTCAGAGAGGGGGCCTTTGGTGGCCACGTACCCCGCGCGTGTGATCTGGAATCCTGAGGGCGTTGTCTCCCATTCTATGACGGATGGCTGCCAGTTCCCGCTCGCGTCCTGATAGCATAGGCCGCATCCCTTCTCCTTGATTAGCGATTCCGTCTGCTCGAGGCGCTTCTCGCCAGTGACCGGATCCGTTACTTGCACATCACGGACCACTTTCCAGACTCTGGTGTGGTCATCTCTCTGGTCAACCAGCTCGACGGGGGGATGCTCGGCGATGACGCGGGAAGAGAGGACGCCCTCGTTCATGGGCTCGTTAGACCCTGTCGCTGTAACTGGCCCCCCCCAGAGAGTTGCAGAATGAGGAGTGCGGTTGCGGCGAGAGAGATGGAGACACAGATTGCCGCCTTTTTGAAGTTGATCCTTTTCATGGTTCTAACCCCCTTCACTTTACTTACATTAAGACGCGGTTCATACAAACGCGTCTGTTGAAGAATGCGCCGAGCTACGCGAAAAGTCAAGCCGTTTTTCTGACGAAGTTCGGCTGGACTGCCGTGACATGACGGGCGGGTGGTTGGGATTGTTCTTTCGGGTGCGGATGGGAGGATGGGCCGTCTAGGACGGACGGTTGGCGGTTTCTCTAAAAAAAGGGGGTGGCGAAAATCCCAACTTTTTCGAGGATTTTTAAGGTCGCAGATTTGCGGGTAAGTAGCTGAGGGAGAGCAGCATGGGACTGAGTTTGGCTGTCCTAAGAAATACTGGAGGGGTTGGGAAAAGTGGGGTGCACAGGAGCGGAAGAATGGCACCCGGCATTCAAAGGGGGGAGGTGTGGCCGCAGGATGGCAGAGAATGGCGGTGGGGGCGCCATGAAAGGGGCCCTCGGATGGAGAGATGCTGTTGTGGATCGGTTGCTGTTCTGCCATTTCGGTAGTATTATAGCAGAATCCGCCCTTTTTGTCAATGAGGCGGTTCTTCCGATGGCTGGTCCGATTCGGCGGTCACCTGGCGGTAGAGGAGAATCGCCTCCTCGCCGGCGATGGTGAGAATCGAGGTCAGGAGGTAGCGGGCGGCGAACTCCCTCCCTCCCCGCGTCACTCCCCTCATGATCCAGAATTTGGGGTTGGCGTACCTGGCGGCGATGGCTGCCGACCTTGCCGCACGCCTCGCCCATTTCTTCCTGATGGAGCGGACGATGATGTTGCCGCTGACAGCGGAGAAGACTTTGTGGTAGCTGAGGACCTGGCTCATGCGCAGCCCCTGCAGGCGGTTGAGGGGGAACTTGTCCATGAGCCTTCTCACGCGAGCGATGACGCGCTCGTTCAGGTCGAGCAGGTCGGAGACCGTCACCTCAAGCTCCGGTCGCGGCGAATCGGGGTAGTAGACATGGGCGATCTCGGAGATGAGACTGCCGCACAGGTCACTGATGGCCGCAATGTCGAAGGAGGTGTTGATGGACACTCGCCTCCAGATCTTCTTCCGATACCTCTCCACGATGGAATAGGCGATCTCGTCGGCCTCGGTGGCATCCTTGATGACGCGGAGCCCGATGGGTTCTTCTTCCGCAATGGCCTTGCCGCTTTGCAGACGTAGCTGCGACTTTGTGCGCACAACGACGACCAGGACAGCGATCACGAGGACCACTACCGGCACGACGGCGAGATAGATGGCGTAGTCGAGGATTGACGCGAGCATTGCTCCTTCCTCCGAAGGCTGCGCAGAGCAGCGAGAACTATTCTACCATATTCGGTGCATGCCCTGCCGACGGAAAGGAGCAATTGCTTTTGACATCGGATATGGAGTCGAATACAGTACACGGTGCATCTGGCTGTTGCTCACCGGATGAGCACAGACAGCCAGAGTAGTCAGCCTGCGGACTACGGCTGGGATTTCAAGCACAAGAGCGAATTGAAATGATCGTCACCAGGACGCCGTTCAGAATCAGCTTTGCAGGTGGGGGGACAGACCTCCCTGCTTTCTACTCCGTGGAGCAGGGGGCTGTGACCAGCACCGCGATTGACAAGTACATGTACATCACGGTCAATAGGCGGTTCGACCGGACGATGCGGATCGGCTACTCGAAGACGGAGATCGTGGAGAAAGTTGAGCAGATCGCGCATCCCATTGTGCGAGAATCGCTGAAGCTGTGCGGGATCGAAGGGCAGATCGAGATCACGGCCGTAGCGGATATACCGGCGGGGACGGGTGTGGGGTCATCGAGCAGCTTTACGGTGGGCTTGCTGGCGGCGCTTCACGCCTTCAAGGGGGAGGCGGTGTCTCCGGAGACCCTCGCGTCCGAAGCTTGCGAAATTGAGATCAATCGGCTTGGCGAACCGATCGGGAAGCAGGACCAGTACATTGCAGCCTATGGGGGAATCGAGCATATCCGCTTCAACCCGGACGAGAGCGTGGTTGTTGAGCCGGTGATCTGCTCCGAGGCGATCAGGGAGAGGCTTGAGGAGCATCTTCTTCTCCTCTTCACGGGCAAACGAAGGAATGCGGGTGATCTTCTGCGAGTGCAGCAGGAGAGGACACCGGAGGTGATGGACAGCCTCCGTCGGCTCCGAGATCTTGCTTCAGACACTGCGGAAGTTCTCCGCCGTGGTGAGGAGCTCGCGGAGCTGGGGCGGATTCTTCACGAAGGGTGGGATCTGAAGAAGAGGGTCAACCCGAGCATCAGCGACCCGCAGATTGACGGCTTCTACGATCGCGCGCTCCGCGCCGGGGCTGTTGGCGGAAAGCTGCTTGGCGCGGGAGGCGGCGGGTTTTTGCTGCTGTACTGCGAAGGTGAGAATCGGGCGAAGGTGCGCGAGGCACTTTGCGAGCTTCAGGAGGCGCCGTTCGGGCTCGAGCCGGCCGGGGTGAAGGTGGTGTACACCGACGAGAGGTGGATGGGTTGGCATATAGAGCGATAGCCGTGGCGCCGGAGAGGTCGCATCTCGTCAAGGTCTGCCGTGCTCGCTACCTCACTTGGGCAATGCTTTCTTCATTGCTCTTTCGGCCTCGGCATATGCTTCTCTCCGCTTGATGTCCTCCCTTTTATCGTAAAGTTTCTTGCCTTTTGCGAGACCAAGCTCGACTTTGACTTTCCCGCTCTTGAAGTAGACGCTAAGCGGGATAAGGGACAATCCTTTGACGGAGGTCTGACCCCAGAGTCGCTTGATCTGCTGTTTGTGGAGGAGGAGCTTACGGGGACGGAGGGGCTCGTGGTTGTGGATGTTGCCGCACTCGTAGGGGCTGATGTGGAAGTTATAGAGGAAGACCTCCATGTTCTCGACTCTGGCGAAGCTATCGCCGAGGTTGCCCTTGCTGAGCCGGAGGGACTTGACTTCCGTTCCGCGGAGAGCGATGCCCGCCTCGATCTTCTCCAGGATAGTATAGTTCCGCAGCGCCTTGCGGTTGGTTATGATTGTCTTAATGTGATTCATTGTTGATTTTCTTGTTCCTCCTCGTCTTGGCCCTCCTCTTGTTGCGTCTCTTCTTCGACGATCACTATCTGTTTATCTACGTCTTCGATTTGTTTCACCGGATTTTCATCGCCGCAGTCAACTATGAGAAAACGCTCGGCCGGGTTGGGTGCGCGCCATGCAGATGCCGGCCTCAGCGGGAAGGTGATGGCGCGAAGGTTCGACCGGGCGAGGATCAGCTCAGGAGCGAAGGATGTGGCCAGGGCAACAGTTTGATCGTCCAGGGCTGCGATGTGCCCGAAGACGACGTCGCCGTTCCAGAAGGAGATTTCGGGCAGGATCGCGGCTTCATCCGCTGCAACATCTGGGTCAGAAGAAGCGAAGACGATGGAGCGGACCTTGTCTCTGGGGATAAGGGTTTCGGTAGTTGTGTACGAGTTCCTGAGCACGACGTCTCCGGAAATCGCGCGGACCTCTCCGGAGATTCTGTCGCCGTTTGAGAGAAAGACGGTATCGAGGCCGGCGCTTGCAGCGATTCCTTCAATTCCTCCAACGAGGTGAGTGATTTTGAGATCGTCAAAGACGGCTCGGCCTTCGGTATGGAGGAGCACGTATTCGGCGTGCTGGAGGGGCCTGGGATCGTTGAGTCGCATGAGAATATTATCGTCCGCCCAAAGGACAATGTCTCCGGTCCGGGGATCGTATTGGACTTTGAAGCGAACCAGGGATTGTGATGACTTGATCTGTTCTCTTTTGCCCTGGTGCCTCGCCTCGCCGATGATTTTGTAGAGATAAGCTTGCTTACCTCGAATCGTAACCATGTACGCGGAATCGCCGAATCGTGTGTCGCAGCGGGCAGCGTAGAAACAGATTCCGCCGATGCTGGACCTGGAAAGGTTCATTGTCCATTCGTATCTCACCGCACCGGCTTGCACGACGCGGACGTACGCGCGGCAGAAGGCAATGGGGCTCTCCTGGACGAGTCGGCCCGTTTCCACATCCCAGCTTCCGAGGACGGCGGTAAGTCCCATCGCGGCTTTTGATGAGAAGTCGCTCTGAAAGAGGACGTCGTCGGGCCGGTAGAAGCCGATTCCAGCGATCTTTTCTTTCGGGACTGTGATTGCCTGACCGAAAGGGGTCACTGCTTCGACCGCATCGCCGCTGAGGCCAGTGACGCTGGCGCTGAGATAGCTTCCGTCTCGAAGATAGATGACGTCGGATCGTTGGGCGGGCTGATCGGGCGGGCCGGCGAAGGTCAGCTCGGACAAGTTATGAATTGGAAATTCTGCTGTCTCGTCCGCGAGGTCGAGGCGGAATGAGAGTTTGCCGTCAGAAACGGCCTTCACAGTCCCGGAGAGTTTGTCGCCATTCACGAACTCCACCGAGTCTTGTGTGACGTCAATGGGAAGAGAGATAAGTGCGGGGCGAGGCCCGCGACGAGCTCCGGCCTGAGATATGCGGGCAAGGCTGGTCAGGGAGATAGCGAGAATCAAGACGGAAACGGGCAAAGAGACAATCCGGCGGGCGAGGGAATGGGATGTGCAGTGTTCGCCTGAATGCCCGGTATGGAGCCCCTGGCTCCTGGGGTTGCGTGCCTCGGCTTTGTTTTCTGGCCATGATAGCGTTGTGGAGTCCGTGGAATTCATCTGTTCGCCCTGGGCTGCGAAGGGTAACGGGTCTCTGGACCTAACGTTAAGACATAGCCTCGCTGGAAAAAAGTACCGATCATCATCAGCTCCATGAATTGTAAGCGGAATCGCGGCAGCAATCAATTGAGATGTGGTGCCGCGGGCGGATGGCTGGCCTGCCGGGGAGAGGAAGTAGTCTCTATTGAAGGGGCGTCTCGCGCCAAAAGTAAGAAAAGGAAAAATGGGGAAAAATCCGGGCCTTTTGAGCTTGGAAAAATGCTCGGGAGGGTTCCCGAAGATCGCAATCCAAACTGGCTGTATCTGCCAACAAGGGGTCTCACCGGAGAGAACGCGGAGTGCGCAGAGGGAAGAGGAGGTGACAATTTCTAAAAAAAGAGGGAACCCCCCAAAAAGTTGGGATTTTGGGGTGGTTTGAGCACGACAAAATCCCAACCTGGTTGGGAAAAGCGGGGAAAAGGATGGGGCAGGGATGGGACGGCAGACGGAAGGTGGGGCATTCAGGCGCAGAAAGGGGCGAATTGGTGGAAGGAATGTGTTCAGAGGTGGCATGCTATTCCTCGTGAATGAGTTGCAGGAGCCTGATCTTTTTGACAGGATTATACAGGATTGATGAGAATTTGTCAAGCGCAGAAAGAGCAGGGAGCGAAGAGGGGGGAACGCAGAGGCGCGGAGGGGGGAGGAAGAAAGGGGGAACCGCGGATGGATGCGGATGGACGCGGATGGAAACTGAGGATGGTCTCGGGTAGGAAAGGGTTGACTGGGGCGAAGCCGGCTGGGATAATGGCGGTCGGTGAGTCGTGTCAAGTCTCTGTTGAGGCGAGTGGAAGTGGCGGAGGCTAAAGAAGACCCTCGGATCAGGGAGCATGACGAGCTGGCACTGGCGAAGCCGCGCCTGACGATTGTGAGCGATGCAGCGCTGTCGCCGGAGGAAGCCTACCGTGATAGTTTCAACCTCGACTATTTGCTCGGGCCGGTTTATGACATTCTCCGCCATCCAAAGACCAAGATGCCGATGGCGATTGCGATCTACGGCGACTGGGGGACGGGGAAGACAACGGCGATGAGGTGGCTTCACGCGCTGCTGGAGACGTGGAATAAGAGGGGGAAAGGGAAGGTCAAGAGGGCTCATACTCCAAAAAGCGCGTTGGATAGGGCCCCTTATGGAACGAGATAGGCCATCGTTGGCGGGTCGCATTAGTTCGTGAGGAGGTTCAAGTGTTTAAACGCCTTTCACCTGGGGCGGTTGTCGCGCTGAAGGAAGCTCTTTGCAGCATCTATTGGTACAAGAGTGACTTGCGTAGCTTCCTCCAGCAGTGCATTTCAACACCCACAATTTTGGTGACACTCAATTGGGACAACTATAAGCGGCAGATAGTCTCTGATCTCGTAGATTATCTGTGTCGCAGTCAAGACAAGCATCTCGGCGACCTTACTCGGCTGTGCTACGAGGTGTGTGACATTAGCACATTCAAGCACCTTGAACAGCTCGATGGCGGAGCGCAGAAGGCAGAGCGTGCGCGGAAAGCCGTTGATCAGCTCAAGCAGCTGATTGAACCCCACCAAGAGCTACAACGAGAACAGGACGCCATTGCGGAGCGTCAGCGCAGACATGCTGAGAAGCTGAGGGCGAGCCGCGCGGTGCGCGAAAAACTGCAAGACATCAGCTCACGGTACATGGCGTTAGTTACGTCAGATAGTGAGCAACGCCGTGGATTCGACCTTGAAAAGCTCATGTATGATCTTTTTGAACTTTTCGATTTAGATCCCAAGGCCTCGTTCCGAAATACTGGAGAGCAGATCGACGGTGCTTTTTCGTTGGAAGGAACGGATTACTTATTCGAGGCCAAATGGCACAAGAATCCGGTTGGGATCAAGGCGCTGGACGCTTTTGCAAAGACGTTCGACCGAAAGTTGGAGAACACATTGGGCGTGTTCCTTTCAATCAACGGTTTTTCAAAGGCTGCGGCTGCGGCTCACTCGTCAACTAGGTCAAGTATTATCCTCATGGAGGGTGCTGATCTAATGGCAGTGTTGGAGCAACGAATTGACTTTGTAAGCCTGCTGCTCCGCAAAAAGAGGCACGCGTCGCAAACGGGCAACATCTACCTGCCCATTCACGAGATACTGAAGTGAGGTCTTCACGCTATGGCTGCTAGCGAGCGGCTCCTTCCTCATGCCGCTGAGCTTGGGCGTCGGCAGGGGACCGTAAACTGGAGGCAGTGACAATCGCTTTGTCCTTAAATCTCACTAACTCGCGTCTTGCAAATCTCTGCATCCACGCAATCGGACTCGTAGGGAGTCTTGTTCTCCTTTTCCAGTGGTCATTCAGGCGGTCCTGTCATATTGCTGTTGATTGCCTGTGTCTTCACCGCTGGCCCTTCGATCGCAGGGGCTTTCATGTGAGGTCTCGGACTGGACAAGGAATCCAAACACGAGAGCGTTCGCTAATTCGCTCAAATGTTGCACTGTGGAGATGAACGCATCGGGAGAAGCAACAATGGAGAAGGTTAGGGTTGGATTGATAGGCTCGCAGTTTGTTTCGACGATTCATGCGGAAGCGTTGAAAATGGTTTCCGGGGCGGAGATTGTGGCGGTGGCTTCGCCCACGGAGGAGCACGTGAGTGCTTTCGCGGAGAAGTACTCGATCCCCAAGTGGTTCACGGATTACAGGGAGATGCTCTCGCTGAAGGAGCTGGACGTTATGGTGCTTGGGCTGCCGAATTATCTCCATGCGGATGCGACGGTGGCCGCGGCGAAGGCGAAGAAGCACGTGATCTGCGAGAAGCCCCTGTGCATGAATCTGTCCGAGGCGGACCTGATGATCGAGACGTGCAGGGAGGAGGGAGTGAAGCTGATGTATGCGGAGGAGCTTTGCTTCGCTCCGAAGTACGTGCGGCTGAAGGAGCTTGCAGATGAGGGGGCGTTCGGAAAGATCTATCTGGTCAAGCAGAGCGAGAAGCACGATGGCCCGCATGCGGATTGGTTCTGGGACGTGGAGCTTTCGGGCGGCGGGGTGACGATGGATATGGGCTGCCATGCGATGGAGTTTTTCCGGTGGATGTTAGGGAAGCGGAAGGCGCTGAGCGTGTATGCGGAGATGGGGACGTACGTGCATGGCGAGCGGACGAAAGGGGATGACAACAGCGTGATCATTGTGGAGTTTGAGGATGGAGCCATCGGGATGGCGGAGGAAAGCTGGGCGAAGAAAGGGGGGATGGACGATCGGGCGGAGGTTTACGGGTCGGAAGGAGTTGCCTATGCGAACCTTCTGATGGGGAATTCGATTCTGACGTACAGCGACATGGGGTACGGGTATGCGGTGGAGAAGGCGGCTTCGACGAAGGGGTGGTCGTTCGCGATGTATGAGGAGATATGGAATTACGGGTTTCCGCAGGAGATGCAGCATTTCGTTGACTGCATTCGGAACGACGCCGAGCCGTTGGAGACGGGGGAGGATGGGAAGGCTGTGCTTGAGATGATTTTCGCGGCGTACGAGTCGGCTCGGACGGGGCGGAAGGTGGAGCTGCCGTTCGAGACGGAAGCGGCGAGGCCGATTGATCTGTATCTGAAGCAGTGACGCGGAAGGCAAAGTGCTCCAATTCATGAATTCGGCAACGTATTCTTTATGGACACGGTAGGATGGAGGGGATTCTCCGAAACCATCCGGTCCATCTTGTCATCACTGTCAAAGATGTTCCTCTCGCACAAGACCATACGCGGGTGTAGGGCGAAACGGTGCGCCAAGTCTCAACCACTATCCCACTCTGGTGATCTCGAGGACGACTGTGCCGCCGCCGGTGAAAGCGACCGGATCGAGGCACTGGACGTAGGCTTTGGAGGGGTGCTTTTTGCCTGCAAGCCCCCACCCGGCGGGCGCCGAAACGCGAAGGGCGTTGTAGTGGGGCATGAGCGAGGCGAGGGAGTGCATGCAGAGGGGTATCTCCGAAATTAAGCGATAGCCGTCTTCGAGCTTGAAAGAGTCTCCAACCTTGTAGACAGGGCAGTTGCCCTTGATCTCCACGACTTTCACGATCAGGTCCATAGCCGTCTCCTCCTACTGTGAGCTGAGGAACCTTCCCCTAGCCCACACAGCCGAACTCGTAATCCTTATCGCGCTCTTAGCTCATGGTCAAGGGGATTGCTGTGGTTGGCGCGATTGTATCTGCCCGGAATGAATCGGATGAATCCTTTGTCCGAGAAGCCCGCCTGCCCGTGTTTGCGTGCTGATGCTGATTTGGTTCGCGGGCCAGATTGCGCGCTGGCCATGAGCTCAACATGCACGGCCAGGGGCTAAAGCCGGCTCCGAGAAATAGTGCTGCGCCCTCGAGGACCACCGAGTGAAGGCGGTGGCTAAGACTCTCGCCGGCTGAAGCCCGGCGACAAGGCTGCCCGATAGGCTATCCGGCGAGAAAGGACACGCGAGAGGAACGAAAGAGAGCGGGCGGTCGCCGGCGAACAGACCTCCAGAACTGGGAGAGCGGCGATTGTGGCGGGGAAAGTTGCACAGTGAGAGGGGAACCTTACGCAATTTTTGTTCATTGGCATAGGGGGCCACCATATGACATCCCCGAAATGCGGTCTGAATACGAGCATAGGGACGGCGCCGTGTCGGTAATTTCAGTGTGGTACGGTTTCTGCTTTTGGGGATTTCACGACAAAGGACTGAAACCTACTGGCGCGAATAGGACGCCACAGGAGTGGATATCTGGAACAGCGGTAGGTAGAGCCAGGTTTTCATTGCGGGAGACGAGGGGAAAACCCGCGTGAGCGGCAAACAGATGCGTGGGATCGTCCGCAAAAAAAGGAAAGCCAAGTGCCCCTATAAGCGGCGACTTTCCCACGCGGACAGCGACGACGCGGAGGAGCCAGGGCGCACCGGTTAGTCCCTCGAACACTCCGTCCGGTGCGCCCCGTCGCCGCTGTAATGGTTCACTGGTGAAGTTGGTTCATGCGAAGGAAAGTGGCTGACACGCGAAAGCGTGCAGCTACTTTCTTTTTTTTGACTCGATGCATTGAGTGGCAGGCACCTGAGGAGCTGTCTTTCCAAGAGGATGTAGTCTGACAGAATGAACAGAATGAACAGGATTCCAAGAATCCAACCTATCCTATTATGCTCTCAAGAAATGGCTCGCCGAACTCCTGAAGAGAGCATTCAACGTCATGCCTTAGACGAGTTCCTTCCTGGCGAGCTCGACGGCGTTTCTGAAGACCTGCACGCCTCCCCCTTCCTCAGGGAGATTCTCTCTTGTCCAGCGAGGATGCTGGGTTCTGAAGAGATAGCCTTCCGGGTGGGGCATCAAGCCGAAGATTCGGCCGGAGGGATCGCAGATGCCGGCGATGCTGTCAATGGAGCCGTTGGGGTTGAGGGGATAGGGGCAGTCGGTTCGACCTTCGGAATCGCAGTATCGAACGACGACCTGGTTGTTCTCTGAGAGCTGACAACGGATCTCTTCGCTGACGGGGACGAATTTTCCCTCGCCGTGGCGGACGGGAAAGTAGAGCCCTTCGATGCCACGGGTGAAGATGCAGGGAGAGTCGGGATTGACCTTGAGATAGACCCAGCGATCCTCAAACCTGCCGGAGTCGTTGAAGGTGAGGGTGACATCTTGCTGCTGGCTGGCATCCAGACGGGGCAGGATTTTCATCTTGGCCATGGACTGAAAGCCGTTGCAGATGCCGATGATGAGCTTGCCGTCGTTGATGAACTTCTCGAGCTGGGGGCCGAGACCGTACTCGAACTTGAGGGCGAGAACCTTCCCGGCGGCAATGTCATCGCCGAAGGAAAACCCACCGGGGAAGGCGAGAATGTGGTAGCTCTCAAGGGAATCGTGGCCGTCTATCAGGTCGTTGATGTGGACTCGCTTCGCCTCCCCTCCCACAGAATCCATGTTGAAGGCGAACTCGGTCTCGTAATCGCAGTTGATACCGTATCCGGTGAGGATGAGGACTCTGGGCTTTTTCATCAAACCACTCCTCTCAGCGGTTTCTGCCAGGCTTCCTTGAGGTCCTTGATGTCGGCGTGGATGATAGCGTTTCCGGACAAGCCGATCACCTCGAAGCGAGTGTCTGCTGTGATCTCGCCCATTAAGCCGATGGTATTCCCGGAAAGCATATCCTCGAAGTGCAGCTTTTTATCTGGGGCGACGGTGACAACGAAGCGGCTCTGAGATTCGGAGAAGAGGATGAAATCGTCGCGGTCGAGATTCTCGGTCGGCAAGGCGTCCAGATCGATCCTCATGCCGTAACCGCCGGCAAAGGCGGTCTCGGCGAGAGCGACGCCCAACCCGCCGTCGGAGCAATCGTGGCAGGAGCGAACGAGTCCGTTTTCGATGGCTGAGGAGAGGGCGTCGTAGAGTTTGAGGGCTTCTTGTGCGTTGACCTTGGGGACGGAATTGCCGACGGCGCCGTGCATGGCGAAGTACTGCGAGCCACCGAGCTCACATTTGGTCATGCCCAGGACATAGACCAGGTCGCTGGGGGATTTGGCGTCCATGGTGACGCATTTCTCCACGTTGTCAATTTTGCCCATCGCGGAAAAGAGGAGGGTTGGAGGCACGGATATTCGGTACTTGCCCACCTTGTAGTCGTTTTTCATGCTGTCTTTGCCGGAGATGCAGGGAACGCCGAAAGACGTGGTGTAGTCGTAGAGGGCTCTGGCAGCGCGGACAAGCTGGGCGAGCTTGTACTGGCCGTCGGGTGTTTTCTCGGAGACGATGGGGTCGGGCCAGCAGAAATTGTCGAGGCCGGCAATCTGGCCGAGCTTCCCGCCAACAGCGATGATGTTCCTGATCGCTTCATCCACAACGCAGGCGACCATGTGATAGGTGTCTATATCGCCGTAGCAGGGATTGATTCCGTTGGAGACGGCGATGCCTTCTTTTCTGCCGAGGATGGGGCAAATAACCGCTGCGTCGCTGGGGCCGTCGTTCTCGACTCCGACGAGGGGCTTGATGACGCTGGTGCCCTGGACCTCGTGGTCGTACTGGCGGATGACCGGTTCCTTGCTGCAAATGTTCAGCCGCGAGAGGAGACCCATGAGGTCACCGGTCAGGTCATCCTTGAGAGAGATGGACGGCTCGTCGTGCGGAACTGGCTGCCAGCGGGCGGTCATGTCCTTCCTGGGGACGCCCTCATGGAAGAAATCCATGTCGAGGTAGGCGACGGTCTTGCCATCGTAAAAGACGTGGAACAGGCCGGAATCGTTGAACTCGCCGAGGACGGTTGCTTCTACGCCGCGTCTTTGGGCCAGAGACAGGAACTCGTCAATGTTTTCCGGGGGCACGGCGAGGGTCATGCGTTCCTGAGCTTCGGAGAGGAGGATTTCCCAGGGATCGAGGCCGGCATATTTCAGGGGTGCGTGCTCGAGATGCAGCTCGCAGCCACCAGATAGACGGGCCATTTCTCCGACGGAGCAGGACAAGCCGCCCGCGCCGTTGTCCGTGATGCAGCGGTAGAGACGGGCATCCCTGGCTTCGAGGAGGAAGTCTGTCATCTTCTTCTGGGTTATGGGATCGCCTATCTGAACCGCGGAAACGGGGGACTTCTCGTCGAGCTCGACAGAGGAGAAGGTGGCGCCGTGGATGCCGTCTTTACCGATCCTTCCGCCGGTCATGATGATAAGGTCGCCGGGATCGGCTCGCTTGATGGAGGCATCCACATCGCCTACTTTGCTGGGAAGAATTCCGCCGGTGCCGCAGAAGACGAGGGGCTTGCCGGCGTAGCGATCGTCGAAGATGAGGGCGCCGTTTACGGTGGGAATGCCGCTTTTGTTGCCGCCATGCTCAACGCCCCTGCGGACGCCGTCGAAGACTCTCTTCGGGTGGAGAAGTCGCGGGGGAAGTTCCTTGTCGTAATTAGGCGGAGCGAAGCAGAAAACGTCCGTGTTGAAAATTAGTTTGGCGCCAATGCCCGTGCCGGCGGGATCGCGGTTGACTCCGACGATGCCGGTCAGCGCGCCTCCGTACGGATCGAGGGCGGAAGGGCTGTTGTGCGTCTCCACCTTGAAGACAAGGTTCCAGTCGTCATCTAACTTGATGATCCCGGCGTTGTCGTGGAAAACGGAGACCAGCCAATCCACCTTTTTCCCGATCTCTTCGGTCGCCTTCTTGATGTAAGTGTCGAAGATGCTGTCAATGATTTCGGTCTCGCCCTTTTCAGTGTAGGCTATGATGCCGCTGAAGATTTTGTGCTTGCAGTGTTCGGACCAGGTCTGTGCAATGGCTTCCAGTTCGGCATCCGTGGGCTTGGCTTCGAGGCCGACGCGGCGGCGCTGCTCGATGACTTCCGGCCGCTTGTAGTGGGCCTGGATGGCTTTCATTTCCTTGAGGTCGAGGGCCAGGATGCCCTCTATGCTGATTCTTAACAGCTCCTCGTCAGAGACGTTGAGATCGTAATACCCCACGGCGGGGCGGTGTTCGCTTCGCACCTCGGGAACATCGAGCCATGGGGGATTTTTCGGGTCCAACTCGTCGCGGCTGGTGATCCGCCATCGCTGAATCAGCTCGTTGGCGAGGAGGCCGGAAGCGATTCTGTCGGCTTCCTCACGGGAGAGATCGCCGGAGATCAGGTATTTCCGGGAGGTATAGACCTTCGGCTCGCCGGACAACTCGCCACCCAGGACGTCTCGAATGCCTTCCACAGAAGTCCGGCCAACGTTGTCGGTGACGCCCGGACGGTAGCCGACTTCGATCATCCAGGAGAAGTCCCGTTCGAGAGGGGCGTTCAGCGACGACTCCTGGATGACGGGGTCCGTGAAGAGCGTCTCTCTCAGAAAGTCGGCTTGCCTGGAATCAATCTCCGCGTCAATGGTGTAAACATCAATGGTCTTGACGCTCTCGACGGTAATTCCGAGGTGTTCGAGAATTCTGCCCCGGACACTTTCGCCCGCGGCATCCGTGACACCTTCCTTGAACCCCACTTCAATTCTGTGAATCATTTGCCGTCCCTTAGCATGATGTTCCGAAGGTGAGGAGATTTACTCATAGAAAAACACCTTCTCCGGTTTGCGGAGCGCCTCGCCGAAACCTGGAGGAAGAAGCTGCTGCCCGCAGCAAACGGGGTATTATAGCATGGGGGTCCGGTTCGTCCAGATAGTTCTGGCTTGAATGGAAAAAGGCGAAAAAGGGCTTGTGTGCGGACAGAGCATGTGCTAATTTAAAAAAGGGTTTGCGTTTGAGAATGGCCGGAAGCTTGTGCCCAAGCGAATGGGCTTTCGGCCCAGGACACGGCGACCGTCGGCGCTGGGGGCGCTCAGGGCGGGCAAAAAAAGAAGGAGGGGCAAAATGAAAAGGGCTATGGTCTTATCAGGGGTGCTGTCGCTGCTGCTCGGGGGGGGTATAACGAACCTCACTAATTGCCAGTCCGCTGCTGAGGTATCCGACCTGAAATCTCTCGCCGAGATGTATAATTCTGGCAAATTCAGATGGCTGGGCCTCATACCGGGAACGGAGCGATTTGTGTTGCGGCAGGGCCCCGTGGCCAATTTCGATCTTTCGACTCTCACGCAGGAGCAATCGGCGATCTTTCTCGGTACAATGGCAACAGTAGCCGAGAATGGCGTCAAGCTGAGGACGCTATACGTCTGGGAAAGCGACACGGACAGGCATACTTACATCTATAACGATTCCGGCAAGATTCTCGCCTCCTATCCGCCCCCGGAAGGATACGATCCCTACATCCTCTCACGGGAACGAATCGAAGGAGAAACAATCCTCACGCAAGAGCGGCGACAATGGCTCATCAAATCCCTCGACCCCTCGAGAGTAGTCCTTTCCGTCCGTGTCGCCGACGGCCCCATTCCTATCTCGCCGTCCATCTTCGAGCCAATTCTCCCCGGCGAAGCCCCCCTCCCCGGCGGCTTCGGTACGCTGGGGTTCAACCCGCTGGGTCCGGAACCGCTTTCGAGGACGCTCGCAACCTGGTTAGAGGATGAACCTCCCCTGGGATTGACGCTGAAGTTCCAGAACCCGGGAAAGGGGTCATATATCCCGATCTGGCGCCGAAGCGGGCCCGAGTTCGCGGCAGGCTACACTTTCTGGACACAGCTTGAGGACGTCCCGTCAGATTCTGCCGAGAAGTACCATGAGAAATCGTTGGGGCTGCGCAGCCGGTACTACTACAGCCCCTTCCTGGACACGACCTATGTTCAGGCACCGAGCTCAGACTCGGTGACCGTGAAGTACGTGGCCGGGAGAGATGTGACGGCTACCGTCTACCTATGGAAACCCGGGGCCTGGGCAGGAAAGGCAACGGAGACGGTGACAGGGGTGGAGCTGCTCGAGGGTTCGGGGATATACGTTTACGAGAAGGTCTTCAGCGGCCTCAGCCCCGACACAGTTTACAAGTACTGCTTCATCTGGTCGGACGGAGCTGATCACACGGCCGTCGGGACGACCCGCACCTGGCCCGAGCAGCAGGACATCACGGAGTTCAGCTTCATTGTCTATGGAGATAATCGTGGCGACAACAACCACGACTTCCGCGTGCCGCACCGGGATGTGGCCTGTATGGGAATAATGAAGGGCGGCTGCATCTTTCAGGGTGGGGTTAAGGTTGACGAGGAGGTTGTGTACGTGAGCGACTATCCCCGTTTCATCCTCCACACAGGCGACCTGGTCAACGCGGGGGGAGACCCGCTTCAGTGGATTCCTCACTTCTTCCGTCCAGCGGGGGCGCTCATCTCGCGTGTACCCGTTTTCCCGTGCGTCGGCAACCACGAGACCAGCCAGGACAGCACCGCGAGCAAGTACAGGACGCTCTTCAAGCTGCCCGATGTTGCTCCACAAAACCCCAACGACGCCGAAAGATGGTACTCGTTCGACTACGGGAGGTGCCACTTCATTTCCCTGGACACGTACAGCGGCTTCGCTCCAGGCTCCGACCAGTACGCCTGGCTGGTCGAGGAGGATCTGCCCGACGCCAAGGCGAAGAAGGACGCGGGGACTCTGCATCGGATTTTTGTCATCATGCACTTTCCGCCCTACAGCAGCGGACCCCACGGGACAAAACCAGAAGCCGACCCGGAGTACCAGAAGAGGATGCACGTGAGGACCTGCCTGGTCACGGAGTTTGAAGAGTGCGGGGTCGACATCGTCTTCAGCGGGCACGAGCACCTCTACGAGAGGGTGTCTAAGGAGGGCATTCAGTACGCGGTGACCGGCGGCGGGGGCGCTCCCGGGCACTACATCAACTTGGGATGGACTTATGACGGCACGGCCGGAGCAGTGCGTGAGGCGTCCTATGACCAAAGCCGGACGGATAAAGGCGACTGGCGCCACCATTGCCAAGTGAACGTGTCCGCGGACGGCGCTGTGGCGGTCAGCGTGCGCAACAATCAGCACAACCTGCTGGACTCTTTCCAAATACCGTGACCGGGAGTTGGCGCAGTGAGCTGGCGTATGCGTCTTGCAGCCGGGGTGGTGTCGTGGGCCTGGTCAGCGTCCGCGCTGGCCGATGTGCACTACGTATCGGAAACGGGAGGGGATGTGTACCCCTACACCTCGCCTGAAGACGCGGCGCGGGACATGCATGACGCCCTCGGCGCTGCCGAGGCGGGCGATACGGTCCAGGTTCTCCCGGGGACGTACTGCAGCTCGGCTGACAGGCCCTACACCCTGAAAAACGACGTCCGGCTCGCGGGCTCCGGGCCCGGGAGGACCTCGATCGTCGGCTTGCTGCGCACAGGCGACGGCGCGCGCATCAGGGGATTCCGATTCGGCGGGACGGGCGTGAGCCTCCTTTCCGACGGCCTGTGGCGCTCGAACGCCGAGGTCGCCAATTGCGTGTTTGACGGCGTAGGACTGGGTGTCAGCGGTATAGAGGCCGACGTCAGGGTGACGCACTGTGTCTTCCGCAACGTTCCGGCCGGGCGCTGCGCTGTCTATGCCATGTATTCCGGAGTTACGATCGAGGATTGCGTCTTTGACCTGGCGGAGAGGGCCGCCGATGGTATGTTCTTTGACGACCTGCCGACCCCGGCTGTGATCCGCAACTGCCGGTTCACCGGCTGCCGGTGGGCGATAGCCGTCGGCTCCGGCGGGGACACGCTGATCGCCAATTGCCTGTTCAGGGACAACGACGCGGCCATATCCGCCTGGGGAAGACCTTTCAGGGCGGAGAACTGCACCTTTTACCGTAATGGCTGCGCGGTCCTCACAGTCCTCGATCTGGACGAGGAGGTGATCTCTAACAGTATCATCTGGGGCAATAACGCGGGCATCGTCGAGTACTACAGTAGGCGCGACTACTTCGACTCAACCTGGAAAGAAGAGCGCGCCATGCCGCTCATCAGCTTCTCCGCCCTCCAGACAAATGTGTGGTGGACATACCCGGGAAGGCGGAATATAAATGCCGACCCCAACTTTTTCTCGCCGGAGTTTGACCCCGATCTGCACCTCTACGCAGGGTCCCCCTGCATTGACGCAGGGGACCCGTTCTCCGACTTCAGCAACGAGCCGGAGCCCAATGGGGGGAGGGTGAATATGGGGACGTATGGGAATACGTGGGAGGCGACGACGAGCGAGTTAGCGGATACGGACGGAGACAATCTGAGGGACGATTGGGAGGTAGAGAATTTCGCGAATCTAGATCGTGATGGCTCTGGCGATGCGGACGATGACGGGCTGAACGACCGGGAGGAGTATCGGCATCTGAGCGATCCGAACAATCCCGATAGCGACGGCGATGGGCTCCGGGATGGAGAGGAAGTTTTTGATCTCGGAACGGATCCGATCCTGGCTGACACGGATAATGACGGCACACCCGACGGGAAGGAGGCGGCTCAGGGCACCAACCCGCTCGACCCCTGGGACGCCTTCGCGATCATCAAGTTCTGGATCGAGAACGACCAGATTCACGTGGTTCACCCGGTCCAGCCGAGGTGCTGGTACGAGCTTCAGTCCAGCTTCTTCCCCGGGGGACCCTTCGGAATCGTCTGTCCAATTTGGGAAGGGCGGTTCGGCGTGCCCGCGCACACCTTCGTCGTTGACCTAAGCCCCTACGCCCGGTTCTACCGCATCGAAGCCCGCCCGTTTTGAGCGGAGAAGCGGCGGAGGCAAACGGTGTGAGGCTGACACCCCTTGGAAATGAGGGTGTGCATGCATGCGTAGCAAGACCCGCGCACACACAGGTCCGACGACCCGAACCTGGCCGGAGGAAGAGGACATCGCTGATTTCAGCTTCGTCGTCTACGGCGATAATCGCTACAAGGATTCCAACCCCACGTTCAACGACGATCACCGGGACGTTGCCTGCCTTGGGATTCTCGGTGCGCCGGGGCGGGAGGAGGATGGGCCAGCCAGCTTCATCCTTCACGTGGGCGATTTCGTCTACCACGGCGGTCATGCGGATGAGTGGATCCCCCATTTCTTCCGCCCCGCGGGGGCCCTGTTGGGCAGGGTGCCCGTGTTCCCATGTGTGGGAAATCATGAGACTGGTGGCGGAGACGGCGGGGTGACCAAGTACAGGACGCTGTTCAACCTGCCCAACGTTAATCCGCAGGACCCGAATGACGCAGAGAGATGGTACTCGTTCGACTACGGGAGGTGCCACTTCATATCGTTGGATACGGAGAGCGATTTCTCGCCCGGTTCGGATCAGTACAAGTGGCTTTGTGACGCGAAGACCGGCGACCTGCGGGAGGCATGGAAGAGGAAGGTGACGTATGAGACGCTGGATCGTATTTTTGTCCTTTTGCACCGTCCCCCGTACAGCAGCGGCGTGCATAGGCAAGAGCAGAAGGCGCAGGATCTGAGGACGTACCTGGTCCCTAAGTTCAAGCTTTACAAGGTGGATATGGTGTTCGCGGGCCACGAACACCTGTACGAGAGAGTTTCCGAGGGCGGAATACAATACGTGGTGACCGGCGGCGGGGGCGCCCCAGGGGATCCCGACCATTACGTTCGCGAGGACTGGGATTATGATGGGACCGTTGGCGCTCTCCGTGAGGAGTGGTGCGACTACAAACGCCGCCCGGACGATTGGAGGCACTATTGCGTTGTCACGGTATCGGCGGACGGCTCCGACCTCGGCTTGCGGGTATATAGCTGGAAGCAAAACCTGATAGACCGCTGGCCTCCGGAGGAGTGAAGCCATGATCGGCGCCCTGCTGCGGGCCGTGCCCCCCGTTTTGGCCGGTATGCTGTTCGCGCTGCGTTTGGGGGCGGCTATCGTGTACGTCCGGTCGGGGAACCAGCCGGGTGAGGAATACCCCTATGCCACCCCGGAGACGGCGGCAGCCTTGATACCCACTGCCATGGAGGCAGCGGCTTACGGCGACATCGTTCTGGTTTATCCGGGGGTTTACGGCCAGTTCTATGTGGGTCCGGGTCCTCCGCCCTACCAGATCAAAGAGGGCGTGCGCCTGGTGGGGTTCGGAGCGCACCGGACTGTAATACTGCGAGACACCACGGGCGGACCGGACTCGCTTCTCAGCGGCTTCAGGGTCGTCGGCTCCGTATTGCGGGTGCCAGAGGGCCTGGTCGCCGTCAACGACTGCGTATTCGATGGCTCTATAGTCTTCGCCGAGAGGGGAGCAATCACGGTAAGGAGATGCCGCTTCGAGGGGCTTTGGAACCGCAACTACTGCATCGAGGTAACCGAGGGGTTCGGCCTTCCTGTCACCATCCAGGATTGCTCGTTCGACCTGCGGGGGACCTCCGCCCAGGGCGGCATCATGGCGATCGGAGGCGCGCCGCTCACGGTCACGGGCTGCGCTTTCACGGGGTGCGACAGGGCGATCTCGATAGGGGAAGGCCGGGCGGAAATATCCAACTGCGTGTTCACGTACAACGAGGTGGCCCTGAGATCGGGGGACCTCGACATACTGGTCCAGAACTGCACCTTCTATGGCAACGGGTGGGCCATTACGAGCGCCTCCAACACGTCCTCCCAGGTCTTCCGGAACTGCATAATCTGGGCTAACGAAAACGGCAGCGTCTTGGAAGTAAAACGGGGGTACCCACCGGACGTGTATCTACCCGTCGTCACCTTCTCGGATGTCGAGGGGGGATACCCAGGGCCCGGGAACATTAATGCCGATCCAATGTGCTTCTTTCCGTCGGCAGATGAGCCGGACCTTCATCTGTGTGCCTTCTCCCCCTGCGTTGATGCAGGCGATCCCTTTTCCGATTACAACAATGAGCCGGAGCCGAATGGGGGGAGGGTGAATATGGGGGCGTATGGGAACACGTGGGAAGCGACGACCAGCGAGCTTGTGGATACGGATGGGGATAATCTCCGGGATGATTGGGAGATCCAGAATTTCGGGAATCTCGATGGTGATGGATCCGGCGATGGGGACGATGACGGCCTGCTGGACCGTGAAGAGTATCGCCATCTGAGCGACCCGAACAATGCGGACAGCGATGGGGATAGTCTTTCAGATGGCGAAGAGGTGTCGCTGCGGACAGACCCGCTGGTGAAGGATACCGATAACGATGGGACTCCGGACGCCAAGGAACTCACCCAGGGAACCAACCCCCTCGACTGGAAGGATGCCTTCACCGTCCTGGATTTCTACATCAAGGAGGGCCACCTCTACATCACTTTTCCCACGCTGCCGGGGTACAGGTACTCGCTCGAGTCGAGCAACTGGCCGAACGGGCCATTTGGCTTCACTGTATCACCGTACCGCGGGCGGTACGGGGTGTTCACCCACACGGATGTCTTACGCCTTGGCCCATACAACCGCTTCTTCCGAATCAGAGCCCGGGAGTACCCCGGGGGAGAAGGATCGCGATGACGACGGCGTTGGAGGCTTTTATAGCGGCGCTGGAGCCCACAGCTCGCGTTAGGGAATCCGGCAAGGGCCGGTCTATTGCCATCTCTCGCAGTAACGGGCCGGACTTCGCGGCGGACTACACGTGGTTGGACCAGCTTGAGGGTGTGGGGTCCGATTCTGCCGAACATACAGACGAGGAGGCTGTGAATTTGGACAGCCGCTACTATTACACTCCTTTCCTGGACACAACCTACGTTCAGGCGCCGGGTTCCAACTCGTTGACGGTCAAGTATGTGGCGGCCAGGAACGTGACGGCTACGGCCTACCTCTGGGAGCCGGGGGCCTGGGGCCAGGCGGATAGTGAGACGGCCTCCAAGGTGGCGCTCGGTTCGGGAATATACGTCTATGAGGCAGCGTTCAGTGGCCTGGACGCGGACACCATTTACAAATACACGTTCACGTGGACGGAGGGAGGCTCGGATGAGCATACGGCGGTCCAGACAACGCGAACGTGGCCGGAGCAGGAGGACATCGGGGATTTCAGCTTTATCGTCTATGGGGATAATCGGGGCGACCGTAACCACGAGTTCAGGGAGCCGCACAGGGATGTCGTGTGCCTTGGCATTATGAACCGGGGCCTGTTGGGGGATGCGGACTACCCGCCCTTTATTCTGCATGTTGGCGACCTGGTTAACGACGGGGGCCGTGCGGGGCAGTGGATACCGCACTTCTTCCGGCCGGCGGGAGGTTTGCTCGGTCGCGTGCCCGTCTTCCCCTGCATCGGGAATCACGAGTATAATGACGACGCTAACGCCACCAACTACAAGACCTGCTTCACCCTCCCCAACAACGAGCGCTGGTACTCGTTCGACTACGGCAAATGCCACTTCATCTGTCTGGACACCAACCAGGCGTCGTACTTCGACGGTGATCATGATCCGCAGTGGGAGTGGCTGATAGAAAGCGACCCCGGTGCTGAAGACGGTGATCTGCCCGACGCGCACCAGGCGAAAGTGTCAGGCGATATAGAGCGTATATTTGTATGGTTCCACCAGCCCCCTTACAGCAGCGGGACACATTACGGCGAGTCGCAGTGCCGTATGATCCAACAACGTCTGGTGCCGATGTTCGAGGATTATGACGTGGACGTGGCATTCAGCGGACACGAGCACTTCTACGAGAGGGCCTCGAAGTCGGGAGTGCAGTACATCGTGACGGGCGGCGGGGGAGCGCCGCGTAGGAACGCTGGATCCTGCCCGTACGAAGGCACCGGGGCCGTCCAACGGGCACTCTACGCGGGCACGGACCGGCCTGGCCACTACTGCGTGGTGGCGGTTAACAGCCAAACAGGGCGCGTGGAGTTCGAGGCGTATACCGATGACCAGGAGCGAATAGACCACTTCACGCTGAAGTAGGAGCATGGTGGGTGATGACGATCGGATTACGCGGGGCGCTGGACGTTGCGGCTGGGACATGGGCGATTTGCAGCCTCGCCGCCTGCATGGGCCTCCCGGCGTTGGCGGATGTGCACTACGCGGGGGCACCGTGGCCAGGCGGTGACCCGCCTTACGACACTCCGGAAAACGCGGCCTGCCGGATCAGTGACGCCATGGACGTGTCGCAGGATGGACACACTGTTATATGCCTGCCGGGCACCTTTTCGGCCGGTTTCGTAGTGAAGGAAGGCGTGAAGCTTATCGGTATGGGTCCAGAATGCTGCCTGATCCTCGGGGGGCGCCTTACGGGCCTGGACTTGGAAATGGAGCCCGGTAGCTCGCTCACCGGCTTCCGCCTGGTGGACTGCGCCCTGGCAGCGTGGGATTGGGGATCGGCCCTCGTCAGCGGGTGTGTCTTCGATGGGTCGTCGATGAGCTGCAGGGGCCAGGTCACCATTCATGGATGCCGCTTCGAGGGCCTGTGGGGCGGATGGCCGGCGTACCTGACCGCCACGGGTGGGCAGCTTCTAGTCTCCGGGTGCAGGTTCGCTGGGGGGACAGGCTCGCGTGTTCGAGGCATAGACGCCTTGGACGGCGTCACACTATCCGTCAAGCGAAGCTCATTCTTTGGTTGTGAGACGGCCATCGACCTGTCGGACGCCTGCGGCCGGATCCGCCACTGCGTGTTCGTGGACAATCGGCTGGCGGTCGAGACAGGGCTTCTCGATGTCAGGGCCGAGCACTGCACCTTCTACCGAAATGATTGGGCGATTACGAGTGCCCCCCGCGAGTACCCGCAAACGTTCATAAGCTGCATAATGTGGGCAAGTAGGGAAGGGTGCGTTCTGGAGGAGCAGAAGTGGTACCCGCTGGATATCTACCTACCCGTTATCACCTTCTCGGACGTGGAAGGGGGCTACCCCGGGCGGGGGAATATTGATGAGGATCCGATGTTCTTCTTGCCATCGGCGGATGACCCGGACCTTCATCTCTGCGCGTTCTCGCCATGCGTTGATGCGGGGGACCCGTTCTCGGATTACAGCCAGGAACCTGAGCCGAATGGCGGGAGGGTGAACATGGGGGCGTACGGAAACACCTGGGAAGCCGCGACGAGCGAGTTGGCGGATGCGGACGGAGACAATATGAGGGATGATTGGGAGATAGAAACTTTCGGAAACCTGGATCAGGATGGATCGGGCGATGCCGACGATGACGGGTTGAACGATCGTGAAGAGTACCGGCATCTTAGCGATCCCAATAATCCCGATAGCGACGGCGATGGGCTCCCGGATGCAGAGGAGGCTGTTGATCTGGGAACTGATCCCATTGTGGCCGACACGGATAACGATGGCACGCCTGACGGGAAGGAGGTCTCTCAGGGCACGGACCCTCTGGGTCCCTGGGATGCCTTCACGATCATCAAGTTCTGGATCGAGGACGACCAGATTCACGTGGTCCATCCTGTCCAGCCAAGATGCTGGTACCAACTCCAGTCGAGCTTCTTCCCGAACGGGCCTTTCGGGACTCTGGTTGGCATGTGGGCTGGCAGACAGGGCGTCATAACCCACGCCTTCGTGGGCAACATTAATCCGCACACCCGTTTCTTCAGGGTGGAGGCCAGCCCATATTGAGGGGGGAGCATGAGGACAGGTCCAATTTTCTGCAACCTCTTTACCTGGACGGAGGGAGGGTCGGACGAGCATACGGCGGTCCAGACAACGCGAACGTGGCCGGAACAGCAGGACATCGGCGAGTTCAGCTTTATCGTCTATGGGGATAATCGGGGGGACCGTAACCACGAGTTCAGGGAGCCGCACAGGGACGTAGCCTGCCTGGGGATACTGAGGGGCGGCTGCATCTTTCAGGGTGGGGTGGAGATTGACGAGGAAATTGTGTACCTGAGCGACTATCCCGCCTTTGTGCTCCACAGCGGCGATCTGGTCTGCGAGGGCGGAGACGCCCTGCAGTGGATACCGCACTTCTTCCGGCCGGCGGGAGGTTTGCTCGGTCGCGTGCCCGTCTTCCCCTGCGTCGGAAATCATGAGACAAACGGTGATGCGTCGGCGTCGAAGTTCGTAACCCTGTTCAACCTGCCGGAAAATGCAACGAACCCGGGGCACAGAGAGCGCTACTACTCGTTCGACTACGGCAACTGCCATTTCGTCGTGCTGGACACCTTCTACGATTGGACACCGGGGATCCCGGATGAGGATCGAGATGATTTCTTCGATGAAAACTCCGACCAGCATGCCTGGCTTCGCAGCGACCTCACGCAGAGTGGCGCGACATGGAAGTTCGTGATCATGCATGTCCCGGCTTACACCGGCGGAGGCAGTCATCCGTACAGTGCACCCGATGTAACCGCTGTGCGGGACGAATTGGCGTCGCTGGTTTTCAACAAAAGCCAATACGGCGTGACAATGGCGCTCTCGGGCCATAATCACTTCTACGAGCGCTCGTACTCGGACTACAGCGATGGGCCCGGCGGTGTGCATTACATTGTGACCGGGGGAGGGGGCGCGCCATTGCACACGCCGAATCCTGGTGAGAATCCAAAGTGGGTATACTCCGAGAGCGTGAACCACTACTGCCTTATCAAGCTGACGGAGGGGGGAGACAGGGTGGTTTTTCGGGCTTACCGCCTGGATGGCAGCGGGGTCGAGGATGAGCCTCTCATACTGGACAATTGATAAAGCATGGGATTTGGGCGTGCGTATTCGCGCTCCACTTTGCCTAATTGTCGCTTACGGCGCACTCGCTGTCGTCGCTCTGCCGGGGGCGGCCGATGTCCACTACGTGGCGACGGCGGCGAATCCTGTTTACCCTTACACCACGGAGGAGACGGCTGCCAGATCATTCGAGCAGGCTATCGAGGCCGCCGAGCCGGGTGACACGGTCCATGTGCTCCCCGGGATGTACCACCGGGGATTCGCCGAGAACGTCACGATGAGGGAGGGGGTGAACTTTGCCGGGTCCGGCCCCGACCATACGCTGTTCTGTCCTGACATATCGATGGCAGCAGGCATAGTCGTGTCCGGATTCCGCTTCCTGCACAGCAAGGTCTCTTCCGGGAGCAACGCCAGCGTGATAGCCGATTGCGTGTTCGAAGGGGCGGCCATTGAGTGCGGGGGCTGGGGGGAGGAGGTGCTGAGCGTGGTCCGTTGTGAGTTCGTGGGTCGGAGGAGCGGCCGTTACGTGGACGTATGGGGTGTGCCGTTGAGTATCCGTGCGTGCCGATTTCGAGCCACCCAGCCCACGTATTGGGTAATCGGCATCGCCGCCGGCGATGGCGGCTTCCTGCGCGCGGACAACTGCGTGTTCACAGGGTGCGACACGGCCATATCTCTGGTTGACACCGATTCGGAGATCTCGCGGACCATCTTCGCTGACAATGGCATGGCCCTTGACACAGGGTACCTTGACGTCCAGGTGTCGGAGTGCACCTTCTTCCGAAACGAGTGGGCTGCGACCAGCGCGACCAACGACTACCGGCAGGAGTTCAGAAACTGCATAGTCTGGGGAAGCGAAGCTGGGAACATCCTCGAAGAGCAGAAAGGGTACCCGGCGGACGCGTACATGCCGAGCATCACTTTCTCGAATGTGGAAGGCGGCTATCCCGGGCTGGGGAACATTGATGTGGATCCGATGTTCTTTTTGCCCTCGGGCCAGGAGCCCGACCTTCATCTGTGTGCGTTCTCGCCCTGCGTTGATGCGGGGGACCCGTTTTCGGACTACAGCAATGAGCCGGAGCCCAACGGCGGAAGGATCAATATGGGGGCCTATGGCGGGACGTGGGAGGCCATGACGAGCGAGCTGGTGGACGTGGATGGGGATAATCTCCGCGATGACTGGGAGATGGAGAATTTCGGAAGCCTCGATGGTGATGGCTCAGGCGATGCCGACGATGATGGACTGAGCGATCGGGGGGAGTACCGCCATCTTAGCGATCCCAATAATCCTGATAGCGACGGCGATGGGCTCCTGGACGGAGCGGAAGTAGATCATCATGGCACCGATCCGACGTTGTCCGATACGGACAACGATGGCACTCCTGACGGCAAGGAGGTGGAGCAGGGTACGAAGCCCCTCGATCCCTGGGACGCCCTGGCCATCATCAGCTTGCGGATCGTGGATGACCAGGTTCACGTTGTGCACCCCGTGCAGCCGCGGTGCTGGTACGAGCTTCAGTCGAGCTTCTTCCCCGGGGGACCCTTCGGGATCGTGTGTCCAAATTGGGAAGGGCGGTTCGGCGTGCCCGCGCACACCTTCGTCGTTGACGTCAGCCCCTACGCCCGGTTCTACCGAATTGAAGCCCGTCCGTTTTGAGCGGAGAAGCGGCGGAGGCAAACGGTGTGAGGCTGAGACCCCTTGGAAATGAGGGTGTGCATGCATGCGTAGCAAGACCCGCGCACACAGGTCCGACGACCCGAACCTGGCCGGAGGAAGAGGACATCGCTGATTTCAGCTTCGTCGTCTATGGCGATAACCGCGGGGACGACAACCATAACTTCCGCGAGCCACACAGGGACGTGGCTTGCCTGGGGATTCTGAACGGCGCGATCATGCATGAGACCGATTATCCTCCATTTGTTCTGCATGTCGGCGACCTCGTCTGCCAGGGGGGAGATGCCCTGGAGTGGATACCGCATTTCTTCCGTCCAGCAGGGGCGCTGATCTCGCGCGTTCCCGTCTTCCCCTGCGTCGGCAATCACGAGACCAACGACGATCCTCCCGCCTGCAACTTCGTGGAGCTGTTCAACCTGCCGGAGAACGCATACAAGGCCGAGGATGAGGAACGCTACTATTGGTTCAACTACGGTGACTGCTACTTCGTCGTGCTGGACACGAACCTTCCGTTCGGGCTAGGCTCGGACCAGTACGACTGGCTTATCGGTGGTAAGGGGAATGGCTGCCTGACCTGGAGCGAATTCCTCAACGCGCGCTGGCTTTTCGTGCTGCTCCACTGCCCGCCGTACACGGACTCCACCGACGGCCACAAGTGGGGCGATGAGGATGACGTCGTGCCGGTGAGAACGATCCTCGCGCCCATCTTCGAGAGCTCCACCTCACCCCGGCCGCACCGCAAGGCGGACGTGGTTTTCAGCGGCCACAACCACTTCTACGAGAGAAGCAAATACAACGGGGTGCATTATATCGTGACGGGCGGCGGCGGCGCGCCTCTGCACACGCCGATTTCGCCGCCGGACCCCGAGGGGAACGTTGGTCAGGAGAGGGCAGAAAAGGCGTACCACTACTGCAGGGTGGATGTGCCCGCCTCAGGAGCGTTGCACCTGACGGTACGGGAGGAGGACGGGACACTGATTGAGGAGCTTGATCTCGATTGAAAAGCGGCAATTGCCCTCTCCACCGTAAGCAGAAAGGCATACCCGGCCGACGGGGGCCGGCCGCCGGCAGTTTGGCGCTTGCGCTGTATCTGGTTTCTTGGGCACCCTCTGTCGCGGCCGATACGCACTACGCTGGCGGAACGCAGCTCGGCGTCTACCCCTACACAACCCCGGAGACCGCCGCCTTCTATCTCCAGGACGCGGTTGACGCTGCGGAGCCCGGGGACACGGTCCTCGCGCTGCCCCGGCTCTACCTCAGCCCTGGGGCGAAGTTGGTGATGGGCCCCGGCATCCGACTCGTGGGCTCCGGGCCAGAGGAGAGCGTGATCCTTGGCGGCATACGGGCGGCGGACGGCGTGTGCATTTCCGGGTTCACCTTTGTGAACTCGGGGCTGTCAGCGTGGGATTTCCCCGCCTCGGGCCCCCTGAGGTGGTGCGTCTCGGACTGCGTCATGGATGGAACCTCCATCGAGTGCATCCCGGGCCCCTGGGATGACGAGCTTCTCGTCCGACGGTGCGTGTTTAAGAACCTGTGGAGGGATACCGCGATAAGGACGTTCGGGTACACAGTGACCGTCTCAGATTGCCGCTTCGAGATGACGCCCGGCGCCCGCGCGTGGGGGATCAACGTCACCGACACGCTGGTGGTTTCGAATTGCGTGTTCACCGGCTGCGAGGCTGGGGTCTACTGCTTCGAGGGCAACACCCAGATAAGGAACTGCATTTTCATGGAAAATGATCGCGGCGTGCAGGTCGTGGTGGCCGACACCTCGGTGGAGAACTGCACGTTCTTTGGGAATCGCCACGCAATATGGACCACCGACCAGTGCGATGAGGGCCCCGCCGTTCGGAGTTGCATCATATGGGGGAGCAGCGAAGCTAATGTCTTCATCGAGCGCTCCGATGGCTTCGGGGTTCCCCAAATATCCTTCTCGGACATAGAAGGGGGGTATCCCGGGCGGGGGAATATTGATGCGGATCCGATGTTCTTCCTGCCTTCCAGGGAGGACCCGGACCTTCATCTGTGTGCCTTCTCGCCGTGCGTTGACGCGGCAGATCCGTTTTCCGATTACAGCAACGAGGGGGAGCCGAATGGGGGGAGGGTCAATATGGGGGCGTACGGAAACACCTGGGAAGCCACGACCAGCGAGTTGGTTGATACGGATGGCGACAATCTCCGGGACGATTGGGAGATTGAGCATTTTGGAAATCTGGATCAGGACGGATCGGCGGACGCGGATGAGGACGGCCTGAGGGGTCGCGAGGAGTATCGGCATTTGAGCGATCCGAATAATCCGGATAGCGACGGGGATGGGCTGCTGGATGGGGAGGAGGTGTCGCTGGGGACGGACCCGCTGGTGGCGGACACGGACAACGACGGCACCCCTGACGCGAAGGAGGTCTCTCAGGGCACAGACCCTCTGGATCCCTGGGACGCTTTCACGATCATCAAGTTCTGGATCGAGAACGACCAGATTCACGTCGTCCATTCGGTCCAGCCGCGGCACTGGTTTCATCTGGAATCGAGCTTCTGGCCGAACGGACCGTTCGGTTCTTTATCTGCGGACTGGCAGGGACGGTGGGGGATGCTGACCCACACTTTCGTTGCGAACCTCAACCCCCACACCCGTTTCTTCAGAGTCAAGGCCCGCTCATTCTGATAGCGCGGCGGGCCGAAAGGCGATTTGACCGGGCCTATCCACAGATTGCACCTTCAAGCGGACTCCCCCGACTCGCGGAGGAACCGAATGATCATCTTGCCGCCGCCGAGCGTCCATGCAAGCTTGCTGCGCGTGTTGGAACAGAGCTTGCTGTATGGCAACCGAAGAAACCTGGCGGGGAAGAGAATTGTACATTGTTGTGCTCTGCTCGCAGCAATAGGGCGCAGGAATGAAGGCGCGGATAAGCCGGAGAAGGTGAAAGAAAGGCGGACGGGACGCGAAAAAGGGGCCGAAAGGGTGCGGGAGAGCATCCAGTAATCGGTGGGTAGGATTCCGCAGGAGCGGAATTTCCCCCAACCTGTGAGGGCACGGAGGCAATGGCAAAAGTACTTGTTGACACCACGATAGCGGTAATCATTTTGGGCTCGCTCTACGAGGGATACCGAAGGGGTTTGATGAAGAGCCTCCTGGGGTTGGTGGGTTTCGCGACGGTGTTGCTTTTGTGCCTGTTCTTCGGGGAAGTTCTAAGCAAGCCGTTGAAGCCGTATATTCCGCTGCCGATAACGTACGCGACTCTCGCCTCGTACATTCTGATCTGTTTTGTGATTGCCCTGGTGGGGTATTTTCTTCAGGGATTATTCACAAAGCTGCAGACAAGAAGGTTGCCGCCCTCCATTGATGGAATGGGTGGGATGATCGTTGGCGCCGTACGAGGAGGGGTTTTCACCGGCTTGTGCCTGATAATCCTGATGCTCATAGCGAACCCCATCATAAACGACCAGATCACCAAGAAGTCCCACTTAGGTCCCGCGTTTTTTGAGGAAGTGGGGAAGGTCAGCACTACCATAAATGAAATCTACACGTCGCCACCCTCCCCCCTCACAACAAAGGGAGTAATCAAGGACAAGCACGACTACGAAAAAGTTGTGGACGGGTTCAAGAAAAAGCGAGGGAGGAAAAAAGAAATCTAAATGCCCGTCCTGACTCGCCGTTGAAGCAGCCTGCCCCGAATGTGTAATCCTCTGGGAAACACCAATAGATCATCTCGATTTGGCTAAACGCGGGCCGCCCCATGAATCATCCTGTCTCAGCGGAAAAGGTGATTCTCCCCGATACTCCTGCAAGGCGTTCAACTCTCCTGCTTCTATGTCTGTGCATCCAGTAAGGCTGGAGAGCATGTTCATCGGCGCCGTTGTAGGTCTTGACATCTTTGAGAGAAGACTTGATTATCAAGGTGCATTGGCTGGTGGAGGATGCTTGGGCGCTGGCGCTTGTACTTTCTCCAGAGATGAAAGAAGCCACCCCCTTTGCTCACGACTCCTCTTACCTTCGGAGGTTGCGTGCTCAAAACCGGGGACAGAGGAAGATGACGGGTCGCATGCCGATAAATGTGAAGAAGACAAAAGAAGCATCGTTGCATTCCCCACAGGAGCGCTTGGAAGCTTGGGGTTATCGGATTCTTTCGCGGCGGTTTTATTTGAGAGGTCCGGGTGAGGTTGCCAGGAGGCTTCTGGGGAAATACCTGGTAAGGCAGCATCTGGGTAAGTTGTTGATCGGACGGATCGTCGAGACGGAGGCGTACTACGGGAGTAACGACCCAGCTTCGCACGCCTTCCGGGGGATGACGGAGCGCAACAAACTTATGTTCGGGATCGGAGGAAAAGCGTATATTTACCTTGCCTACGGGAACCATCATCTGCTAAATATAGTTACGGGAACAGCAGGAACGCCGGGAGCGGTTCTCATCAGGGCAGTCGAGCCTGTCGAAGGAATTGAGGAGATGGCTCGACGGCGCAGGACGACCGACGTTCATCGCTTGACAAACGGGCCCGGGCGTTTAACGCAGGCTTTTGGAATCGGTGGAGAGCTGAATGGTTGTGACGTAACCGATTCAGCGCTATTCATTTGTAGAAGAATCGGCGAACGTCGTCCGGCTGTCGCAGCAGGCCACAGGATAGGAATCAGCCGGGGGAAACAATTCGACGATAGGTATTATATTCCTGGCAACTCCTTCGTATCCGCGAAACCAAACCGGTAGAAAAACTCGCCGTTGAAACGTGGGTGTCTTTATTCCTAACCAACTTCTTGATCGGATACTGGCCGAGACGGATCTCGTCGAGCTGGTGTCGTCTTATTTTCCCCTCAAGAAATCGGGGCGCAACTTCAAGACTCTCTGTCCCTTCCACACCGAGAAGACGCCGTCGTTCATGGTCAGCCGTGAGAAGCAGATTTTCAAGTGCTTTGGCTGCGGGAAGGGAGGCACTGCGTTCCACTTCTTGATGGAGAAGGAGGGGGTCACTTTTCCGGAAGCTGTGAGGATGCTCGCGGAGAAGGCGAACATCCCCCTCCCCGAAAGAAGAAGCTCTCCAAAGGAAAAAGAGAGCAGGGAGGAGATGTTCGCGGCCACGGCGTTGGCTGTGTCCTATTACCAGGAGCAGTTGAGGAAGCCGCTCGGCGAGACCGCGAGCAGCTATCTTCGAGAGCGCGGCACATCAGACGGCAGCGTGGAGAAATTTCGCTTAGGATTTGCTCCGAAAGCGTGGGAGTCATTTCTGGATCGTGCGAGCCGAAAGTTCAAGCCTTCAGTTTTGGAACGATTGGGACTAATTCTCCCGAGGGAAAGAGCCACCGGATACTACGACCGGTTCAGGAATCGGATCATGTTTCCGATCTTTGATCCGCGAGGCCGCGCGATAGGCTTCAGCGGGCGAGCGATGCCGGGAGAGGAAGAGGATGAGACTCCCAAGTACATAAACTCGCCGGAGTCTCCGCTTTTCAATAAGAGCGAGGTCCTTTACGGACTGAACTTGTCTCGAAGCAACATTGCGAAGGAGAACAAAGCGATCGTCTGTGAAGGGCACATGGACCTGATCGCTATAGATCAGGCGGGCTTTGGGAATGCGGTGGCGGCGCAGGGAACGTCCTTCACGTTGACCCAGGCCAGGTTGCTCAAGAGGTATTGCTCGGAAGCGATTTTCGCTTTCGACTCGGACTCTGCGGGGCAAGAGGCGACGCTGCGGAGCTTTGAGCCGCTGATGGAAGCGGAACTGGACGTACGGGTTGCTGTGGTGCCAGAAGGGTACGATCCGGACCTGCTGATCCGTGAAAAGGGGGCGGAGGAATTCGGCAGGCTTCTTGAGGACGCCGTGGAACTTGTTGATTTCCAGTATGATGTGCTGAGAAAGAAGAACGATGTGGGGACGCTGGCTGGACGCCGTGCGATCGCTTCTCAAATGCTCCTGACGGCCCATAGAAGTCCCAGCGACATCATCAGGAACGCCTGGATTCAGAAAACTGCAAAAGCGCTGGACATCCCGGAGGCGACGCTCAGGGCTGAAATGCGAAGAATCCGTGGAAGCTATCGGCCCTTTGCGTCCGGAGGCTCGGGCCTGCATCTGAGGGACAATGTGCGGGAAAATTTTGCGGTCAAGGAGAGGCAGAGGGACCTGATTGGGTACATGCTGGCGTACGAGAAAGTTCGAGATGTGGTCAACGAGCACCTGAAGGAGGATGATTTCGACGATCCGGCGTGCCGAAACGCGGCGAAGAGAATTCTCTCCGCACACCGGAAGGGTCGGAAGATCAAAGCTGAAGCGCTTCTCAAAGAGGTTGAAGACGCCGAAGAGGCGGAATTGATCGCTCGTTTTGTTCTGGACCCAATGGAATCGGACAAGGCCCTGGAGGCGGCGGAGAGCTTAATTGAAAGGATATTGAGGGAGAAGCAATTACGGAAGCGGAAGCAGCTTCAGGAGATGCTGGCTAGCGCCGAAAAAGAGGGCGGAGATCGAGCGTCTCTACTGGCGCAGCTTCAAGAACTGTCCAAGACGCAAAAAGTTATTAGCGTGGAGACAAAAAGGTATTGACTGAAAGCGGAACCTAACATATACAAGCGGTCTATACAAAAGTTCAGCGTTGCGAACTCACAACTGAGTGTGTGTGCGCTCTATGAGCAGACATGACAAAAACAAAAGAATTCGAGAACTGGTCCACCTCAGCTCCGAGAAGGGCTATATCACCTACGACGATATAAACGAGATCCTTCCCGAAGATATCGTTTCCGCTGAAGAGATTGACTCCATCATGATCTTCCTGCGGGGTATGGATATCAAAATCATGGACACCTCGGAGGCGGAGAAGCTGGCCTCTCGCCTGAGAAAGAAAGAGGAGGTCGCCGCTAAGAAGCAGGCCAAGGTCAGAGCGGATGTCCTCGACGACCCGGTGAGGATGTACCTGAAGCAAATGGGTCAGGTGCCGCTCCTCACCCGGGGGCAAGAGGTCGAGATTTCCAAGAGAATCGAGGAAGCAGAGGATGAAGTTCGCGGCCGCATCGTGAATTTCCGTCAAACGCCGAAGGAGGTCATCGCTCTGGCCAAGCGTCTGGAGGCGGGAAAAGAGCGTTTCGACCGTATCGTGCAAGAAAGGGGTGTGAAGGACCGGGAGAGGTTGATGGGCCTCCTTCCCAAGTACTGCGAGCGCCTGCAAGGAGCGGACGAAAGACTCACCTCTTACCTGGAAAGGCGGAGGCGCAAGAGGCTCTCTGCCCTTGAGAAGAAGAAGCTGGACACCCAGATCAAACGGACTAAGACAATCATCCGGGACCTCACCAGGAAATTGCGCTTCAAACAAAAAGCCATAGACCTGTTCTGTGACGCGGTCGTGGACATCTACAACAAAGTCTGCGACTCCAAGAGGCGGATCGCTAATCTGCAAGCGAAGAGGAAGAAAGCGTCCATCCAGGAGGAAATCAAAAACGAGAAGATGAAGCTGGCTCGCATTGAGGCTTCGGTAGGAGCGAGCCTTGACGAGTTCTGCAACGAGGTCCTGGAACTACAGAAGTGGATGGACGAGGCGCGGGCTGCGAAAGGCGAAATGGTCGAAGCCAACCTGCGTTTGGTGATCAGCATCGCCAAAAAGTACACCAACAGAGGCTTGTCTTTCCTGGACCTGATTCAGGAAGGGAACATGGGGCTGATGAAGGCGGTGGAGAAGTTCGAGTACCGCCGAGGATACAAGTTCAGCACGTATGCCACGTGGTGGATTCGCCAGGCTATCACTCGCTCTATCGCGGACCAGGCCAGGACGATCCGTATCCCCGTTCACATGATCGAGACAATCAACAAACTGGTGCGGGCATCGAAGAAGCTCGTTCAGGAGCAGGGCCGTGAACCGACTCCGGATGATCTCGCGGAGGAGATGAACCTGCCTTCGGAGAAGGTTCGGGGGATTCTCAAGATCGCCCAGCACCCCATTTCTTTGCAGACGCCAATCGGAGACAGCGACGATAGTCATTTCGGGGACTTCATCGAGGACAAAGGAGCTGAATCTCCGGCGGCGGCTACCGGGTACAGTCTTCTGAAGGAGAAGATTCAGGAGGTTTTGTCCACGCTGACGGCCCGGGAAAAGCGCGTGCTGTCGCTCCGCTTTGGGTTGGATGATGGCTGTCAGCGAACGCTCGAAGAAGTGGGGAACGAGTTCAACGTCACACGCGAGCGTGTCCGACAGATCGAAGCCAAAGCGCTCCGAAAAATGCGCCATCCCACCCGCGCCGCCAAGCTGGAGGGCTTTCTGGAGTCCTACGTAAGCGGGGCAACGCAGCATGGCCGTAGCATTGGCTCCGCGGACTAACGGGGCGGTGAACTCCCAGCCCAGAGTTGGATTGACCTGCTCGTCCACGGAAGGGACCGGTCCGGTGGATTGCCGGGGCTGGCCAACGGAACGTGTGCATGCCTATCGAGCAGGCTCTGGGGCTTCAGGCCCGGGATCGTTCAATCCACCTTCCCTGAAGAAGCATTCCAGTTCTGCAACAAGGGGGGCGCTGCGGTAGATGAGTCGAGCGGTCTCGATGGCTTGCTTCCCTGAGGGATCGAGTCGCCGGACCTTCCGCAGTTCCTTCTCGCTTTTCCGCTGCTGGCCAGCTTCTGCCAGATAGTAGGCGTAGACCAGCCGGTGGAAAGGACTGGCGGGCGAACGAGTGACGGCTTCGCGGAAGCCTTCGAGAATGTCCTGCCAGTCTACGCTGTCCTCATCCTTCATTTTAACGAGCTTTGTTCTGGCGATGTCGTGGGCGAGCCTCGGAGCGAGGCCGTGAAGAACGCGGTCAGCGATGGCGTATTCCTCGAGGGCATCGTCAAATCGCCCGAGCCGGAAGTAGATTCGAGCGAGATAGGTGTGGAGATTGTGGTTGGATTGGTCCCACCAAATGGCCTTCTTCACTTCACTAATCGCATTCTCGTAATCCCGGAAAGTCGGTGGCCGATCTGTCTGCTGGACAATGGAATGGGCAACAGCAAAGTGTGAGCCTGCATTCATGGTTTTCGCCGAGAAAAATACGCCGCAGCCACAAAAGGCTGCCAGGGCTATGGTGCCAAGCGTGGCCCACTGCTTGGTGAGCTGCACGCGGCGTCCCTTATCCGCAGCGGCGTTTCTGACCATCAGCCCGACAAAGAGCCAGACAGTCATGGCGACTCCGGGGACGTAGAGGTCGAAATCGGCCACGCTATGCATGAGAAAACACACAATGCCGATGAAGGCGGAGAGGACGACTGCTGATCGAAATCCAAAACGCTCTTCCTGTCTCAAATGCTTCCGCACGAATGGCAGCGCGGTAGCAAAGCTGAATATCCACACTCCCGCAAACAAGATGAAACCCAGGATGCCGGTCTCGACGAGAATTTGGAGATAATTGTTGTGGACGCTGCGCGCCTCGTTCGTGCCCGGCAGACGGTACTGCGGGTAAAGCAAACCGAATGAGTTAAATCCGCTGCCAATGATGGGGCTTCTGGGAATCATTCGGCAGCTCGCCTCCCACCAGTTCATTCTCTCTGCAAACGTATAGCGGCCCTTCTCGATGATGAGCTTCCGACCAATGGGAGTGATGAGGATCGCGGAAGCCACAAGTAAAACAGCGATTAGACCCGCCAGAAGGATCTTGGGTTTCAGGCCCAGTTTTCTTCGTCCCGCGATAACTGAGGCAACCGCTATCAGGAAGAATGTTAAATACCCTGCTTTTGACTGGGTGAGCACAAAGGAAAGGAGGCAGGGCAAGGGCAGGGCAATCAGATAAGCGATTCCCTTGTGGAGGTTGCCCTTCTTGAACCATTCCTTGTGAAGCACGGCAAAGAACAGGGTCAGGGGAAAGGCGACAAGAAGAAATCCTGCAAAGGAGTTGGGGTAGACGAAAACTGAGTAGACTCTGCCACGGGCGAGCCTTGCCAGGTAGGCGTCCTGGAACTCAGGAGCAATCCGCTCCCGGACATCCTGGACCATTTCCTCAAAGCCCAGTGCAAATTGATATAAACCCAGTAGCGTGACGATGGATGTCGAAATCAGGAAGTATTTGATCAATCTCCTCTGCTGAGCGGGGGTATCAACAGCGTGGACGATGACGAAATAGAGGAGGGCGTAGCTGACAAACTGTTTCAGAACAACCATGCTGGAGTGAACGACCGGGGAAAGAAGGGTCGCTATCAGGCCGACGAGGAGGAACAGCCACATCATCAGGTCAACTTTCCCTGCTCGGAAAATGAAGCGTCGCTGCGAAACGCTTTTTATCCCCCACAGGAAGAAGACCAGGAGGATGAGAATCTGGGCGATCTCCTCCGGCCAGGGTGAGGAGAGGACATTGGCGATGATGCTCAGGGCGGAGCGCAGCTTGAACGAGAAGAGCGCCTCAAAGAAGTCGGCCGTGTTCTGGCCGATTCTGGCTATATCTTCCGCTATGAGGGGGGCACCGACATCGAGATTGGGCAGACCGAACTTGAGCGGGATAAGAAAGGCGAGGAGAACCAACAGAATAGCGATTATGCGGTCGTAAAGCTGTTTGTCCTGCGATGTGGGACTTGGCGCGGGACGCTCTTTGCGTTTCAAAAGGATGATACCTTACTTCTCCCCGTCGAGGACGGGGGCGGAATCTTCAGCATGTGAGTCGAGAAAACAGTTGATAACGGAGAGCGAAGCCAGGGCGGCTGTTTCGGTCCGCAGGATATTCCCCCCGAGGGATGCGAGTCGCATTCCTGTGTTTCGGGCTGTCTCGATTTCTTGCGGGCTGAAGCCTCCTTCAGGCCCGATGTAAACCCTGATTTCTTTATGTGAAGGCGCTATGTCCGCCAAAACATCCTGAAGGGGCAGCGAGCTACCGCTCGAGCAAGCGAGGATCGGGAACGCGGATTCCGGTATATCCTGCACGGCATCCGAAAAATCGACAGGCCAGTTGAGCTGAGGCAAAGTTGAGCGGCGGCATTGCTTGGCTGCTGCAACGGTGATTCGCCTCCAGCGGTCCAGTTTGGCGGGGATGTTGTGATCTTCGAGTTTTACCACCGTCCTTTCGGTCAGAAGCGGAGTGATGCTGTCGGCGCCCAGCTCGGTCGCCTCCTCAACGATGAGGTCGAACTTCCTGCCTTTGGGGACGGCGGCGTAAAGTGCAACGGCAGGGCGGCCTGCTTTGTCGTGGACCTCTTTTCGATGAACCCTCGCCACGACGAGATCGCGTCCGATCCGCAGGATTCTGGCGGCACACTCGGTTCCCTCGCCGTCGAAGACGACAATATCATCGCCCGGCTTCTTCCTGAGAACCGACACCAGGTGATGGGCCTGATCCCCCTTGATGACTGCGCGGTCTCCGTAAATCTCTCCGGGGGGAACGTAGACTCTCCGCTCTGCCATGACGTTTCTCCGAGCAGCGATCAGTTTTCGGACAGGATAACAGGATCAGCAGGATAATTGCAGGGAGGCTACCAGCGCGAGGTTGTGGCAAAGAATCCTGTCTATCCTGTAATGCTGTCAGCCTCTTCCCTTTTCGTGGCGCTGAAGAATTCGTCTCGGGCGTTAGAAACCCGCCGCAGCGGGGCTGGGCTACTTCTTGCGCAGCTTCTTGACCCTGGAGATGAAGGAGGCTCTCCGCGGGTATTGCTTGTCGCCGGATTCCCTGGACAATTCCTCCAGCAAATGGCGCTGGTGTTTACTCAATTTCTGAGGTGTTTCGACGATCACTCTCACATGCTGATCGCCTCGGCCATAACCTCTTCTATTCGCGATCCCCTTTCCCCTGAGGCGAAAGATCTGCCCGCTCATTGTGCCGGGCGGGATTTTCACGCGTGCCTTTCCATCGAGGGTCGGCACCTCGATTTCTCCTCCGAGGGCAGCGGTGCTGAAGGTGATGGGGACTTCGCACAGAATCTCGTCGCCATGCCTGTCGAAGACCGGATGGGGCTCAACGTCTATGACGACGTAGAGGTTCCCTGGCGGGCCGCCGCGCTCACCTGCCTCTCCCTCACCTTGAATACGCAACGTGTCCCCCTGCTCAATGCCGGCGGCGATGGTGATGGAAATGGTTCTTCGCTTTCGTATCCTGCCGGTGCCTGCGCATTCAGGGCAGGGCTGGGAAACAATGGAGCCCATTCCGTGGCAAAGATTGCACGTTCTCTGGATGCTGAAGAATCCCTGGACACTCCGGATCTGGCCGGACCCGCCGCATTGAGGGCACGTTCTTCTTGTGGTGCCCGGGGCGGCGCCGGAACCATCGCAGGTCTCGCAAATATCCGTCTTCGGGATGGTGATCTTCTTCTTCGTGCCGAAGGCGGCTTCGTCGAACGTGATGGTCATGTCATATCGCAGGTCGGAGCCTCGCGCGCCCCTTGCCCGAGACCTCCGGCCGAAGACATCGCCGAAAAACGAGTCAAACATGCCGCCGCCGAAGGCCCCCGTGAAGGTCCGCAAGGCCTCCTCGAGATCGACTGCGCCGAAGCCACGAAAGCCCGCTCCAACGCCCTCCAGACCGGCATGCCCGAACTGGTCGTAGGTCTGCCGTTTCTTCAAATCGGAGAGAACCTCGTACGCCTCCGACACTTCCTTGAAGCTCTCCTCGGCCTCCTTGTCGCCGGGGTTTTTGTCAGGGTGATACTTCATCGCCAGCTTCCGGTAGGACTTCTTGATGTCCTCCGCGCTGGCGTCCTTCGCCACTCCCAGAACTTCGTAATAATCTTGTTTCTGTTTAGCCACTGCTAACTCCGTTTAGGGCCCGACGGGATCGGTTGCGGCTCGCGCGATTGTGGCTCCACCTATGCGGCGGTACCCCGCGAAATACTGGCCGGTCGACCTTTCGTCCGCAAAGGTCTTTTTGTTTTCTTTGGGTTCGTGCATTTGATCGCCGCCCTCTCTTGGAACCCGCCGGCACCTTTCTTGCCACCGTGCAGGCAGACACCCGGAAGGATCCGAGGTCATATGGCCCATTTGCTGCGGATGCCTTGGTCGGTGCTGAACAAACGGCGGAACCTCGGGTCTTCGATGCAGCGGAGTAGAATCGCACGGACTAAATCCTCGAAATCAACGTACTCCCTGATGTCGGCAGGCTCCGCCTTCCTGATCTCTTGACCATGAGCCACAGCACACCGATACTCGTGATACAAGTTTCTCAGCCTTTGTTCCGACCAGCCGCTGATCCCGATCTCGTCTGCAAGCGCTGCGACCCGGCCAGCGAACTGCGCCGTGGATTTGTACGGATCCGTGTGAACCAGCGCCTCCATCGCAGCACTCAGATCCAGCCATCGCAAGTCGGTGTAATACTCATAGAAGACGTAGTCAAACCGCCACAGCGCCCGGCAGACTCGCTCCGGAAACTTCTGCCTGGTGTCTTTGGGAAGTAGTTCTTTGATCCTCTGAGCTTCCTCATTTTTCAGATACCAACGCCGCTCACGCGCACAGAAGGCATATGCCATACGTCCGTGGACAGGACCGGGCACAATCTCTTTAACCTGACGATCCGTGGAAAGCCAAACACGTCCGGAATAGCGGACACCAACGGGTATTGGATGCACAAGGCGTGATAGGGCAAGCACCTTGTATATCGCCCGGTCCGGATCCCATTCCCGCTTGTCTGAGTTTGGCGGGCTTCTACGCACTATAGAGATTCTCTGCCCATATTGGCGCCTGGGGGGAGGATAACCGAAGCCGCGAATCTCGCAGACTTCAAACAGCTCCTGCGCAAGATGGGAAGGCAAGGGCTTAAAACCGCGAGTTTCGCAAGCGTCCATGAGTTTTTCAGCAACATCAGGGTCCAAACGCTCGAAGGCGACGACGCCGTCGAGGTCAAGATTCTCCGGCGTTACGTTGTCCTGAGTCTCGGGTGGACTCTCAGCGTAACCGCACGTGGTGATGACAAGCGCATCCAACACCTCTGACATACTAAGCTTCACCTCCCGTGGCGTTCCCCTTTCGTACTGCAGCGGAGGAATTCTCCCCCGCGGTCGGCCGGTCGTGCCGCGGCACAGGGGTGCACGGGCTCCTCAAAACCGTCATTCTTCTTTGTCTTTATCCTCGTCAACTACTTCGTAATCGGCGTCAACGATGTCCTCTTCTTCTTTCGGCGGCTCCTTCTCCTCCTTCTTCTCGCCCGCCTCGGATGGGCCGCCGCCCGCGGCCGCTTGCTGGGCTGCCTGCTGAGCGGCTTGCTGCTCGGCGGCCTGCTTGTACATCATCTCGGCGATCTTGTGGGAGGCTTGCTGGAGCTCCTCCATTCCCTTTTTCATGTCCTCGACGGCGTTGGCTTCTATCGCTTTCTTGAGTTTTTCGATAGCGCCTTCGACCTTCGCCTTCTCGGCGGCGTCAATCTTATCACCGTGCTCCTTGAGCATTTTCTCGACGCTGTAGATCGCCATATCCGCTTGATTGCGGACCTCCGCTTCCTCTCTTTTCTTCTTATCCTCGCCGGCGTGGGCTTCGGCGTCCTTGACCATGCGCTGGATGTCCTCGTCACTCAAGCCGCTGGAGGACTCGATGCGAATCTTCTGCTCCTTTCCGGTGCCGAGGTCCTTGGCGGAAACGTGCACGATGCCGTTGGCGTCTATGTCGAAGGTCACCTCGATTTGCGGCATGCCTCGCGGAGCCGGCGGTATTCCAACAAGGTCGAACCGCCCGAGCGTCCTATTGTACGCGGCCATCTCTCGCTCGCCCTGGAGGACATGGATGCTGACCGCAGGCTGACTGTCTTCGGCGGTCGAGAAAATCTGGCTCTTTCGGGTGGGGATGGTGGTGTTCTTCTCGATGAGCTTCGTGAACACAGCACCCAGCGTCTCAATGCCGAGCGATAGGGGCGTCACGTCAAGGAGAAGCACGTCCTTGACCTCCCCTTTCAACACGCCGCCCTGAATCGCCGCGCCAATGGCGACGACCTCATCGGGGTTGACTCCTCTGTGAGGCTCTCTTCCGAACAGGTCCTTCACGAGCTGCTGAACGGCGGGCATTCGGGTCTCACCGCCGACCAGGATGACCTCATCAATGTCCTCTGCCTTGAGGCCAGCATCCTTCAACGCCTGGATGCACGGACCTCTCGTCTTCTCGACAAGGTCCGCCACAAGCTGTTCGAGCTTGGCCCGCGTGAGGTTGATGACGAGGTGAAGCGGCGAGCCGGAGCTATCCATGGACACGAACGGCAGGTTGATCTCCGTTTGCTGTGCGCTGGAAAGTTCGCACTTCGCTTTCTCCGCGGCTTCCTTGAGCCTTTGAAGCGTCCGTTTGTCTTTACTGAGGTCAATGCCGTGCTGTTTCTTGAATTCAGCAACAAGCCAGTCAATGATCTTCTGGTCGAAGTCGTCGCCTCCCAGATGGGTATTGCCGGTGGTGGACTTGACCTCGAACACGCCTTCGCCGATCTCCAGAATGGAGATGTCGAAGGTCCCTCCCCCGAGGTCGAAGACGGCGATTTTCTCGTCCTTTTTCTTGTCCAGCCCGTAGGCCAGGGAAGCAGCCGTCGGCTCGTTGATGATCCGCAGGACGTTAAGACCAGCGATTCTGCCAGCGTCTTTGGTCGCCTGGCGCTGACTATCGTTGAAATAAGCGGGAACGGTTACCACGGCGTCGGTGACCTTCTCGCCGAGGTAGTCCTCCGCGGTCTGCTTCATTTTCTGAAGGATCATGGCCGAGATTTCCGGCGGATTGTATTCCTTTCCACCCGCCGACACGACCACGTCGCTGTCTTTACCCTGACTCACTTTGTAGGGCACAAGTTTGATTTCCTCGGATACCTCGGCGTACCTCCGCCCCATGAACCTCTTGATGGAGAAGACGGTGTTCTCGGGGTTCATGATGGCCTGGTTCTTGGCGGCGACGCCCAAAAGACGCTCTCCCGTCTTGGTGAAAGAGACGACAGACGGCGTAGTTCGGGATCCCTCCGCGTTGGTGATGACTTTCGGCTCGCCGCCCTCCATCACGGCGACGCACGAGTTCGTGGTGCCGAGGTCTATTCCAATTACCTTACTCATTTCCTTCTCCCTCCTCTGGTCTATCTTGAGACGATTCGGTCTCGGTGTTTTCGTTACGCTTTTCCTTTTCTTCTTCATCAGGAGAAGAAGCCTCGCTCTTCTCAGTAGCGCCTATGGCAACCTTCACCGCAGCAGGTTGAAGTACGCGGTCGTTGAGCGCATATCCCGTGTGGAGCACTTCTAAGACGTGCCCTTCCGGGTGTTCGTCCGTCACGACTTTCTCGACGACCTCATGCTTATAGGGATCGAACGGCGCCTCGATGGGGCAGATTTCTTCGACCCCGTGATCCTTCAGAACTTTCTTCAGTTGCCTGAGAGTAAGCTCGACTCCTTCAACGAAAGCCTTTACCTGAGGAACTTTCTCGGCGGCGGCCAGGGCCCTCTCAAAATTGCTCAGGATCGGCACCAGGTCGCACACCAGGGCTTCCGTGGCGTAGTTGATCAAATCGAGTTTCTCCTTCTCTTTCCTCTTGCGGAAGTTCTCGAAATCAGCCTGGAGGCGAAGAAGGTGATCGAGCCGCTCATCGGCAAGAGCGCCCTTTTCCCTCAGCTCCTCCAGTTCTTTCTCCGAGATTCGCACTTCTTTCGGCTTCTTTGCTTCTTTTTTCGCAGCGGTTTCCTTCGCCTCTTTTCCCGAGCAGGTCTCCTTTTTCTCGGAGACATCCGCACGTTCTCTGGCTTTTCTCTTTTCCTTCTTTGCCATTAACAGATAACCTCCAGGTCTCTTTCCTATACTTCGGCCGACATCGAAGGCCGCACCATAAGTCCCATCAGCTTCTCGCCCCGCGCCGTCGCGCTCTGAGGGCCATTGCGAAGGGCTGGTCTGAGTCGAAAGCGATCTTCGCCCGGCCGAGAATCTCGGAAAGCCGCCTGCTGAGGAAGATCGCCGCGTGCTCCACCAGCGGGATGTCTTTCGAATACCGAAGCCTCACCGAGCCGATCACCCCTAACGCGCCGACGGTCACGCCATTCACCTTATACGAAGACGCCACTAAGCTCATGGCGCCAGGCCCTTCCTGACCGGGCTGAATTTCCTCACCGACAAGGACGGTCACGCCATCCTTCTTCTGGCACGAGGCGAGCACGTCAATTAGCGTTGTCTTATCCTCGAAAAAGCGGACCACGGAGCAAGCCGCGTCCGGATTGCGCATCTCTTTTTTCTCGAAAACCTTCGAGAAGCCTTCGAGGTAGAGTTCTCGTTTCCCGCTGGTCCCTCCACTGATCAAGTATTTCAGAACAACTTCGTTATAAAGCCTATCGCCAGCGATCCTTTCCATTTCGTCCCAGTAGCTCTCCACAAAAGCCTGTGTCAAATCCGAACCCCTCAGCTTGGCGTTGAGGTACTCCTCGATCCTCTTGAGGTTGAAATAGCCGAGCTTCTGGCCGAGGTGGATGCTATTACTGGTCACGATCCCCAGGTCGGAGACCACTACCGCCAGAATCCTGCCCGGGTCCACCTCGACGAGCCTAATTTCGCGGATAATGTCGTTCACAAAGCTTGGAGAGAGAACAACGCCTGCCTCCTCGGAAACCTCAGACAGCAAAGCGCAGCAGCGCTCCAGGAGACCTCCGACACTGCTTTCCTCCTCGGCGAAAAGGTCGTAATCGCTCTCCACTCTCAACCAGAAGTCGCGCGCGGGGGCTTCATCAACAGCGAGCGATTCGACAAACGCCCTGAACCCTTTCTGCGTCGGTATTCTCCCCGCGGACGTGTGCGGCTGAACCGTCAAGCCGAGCTTATCGAGCTGCGCCATGACATTCCGAACCGTGGCCGGGCTGAGATCGAGCCGAGACCTCGCCACAACGCGAGATGATGGCACGGGAGCACCGGTCGAAATATAGGTGCTGACCAGTGCGTTGAGAATTCTGCTTCTCCTTCGCTCGGCGGCGCTTTTGTCAAGAACTCTCATCTTCAGCTTTTCCTATCTTTTGCGAGCCGATTGCTGGCATCAGGCAGTCGAATTGTCCTGTGTCCCGCCATCTTTTTTGCCTGACCTTACTTTGACAGTCTCCATCGTAGACTGCCAGAAATCACTCATAATTTACCATTCTTTCGTGAATTGTCAACAACAAAGTTTCGGACGAGGTTCCCATTTTGTTTTATTTCTGGCAGTCGGAGACGTGGAGTGATAGTTTTGAGCGCGATTGCGAGTAAATTGGCGGAGGCGCGGAACATTAAGAGACTGGCTCTCAGTGTCATGGAGAGGAAATTCTGTAGAATCGTCGCGTGGACAGATTGGCGGTAGGATCAATCCAAGAGGAAAATTCGCCCTGAGTAGGGATGTTGGAGCCGGCCAGAGTCCAGGTGACTAAATCCGGCGAGAGGTAAACGGAGTAGGTTTTGTCCGGCAACTTCTGGCTGTTCCAGGTGAGCTTCAAATGCCCTGATTCTGCGGTCGGGTCAACCGCCGCTATCTCGAATCGCCGCGCCCCATACTCATACGCGCCCATGTCCACCCGCCATTCGTCTCTTCCGCGATATATGCGGAAACGTCCTGCTTTGTCCTGGTCCGGCAGATACTCCGCCGCGTTATTCCCCGCGTCAATGCAGGGGGAGTCCTCCGAAGGCGACAAGTCAGTGATGACGGCGCCGGGCAAGCCGGGCACGTTTCCATAAAGCAAGATTTCGTTTTCAGAGTTTCCGGCAATCAAGTAGGTCTCCCAGTAGTTGCGTGTGGCGAACATGTGCTTGAAGTCATCTTGCCCGCCGACAGGCGAATAGCATAGGACGGAGGTCACTCCCCGCCGGCTGTCGTAGGAGCCGCAGGACCGGATCCCGCAGGTAGCGCGGACACGAAAGTCCGGCGCCCCTTCAACGTTGCCCGCCCCTTGCTGGGCATACCTCAGATCGGGGACCAGCGAGTACGTCACCCGGCCGCCGAGAACGACGATTCGTTCCCAAGAAAAGACGCAGTTTGTGATGTTCTCGTAGGTCCCAAAGTCCTCGGCGGGATAGCCCACTTCGATCGGCACGGACCATTTCTCGCCCTCTTGGTACAGGAAAGTGCAGTTCACGATGTTGGCGTCCGCCTCCCAGTAGACCCCCGCAGAGTATCCCTCGGCCGCGCAGTTACCTCCGATGACGCAGTTGGTGATTGCTCCGGGAGGCCCGCCTGCGTAATAAACTCCCGTTCCCCACCTTTCTCTTATCAAGCCACCTTCCACTCTATTGTTCAGGATAACACATTGGTCAACTGCCGTGGCCTCAGCGCAGAAGATTCCTCCACCGTCGCCCGCCGATTGGTTGTCCACAATGATACAGTCCCGTATCTCGCCGAGGCAGTAGCAGAAGATGCCGCCGCCTCGGCCCTCCGAGGCTGTGTTTCCGACAATCTCACACCCAACTATCCGGCACACTTTCCCGGCGCACCCCAGAAAAATCCCCCCACCGTCTTCCCGCGCGACGTTGTTAGTAATCACACAATTCTCGATCACCACCTCGGATTCAACGGCGTAAATCCCCCCTCCAGCCCCTCGCTCCCAGTCATCAGCCCGGTTCCCGGTGATCTGACAATCGCGGATCACCACACTGGTGCTGCCCTCGATATAGATGCCGCCGCCTCGCCTTGACATGTCCCCGCCGGTGATCGTTAGGCCTTCGATCCGCGTGGAAACGAGGTTCACGCAAGTCACAATGGGGCCATGACTGGAGTCAATAATCGTAAGACCCTGGCCCGACCCGCTCACGGTCACACAGCTTTTGAGTGTGATGCTTTCCCTGAAAACCCCGGGGCCGATGAGGACGGTGTCGCCCTCGGAGGCGGCGTCAATGGCACTCTGGATGGATGAGGCGGCGGTTTCCCAGGAGGTGTAGGGCGGGACGTCCAAGCCGCTCTTGGAGACGTAGTGAGTGTCAGCGTGAGCAATTTGGCAAGCGATGCAAAAGGACAGCAAAGCGACAAGAAAACGGACGCGCGGTAGCAACGACTTCATTTCCCATTCCTCCGCTGTGCCCTTTCGTCCCATGAGCAAAGACAATGGTATCTTACCACAATAGTCCGCCACTGACCAGGCCGATTATGAACGGCCAGCTCTGGGGAACAAGGGGCCATGGGCGAGGCGGTCAAGGCATTTGAGAGGCGGTGCGGGAGAGGGGGGACGGCAAAGCATACGGGCTTGTAGCGCTGGGGTGCAGCGGTTATAATGGCAGCGGCTTGCGGCGAGGCCTGGAGCAGGCCCCAGCGGAAGACTCAGGAGGTATCGAGGCGGATCTGACAGCGTGCGGCTCGGAGGAAAGTCGCGCTTGAGGGCCGGGGCGAGTCTGGCGAAGCCTTTGAGTTCGCAATCCTGCTTGACCTTTTCGTACGCAGACAGCGTGGTTGGCTTTGCGCAGCGGGGCCGGGGCGTAGAGATCTCTGCGGCGGGATTCTCGATGAACTCGGTGCCCACGGACAGGGCTAAGCCGCAGGGGGCGACCAGCTTGGCCTCCAGGAGGGGATGCAGATAAAGAGTGGTGCTGCCCCGCAGGGACGGAGGGGCAGAAGGAGTGGCACGGGCGTCCCGCCCGTGGAGCATCATGGGCAAGATGCCCATGCCACCGACCTAAACAGCGGAGGGGACGCGGGAAGGGAAGAGGGGGAACGCAAAGGCGCGGACGCGCAGAGGGCGCGGGAGGGGAGGTTTGAGACATGGCATGGCTGGCGGCTGCGGGCTTTTCACTTCCGTCCGGACTGGGGAATTTATTAGTTGCGGTATGGCGATTTATTTACCTGGTTGCCATTTGGTCGGATCAATTTTCACTCCGGCAGCACTGAGCTTTCTTACGGGATCAGCGTAGAAAACGTCCTCCAGGTAATTCCCCTTGATATCCGTCAATTTCGCGGAGAGGCGACAAGGCTCTCCTGGCCTGAAGACTTTCAAAAAAAGCAGGTTCTCTCCCGGCTGAAGCTCGAGATCAACACCTTCCTCCTTTCCACTCTCGCCTCCGGCTTCCAAAGCTGAACCGACAAGCGCGTTGTTCAGCCAGACTTCCACCCGATCTGTCGCCGAAACACCCAGACGAGCTGGTAGAGGCTTGTTCGTCCGCAGGACAGGGAAGCAGGCTGCGTAAATGACAGAGTCGCTCGGTTCGTAAAGTGAGGCGAGGTCGAGAAAATTGTCGTCGGGATCAACCATGTCCACCTGCCAGGCGATCTCTCCTGTGCTTGCCAGCCAGGTCAGACCCAGATGAAGAACTTTCTCCGGGTGGAAGGGGTTTTCGGGGTTGGCATCCTCGTCCTGGGTGAAGGGCCCCACGCAGAGCCAGATTTTCACAAAACCCGCCTCCTTCTTCATTGCCGCAATCTCGCTGGCCAACAGCTCCTTGAGGCGGGGACGGTCCTCCAGAGTGCGGTAACGCCCCTCGTAAAGGCGGAGAAGCTCAGTTTGAAACAGGTTGAGCCTCTTATTCGTGAGGGCGCCCTCAGTGGGATCGCCCCTTGGGTGATACGTGTCGTTATACCAGCAGTCAATGAAAAAAGAATTGAGGTACGACTTCACGGGCATCCGTCCCGTTCGTATGGCGAAAAACCTCAGCCGGAACGTCTTGTTCAGTATGTCCCATATCCGCTGTGTTTCCCCGGCATCGTTCGCCGACTCCAGAAGTTCTTCCAACAGATCTATCGCCAAGCCGAGTTCTCCGGCGCGAATCATGCCCACCGCTCGACGGAACTCACGAGACCTTTCCGGCTCCCGTACATCCTCCACAAAACGCATGCGGTGGAGGGGATCGCCGATGTAGATTTGTTTCCAGGGAAATGTGAACTTGGCGGGCAACAGCTCTTTCCCCAGAAACGCCTTGCTGAGAGGCTCTCCTCTGATCGCCGCCTGCGCCACGGTGCTCGAGGCATTAAACGATTGGCCGAAAGGTTCTGAGATCGCGCCGAGATAGATGTAGGCGCCTTTGCGAAGCCAACTCCCGGCGATGGTGTTCTCGTCGTACGGGTTGAGCGCGGAATAGCTGTGGGCAAAATAGACGATAGCTGGCACGCTTTCCGGGATGTCAGAGACTTTGCCATCCCCCCATTCTCTCGATCCCCCCGCGGAATTCACGTGAACGAGCCCGTACCTATTGAGGTTTCCGACGAGCTCTTGCCACTTTGTCAGGGACGATTCGCTCTTCCTGACCAATACGGAGGGGATTTTGGTCTGCATCACCCACCAGCCTTCCTGACAACGAAGTCCCCATTTCTCCGGCCAGCGATCGAAGTAAAGCGCGTTGCCTGTATCGAGGAAGATGCTACACATGGCCTGGTAAAGTGACATCCCTTCTTCCGCCTCGAGCAACCTGCCCACATAGGCGTAGTATTTCCCGCGAGGCTCTTCCCCCTTGTTCTTCTTCCGTTTTGAGGAAGGCGCCGAGCCGTCCGGGGACAACCTGTTGATCGCGTCATCGAGGCAAAACCGTTCCTTTGCGCCCGTCTTGAAATCTGATTTTGTATATGCGAACGGCACATCGAGCGCCAGAGTAATGTAGTCTAAGTCCTCGCCGAGACTCTTGTACGAATAGCCCCAGCGCTCAACGGCTTTGATGACATCCTTCCTGATCTCCTCTTTTTGCTCGAAGGTCGTGTTGCTGTTGGGCTTCAGCTTTCGGACGGAGGAGGGAAGAGGCAGAAAGTCGAGAATCTGACGGTGAGCCGCAGCGAGAGCAAGCGCTGCGGGGAGCTGCCTGGCATCGCGGCTCGTGAAAACGATGCCGGCCGGCTTGGAGCCGGACTTGTTCAGACGTTCCTTGAAGCGTTTCTCGGACAGACCCTTGCGGAGGCTTTGAATCGTTTCCTTGCCCCATGCAGCGCATACCGCACCCCGGAGGAGATCGTCGTCAATACGCCCCGGGTTTACAGCCCTGGTTTTCAGGAGCTTACTCGGCTTGTAGGCCCGAACGAACTTCTCGAAATACTTGTCTCGCTTCAAAAAAATGGGGAAGCGCTCGCGTCCGTTCCATCTGCTAAGGTAATAGACAAACGTCGGAAGGTCCGGCACAAGGTAGACGGCCTTTTCAGCCTTGCCGCTACGCGTCGGGGCACGGACCGCTCCGCTCACGCTCGCCACCGGTGCAAGAGCGAGGAAACCGGTTGCGAGGGCAAGAACAATGATTTTATGCTTGAACATGCGTCCCATAGGCCTTTCCGTGAAGATGAATAATGTTACGGTCCACCGTATCGGGCGACTTGACCCAGTGCCGAGCTTCCTGTACATTATACACAAGTGAGACGAGTCTTTCAGAGCCTAAAAAAAGGGTGACCGGGAAATGTGCTAATTTCTGGCTGTCTCCGTCACGGCTCACCGTCCAGGATCAGAGGAAAAGACAATGCCCAGGCTTTTCGGAAAAGATTATTCCAGGAGAGAGCTTGCCCGAAGGATAGGCAACCTGTCCCAAATCGGCGGGACAAGGCTCTACGAGCTGAGCGATGGCCCCGAAAAGGGGGTGCGGGCGGTTGACTTCAGAACGGGGACAGGCTTAGAATTCACCGCTCTGCCTGACCGGGGCCTGGACATATCCGCGGCGAGTCACTGCGGAATGTCGCTGGTCTGGAGGTCTCCGGTCGGGGAGATTGCACCCACCTTCTACGAGCCGGAGGGCCTCGGCTGGTTGAGGACGTTTCACGGCGGCCTCTTGACGACCTGCGGCCTAACGCATGCGGGCGCTCCCTGCCAGGATGGGGACGAAAGCCTGGGCCTCCATGGAAGGTACTCGACCATCCCCGCACGCGATGTGTGCGTGGACGCGAACTGGCGGGACGACGAGTACACCATGTGGGTCAAGGGAATCGTCAAGCAGGCTGTTCTCTTCGGTGAAAATCTGACCCTCACCCGGAAGATTTCCGCAAAACTCGGCGAGTCGCGTCTGACAGTGGAAGACCTCGTCGAAAACACCGGCTACGAGAAATGTCCGTTTTTGATCCTCTACCACATCAACACAGGTTTTCCCCTTGTGGATGCGGGCAGCCAGTTGGTGGCCACGTCTGTATCGGTGACAGCCAGAGATGAGGAGGCGGAAAAAAGGAAGGATGAGTACAACGTCATGTCTGATCCGGTTCGCGGGTACAAAGAGAAATGCTACTTCCACGATATGAAGGCTGACTCGGAAGGATATGCATATAGCGCTCTCATCAACGAGAGTCTGGGACTCGGACTATACGTGAAGTACAGAAAACAAACCCTGCCTCATTTCGTTGAGTGGAAAATGATGGGGGAGGGAGCCTACGTAGTGGGCATAGAACCGTCGAACAACCTCTTGAGAGGTCGTGCGAGCGAAAGAGAGGCAGGGACGCTCGTGGAGCTGGAACCGGGCGAGAGAGTCAGCATGTTCCTGGAGATCGGGGTGCTGTCGGGCCCCGCTGAACTGAAAGAATACAAGAAGAAGGTAAACTCAACCCTCAAGGGTTAGTCTGTATATGTCACGCGCATATGAGCAGCGTTCAGGAAAAGAAGGCTATAGACAGCAATTGAATAGGATGATTCAAACGTTCTTGCACTGTGTGATTCTACTTTTTCTCATTACCTCCCCGATGGGAGCGGTGTCAAGCGAGAAGGCTCGGTCGCTCGAACAGGATACGATTAACGACCCAGAGGAGCTGGCGGACCTGGAGAAAGCGGCATCCCGCATACGCGAGCTGGAGTTTCAGCAGAAGGTGGACTATCAGGTGATAGATAGGTCCAGCATCCGCGAAGTGATCAATGCTCGCATAAACGAGGAGTTTCCACCCGGCAAACTTGAAAAAGTCTCAATAGCTTATGCCAAACTGGGGCTGATCGAAGAGGGGTTGAATCTCAGAGAAGCGATCCTGGGACTCTACAGCGAGCAGATCGCGGCCTTCTACGATCAGAAAAAGAGAAAACTGTATTCGATCAAGGGTCTCCCTTTCTCGAAAGCGTTCCAAAAGGTGCTGATGGTGCACGAGCTGACCCACGCACTCCAGGACCAGAACTTCGACTTGAGCACGCTTCCCCTTGAATCCAAAGACAATGACGACCGCGCCCTGGCCGCCCTCAGCCTTGTGGAAGGGGACGCCACGCTGGCTTTCACGCAATACGCCAGAGATGAGGCAAGCCTGGGGTTGAAGGACATTCTCTCAGCAACGGCCGCCAGCCAGAAAGGACTAATCGAGGCCCCGTACGTCATCCGGAAGAACCTGATGTTCCCCTATATGGAAGGCGTCAAATTCGTCACCCGGCTTTACAGCAAAGGGGGATGGGAGATGGTCAACAAGGCTTATAAAGACCAGCCGCAATCCACCGAGCAGATCATGCACCCGGACAAATACATCAAACAGCGGGACGATCCCGTTCCTATCGTCTTGCCTGACCTATCTTCCCTTGCGAAAAAAAAATGGGAATTGCTCGAGGACAACGTGCTGGGAGAACTCAACACGAAAATCCTTTTCACGCAATTTCTGGGCTCTATCCGGGCGATGAAACCGTCCAGGGGATGGGGCGGCGACAGGTTCCGCGTTTATCGTGTCGAGGGAGGAGAGGCGATGATCCTCGTCTGGGGCACAGCATGGGACACGGAGAAAGACAGAGAGGAATTCGTGTCCCGCTACCTTCAAGCGATGAAAAAGAAGTACAAAGGGAAGGAGTTCCGAACCGTCGAAAGTGGGGACAGCGCGTGTCTTATTTCAGAGGATGTGGTGATCTGGTTAGGATGGGCGGAGAAGAAAGCTCTGGTTCTGGAGGCCCCGGATCAACCGACACTACTCGCCATGATCTGGGAATTCGTTAAGGCAAGTGGCGGGCTTCAGATCACGCAAGATACGCCCTCCCCTGAGAGCGCCGAGGAGTGATTCTTTGCACGAGGTGAGCTGAGCGAGTCAAACGAAAGGATGTCCCTTATCATGCGTCTGGCAATCCTTATATCACTTTGCGTGATGGTCCTGTCCTTTTCCGTCGGGTCATTCCTCACGTATGAGAACTGGAGAACCCACCGCTACGACCAACTGATTATGGACAAGGCCGTCTGGTACCAGCTTCCTCCAGCTTTGTTGAAAGCGATCGTGGACGCCAGGGCTCATTTTAACTACTACACCATGGGTGAAAACGGGGAGGTGGGTCTCCTGCAAGTGCCGCAAGAGGGGGTTACACAATACAAGGAAGCAAAACCGCCACCCAGATCCGAGTTCGGTTACGTGTGCATGAACAAGGCCTATCCACCTCACAAGGGGATCAAACACAGCGTCGGCGGCGTCTGCAACATCTGCAAGTCGCGACTCATTCCTGAGTTGTGGTATCCGGAAACAAACATTGACATTGGCGCCTGGTATTTGGCCAAACTGAAGAAGGATATTGAGAACGCCCGTGCAGAAACGGAAGTGAATCTCAGGAAGCTGATCCCTCTGGTTGTTGCCGCCTACTGTCTCACGGAGAAAAGCGTTGAATCTGCCACAAGGGATTATCAGTCCACCCTACCGCCCAGACTTCGCAATTCTGTGAAGGACGTTCTCGACAAGTATGAGAAGTATCGGCGAAGACTTTGAGGCGGCCGCTCGCGTTCTCCCTGACGAAAGCGGAGGGGCCTTGGCCGGAAGATATTCATCCCTGGGGCCGAGAAGACCCTGCCTCTTCTCGCCACTTCCTCGTCCCTCATGAAATGACATACGCGGCGACTCGCGCAGAAGCTGCCGGCCCAAATTGCATGGGCCTCCAACGCCGTCCACTAAAACGATCAGATGATCATTGAGAGATTTCATGCTGCGTTGTTCCCGCCGCCATTATTGAACTTTCCGCCACAACTATCCGACCTGCTCCGGTTCGCATTTGTTCCCGAATTGTTTCACGTCACGTGCCTTGTCTCTCCGTTCGTTGGATATCGCGCTTGCCGACAACGATTTGACAGGCTGACCTTCGACGCACTATTGTTATTGCCGATTTGAGGGTAGAATGGACGGTACATAGCTTATGGACACACAGATTATTGTAATAAATCGCAAGAACTTCGAGGACGACGAGATTCTTCCGGCGGCGGAGGCGATCAAGGAGGGGAAGATTGTTGTGTTTCCTACGGAAACCGTTTATGGCGTGGGCTGCCGGTACGATGATGAACCGGCCAAGGAGAGAATCTTTGGCCTGAAGAAAAGGGATCACTCCAAACCGCTTGCCGTTTACTTGTTGTCGGCAGAAGAGATTCGCAATTTCGCGGTGTTACCACCGGCCGCGCAAAAATTGGCTCAGGCGTTTCTGCCCGGGCCTCTGACGCTGGTGCTTGCTGGACGAAGCGGCGGCAAGCTCGGTTTTCGTATTCCTTCGGACGAGGTGACCCGCTGCCTGCTTTCCCTGTCTGGGATGCCGCTTTCGGGAACGAGTGCCAATCTGAGTGGGGAGCAAAGTCCGGTAAACGGCGAACAGGCTATCGCCGCAATGGACGGCAGAGCGGACCTCATCATTGACACGGGACACACGGAACTGGCGTGTCCCTCGACGGTCATTGACCTTTGCAAAGATCATCCTGTGGTTCTTCGAGAAGGCGCCGTCTCCCTAAGCGAACTATCAGACGCTTTGGGTTGTGATGTGCGAAAAGCCTTTTAACCCAACCCACACTGTGTTATCGTACGTCAGCCTTTCGCCTCAGGGAGATTTCTCAGGAAGCGTCCCAGGGGCTGATTTTAGAAAATGGGGAGCGGGGCATGGGAGTGCTTGGAAAATTCTCCCGTGACGTCTGATGGATGACTTTCTATTTCTCGAATGGGTAAAGACAAGACGAAGACAGTCCTTTTTGTGTGCACGGGCAACACATGCCGGAGTCCCATGGCTGTGGGGCTTCTGAGAAAGTTGGCCGGACGGGACACGTACAGAATTCTGTCGGCAGGCACAGCCGCCACCCAGGGACTCCAGCCAAGCTCCCATGCCACAGAAGTCATGCAAGAAGAGGGCATTGACATCTGCGACCACTGCTCCCAAACCCTGGACGCGAATCTGTTGGAAGAGGCGGACGTCGTTTTGGTCATGACCGAATCGCACCGGAACCAGGTCGGGGATTGGTTCAGAAGTTACGCGAACAAGGTCCGAATCCTGCGAGAGTTCGATCCGGTACAGGACGATCACGATTACCCAAACGTGCCCGACCCAATTGGCCTGGCAAGGGACGCGTACATCAAATGCAAGGAAATGATCAAACGATCTCTGGTAAGGGCAATAAAGGAACTATGAGAATATCGCTCGCATGTGACCACGGTGGGTTTCAATTGAAAGGTGTCATCGCGAAGCTCTTAGAGTCGAAGGGGCATAAAATCACGGAGTTCGGCTCTTACACGCCTGCCCCGGTTGACTACCCCGATTACGCTTTCGTGGCTGCCGAGTCCGTCGCCAATGGGGAAAACGACCGGGCCATCCTGGTCTGCACCACGGGAATCGGAATGTCCATCGCCGCAAACAAGGTTCACGGCATCCGTGCTGCTCTTTGCTTCAACGAGGAAGTCGCCCGCACCAGCCGCACCCACAACAACGCAAACGTCCTCTGCCTGGCGGGGGACTATCTGGACCAGAAGACAGCTCTGAGAATCGTTGATGTGTGGCTCAAAGAAACCTTCCGGCGAGGTCGCCACAAAAGGAGAATGGATAAAATAGCCAGCTACGAATCCCTCAACCGCCGCTTCGAGAAGCAACGCTCGAAAGGGCGTACTTCCTCCCGTAGCCTCAACAGACCTGAACCCTCATCACCCGCACATCCCCCTGCCTGAATCCCCGGGCTCGCATAAGGGACGGTCAGGCGTCAGCCTCCGGCAGCCGATCTGGCAATACTGGTGGACTTGATGGTGTGTCTTTTCCTGGTCGGTGGAATCAGAACCTCGGTCACCCTGTCTTCCAGCAGCCGGACGCTGGCCTCGCTGAAGTAGCCGCAATCGGCACTCAGCTCCTTCGGTCTGTCGCCCGGGTTGCTTTCGATCTGTTTCACGACCCGCTTGACCTGGCTTTTGTCACGGGCCTCGTCGGTCGCCTCCGCTGCCGGAAGCCCAAACGCCACATCCTCGTGGTTGATGTGCCGCGATTATGTGGGTTCCGGCCGCTTGCACAGATCGTATCGCTGGAATCCTTGCCCGCAAGCCGGCGGCGTTACTCTTCGGCCCGCGTTGCCACTGACATAAAGCCACACCCCACAAGGGCCTTGACGCCGCACCTCGGCCATCGTACCGTTATGGCCCGATTTACATGACCTATCGCCCACCTGAGTGGAGCTTCTACAGGAAGGCACATCATGTTTGGACTACACATTGCGGATATTTCGTGTTTGATCATCTACCTTGTGGGCATCACTCTCATTGGTCTTTGGGCAGCGAGGCTGATTCGCACGATGGGTGATTTTTTCATGCCCCGGCGTTTTGGCAAGGCCATGATGACCATGCACGGGTTCGGTACGGGGACGCACTCGGATCAGGCGGTGAGTGTCGCCTCGAAGACGTTCACCAACGGGCTTTCGGGGATCTGGTATCAGTGGTTGTGGCTGTTCGCCACTCCCTTCTACTGGCTGATCGCCCCTGTCATGAGGCGTTTCCGTGCCTTAACGACCGGTGACGTCTTTGAGGCCCGCTACCACTGGAGCGTGGCCGTGCTGTTCGCGGTTGTGGGGATGTTTCAATTGATGGTCAACATTGGGGTCATGCTCAAAGGATCGGGCGCGGTGGTAGTTGCAAGCACTGGCGGTAAAGTCAGACCCGAGGTAGCAATAGCTGCCATGACCGTGCTTTTTGTGGGCTATGGGATAGCCGGTGGTCTTCCCGCAGCGATCATCACCGATTTTATTCAAGGTATCCTGACCGTCGTATTCTCTTTCATGCTTCTTCCTTTCATGCTGCACGCAGTCGGCGGAATACGGGGGATGCACGAAACAATAACTGATCCGCATATGTTCTCACTTGTCGCCCCGGCGGAAATTGGGGTCTTCTACATTGTGGTCATCGCGATCAACGCCCTTGTCGGTATCGTCACCCAGCCTCATACCATGGGGAATTGCGCGGCGGGCAGAACAGAAATGGACGGCAGGTTCGGATGGATGGCAGGGAACTTCATCAAGCGGATATGCACTATGGCATGGTGCCTCACGGGCCTCGCCGCAGTGGCCTATTTTGCCGGTAAGGACGTCGAACCCGATCAGGTTTTTGGGCTGGCGGCAAAGAGTTTTTTTCCAAAGATCCTCCCTGGCCTGCTTGGGATCTTCCTGGCATCTCTTTTGGCGTCGGTGATGAGCTCGTGTGACTCGTTCATGATCGCCTCCTCAGGGCTTTTCACGGAGAACATTTACAAGCTCTTGGTTCCAAACCGCCCGCAGGGACACTACATCTTTGTGGGGCGGATCGCATCGCTGCTGGTGGTCGTCGGTGGGGTGAGGCTTGCATTCATGTTGCCGGGTGTTGTGGAAGGGCTGGAGCTTTTCTGGAAGCTCGCCTCCATGATGGGCATCGCTTTCTGGCTGGGGCTGTTCTGGCGTCGCACAACGGTTGCGGGGGCGTGGGCCTCCACCTTGACGGCCTTGGCCGTCTGGTGGTTGACTACTCAGTCTTTTTTCATCTCCTTTATCGCGAAATGCCGTTTGTCGGATTCATTACCCTTTGTGTGGCAAGGCGACAAAGGCCCCGAAGTCTACCTGCCCTGGCAGATGATTTTCTATTTGACCGCAGGCTTGCTTGCCGGAATTTTGGTCAGCTTGTTCACAAAGCCGGTCTCCAAGGAGAAACTCGATACCTATTACGCGCTAACTCGCACTCCTGTCACGCCGGGCGAGGAAGTCCCTGCCCCTTGCACTCTGCCCAAGAATGCAGTGGTTCCTCCCCCGCGTAAGCTCTTTCCCAGAAGCAACCTTGAGATCGCGATCCCCACGCGAACCTCGATCATCGGCTTTCTCATCGCGTGGGCATGCGTGGCGGCGATCGTTGTCGTCTTCGTGCTCATCTCCAGGGCATGACCGTTGCACACGGCTGCCATTTTCCGAACGACTGATAAACGGCTCCAGTGATCTCAGCCTTCGCTTTTCACAGTCAGGAAACAGACCCGCACGGGATATATGAACGAAATCTTATGGGCGATTGAGGAAGCCCGCGATTACATTTTGAAAAGGCGCAGAGAACTCCAGGAAACATTTGAGAACGTCCGCAAAGCGGTTCCCGGGTGACCGGCAGACAACCACGCGCTTCTGTTACGTTACCCGCCTAAGAATACCTTGAACCTGCTGACCCCCTTTGCACAAGGAGGGTAGGGGGCTGAACACATGACAGATCAAGAGCTACTCCAGCGAATCATTATCAGTCCAAAGGTGATGGTCGGTAAGCCAGTTATCAAAGGAACGCGTCTGACCGTACAATACATCCTGAACTTATTGGCACACGGCGCGTCGATGGACGTAATTCTCCAGGAATATGATGGCCTGACGCGGGAGGACATCCAGGCGTGCCTTCTGTTCGCATCGCGCTCCCTCGAAGATTCAACCTTCATGCCTTCGTAACCGATGACCTTGCTGCAAGCATTTTTCCGTGGGTGCGGGCGGCCTGGAGGCAGAAGGCTTCGAGGCGGGCTTCGATGAGTTGCGGATAGGGGTTGCCATCTGTCTCGATGGAGAGAAACGCGAGCGGTCCTTTTCCGTCTATCTTCACGGCGCCGTGCCCGTCAGGCGAGAGCAGTTGTTTTCCTTCGACGGTCATCATCTCGCTGAGGATCGCTTCCGCCATGCGACTGGGCATGCAGCCAAAGGGCCCGATGGAGATCACTCCGCACGCCGTATCGAGAATTTCTCGCAGTGCCAATCCCACCGTCAGGATCGCTTCCCCTCTCAACCTCGGATGGATCAGCCGCCTGGCAAACGCGAATGTCCGTGCGACCTCCGTCATCTCGAAATGGTACAGGTTTGACTTCGCCAGGATTTGCTTGATCTCCCGCTCGTAGCGATTCTGGAACCAGCGTCGTATCGCCAGCTTCCCTCTCCTAACTCTGGTGAGCCGCCGCCCCCACATCTTCCGCTTGATCAAATAGTCCACGTACCACATCCACTCGTTGATCGGCGCCACCCTTGCCACAAAACCTCTCTCCGCCAGCCAGTCGGTCAGCCCCCGCCGGGAAAGACGGTCTCGTCGCACGTAAATCTCCCCGATGACCGCCACCTGCTTCGCTTCGTCAAGAGAGCACTTCAGCCGGACTCGCGACAGGCGAAGCGCGGCCCTTTCAAGGGCTCTGTTGATTCCCTTTGAGTCCCCTGTTCGCAGCGCGGCCAGGACATTCTCCCACACATCGCCGAACAGCCCCAATCCTTCTTCCCTGTCCACAGCAAGAACCTTCACCGCCGACCTCACGTCGTCCATCACGTCGGAGATCACGATAGCTTTCCACGCCAGGCGAGTGAACGACTGCCCAAACCCGCTGTAACTGTCCTCATTCGTAAGGGACAGAACCGCAACGTTATCAATCCTCTCTTTGCGGATCAGGTTTCTCAGGAAGACGCTGTACTGCCCGAACCGGCACGGTCCCCCGGAAGTGGGCATGAAGTAAACAACGACCTCCTCCGGCTTTTTCTCCTCCTCGAGATACCTGAGCAAGCTCCCCGTGGTCAGTTGGAGGGGCAGGCACTCCTTGCAGTTCGTGTTCGCCCGCCCGATCTTCAAGGCTGCTTCGTCAGGCTCCGGCAGCGCAACCGCCCTGATACCGAGATGGTTCATAACCGCGGCCACCGCCTGAGTGCCCAGGTCGCCCATGGACGGAAAGAGGAGACGAACGTTCGGGTGCTGAAGCGGATACCTTCTCCCATTCGTGTGCACCGTGAAGCCATTCCTGCCGTCGCTGGTGACCACCGCTGGTTGGAAAGGCTCAACTTTCTCGACGACTTTTTCTTCCTTCTCAAGCTCGCGAAACCTGCGCACCACGTCGAGGAAAGCATCCACTCGAGTGTCCAGGCCTGCATCCGCGGTGTGGTCGTCCAGCTCGAGAACCACCGACGGCTTGATCCCCATGATGTCCCGGAAATAGGTGATGATGAACGAGTCCGGCCCGCAACTGAAGTTGCTGATGAATGCCGCGAAAAGCTGCGGGTGATTCTTGACAAATCTCGCACCCTTCAAAATCATCTTGCCTCGCGCCCAGAACATCTCCGGATCGCACTCCTCGCCTTCATATGGGAGAAAATCGAAAGGAATCAGGCGGACGCCTCTCGAAGAGAATTTTCGCGGAGTCCCCATGTTCGCCTCGCCTGCAAAGGCGTTATAGGGCCGACCGAAAACGACAACCGCAAACCGCGTAAGGTCTTTTTCCACCTCCCGCAGAGCTTCTTCCCCCAATCGCTTTGCCTCGCTCCAGAAAGCACGCTGCTTCTCACAGGCAATCGTATAGGCCCTTCTTCCCTTCTGCGCGCTGAACCCCAGCCGCTTCCCTACTCGAACGAAATCCGCCTCCGCGCCCTCCAGTCCATTCTCGAAGCTCAGCACCGGCGACAGAATCTTCGTTTTGCCCAGCACCTTCCGAAAAGCCGCACGCAGATAGTACGGCTCGCCCTGGACAAACACGCAGTTCGTCCTGTGTCCTTCCGCGTTCTGAACTTCAAGCCCCAGGATATGTGGCAAGAAAATGGCATCTACGCCCTTGTCCAGGAGGTCCTGAAACAGTCCGTGGGAGATGTCCGCCGGATAACAAAAAGCCGACCCCTTGCGATCTATCCCCTCCGGCGAAACATTCTCCGCCAGCACAACCTTCATCCCCAACGCCGAGAAGAAGGTCGAATAAAGCGGGAAAAACGTGTTCGTTAAGAAAGATTTTGTTATCCCAATCCTCCGATTGCCGATTGCAGATTGCCGATTGCGGAATGGCCCGAAATCCGAAATCACCGCAGGCGCCCCATACTTCTCAAACACCAGTCTCTGCCTCGCTGACACCAGATCGAGACTGGCTGCGTCAATTTTGAGGTGATGCCGCGTGTTGTAATACCGATTGCAGGCTCCGCCGAATGGATACTTCTCGCCCGCTATCTCGACAGTAATGATCCGACACCTTCGGTCGCACTTCTCCTTCCCGCCCCGGCACTCGAAAATCCGACCATACTCCACCGTCCTCGTCGCAAGCTCCGCCAGATCAAAGCGCTGTTCCTCAAGAAGCCCGAGCTTCATCCTCCTCTTCACTTCCAGAGCCACCCCGAAAGCCCCCATCAAGCCTGGCTCCGGCGGAACAATCACCTTCTTGCCCGTCAAAGCCGCCATCGCTACAGGCACCGCGCGGTTGTAACAGACTCCCCCCTGCATGAACAGCTTCTTCCCCACCGGGCGACTACCTCGCACTCTGTTGGTGTAGTTCATGCAGATCGAATAGACCAACCCTGCGACGATGTCCTTGTGCTTGATCCCCTCCTGAGCCGCCGTCTTAATGTCGCTGTTGATAAATGCAGCACACTGATCGTTGAAGTTCGGCGGATGCTCTCCCCGCATGGCGATCTCCGCGATCTCCTCCATCTCGATACCGAGGGTCTCCTTCGCCGACTCCTCCAAAAACGACCCGGTGCCCGCGGAACAAGCCTCGTTCATGGCGTAATCGCAGGGAACGCCGTTCACCAGGTATGTGTATTTCGCGTCCTGGCCTCCGATCTCAAAGATAGTGTCCACGTCTTCGTCAAAGTAGACCGCAGCCGTCGCATGGGCGATGATTTCGTTGATGATCCCTTCCGTCAGGGCGTGCAAACCAGCAATCTGCCGTCCGGAACCCGTAACACCCAGCCCCACAATCTCGATCTTCTCGGTGATCTCTCGGCCAAGGTCCGCATAACATTCGCGCGAAGCGGCCACCGGGTTCCCGTTCGTTCTGAGATACACGGACCCCACAATGGCATCATCCGCCTCCCTCATCACAATCGCCTTCGTCGTCGTCGAGCCAACGTCCAGACCAATAACGCAGCGGTCTCCGTCGCGCACCTTGCCGCGGTCCGTCTGCTTGAACGCCACACGCTGCTCGAACTCTTTGAGCGGCTGAAGGAAGCCGAACGAAGACCCTTTCCCGGTGAAAAGCTGCTCGTAGCCCGGAAACGTTACTTCCCCTTTCTCCATCGCGCACAGCGCCGCCCCCACCGCCTCGAAATACGCCGCGCACTCCGGCACTTCAACGTGGGGGATTTCTTTCCTGAGAAAATGCGTCAGCACCGGGTTTTGCGCCACCCCGCCCACAAGCAGAATCCGCTCGTGGTCAACGTGACCCAGCAGCTCCAGAACCTTCTGCGCCATCATCTGGCACAGCCCCGCAGTGACGTTCCCCTTCGGCTCGCCAACATTCAGGGCGTGCGTGCAATCGCTCTTGCAGAAAACCGAGCATCTCCCCGTGACCTTCCTGGGAGTGGCTGTCGTCCCCAACCGCACAGCCTTCTCCACGGAAAGGTCCATTCGCCGTATCTGCTGGAGGAAAAACTCGCCCGTCCCGGACGCACACTTATTCCCCGTGTGCACGCTCATGATCTTGCCCACCTCATCGAGAGCGTACACCATAAACGTCTCTCCGCCGGCACTCACCATGGCATCGTAACGCTCACCCGGTGCGGCGACGAACCCCAAAGCCCGCTCCACCGCTTCCGGCTCCGTGATAGTAGGCAGGTTCACATAGTGACGGAACTTCCGCCCGGTCGCAACCACCGCATCCCCGACGCCCACCTCCATCTGCTTCAACGCCTCGGCAAGGACAGCTCTTGGATTCCCTTCATGGGGCTTCACCAGCGAGGACAGGACCTTTGCTCTCCCATCCTCCTGGGTCAGATCAACGACCTTAACCGTCGAAGCACCTAAACAAATGCCAATAGTTCGCATCGCTACCATTTCTTCGTGATCAGCTTATCCTGCAACAGGAAACCGCAAATGCACGCGGATTTCCCCTCACGGTGGCACGGGCGTCCCGCCCGTGAACAATCATGGGCAAGACGCCCATGCCACATTTTTTTCTTCGGCACGATTTACAGGATTTGCAGGATAATCATCCTGTCTATCCTGTCATCCTGTCCGCTCCGATTTTGGGTCATTTTACCTCCACCAGACGGTACTTCTTACTTCCCAGCCCTCTCCGTTCCAGGGCGTTCACCTGAATGTAGGGGTCCTTGCGGTGCACCTTCTCCAGAAAGTGTCTCCCCTTCATCAACTTTCGCCCTTTGGGAAGAGTTCCTTCGATGAAGTGCTTCGTTTTGATCGCTTTCAGGGAAGCCATCTCGATCGCCACAAGATCGTCCGACATCATAATCCCAATATCCGGCACCATCGCCGGAAACGAAAACCCCCAGCAGTCGCAAATATATGAGATATCCGTGAGGAAGTTGATATACAGAACATTCCCCGGCTTGAACGTCTTCAGCACCAGCTCCGTTGACAGCGCCATCGCCTCCTGAAAATCCACGTAGCCGCTCGTGTCCATCTTGATCGCTTCCTGCGGACACGCGTTCACGCAGTGCTGGCAGAACACGCAGTCGTGATATTCAATAAAGTAGCGGTTATTCTTGTCGAACTTGTTCGCACCGTACCGGCAGGCGCGAATGCACAGCTCGCAGTGGTTGCACAGCTCCTCATCCCACTCCAGCCCCCAATCAATGGCATGAATATCCATCCTCGTTTTTTGGGTGACGCATCCCATCGCTATATTCTTGCACGCCCCGCCGTAGGCGCAGTGCCCGTGTCCCTTCACGTGCGAAAGGTCCACCATAAAGTCCGCGTCGCGAATCTCCCCCGCAATTTGAATCTCCTTCAGCGACCGAAAGTTGATCCTCTTGCGGTAGAAATACCTGTCGCGGAACCCGGTAATAGAAATGATCGGCGACCCGATCGTCTCTTCCGTGTAGCCGCGTCGCTTGGCGTCACGGACAGAATGGGGCGAATCGGTCACGAAGACCTCCGCGCCAGCCTCCTTCAGCTTCGCCACTAACGTCCCCACGAAGATCGGATGAATCGTCGTCGTAACGATCTTCCACCCTAAGTGCATCTTCACCGCAACCGTCTTCCCCTCAACCATGTTCTTGAGGGGATACCTGTCCAGCATCCGTTCGAACTTCGCCGGCAGCGTCGCCGCCGCCTCGATCCTCTCCACCTCGGTGGAAGCAAAATGAACAATCGCCATACGCTTGAAATCTCCTTTGTGGCACGGGCGTCTCGCCCGTGAAGAATCATGGGCAAGATGCCCATGCTACAATTGCGCCGTCTCTGGCCCTGCGCCCGGATACCCTCTTCCCTCACATCCCCTTCTCGCTCCCTATTCTATCCGCACCGCCCCCTCCTCTCAATGCTTTTTTACCTTCCCACCCCGGACCTCTCAGACGGGCCTAAGGAAACTCGGGCCGATGGAACGGGATCAGAGAGGGATCAACCTGTGGCTGTATTTGGGCAGCAGACTTGGAAGAAGGGTTCTTTCTTCGGCGACCTCCGCGACCTCTGCGGTTAGCACTGCCCTTTAACCCACGCGCTCACTCGGCCTCGATCCTGTAGAACTTGCGCATGGACGCCCAGTTGGGATCGAGCCAGGTGGTTGAATCTCCATCCGATGGAATCCTCGTTTCCTCGTTCCATGTTTGGCGGGTGGCTCTTACCACATTTCTTCTTTAGCTTCCCCACTTGGCGATAGCGCGGACCCTCTTGTCTCTCCAGGAAGAATAGCACAACAACTCCCCAGTCGCCACCCGTCTCTTTTCGGGGTGCCGCTGCGTCTCCGTGGCATGCCAGGCGCCCCCCTTCCACCGACCCCATAGGAAGCTTTTCAGCGTCACGGAAGCCCACAACCTCGCCACTGCCGGGCTTCAGCCGGCACACATTTAGACACGGGCTTCAGTCCGTGGTAACTCATGCGCCATAGTTTCTTTCCGGAGCCGGCTTGAGCCGGGCTTCTCGATCAAAGGATTCATCCGAATTCTCCCATGCAGATACAGCCGCACCCGGATCGAGCTGGAGCGCTCCCCTGCCAGCACCCCCTGCTGCCTTCGGGAACCCGAAATCCAACACAAGCCCTGCAAGGGCGAAATAGCACAGCCCAGGGCAACGCCCTGGGTAATCAACCCGGCAAGACACGTGAGCCCTGAAGGGGCGCAATAACACCAATTCCTTTTTCCACAGGACAACAGCGTACATCTCATTCTATAAATCCTGTTGATCCTGTCCAAAATCCTCCTCCCCGCGTTCTCTGCGGTTTACCTCCGTGGCATGGGCATCTTGCCCATGATCCTCCACGGGCGGGATGCCCGTGCCACTCCTTCTGCCCCTCCGTCCCTGCCATCTTACTCCTTGACAAATCCTCGGCGATGCTGTATAATCCTGTCAAAAAGAGCAGGAAAAAGGACTCGTTTTCCGGAGGAACAACATGCCACCTCTGAACACATTCTTTCCACCAATTCGCCCCTTTCTGCGCCTGACCGCCCAGCCTTTGCACTCCGAGCCCTGGCCAGCCCCATCCTCATCCCCACTTTTCCCAACCCCTCCAGTATTTCATCGTGCTCAAACCACCCCAAAATCCCAACTTTTTGGGCGGCTCCCTCTTTTTTTAGAAATCGTCACCTCTCCTTCCCTCCGCGCTCTCAGCGCTCTCTGCCCTTGCACTGCCCGACCTTGGAAGGGCTCCGGTCGGTTGTCCGCCATCAGGCCACTGCCGCCCGCCACAACTTCCACTTCTTTCCTCTGGAGTCCTCAGGGGGTATAATGGGATACATTGTCATCCGAACAAAGAGGAGGAGCGTGAGATGGGAACTTTAGTGCGTTGGTTTCAGACTGTTCTTCTGATTGTGGGATTCAGTTCCGTCGCGGCCCCCGCCAATGCGTCACCGATAGCGGGAGGGAGAGGCCTGCCGATCGAGGGCGAATATGTTGATGTGGCGCCGTATGGCTATCCGCAGGTGACGGAGGATGGAAAAGGCTACGGCGTCATCTGGGAGGACCCCAGGGACATATTCAAAGTCGTAGTCTCTTACGCCAGAGGCATCCCGCGGGCCACGATGCAGGAAGCGAAACTTCAGTACTGGCAATCGCAGTGGCCCCATCGCCGCATTCCGAGAGACCGCGAATCCGGGGCGGGCGGCTCCGGCTGGCTCGATGTAGGTGACTGGTACAATGGGCGGTGGAGAGATGCTGATGTGGAGCTCACAGTCATACAACCTCCATCGAGTTTTGTGGCGATCGGAGGGCCGGTTGCCACTTACACCTTCCGGCCCATCAACGCAAAGGAATTCCCCAACCTCCGCGATTTTGACGCCAGATACCGCACCACACTCAAGCTCCGGCTCGTTTTCCCCGAAAAGGTGCCAAAGATAGAGAGCCTCCGGGCGTTTTCCGATTCCGTATGGCAGCGTGAAGACATCGTCATCGAAAGGGACCCCGACAAGGTGAAGGGTGAACTTCGTGCCCCAAAAATCGAGGTGTTCAACGGCGAAGCGATTCTCCGAGGTGGCACGGGCGTCCCGCCCGTGAAGAATCATGGGCAAGATGCTCATGCCACGACACACAGTGCTGGAGCGCATGTCATGGCGTTTCCCGTCGCCTACACGAAGAGCCGCAACGTCAACTCCTTCGACAAGACCATTGTCACCGTCCAGATGCCCGCCCATAGCTTCTCCTTCGCCATGGATGACATCGTCCGAGGCGAGAGAATTTTCATCCCCGATTTCGGGATTCTCGTGAAGAAGGCTTCCGATCCGGCGACCTACCACTCCGTCAAAGCCGAATGGGAGAAGAAAAAAGGTTCGGACATCTACAGCCGCGTCTTCGACATGCCCGAGCAGACCCTCAAGCGAGCCTGGAACGCCATGCCCGAACGAGGACAGCATTACATTCCGCTGACCTGCGAGGGAAGCCGCCAGCACTTCGGCGTGGACGCCAATGGCGATGTCTTCTGCCATGCAGGCTGGATTCGCCGAATTCGAGGGAAAGATACCGACAGAATTCTCTGGGGCGCAAACAATGTCCGCTACAGCTTCGGCTTCCCGGACTCAAAACCCGTCAACCGCCGCCTCCTCGAAGGCTCCCTCCCCATCATCATCACCGAATGGAAAGAGGGCGACATTCTCTACCGCCAGACCTGCTTCACGGTGCCCCTCGAGAAAGACATAGTCTCGGGACAATCTCTTCAGGCAGACGACACTATCGTCCTGATGATGAAAGTAGATGTGGAAAACACTGGAGGCGCTGAGGCCGCGGCGCGGCTCCCGGTTTCCGTGGGCAAAGGTGAGCATCGGGCATACGGCGGCGTCCCCTGGGGTGCAATTCTGACGCGGCGCCCCGACGGCACGGACATCCCCCGGATGTTCTACGATGTCAACGGAGAAGGCTCTTTCGAAGATGCCGCCGAACGTGTGACCTACTCCTTGGACCTCCGACCCGGTCAAAAGCACTCTATCTACTTCAAAATTCCTTTCACAACAATCACGAAAGATGGAGAGGTTGAGCGTCTGTCGCGGCTGAGCGTCGAAAGGGAACTCCCCAGGATTGCTCAGTACTGGCGGAAGCGGCTTCACGCCGGAACGCAAATCCATACGCCGGAGCGTTGGCTCAATTTGTTCTACCGCGCGCATGCTGGGCATCTCCTCATCAACACCGAAAGAGAGGTCGGCTCCGATCGCCACATGGCCAAAGTCGGCACCTTCCACTACGGCGTGTTCAGCAACGAATCGTGCATGATGATCAGCGACCTCGACCGACGCGGCTACCACAAAAAGGCCGAGAAAGCTCTCGAAACCTTCCTCCACTACCAGGGCACGGTCGGTCTCCCCGGCGCCTTCAACAGTAAAGAAGGGCAGTTCTACGGAGCGGGCGGATACGAGCACGGCGGATACAATCAGCATCACGGATGGGTGCTGTGGTGCATGGGCGAGCATTACTGGTACACGCGGGATAAGGGATGGCTCGAACGAGCCGCCCCGAAGATCGTCAAGGCGTGCGACTGGATCATCCGCGAACGCCGCCTCCACATGGCAAAGTGCGACCAGCCCCACCGAGCCATCGAGCGAGGCCTCCTCCCTCCCGGCCGCCTCGAGGACATCGGCGACTGGTGGTGCTGGCTCTCCACGAACGTCTATAGCTGGTGGGGACTCGACAACGCCGCTAAGGCCCTCAAGGACATCGCTCATCCCGAAGCCGATCGCCTCGTTGCGGAAGCCGACGCCTACGGGAAGGACCTCCTCGCCGCATTCAACGAAGCCATGATCCGCTCCCCCGTCGTCAAACTGCGTGATGGCTCATACATCCCCCACATCCCCTCACGCGTCCACCGCCGCGGCCGCTCCTTCGGCTGGATCACCGAAACCCTCGAAGGCGCCATCCACCTCGTCCGCTGCGGCCTGCTCAAACCGTGGGACGAACGCTCAACCTGGATCATGAAAGATTTCGAGGACAACCTCTACCTCTCAACCCAGTTCGGCTACAGCGTCCCCGATTTTGAGAAATACTGGTTCGACCGAGGCGGCTTCTCCATGCAGCCCTGCCTCCTGTGCAGCCCCCTGCCCTACCTCTTCCGCGACGAGATCAAGCACTACCTCCGCGCCTACTTCAACTCCTTCGCCGTCTGCTTCTTCCCCGACACCGTCATGCTCACCGAGCACCCGTTGCCGCGAATGGGCGATTGGCGGGGCGACCACTACAAAGCCTCCGACGAATCCAACTCCACCTACTGGCTGCGGCTCATGTTCATCGAGGAGAAAGGCGACGAACTTTACCTCGCCCGAGCCGTCCCCCGCTATTGGCTCAGAGACGGACAGAAGATATCCATCGAGCGAGCCGCCACCTACTTCGGCCCCATGAGCTTCGAAATCCGCTCCTTCGTCAACGAGGGGCGAATCGAAATGACCCTCGATCCCCCGACAAGAAACGCCCCCAAAGCCATCCATGTCCGCTTCCGCCACCCCGACAAGAAGACCATCACCCGCGTCACCCTCAACGGCAAACCCTACTCCCACTTCAGCCCCAATACCGAGCTTGTGCATCTGCCAGCAATGGGGCAAAAAATTAACGTAGTCGTATTGTTTTGACGCTGGTAAAATGGGGTTGGTGAAAGAGGATGAAAGGAGGTACACTTGCGATGGGAACCTACGCTAACCCCGGGGAGAAGTTGATAGAGGAAGGAGCGGCGAGCCTGACCGATGCCGAGGTGTTGGCAATCCTCATCTCGACCGGCATCGCCGGAAAACCGGCGACGAAAATCGCCGAAGAAGTGCTCGAAATGTTCGGTTCCCTCGAGCGGATATGCAACCAACCCCTCGAGAGATTCCTGAAGATCAAGGGGCTTGGAGACGTCAAAATCCTTCGTATTGCCGCGGCGTACGAGCTGGCCTGCCGGCTCACGCGGTGCAACAGGAGGTCAGCCAAATGACTGCAAAAAGGAGGCTTGCCGACAAGCGTGGTCGTACGCCCGAGGCGAGGCAGCACAACTGCGCGGAACTCAGTGGCCAGCCAAGCAAGCAAGGCAAGAAGTACTACGGAAACCTGCTTGACGGCATCTTCCGGGACCCGCAGACCAGGCACGGCCTGAGGGTCTTTCAGCCCCATGAACTCGGAAAGCTCCGACTCACCGAGCAGGGCGGGAAAGTGTATGTGACCTGCGCCGTCACTGGCAAGAAACGCCGCGCCAAGCCCGAGGAGATCATCCGCCAGCTCACCATATACAAGCTGACCGACGACCTCCATTACCCGCAGAGTCGCATCGCGATCGAGGTGCCTATCAGGATGGGCTCGGCCTACGCCAGCAAGAAGGCCGATGTGGTGGTCTACAAAGAGGACGCCAGGCAGACCCCGTATATCATCATGGAGGTTAAGAAGCCCCTCCGCAAGGATGGTCTGGAACAGCTGCATTCCTACATGAACGCCACGGGCGTTTACTACGGAGGCTGGATCAATGGGAACGATGAGGTCTATCAGCTCCGCATCGAACCCAACCTTTTCGAAGAGCTTCAACGGTTGCCTGCCATCAACGAAGACTTGGATGACGTAAAGGCCCCCATCAAGAAGAACCAGCTCAAGCCGATCCATGACCTCAAGGAAGAGGTTCAGTACCTGGAAGACACCGTCCTTGCCAACGCCGGCGTTTCGGCCTTTGAGGAGGTTTTTAAGCTCATCTTCGCTAAGCTCTGGGACGAATTTGACAAAGGGGATGATGACCCTATGGATTTCCGCACAACCACCGCGAGCCCCCGGCAGCAATACGACCGTTTCAACGGCCTTTTCAAGAATGCAGCCCAGGAATGGCCCGACATCTTCTCCGCGCGCGAAAGGATTGAGTTAGACCCGCGCGCCCTTGTGGCGGTCGCGTCCGCTTTCCAACAGAACAAGTTTTACGACGCCGACCTGGACGTGATTGATGCCGCCTTCGAGCACATGATTAACCCGGAACAGAAGGGCGACAAAGGGCAATTCTTCACTCCCCGCCCTGTCGTCAGGATGTGCGTCAAGATGCTTAACCCTAAGCCGGACGAGTTAGCTCTGGACCCCGCCTGCGGCCCCTGCGGTTTTATGATCCACGCTCTCAACTGGGTTTGCGAACAGTACATCCGACCAAAGTTCAAAAATCAGTGGAAGGAACGGCGGCGGCAGTACGCCAGCAGCAAGCTCTTTGCCATCGACTTCGACCCGCGCCTGGCAAAGGTGGCCAAGGCGATGATGCTGATAGTGGGGGATGGCCGGACCAACGTTTATCGGGTGAACAGTTTGGATCCCCGCGACTGGCAAGACCACCCGGACTCCGTGCAGAACAAGATACGCGACGGAATGTTCGACGTCCTACTCACCAATCCTCCCTTTGCCGGAAACATAACCCAGCCGGAGGTTCTTGGAGGTTACGACCTCGCTTACAAAGGCGATCACACCAAGCACAAGCGGGCAAATAGGATGACGCGTGACGTGCTTTTTGTTGAACGCTGCCTGCGCTTCCTAAAGCCCGGAGGAAGAATGGCCATCGTTCTCCCCCAAGGAAACCTGAACAACACCAACGCCGAATATATCCGCGCTTGGGTGATGGGCAGCGCCCGCGTCCTGGCCGTTGTGGGGCTGCACGTGAATACCTTCAAACCCTTCACCGGGACAAAAACGAGCGTTCTTTTCCTGCAGAAGCGGCAGAGGCGTGACGAGCCCCTCCGCGATTATCCCGTATTCCTGGCCGTCAACGAGAGGCCGGTCAAGCACAATAGCGGCAATTACGTCTTCAAAAAGAGCCCTGACGGTACCTATGTCACTGATGACCAGGGCAAGCGCATTATTGACCATGACCTGGACGACATCGCTGAAGGATTCCGTGACTTCGCGCTCCAGGAAGGACTGTCGTTCTGGAAATAAGAGCCCCCTGAGATGAAGCTAACATGTTCCAAGTGCGGTCAACCTAGGCACGCGGCAGCGCCAGAGACCCTGCCCCCATTTGAGGGCATAGAGGAAGCACCGGCGCTGTACCGGGAAGGGGACGTTTTTGTATGCTCCCACTGCGGGGCGGTCAACCGCCTGGACAGGGGGGGGCCGAAAGAAACACAAGCGATAGCCGGAGAGAAGACTGAGCCACTGAGCAGGTCAGGCATGCGTGATGGCATAATCTCCATCCTCAACAGTCTTTACCCCCGGCGCACCGGCTACAACGGCGGGTTTCTGGCCCCGATGCGTGATCTCGACCCAGATCTGTTCATGTCAGTGTTGACGGAGCTGGAGGGGCAGGGTGTCATCGAGTACAACGACACCCAGATCGCAATGCGGCTGTCGGAGGAATTCGTGCGACGAGACCAAGGAGTGCGCTGATGGCGGTGTGGTCCATCGTGAGGGCATCGGAGCTGCAGCGGGCCAACCGGCTTGATGCAGAGTACTACAGTCCCGGGTATGTGAGACTTGCCAGGCGTCTATCGAGACATACTACCACCGCATTACGCGCGATGGCTCAGGTAACGGATGGAATCCACGCCTCGGCAATGTTTGAGCCCGGGAGTGGCATTCGCTATATCTCCGCAAAGTGTGTCCGTGACTGCTACTTCGATCTGTCTACCGTCGAGGAAATCTCTCCTGTTCAGCACGCAGCTAATCCTCGGACGGCGCTCAGGACAAACGATGTAATTATCAGTACGGTGGGCACTATAGGATTTTGTGCTGTAGTTGATGAAGACCTGCTACCCGCGAATTGTGATCGCCATGTTGGGATTGTGCGAATCCGCGACATAACTCGTTTCGACCCGCATTTTGTAGCTGCATTTTTGAACTCCAAGTACGGGCGCAATCAGACTATCCGTGAGGCGACCGGGAACGTTCAGTTGAACTTGTTTATCTACGCGATCGCAAAAGTGGAAGTTCCATTTTTTAGTGGACACCAGCGGATCGGGGACATCGTCAGAAAAGGTCTATCGCTCTTGAAGCGGTCCGAATCCCTTTACCTCAAAGCCGAGCGGACGGTGCTGGAGGAGTTGCGTTGGGACAAACTCGACCTCTCCGAGCCCAAGTGGTACACCGTATCCCTCTCGAGATCGCGGGAGGTACACCGCCTCGATGCCGAGCACTTCCAGCCTAAATACGACAGGCTCATGGCCCACCTGAAAAAGACAGGCCGCGCAAAGCAAATTGGGGATATTATGGCCGAACCCATTCAGAAAGGTGTTACGCCTGACTACGAACCAAATGGTTCGATCGTGGCTGTCAACAGCCAGCACTTAGCACGCCACTGTCTGAACTTCGAAGCGACAGACCGAACCACTGAAGAGTTTTGGCAGGACAACAGAAAGGCTCGAATACGCCAGAACGACGTCATGATATACGCTACCGGAGCCTATATTGGGCGGACCAATCCCTACTTGGAAACGGCGACAGCCCTCGCCGGCGTGGACATCCTTTTAGTGAGGCCAATCGGCGAGTGCAACCCCTTGTACCTCGCCACTTTCTTGAATGCTCCACCTGGTCTCATCCAGTCAAAGAAGTTCGCTAGCGGTTCAGGCCAAGCTCACATCTACCCTCACGACGTTTCCCTTTATTGGGTCTACCTCCCAACGGAGCACCTCCAGCACCAGGTAGCTGATCTGGTGCAGCAATCCTACGAGGCACGCCAGAAACCAAGGCGCTTTTGGAAGGAGCTAAGGCCAAGGTAGAGGCACTCATCGAGGCAAAGGAGGATTAGACTATGGCCCAGGGGCGTCTGGCGGAGCTTGATGAGGAGTGCATGGATAACGTGAAGAAGTGGCTGGACAAGGGCGGCACAGGTACCATAAAGAGCATCGGCAAGCTGCGTTCGATGGTGCGGAAAATGCTGCACGAAGAACTTGAGCAAATTGACCGGCTGGTGAAGAAGATTCCTGGACTTGGCGAGTGAGCGGGCGACGTGACCTTAGAGGCTAAGGACATAGCGAGGCGATTTGCCGGGACCTTGGGGCGGACGCTGTTCCTTGTCGGGGCGGCGTTGCTTTTCGCGCTCGCTTTGCGGGGTTTCATTACGCCGGACTCGATCAAGGCGTTGAGGGCAAAAGTACCTTACCCGTTGCTGGTAGTATATGCCGAGATGATCGCTTTCATCTCGCCCGGCCCGCGCTACATCAGTTATCCGATTCTCACGGAGCTAAAGGCATTCGGCGTTGATGCAGTGATCATCATGGTGCTTCTTTCGGGCCATGTGCTCATCGAGCCGTCTACCACCCTCCTGGAAACGGGCCTGTTCGGTTACAGGTTTCCTCTGAAACGCATCATCATATCGTTCATAGTCCTTTTCCTTGCGGCACTGATCACCAAGCCCTTAGCACAGTATTTCGCCTGGAGGATGTCTTGAGAAGACTGCCCTACGACATACGAATCGCAATCTTCCTCCTTGTAGGCTCGGCTGTGCTAACGCTCATATCGCCTGAAAAAGTCGCCCGGTCCCTGAGCGAAAACGTGGGGATGATCGTCGGGATATTGCTTCTTTCAATTGCCGCTGTTCTTGTATCGGTCGGGATTCACTACTTGATTGCGCCGGCCTTCGTCGAAAGGCACTTGCAGGGCAACAAACTGAGATACCTCGTTTACGCAACGCTTCTTGGCATTGTAACTCCGGGGCCGGTCTACGCCCTCTATCCGGTGATGTTGGCTCTCAGAAAGAAAGGCGTTCAGAACCCCGTTCTGGTGTCATTCATCACCGGTCAGACACTCATCGGGCCGGCTCGGGCTCCTCTTGAAATAGGACTGTTCGGGGTCACATTTTTCGCCTATCGCCTTGCTCTCGCGGTCGTCATCGGGCCACTTGCGGGTCTGCTCTACATCCTGCTGTCGAAATGGTTACCCGATAGGGCGTGACCGATACTCGGCTGGTGGGAGCCAAGCCGGGCAGCAATCAGGGAGTGCGGCTGTATTTGAGTGGTATGGGGAATGGCTTTGTTGCCCCCATGGCAAATTCTGTCCTGCTGAAGGCAGGATTGGTTTATTCCGCCCCTTCAGGGCTTGCCCTCTTGTGGCTTCTCTCCCCAGAGCGTTGGCCCCTGGCCGTGGACATCAGCAAGGCTCTGATCGCGGAAGCAGCTTCGGTCCGATGGTTGAGGTTGGAGCGTGGATGCGGGCAGGCTGGGCTGTGCTATTTCGCCCCGCCGCGGCGGGGCTGGATCTCGACTCAGTCATGGGCGGAGGTGGGTTGAGCAACTCCGAGGTTGTCTGTGTCAGGCGACGAAAAGACCTTTGGAGTGCGGGAGCTTTGCTCCCGCTTTCGAAGGCTCAAGCTGCGCTTGAGCACTCCAAGTCACCAGCGTCCACACTCCAGATTACCCTCGTCGAAGGCGCCCCCGTATCCGCTTCCGCCGCCACTAAGTGAGGGGTTACACCCCTCGGCTTTTTCTTCTTGACTTTTTGCGGAGCTCGGTCGGATAATAAACATTGATTATGTGGAAGCCACCTCTGTTGGTGGAGGTGGTCTTGTTAAGGCAAGTGGCTGGCAGGCGAGTGCGCAGTCGAGCTTGTGGAACCGAGAGAAAGGGGGTGATGGGCGCCATGGCAAAGTCAAAGGACAAACCGAAGCCGGCGAAAAAGAAGCCGGCGAAAAAGAAGAAAAAGTAAATCCCTCAGCAAAGTTTCACGTTTTGAGGCTTGCCCCGTGACGACAGTCGCGGGGCGCGCTTTTTGGGAGGAGTGGCGAAGTGACGCACGCCATCATCTTGGCATCGAACCTGTTCAGTGGCTACGGCGGCACAGCGGTACTGCATGACATATCCATCGAGGTTCGTCCCGGCGACTTCTACGGAGTGATCGGGCCGAACGGTTCGGGCAAGAGCACCCTGCTGAAAACCCTCACGGGCATTGTGGAACCGATCAGCGGGCAGGTCACTCTGTATGGAAAGAACGTTTCCGAGTTGTCCCCTCGGGAGATTGCCACAAAGATCGCTGTCATCCCTCAGGAAGTTTCCATCCTCTTCCCCTTCACAGCGAGGGAGATGGTGGCCATGGGCCGACATCCCCATATCGGCCGGCTAAGGAGGGAAAAGGCGGAGGACCTGGAGGCGATTGAGCGTTCCATGACAGAGACCGATACCTTGTCTCTCGCGGACCGCTACATGGACGAACTCAGCGGCGGCGAGAGGCAGCGGGTGATTATCGCACGAGCGATGTGCCAGAGGCCGGAAGTCCTCCTTCTCGACGAGCCAACATCCCATCTGGACATCAATCATCAGGTGGAAATCTTTGAGCTTTTGACGGAGTTAAACACAAAGAAAACCGTGGCCGTTTTCGTTATCTCGCACGATCTCAATATTTGTGCCGAGTATTGCCGGGAGTTGATCATCATCAAAGATGGACGAATCCGTCGGCGTGGCGCTCCCAGGCACATACTGACCAGGGAAACCATCAGAGAGGTCTACGGAGCGGAGGTTTCCATTCTCAGCAACCCGAACAGCGCGGCACCGATCATTTCCATTGTTTCGCGAAGGAGCACATGAAGAAACGGAGGCACACCCCCGACGAGATGTTACGAGGCGAGCATGGCAACGGCCGTGGATTCAACAACGACGGCCTGCCGCAGGAGCGCTGTCAACGATGATGCCTCCTGTTGCCCTTAACCCTCAGAGGCGTATCGTACTGACCTTCTCGATAGTGGTCTTCGTCTACGCCCTTTCCATGTGGGCCATAGTGGTTTATCTCCCCATTTATCTCGAAAAGATTGTGGGTTTGGGCCGGACACAGATCGGCTTTCTCATCTCCGTCTACATCGTCACTCTCATTCTGCTGGTGGCCCCTTTTGGACATCTCTCCGACCGCGTTTCGCCGAAGCGAATCGTTCAGGCCGGATTCCTTCTGTTTGGATTACACTGCACTCTTCTCGCTCAGGCACGAACGCTACTGCCGCTGGTATTGGCTCAGGTCATCGGGGGAATCGGCAACTCGCTGGTGGTCATCGCACTTCCCTCCCTGTACTACAAACACCTGAATAGCTCGCGAAAAGGGCAGAAAGTCGGCATGTACCTCTTCGCCACCTTCTTCGGCTTCGCACTGGGACCTCTCGTGGGGGGCTTTCTCTTGAGCGGATGCGGCTTATCTTACCGAACGGTTTTTATGACGGTGGCAGGTTTGATTGTTGGCTTATTGCTATTCAGCACTCTCCTGAAAGATGCTGCGCCTTTCAAGATAAAACTGTTCGAGTACAAGGAGGACATTTTCAGGAAGGAGGTCTTTCTACTCATCTGCATGCTGGTGGCCATGGGGTTTCATTTCGGCAATGAGCGAGCCAGCTTTTCGCTCTACATGAGGAATGTCATCGGACTGGACGATTTTGCCGTCGGCACCGTCTTCGCTGTGCTCGGGTTCTGGATAGCGATCCTGGCGGTGGCGGCTGGCACGCTCTGGGATCGGAACAAAAAAGTCCTTCTTTTCATCTGCCTGGGGCTGGTCATTTCAGGGTCGTCACACATGTGGACGTCCTTCACCTCCAGCTACGCCTCGGTGCTCCTCGTCCGGATACTCCACACCACGGGCGACGCCTTTATCATATTCTCCATGCACGCCATTGTCGCTTCAATCTTCCCCTCACGAAGAATGGGGGGCAACGTCGGCTTCACCGCTTTCTTCCGCATGCTGGGGGCGTTTCTCGGCGCCGCTATGAGTGGCTACCTCGACGACCACTCCACCTACCACGCCTCCTTCATCGTCGCCGGTTCGTGCACCATATTTGTAGGCCTTCTTCTCGCTGCCAATTGGAAGACCATGCTCAGCCTCTCCAGGCAACTGTCGAAGTGACCGTCATGTCCCGCCATTCGCTGATTTCCCGCTTCGGCGGCCGAGATCGAGAAACAATCTGCAAGTATATCTTTGCCATGGTCTGAGCCATCCTGGTGACGTCAAACTGACCCACGGCCTTCCTCAGCCCACGGTAGATCATGTCCCGCCTCAAGTTTGGGTTGTCGAGAACCCTGACAATTGCCTCCGCCAGGGGCCGGGGGCGTCCCCGCCGGACAAGAAGTCCATCCACGCCATCCTCAATGATCTCCGGAACCCCACCGACCCTCGAGGCTACAACCGGCAAACCGCACGCCATCGCCTCGATAATCGCCGTCCCGAACCCCTCCCATAACGACGGCAGGACGAACACATCGAAGCAGTTCAGAACCATCGGAACATCCTCCCGAATCCCGGCGAATCTCACAACACGCGCTACTCCGAGGTCCCGGGCCTGCTCCCGCAATTCGCGCCGCAGCTTCCCCTTCCCCACGAAAACAAACTTCGCCTTCGGATACGTCAGCAGAATCTTGGGAATGGCCGCTATGAGAACCTCATGCCCCTTCTGCCGGCTCATGTGCCCAACCGTGCCGATGACCGTATCCCCTGCCTCGATCCCCAGCTCCTCGCGGACGCCCTCGACCCTTGCATAGAGAGAGGACCTCTTCTTGATCGGGAAGAAGACCTCCGTATCAACCCCGTTCGGAACGACCACCACTTTCAGAGGGCTAATGCCAACCTTCTCGACAAGATGCTCACGCACTTTGTTGGAGCAGGCAATAATGCGGTCAGTCCAGCCGCTTAGCCTTCGCTCAATCCAGGAAAACGGCGGACGTGATTTAAAGTCATACACATTTTGCTCTGAGCTTACGATGGACTTCGTCCGAGCGGCTACGGCAGCGAGCCGCCCGTAAATCTGGCTATAGATCAGATGCGTGTGAACGATGTCGTAACGCCCCCTGGCGATGATCCGCATGAGCCTCGGTAAGATGCTCACATCGAAATTGCCCGCAGCCCGAATAACCCTGATTGGCGTACCCTGTCCCCGGCACGCTCCCTCAAGATCACGGGTGGCATCTTTTCCTCGATCCGGGACACACACCTCCTGGAGGAAGGTGTCCTTCGGCAGATGCTCGAGAAGTTGCAGAATAAACCGCTCGTTTCCGCCGATGTCCAGACTGTTGATGATGTGGAGAATCTTTATCTTGCCCATCAATCACCTGGGATTATACTCGCCTCCTCGACACGCCATCTTAATCCTGCCCTGCGAAATGTCAATTTCTTTGTCCTGCCGACAGTGTTGACCCCAATTAACAGTTGTTCCAAACCGCCAACGCACGTAACTGTCTCAGACTCAAGCAATTAGCGAAATAGCTCAACGAAATGTTGCCGCCCGAAAACGTTTTCAACTTTTCGCATGGGCAAATACACACCCTCCGGTTGGTGTCTAACTCCTTCTTACATAGGGACTTATTGTTTCAGCCACCCCCTTCACTCTCCCCTTGGCGCGATATGTGCAACTCAACTCCTTGGCGTTCACCCGATTGTACTGTTGCAGTGTCCAACTTGTAGGCCAGTAAAAAAAATGATGGATGGTCTCGACATTCGATTCGAAAGGTCCGACACCATTGTCGGGATAATCACCGAGGGAAACGTTTTCCTCTTAGATGGGCGAGGGAAGCGAGTCCACACCCTCAATCGAATGGGGACGTTTATCTGGGGGCTGTTGGAACACGGGTCTACACTGCGAGAAATCGCCAGGAAAGTCGCCTACAAATTCGGCCTCAGCGAGGAAGACGCCGGAGCCAGCACTCGTCAATTCCTCGGTGAGCTCGCCGAAAAAGGCGCCGTTCACGTCTTCAACACGTCCCACCGGAAAGTGACGTGATGCTTGTCCCCGCCAGCTATGCCATAAGCCTACGGAAAGAGCTCAGCAGAATCTCTGCCTCCGAAGACCCCACTTCCGTTCTACACTCGTGGTTGACCTCCAAACACAACCTGCCCTCCTCGACCTGCCACGAACCCCGGAACCGAAGGAACCAACCCGATCCTGACAATCCTGTAAATCCTGTCAAAAGCTCTTCCGACAGGCCAACACGATAGACCTGTATCCTACTTATCCTGTTCATCCTGTCGAAAATCCCCCTCCAAATCCCGCCCATCCTGTCCATCCTGTCCAAAATTCCTCTCCCTCCTCTCCCTCCTGTCAGAAATTTCTCTGACGGGATAACAGGATATACAGCATTACATCGAGTCCATCCCGTTCATCCTGTCAAAAATCCCCCTTCTCTCCCATTTTTCCTTGACAAATTCTCAACAGTTTGCTATAATCCTGTCAAAAGAGCGGAGAAACACAATCCCTTCACGAGGAACAACATGCCACCTCTGAACACATTTCTTCCACCAATTCGCCCCTCTCTGCGCCTGAACGCTCAGCCTTTGCACTCCGAGCCCTCGCCTGCCCCATCCTCATCCCCGCTTTTCCCAACCAGGATGGGATTTTCTCGTGCTCAAACCACCCCAAAATCCCAACTTTTCGGGGGGTTCCCCCTTTTTTTAGAAATTGCAGTCCCTCTGTCTTGGGCGGCAGTCACCGAACTCCCCTTGGCGCCCTTGGCGTCTTGGCGAGAGAACAAACATCCTGGCAAGACGCCTACCCCCTTTGCACCCCTCTCGCAAAGACGCGAAGACCCAAAGGATGTAGGAAAGAATCGAGCGCCAGACGCCCTCCAGACAGCCTCGCCAAGGCGCGGCGGCGTTTGCCTCTGCAAACCCACCCACTCAAATGTAGCCGCACCCGTGAACAGGGGTGCGGCTGTATTTCGGTCGCATGCCCGTGACGGATGTGGTGTCTCGGGATGGCACTATTTCGCCCCTTCAGGGCTTCCTGGACTGCGTCGGTTTGCTGTCCCAGGGCGCTGCCCTGGGCTATTTTATTGTGCCCTTTCAGGGCGAAAAGAAGAGAGCCCCGTGACGTGGCGCCACGCCTTGGGCCTCGCCCGTGAACAGTCATGGGCAAAATGCCCATGCCACAAAACAAGTCGAAGATTTTCATGCAGCGCTGCTTGCATCCGAAAGGAAATAGGCGAGTCGAAGGCGAAGCACCCTGCCGCCACGGAAATACGGCCGCACCCTTACGAACGTGCGAGTTGCGTGAAGGCTCAAAACGCTCTATAATTCTGCGTCGTCAGGTCATGCCCGACATCAATACCCCGAGGAGAGGGAGGTCTTTCTTCCTACCGTGGGGCAGAAAGGTCATTTCGGAGGGTGACGATCACCAACGGAAGTCATGGTCGCCGTGCGAGGAGGAGACGAGGACCAGAAGTGTTGCTGTTCTCAATCTGGAGGAGATTATGGGCGGACTCGGATTTCTCATACCCACGCTGATTCTGATTGCTGCTTCCGCGATCATTGTGAAGGTCGGGGCGGTGGCCTTGAGAATGACTGGGCTGGATGCAAAGCGGGCGAAGTTTCAAGCTCTCTCGGCGTTCACAGGCACCGGTTTCACGACAAGGGACTCCGAGCTTGTGGTCAGGGACGATCGGCGTCGCCGAATCATCATGACCCTGATGATCCTGGGGAATGCCGGTTTCGTCACTGTCCTCGCTACCCTCGTCGGCTCGTTCGTCTTGGTGAAAAAAGCCTTTGAGGTGCCCATCCACATCGTCGCCATTGTTCTATGCATTTGCCTCGTCTACATCATCGGCCGGCGGGGTCGCCTGATGCGCAGATGGTCGGAATGGATCGAACGTAGACTCGCCAAGTGGACGAGCCTCCAGGAAATGGCTGTGGAAGAGGCGTTTCAGCTCGCTGAAGGATACGGAGTGGCTTCCATTCGCGTCCACCCCGACTCGGAGGTGATTGGTCATAGTCTCGCCGAAGAAGCATTGGCCGAAAAAGATGTTTTAGTTCTGGCTATCGAGCGAGAAGGAAAAACCATCGCTGCCCCAAAGGCCGATGAGGTCATTCAACGGGGCGACCGTTTGATCTGTTACGGAAGACTCAAAGTGATGAGGGAAATTCTGTGAGCCCCCATTCTGTGTAAAGTGGAGATGGGCTTGGCGCAGACATAAGGAAGGAGTCGAGCTTGTTCCTGACAATCTTATTGTTCGCTCTCGGATTCGCGCTGATCATCAAAGGGGGCGATTACTTTGTCGGCTCGAGCGTGGCCATTGCGCGTTACGCAAGGTTGCCCCGCATCGTCGTCGGCACTACCATCGTTAGCATCGCCACGACCAGCCCCGAGTTCATCGTCTCCACGACCGCCAGCTTGAACGGGCAGCCGGGGATCGCCATCGGCAATGCCGTAGGTTCCGCCATCCTCAACATCGGACTCATCTTGGCGGTAGTGTGCATGATCAGGCCGATCCCCGTGAAGCGGCGCGAGTTTCGCGTCCCTTCGCTTGCTCTTCTGGCAGCGGCAGCGCTCCTGACGATATTGACTATTCGCCTCACCCTTTCGCGAATCAGCGGCTTTGTGTTGCTCACTCTGGGCCTGACGTACCTATTTTTCGACTACTTCCGGCACAAACGCGCGCCGTCTCAGAAGATAGAGGATGAGAGCGCAACGGTGCCCCTGGACACAAGGATGAGAACGCTCAGGCGAGCCGTACTCTTTTTCATGTTGGGGCTGGGTATGGTCGCCGGTGGAAGTAAGCTTATGATTGACTCGGCGGTAGAAATCGCAGAAGCTCTGGGCGTGAGTCCCATTTTCATCGGATTGACGCTTATCGCCCTGGGAACTTCTTTGCCCGAGCTGGTCACCGCCGTCGCCTCCGTTCGCAAGGGCGTCACTGACCTCTCGCTGGGGAATATCGTCGGGGCGGGGCTTTTGAACTGCACCGTAGTCACGGGCACGGCTGCCGCTATCTATCCGCTAAGGATGAGCCGGATAACTCAAGTTTACAACTTGCCTGCGTTGCTCGTAATCGTGGGGACGCTCATCGTTTTGGCCAGGGCTGGCGGCCGCCTGAGCCGATCTGACGGTACCATCCTGTTGACTGTTTACCTGGCCTACGTCATCGGCCTCATTGTCCTACGGTCACAGTAGCTACCATCAGAGTGCGTTGTCCGGTAGCAACCGGTTCGGCCAGGATGCACTTCGGATCTCGTGAAGAAAAGGCGTTTTCCCCTCTTCTACTGAAATGGCCGCGTACAGATACATCGCGGCGGACCACGTTTGCCAATCCTGTCCGCGAGCTGTACCGTCCTGAGCGCGAAACCATTCGTTAAAGCCAAAGGGGAGGTTCGGTTCTCGCGCCATCCGAACAAGTTTCGTGAGGGCTTCGAGTTTCTTCTCCGCGAGGCGCTGCTTTCCTGCAGCGACCAGAGCCGCAACGTAGAAACCGCACACAAAGGGCCACACCCCTCCGTTATGGTACTCCCCCGGCAGGTTGTATTTTTCGTACCGTGGCCTCCAATCTGGATCTCCGGGGCGTATGTAGGGGAAAAGGTTCGGTGGGAGGTCCAAAGCCAGTTCCTCGCGCTCTTGCAGGGCCTGGCACTCCCTTTCTACCCATGAGACCAATGCTCCGGCCCTTGAGCGGGAGGCGATGCCCGAGAGGATGGCCAAGCTGTTCCCCAGAAGATCAAACCTTTCACTCCTGTGTAGCTTGTAGGAACATAAGGCGTAGTACGGCTTGTGCCGCAGGAGCAGTCCCTCATGAACGTGGCGCTGCATTCTATTCGCTGTCACGGCGAACCGGCCCATGAGGCCGCGCAGTTGCTCGGCCTTGTCATGTTGGCCGTAGAGCCGCAGGTAACTGTAGACCACCGTGTTCACAAAGAGACCGAATCCCAGCACCCACTGCTCGTCCCTCCAATCGCTCGTAGGCAGTTGGGAGACCATGACCCGGTCCCCCGGACTCTGATAATCCATCCAGAGCAGGGCCTTGTCAACCGCCTCGTCCAGGAAATCGGCCTCTCCCGTGGCATTTCGAAAACATGTCACTGCCAAGAGAAACAGGGGTGTGGTATCGCTAGCCCCTCGATCCTCGGGGTCGTGAACCAGCGAGGGGATGTGGCCACGGGGAGTCTGGTTCTTTGCCAGAGTTTGCAGTACGCGTCGGAGCGAGCGGATTAACCTCTCGTTGCCCGATGCGAGAATGCCAAGAGACGCGATCATTAGGTCTCTCGTGTATGGTTCCGGATAGCCCCAGCCAGCAGTTCGCGGCAGCCCGCGATAGGGTCCGCGAGCGTTGTGAAGAAGCACCTCGATGGCCGCCTCTTTCGCCTCCATAATGTCAGCACAACGATCCTTCTTCAGTGTCATGAAATCTCCACCCGCTCGGCAACGATCTCCAGAAAGTGCTTCGCAACGACGCGATAGTCGAAGTGTTCCACGACCCGCTTTCGCGCGGCTTCCCCCATTTTCTTGCGAAGGGGCTCGTTCGTCATCAACTCCATCAAGTAATTCGCGACATCGTGAACACTTGCCCGGTAGTCCGCAGCCCGCGGTGTTTTGAAAACGACGCGGTGGCCGTCCGCATATCCGGATTCCTCACCAAGTGTCGCTTCCTTGAGGCGAATCTCCATGGCGATCCCCGCAAGGAAGGCCGTCTGGCCGTGGACCAATGTGTCGAGCATGCCCATGGCTTTGATGCCGATGACAGGCTTGCCGCAGGAGCCCGCTTCGACTTGAAGCATACCGAAGCCCTCCAGGCGGGACGGTGCTGCATAAATGTCGCAGGCGGCCATCAGGTAAGGCATGAAGTTGCGCGACACCCGACTGGTCGTGTACACCACATTCTTGTCGATTCCCAGGTGTGTGGCCAACTGGAGATCCGCAAGATTCTGCTGCTGTGTTCGGGGCTGCGGCCAGACCTTACAGACATATTTCCAGTCAGGCGCCCTGGCGTCAATGATGGCAAGCGCCTGCATGACTTCCTGGGCGCCTTTCGAGGCGGCGTCTCCTCCAACGGTCAAGATCATGATTTGATCCGGCGCCACTCCGAGGGCCTCACGGAGGGCGGCGATTTTGGGATCGTCTCTATCCCGCGGTGTGAAGGCATCGGTATCGCAGCCGACCGGAAGGACTTCGATCTTGCGTCCATCGAGACCATCACGAACGTAGGTCTTTTTGACCCAGTTCGAGGTAACGAGGATGAGCGGCAGAGCATTGAGAACCTCTTGATAGTTTGCCACGTACCCGTCGGCAACCAACCAGGGCACGGGTTGGATTCCGTATCGCTGAGGATGAAGCACGAGGTCGGGCGTGTGCCCCCAGTACCCAACGCCCACAACGATATCTGGAGTGAACCAGCGGTAGTACCATTCTTTTTCCTGCGCGGACTCGAAATGGGCGGCATGAGCTTCTACGCCGATCTCCCGCAGTCCCCGAAGGAGGAGGTCGCCTTGAGTCGCCAGCCCCCCGGGCGATGGCGGGTAGTCGTAAATGACGAGCACTTTCATGACGGGTTCTCCTGATCAATGGGTTGCACTCGACGAAAAGCCTCGGGTGAGACGCAGGCCTTCACCTCGAACGAGTCTTCTACGTATCCGTACATTTCACGAATGATTCGTTTCTTCTCGGCCAGTTGCTCGTTTGTCAGTTCCACAAACCTGTCAGCCCAGGGCGCTGGGCGGCACGCCCCGGTCTGGCTGTCACATTCGTAGGCAAAGGTCCACAGCTCATCACATCGCAACCTTCCTTCGGTGGCCAACCTGACAACTTCGGTGTGGACTTCTTTATGCCTACGATGACGATACTCTCCGTTTGGCCCGTGAGTGAGGCACAGGTCCCACGACGTGTTACCAACCGTTGCCATGATCCTCGCGCCAATGTCTTTCTCCGGATCAATCGACCGCAAATGGGGACTATCGTCGAGGTCCGACATGAAACCTGCAGCGTTCAGATGCGCGCAGACCTTCTTGAACTTCGGTGCGCGGTCCGTGTCATCCACACGGCAGAGGGTCAAGACAGTCCAGTCCCAATCAGGATGCTGAAGGATAAACCCACCGCTCCAGATCGTCTCATCGTCAGGATGAGCCACGATGATTACGACTTTCATATCACCTCAGTCAGGGTGCACAATCCACCATGGTGCCGTGCCAAAGCCAACCCAGGGGAGTAACCGGGTCGCCCGAGAAAGAGGACCTCTCTCGGTGCACGCGAGGGCCGATGGCGCCCATGGCGGAATCATACCATTTTTCATCCCCTCCGCTCTACAAGTGGGAAGTCTTCTGCCTTGGAAGGCTAACCATAGTAATTCCGGATGAAGCTGGAGAGCATCAGGAATTCGATCTTTCGCAGCAGCGGATCCCGCCCTTTCTCTTCGAGATAAGCGATCAGTCGCTGCAAGTCCTGTGCCTCCCTTTCCAGTTGTTCGCGCGATCGTTTCGCCCACTCGTCAATTCTGGAGATGGAATCCAGCACGTGCTTCCCGAGTAGCAGAAGCTCCTCTTCGTCCAGGTAGAAGAATCTTTCCCGCGATCCCACGTCGGTAAGGGGCAATTCTTCAAGAAGGGAGTTAAGGACAGTCTTTCTACGTGGCTTTTTCGCTTCCTGAACCGTCAGAACGGCGTCGCAATCTGGACAGCGGGCTGTCACCGCCTCAGACAGCTTCACCAGATATATCCGCCGATGGCATTTCGGACAAGCGGTCTTCACTAACATGCTTTACACTCCTCCTTCCAGCACCGATTGAAGCAGCTTTTTCTGATTCGCGCTCAAATGCTGCGGTACGGTGATCCGCACGACCACATAGTGATCGCCTTTGTGGTGGTCCCTGTGGACCCCGAGGCCTTTGAGCCGGAGCTTTCGACCGGGCTGCGTGCCGGGAGGTATCTTCAGTTTGACCCTGCCTTTGAGGGTCTCCACCATCTTCTCTATTCCGAGCATCGCCGCGACTGCATTGAGCGGTTCTTCAGAGTAGATATTGTCGCCTTCCCGCCAGAACTTGTGGTGGGGAAGAATCCTGATGATAAGATACAGATCACCGCTCGGTGCTCCGCCCAAGCCGCCGCTCCCCTGTCCGGCGACCCGTATCCGAGCTCCGTCATTGACGCCGCGAGGGATTTTGACTCTCAGACGCCGCGACTGCCTGACGATGCCACTTCCTGCACATTCCTCGCAGGGCGTTGCGATGACTTTCCCGCGACCGTGGCAGACGCCACATGTCCTCTGAAAAACGACCCGGCCTTTCCCTTCCCGGACCATCCCCGTCCCGCTACATTGACGGCAGGTCTCCATTTTTGTTCCGGGCTTGGCGCCGCTTCCTTTGCACACGGAGCACTCGCGTTCCTGAGGAACGGTGATCGCCATCGTGCCGCCTGAAATCGCGGTCTCGAACGGAACCTGAATCTCGTAAACGAGGTCTTCCCCTCGGAATGAAGCGCCGGTTTCTCGTGCCCGAAATGGAGTTCCTTCTGCGAAGAAGCTTGAAAAGAGGTCCGACAAGTCCTCGAAATGGAATGTTGTGGCCCTTCCCGCCTGGGCCTGCCGGAGGAAGTCCTCGTAGCTTCCATGAAAACCTGCTTCTCTGGCTTTCCAGATCTCATCGTATTGGGCACGCTTCTCTTTGTCGGAGAGCACTTCATACGCCTCCGAGATCGCCTTGAACTTCTCCTCGGAAGCCTTATCCCCCTGGTTCGCGTCGGGGTGATATTTCTTCGCCAGGGCGCGGTACGCCTTTTTGATCTCGGCCTCTGACGCCGAGGGCGAGACGCCCAGGACTTCACAGTAATCTCGCTTGCCCATGTTCACCCAGGTTATCCGAAGCTACTGCACGACTCAATAAACGAGCCTTCTCACGACAGAAGACTCTCCCTCTACCATTCGATCTATTCAATCAGGACATTGCAGAAACGCGTAATCCCGCCCTTTCACTTCTCCGACGGGGATGTTGCGCGAAGCTTGTCATTGAGTTCAAAGACACGTTGGCTCACGTCCTTGAAATCGGCCTGTTTTCGATACACCTCCCCAAACAAGTCGAAAGCCCGCCGGAGGTCTCCCATATGGTAGTGACAATCGGCCAGGGCGTATCTGGCTTCCATGCGGTCCGCTTCTTCTGTGCCCGTATCTGCCAGAGTCTCTTCGTACTCTTTGGCTGCGAGCGAATAGAGCCCCTGACGGAAAAAGCATTTCGCAAGTTCGGTTCTCGCCCGCCTCTTGAAGTTCGGATGCTTGCCCGCTTTCTGAAACGCGAGGATGGCTTTATGATAGTCCTCCTTTTCAAGAACAAGCTTTCCCAGTTCCAGGCTGAACTCCGGATTCGTCGGCTCGATCTTCAGGAGTTTCTCATATCCCGCAATTCCTACTTCAACCGCTTTTTGGCGATCGGGGGCAGCGGCCATGTCGATCTGGAGAAGGGCTTCAATCGCATGAGGGTTGTCGTCATCTATTTTGAGGATTTTTTCGTAATGGTCGCGGGCGCGCTGCGGGTCACCCGCCCTGACGTAATCGCGCGCGATCTCCGCGAGAATCTGGATTCTCTTCTGGGGCGTTGGGGCTGAAGCCAACTCCTCTTCCTTTTCCTTCGCTCTGTGAATGTAATCCTCACCGGACTTGGGGAGTCTTCCCGCCTCCTCCAATCTCCGTGCCTCTTCTTCGTCCTTGATAAAATCTCGGTAAGACTCCTTCACTCCTGATGGCGAAGTGGGGTGGCTCTCCGCCGACATGATTTTTCTTTCATATTCCGGTCGCGACCATTTGGCATTCAACGTTCGATAGATGGCTGCCGCTTTTTGCCACGCCTCCATGCTCTCGTACCCTTCAGCCAGGCGATGCAACATCTTTTCGTCCGGCTTTTCCCGAACGAGGGTCTCGATGTCTTCGTAGACCCACATCGCCACGGCTGTCTCTCGATGGAGGAGTTCCGCAAGGTTGAATAAGCAATCCACATCCCAGGGATCGTGCAGCAAACGGACCTCGCAACCCAGAACAGTGTTTTCGTGGCCCTTGCTGAAAGGCATCCTCAGGATCGGCTTTTTTCTCTTTTCTATGTGTTTTCGCTCAAGCTCCCTCAGCTTCTTCCGAGCTTCGAGATCACCGGGGTTTCGCAGGACTTCCTCAAAAAGATGGACGCCCTCCTTCCAGTCCTGTTGAATGGTGTCTACGATCTCCTTGATGTATTCGTCTCTCTCGATCATTGTGCTTGTCCTCCTTGAGTGTGCTGGGGCACGGGGTCTTGTTCAAGCTCACGACTCTCACACACCAAGCCAAGGATCCGAGGCAAGGATTAGTTTGCCGATTATGACTGCGATTGTAAACCGAGAAACTGCCTGCTTACGAGTCTTGCCTTGGCCATCTCTGTTCCCCTTAAGCAATGCCCCGATAACGGCACGGAAGGGGAGATTGGGTTTGGACGAAGCCGCGCTTTACGCCCTCGTCCATGTGGTGGTAAAGTCGGAGGATGATCCAGCTTCCACTCGTTTCGGATTGCGGTGGTTTCCGTCCACTGACGGAGCAACCTCTTGACGTCTCAACCTCAATCGCACAATGGAGGATGTTATGAGAAAAAGCAATGACATTCATTTATCGCGCAGAGCGTTTTGCAGAAGTCTTGCCGGGGGGGCGGTGGCAGCAGTGGCCGTGGCCTCATCGAAAAAAGCGGAAGCGAGCGATGGCGAGGATAGAAAAATCCGGATTGCGGTTGTGGGTGGGAACTTTGGTGCGACGTTCTGGTGGCACGAGCATCCCAACTGCGTGGTGACGGCTGTGACAGACCTCATTCCTGATCGACGGGAGAGGCTGGTTCAGCGATTTAACTGCAAGAACGCTTACGAATCGCTGGAGGTTATGCTGAAGAAGGCCGCTGACTCGTTGGACGCGGTAGCGGTCTTTTCGGGCGCGCCCGACCACGTCAAACATTCCGTCATGTCCATGAATGCTGGCAAGCATGTCATCTGCGCTGTGCCCGCAGCGATTTCTCTGGAAGAATGTCAGCTTCTCAAAGAGACGAAGGAGAAAACCGGACGGAAGTACATGATGGCTGAATCGAGCTATTACCGCCAGCCATGCATCGCTGCCAGGGAGCTTTATCAGGCAGGCAAATTCGGCAATCTCTTCTACTCCGAGGTCGAGTACTACCACAACCATATCTGTAGCCGTCCAAGCTACCCGGACGTGTGGAGATACGGTTTCCCTCCTATGTTCTATCCCACGCATTCCACCGGTTTCCTCGTCGGCGTGACAAAAGAACGTTTGGTGGAGGTCTCCTGTCTCGGAACGCGGGAGGAACCGTTCCCACGTCCGGAAGAGAACGTTTACCGCAATCCGTTCTCCAACGAGTTAGGTCTTTTCAAGACAAATCGGGGGAACGTCTGCCGGGCGAATGTCTGTTGGCGGATCGCTGCTGGCGGCGAGCGGGCCCAGTGGTTCGGGACGGAGATGTCCGCTTACATGTCCAGCTCGGGTGGGCTGAGCAACGCGATTGAAACTGCGGGCAAGGGCCGGAGGCCGTGGAACGTACCCCAGTACTGGAAGACCGACCGTTTGCCGGAGCGCATGCGTCATCCCAGCGGCCACGGCGGCAGTGCGGTATTCATCTGTGCCGAATTCATTGATGCCCTCGTCGAGAACCGCGATCCCGCAATTGACGTATATGAGTCGCTGGCGATGACAGCGCCGGGCATCGTGGCGCATCAATCGGCGTTCAAAGGCGGCGAGCAGCTCAAAGTCCCCAGCTTCGATCCAGAACCAAAGAAGGCATAGCAAGCTCGCCGCGCCTGGGTACCGTTTTCCTCCAGCGCGTTATTCGGCAATCTCACAGGTCGTCCGGTTTGAGGCCTGTCCCCCGGGCGATTCTGGCAAGCATCCGAGGACCGATTTCTTCTCGGTCATGGAATGCGAAGATGTAATCTGGCCAGCCGGGTCTTGCTAAGACACGATGAGAGCCTTTCGCTTCGCGCTTGATGATCCAGCCGCTTCGCAGGAGGGCCGCAAGGACCTGGCGGGCCTTGGTTGAGGGCCATTGGCTCATGCTGGCACTCTGAAAAGTTCGTCCAACTCGGGGATTGACTCGCCATGATCAAGGCGATCCGCAATGACCCGGAGAGCCAACGCCTCGACCTTGGAGATCGCCTCTTGCCGGCTCTGCCCGTAGACCATCACGCCCCGGAGGTCCGGCACCTCGGCAATCCAGCGACCGTCTTCTTCGCGATCAATTTCGATTTTCACAGCGTTATCCTTTCGGAGGATGCATCATTCCACGGCCTTACGAGTAGCATCGAGCGCGCTCCTTCGGGGCGCGGCAAGGTGGCATCCGGTACAGTGCATGGTTAGCGGTTGTCATTGTGAGGCCAAGAATCCTCCGATGATAGCCAGAATCGGCTTCAACTTCTTCTGAATCGGATCCACCTCGACCCCAAAATTCTCCAAAGCCGTCGCTCCGAGCAAGAACAGAGAGCCCTTTGGTCCGAAGATCACCGGACAGGGAATGCTGCCTTCGAGGCCCTCGATCTGAAAGTCACAGAAGCCGAGTGGCCTGCTATCCTGCCGTCCATCAGCGAGAATCAGATTCCGTTTCACAGACGGTTTCACACCTATCTTTTCGAGATAATCCTCAGGGATAAAGGAATAAAGAACTCCTGTATCCACCCGGAATTCCTCTTTAAAGAACCGCTTCGGATCCTTGCTGTTGGAGACTGTTACCTTTGTGTTGAACACGGCCCCCATTAGCCTCGGGATGTCGTCAGGCCCTCTGCCATAACCTCCTTGACTACTCCAGCCAGGCAATCCACGATCCAGTCGCCGCCCAGCACAACGAGCTTCTCCTCGGTGCTGATTCTGACCGAAGGGGCTTTGGACGACCAATCCAGACAAACTGCGAACCCGGATGGATCATCAACGTCCAATTTCGCCCCCTCGTGCACCATCGGATTGCGGAGATAGGTATAAAGTATCTCCTCCAGCCGCATGAAGTCTCCATACTGAGGGACGTGAATGTTGAAGTTTTGCACCCGAGTGTATTTTGGCAACTTCTCCGCCAGCAGCCCACGGAATCGCTCGCCAACTTTGTCAACATCTGCCTTTGCTCTCTTGGCGAGGGCATCCACTGCGCACAAGAACAACAGCACGCAGCTATACTTGCGGTCGAGGTGGAAGAGTCCCATAGCGTCAGAGAACATCCACCACAGATCGTGCTGCCGGAGATCAATGGCTTGCTCCTCCGGAGGGTCCGACGGCCCCGGGCATTGTTGCGAGGTGACTGCTTTCAGGTCTGTCTTCTTCACGTGAACAAGACGGAGCCCGAGCATGTCAACAGCGGCCTGGCACTGCTCAAGCACGATGTATCCCAACAGTGGCTCGTAGATTCCATCCGCAGGCTCCATGTCGAAGAACAAAACCTCGCCGTACACCGGCTCGAATCCTTCCACTCGGATTTCGACGGGACCGCACACTGGAGCTCGGATAAGTTGTTGCGTGGCGGTCTCGCAATCTATCTCCCGAATCACCCTGAGGTCGCCAAGGCGCGCCTTCCAGGCCCTGGGAAGGACCATATACGCGGCCCCCGTATCCACCAACGCGTCACATTCGAGGCTTCTTTCTGGATCGAACAGATTCGTAATGCGAACGGTTGTTACGATTCTTCCCATATTCATTATCCTTAGACTCCAACGGCCCCCGTCTTTTGCCAACGCCTCGAGCCCTCGATACGCCCGGTTAATCTTTATCGCCCTCTGGCTCGCTATGCGCGGGAAATCTCTCTTCGCGCGCAATTCTGTAGAGCGCGGATTTGCCCTCCTTGCGATATTACGCGCCTTCTTTTGATTTCAGCCACTTGCCCATCCACCGAATCGTCCGGGCAACTTCATTAAGATTATCAAGGACAATGTACTAATGTCCAAGAGTTTGTGAGACCCGGATTCGGCGACCATTCTATTGACCTTCTCACGGAAATGCGGCAGGATACATTCCTGCCGGAAATATAGAAAACGACAAGATCGAACCATTTGGAGTGTATGGAGGGCGAAATGAAAGAAGGAATGACCCGAAGAGAGTTTCTTGGAGTCACCGCAGCGGGGGCGATCGGCTTGGCCGCGGGCGGCAAGCTGATTGGAAATGCGATGGCATCGCAAGGGGGGGTGCCGCACTGGACAGCGTCCAAGACCCGCGTCGGCAAGGTCTACATCGGCGGGCGGGGCGGATGGCCCAGCCCGACCATTGACCCCAAGGATGACATGAAGTGGATTGAGGGCGAGCTTGCCAAACTGAAAGCCCAGTTTGCCGACATCGAGTTCGTTGACGGCGGACACGTCATGAATGCTGATGACATGGCGGCGGCAAAGCAGAAGCTCCGCGACGTTGACGGCATCCTCATCATACCGCTCAGTATGTTTATCATGGGCCATGTTAAAGACATCCTGAGCCTCAACATCCCCACGGTCTTCTTCACCCTCCCTTACATGGGGCACGACTGGATAACCTTCGCCGCGCTCCAGAAGCAGGGAAAAAAGGTCGAACTTTTAGCGACCAGTGACTTCAACGATCTCGTCCGGGCCATGCGTCCGTTTCGCGCTATTCACCACCTCAAGCAAGCCAAAATCCTTGACTTCCGTAACGGTGGGCCGCTCACGGAGTATGCTGAAGGCATCAAGAACCGCTTCGGCACGGAAATCAAGTTTCTGCCTCGGAAACGGCTGGTCGAGGCCTACAAAGCCGCGGATGAAAAGGTCGCCGCGGCAGACGCGGAGCGCTGGATGAAAGAGGCGGAACAAGTTGTCGAGCCGACGAAGGATGACGTCCTGAGAGGGTGCCGCACCTATCTTGCGATGAGGAAGATTCTCGAAGAAGAGAAGGCGCACCTCATCACGATTCAGTACTGCATGGGCATCCCCGGTCTGGACGCGGCGTATCCGTGCCTCGGTTTCTCGCGGCTCAATGGGGAAGGGCTTGGCGGCATCTGCGAAGGAGACCTTTCGTGCAGCGTGGCGTATCTGGTCTTTCAGTATCTGACCCCCGAACGAAAACCCGGCTTCGTCACTGACCCCATCATTGACACCTCGAACAACACCGTCATCCATGCCCATTGCACCTCCGCCCTGAAGTTGGACGGCATCAATGGCGAGCAACGTCCGTACTTGCTCCGTTGCCAGCGGGAGGGGCAGCGAGGTGCTTGCCTCCAGGTGAAGCCACGGGTGGGGAAACAGGTCACCATGGCGCAGTTGGTCGAGAACCATACGATGCTCGCTTCTCCCGGAGAGATCGTCGAAATTCCCGATGTGGACCGGGCGTGCCGGACGAAGTTCACCACGAAGGTGAAGGATGCTCGGAAAATGGCCGATAACTGGCACTACGGCCTCCACCGCGTCGTCTTCTGCGACAACTACATGGATGACATCCGCCGACTGAGCCGTTTCCTCGGTCTCAAAGTCCTTGAAGAAGGCGTGGACGAAATCCATCCGACGGAGGAGTGGATCGAGCGCGACACGAACATCTACGCGTCTTATCCGATTTGAGCCTTGCTCGCAGTGCTTCACCGCACCCGCCGGCACCGGTAGAAGGGGGCACCCTTCGCCCAGGGATCCCGTCCGCCTTGTGAAAAGGCTCCCTGGAGAGGGGGCTGCGGAATGCCATAACTGGACCGGACGAGAACGTTCTCGGGAAGCGCTAAGGATTCCGAAGTGCGCAGATTGCTCGCACCCATAAAGGGGAGGCGGAGCCAAAATGGCAATGTCGAGAAAGTCTGGCATCGAGTTCATTTGTGCTATGGTTTGCGTGCTGGTCAGCACGCCGGTTGCAGCGCTGGCTGAACAGACGAGCAAAGAGGCCTTTGGAGCCGAGGTGAATCCTCCGGGAGGGCCTATCGGAGGCGGTCAGGGCTACCGGCGATTGGTGACTCGGTGCGACCATCACGTTAGGAGCTCCGAAGAACTACTTGCTGCCCTGAGACAGGCCGAGGCCGGAGAGGTTGTGTATGTGAATGACAAAGCCGAGATAGACATGTCGGGCAGGAAAAAGGTAGTGATCGCCGGCGGGGTAACTCTTGCGAGCGGCCGGGGCCGGAAAGAGTCCCCGGGCGCTTTAATCTATAGCAATGAACTCAAAACGCTCCCCCTCCTTGTAACCGGCGGCGGGAGGGTGCGCGTCACTGGCCTGCGCCTGCGCGGACCAGACCCGGAACGCAGGTCAGAGCAGATGAGAGAACTCTCCAAGGAAGGACGGTACTACACCATTCCCAACTCTCGCGGGATTCAATCATCTCACCCTCATTTAGAGGTGGACAACTGCGAACTGTGGGGTTGGAGTCACGCAGCAGTGTTTCTCAGGCGTGGAGCCTCGAAGGCTCACATCCACCACAACTATATCCACCACAATCAGCGTTCTGGCTTGGGATACGGAGTTTGCCTTGACCAGGCTGACGCTGTTATCGAGGCCAATCTTTTCGACTGGTGCCGACACCATATCGCAGGTTCAGGGGCGCCTGGTACGAGCTATGAGGCGCGTTATAACCTTGTTCTTGAAAACGCCAACAGTCATAGCTTCGACATGCACGGTGGCGCGGATAGAAAGGACGGGACAGACATCGGGGGCGACTGGATCGGGATCCACCACAACACCTTTAAGGCCACGAAGGTCCGAGCGGTTGTTATTAGGGGGCGCCCTACGGATCGAGCTGAGGTCCATCACAACTGGTTTCTGCATCCCGACCCGCAGAGAGCTGTGATTCAAAGTAACGCTGTTGGCAATTTGCATATCTACCGAAATCAGTTTGGTGCGAACCGGATTCTGAAAGACTGAGGATTGCGTTGTGTTTCGCATAACATGGGGCTTGCGGCTCACTTCTTTCGCCCAAATGCTTCGCACTCGACAAAGAGGGGAACTAAGGAGGGAAGCAAATGTCAGAGTCAAGACTTTTTCACCGAGCTTCTCGCATGTTGATCACGCCAGTTTCCATACTCTTCGGCTGCCTGATGGTCACCTGCCCAGCATTCGCTGCCGAGAAAGGCTGGGTAAGCCTCTTCAACGGCAAGGACCTCGCCGGTTGGACAGTCACGGCGGACGAGCCAGGGCATGAGGAAACCTGGCAGGTCAAAGAGGGCGTGATCCAATGCGGCCAGAAAGGCGGCAGTTGGCTGAGAAGCAACGAGGAGTACGAGGATTTCATTCTGAGCCTCGAATACAAGATCAGCGAGAGAGGCAATAGCGGTATCTTCATCCGGTCAGCCAAAGAAGGCAACCCTGCTTTCACGGGAATGGAGCTGCAAATCCTCGACGACCACGGAGAGGAGCCGGAACGTCATCACACCGGCGCAATCTACGCCTCGGTCGCCCCCAGCAAGAACATGTCCAAGCCGGCCGGGGAATGGAACAAGGTCACCATTTTCTGCATCGGGCGTAGAGTGATTGATGTCATGAACGGCGAGAAGATCATTGACGTCAACCTCGACGATTACACCGTCCGCCTGGAGAACCATGAGCCATTGAGCCGCCGCCTTCCGAAAGGGTTCATCGGGTTGCAGAACTACGGCAATCTGGCGTGGTTCCGGAACATCAAAATCAAGCCTCTCCCTGCAAGGGAAAAAGGCTGGGTGGAGCTCTTCAACGGCAAGGACCTCTCCGGCTGGGTGGTCATGGGAAGCGATAAGGAAGCCTTCTATGCCAAGGACGGCATCATCGAATGCAACGGCAAGGGAGGCTACTGGCTGAGAAGCGGGAGGCAGTACAAGGACTTCCTCCTCGATCTCGAATTCAAAATCTCGAAGCGAGGCAATAGCGGCATTTTTATCCGTTCCGACAAAGAGGGGAATCCAGCCTTTTCGGGCATGGAAATTCAGATTCTCGACGACCGCGATAGACGTCCCGGCACCCATTCTACCGGCAGCATCTACGGGTCGGTCGCTCCCCCAGAGAATATGTCCAAGCCGGCCGGAGAGTGGAATCACATTCTCATCGGCTGCATCGAACGGAATGTCTTCATCGTCATGAACGGAGAAGATATCGTTGATGTGAATCTCGACGACTACGACAAACGGCGCGGAAGTCATAAGTCGCTCAAAGACGCTTTAACCAAAGGCTACATCGGGCTCCAGGACCACGGCAGACCCGTTTGGTTCAAGAACATTCGGATAAAGGAAATCCAATAAGTGCACCACACTTACCAGAGGCAAAGGAGGATTACTGATGAGCCGTAAGATCAACCGTCGTGAGTTTCTAAAGGGCACCGCTATGGCCGGGGCTGGCTTCTGGGCGGCTCGCCGCACGGTTTGGGCGGAGATGAAGTCGCCCAACGAAAAGCTGAACATCGCCGGCATCGGAGTGGGGGGGCGAGGCGCTGGCGACATTGACGGTGTCAGCAGCGAGAACATCGTCGCCCTGTGTGATGTGGACATGAGCCGTGCCGGGGGTACCTTCAGGAAATTCCCCAAGGCCAGAAGGTATCAGGACTTCCGCAAAATGCTGGAAGAGGAAGCGAAGAACATTGACGCGGTCGTTGTCGCCACGGCCGACCATACACACGCGCCGGCATCGGTCATGGCGATGAAGCTTGGGAAGCACGTCTACTGCGAAAAGCCGCTGACGCACTCCGTCTACGAAGCTCGTGTGATGAAGGAGACGGCGATCAAACACAAGGTGGCCACTCAGATGGGCAACCAGGGCACCGCCGACGGCGGCCTCCGCCGAGCCGTCGAAGTGCTCCATTCCGGCGCGCTCGGCCCCGTTCGCGAGGCGCATGTTTGGACGAACCGGCCGATTTGGCCGCAGGGTACTGATGCCATTCTGGAGCATATTGGCGTCAAGAACGCCCTGCACGGTGGCGGTACCGGGCCTGAGCCTCCAAGAAGCCTCGACTGGGACCTGTGGCTCGGACCGGCGCCCTGGCGACCGTTCGACCCGTGCTATCTACCGTTCAAGTGGCGGGGCTGGTGGGACTTCGGCACGGGCTCGTTAGGAGATATGGCCTGCCATACGATGAACATGCCCTTCTGGGGCTTGAAGCTGACGGCCCCTACAAGCGTCGAGGCAGAAGTGTCGGAGTTGAATGCGGAGACCGCGCCGATTTGGTCCATCATCCGCTACGAATTCCCAGCGAGAGGAGACCTACCCCCGGTCAAGTTCACCTGGTACGACAAGAACAAGAAGCCCCCTGCCGAGCTGTTTGAGGGAGAAAGCGTCTCAAGCAGCGGCTCGTTGATCATCGGAGAGAAGGGCAAGTTGTACTCACCAGGCGATACGGGCGACGAATATCGTCTGCTGCCCAAATCGAAATTTGAAGGCTTCCAGGGTCCGGATAAAAGCATCCCCAGATCGCCAGGCCACCATAAGGAGTGGATCATCGCATGCAAGGGCGGTCCCCCGGCGATGTCCAACTTTAACTACGCCGGTCCGCTGACGGAGACGGTCGTGCTGGGCAACGTGGCGATGCGTCTCCCCGGCAAAAAACTTGAGTGGGACGCGGCAAACGTGAAGGTCACCAACGTCAAGGAAGCAAACCAGTACGTCCGCCGAGAATACCGCAAGGGCTGGAGGTTATAGTCGCCGTCGCACGGCCAGACACCTCTGAACGACGAGGCGGCGTAGTGATAAGCACAGAGGCGAGAGGAAACTACTTATTCCTCTCGCCTCTCTCATTTTTAGTCAAGCTGCCTTGGCCCCAGTGGCGTTCATGAGCCGGCCCGATCAGACCTTGAAAAGAGCCGGGTCTATCTCGATGCGCTTCTGCTCTTTCATGGCTTCGTTCGCCTTGCAGACGGTCACCACATCGCGGTATCCCACCATCACATCGGCGACGGGCGGCGTTCCCTCTCGAAGGGTTTTGAAGAAGCCCTCGAACTCGAGGACGATGTCGTTCTTCTCGCCCTTCGCTCCGATCTCCTTCTGGGCATCTTTCGCTGCTCCGGCGATGTACTTCTTTCCGGCGATGAGGGTGACGACGGTCCTCCCCTCGACTTCCTCCGTATGAGCCAGCTTCACCCAAATGGGCTTGGGCACCTCCTCTCCGATCTCGAAAGCGAGATGCCCGGTTCCGAGGGGGAATCCAAGGGACAGCGTGATCGTGCCGTACGGTCCCATAAACTGCTCCCCCACGCCGTCGTAGCCGTTGGTGAGCTGGGACGTGTAGTTCATGGTCACGCCGTTGGGGTACTCAATCAGGACGTTGATGTGATCCCAGACGTCTCGGCCATCATCTGTCCAGAACTTCAGTTTGCCGACGCCGCTCACGGCGACGGGGTGCGCATCGAGGAACCAATCCACTACGTCCACCTGGTGGGAGGCGAATTCCGCCATGAGGCCACCGGAGAGGTCCGAATACAGCCGCCAGTTGAGAGTCTTCTCCCATTTGGGTTCGAGGATAGGCGCTCGCCAATCGTCATTGGTGTTCCACTGGCAGCGGATGGCGGTGATGGGATGCTCCTTGGGCCCGAGGACTCCCTTCTGTATATGCTCTAAGGCCTTATGGTAAAGAGGATTGTACCGCCGCTGGTGGCCCACCTGGAGGAACTTCTTGCTCTTCCTCACGGCCAGGACCATGTTTTTGGCCTCTTCGATGGTGAAGGCCATGCACTTCTCGCAAAAGATGTGCTTGCCGGCGTCGAGCGCAGCAATGCTGATCTCCGCGTGCCTGTGCTGGGGCGTGGCCACAATCACCGCCTCGATGTCCTTCATATCGAGAACCTTGCGGTAGTCATCAGACTTCTTGCCCTTCCTGGCCATCCTCGCGGCATAGCTCAGGTTCGGCGGGTAAATGTCGCAAATCGCCAGGACATTGACGTTTTTCATCTTTAAGATGTTCCGCATGATCGTCTGCCCGCGGTTGCCCGTGCCGATGACTCCGAGGTTGATGGGCCTCCCTGCTTCCTTGGCGGGTTCCGCGCCGGTGCTTTTCTTCGTGGCGTGGATGGCGAATGCTGCCGTGGCAAGTCCCGCGCTCCGAATGAAACCTCGTCTCGACATCTTGCCTGTTTCTGTCATCTTCTCCTCCATCTTGCCCTTTCCTGTTTCTGTTCGTTTTCGATTCATTTTCAATTGAAATTTATTACGACAATCCTTGGCTTTTCTTTGCCATCCGCTTCGGGAATCAGGACTGCTTTGACGTCCTTATGGGTTTCGCAATACGCCCTCGTCCAATCCGCTCCCAGAATATAGAAAGCCGTGGCCAGCGCGTCCGTATCGGTTGCGGAAGGAGCGATAGCCGTGGCGCTCACCATCCCCTTCGTGGGAAATCCTGTGCGTGGATCGAGGATGTGCGAGTGTTTTTTCCCTCCGATTTCAAAGACCTTCTCCGGCGCACCTGATGTGGACACGGAGCCGTCTCTCAATGCCACGGTGGCGATTGCCTTGTTTTCGTCGTGGGGGTCTCGGACGCCGATATGCCAGGCTTCCTGCCTGGGTGGCGAACCGATCGCGTACATCGTGCTCGCCCCGCTGTTGACGAGAGCCGCCTCCACCTTGCACATTCTCAAAAACTCGGCCGCGCGATCAACCGCATAGCCTTTCCCGATGCCGCCGAGGTCAATCTCGATTCCCGGTCGGTCGAAGGAGACCGTGCTCTCTTCCTCATCGAGCAGGACGTGGTTCATGCCGACGATGTCGAGAGCGGACTTGATTTCCTTCTTTGACGGCAGCCTCCCTTCCTTTTTGTAGAACCCCCATGCCTTGACCAGCGGCGCCACCGTTATGTCAAAGGCGCCCTTCGTCTCCGACCAGATCTCGCGCGAACGAACAAGCAATCGAAAAAGCTCCGGCTCGACGCGAACCGGTTCCTCAGCCGCGTACTGGTTGATCCACGCAATCTCACTGCCGGACTTCCATCGGCTGAGCTGGTTGTCAAGCTTGACGATCTGATGAAGCGCCTGCCTTGCCGCGGCGGAGAGATTCCTTTTGTCCCGGCCATAGATGAGGATCTCGAACAGAGTCCCCATGGCCGGCTGCGACTCCGTCACATCTGGGACCGGATTCGCCGGAACCGCTGCTGGTTCTCCCGGCTTCGCCGACGTGGAAAGCAACTTCGCGTACATTAGCGGCGATATCACAAGTCTCAAGGTTTTCAAGTAAAATGGGGTTTCCAGATAAAAACTGCCCGGTTCCGGAAGCTCTGGCCGCGTGCACCCGCGAGATCGTGCTCACATGCAAAGCATCTCTCGCACCTACAAAACAAAAACGGTCATCGGCCGGGAAGAAACCACGAAACCGGAATCATGGCAGGCAATTCCGCCCGCTCCCACCTCCAGATAAGAGGTTTTCGGCACCGCGTAGACGCACTATTAATATCTCACGTAGAAGCAGGAGTTTCAACCCCAATTTTGCACTGACTGCCCTGCTACCGAGTGAGCAGGGTGTGGCTCCATTTTGGCGGCATGTCAGGCGGCCAGCAACTGCTGCTGTCGGAGGCACCGTTCGTGCCACACGGCGATGGATTCTCGGGATTGATCTCAGGCATTGTCGAAGCTGCCCTCTCGTAAGGCACAGCGCACCCGTTTTTGCTTGATTCTTTTCGGAAATTGAGCATATTGTATTAGCAGTTGGACGCTCAAACTTCTTGTCAGATCGAAAAGACGGTAAGGGGCTCGGCAGGGCCATGAGAAAGCAGAATTGGGCAGCCTACTGCGTGGAGACATGGGGAAGGATGTCCTTTGAACTGATCGCCTAAATCCGATCTTCCTCGTATGTTCGCTACCTCCCTCGTTTGACACACTCGCTTGTCATCTGTTGTTTCCGCAGGGACTAAAGGATGCCTCGCTCCTTCTTTGTGAATTATTCAGGTAAGGGGAGAAGATTGGTAACCGGCGGTCCGAAAACACCGGGAAATTCGGTCTGAAGGAGGCGGGACACGACGGCAGATTTCGCGGCTCCATACCTTCACTTGCGTTGCGACCCGATGCCTGCCGCCTCTCAGCTTCATTCCCTGGCCGCGGGCAGGCAGGTCGTTGCCTCCCTGAATGTGAGATTGGGTGTTGGGCTGGCGGCTATCCTTTGGCCAGAATGGACTTTCACCACCAAGAGATAGTACGCTTTCCTGGCCGCACTCATCTCAGACCTCCGGGTGGTTGTGATGTTTTTGAACCCCACCACTTTTGCCCCGGGAGGTTTTCTTTTTCATTAGAAAGTTTGCCTATTTTTGGCTTAAAAAAGACCTTCACACAACCAATTTTGATTTCGACCCCGCTACCAACCAGTTGCGTCACAGCCCCTTTTTTTGGGGAATGCCCTGAGAACTCTTGGCTTTTGTGCGTGGCATGTTCTAAGGGATGTTGCCAGCACAACGCCTTCTGGGCTATGATGAGCTAAAGGTAAAAAGAAGTTGGGAACACACGTCGCACCACGCAGGCAGCCGGAAGCAGGAGAGCCTGCGTATCAGCTATGATATTTGGAAAGGGCGAAACGGAAATCCTATGTCAGAGGGAGGTACAAACGAATGAGTGAAGTTGAAGTTCGCAGGCCCACGCAGGAAGAACTGGACGAAATGGGAGTGAAGAATTGGCCCACCTGGGAGTGTGAACCCTCGACATTCCCCTGGGACTACAATGATAAAGAAACGTGCTACATCCTCGAAGGAGATGTAACGGTCAGCACGCCGAGCGGGGATGTCCATTTCGGGGTAGGGGACCTGGTGGTATTCCCGAAGGGGTTGAAGTGCGAATGGAAGGTGGCGAAGCGCGTTCTCAAGCACTATCGGTTTGGCGATTGAAGCGAGGGAGAAGCTACCGAGGAGAAAGTGGAGAAGGCCTGCCGCCCGGGACCGCCTTCTCAAGGCGATAAGGCATGCGCGAAAGGCTGACAATAAGAAAGAGGTTGGAGCGCTGGATTGTCCGTCGTGGGCTTGCTGGCGGCCTTTCCTTCACGCGGTTGCTTTCCTTGGGGGCCATCGCCAGGCTCTCTCGGGTGCTGGCGGATCTCGGTTATTATGCGCTGGGACGCAACCGGAGACTTGCTATCCAAAACCTCTCCCTCGCCTACGGGAAAACAAAATCGCCCTCTCAAATCCGGGAAATGGCTCGCGAAGTCTTCCGTCACGGTTCAAGGAGCGCATTTGAGCTGATGCTTTACTACGGGCGCGGACGTATCCGAGACACCTGTGAACTGGTGAAGGAGAAAGAGGGCCTGGAGCATCTGGATAAGGCACTGGGGAAAGGGAAGGGGGTGGTCGGCCTGTGCGCGCATCTGGGAAATTTCATTCTTCTTGGACTGACGTTGAACTCCCTGGGCTATCGGTGCACCACCATCATGCGCCAGATGAGGGACGAACAACTCGAGGAAATGTTCACCGCGCTTCGCAACCAAATGCAACAGATTACCATACCCAAGTTCCCCCTCTCTCGGTCGGTACGAGAATGCCTGAGCTGGCTCTCCCAGGGAAACATTCTCCCCATGTACATTGACCAACGCTCGAAAACCGGAGCAGTTGTGGATTTTATGGGGTTGCCGACGTCCACGGCTACCGGCGCCGCCTACCTTGCCCTGAGATCGGGTGCGCCCGTGCTCCCCATGTTCGTTCTCCGCCGCGATGACGGATTCTACAAGCTCTTGATCGGACCGGAGGTCGAGGTCGTTGACACCGGTAAACTGAAAGCTGACATCCACACGAACACGGCCAGGTTCGCAAAAGTCGTGGAGTCTTACATTCGCCAGCATCCAACGCAGTGGTTCTGGTTCGACAGGCGGTGGAAGCAGTTTCACGGGGCCAGAGGGTGAAGGGCTCTGAAGCGGCATTCGCGCGAATGGCACCGCTGTCAGCATTTTCACGAAAAAACCATCATTCCCGTTGACTGCCTCTGAGCTAATCTTCTCCCAAATCCATGGCATGGATCAAGGCGGGCACTTGGAGCAAATGGACCTGAAGAATGTGGTGCCGAGATACCGCTCGCCCCGGTCCGGAAGAATGACGACAATCGTCCCTGATTCCATTTCGTGCGCTACGCGCAAGGCGCCAGCCACTGCCGCTCCGCTCGACATGCCAACGAAAAGCCCCTCCTTCTGAACGAGAAGTCGAGTGATCTCGTAGGCTTCTCCGTCCTCGACGGTGACCTTCTGGTCGAGGCAGTCAGGCCGATATATCTCAGGCACGATGGATTCGCGCATGTTCTTCAGCCCCTGAATAGTATGACCCTCCGTAGGCTCCACGCCGACGACGCGAGTCTCCGGTTTCTTCTCCCTTAGGAACTCCCCGGCCCCCATCAGCGTCCCCGTTGTCCCCATGCCCGCCACAAGAACATCTATGCTCCCTTCGGTCTGTTCCCAGATTTCTGGGCCGGTGGTCTCGTAATGAGAAAGCACATTGTTCTCATTCGCGAACTGATTGGGCATGTAGTACTTGTCCGGTTCATCGCCAACCAGTTGGTGCGCGCGACGAATGGCGCCGTCCGTGCCCTCACGCGCGGGCGTCAATACGACCTCCGCTCCGAACGCCTCAAGAATGTGTTGCCTTTCGGTGCTGACACACTCGGGCATGAACAGCTTGACCCGGTATCCCTTGGCTGCGCCGATCATGGCCAGGCCGATGCCTGTGTTGCCGGAGGTCGGTTCAACGATAATCTTGTCTGCTGTTAGCTCGCCGGACTCTGCCGCCTTTCTGATCATGTAGAGGGCAGGGCGGTCTTTCACCGATCCTCCCGGATTGACTCCCTCCAGCTTCCCGAAGACGCGAACCTTTGAGTTGTTAACCAGGTTCGTGATTCGCACAAGGGGCGTATTGCCGATGGCTGATAAGACGCTCACGTGTCGCCTCCTCTATACTGCTGCCCTGAGCGATTTAAGTTCATCATCGTCCTGGATGAAACGCCAACCCAGTATAACATGTCAGGCGGAACAGTGACAATATGGTTTGCTGGTAACGGCGCTGATAACTTCAGTTCTTGTGTTCCTTCTGACATACATAGACAGGGTTGCCGTCCACGTCGCAGAAAGTGAATTTCAGTGCCGGTCCAGGCGCTCCGCTCTGCACCTCCACCATCAGAAAACCGCCCTTTGCATCGCGAAAATGGGGTTGTCTATCCTTTCCCCAATGCGGCTGATTGCGGGCTGCATGCACGTCGCTCACGGCGCCACATGAGAACTCCTCCACCCCGGTCTCGTCTATGGAATGATATTGCCAGTGACGGTCCCCACAAAGAATGTAGAAGTTTTTCAGACCGGACTCCCTAGCCCAGCGGAGAAACTCGCGGCCCTCCGTCCAGAATCCTCTCTTATTCGCATGGTTGTCTCGCTTCTCTTGACGGTCGGGACCGACAACAGGCGTCGGCGAAATTAAGATCTTGAAATGGCACCGGCTCTCCATCAACCCTTTCTTCAGCCACGCCTTCTGCTCCACACCCCACAACGTCTTTTCCGGGCCGTCAGGCATGGAGTTCGGCGAACGATAATCTCGACCTTCCGTAAGCCATATCTGAAGCCCCTTGCCCCAAACGAATGTCCGATACGTCTTTTCGCTCATGGGCACCGCTTCTTTGAAAAGCCGCCGCCCCATTTCATCTGTGATCATGGTCATTACGCCCGACCGGATTCTGCGAGGGACTTTCTGGTGAGGATCGCAATCGTTCCAGCGGTAGTCATGATCGTCTTTCATCCAGTAGCCAGAAGTGATTCGGAAGACATTGCGTATGGACGGGACCGAATACATCCGATGCCAGTGGTGCCGAGCAAGCTCCACGTTCGTGGCCAGAAAGAAATCCTGATCGTAATAAACGTTGTCGCCAGTGGAAACATGGAAATGGGGTTTGAGCTGTGCAATGGCCTCGTGCGTCTTGAATCCCCAGGGCTTGCCGTCGCGGAAAATGTCCCTGCTGCGCACGGCCTGGCCGGTGGTAACTGTGAACCGAACCGGCATGAATGCGCCTGTTTCCGGCGCCGTCCTGAACGAACCCGGCTCGCCTAAACGGGTCGGCCCCTCCCCTTTCCGATTCCCCATCTCCACGCGGTAATAGCAAGTCGCGGCCGGTTTGAGTCCAGTTAACCTGAATTGAACCGAGTAATCGTGCTCTTTCTCCGCTTTCAGCCAGGCGGTGACCTGCGCATCCGAGAAATGCGGCTTGGTTCCGTAGTGGACCCTGAGCCATCCTTCCTTCCCCGGTACGCCTTCTGATATGTTCGGACTCCAGGGCACCCATTCCGGCTTTCTCGTCTTCCAGACGTCCGTCATTGGATTGCGCTCAGGGTGAAGGGTAAGTCTCGCGCGAAGGATCGCTGAACTCGACGTCACTTCGCCCGCAAGCTCTCCCTGGGCGTTGTAGGGTAACTCCTCGGCGGGCGAGGCGAAGGCCCCCACTAACGCAACGACAAAGACAAGGACTTTCAGGCGCATTATCCGGTGGACCCTCCTGATTCAATCATCGTTCGGCAACCTTCTTCAGCTTCGCGTGAACCTGTTCCTGCAGCTGAAGCGACACCCCATTGTAATCATTAAGGACACAGAGTTCGAGGTTTTTCCCTGCCCAGACGCCGATTCGTGCGAAAGCCAAGACTAATCCTCAGAATAGGACACACGATGTAAAGCAAAGAAAAAAAATCCCCGGCACCCCCCTGTGAAGGAGCGCCGGGGAAAACTGTAGGCGGAGACTACCACCGCCTTTTGGGAGGCTCCGGGATGTCCCTCACCGGAAGCTCCATGTCAAAGGTGGCGTTCCTCGGCACGAGGTCAAGATCCGCTTTCATGAACTCATCCCACCGAAGCTTCTTGCCGGTGTATGCGGACTCCCTGCCCATGATGGCCGTCATGCAGCTTTCAGCCACCTGAATGGCTTCGTTGTAGTAACGGCCGTCTCCGCGTATGCTGTCAATAAGATCCTTATGCTCCTGAACGTACGCGCCGAGAGCCTGCCCCGGATCACGCATATCGGAGCAGCTACTTCCCCTCTTGGTTCCGACGACATACTCGGAAACATTGCCGTCAGACCTGTTCCAGTGGCGGGACATGCTCAGCATATGCACACCGTTGGGGTAAACGTAGTCGCACGAGAAGGTATCCCAGATGTTGCCCAGGAGAGGATTGTCCTTCGGTTTCCAGGCCCGACCTCCGGAGGCGAACACCTCGACCGGATGCGTTCCCATAACCCAGTTGATAACGTCCAGGTTGTGAACGTGCTGCTCGACGATGTTGTCACCGCAGATCCAGCAGAAGGAGTACCAGTTTCTCAACTGGAACTCCATGTCGGTCCAGCCGGGCTGCCGACGACGATTATGGATGACCGGTCCGCCGCACCAATACGCGCGACAGGCACGTATCTCGCCGATGGCGCCGTCATGGATCTTCTTGACCGTGTCAATATACGGTTTCTCATGGCGCCGTTGCGTGCCCGCCGTGATAGACAGCTTCAGTTCCTCGGACTTCTTTGCCGCCGCCATGAATCTCCGGATGCCCACTACGTCCGTGGCTACCGGCTTTTCTGTGAAAACATGCTTCTTGGCATTGATGGCGGCCTCAAAATGCTCTGGACGCCACCCGGGCGGGGTCGCCAGAATCACGTAGTCCACATCAGTGGCAAGAACTTTCTTGTACGCATCGAGGCCGACGAAAACCATCTCGTCGGGGATGTTCTGCCCCCTCCGTTTGAGAGCCCTCTGAACCCCTTTGGCGCGATCCTCAAAGGAATCGGCCAGCGCTATAATCCGAACGTTCTTATCGGCCTCCAACGCATTTTGCGCCGCCCCGCCCCCGCGACCTCCGCAACCGATGACGCCCACCTTGATGGGATCGCCCTGAGCCTCCCCGGTACAGATGAAAGGCACTGCCGTAGCCGCTGTCGCGAGAGCAGCGGTTCTGATGAAATCTCTCCTGTTCAGACGCTTTTTCAGTTCCATGCCTTCGCCCCTCCTATTGACGTTATTGTTAGCAAGAACTTATGCGAAACACTTCAACAAGCCTGAGAAACGAAAGGGAGAATACCATATCCCAGAGCAGTGTCAAGCCCAAATCCAGGACACTTGGGAACACGACCGCTTAGCTGGGCGTTTTGCATGGTAACGATATTCTTCGACGACTCAATGCCGAAGCAGGATAGAGAAGAGGGGCAGTTGTCCAAAAAGATACACTTGAGGTTTTCGTCGCAGCCGGCCATAATACGCCGTTCGCGTTGCGTCAATTAGAACTCGGCGATGCGACCAGGGCACCACAGCGGTAAGGATCGCGCGATCGTGTATCCGGCGCATTTGGCGCAACTCAACCGATATGAGAACAAAACCGCAGATTATCGTGATGAATGAGCTGAGGTTGAACAGGAGTGATTTATGGCACTAATGAGCGAACTGAAGAAACAGATGCAGTCCAAAAACCTGGATGAACTCATTGAGCTTCTCTGCAAGCCGGATGAAGACCTACGCTTCTCGCAATTCGTTGATCTTTCGTCAATGCCGGAAGCACCACTTCTCAAGACGGAATTTACAGGCCGACCTCTTATGCACGCCAAATTAGTCCGGAGGATGATTGCGCCGATGGTCCTCGAAAAGATCGGCCCGGCTCGATTTCTCGACGACAGCCGAATCCTCAAGGCAGTGGACAATCAGGCAATGCTTCCTCGCATCACGTATCTCTACCCCCAAATGGTGGATATGAACAAGGTGATGACGGAATTCGTGGCCGCACGCGGGCCTTTACCACCGGCGAAACGGATTCTGGCGTTCGGACTCGGTGGTTCTGCCAGCGGGCCATTGTTAGCTCGGGAGATAATCCAAAACCAGGGATATTCCGTGCCCTTCGACATCCACACCAGCTACCCGGAGAGGTTCCACGGCATAGACGCCGACACGATGGTCGTCGCCTGTTCATACTCAGGGAACACTGAAGAGATCCTTCACGCTTTCGACTATGCACAGCGCCGGACGAAGAACCTGCTCATGCTGGCGCGTGGCGGTGAGCTTGGCAAGTTGAGAGACGAATACCCCTTTATCGAGATACCGGAAAGCGACATCGTAATGCCTCGTGAGTCCATCGGGTATTGGTTGACGGCTTTCCTATTCATCGTTTCGTCGCTTGGGATAGCAAAGAGGGACGATGGAACGATTTTCCGCTTTGACATTTCAGAAGTGGAGGCAATACAGCCCCAACTCGACGAGATTGACAAGGCTTGTGCAGGGGAAACGCCTTTTGCCGAGAATCCCGCGAAGCAATACGCGACCTATTTTCTCTACGGCACCAGCTCTGGAGAACCGTCTCCGGAAATTGGCTGGCAGCATCCCCGGGAACCCGTGTTCCTCCTCGACGGGGCAGACCGGGCCATCGGCAAAAGATTGGCGAACCAGTTCGGGGAGACTGTCGAACACCCCATGACGCTGCTGATGTTCGCCGAGGACGCCCATAACGAGATTGAGTCGGCAGCTACAATAATGCTCGAGGATCAACTGTATGAGGGACCGCGGAGGCGGAGCTACATCCTCATCTCGGGCCGGCCCTACGAAGCATCCAATGCGAAGCACGAAGAGAACCGGGCGGTACAACGGATCGAGGCAACGCTCGACGTGCTTTTCAACCAACATGGCGTTGACTTTCTGAGGATCGAGACGGAGGGGAGCAGCCTGCTTGAACGCAAGCTGAGTCTACTAAAACTGCTCGACTACTCGAGGTTCTACACCAGCATCCTCCTGGGGACGAATCCCTTGTGGATCGTTTTCATGGACATGATGAAAAAAGTAACGGCGAAAATCCCCGGAACAGCCGACCGCGAGCTGCTGCGGCTGCTGGCGGAAGACGGCAAGTTCCCGATCTCGAAAGAGGACGCGCTCGCCGACGAGGAGGTGAAAAACTCGTTCCCCGCACTGCGGCGAACAATTCTGGACCGATTAATCAACCAGGGCTATCTCACAGCCGAAGGGGAAATGCTCAGCTTGTCGGACAAGGGCAAGGAATTTGTCGGCTGATCGTGATTACCATCCTTTGAATCACCGAGGCAGCGAGGTGCAATCCATCACTGCTCGCTCTCGACCCCCCGGGATACGGCACAACCGCCCCGGCTAACCTTCATCTGCCGTCGGAAACCGACTCAATGCTTTTACTTCCCTGCAGCCGCAGGACCGACTTTGAGCCCAGCAACCTTCAGCCTGATCCTGTACAGCGAAGTCCTCGCTGTGACGAACAGGGTCTTATTGTCCGGACCGCCGAAGCAGCAGTTCGCCGGCCGCTCCGCAATCTTGATCTCACCGACCTTTTTGCCGTTAGGATTGAAAACCGCGACGCCCGCGCTCGTCACGTAGAGGTTTCCCTTAACGTCTACAGCCATCCCATCAGGCCCGGGGACATTGCAGAACAGCCTGCCTCCTTTCAAAGTGCCATTCGGTTGAACATCAAACGCGCGGACATGCCCGCCAGCCGTATCGGCCACATAGAGCGTCTTTTCATCGGGAGACAATGCGATCCCATTCGGGCGGTTGAAATCTTTTGCCAACAAAGTCAACTTCCCGTCCGGAGAAATGCGATACACACCATTGAAAGGAAGTTCTTTCTTCTGCGGCGGGCGAATCCCGTATGGAGGGTCGGTGAAATAGATGCTGCCGTTCGACTTGACGACAGCATCGTTCGGGCTGTTGAGCCGTTTGCCCTGATATTTGTCCGCAAGTGTTATTACCTTCCCGTCAAGCTCAGTCCGGGAGACTCGCCGGTTTCCGTGCTCGCAGGCGATGAGTCTTCCTTTCAAATCAAAGAACAGCCCGTTGGAATTCCCGCTTGGCTTGCGAAATGTTTCGACTTTGTTTGGCCCGGTCCATTTGACGATCCTGTTGGCAGGGATGTCGCTGAAAATCAAGAATCCCTCCGGATGCCAGACCGGCCCTTCCGTGAATTGAAAGCCCGAAGCGACTTTCTCGACCTTCCCGGCCACGATGGCTTCCAGTCCTTCCACGCAACTCGCCTTAAAGGCGATCCCCACCACAAAAAGCAAACACGTGAATACCGCGATCAGTCGTGTCCTCATGTTCAGCATCCTCCTTCCTGTGTTTACAGTTTTCACCTCCACTGTTGGCCATTCATCAGCTCTGATTATTCAACCTATGGTGGATGCCCCTTCTCAAGAATGGGTTCAAGAAATCGCGCAACACCTCGTGCGACCACCGCCGAAAACCCGTGCTTTCTCCACCAGAAGACGAGCAGCCCCTTCCAAGGCTCTATTCATTCACCAACACGGTAGTATCTTTTCTTTACTTCTGGAGACAAGAGCGCGGCCGTTGGGTCAGTCCATGTCGTAGTTGTGCCGCTCTTCGCGGCGACGCCATCAGCCGCGAGGTCCCACGCGAGCATGTCGTCGGACTGATAAACCGCGTACGTCCTGCCCGAGAGACTGCTCCAGGTGAGAATCGTCTTTCCTTTTGCATCCACGCCGATCTCACTATCATTCAATCTGATCCTGTAAAGCGAAGTCCTCGCCGTGACAAAAAGAGTCTTACCGTCTGCATCGCCGAAACAGCAGTTCGACGGCTGCTGGAGAAACGTGATGGTGCCAATGCTCTCCCCTGTCCCGGAAAACACCGCCACGCCACTGGCACTGGCGACGTAGAGCTTCCCTTTGCCGTCCACCTTCATGCCGTCTGGGTTCGGAACCTGCACAAACTGCTCTCCTCCATCCAATGTGCCGTCCGGCTGCACATCGAAAACGCGGATATGCCCCCCTGTTGTGTCAGCGATGTACAGTTTTTCCTCATCGGGAGAGAACGCCAGCCCGTTGGGCCGGTCAAAATCTGTTGCCAGCAGCGTCAACTCTCCGTCTGGCGAGATGCGAAAAACACCGTTGAATGGCAATTCCTGCTCCCCACCACTGATGCCGTACGGAGGGTCCGTGAAGTAAATGCTGCCGTCGGACTTGATGACGATGTCGTTCGGGCTATTAAGCCGCTTGCCCTCATATCTGCTCGCGAGCGTTACAACCTTCCCTGTCAGCCCCGTTCGCGAGACCCGCCGATTCGAATGCTCGCATGCAACCAGCCTTTCCTGCTCATCAAAGATCAACCCGTTGGAATTTCCGCTGGGCTGCCGGTAGGTTTCGGTCTCATTCGGGTCTGTCCATTTGACGATTCTGTTGCCCTGGACGTCGCTGAACAGCACGAACCCGTCGGGATGCCAGACCGGCCCCTCCGTGAACTGAAAGCCTGTGGCGATACGTTCCGAGGCGCTCCACGGCACGCTGCTGGCATGGACATTCACAGCGCCCGCCCCAGAAGCGAACCCGACCAGAAGATACACGGCTACTCGCAAAACAAATGCGCGATTCCTCATGGCCTGTCACCTTCTCAACAAGTCATCTCATTCCCACGCGAAAAGCGTATGGGCATATTTCAGGGGGCCTCTGTATCGTACTTCAACGCTTCGTCCGGGTCGCGGAAACGCAGGGTGAACCCCCAGTCACCGATACCTTGATCAACTTTCACGAGAACGGGATTCGTGCCTTTCTTGAGAGTTACAGAAACCGTGTCCTGGTCAGGCTGAAGCCCCCGATCAACGCGGTTATCGTGGACGAGTTTTCCGTTGATCCAGACACGGACGCCATCGTCGCTGCCCACGTACATATCGGTGGTCATATCATCAGGGGCCACAACGCAGAAGTAGCCATAGGCAACCACATTGTCTGTTGGCGACAAATACTCCACCAGGTTCACAATGCCATCTGGACCGACTCTCATCTTCTTCCAGGCCACCTCGCCAGCCTTGCCCTCGTACTTCTTGTCGAAATTGATCTCCCCTTCCGGAGGAAACACTTTCCTTAGCGCCGTGTTGTCGGGGTTATCCCAGGGACCGATGAGCATCCAGTCGCGCACATAGTTCTTATACGGAACAAGCAGAATGTAATCTACAATGATCTCGCAGGTCGTCTGGCCGGGGGCCGGCTCGGTGAATTTCAGCGTGATCTCGTTGGTCCCTTCCCTCATCTTGAGTTTGTCCCCGATCACCTTCCCCTTCGACAGCAACTGGACCGCTGCCTGAGGAACGCCCTTGGCCATGGCCGCCTCCACGGCATAGACGTCGGTCTTGCCCACTGGAATCGGCAGGACGAGAGAATCGCCAGCTTTCCCAACAATCTTCAATCCTGCACCACCGCTCAGGTCCGTCGGCAAGTCCGTATCATCAACGACGGAACTTCCACCCGGCAGCGAGTCGGGCTTGAACAACTTCTCTGCCTCAATGGCGCCAGGCACGTAGACCTTCGCCAGTGGTAACCGCTCCTCGACAGATACCGGCTTGAAGAAATCCGTGCCGCCCTTCATCTGATACCAGTAAGCCATCGAAGCATAGTCGTTGCGAACCTTCTCCGTCGCCGAGTAATTCTCAATGGTTATCTTGAACTGCGTGCGGAAAGGAACGCTGTCAATAACGTGCCAGCGATAACACGATTGCTGTCTGCCAACGGGATCGGGAAGCGAGCAACCGTGGTAAGGATTCACGAAATGGCGAATTCCCCAGGCGTCTCCAAAGTAATCCTCTGAGCCGGTGCCGAAGAAGGAGGGGAACTTCTCGCCGTCCACATAGATTTTCTCGTCACCTTCCCCCCACCATCCTCCGTGCACATTGTCTATAAACTGTGCAGCCCCCAGGAACCGACCTCGGCCAATGCACTCCAGGAAGGGATAATCGAAGGTGCTGCACTCCCGTTCTCGGCGCCACTTCGCGTGGAAGTATGCCGTGTTCGGCGGCAACTCCTTTACCTTTTCGAACCCGACGTCCAGAGCAACCAGACATGGTCTTTTCGCCTGGCTCGTGACGACGAATTTGGCTTTCCCACGGAATGGCATTCTCCAATAGCAATACCAGTTTCCGATCTCCATGCCAAGCGGGAGCGAGGCATAAGGTGAGGCCCCAAAGCTCTGCCCGAAGAAATCCGCGAAAGGCGCCCAGACGCTGGGCTCCGTCTCATCATCCCAGTAAACCTTCAGGAGCACTTTTCTGCCAATGGAGCGCTCCGCGGCAGTCGTGACCTTCCCTTTGATCTGATTAACAATCGCCGGGCCCTCGATCTCGTGCATGACGACCGATTGCCCCGGTTGAACATTGACAATCTTCCTCTCCCAAAACAGCTCCTTCGGCTGGGGGTCCCAGCCACAGTTAAAAAGCTTCCCGCACACCTCCGCCAGAACCGCTTTGTCCTCATCGCTCAATTGCAGAGAGAACGTGGTCACCTTCGTTCCCGCAGGGAGAGTCGTGTAACCAATGTGATAGTACTGGCTGACCGATTGGCTGGGATCAATCCTGACTGACGTGACCTTACAAGACTTCTGGTAGGGAATTGGCAAATAGCAGTCCGAGGCGGGGTTATCGCCGCCCAGGACAACCCTTCTCTGCCAGACCAGCGGCCGCCTGAATGGCTCCACCTTGCCACTGAACAGCTCGTTGAAATCAAGCTCAATAGGCTCAGCGTCATCAAGGTAGAAGCGAATGTTCCCCTGCGGGTTGGCTGACCAGATACGGTTGATGTAGCCCGGCCCTTTCATCTCTGCCATCACATCCTCACCCGCCTGCGCGTCGTAGCGGATGTAATGTCCTCGGTCGCCATTTGCATCCCAGGCAACATACTCCCCTGTCGCTTCGTCATAGCGCGACCGCCGGTCGTAACTGGAGAACTGATCACATTCCTCTCCTTCGACCAAATACGGCAACCCATCCAAATCCACGAGTTTCCTGAGGAGAGCAGCATAAGTGTACGTCTTCTGAGCGGCTGCTTTCTCGCCCGGAAAAAAACTGCCGATGAGGACGAGTGCGGCAAAGACACAAACCATTGCTGAGCGAAAGGCCATCTCATCCCTCCTTTCCATAGGTCATTGCATCTCACCTGGCCACTGCACTTCGGGCCAAGACACAGTCCATTTGGGTGCCTTCCGAAAGCATGGACGTCTCCGGGTCCCCAATCGCGCTCTATTTCTCGCCTCCGAGTTGCTCTTCGAGAATCTCATGAAGCCGGCTGCCGCGTGCGTCATTCGTGATCACCTTGCCTTCTTTATCCAGGAGGTACATGGCAGGAATAGCCCCTATCCCGTATACTTTTCCCACCTTGTTGTCCCAACCAAGGCCGTCGAAGTACTGCCTCCAGGGCATCTTCTGGTCTTTCGTGAACGCAAGCATCTTCTCCTTCGATTTATCGAAGGAAATCCCGATTACCTCAAATCCCTTGTCATGGTACTTCTGATAAGCCTTCACTAAACTGGGAGCTTCCTTCCGGCATGGACCGCACCACTCGGCCCAAAAATCCACAAGTAGAATCTTCCCCCTATAATCCGCGATCCTGAGGTCCTTACCGTCCATATCTTTCGTCCAGTCAGGGAATTCCGGGAAGACCAATCCCTCCGGAGCAACAAGAAAGAGGGTGGACTCCGCCTGTTTATAGATTTCGGAAAATTTGGCCTTGCTTTCCTTGAGCACAGCCTCGACCAATTCCTTGGCCTTTGCGGAATTGCGCATTCTCGCATATTGCTCTGCCGCAAAGAGCTTGAGCCCAAGGGACTTTTTCGGGTCCTTCTCGGAGCGGAGAAAGCGGTCAACAAGGCTATCGTCTCTCGCCACCTGGAGACTGATTACAATGAGCTCTCTGTCGATATCCTCTGCTGCTTTCGCTCCATCTTTCGTCTTCTTCCAGTCGAGGAATGCCTTTATCAGCTTGGTCTTAGCGTATTCGTTGATCTGCTTCTGCGTCTCCTCGCGAGAGAGTCCCTCCTTCCGCAAGGAGGAAACAAATTCCCTGTATTTCTTGACCTGCTCCGCCTGGAATTGGCCAAAAGTCACCCCTCCTTCCTCCGCGCCCCTTGTGACGGCGCACGCGACGTTCCTACCGGCAGTGCACGTCACAGCACAGGATAGCATCAACACCAACCACCGCATTGCTCCTTTCACCGAAAATCCTCCTTTCGTCGTGGGCCATCCCCCGTGGGGTGACCGGGTTAAAAAGCGGGGAGGAGACCGAACCCTTTCTCAGCAAACTCCGCCGAAACTCTTGTCGTCGCCGGCTTAGCCTCTCACCCCTCATTTAACTCGCATCTCCATGACTGGAACCCAGGTAGATTCCTCGCATCTCCAGCTCCAGCTCCTCGACATTGTCGGCATATCTTCTCGCTTCCTCCTCCGTTATCCTGTCTGCTTTGAGAAGCTTGATCAAAGCTTGATTGAAGGTCTGCATCCCAAAAACACCACCCTTCTTGATGGCATCGTAGAGATCGCCGGTTCTCCCCTCGTGAACAATCTTCCGAACCGTCGGCGTGGAAAGCATGATCTCGCAGGCTGGAATGCGCCCTGAGCCATCCTTCATCACCAGCAACCTCATGGAGATCACTCCTTTGAGAACCAGCGATAGCTGCATTCGAATCTGCGGGTGTTGATAGGGAGGAAAGTAATTGATGATCCGCTCAACGGTCTGCGCGGCATCCACAGTGTGAAGTGTGCTCAAAACCAGATGCCCCGTTTCAGCCGCCATAATCGCACTGGACATCGTCTCCAGGTCCCGCATCTCACCAATCAGGATGATGTCCGGGCTTTGACGAATGACATGACGCAATGCCGCGTGAAAATCGAGCGTGTCCATGCCCACCTCACGCTGGCTGATCACCGACCTCTTGTCCGTGAACACGAACTCAACCGGGTCCTCGACCGTGATGATATGCTTAGCCTCAAGTTGATTGACATATTCGATCATGCTGGCCAGAGTCGTGGACTTGCCGCTGCCGGCGATCCCCGTGATAAGCACCATCCCCCGAGGCTCGACCGACAGTTTCTGGAGAACCTCAACTGGAAGATTTAGCTCCTCAAACGTTTGAATGTTCTCACGAATCGAGCGGAAAACCAACGCCCGCGTTCCCTGCTGCCAGTAGATGTTCACCCTGAATCTTCCGATCCCGGGCCGACGGAACGCGAGGTCCATCTCCCACCGTTTGCGGTAGGTGGCTCGTTGCTCCTCGTCCATCAATTCATCGCTGAGTTCCTCAACATCCTTTGGCGAGAGGTCCGTACCTGGCAGGGGCACAAGTTTATCATCTACTCGCAGATAGCAAGGGCTATACGCCTTCAAATAGAGGTCGGATGCCCCCCGTTTGACCATCTCTCTCAACAGGTCGTCAAGATTCATTTCTCCTCCACCACGAGATTCATCAGTGAAAATAAGCAAAGATTCGTGTATTGCGATCTGGTCACAGGCAAACCAATCTCGGCCAGCCAATGCTACCAAAGTTTTCCGAGTCCGCCAAAACCTTTGTGTCTCCCTTTCCCAGCAGAATCACACGGAGCAACTTCGCGTGAAGGCTCGAACACCCCTTTCCTCAACGGTCAAACGGCACCGAAACTCCCATTTGACGAGACACCTACAGCGTTTTTGCCTTGACCCCAGTCAAAGTCCGCGGTATATACTTACGGAGTCGGTTGCCCAAGGTCTTGGAGGTTTACATTATGTGGAAATGTGAGTGCGGAGAGTTTAACAACAACGATCTCGATTTCTGCGTACGCTGTCAGAAGATCCGTCTTACCGACGCAGACGCACAATCAGATCAAAAGAAGCAACTTACCACCCGAGCCATGTTCCGTCGGATACAGGATTTCATCCTGTTCGACATAGCGTTCTGCGCCATCGTCGCTCTTTACTGTTTTTTTGTGGAGCTTGGAGAGCTCGTGCCCGAGCTGCATTTCCCCAAGTTCGACCTTCCACAAGTGCTCAAGACTACACTCCCCCTTATCGCCATCATTCTTTTCCAGGTACTCCTGGCTATCAATATCCTCCGCATGCTCTACGGGGCAGCCATCAACTCTGAAAGAAACCAGCTCTTTCTTCAACGCATTTACCAGATGCTGAGTGAAAAGGAGGACGAGAAGAAAAAGGCCAACAAGGAGTAAACAGAGTCGTTCCCTCACCTGTGCTTCCCCAACGAAGCCTGATCCCCTCAGCCGGTTCCCCCTCACACCTCGTCCGGCAGAATTAGTACCTTATCTTCCTTTCCTGCGCACGTTGTACCGTGCTTGATGACAACGCCGGGGCGAACCAGCACGTGATCGAGGACGGCGCCCTCACCAACGACAGCGCCCTGGCAGATGATAGCGTGACTCACTCTCGCCTCATCCATGATCCGAGCACCCCGAGCCACGATTGTATAATCGCCTATGGAGCACTTCCCCAGCTCTGCTTGCTCATGAACCACCGCCACAGGAGAAACGACGCCACCCCAGCCGCTCTTCTGCGAAGGCTGCCTGTGTCTCGTCGCCAGCCTATCTATCACCAGCCTATTCACGTCAAGAAGATCCTCCGGAGTACTCACGTTTGACCAAAAGCCGCCCAGCTCATAAGCCCTGACCCTGTAACTGCCTTCCACCAGAAGCGTTAAGGCATCCGTCAGCTCATACTCGTTTCTGGGTGAAAGACCGATTCCATCAAGCAGCTCGAATACCCTCGGGGTAAAAACGTAAATCCCCGCGTTATCGAAGCTCGTCGTGGCAGTCCCCTTGGGCGGCTTCTCGACAAGACTCATCAAGTGCCCGTCCTCAACATAAACCGCCGCGCCGCTCGAGGGGTCCTTGACGCGATACACCGACATGCTGGCTTCAGGTGAATGCTTCCGGAAATCATCAACAAGGCCGACAAGGTTCTCCCGGGGAGTCGCAATATCGCCGTAGGCCAACACAAACAACGGCTCATGTCCCACAAAATCCCGGGCGAGGGACGCAGCATGCCCGGTTCCGAGGGGCTCACTCTCATGCAAGTAATGAAGGGACACTCCCCAGGAAGAACCGTCGCCAAAGTGGTCTTTTACTTCCTCCTCCATATGCCCAACAATCATGGCGATCTCAGAAGCCCCGGCATCTCTCAGACCCTGTACGATGTTATCTCCTATGGTCTTCTCGCCGAAAGGCAGCAGGATCTTCGGAAGCCCGATGCTTACTGCTCTCATCCGAGTCCCTTTTCCCGCAGCAAGCACGACACCTTTCATATTTTTCCGCTCCAACTTCCAAGATATACCTTGATTTCCGACCGCCTTCTGTTATTCTATACAAAACCTTGCGAATGTGCATGTCCTTTCCTTCTCACGAGCTTCCCGGTCGGAGGAATGGTTGATGTATCTCTATGAGCTGCTGGACAAAGATTCTATCGTAATATCCCTGAAGTCCAGGACGAAGGACGAAGTCCTGGAGGAAATGGTTGACGTCCTGGACAGAACCGGAAAGATAAAGGACAGGGACGCCGTTCTCAAAGCTATCATTGATAGAGAACGCATCATGACCACCGGCATCGGCAACGGCGTTGGAGTCCCTCACTGCAAGACTGCCGCAGTGGACCGGCTGGTCGCCGCTCTGGGCATCTCACGAGAGGGGATTGACTTTCAAGCTCCCGACGACGAACCAGCCCGTCTCATTTTCATCTTGGTCGCCGAGCAGAACAATCCGGGTCCTCACGTTCGGGCTTTAGCCAGGCTGGCAAAGCTCCTCAGCAGCAAACAAGTCCGAGAAGCTCTCCTTGCAGCCCATTCCCCCGAAGACCTCCTCCGCGTCATCAGAGAACGCGAACAAGAACTCTAATTCCCTTCCCTCTCCTACTCGCCAATAGCACACCGGCTTCAGAGTGCCGCCGCACGAAGCCTGCTTCCAGAGGGGAAAGGCCGAAACATTATTCGCAGCAATTGAAAAACTGCCGTAATGCCTCTCCATGAGGGCAAGATGAAAGTTCTCCAATTCGCCCCAGTCCTTCATCACCGCTATCTCGCCTGCTCCGCGGCGGGGCGAGTGAAGCGTCTCTCCCGAAAGCGAATGTGAGAAAACCTGGAAGCTTGGCTGTTAACCGTGATGGAGAAAAAAGGAGTTGACAGGGCCATACGTGTGGTGCAACTCTTATAGCGGTGGAAGTGGGCTGCGGTGTGACTCGCCAAGGGGGAAAGGTTACGCTGCTTTCCTCTTGCCTGAGTTCGCAGCCTTCGTTCTTTCTCATGGGTTCCTTTGAACAAAAACAAACAACGTAAGTTCATGAGTACAAGGAAGGACAGTTACCATGGCGCGGACAAACTTTTTCCTGTTAGCAACAGTCCTCCTTTCATTCCTTCTTTTCAGATCACCTGCTGTCTCGCAAATCACAAGCGACGGAACCCTCCCTGGCCAGCCCATCGGTCACGACTGGGAGGTCACATTTCTAAAGCTCGCCGGCAGTTCAGATGACAGCATGGCGGACCCCTCTGTCGTATACGACCCGCATGCCGGAACGTACAGCATCACCTCTGCCGGGTACGATATATGGGACAGCCAGGACGGTATTGCGTTCGCGTATATGACCATTCCGACCGACGTTGACTGGGGCAGCCGGTTCTTTGACTACTGAAAACAAGACGAAAATGAAGTATCGCCGAAGATTAATTAGTTTTAGACAATGGTCTCACAAAAACAATGCATCATAGGGGTCCCAAGATGAAGACGACGAAACAGATGGTATTCATTAGCGTAATCTTGATTTCCCTGATCGTGCGCGTCGATTGCCAGGGGGCGATCCCCGATGACCCGTGGGGGTTCGAGAGCATAGACATCTCGGGTGCGGTCAATCCCAACAACGTTGTGGGGTCGACAACATATGACCCTGACACGGAGACCTACACCGTTACAGCCGGCGGCGGGGACATCTGGCTCGAGGACGACGGATTCCGGTATGTTTATCTTGAGGTGCCTGCTGAGGTCGGGGATTTCGAGGTCTCCGCACGCCTGGCGATGCCAGTGAGCTGGCCCCACGCTTGGGCCAAGGCCGGCATCATGGTAAGGCAGGATCTCGATGCCGACTCTGTGCACGCGACGCTCGGCGCTGCAAGGGACAGCGGCGTCGAGATGCAGCACCGGGCTACAAAGGGTGCAGCCGCCTCCCATACCGGGGCCGCGGAGCGCCTGGCACCCTACGCCAACGGGACGAACCAACTCGGCATCAACGAGCCCATCTGGCTGAAGCTGGAACGCCAGGGGGATCTCTTCCTCGGCTACTACTCCTACGACGGAGTCGAGTGGCGCCGCGATTCTCCCTGGGGCGAGAACTCCATGTACACCGTCGTTTTGGAGGGGGCATTCTATGTCGGCTTCTGTTTCAGCACCCACGAGGCCAACATAGAGGGTACGGCGAGCTTCGGTGATTTCAACTTTCCGCCTCTCGCCGGAACGCGAGCTGTGGCCGGACCTGATCAATGGGTCTATGGGGATGAGGAGATCGCTCTCGACGGCAGGAAGTCTACGAAGGCGGATACCTACCAGTGGACGCAAATAAAAGAGCCTGGCGACCCAGATGTCCCCATAACTAACCCCACCCAGGCCGTGGCGACGATTACGCCGCCAGGCACGGAGGTGGGGTATCCCCTGACGTTCCGACTGACCGTCACCGGGGAGACCGGGACGGATAGTGATGAAATCCAGGTCTTCGTAAGGGCCATCAATCCCCCGAAGGTGGCCCCCAGCAATCTGCGGGTTATGCCGCTGGACTTAGGGGACGGCGGCTTGGGCTGCAACGTGGAATGGGACCCCCTGGTTGATGCGGCGGAAGGGTACCAGATCGGCCTGAAATTTGACTCGACCATCCAGTGGATCGAGGTCATCCAGCGGACGAATTACCAGAGCGGGGGTATGCTCGAGGGGGATACGCGGACGATCGCCATTCGCGGCAGGAACAAGTACGGAACTTCTGACGAGCCAGCAGCCATAGCAGAAGTGAGCTACACGGCCATGCCGAACATAGCGCTTGGAGCATCCGGATACGTGTTTCTGGGGGACACGGACCCGGTGGGGATGAACAACGGTGCGACGGACGACAGCACCAGCAGTGTCGGGCTCTCGCCCGACATCACGACCTACTGGGGCTACACCTGGGATGAGGTGCGGTTCTTCGACAACATCGTCTACTACACGGGCAACATGACAGGTAGTGGCGGATGGTTTACGGACCTGGCGGTTGAAGTCACGCAGGACGGAACCACGTGGCAGGACGTGCCCATCCTCGACATTTACCCGGGATTGGACTTCTCTGATCAACGGCAGGGGAAAGAGGCTTTCACCCGGTACGACATTGATATTCCAGCGGTGAGAGGGACAGGCATTCGCATCTCGGGGATGCCCGGGGGGATGGGTCTCTTTACCACCGTGGCGGAGCTGGAGGTGTTTGGTGACCAGATGCGAGCGGCGGACGAGATAGTGGCACAGGGTGTGGATGCGGTGTTCCCTGAGGGAGGCACCGCCACCCTCAATGGCAGCCTCTCGTTCTCGCTGGCAGGCCCCATCACCAGCTACGCATGGACCGGTCCCGCTGGCATCACGATCAACAACCCGACCAGCGCTGTGGCGAGCTTTGATGCGCCGCGTGTGGGCGCGGACGAGGTTTACGTCTTCAGTGTGACGGTGACCGATGATCAAAGCAACACCGATACGGATGACGATGTTCGCATCACGGTCAGGAACCTTGCCACGGCGGCGGTGGCTGGGATTGACCAGAGGGCGCTGGAGGGCACCGAAGTGGCCCTGGATGGGTCCGGCTCCACGACCACCACGGGCGATCTGACCTACCTGTGGACCCAGACCGCCGGGACCGAGGCGGGGGTGACCGGAGCGACCACGCGTACAGTGACCTTCGATGCCCCGGTTCTGTGGGACTTCATGGAGGGGCTGACGTTCCAACTGCAAGTGGATGACGAAGCGGGCGGCACCCCCACCGACGAAGTGACCATCAGCGTGTACAATTTCGCAGGATTGATCTTCCCCTTAGGGTCGGGGTATTTCAAGGAGCTGCTCCATCTGGGAGATACGAACGTAGACCGGATTACGGCTCCGATGAACATCAACAACGACGCCCTGGAGACGTGGGGCGGTGAGTGCTGCGTCAATCCGCGTCCGGGTGAGCCGTACGATTTCGCTGGCACCGGCGTGGACACGACCGTCAACCCCATGGTATGGACGCCGGAGCAGACGGACAACGGGTGGTTCATGTGGGACGGTCGAGCGGGCGAGGCGCTGGACGAGTTCCAGCAGATTTACCACCTCTACATCATCTCGCCGGAGGACCGGGACGTGGTCTGGGGCTTCCGGCATGATGACGAGGTTCGCATCTATAACAACGGCATGCCGGTCGTCGTCCGGGGCGGCTGGGACGGTGGCGGTGAGATATCGCAGATCGGGCTTGCCTCTCGCGGAACGGGCTTGAGCCGAGGGGTCAACTCCATGGGATTCAAGTTCGAGGAAGGTGGCGGAGGAAACCTTCTCGCGCTGCGAGTCACCGACATGGATGGCAATGAATACACCGACCTGTCGTACTCCGTGGGTCCGGCGTACATTCTGAAGAACGCCTATGGCGCGAGGAAGTTACCGCCCGTGTCCTACGAGCCGGAGGTGGCAGTGAACGTAGAGCTGTCGGTGCGGGTGAACCTTGTGGGCACGCCGGGCACCGTGACAGTTCTGGAGCAGATTCCGGAGGGTCTAAGTGAAAGCGATGTCAATGCCCCCGGCGCCACGGTGGGTTCTGGACAGATTCGGTGGGAACTCATAGCAGGCGACGTCAAGACCCAGACGCTGACCTATTCCGTGACGCCTCCGGCAGGGATGACCCAGGCGCTTGCCTTCTCTGGGACGGTTTCCTTCCCCGGGGACAGCTCGGAGATTTTTGGTGGTAGTGTGATGTACGCGGTCCCCACGGCGCCGAGATATGTGGAGGTGGACATGTTCCAGGCCGCGGTGGTGAGTTGGAGCGCCCCGGTGACGCCAGGCGTCAGCAGCTATACGGTATTCAGGAGCGTCAACGGCGGCGCCTGGGAAGAGCTTGGCACGACCAGCAGCACCACGTACTTCGACAGATTCGTCGTCCTAGGCGAGAATTACAGCTACCAGTTGTCGGCGACCAATGTGCCGGGCGCTGAAGGACCGACCTCCCCACCCACGACACAGGTCACGCCTCTCACCACGGCCGAAGCGGAGCAAGGCCGGGTGATCCGAGAGGCAGAGGACTTCAACTACGATAGCGGGGAGTTCCCCTGGACCGATAGCGTAACCCTGCCGGCGATTGAGGCGCCTGACGCCACGACCATCGGCACCCCGGAGGAGTACGACTACTGGCATCCGAGCACAGGGGGGCCAGACCCTCGCGTCTATCGTCCACTGGATAACCGGGACGATGGCACGGGACTGGCCATCAACATTGACCAAGACGTGGACAACCCTGGCGTGTACCACACGAAGATTGGGTGGACTGATGACGGGGCCTGGTGGCGGTACACCTTCAACGTGACGCAAGCGGGCTGGGTGAACTTCGCATTTCGTGTAGCGGCGCCGAACCCGGGCGCGATCGCCGCGTACTGGGATGAGGTCCTCGTTGGGACAGTCACGTTTCAGACGGGCGACTGGAACAGGATGCTGTACGTGGTCCTGGAAGATCAGATCGAGACCGATGTGGGCGAGCACACGTTGCGGGTGCTGAAGCAGTCCGGTGACCTGGACTTCGACAAGATTGCCCTGGGCTTCGACTGGACGCCGCCGAAGAGGGTAACGATCTGGGGAGACGATTTCGACTCCTACACGGCCAATTCGGAAGTGTTCGACCCGGCGGTCGGCGGGTGGACCAAACAAACGGCTGGCTACCCCGATGGAGCCTGGCAACTGTGGAATACAGCGGTAGAGCCGGACGTCGCGGGGATGAAGGATGGGTACATGATCTCCAACAGCGACTTGTCCGGAGAAGACGCCCCGTTAGACGAGCAGTTGATCTCCCCGCAGATAGACACCAGCGACTACACCAAACTGCGGCTGAACTTCAACTGGAACTACCAAAACTACCTCGTCGACCCCGACGATCCCCAGATTGCGGAGGTGGACCTCCGGGTGAAAGACAATGACCCCGACCCCTGGGGCGACTGGATCAACCTGCTCCATCTGGACTTAGACTCGGTTCCTATAGACCTCGATCCGGCGATTCTGAGTGGTACGGACGTGCACGATCTGTCGGCGTACGATGGCAAGACCATCCAGATTCGGTTCCACTACTACGATGCGGAGTGGGACTACTGGTTCGCGGTGGACACCATCCGGGTCTCCGGCATCCAGCCGGAGATACGAGCGGGAATCATCGGGCTGAGCTTGGTCGGAGACCAGCTCACGCTGGACTGGGAACCACACGGAAGCTACTACATCGAGCACACAACCGACCTGACGGGAACCTGGGCGGACCTGCCTGGCGTGCCGGTCACGGGGACCACGGCCGTCGTGACTATCCCGGCCGGGGCTGAGGGCTACTACCGCCTGCGTGCCGCAGAGTAAGCCCGCACCAGAGGAGAAAAGAGGCAGCCCCTGTGGGGGGTCCACACGGGCTGCCTTGTTCTATGGCCTCCCGGTGGACGTCGGACCCTTGAGCAAGCAGGGAGCTGTTTGCCTCACCTATTGGCAGGTTCGGCAACAGAAAACGTGCCCCTGATTGTGTCTTAGGAGTCTGTCCGAATAATGGTTAAAACGTCAAGCAGTGGGAAGGCGTAGCCAAGATAAGCCACTATTTCATGTGGCGCTCCCATGAGATCCGCACCTTATCGCAACGATTGTGGGTACACGGCCCCACCGGCTCTCCGGAAATTGATTTCTCGGACACGCTGCTATATATCAATACGGGATGGTCCTCGTCCGCATGGCCTTACTGAAGCTTCACAACTCAGCGGACCGCGATACAAAGGAAGAAGAAGACGACATCTACACCAAGATACACTACGTGACAAGAGCGATCTCGCCCTTCCTTTTGCCAATGATCACAGCACTCGGCGACGAGCTCGAGCTCGTCGAGCCGGCCGAGAGATACGAGGATGACTGAGATCGGCCCTCCGAGCGCGACAGCGACCTCCGCCGCCACGCTCCACCCATCGCCCCGGCCAACGAAGCGATTGCTTGACAAATGGCAGCATTTGTGGTATAATCATGCCAAAAATTGGGCGAAGCGCGAACTGCACTCTCTCGTCCCAGACAAAGCCGCTTTCTCTCTGGGTGCTCCGCGTTCTCCCTGGCCGCCATGTGTGCAAGAAGTGAGCCCCCGGGCCAACGCCCCTATCTGAGCATTGCCTTGAGCGCACGAACGGGCAGGCTGCGGTTCGCGGGATCGTGGGGGCATTCCAGTATGCCCTCTCGTCGAGAAAGTACTGGAAAATACTGGCAAAACCGCCCGTTTTGGGGTTTAAAAGGGAAGGGGGTTATCGGTTCTGTCGGAAGGAGTTACGGCGAACAAATGGCCACTTTTTGTGCGGCAAAGGTGCATAAAATGCACTTTGGGACGCGAAGTGAGAGGGCTGGTCACTGGCATCGAAATCTGCGATTGATCGTCGTCAGGCCGTGGGCCCGGTCAACCCCAGGCCCGAGCGCAACGGGCGTGCAATGGCGTTATTCCGCCCCTTCAGGGCTTGTCGGTTCGTGTGCTCGCATACCCGGGCCAATGCCCAGGGACCGGATGCAGTCGAATAATCCAACAGGGAAGATGCTTAGCGTCTTGACGTCCTGGCGAGAGAAGAAAGGGGAGCAGAAGGGAGAGGTCTCGCGAAGACGCGAAGGCGCGCAAAGGGGGACTATGGAGCGCGGGAGCTTCGCTCCCTCACAGGAAAGCGGTCCCGCCCCGCGGCGGGACTGCCGCAGTCCAAAGGGCCGCATCGGACTTGTCGGCGAAGTCCCCATGCCGCGCAAACGCGGCCACACGCCTCGCGAATCCACCATTGACAAAAGGGTTAAATTTCGCTATAATATTGCCCAAATGGTAAACCACCGGCAACTCCACAATACCGACGCTCGATCCAGGGGCCTTTCCCGAGGCGCTTTCACCGCCCTTTTCTGCCGCCCTGGAGCGACATCGTCCCCCTTTGGACTTCGACCGTCTTCTGACTGCCCCTCCCATCCCACATTTTCCCAACCAGGTTGGGATTTTTTAGGACCACTCAACTCTGCCCCATCCTCCTCTGCCCCAGTCACTTACTTGCGAATCCATGACCCTGAAAACCCTCGAAAAAGTTGGGGTTTTCGCCCTTTCCCCCTTTTTTTAGCGAGCGAACCATTGCGTCCCGAGCGCAGCCCCGTAGCGCCTCCTTCCCTGCGGAAAGGCCAGGAACCTCGCCTACCCGATCTTCTGTCATCCTTCGCGTCTTGGTGCCTTTGCGAGAAGTCCTCTTTTTCTCTCGCCAAGACGCGAAGCCGCCAAGAGATGGAGAAACGGTTTGACAGGGGGTTTGGGCGGGGCGTATTATCGGGAGAGAAGAAGGTAAGCATTCAGTCAGACATGTGCTTTTTCTCGAATGGAGGAGAAGATGATTAAGCTTGGTGTGTTTTCGGATGAGGTATCGCAGAATCTCGCCACGGCGATTGCGCTGGCGAAGGAGTTCAATCTCAACGGACTGGAGATTCGGTCGGTCTGGGACAAGCCTCCGCAAGAGCTGAATGAGGATGACGCGGCAAAGATACGCTCTGCTTTGGATGAGGCGGGGTTGGAGTGTTACAGCATCGCCTCACCATTTTTCAAATGCGAGCTCGATTCGGAAGAGGAGTACAATCAGCACATAGACATTCTGCGGCGGTGCATCCGGCTGGCGAAGGCGCTGGGGACGAATAACGTGCGCGGCTTCACGTTCTGGCGGAAACCGTCTCCGACCTTCGAGGAGGCGCGGGACAGGATCATTGAGAAGTTCGGTGAGCCGGTCTCGATCATTGAGGGAGAGGGGATTTACGTGTGCATTGAGAACGAATCGAGCACGTACATTGCCTCTGGGGTGAAACTTCGCGAGCTCATTGAAGACATTGGCTCGCCGAACATCCGAGTGACCTGGGACCCGTGTAATTGTCTGTTCGACAGAGCTTGTGAGCCACCCTATCCGGATGGTTACGAGGCGGTGAAGGGTGTTCTGCGTCTCGTGCACGTGAAGGATGCGAAGAAGGTTGATGACGAGCGGATCGGGGAGCACGTGCCGGTGGGTGAAGGGAATGCAATGCTGAGACCGCTTTTCTCACGGCTGAAACAGGATGGATACGACGGCTATCTGTCGCTGGAAACGCACTGGCGCCCCACGGAGCAGTTGGAGAAAGATTTGGTTGACAAGCCGGGCGGGGCGGCGTATTCGGAGAATGCGGAGCTGGCGAGCAGAATCTGCCTCGAAAACATGACGAAGATGTTCGAGGAAGCGTAGGCTCGCCGGAACACCAACCATGCCACAGGTCATTGATGCCCTCCTTGTGTTCCAGACGGTGAACCTTTCGATGGGAGCCGAGAAGGTTCTTCGAGCCGCTGGAGTCCCGTTTGAGGTCCTGCCTTTGCCGAAAGAGATCACGAGGGGGTGCAGCATCGCCATCGGAATTAGCCCGAGCAATCTGTCGTCGGCGACGGATGCCCTGGACAAGGCGAATATGCCGGTGGAAGCGATCTATCTCCGGATCGCGGACCGCTGGGAGCCCGCTGGAGGTGAGGAAGAGGCGGCGCCGTCGGAAAGAGATGCTATCTACCTCGACAACAACGCCACGACCCGTCCCCACCCCGATGTGATTGAGGCTGTCACCTCGTTCCTGTCCGAGAATCCGGGCAATCCGTCAAGCGTCCACACGCTGGGAAGGCGAGCTAAGGAGCGCGTGGAGGAAGCGAGGGAAGCGGTGGCTCGGCTCATCGGGGCGGAGAAGTCTGAGATTGTCTTCACGAGTGGCGGGACGGAATCAAACAACATGGTCCTGCTGGGTGTTGCTTCGGCTAAAGGCAGCGATGGAGGTCACATCATTACCCTGAAGACCGAGCATTCTTCTATCATTGAACCTTGCCGGGAACTGGAAGGGAGAGGAATGAAGGTAACGTATTTACCTGTCGACTCGGATGGGCTTGTTGACTTAGGGATGCTCGACAAGGCGATTGAACCTGACACGGTTTTGATTTCGGTTGCCTGTGCGAACAATGAGACGGGGGTCATTCAACCGATCAGGGAGATCGCTGAGATCGCCAGAGAAAACAACGTGCTCTTCCATACGGATGCGGTGCAAGCCGCCGGGAAGATTGGGCTGAGCGTGAAAGATGATGGCGTGGATTTAATGTCACTTTCGGCTCACAAGTTCCACGGGTTGAAGGGGACGGGCGCGCTGTACGTCCGAAATGGCGTGGAGATTCCGCCCTTGCTGCATGGCGGCGGGCAGGAAGGGGGGCTGCGATCCGGCACGGAGAATACGGTAGGAATCGTGGGGATGGGGAAGGCTGCAAGGATCGCTGCGCGAGAGCTTGGGGAGACCTCCCGCCGTGTGGAGAAATTGCGGGATAAGCTTTATGAGGGAATCAAAAGGAAAGTCCCGTGGGTGAAGCTGAACGGGCATCCGTCGGGAAGGCTGCCAAACACCCTCAATCTCTGTTTTCAGGACATCAGCGGAGAAGAGATGGTTGGTTTCCTGGACAAGGAAGGTATTTGTGTTTCAACGGGGTCGGCGTGTGCGTCGGGGGAGCCGGAGCCGTCGCAGGTGCTGATGGCAATGGGCTTGACGGCGGAGGAGGCGAAAAGTTCCATACGGTTTTCTCTTGGCCGGGACACCACGGCCGAGGACGTCGAGCGAACGGTGGAGGTGGTAGTTCGGATTGTCCAGCGATATCGCTGAGACCGGACCGTGCTGGCGTGGAGTGCCCTGGTGACGGCGTCACGGTCTCTACAGATCGGAGGGCTCCTCGTCCAGGGGTTTTTGGCCGGGCTCTAAAGGGATGGCTATGACATCCCTGCCTTCCGCCTTGCAGTACGGACACAGGTACGGGGGGTGTCGAGAGGGACTGTCCACAGAAGGAAAGATTCGTCTGCAGGCGGGTGAGGGGCACTGGAGGGCGATGTAGGCCTGCTTCTGCTTACATGCGGGACAGGTGAAAGGCGGCCTTTGGCCCTCGGTGTATGACCGGACAAAGAGGTTTTCGCAGTTGGGGTTGGCGCACTTCAAGACATAGGAGTACTCGATGTCTCTCTTTGAGGGCTTGACCACCCGGTAGGTGAGCCACGCGGCAACGACGGCTATGGCGAGGAGGCCAACGCCAATGAGTGGATTGTTCTTCCAACTTCGCTTTGGCAACGGAGTGCTCCCAATTCCTTTCCGATCCCTGGCAAATTCACTGCTTCAGTCCCCGGCTTCTCTTAACGAGTTGGTCTACCCTCCCGGTTCCCCACCGCGGGCCGTCCGAAGCGTCGCTGTCCTGAAGGGATCAGGGCTGCCGAGAGAGAGAGCCTGGCATCAGTGAAGGCGGGCGTAATTCAGCAAGCCACCAGCCAGGATGATGTCGGCCTCTCGGGGGGTCAACGATATGGCGGCGGTGAAGGCCCTGTTCTTGGTCAGGTTTTGAACAGTGACTTCCTTGCTCCTACGCTGGAGTGCATCGCGCAAGCCGGGCATCTCGAGGACATCGTCCTGCTGGACGTCGTCGTAATCGGCTTCTCTCGCGAAAGTCAGGGGAACGATGCCGACGTTGACCAAATTGGCCTTATGGATTCTGGCAAAGGATTTGGCGATGACTGCCTTGATTCCCAGATGCATGGGCGCCAGAGCGGCGTGTTCCCGACTGGAGCCCTGGCCATAGTTGACGGCACCGATGATAATTCCACGGCCTTTTCCCTCGGCGCGCTCCGTGAAGCTGGGATCAATGCCTGAGAAAACGTAATGAGATATAGCGGGGATATTTGAGCGAAGGGGAAGGATTTTGGCGCCGGCGGGCATGATGTGGTCGGTGGTAATGTTGTCACCAACCTTGAGGAGAACCTCTCCCTTGATGCTCTCAGGCAATTCGGTATTGAGGGGGCAGGGCTTGATATTCGGCCCGCGAATGACTCTGACGCTGCTTACTTCTTCGGACGGAGGGATGATCATGCTGTCGTCTATGAGGGCGCGTCTGGGCAGCTTGATATTCGGAGGCTCGCCCAGCCCTCGAGGGTCCACCATTTTTCCCTCAATGGCGGAGGCGGCGGCTACTTCCGGGCTGGTGAGATAGATTTGCCCGCTTGGTGTGCCACTTCTCCCCTTGAAATTGCGGTTGAAGGTCCGAATGGAGACGCCCTTGGTGGGAGGCGCCTGGCCCATGCCGATGCAGGGCCCGCAGGCCGCTTCGAGGATTCGGGCGCCGCTGGAAATGATGTCGGCGAGGGCGCCGCTTCTGGCGATCATCTCGAAGACCTGCCGTGAGCCGGGCGAGATGACGAGGCTGACGTTGGGATGGACCTTTTTGGCTCTGAGAATGGCGGCGACGGTCTCCAAGTCCGCCAGGGAGGAGTTGGTGCAACTGCCGATGGCGATCTGGTTGACCTCCATCCCTTCGATGTCGCGAACCTTGCAGACGTTGTCGGGGCTGTGGGGCTGAGCGGCGAGCGGTTCCAAGTCGCTGAGGTTGATGTCAACTCGCCCGTCATACTTCGCCGTTTTCGACGCCTGTATCCTTTTCCAGGCGCTTTCCCTCTGCTGCCAACGAAGATATTTCCGTGTGACGCTATCGCTGGGAAAGATGGAAGTTGTGGCGCCGAGCTCGGCGCCCATGTTGGTGATGGTCGCCCGCTGAGGAACGGATAAGGTTGCGACGCCATCCCCACTGTATTCAACGATTTTGCCCACTCCCCCTTTCACGGAGAGGATTCTCAGCAGCTCCAGGATGAGGTCTTTTGCGGAAACCCAGGGTGAGAGCTGTCCCGTAAGATTAACGTTGATGACCTCAGGCATGACCAGGTGCAACGCTCCACCGCCCATAGCTACGGCGACATCCAGCCCTCCGGCGCCGATGGCCAGCATGCCCAGCCCCCCGGCGGTGGGGGTGTGGCTGTCTGAGCCGAGGATGGTCTGACCCGGAACACCGAACCTCTCCAGGTGGACTTGATGACAGATGCCGTTGCCCGGGCGAGAGAAGTAGATTCCGTACCTGGCAGCGACCGACTGGAGGTAGCGATGGTCATCAGCGTTTTCGAAGCCGGACTGGAGAGTGTTGTGGTCCACGTAGCTGACGGACAGGTTCGTTTTGACGCGTGGAATTCCCATGGCTTCGAATTGAAGGTAAGCCATGGTCCCTGTGGCGTCCTGGGTTAAGGTCTGGTCAATGCGAACGGCGATCTCTTTCCCGGCAACGAGGCGTCCTTCGACGAGATGATCTTTCAATATCTTCTGAGCAATGTTTCTTCCCATTTTTGACCTCTCCCCCTGGGGTATTGTGCCGTGGACAGTCGAGAAACAAGACGGGGGGCTAACCTTTAGCCCCCCCGAGTCCTCTCTGATCGTTCCCCCCTTCACCAGCGGCCAAGCTCTGCTCGGCGCCGGGGTCTCGGCTCACACTTCGCGTTTTTTGTTGCGGTTTTCCGCGCCTCGACTTTTCGTGGCGCCGCGATTGGCGGTCGCCACTACTCTTCCTCAAAGGCGATGATCTCCACCGGGCACTCGTCCACAGCTTGCTTGATGGACTCCTCGTTGGCGACAAGGTCAGCACCTTCTATGACCTCCGCTACCTCGTCTCCCATCCGGAAGACCTCGGGGCAGATTTCCTCGCACAGACCGCACTCGGTGCAACCTTCTTCGATCCAGACTCTGACGATGGCCATAGGAACCTCCCATGTTCGTTCTGTCTTCTACGTTTCTTGTTAAACCTTATTGTTTCATTGGAGACTGGCGCCGCAGCTCAACCGGCTGCAAAGATCGAGTAGCAACTATATAACTATGTGGATTCAGCTTTTCAACATTTTTTTCTTGTGGCTGCCGTTCTGTCCAGCGCTGGTAATTGGAAAGCGTCCGGTGAACACATATTGAGTCTGGCACACAGGCAGGGGTCTGAGGGATCAGGCGGGGACGTTCTGGGTGGCGTCCTTTGCGTCTTTGGGAGAAGTGTTCTTCGTCCTGTTTTTCTCGCCAAGACGCTAAGCCTCTTCCCTATCTGATTTTCTGCCATCTTTTGGCTCTTCGCGCCTTTCTTTGCGTCTTTGCGTCTTTGGGAGAAGTGTTCTTCGTCCTGTTTCTCTCGCCAAGACGCTAAGACGCCAAGGGTCCTCCCTATCTGATTTCCAGTCCTCTTCGCGCCTTTGCGCCTTTGCGAGAAGCCTCTTCTCCTGGCGGCCCTGGCTGCGGGCAAGCGGGGAGGCACATCGCGCTTGACATGGATCCAGTGTTCGGCATAATGACAGGCGGGTAGAACGATGTGGCGATTTCCGAAGAAAGAGTCCACGGTTCTGGGGGCTTAGTACAGCAACTCGTAAATACGGTAGCGTATCGAACTGTGTGGGACGGTGCTTTTGACAGGATAACGGGATACTCAGGATGCTGCAGAGCAGCATCAGACAAATCCGGACAATCCTGTAATCCTGTCGGAAAATACGTCACCGAACCTACGGATCAGAGCACTTAGCAATGGCCGAGCCGAGAGCGCCGTTGCCAATCGCTTTTCGAGATGAGGAACGGCTATTGTCCGTACGCACAGCCCACGACGGCTCACCGTGCGCTCAACCTCTACGTTCAAGATTCCGAGGTGTTGACGCGACCCACGAGATGCGGTAGGCTCCATGTATGGAGGCAAGGGACATGACAAAATCGCTGGCGAAGGAAGAAGCCCACAGGTTGGTTGACAATTTGCCCGATTCTGCCACGTGGGATGATCTGATCCACGAAATCTACGTGCGACAAGTCATTGAACGTGGCCTGGCCGACAGCGACGCGGGCAGGACAAAAGATGTGCGCGAGATACGGAACAAGCATGGTCTGCCGGAATGAACGTCCACTGGACAAAGACTGCTGAAGCTCATCTCGACGCCATTTTCGCGTACATCGCCCAAGACTCGCCCGAGTACGCCAGGCGGATGGTGGATCGCCTGACCCGACGCTCACAGCAGATCGCCGATTTCCCCCTGTCGGGCCGAAAGGTCCCGGAATACGAGAGGGATCACATCCGCGAGGTCATCGAAGGGCCGTATCGGATCATCTATTACATCAAGCCCAACCGGATTGATATCCTTGCCGTGATTCATGGGGCAATGGAGGTACTGCGTCGGCGGGAAGAGGCGACGAGACCCGAACCGGGGGACCGGGGCGATGCTTGACAACGCACCTCAGCCATGACGATCGGACATGGCCCGAGGAGAGCGTTTGCGGGATCCCGAGGACGTTCATGGATTGGGTGTCTGTTCTTGCTTGTATCGTTTCGATACGTTCCGGTCACACCTGAGCGGGAATCCCGCGACGAACCGGCGGGGAGGCACATCGCGCTTGACATGGATCCAGTGTTCGGCATAATGACAGGCGGGTAGAACGATGTGGCGATTTCCGAAGAAAGAGTCCAAGGTTCTGGGGGCTTGGTGCACCAACTCGTAAATACGGTAGCGTATCGAACTGTGTGGGACGGTGCTTTTGACAGGATAACGGGATACTCAGGATGCTGCAGAGCAGCATCAGACAAATCCGGACAATCCTGTAATCCTGTCGGAAAATACGTCACCGAACGTACGAATCGGAGCACTTAGGAATGAGCGAACCGTGAGCGCCGTTGCCAATCGGTTTTCGAGATGGGAAAGGCGTATCGCCTGCACAGACAGCCCGCGACGGCTCAGCGTGCGCTCACCCCCTACCTTCAAAATTCCGAGATGTTGACGCGATCCGGGATATACGGTAGGTTGGGTGTATGGGGCGAAACGACATGACTAAGGCGCTGGTGAAGGAAAAGCCCACAGTTTGGTTGACAAACTGCCCGATTGTGCCAGTTCGGATGCGTTGAGAAGTCGTTGTGTCCCAGGCCGCAATGTTGTACCATACTGACGAGGTGAGCAAATCATGCTGAAGTCAATCGAAGCGAGAATCGAGACCGACGGTCAGGTGCGTCTCCTGGAGCCCGTGCAGCTGTCACATCCGTGCCGGGCGATCGTGACGATAATCGAAGAGCCGGGGATTCCCGAGACAGCCCTTCTAAGCGAGCCGGCACTCGGTGAAGACTGGAACCGGCCAGAGGAGGACGAGGCGTGGTCACACCTTCAGCAGGTTCGGTAGTCCTCGTTGCCTTTCCCTTCTCGGACCTGTCGGCCAGCAAGCTGCGGCCCGCCGTTGTGATCGCTTCCTCGGGACGTGACGACTGGATTCTGTGCCAGGTCACCAGCAATCCGTACGCAGACCCAAAGGCCATAGAGATCGGTGATGCCGACTTCGCATCGGGGTCCCTGCAACGGGTCAGCTTCGTCCGTCCAGGCAAGTTGTTCACGTCGAACACTTCCCTCATGCGAGCCGAGATCGGTCACCTTACCCCCTCCGCCGTCGCAAAGGTACTGAATGCTGTGGTTGCTCTGCTGAAGGGAACGGAGACAGAGCATCCAACAAACCAACCGAAGACGACTCTATGAGGCCCTCGCTTCGCGGGGCGCCTCGTTCTCGCCGTTGAGCCAACGGCGCCGCTCCATATCCCGGCAAGCCCTTGCCTGCGCGGCGAGGGAGGATAGCAAAGTTGAAGCCGAAGAACCGAGGCGTGTTAGGCTGACAGGGGCGGGGCCTCGAGGTGTTGTGAAGAAGGTAGATAAACCATAGTCCGGCGCCAGAATCATCCTTGATTTACACTGCGGTTGGTGCTATTGTTAATACTATTGTAGGAGGTATTGCCAATGGCTAAAATTCCCAGTATTGTACCGATTACCGATCTGCGGCAGGATGCCACAGCTATCGTGAAGCGAGTGAATGCTTCAGGGGAACCCGTTGTCATCACACAAAGGGGGCGTGCCGCTGCGGTGATGGTCAGCATGGAGGCTTATGAACATTCCCAGCATGAACTGGAGCTTTTGCGCCTTCTCGCGCGTGGCGAAAAAGAGATCGAGGCGGGCAAGGGTTATGACCTCGACGTGGTTCTCGCTGAAGCCGATTCGTTGCTGAAAGAGACGAAGCCTTGAAAGTTCTTTTCACTCCCTCAGGGCGCGACCAGTTCCTTGCAGCCATTGGCTCTATTTACCGCGAGAACCCAACAGCGGCAATCGCTTTCCGGCGGAGGGCGGAGAAGGTCTTGTCCAGGCTCCGAAAGTTTCCGCAATCCGGTAGGGTACTGCCGGAGTTTCCTGATCTTCCTTTTCGTGAAGTTATCGTGAATCCTTACCGTTTCTTTTACCGGGTAAAAGGAAGAACCGTCTGGATTGTGGCTGTCTGGCATGGCGCACAACTTCCGGAGGAGCCTAAGGAGGCTTAGGGCACCAAGCGTCTTCCCTATCCTGTTCCTCTCGCCAAGGCGCTAAGAGCGCAAAGGGGGCATAAGATTGGTTGACCTGGCGCCAGAGTTGGGCATAATGAGAGTAGAATAGAACGATGTAGTGATCTCCGAGGTAAGAGTCCAAGGTTTTGGGGGCTTAGGAATGGCGGAGCCGAGACTTGCCTTGCCAATCGCTTTTCGAGATGAGAAACGGCTATCGTCCGCACTAACGCCGCGCGCCCTCCCTTCTTCGCATCCACTGGCCGAGAAGCCGAAGCTCCTGAACAATGAAAGGCTCAGAAGGTTTATGCAGAAGAGAACAGTCTGCCCTTGCCGGTTTATGCAGACTGTATAATCATTGTTAGGCGTCTTTTGGGGAACCCGATGGACGAGCATATCCGGAAAGAGCTTCGTGAGCACGCATGGAGTTACTTTGTGCTGCATGCCGAGCAACGTTTGAAGACGTTTCACTTCTACCTCGTCCTCGCCACTTTGATCGCTGGAGCGGTTGTGACCATTGTCAAGGATGGACAGAACTTCCGCGCGGGGGGTGTCTTGGCTCTGCTCCTTCCGTTCTTATCGTTCGTCTTCTGGAAGCTCGATAAGCGCAACAAGCAACTGATCAAACATGGGGAGGATGCTATCAAGATTATTGAGCGAGACTCAGGTCTTCCCGATGACGGTGAAGAGCCTCACCGACTGAAGCTATTCCTGCACGAGGAATACGCTACCAGCAAGCTGGAGCGGCTACCGCGTACCTGGCCATGGTCGGCGCATTTCAGCTACTCGACCTGCTTCAATGCGGTGTTCCTCGTCTTTGGCCTTGCGGCGCTGATTGCGGGTCTGGTTTTCTTGATCGTTAAGACGCCTAACTAACCGCTGCAGTTGACGTGCACGCGTGCGTCCGGGATCATCTTCTTGGGCGGGTTTGCTTCCGCCCACGGCACGCAACTGAGCGGGGCTACGTTAGCTATACGAGATAAACCATGAAACATACGTGGGCATCCGGCGCTCTTGAACTTCTTCGTCATGCAGATTCACATATCGAGTTGGATTCTGCGTTCGATAAGCGCATTGCCTTCATAAGTATTGATAACTGCGTAGAGACTGCAATTCGTACATTCTTGTCTCTGCCCTCAAGCAAATCTGGAGTGAAAATATCCCGCAAGGAGATCGATGAGGCGGGTAAGAGTTTCCCAACACTCGTTTCGCTCCTCTTCAAGCACGCGCCGCACCGAGTGTTGGGGTTAGATGACGGCGATATCGAGCATTATCACAGAATCAGAAACCAGCTCTACCACGATGGGACCGGCCTCAGCGTAGACGAGCGATACTTGAGTGCGTATAGGCAAATCGGCAGTGTCTTACTCAACAATCTCTTTGGTGTTGCTATCAAACACCAAGTAGGCGAGAAACCGTCACTGGAACGTTTGATTTTGCTTTGGAATGAGATCGAATCAGAAGTACAGAACCGTCTGCGCTCTGCCGGTATCGATCTTCGAGCCACATATAAGTGGGAGGAAGCAGAGAAGGCAGGTATTCTCGATATGGAAACTGTGGGAGATATCACCGAACTGGGAATGATCCGAAACAAACAGGTGCATTCGACCCCCGACGAGCTTGATCCTGAACGAATCTGTCTTGGAGTTTCCCTGGCAGGAAAGATTCTGAAACGTTTAAGAGGCTAACAAGGACATGCACACGGACGTGCTAAGCGCTGCAGAGCTACCAGGCCCGCGATGCCCCTCGTTGGACCAAGAACCGCGCCTCATAGGTGCCTATCGGCAGGCAAGTATGATGACGGAGACGAAGTCCTCCGGGGTCTTGCGCTTCGGGGCCAGGGGGTCCTGGTGCCTTTGCCGAACCTGCGAAGCCCGAACGGGGCGAAATAGCATTGCCCAACGAGAGGATTCAGGCGGCGAGGCTGAGCTGGTGCGGTGACGCTCTTGGGCTCGCCCTCCCGGTTGATTCAAAGCGTTCGGCGTTTATTGAATTATGCCTGGCACCGTGGCAAAATGATTTATGATGAACTTCGAGATTCTCGGCGAGATTAGGGAGACCGAGACGATTGCCCGTGGGCGTGGAATCAGGGAGCTTGCTCGGCTTCGTCGGATCTACGGCGAGGGCAGATGGCGGAAAATGAAGGGGATTGCCCGCGTTCGTCTACGCAACGGCCGTGTGAGAGTCGCCGAGCTTCATTGGTACGAGGCCCACGGTATTGGAAGAAAGGAAGTGAAACGAAAACGTTACTTGGACTGACCCATGGCAAAAAGCATCAGTAGTAACATTTCGCGGTTTGTGGTCTGCATCAACAACGCCGAGTATCCGGCTTCGCTGGAACTCCACAAGATTTACCGGGTGGTACCAGACGACCAGGCGGAGGCTAACGGCGATCTACGCGTGGTTGATGAGAGCGGAGAAGACTACCTCTACCCCGCCTCGTGGTTCATTGCGATTGAACTTCCTCATGCGGTAGAGGAGTCCCTTCTCCGCGCCTCCTGACTACCTACAGGCTTGGCCGACGGAAGAAGCCTGAGCATCAACATTCGTCCCCTTTGGGCACGTTCCTCCTGGCGGCTTCTCCGCGACGTAGGCCGCCGTGGAACAGCAATGAGTTCTATGGTAGAATGGAGATGAAAAGATGAGACGAGTTAAGGAAGTCATGGCGCTTGGCCAGTATCGGCTGCAACTCACCTTCGATGACGGCGTACGCGGCGTAGTTGACCTATCGGCCCTGGTTGGGAAGGGGGTGTTCTCGCTGTGGCGGGATGCTGCCGCTTTTCAGCGCGTTCGAATTGGGACTTCCGGAGAACTCGTGTGGGACGACGAGGTTGATTTGTGCCCGGACGCGTTGTACCTCAAGGCAACAGAAAGGAAGCCAGAAGACGTCTTCCCCGCACTGAAACGTGAGGGAGCCCGTGCTTGAGATCAGTCGCTTCTTTGGCATCGTGATCAAGATGTTCTTCGAGGACCATAATCCCCCACATTTTCATGCAGAGTAAGGGATGGCGAGGCCCTGATTGATATACACAATCTTTCTGTCTTCGCTGGTCGGTTGTCGCCGCGCGCGACCGGACTTGTAGTTGAGTGGGCACTCTTCACCAACAGGAACTCCTTGACGACTGGCAAAGAGCGCAGGCCGGCAGGCCTCTTCAAAAGATCGATCCGCTTGAGTAATAAGGGGGTAACCAAGCAGCCCAACCCCGCGTGACGCCCCTGGTGAGTGCTGCATGTTATGCCGAGCACGCGGGCTCGTATCCGGGCAGGCGACGCAGTTCCTTGGTGAACGTTTTCCCGGAGCGGCTATCTGCCGCGGCGCAAGCAGGGACGACGGTGGGAACGAAGTCCACCAGGACCTTGCGCTCCCCTGCGCAGGCTTGCGGGTGGAGGTTTCCCAAGAGAAGGCAGAAAGTGAAGTGTACCCGGTCTTTCCTTCATATCAGTCAAAGACCCGACCGTGCTAAAATAAAGACGGAATGGATCGAAGAGGCTATCAGCAATCCTGACCATACAGAGGTTCAGGCCGACGGAAGAATCCGAAAGTGGAAAGAGATCGAAGGGCAACGCAAGTTTCTGCGGGTCATCTTGCTTTCAGACGGTGAAACAGTTCATAATGCGTTTTTTGACAGGAGCTTTAAGCGAGAAGGGAAATGAAAATAAAGTACTTTTCTGATACCGACACGGCCTTGGTTGAGTTCTCCGACCGCGAGGTCGCCGAAACCAAAGAGATAAACGAGAATATTTACCTCGACCTCGACGCTTCGGGGAATCTGGTGGCCATGACAATTGAACATGCCCGGGAACAGGCGAGCCTGCCACATTTATCCTACGAGGAGGTAGAGAAGGAATCGCCTAAGAAGGCGCTGCCGGGGACGGCTAAAAGTTAGCCCTGAGCTTTGCCGTTAGACCTGCGCGGCCTCATACCCGGCCAGGTGGCTCAGCTCCCTGGTGAACCTTTTCCGGGAACAGATGACACTGGAAAGGAAGTCCTCCAGGGTCCTGCGCTCCGCCGCCAGGGCCCGCCCGATTGGCCGCGGCCAGGGCGGCCGGGGAGTCCTCGTGGCCCTCGACGCTCAAGATGGCGACAGGAGATATGTTATGGAATCTCGAGGAGTTAAAGTGCCGAACCATGAGAGGCTCAGGAGGTTTATGCAGAAGAGAACAGTCTGCCCTTGCCGGTTTGTGCAGACTGTATAATCATTGTTATGGTGTGAAAAATGAGGAAAATAAATCAATGGCAAAACTGGGTACAGAAAAGAACCCTTTAATATTTCGAGTCCAAACAGAAGAACGGTTGGGGGAAATTGCGTGCATCTGCGAAGAAAATAACTGGAAATTCATTGGAGGTTTGGAGCCAGATGAACCTGAAGATATTAGTGAAGTAGAGTATTTGTTAAACCCGAAAGGATTCGACTCTAAACCAAGAATGAAGCGTTCTAATCATATGACGGTTGTTAAGGATGAACCTGATATTGGAAGAAATGATCCCTGCCCGTGCGGTAGCGGTAAAAAATACAAGAAATGCTGCGGCAGTTAATAGAAATATCTTCAGTTTTTCACAGATTTACTGCATAACAACTATGTTGAGTAGACGGCAGGAAGATCGGGGCTTACTTATAAGCCTTACCAGCTTGGCCTGATCTGGGCCGCTGCTCACACAGGCGTTAGGCCAAGCACGCGGGTTCATATCGGGACGGACGGCGCAGTTGTCTGGTGAACCTTTTCCGGGAGCGCCTGCCTGCCGCGGCGCAGGCAGGGGAGACGACACAGAGGAAATGCCCCAGGGTCCCGCGCTCCACCGCCAGGGAGTCCTCGTGCCCCCCCGGAGGCTTCCCCTTCTTGCTTGCGTCCTCACGTCTTCGCGTGAGGCGTCCTTTTCCGTATTCTGTCGCCAAGGCGCCAAGGATCTTCCATATCCGAATTTCCGGTGATCTCTGCGTCTTGGCGTCTTTGCGAGATATCTCGTTCTCCCCACTGCAATGGGGCGCATGGATTCGCACTGCGACGGTTTAGTCATCGGCCGGTCGCGCACGGGCAGACGCTCGCACGAACTTGCTTCCACTGGCCCCGGCGTCAACCCGGACCCTGTGCATCCGCGGCTCGGCAGTGGCGGTCACGGCGCCCACCTCCTCGCGCCAGTCCGATGGATGCAACTGGACGGTTGACTCGGCGGTGACCACAGCGGGGCGTGGCGAGTCCAGAACAAGGTCCGCCCAAAGTAATCCTCCGTCAAGCGCCGGATTGGTGAGCTCGCTCGCGATCGCGGCATAGAGGTCGGTGTTATCCGCCAACACGCCGAACAGGATGCATTCCTCGTTGATCTGGGTGTTAACCGAGGCGACCTTGGTTCCTGTCGGGAGCTTGAGCGGCCGGTCAAGCGTGTTGAATGACTTGCCAAAGCTCAACTCAACGGTGCTCGCGAAGTCAGTTCCCTTCGGGGGCACGATATGGATCTTCCTGCTTGGTGTCCAGCTTGTTGAGAACCCCACATGCTGCAGGATGAACACTTTCCCGGCGGGGACTTTATACGCCAGGTTGGATGGGTCCAGCGTCTGCATGTACAGACGGACCGTCGTCGCCGTGACCTTCGCGAAAGCATGTGGCTCAAGGGCGAGCAGACTCGCCAGAACGAGAACGGCCAAACGAACAGCTATTCGCATCACATCATGCCTCCTCTCTTGTTATGTCAGGGTCATCGCCCCAACGCCGCAAATCAGCGGTGCGGTCTATCGGCGTACTCTGGAAGCGGGGGTTAGAGCTTTGACAGGTCAATGTCATTGATGCTCTTGTCCTCAAAATGTGTTGTCTTCAACGTCGCAAACTTGTTTTTGGGGGCCGCATACTGCAGGATGCAGACTGTCATGTACGTATGAGTTATGCCTGCCGAATATGTGGCCACGACAAGTTCATCTGAACCGTCCCCATCCAGATCTCTTGTCACAATGCTCATCATACTTGGGAACCTGCCACTATGCTCACGCATCATGATGGGAACTTTCGCTCCATTTCGGGTAATGCTTGCTATGGCAATGCTCGGATATCCGTTCTCGCCTTTGGTCTGAACATGATAGAGATCAACGCTGTCCGGGATGTCATCCCCATTGAGATCGCACGAAATACGGCGTGTTGCCTGCTCAAGATCCTCAGGGGGCAGCGTTCTGCAACCTACGAGGATCAGAACAAGTAGACATGCGATGCATTTCATAGCTCCAACAATGATTATACAGTTTGCATAAAGCGGTAAAGGCGGGCTGTCTTTTTCTGTATAAGAACACTCGCGACACCAGGCTTGATTCACATATGTTCTCTCCAATCAGGGTCCTACCGGTTTCCGGTCCTCCGGATGGTTGCGATTTGGACTCACTTTTGCTCGTGAGGTCTTCGATCACATGCTTTATTGTGGCCCCCGGTTGAGGTCTGTCAAGGCATTTTCCTGTTGAAAAGAACCCCTCAGTCGTGGGCGGCGCTGTCGTGAGTGCACCGAAAAGCCTCTTCCCCGGCTTGGATGTGGCTGATCGCCCGGACCGCTTCTTTGGAGTGCTGGAGCTTGCTCCAGCCTTGGAAGGCGGCAGCATCGCTACCGCACTCCAGGGTGGGACCGACCCCGAGAACCAGGATGCAGGGCGACGCAGGCGCCTCCGCGCTCTCCGCGTTCTCTGCGGTGAGGCCCCCCGGGACTGAGGCCTTACGCTGAAAGATTCCACGGTAAATGCGGCGCGGCGCCTGCCGCGTCACTTTCCGCCCTGGCCGCCCTGGCCGAGCCCAACGGGCAGGCGGGCAGGCAATATCGTTCCTTTTGTATGTCCCGTCGCTTCCCTTCTTTCTTCATCTGCCCTGGCCGGGCAGGCAGACTCCTGTCACGTGGAAGATGGGTTGGCCGGACGCTTAGGGTAATTGAAGAGGATTGGCGTTATGGCATTCTGGAGCGGAGAGGTATCCATTTTCCCTCGTTCCAGGCCTGGACAGCGCCGAGCATAATCTCGACGGTGTGACGAGCGTGTTCGGGGCTCGGCTTCGGAGGCTGATCTTTCAGGATGCAATCAACGAAATGTCTGTGTGCGGTGGCTTCGGGAGGAGGGGGAAGTTTCGGCTCGAACCAACCCTCCTTTGGCTTTTTCACGTAGACTCTGAGCGTGTGGCGCCAGGGATTGAGGACTACTGTCCCTTCTGTGCCGTAGACTGAAATCTCTTCTCCCGCCACGGCTTGACACCAGGTGGTCTCAGCGACGGCAATGGCGCCGGACTCCATCTCCATGAGGACGGAAGCGGTATCGTGCACTTCCGAGTCCTTGTGGAGGGTTTTGACCGCGGCTGTAACACGAACCACCGATCCTGCGAGACCGGTCAGAGCCGAGATGCTATAGACACCCATATCGAAGAGAGCCCCGTGCTCCGATACGTCCCTCAAAAAGAAAACGCAGGCTTCCGGTTCCTCGTCGAAGATTTTCTGGGTGTCTGAGTAATAGCTTTCCGGTCCGCTATGAGCCGTTCGTGCGCGGAGCTGAATGATCTTTCCCAGGTCCCCGGAACGGATCATTTCAACGGCCATTTCGAATTGGGGGGTCCACAGGAAGGGAAGGCAGTAGGTTTTCTTGTTGGACTTTGCGGCGGCTTCGACCATGCGGTCGGCATCTTCCATGCGGGTGGCCAGGGGCTTCTGAACGAGCACATGTTTCTCTGCCGCGAGAACCTCGCAGGCGATGGGGACATGCGTGGGATGATACGTGGCGACGATGACGGCGTCCACATCGTCCCGTTCCAGAACCTTTTTGTAGTGGGTCGTCCATTCCCTGGCGGCAAATTTCTCTGCGGTGAAGCGGGCGCGGTTCTCCCTGAGATCGCATGCAACGATGAATTCCGCTTCGGGAATCTGTGCCATGTCCGGCAGGTGAAACATGTGGGCGATGCCGCCGCAGCCGATTATGGCGTAACGGACTTTATCCATCGCGGGATTCCTTTCTCGGCGGGTCATAGCTTTTGTATTGGAATGTCTACGGCCTCGCCGCGATCTGCTGACAGCAATCCGGCTTCGAGGATTTCCTGTGCGTCACGGCTGACCTTGGCGCTGCACTGACCCTCGACGGCTTTGCCCGTTTCGAGGCACGAGATCAAGTATTCCGGTCCGTTCCGCTGTCCCTCGGGCAGCGGCGGTGGGGGGAGGGTCTCCACGTCACCATTTTTCTTCTGGATGACGACCTTCTCGTTGACCACGCCGATATTTCCCTCTGTGCCCAGACAAATGGGATTGGGCTGGAGGGGCGTCGCCACCTCGGTCCAGCAGGCTTCCGCGACGCCGAAGAGCTTGTCATACTTCATCAGGATCATGGCATTATCATCGGGCACAGGATAATCCTTCGCCAGAACTGCACGTATCCCAACGACACGCTTCGGTAGTCCGAAAAGGTAGCTGCACATGTCCGCGCAATAGCAGCAGTAGTCAATCAACGCTCCGGCGCCGTTTCTTTCCTCGTCGTAAAGCCACCGCCAGAAGTATTCGCTGCACCCGATTTCCTTGGGGCCGGCATGGGCACAGCGAAGACGGAAGTAATAAGGCTGGCCGATATCACCTCGCTGGATCATATGGAACATGAATGGGTGCTGGGCTTGAAAAGCGGTGGGCCAGTGAATCATCAACTGAACGCCGGCTTTTTCCACGGCTGCCACCATGCGGTTCGCCTGGTCGAGGCGGGCAGCTATGGGTTTTTCGATCTTGATGTGGATTCCTTTTGGGGCAGCGGCTTCCACAACTTGGACGGCTGTGGCATTGTCGGTTGCGACTTCCAGGATGTCCAGTTCCTCCTTGTCCAGCATTTCTTCCCAGGAATCGTAGGTGCTGGGAACGCCGTTGTCTTTCGCCTTCTCCAGCAGAGGCGGATTGGGATCGCCCGCTGCCACAAACTGAGCGTTCGGAACTGCTTTCCAGTGCTGCATCTGGCCCCAGATATGGTCGTGAACCAGACCAGCAAAGCCTATTCGGTAGTTTTTCATACGTGTTGTCCTTCCTGGCAGAGTGTTTGGTATGCTTTGCGGCTCAGGTCAGTAGAATAATCAGGACGGCTCATGGGTTTTCGCTCGGGGGCAGAGCTTACCACTTTGTTTACCGAGAGGTCGAGAGATTTGTCGCCTTGTGGTGGATGGCAACAGCGTGGCAGAATGCGGATGAATCCTCTGGTCGAGAAGCCGGGCTGAAGCCCGCTCCAATGGAGGCTTGTGGGGCATCGGTGACCACCGACTGAAGCCGGTGGCTAAGGCTGGTGCCGGCTAAAGGCCGGCAAGAAGCAAGGAGCGTCAGCCCGAGTGAGGGGCTACCAGTGACACTTGATCCGTGGACCCTCGAAGCGGGGCGGGCAGGAAAGGCGGGTGAATCATCAAGCCGGGTGCGCGAAGGTTTTGTCGGGAACTCCTGGACTTCCGTCGCAGAAGTCTCCGGCTGTGACACAATGTTATGAAGAGAATCGCCACCTATAGGACCGGGGGGCTGAAAGGAGTGAAGAAAAGAGGCCGGAGCACTGGGATGGTGCTCCGGCCATGAGGTTCAGAAGGGGACGGCGAATCTCAATATCCGTAATCGGCTTTGACGCCGGTATCTTTTGGCTTGGCATCGAGGCTGATGACAGCCTTGGCTTCCTCTGCTATCCAGGTGAACTTGTGCCACCATGGTTTGCTGACGATGGTGGCTAAGCCTTTGATCTGGGCCATCCGGGGAAGGGCAAGACGAGAGAAGCACGCCTCCAGAGTATCCCAGTCCTTCGTTGATGGGTCCACGAAAGCCTCCTTAAAGTAGGCTCTGCCGCACATGGGGCCGGCGAAGAGGTCCGCAACCATGCCGTATTGTGCGGAGTATTGCTCGAAATCCACTGCGGCGCTGAGGAGAAGCATCGGGCGGTCCACAACGCGATCCATGGCAACCGCACATTCCCTGATGACGCCCGGATTGCTTATCCGAACGATATTGCCGTTGTCAGAGGTCCATAGGACTGGTACCTGCGTCTTATAGAAATGGCCGAAGGGGCCGAAATCTTCGGCTATCTTGACCAGTGCCTCCGGAAGTTTCCGAGCCATGTCGGATTTCTTCTCCCCCGGAATCTGGAAGAGCAGCGTCTCGTTGAACAACGGTTTGCCCACGCGGCAGCATTTTTCAAAGACGTCCTGAAGCCACTCGACGTTCTTTTTCCAGCTCTCCTCGTGCTCTGGATTGAGTTTGACCAGAGTTTTGAAGCCGTCCACCTCTCCTGCGATCTCCTCCGGCTGGACGGCGAGTTGAGCGAGCTGTCCGTGGCCGTCATCCACCGGAATGGTGTTGGTGTCCTCAAGTCGTCCGATCAGAAGGACGTCTTCGCCGAGCAACTCCCGGAAGCCCGGGCTGCGAAACGCCAGGTGGTTGAACAAAGCCGCGGTGGCATTGCCCTGGAGACCTCTAGCAAACCTTCGGCAAACATCTCTGACGTCATCATCTGTCGGCTTTTTCTCCATGCCGATGTGCTTGAAAAAGGCTCCCGTTAGCTTCAAATACGAGTTGTGCTGGTCGGAAGCGAATACGTCCAACGTGCCCGACGGCGCGGCTTTCGCCAGAATTCGGAAAACTGATTCCTCGACCTCGACGCCATCGGAAAACTTGGCCCAAGCTGCCATAACAACCTCCTCTTACCAGAAAGTTTGATCTTGAGTGTACGTGAAGCCAGCCCTGTGGATGAGAGACTATAAGTCTTTGGGAGTCTGTACTCTTCTCCCCAAAAAGACTGTAGACTTCTTGGCCGGAATCGAAGGAGTATTTAGCAATGTTAGTGAGGGCGTGTCAATAACCTTTTTTGATCGGGGTGTGGCTGCGATTGAGTGGCAGTGCGTTATTGCGCTCTTTCAGAGCTTTGACTTTTGGTTTGTGACGGGCCCCCCTGGGCGTTGCCCAGGGCTGAGGAGATGTCGCGCCTTCGGGGCTTCGGTGTGGGGAAGATGCTTAGCCCCAACGGGGCGAGATAGCTTAGCCCAGGGCGAAGCCCTGGGAAAGCGGTCCGGCCCCTGCCGACGAGCCCTGAAAGGGCGTCGTAGAGGCAAACCGAGGACGCCTTGCATCCGTCGCTCCAAAGCCGATGCCCCTGAAATGCAGCCACATCCTTTTGGTCCCGTTTTTCCCAGACGACGCTGTCGTCGGAGATGACCATTTCTTCGAGAGCGAGCTGCGTGGGGCGGAATGGCCCTGCAATCCTGCATTTATTTGCTGGGCTTCTTCGGCTTTCTGCGAACGGGCCAGGGCATTACGCCGCAGCGGCGTGCCCAATCATCGTGAAGGGCTGCCAGTTCTTTTACCTTCCTGGGAAGTTTTTCGGCGAGGTTGTTCAACTCGGTGCGGTCGGCCTCGAGGTCGTAAAGCTCCCATCCACGGGGATGCATGGAGACGAGCTTCCATGTGCCCTGTCGAACTGCCTTGTTGCCCTCGTGCTCCCAGAAGATCACGTCGTGCCCGGCTCGGGTCTTGCCCCGGAAGATGGGGAGGAGACTTTTGCCTTCGAGGGGTGTGATTTCTGCTCCGTTGTACGTCTTGGGATAGTCCGCACCCGCGACGTCCGCACAGGTGGCCATAACGTCTATGACGTGACCTACTTGGTGGGTGATGTGCTCTGGCTTGATGACAGTCGGCCAGTAGGCGATGAAGGGCGTGGCGATGCCGCCTTCGTGCACCCAGTGTTTGTATCGTCGGAAAGGCGTGTTGCTGGCGTTGGCCCAGGGCAGTCCGTAGCTCATGTAGGTCTCCTTTAGCCCGGGCATGACTTTGGGATCATTCCCCCTGAGATTTTCGGCGCAGCCGCCGTTGTCGGCGAGGAACATGACGAGCGTGTTGTCTTCGGCGCCGACCTCTTTGATTCTGGCGATGATCTTGGCGATGCCCTGATCCATGCGGTCTATCTGGGCAGCGTAGACAGCCATCCGCATATCCTCCCATTCCTTGTGCTGTGCGTCAGACCAGGCAGGGGCCCTGGGGTCACGCGGGGTGATGGCCCATTTCGCGTCAACAATGCCCATCTCGATCATGCGTTTGTGGCGTTTGTCCCGGAGGGCATCCCAGCCCAACCTGTATTTGCCTCTGTATTTAGCGATGTCCTCCGGCGGGGCGTGGAGGGGCCAGTGCGGCGCTGTGTAGGCGACATAGAGGAAAAAAGGGGACTTGTGGCGGGCATATTCGCCGATGAACTGGGCGGCGTTGTCGCTGAAGGCGTCTGTGATGTAGAAGTCCTGCGGCGAGATGGGCGTATTGTCGCGGGCCATCTTTCTTCCCGAGGACAGCTCGAAGTAGTTGCTCGCTCCACTGATCAGGCCATAGTACTTGTCGAATCCGCGATCGAGGGGCCAATGGGGTCGGTTCTCACCAACGTGCCATTTGCCGGACATGTAAGTGCGGTAACCGGCCTGGCGAAGGACCTCGGCGATCGTGACGCAGCGATCGCTCAAATAGCCCTGGTAGGACGGGTAGCCAAGATTCCCAACCATGTGTCCGATGCCAGCCTGGTGGGGATAGAGACCGGTGAGGAGGGAGGCGCGAGTGGGACAGCACCGGGCGCAATTGTAGAACTGTGTGAATCGGACTCCGCCTTTTGCCAATCGGTCGAGAGTGGGAGTGGCAATCTCGGAGCCATAGCAAGCGAGGTCGGAGAACCCCATGTCGTCGTTCATAATGAGGATGATGTTGGGGCGCTGGGCTTTGGCTGAACGGCCAAATAGGTGGCGCGGCATGGCAAGCGCTGCGGCGCCGGTACCCACGAGACTAAGAAAATCTCTTCGGTTCATCAAGTTACTTGTCTGTTTCATCTGCCTGACTCCGATTCTGCTTTTGGTTTTTTACCGCATTTAATCCCTGCGGATCAATTTAGCAAGGCGTTTGACATGGCGCGGAGCGCGATCCGCAATATTCTCGTTTTCCAACGGATCGTTCAATAAATCGTAGAGGACAGGGTTTTTGCCCTTCGTCTGAATGAGCTTGAACTGGCCGTCGAAAACCATCCGCCACTTGTTGAGACCGGAAAGGACGTATTCGCGGTGAGATTTCTTTTTCCCTCGCAACAAAGGTCTCAGGGATATGCTGTCCATGTTGTCGGGTCGCGAAATGTTCGCATAGTCGAGGAATGTCGCGGTGAGGTCCATGTTGCTGACGAGGGCGTCGCTGACTGTGCCTCCTGCGACACCGGGTCCCCAAATAATGAGGGGGACGCCAACCGAAGGCTGGTAGGGGACGCTTTTTCCCCAGCGATTGTGATCGCCCAGCATTTCGCCGTGATCGCTGCTGTAGATGATGAACGTGTTGTCGAGCTCGCCGCGCTTTTTCAGCTCGTCAATGTAAATGCCCATCCAACGGTCAATGTTTTCGACCATGGCGGAATAGTTCTGCCTGATCTTGACGTGCGCGGCGGGGTCGAATTTCTTGCAATTATTCGGCTGAGGAAAGCCAATGCCCTGCCAGCGTTTGTGCATTCTTTTGGTGACATCCATGGGGCTGTGGGGTCCGACGAAATTGACGACCAGGAACCAGGGCTTATCTTTGGAAAACTTTCGTAGCAATCGCAGTCCATTGTTGCCGACCCAGTTGTCGCAGTACGCTTCTTCCGGCAGCGGGGTCGGAAACGTGGCGGGACGACTTCGGCGCTTGCGAAAATCGGCGACGTGAATCTCAGCCAATCCCCGGCGGTGAAGATATGCCATGTACGGGTCCTTGGGCTCTTTGGCTCCACTTCGGATGGCATCCCACTTGCCTGCGTTGTCAATTCCCTCGGAGAATCCCCATTCCTTGACCAGACGTGAACCGTCCAGGCCCCAGTCCAGGGTGTTCTTATGAAGGTCAAATTTGCCGACGCCGGCGACGTGGTATCGGGAGTCGCGCAGCATCCTGTAAAAGGTGGGTTGGTCAAGGGGGTAGTCGTAACCATTGTTTTTGACGCGACAGCGATCGTACTCCTTGCCGGAAGCGAGGCATGCGCGGGAGGGCGCACAGACAGGAGATGGACAGAAGGCGCGCGTGAATAAGACACCGGTCTTTGCGAGCCGGTCCAGATTGGGCGTTCGCACTGGCAAGTTCGTGTTTGTTCCCAGCCAATCAAAGCGATGCTGGTCGGGGAAGAAGAAGAGGATATTGGGCCGCTCTGAGGCGAGGTCGCCACCCGGTGGTTGTCGCGTCCCGAAGACGGTGGCAGAAGCAGAGAATGCAACCGCGCCACCTATAGTTTTAAGAAATTGGCGTCTTGTCTGCTTTTTCATTTGCGTCGCCTCTGAATGAATTCTGCATTACAGTATACGATATATGAATATCTCTATCGAGGTTTCTCCTCTGAGCAAGGCTTTCATCGGATTTTGGCTGGGCGTCCTGACATTTGGCCGCTCTCATTTCCCAAAGAAAGTGGTTACGGAGTTGGGAGGACAGCGATAAGTGATCGTTCCGTTTTTGGCCGACAGGCCAGGCAGCTCTTTATAGTTTTCGTTATTGGATGTTCGGAATACAGAAAACTCCCTGGAGACAGTTCCTGTAATCTTCATCTCCACAGACGCGGGTTTTGCAGATTTGTTGAAGACAACGAAAGCATCTTTGTTCTTCGTTTTGTTGGTGGCGAATGCGATCACACCGATTTTTTTATCATCGGATGAAACCGAGGCAACGGTCATTCGCGGCTGGCCGGCGCGGGTGCAGAATCAATGTATCTGAAGACCGGTCGAAGTCAAGTTGTTTTTCGGCTAACGAAGAGCGTGTTTGATGCATGGCGGGGTGTACGCGATCCCGAAATTGAATTACAGTTTTCGGCGAGCTTTGATGATACAAAAATAGTTTGACGTCAGTCTCCAAAGCAACTATTTTGGGCTCCACAGTTAAAGCGCGCTCTACAATCCTCTCACAGATGAAATGAAAGGAGATTGTCTCATGGCGAAGGAGAGAAGCAGCATTAGCGAACTGGAACGGCTTCTCGACGTGCAAAGGAAGCGGGTCGCTGCACTTCAGAAGGGAAGGGATCAGCTCACCGCTCAAATTGCAGGAATTGATGAGCAAATCGCCTCGCTGGTTGGCAAGCCGACAGCTCCGAAAAAGGTTCGCCGCCGTCGTCGAAGACGCGGAAAGAGTTTAGAGCAATTTGTGCTGGAGGTTTTGAGTCAGAGTCCTCAGCCGAAGACCGCGGCGGAGATCACAGAAGCAGTTATCGAGGCTGGATATCGAACGTCAAGCAAAAAGCCCGTCTCCATGGTGCGGCAGGTCGTTTACAAGAACCCCCAGATTCAAGCGAAAGAGCGGGGGAGATTTGTCGTAGCGGGTGCACCCAAGGCTCCTCGCGCGGGCCGCAAGACGAAGAAAGCCCGCAAGAAGTAAGGAATCCGCTGCGGACGGTTGGGGCGGGTGGAGCAGCTTGCAATGATCTGGAAAGGTGCAGTGGGACGACTGTGCATTGCTCTTCTTTTGTGCCTTGTAAGCTCCCTTCAGCTCGCGAAGGCCCAGGTCAGCCAACAGCTTTCCAGAAGGATAATAGGGAAAAACTTCCTCGGAGTGGAGGAGGTCGCGGAGCACCTCGGCATCGGGCTGACGGGGAAGGAGCGGGCGAGGGTGCGCGATATACCTTACTCCGAGGCCACGCTTCAGCAGTGCAAGGATTCGCATATCCTTTTCCTGGGTGTCGGACGCGATAAGGAAGGAAAACCCCTGACGATTCGATGCCTTCGGGAGATGTTTCCGGCTGGGGGGCAGCCCTGTTTTCGGTCCTATCCGAGAGGCTCTGAGACCGAGCAAGCCTATTCCGACAAGGAGACGCCGCATCTCCGCTGGTATCTGATAGCGCGGTCGCTTCGCGAGGAGAGCAGGTCAAAGCCTTACTGGCAACAGCATCTGTTCCTCAAAGAGAACGAGTATCGTGAAAAAGCGGTGGTGTACGTTTATATGATGCTGTTGATGTATAAGGCACGCGGGGAGCGACTATTTGAAAGAGACCTGGTGTTATGCAGGGATGTCGGGTCAGATGGTGCGCCGGTGATTGCCGGTTATTTCGCACGAGAGGGGATATACGTGAGAGATTGGTGGCATCGCCGGGATAACCACTTCGGTGTGGCGCCGGCGCGTAAACGTGATTTTCCGTGTAGGCGACGGGCCGTGGAGCGCAATTGACAGTAAGGAGTCTGAGCCATGAAACATAAGCCTGTTCTCATCTTCTTCGGCATCTGGTGCCTATTGCTGCCGGTACTCGCCTTTGGTGTCGTGGTGAAAGCCTACGAGGGCGAAGTGACCCTTCCTACGTACCCGTGGCAGCCGGACGTACGACACCCGTATTTCCCGGAGACGGATGGTCGGAGCATTTATCCGTATACGATGCAGGACGATCTTCGGCCGGAGCGGCAACCACGCACGTACAAAACGGTTGTTCTGGAAAGCGATCTGGTGAAGTTGACGTTCATCCCGGAACTCGGCGGACGAATCTGGGAGGCAATTGACAAGGTCACGGGAAAGCCCGTTTTTTACGTGAATCACGTGGTCAAGCCGGGTCTGATCGCGATGCGCGGGGCGTGGATCTCCGGAGGTGTTGAGTTCAACACGGGTCCGCAGGGGCACACCGTCGGCGCCATTGCTCCCACTGATGTCCTGATTTTGCCAGCGCAAGAAGACGGTTCGCGTTCCGTTGCGGTGGGGGATATGGACCGGATATATCGGTTGCCCTGGACTGTCATCGTAACGCTTCGCCCCGGCCGGCGATTCATCGAGCAGCAAGTGACCATCTACAATAAGAACGAGACCGTTTGCCCCTACTACTACTGGAACTGCACGGCTCAGCCGAACACGCCGGGCTTCCGCTTCATTTATCCGATGACCCTGGGCACAGACCACGCGGGCACGACCTTCTTTCAGTGGCCGGTGGACAAAGGCGTTGATCTAAGTTGGGGAAAAAGCTACCGCCATATGAGTTCCATTTTCGCTTACGAGTGCGATCAGGATTTCTTTGGTTCGTATGATGTGGACGAGGATCGGGGGTGCGTGGCTTTCGCAGACCATCGGCAGTTGCCGGGAAAGAAGGCGTGGACCTGGGGATGGGGAGGAGACGGCGTCGCTCATCAGCAAATGCTGACGGATGACGACGGGCCGTACAACGAAGTGCAAACAGGACCTCTCCATACACAGGCGGAAACCGGCCGACTGGATCCCCATGAGGAGATCAGTTGGAAGGAATGGTGGTATCCCGTGCATGGGCTGGGCGGCCCTTTCACCTATGCGAACAAAGACATCTGCGCCCGAGCAGAGGTCGTTGATGAGGAAATCGAGCTGCGGTTAATCGGGACCGGCACCTGGCCCGATGTTAGGATTAGGGCGGTTTGGTGGGCGGAGGTCACGCCTGAGTGGAACGGACAGACTATGACTATGAGGTGGCACGGGGAGCATCGGACATCTGTCATATGGAGGGGGAGGATCGACCCTCAAGGCCCCATCTGTTGCCGAACGAAGTTGGGTGAGAAACGAGTTGACTTCTACGTGTGGCATGGTGACCGAATGCTCGCCTTCTTCTCGGTACCCGCCATGCTGCCGGAAAGAGAGCCACCGAAGGAAAGGACAACGGAACCTTCGCCGGAAGGAGTTGCGAATGAGGGATGGAAGCAGCTTCTTCTTGGGCGGCGCGAGGCGGCCATTGGCGCATTCGAGAAGGCTTTGAGTAAGGACGCGGGATGTGTGGAGGCGCTGTTAGGTCTTGCGCACTATAAGCTGGTCGAAGCCGTACCAGAGGAGGCGGCGGACTTGGCGAGGCGGGCCATCGAGGAAAATCCGTACGACGGGCGAGCCCATTACTCGCTTGCGGTCGCCCTTTTCCGCCGCGGGAGATTTAGGGAAGCGTTGGACAGCGTGTGGAAGGCTGCTTTGGACCCCGCGACGGTCGTGGCAGCGAGAGCACTCGTCGGAAAGATACTGGTCCGGGGGGAATCAGAGAAAGCGGTCGAGGCGCTGAGCGCGAGCGGACCGTGGACAAACGATCCGGTCTGCCGGGATCGGCTTGCCGTCACCCTTCTGCGACTTGGGCGAAGAGATGAAGCCGGGAGGGTTGCCGTGCAAACGCTGAAGCGGAATCCACTGGATGCGCTGGCCTGGTATGTCCTGGTGCGGCTTGAAAAGGCACCTGCGAGAAAGGTACTGAAACAACTTCTGAGCCGTGATCCGGAATGCGTGCTCGAATTGGCTTTTGACCTGCTGGAAGTCGGGATGCGAGAGGAGGCGCTGTGGCTTTTGGAGAAAGCGGACGTCCACAGCTCGCCGATGATATGGTACTCGGCCGATTACATCGGATCGTTGATCGGTCGGCCCCCTCTGTCCGGTGAGCCGGAGCCTATGGAAGGGGTCTTCCCATCACGGCTGGAGGAGGTTCCGGTTCTTGAACACGCGGTCGAATCGCGGCCCAGTGACGCTCTGGCTCGGCTCCTCCTCGGAAACCTGCGTTTTCACTTTCGGCAGTATGAGGCGGCACGAAAGCTCTGGGAGGAGGCCGCGAATCTTGACTCGTCGGACCCCGTGCCTTTGCGGTCGCTCGGGATGGTCGCATGGAAACTTGATGGAGACCTCCCCAAAGCCGACGAATACCTCCGACAAGCGCTTTCCCGTGATCCGCGCGATGGCATTATGGGACGTGACCTGGCGCGCGTTCTCATTGCTCAGGCCGAGGCGGCCAAGGAATCCGCCGAAAAAAGAGCTGTACGGGTCAAAGCCCGCGACGTTCTGCTGAAAGTGCTGCCGCCGAACATCCATCGGGCGGACATCATTGAGATGACCGCTCGGTTGCACAACCAGCTTGACGAACCGGAGAAGGTGGCGGAGCTCCTGGACAGCATCCGCGTTACATCCTGGGAAGGCGCCCAGGGACTGCACGACGAGTTTCGGAAAGCGCACTTCATCCTGGGGAAACGGCATTTTGAGGCCGAGCGGTTTCCGGAAGCAGTCTCGGAGTTGCGTCGCGCGCTCGAATATCCCAAAAATCTCGGCATCGGTCGAAGGGACGGCACGCGAGAAGCCAACCTCTATTACTGGCTGGGGATGGCACTGTCACGCGGAGGAAAGATGGAGGAAGCCCGCGACGCGTGGAAAAAGGCTGCCAGCGAACCGCCTTCCGGCAACGCTGAGATCGAGCGATGCCGGAAGCTGGCACAAGAAGCCTTGAAAGAGGGAGAATAACCGAACGGCCTGTGCGTACCTGAAGCGAAGCGGGAAGTTACTTTGCTCGGCGTAGGGCGAGGCGGATAATTCCCGGAAGGGTGTTTCTTCTCCGATAGCGGCGGACGAGTTCTTCAATTGGCCCGAAGAGCTGCGTATCGAAAACCTCCGGCCACGTGGCGAACGTTGTAGCCCTTTCCAGGCAATTCGATTGGAGCCTCCCCCTCAAATCAGGATCGTTCAGGAGATTGACCACTTCTCGGGTAGCCTCCTCTGGATGCTCGTACAAGACTCCCGTCCCTGTTTCAGAAGAGGTTCGGTAATCCGTGATGACGCCCCCGGCGGCGAAGCAGGTTTTTGCCATCTGAATGGCTCCACAGGCCATGCCCTCACGATACACCTGTCCGTATGTATGATAGTCACCGGTGACAATGGAGATGTCGGCTGTCGCCATAATCTCTCCGACCTGCTGCTGTGGCAATGCACCGTGGAACGTGACGTTTGAGCCCATGAGCGACTTGAGACGCGTCTCAATGTTTGGGCGTTCGTCTCCGTCGCCCACAACGTCCAGAAACACTCGCTTCCTCAGGTCGGGGCGAAGTCCCTGGATCATGGCGACAAGGTCGGCGGGCTTGTTTTCGGCGAAGAGCCGTCCTGCGCAAACCAGCCTGATATGGTTCGCGGGTCCCTTTTGGCCCGGCTTGAAGAAGGTCTTGTTCAGCCCTCTGGCCAGGTCTTTTATTTCGCTGGTGATTCCTTTTTTCCACAAGTCGTCCACGTTGCCAGGGGGAGCGAACAGCAGGTCAACCGCATTGAGAAACTCCGTCTGCATGTTGGAGACGAACGACGCTACGGGAAGCAGAAGATGGCTGAGGACCTCCTCGGCGTATGGCGAGAGGGGCTCCTGAAGCGGCTGCCTGGTGATGTCTCTGGCGATTTTTTTGTACAGTGTTTCCATCCTGTGGAGGGTCGAATCGGCGAGATTCGTGGTGTAAACGCCGAAGGTTGGAATGTCGAGATTTCCTCTTCCTTCGGCGAAGGCGAGCTTGGCGTATGGACCGCAATCAAGGGAGACGACGGCTTTGAAAGGGCCGATGGCTCCGTTGTTGATGAGGTCTCGCAGGATTCGGTGTGAAGGGGAGAACGGTCGCACTTTGCGATACCGTTTCTGGAGAAGCATTCGCAACTTCGAGCGTTCCAATATCTCCGCTTGAGTCAACGCGAGACCGAGGTCTATGGTCAGCTCGATAGGCAAATCGGTGGGGCAGTCGCCGAAATAGAGTTCCACGGACGGTCGGAATTTCAATAAGGTCAGGTTGCCCTTTCTGATGATTTCGTATGGTCCTGATAATGGCTCGTGGGAAGGCTGGCCAATGGCGATTGGCGTCTCGTTCGCGACGGCGTATCCTTTCAGTTCATCAAGCAGGCTCTTGACACCGCTAAAGTGCCTCCTCCCCTGCTGTCGGCAGAGCTCCTCGGATTCCAGAGGCGTGTCGGCGAGGAAAAGGACGCCGGGGCGGCGGACCTCGGATTTGCGACAATGGACGTATGGCGCAGAGCGGAACCAGGGCTTTAGAGTTGGCTGCACAGAAAAGGCGTTTTCTTTTTCCGGCAGCTCGGAACCTTCATCCTTGTCTGCCGGCGGCAAGTCATACTCCTCGCGCATGATTCTGATCTGCTCGTCTTCGAGAGCGAACCTGCAAAACAGGGGAAAGGTCATGGTGAAGTGGCTCAGGTAATCAACCAGGCTTCGCACGTATCCGGGGAGGCGAGCCGTGCAAAGTTTCTTGAGTCCTTCCTTGAGCTCGACGGGGATTTTTGTCTCCGCCAGGCCGTGGGCTCTCTTCTCAAACTCGGCGCGAGTGCCGTGCTTTCCACACGGGCGGATGTCTTTGCCCTGCCGAAGATTTTGAATCAGCTCTTCGGTAGTCTGAGAGAAAGGCGCGCTCGTGTAGGTCGTGGCAACGGAGGTGTCGTAGGCGTCGCTGCCGCCGACGCGAACGAAGCGAAGTCCGTGCTCGCGTTGGACAACCTCGAGGACTTGCTCGGTGACCCCGGCTAATCGGCGTGTCGTCTTCCCGCTGCGGACTTCGATGCCGATGGGAAGGTCTGACTCCCTTCTTTCATCGGCGATCAAATGCAAAAGGTATTCGAACTGCTTTCTGGTGAAAGCGATCCGATTGAGGGAAATGAGGGGATGAGCCAGGAAGAAGAACGTTTGGCTTGCGTCGCAGGCTCGGACGACCTTTGCGAGATCACCGTTACAGTTCATTATTCGAGCGTAGAGGTTGGGGTTGACGCCGATGACGTAAAGGTGAATCCTTCGTTTCCTCTTCAGGAAGGGATCGTGATAGAATACGTTGTGCTCGAAAGCGGGAATGATCCGCGGAGCAAATGGAAGCATGTCTTCGGGTTGTTTTCGATCACGGACCTGATCGAGAAGGTCCCATGCGGCGCGTGGCGTAAGAAGGTCGCCGATGGGAAGGAAGACGTTTCCTCCGCCTTCCTGTTCAGCAATCAGAGAAAGCCTCCGTGCGGAGGTGACTGCCACTTCGGCAGGCGAAAGCGGAGGATTGGCGTGAATGAGAATGCCCCCGTAGGGAGTCAACTCCCCGCTGATTTCTTCGGAATAGCTCGTGTGGGGATGAAGGTCGAAGTAGCTTCTTGGTTCTTCGCCGGGCATTCCTGGGTCTCCCCAAGTTTCGTATGGTGGCTTTGGGATGTGCTGTGACCTGTAAACACTTGTATCCCAGAACAGCTTGCGCCGCAAGGGAGAAAAACGGATCGCCTTTCAGGCAGCGTGCTGGCAATGGATAAGAAAAAGATCGCTCGTGTTGTCTACAAGGGTCTCCGCTCGCGGGTGGCTCGCAAAGCGATTCCTCTGGGTCAGGATTTGCTCCGCCTGGCGAAACAGTTCGTAAAAGGAGGGCTGCCGGGGCAGGTCATCGTGCAGGTAACGACGGCCTGCGAAGCCGCGTGCGAGCAGTGTGCCTATGGGCGCGCGGGCTCGATCAAGAAAACGATCCCCGAAGAGAAGGTGTTTGAAATCATAGACACCGCCGCCGCGAACCGTTTTCAGGCGATCTCCTTTACGGGTGGAGAGCCATTTCTTCTCTATCGCAGACTGCTTCGCTACATCCAGCGCGCCGGTGAGGCGGGAATCAAATTCATCAGGACGGGTACCAACGCTGGGTTCCTGCAACGGCCATACAAGAGGTTCGGAAAGAGCCAGGCTTTCTTTGATGCCGTTTCCCGAATTGCTGATGACATCGCTGCAACGCCGCTTCGCAACCTCTGGATCAGTGTGGATTCCACCGACGTGGATACGCACGAGGCAAACCGAAATCTGAAGGGAGTCATCAACGCCATTTCGCTCTCGATTCCCATTTTTGCTGAGAGGAACATATTCCCCGCGATCAACCTGGGGATCAATCGCCTCATTGACGGGCCGTGTCCGGATTGGGAAATCGAAGGCCGCGACGATCCGAAGAAATTCGGCGCTGAGCGATTTGAAAAGAGGTATAGAGAGGGCTTCGAGGGGTACTTCCAATTGTGTGAAGAGCTTGGCTTCACGATTGTGGGCGTCTGCTATCCCATGGCGGAGCAGACCGGCATGTACGGCGCTGCGTCGGAAACGCTGACGAATTATTCGCCGGAGGAATTGTCCTTGATCTTCAAGGTGCTCGACGAGGTAGCAAGGCGTTTTCGTTCTCGTTTGAGGATCACCTCACCGTCCACAGCGCTGTATTATTTGAAGCAGGGTACTGCGGGCGTCCCGTGCAGCGGCGGACACGATTACTTTTTCATTAGCGCAGTGGATGGCATGACCTATCCCTGCGGTTACCTCGACCAGTGCCTCGGTGAGTTCAAGGAGCTCGATTTCGAGAGGCTGCGGAAGGAAAAGAGAACGTGCACGAAATGCCACTGGGAATGCTTCTTCGATCCGGATCAGCTCATAGGCACGGTGAGGCAGCTTCTGGCTCACCCGGTGAGTGTCATGCCCGGAATCGTGCGAAATCCCGCGCTACGAAACCGACTGCTTTTCGACATGCGGTACTTCCTCGCCTGCGATTTCCTCGACGGACGCCGCCCTCCGAATTATGAGAAATTGTCCCGGTTCGCCCCCGCCTGAGTGGCGAATCGTTTGTGGCGAGTCTCACTTTTCGCCGCGTGGTTTACTCTTTAGCTTTTCCAGCAGCGCTCGATGGTGTTCGCAGAATTCGTCGCCTTCGAGCTGCGCGCGGATGAGGTCTCTCTGATAGTGGGCATCGTAGAAGCGGCAGGTCGGGTGGGAGCAGAAAGGATTTCCTGTCGCCGCGTACACAACGGCCTGCAAGGCATAGCCGATGACGACTTCGATCATCCTCTTGTCGTCGTAATCAATGAACTGGCCCGCGTACTTCTGTTTCAGAGGCTCGAGCGAGCCGTCTTTCAGGCCTATTGCGGCGAGGTGCTGCTTTTCGAGGTAGTAGTCCCTCGGCTTGGCGGGGGCCTCGACGATTCCGGTGGTTGAGATGAGCGATGGAACGGAGTAGACGCTGACGCGGTAGTGGTATCGCAGATCATCGCCCCACGTACCGAAGAGTTGGTTGGTCAGAACGATGTGGACGTGACGGGGAGTTCTTTCTTCTTTTGGGATCAGTCGGCCGAGGAGTCTGGCAAGCTCGAAGCCGTCGTAGAGAACACCGCGAGCCTGAATGCTTGGGTTGGTGATCCGCCTCTTCTCGTATTGAATCTCGCCGTAAGCTGGCTCGGAAAAGGAGCATTCTTTCTCGGGATCGCGAACGCGGATCGCCGCCAGCTTCTCCGCAAGGCCGGCGATCACTTGTTCTCTGCGCTCGGCATCGAGAGATGCTGTGTGATGAAGGATGAACTCGCCCCGCTGGGTAATCTCCGTTTGGGGAAGGTAGTGTCTGAGACGCTCCGCCACCTGGGTCACCGCCACGTTTGCGGGCAAACGGTCGTCGTACACAGAAACTCTGGAAGGGACCAACATGGTCGCTTACCTCTCATCGCAATGCCCGAATTGCGACTGCTTTTCTGGATTTCCCGGGGATGGCGCGAAGAGAACACAGGGCCGGCGGAGGGAAAGGACTACCACTCCAATTCAGGGCCGTTACTCAGCTCCTCCACGCTGCGATGACCGAAATAGCTATAGCATAGAGCGAGAGCGGCGCCCAACGGTCGCCACTTGCCATCTTGGAGCAACAAATACGCAGACCATTTGTAGGCTTTGCCCGAAGACTTCTTCACAACCATCTTGAACGCTCCGCATACCGCCGCGTCCAAGAGGGCGATGGCCGCCTCACAGGCCTCCGTTGCCGAAGAAAATGCACCCATCGAAGGGCCGAGGTGATAGTGCCAGGGACAGTCATTGAAGAAAAGAATTATCTGTCCCGGCTCGGCGACCGCCCAAACGTGGTGAGAACCCCACACGTCTGGCTTAGCAATTAGCTCATATCGATACACCCCACGCTGAAGCGATGGATCTATTCGCCACACCAAGCCAGCTTTCTCCTGGACCAAGCTCTCCACGCAGCCCAAAAAGCGGAGCTGAAGATCGCTCAACTGGGATTTGTCCACTGGCTCCTGAGGATCACTCCAGTGGATTGGAGATGGAGCCCCACTCAATTTCAAGAAAAGCTGGGACTGTGTTGGCATGGTTGCTCCCACGACGATTTCAGCCCGATCTGGAGACGTACACAGCCGGCGTGAGAATGCATCCGCCAGAAAGGTCTACCTCATTTCTTTCCCAGGATCCCGAGGACGACTTCGGCGGCTCTTTTGCCGCTCAGAAGCATGCCGCCGAAGGTGGGGCCCATTCGGGGCAGGCCGTAGACGGTGCTGACGGCCATCCCGGTCACGACGAGGCCCGGGTGGGCTTCTCCGGTGTGCTCGACGACGAGGTCTTCCGAGCGTTCGACCCACATGGCGCCGTAGGTAGAGCACTTCATCAGTCCGCGACTTTCCAGGCACCTGGCCACACAGGCATCGTGTCCCGTGGCGTCCACGACAACCTTCGATTCCATGGCCACGGGGTCCACACAGGTGATCTCTCGCGGAAGGGCTGATACGGGCGTCCAGTTGATCACGGCTCCGGCGACTCTGTTGTTCTCCCTGAGCACCACATCGTCAAAAAGCGTCATGTTGGCGATCTTAACTCCGGCATCGCAAGCTGCTCCGATGAGCTTCGAGCAGGCATGGGGTCCATCAGCCACGAAGAGACCGGGTGACGCTTCCGAGTACGGCACGCCCAGCTCGTCGAGAACCGACTGTGCCGGCGCGCGAACGGTGATCTTGTTCAAAAGATAGCCGCCGATCCAGAATCCTCCCCCGAGGTAGTTGTTCCGCTCGATGATGAGGACCTTGACGCCGGCCGCGGCAAGGTCCCGTCCCACGATCAATCCACTCGGCCCGCCGCCAACGATGATGGCGTCGCTCTCCACGTATTCCATGAATTGCTTGGCATATTCGCCAACAATGGCCCGCGTGACTTCTTTTTCTCCAACGGCGCTAAAAATCTTCTTCGTCATATTGCTTCGTGGTGCCTCCTATTGACCAATCCGGTCTTTTTCAACCGATCTCTCCGAGCGAGATAGGACCTCGTTAAGGCTTCCTGAACGATACCCCTGCAAGTCCAGTGACACGTAGACGTAGCCTATCTCCCTCAGTTTTGAAGTGACCCGCTCGCGCAAAGACGGATCGAGAAACCTATTGATGTCCGCTTCCGGGACTTCGATTCTTGCGATTGTTCCGTGATGCCTTACTCTCACCTGACGAAAGCCGAGGTTCCTGATGAAATCCTCCGCTGCCTCGACCATGTTCAGCTTTTCGGCGGTGATCTCCTCTCCGTAAGGAAAGCGCGAAGCCAGGCAGGCGAAGGAGGGCTTATTCCAGGTGGGCAGCCCCAGCATCTTCGACAATTCCCTGATGTCGTCTTTTGTCAGTCCTGCTTTCTTCAGTGGGCTGACAACCCCCAGCTCAGCCGCGGCGCGCATACCCGGGCGGTGGTCACTGGCATCATCCAGGCTGGAGCCGTCGGCCACGTACTGAATCCCGTGCTCCCTGGCAATTTCCAGGAGCTTCTCGAAAAGCTCTCCTTTGCAGAAGTAACATCGGTCGGGAGGGTTGCTGGAGAAACCCTCCACGGATAACTCGCTCGTATCAATGGTGAGATGCCTGACGCCGATGTCCTGGGCGAATCTGGCTGCCTCCTGATATTCTGTGGAGGGGTATGTCTCGGATCTGGCCGTCACCGCCATTGCCCTGTCGGCGAGAACATCGTGGGCCACCTTCAGGAGAAATGTACTGTCGCAACCCCCTGAAAAGGCGACGAGCAAGGAACCGTGGCCCCTGATGACCTCTTTTAGGCGGGCGAGTTTTTGGTCCCGTTGTGTGTTCACCTGTTCCGCGCCGTTGAGATTTAAGTCACCGACCGGCGCTGACTTACTTTCTCTTCATGTTGACGAAAATCTTCTTGGTCTGCTGAAGTATCTCGTCCTGATTCTGCTTGATTTCCTTCAGCTCCGCGAGGATTTTCTGCTGGTTCTTGTTCAGGGCTTCGATCCTCTCCTCGACGGTCGGCTTCTTGGCTTCCTTTTTGACCGTACTAACGGCGGCGCCCGCGGGTTTTGTTCCGCTGATCTGTGCGCCGACGAGGCCAACCACGCCGATGAAGATCAGGATGGTAACGATGATGTAGACTTTCTTGGACATTTCCACTCCTCCTTAAGTTGTGTCCTGGCGATCATGGAAAGCTAATCAGCTTCGAGAGTTCCTCTTGAGCCGCCTTGTTGTTCGGGTCAATCTCGAGGACTTTCTGAAAAGCCTCCTTCGCCTCCTCCGTCTTCTTTTGAGCGAGAAGAGCCACAGCCAGGTTGTAATAGGCCGAGGCGTTTCGAGGTTCCTGCTCCAGCAGCGTCTGGTAACACTTGACGGCCTCATCGAACTGCGAGCTGAGGAAATAGGTTTTCCCCAAATCCAGCCGTGCTTCGGCATCCTGGGGATTTTCGCTCAGCTTCTGGAGCAATTTCTGGATCTTTTTGCCTGCTGCTTTGTTGCTCATGGAACGACGACGGCAGTGTCAGAGCTGCAACCTCGCGGGACAGCCTGAATTGAGTGACTCCCCAGCGGAAGCTCGCGGGAGTCGTGCATTATCCGTGCCAGGGCTTACTTCAAGTTTCGCAACTTGCGGACGTTTTCCTCCTTGCCGATGACGAGAATGGTATCGGCTTTGTTGATCACCGTGTCCGCGCCGGGGATCAAGTGCATGTCCTCCTCCAGGGTTGACTCCCCGGCTTTGTTGAGGCTGGGGCGGCTTCTTTTCAGGGCGACGATCTGGACTCCGTACCTGACTCTTACAGCGGACTCGGCGATGCTTTTGCCCCAGAGAACCTTCGGCGCCTCAAACTCGGTGATGTTGTACCCGGGGGAGACCTCGACGTGTTCGAGGAGACTGGGATGCAGCAGGGCATTTCCCAGCCGCACACCCATATCGCGTTCTGGGAAAACGACCTTATCCGCCCCCACTCTTGCCAGAATTTTGCCGTGAGACTCGGTCAATGCTTTGGCGACAACCGTCTTGATCCCCATTTCCTTCAGGGCCATGGTCACCAGGATGCTGGCTTCCATCTTCTCGCCAATGCTGACGACCGCGACGTCCACGCCCTCAATGCCAATGGACCTCAGTGCCTTTTCGTCCATGGCGTCGAGCTGAACGGCGTTGGAAACGTAGTCGCTGAGCTCCTGCACCCTATCCTTATCTTTATCCACCAATGTGACTTCACAGCCGTGCTTGCTCAAGGTCAGTGCCACGCTGGAGCCAAACCTTCCGGCCCCAATGACGGCGAATTGTTTGGGCAGCTTGTTTGCCATTTTTTCCAACCCTTTGTCTCAGGGAGCATTCAAGCAATCGTTTCCTCCGCCAACTGTGGTGCAGGTGGCATCTCATGGCTTCGACATATCAGCCGATCATCACCGGCTCTTCCGGATACTCGACCGAGGGGGTGACCTCACGGCCCGCTACAACCAGTGCGAGAGCCAGTGGCCCGATTCGTCCGACGAACATCGTAACAGTAATTATGATTTTGCCCGCAAGAGAAAGAAATGGGGTAATTCCCGTTGTCAGACCCACGGTGCCAAAGGCTGACATGGCTTCGAAAACCGTCCTGGCCACGAAACCGCCCTCAGACGAGGGCCATCCGCCGGCTCCACTTTCCGAAATGGACAAAGCCACAGCAGCGACGGAAACGAAAAGCAGCGAAACCAGCGCTACCGCGATGGCTTCCTGCACGATCCTATTTGGGACAGTCCTATTGAAGAGGACGACATTATTCTTGCCTCGTATAATAGCATAGGATGTGGCCAAAAGCACAACAAAAGTACAGGTCTTGATACCACCCCCGGTCGAACCGGGGGAAGCACCAATAAACATGAACAGCATGGAGAGAAGAAGTCCGGGGCTGGACATCTTGCTGTAGCTGATGGTGTTGAAACCGGCTGTCCGCGGAGTCACGGAACAAAAGAGACTGTGCATTAGCCGCCTCGGAAGGGGTTGTTCCGCCATTCCCTCCGTGTTCCACTCCAGAGTCAGAAACAGAACGAATCCCAGAGCCAGCAACATGCCTGTCGCCCACAGAACCGCTCTGGATTGGAGGGATAACCGTCCCCGGGCGACTTTGTCCTTTCTCCAGAACCGAAGATTACGGATATTATACAAAACGATAAAACCACACCCTCCAAGAATCACCAGAACAGCCACCGTCATTACGACCGGCCACTCCTTCCCCATCAGGCTGGTGTTGTAGAGCGAAAAGCCTGCATTGCAGAAGGCAGAGATTGCGTGGAAGATTGCGTGATAGATTGCTTTCCCCAAACCCATCGGTTTCGGTCCCCAGTGGAACCTCCAGAAAAGAATGACGGCGCCGATGAATTCCAGGGTGAAGGTTAGCAGCAGCGCGTATTTGATCAAGGCGCCTGTGCTTTTCACCCCCTTCTCCCCCAGCGAGGTACGCATCGTCACGGAATCCCTCAGCGTGATTTTCCTTCCGAAAAGGAGGAGGAAAAATGTGGACATGGTCATGATCCCCAGTCCACCCGCCTGGATCAGCAGCAGGATCACGAGTTGGCCGAAAAGTGAAAAATCCTCCCCTGTCTTCTTTACGATGAGACCCGTTACGCAAGTGGCAGATGTGGCAGTGAAAAGAGCATCAATGTAGGACAGGCCCTTACTACCGGGCTGTTCCTTGTACGTGCTGGACGTGGCAAAGGGAAGCACGAGAAGGAGGGAGCCAATCAAGATCGCCGAAAGAAAGCTTACCGCGACGACCTTGGGCGGGCTAATTCGCCTCCTGCCTTCTTTTCCCAACCCATCTCGTTTTTTGAAGAAAAATGACATCCTTCAGCATCCGGCGGATGCGTTCCGGCGCCGGCGAAGGACCCCCGTGGTGAGGGGATGACAGCAGGATCGTTCCTTCCTAATCGAGCCACCCCTTCCCGGCGATTCAGACGCACCGCGTAAGGTGAGATGTCCCTTCTCCTGATAGTTGCGGAACCGTATACCACAAGGCCGCTATCCTTTCAATCTGTTTTGATCTCCGGCATTCGTCATCCAGGGAGCGGGAGGCTCAGCAGATTAGGCACGCCTCGCGACAGCCCTATGGCGGATGATGTCAGATGCACTCGCCCCAGAGGAGCTCGCGTGTGGTAGAATGTTCTTAGCTTTTCTTGAACGCGACGAGAAAAGGTCAGAGAGCTACAAGCCATGTCGCTCTTCCACAAAATGCTAAGAGAGGTTGAAAAGGATAGCGAATCCGGCAAACAACGCCCGGGGGGCCCCAGGAGCCTCCTGCAAAAATGGTGAGCCCATAATAGAAAGGACTCCTTGGTCATGGAAAAGACATTCGGTTGCGTCAGACGGCTTCGGTTTCCGAAGGCAGCGAAGGTGGCTTGGTTTTTGGCTATTGTCCTGCTGGCACTACTACTCGCCATCCCACCTGAGAGCCTTTTCGCGTCACAGAGCGAAGCGCCGCCGGCGGGGTGGCAAATCGTCAAGCAGGAAGGGCAGGGCAAGCTTTTATCGCTCAAAGGGGGGAAGGTCCTTCTGGTTAAAGGCAGAGCCTACGAGATGGGATTTCAGCATGGGCGGCTTCTGGCGGAGGAGGTGGCTGAAGACGTGCAAGCCTACCTCCACGATTGGGCTATCGGCAAAGCGGGCGAGTCTTTGTCCTCACTCAGCAAGATATTCGATTCCCTTCGCCCGTTCATTCCGAAGGACTATATGGAGGAAATGAGAGGTCTGGCGGACGGGTCGGGCGTTCCCTTGAAGGAAATCCACCTTCTCCACGCCATATCCACGCGGTTTCATTGCACGGGGGCAGCAGCGTTCGGCAAGGCGACCGCTGATGGGCGGCTCTACCATACCCGCAGCCTCGACTACAGCCTCGAAATAGGCGATGAAAAGACCGTCCAGGAAAACGCGGTTGTCATTGTCTACCAGCTAAACGAAGGGAACGCGCACGCGGTGCTGTCCTTTGCGGGGATGATAGGGTGCGTCTCCGGGATGAACGAGAAAGGCATCTCCATCGGTGAAATAGGCAACGCGTGCCGGGACGAAAGCTACGCCGGGATGCCCATGATTTTCATGCTGAGGGAAGCGCTGCGAACCTGCGACAACCTCGATGACGTGATCGGCTTGATCCGTCAAGCTCCTCGGACGTGTGGATACACGTTCGTCGTCGGAGATGGGAAGATACCGTCGGCCTGTGCGCTCGAAGTCTCCCACTCTCGGATAGCCGTTGGGCTCCCTGGCGACCCCGAAAGCAATCCTCCTCCACACTTCCCCATCCCGGACGCCATCCGGCGAGGAAACTACTTCGTGGACAAGGAGATGGCGGCCATCCAGAGGGATGTGTACGACCCTCGCATCTCCTCACCAGAGAACTGGCTTGGATATTCGGTGATGAGCAGCTTCCTCCTTGAAAACTCCGGCCGCCTTACCGACATCAAGATGATCGAGCTTTTGCGAAAATATCCTCCCGAGCACCCCTGCCTCCATCAGGCAGTGTTCTGCCCCTCCACGCTCGAATTCTGGGTATCAAACGCGGTTAGCCCCGCCAAAGCGAAGTTCGCCGGAGCCCAAAATCAGCCCTTCTACAAGTACAACCTGCGGAAGCTCATTAAAGGAACTCCGTTTGAAGTCGAGGTTGCCGAGCTGCCCGCCCGTCGTTCGGGCCAACTGCCGCGTCCTGAGGCAGGAACCGTTTCGGTCTCGGAGAGAGAAGAGTTCTTGACGAAGGGCGACCTATCGCGATTTCGCCTCAAGAGGAAAAGTTTCGATTGGGTTCTGACGTACGATCTCGCAACTGAGAAGTATTTCGTCGCGGACCTTTCTTTCCGATCGCAAGTCGAAACGCCATGGTCAGAGGCGAATGCCGTGTTCGCCGAATACTATCGTCCACGAGTTTCGGGAAAAGTCCCCGGCGTCATCATCCTCGACATCCTCCAGGGAAATTTCGTCGTGGCCAGAAGCGTGGCCAGAGCGCTGGCTGAGAACGGTATCGCGGCCCTCGCCGTCCACATGCCTTTTTTCGGGAAACGGAGACCAAGGGACAATCGCGACGCGAGCATGTTTTCCGATTCCATTCCTTTCACGCGCGACCTGATAACTCAGGCTGTCCTCGACATTCGCAGCGCCGCGCAATGGCTAAGGACGAGAGAGGAAATTGATGCTCAGAAAATCGGGGTCGTCGGCGTGAGCCTTGGAGCGGTCGTAGGCGGACTGGCCATTGGCGTTGACAATACCTTTACGAAAAACGCGCTGGTCCTCGGCGGGGGAGACGTCGCTCAGCTCGTCTGGACGTCTCCGGAGACGAGGGAGCTAAAGGAGAAGTTGCGTGAGAAGGGCTACACTCTGAAGAAACTGCGCGAAGAGCTGCATCCTGTTGACCCGCTCACTTACGCTCACCGGATTGACCCCTCCACGGTGATCATGTTCAACGCCAAAAAGGATCAGACCGTGATCAACGACTGCACCATCAAATTCTGGGAGAAGGCGGGGCGTCCCAAGATCGTTTGGTATAACGCCTCGCACGTGGGCATGGCGCTCTATATCAATAGAATCATAGAGCAGATCGTTGCCTTCATTCGCGAGTGATGGTTGCGTTTGGTGTGGCCAGGCTAAATTGGGCGCACTGGTCGGTCAGGCTTGCTCTGATTAGTGAAGGAGCCTCGGTACCACGCCTGGTCCACGCTGACAGGAAGTCAAAAAAACGGCGCCGCCCGAAATCCTGGTTGGTGGGGAAAATCGGAGGAGGCGAAGCGCGGGGGACGGAAAGCTCTGGTGGGGATCATGCCACGAGGCACTGCGCCCCGGCAGCCGCTCTGAACTCGAAGATCACTTCTGCCCCGGCTTTGTAGGAAGAGTGCTTCTCGGGGTGAGCACGCTTCAGAAAACGTTCATAATACCTTTTGATGATCTTCGATTTCACGGCTTCCACGTTCTGCTGAGGGACCAGATTCACGGTACAGCCGCCGAAGCCAGCTCCTGTCAACCGCGCTCCGAGGGCCCCGCCTTCTCGGGCAACCTTTGTGAGAAGATCGAGCTCTCGGCAGCTCACCTCGAAATTATTTCGGCAGCTTGCATGGGAGGCGTTCATCACTGCGCCAAAGGCATTGGCGTTCCCTTTCTTCATTATGACTGCCCCATCCTCGACGCGAGCCGCCTCAGTGACGACGTGGACCGCTCTTGACTTGAGATGGAAAATCTTTTTGGAGCTATCTTGCCTGGCCGAAAGCCCCGCGCTTCCAAAACGGTTTATGACCTCTGCGCGCCGGATACCGAGAAAACGAGCAACGTCATTGAGGCTGTACGGCTCCTGCTTCAATTTCGACCGGATTAGCCTGAGCAAGCGGGCGCTTCCCAATTCATTGTACAGATCGCCGAGCCGCTCCACGCCGTCCATGCCGGCCGCGTGAGAAAGAATGGCCGCGGCCAGCTTGCACTCCAATGCCCGACCATTGTAGGCTTCCATGGCGGCGCCTGTTTTTTGTGCCTGGATCATTGAGTTGCACACCAGAAAGGAGAATCCTTTCGCCAGATCCACGGGCTGAACGCGCAAGGGGAAGAAATCTATCTTGAGGGCTTTCCCATTCTCCGATAGGAGTGACGCGGCCTGGTCCATCCCTCCACCCTGGGTGCCCACGTACCGTTCGGCCTGCGCCATGACCTCGGCCAGTTGTACGTTGTCCACTTGCTTGCGAGTATGGCTCAAGAGGGCCAATGCCGTGGCGACCACCAAGGCAGATGAGGAGCTCAGACCAGCCCCGGTGGGGATGTTGCCATGGAACAACATATCCATCCCCGGCAGGCCCGCTGATGGTCCGAAATGATCAGCCAGACCCTGAAACGCCGCTTTCACGTAGTTGGCCCAGTGACCAGTTTGAGAAAAGGAAAGCCGCCGACGAACGGCAAACTCGAAGGGAGGGTACTTGTCATCAACATTCCTTACTCTGATTTTCTTATCCCGCCTTCTGCTGCTACAGCACAGAATTTCCCGTGGGACAGCCATGGGGAGAACCGGTAAGCCGGAGTAGTCGGTGTGCTCACCGAGGAGGTTCACTCGTCCCGGGGCTCGAACAATGGAGACGCTCTTCGCGCCGAAGAAGTCCCTTCTGAAGCTGCGAACGAGAGCGGCCATTCTGGTCTTGACTTCGGGAAGCTCCTTCAGCTCATAGACCCGTGTCAGAAAACCGTCCTCGAAGCCTTCCTCAAGTATTTTTAGCAACGACTTCGCATTCATCGCCGTGGGCTCATTTCATCTGCGACCGGGCCTTTTTCAGAATTCTCTTTTCTCTCCTGGTCAAGCTGCCTATTCCGTGACGAGAAATCTTGGCCAGGATGGGGTCCACTTCGTCGCTGATGAATTCGTCGGCATCAATCGGTTTATACCTGTACTTCTGTCGCTTCCTCCAATACCATCGCCTCTTCAGAGAATCCGAGAAGCGCTCCGCGAAGGCAAACGGAAGCGAGAGCCGAAATTTCGACTTCATGTAGATGTAACCGAAAACGAATCCGCCCAGGTGAGCATAGTGCGCCACGCCACTCCGAGAGGCCGAAATTACTGAAAGAATCTCAAGCAGCGCGAACCCCAGTACCAGATGCTTTGCCTTCAGTGTCACCGGAAGAATGAAAAACACGAGTAGCGTAATGTATCTTTCGGGGAAAAGCATTGCGAAGGCTATCAAAACACCGCAAACCGCGCCCGAGGCGCCCAGCATCGGTATCCTTGACCCCCAACTGGCAATGGCGTGGCATAATCCGGCGCCGACGCCGGATAGGAAGTAGAGCTGAAGGAATTGTCGCCTTCCGAGGCGAGCTTCAAGGTTGGAACCGAACATCCAAAGGATGAACATGTTCAGGAGGAGGTGCATGATACCTCCGTGGAGAAACATGTGGCTGACTAACTGCCAAACGAAGCCGTTATGGAGCAGGAAATGGGGAACAAGGCACAGATGGATCGGCCAGGAGATCGTATTGAACCGATAGTAGGCCTCAATCGCTCCCCTAAGCGCGCGCACGGTGACAACGAACACCAACACGTTGATGATGATCAAAATCTTGGTAGTGGGTGTGAGTTTGGGGCCGAACCGAAAGGTCCGCCGGGGGGGATAGTGTTCTTCGTACTCTTGCCAAGTCATCCTATTGCCACTCCTCTTGTGCTCATTGTAAAGGAGTCTTATTGCCTTTTCAACCCCCTTTTTATAGACTGGCTACAACGCGCCAATCTGAAGGTAATTAACCAGTGGCGCTTGTGTCTGAGGAAAGCGGACCTTTGACTATAAGGACTGTTGGCGCGCTCTATTGGCGAAAACTGTTACGCGCTGCTCAGTCTGCTGCCCGCTCATGAGAATCCTTTTCATTGCTCCACAGCCTTTCTTTGAAAATCGAGGCACTCCCATCGCGGTCAGGAACATGCTGCGGGTTCTGGGGCGGCTCGGTCACAAAACGGATTTGGTGACCTATTACGCGGGTGGAGACGTTTCCATTCCCGGCACGAGCATCTATCGCTGCATGCGGTTACCTTTCAAGAACATCCCCATCGGCTTTTCCTTTCTAAAGCTCTTGCTTGATCCGGTTCTCTACCTGCTCGTGATCAAGCGGCTATTGAAAAATCGCTACGATGTGATTGACTGCGTGGAGGAGGGGATTTTCGTCGGTCTCCTGGCCGGGCCTCGGAGGAATGCCGTGCTCTGCTATGATGTTGATTCTTCTCTTACCGAGCAGCTCACGGCCCGAGGAGGGCTTTGGCGGGTGCTTGCTCCGTTGCTTCGGTTTCTTGAGAAATGGGCGATAGGAAAATGTGCATGTGCTGTGACAGTCTGCCCGGCGCTCACGGATCATGTTCGAGAGTTGTCCCCACAAACGCCGATTTTCCAAATTGAAGACACGCCCGTCGTTAGTCAGGAGGCGCTCTCTGCTCGACGGGAAGCGGAGCTGAGGGAAGAATTATCGCTGGTCGGGTGGAAGACGGTGGTGTACATCGGAAACTTCGAGTCATACCAGGGCATTGACCTTCTTTTGCATGGGTTTGCCCGCGTCGTCAGGAAGGTGCCCGGGTGTGCTCTCATTCTCGTCGGAGGAACGGAAAGAGAGGTGCTGGAAAAGAAAAGCCTCACGCCTGCGCTCGGAATCGAACAATACGTCAGATTTATCGGATTCGTTCCACCTCAGAAAGCCGGAGTGTACCTGTCTCTCGCTGATGTGCTGGTTTCTCCGCGCTGCCGGGGAACGAATTTCCCCATGAAGGTCTACAGCTACCTTGCTTCCGGCAAGCCGGTAGTGGCAACCGATCTTCCCGTACACAGTCAGCTTCTGAACGGCGAGATTGCGGTCCTGGCTGAGCCCACACCGGAGGGCATGGCTCACGGGATTGCGCACCTCCTGACGAATCCGGAGTCCGGAAGCTCCCTGGCGGAGTCAGCGAAGCGTTTCGTGGAGGAGGAATTCTGTGACAGAGCATACGAGAGGAAAGTGGCAGAACTCTACCGATGGATCGCGGCTGAGGTCTCCAGAAGGAAGGCAAAGAAGAAGTAGTGGGCGAGTCCCGTTGGACTGTCCGTGAGCTTATGCCAGGCGTAAGGGGAACTGCGAATGCTAAGTCCTCTGAACGTTCTGCTCTCCATCAGAAGGGCTCAAAAGGCTCGCAAGGCGGGCGCGTCACACTGTGATTACATGCCCCACCGCCTTATCGTGGAGACGAGCAGCGTGTGCAATCTTCGCTGTCCGATGTGCCCTGCGAGCCAGCGCGTCGGGATTCCCACAGGTCAGATGAAATTCGACACGTTCAAGAGGGTGATTGATCAGGCGGCTTCTTTCGTCAGTCTCGTGGACCTGAGCCACAGGGGCGAGCCATTATCGAACCGAAACCTCCCCGCCATGATCGCTTACGCCGATGAAAGGAGAATTGCCACGGGTCTGAGCAGCAATGCCACACGCCTCACAGAGGAGCTCGCTCTCAGGCTGATCTCGTCAGGGCTCAATTCGATAACTTTTTCCGTGGACGGGTTGGAGCGAGATACCTACGAAAGAATCAGGGTCGGCGCCCGTTTCCACGAGGTTATTGAGAACATCATCAACTTCTTGAAGATGAAAAGGAGGCTGCGGTCCAGGACGCCGCTGACGACGATTGAAGCGCTTGACCTACCGGACGCGCCAATTAGCGAAGAGAAAGCCAGACGATTCCTGAGAAATTTCCGGTCTCTTCCCCTGGACAGCTTTGTGGTGAAAAGCCCACATACCTGGGCAGGTTCCATCGAACTGAATCAGGGCGATAGAACGGTTTCATCAACGGGTGACTCTTACTACGCCTGTCCGTTTATCTGGAGCACCATGGTCGTTCTGTGGGATGGTTCGGTGTCGCTTTGTCCCCAGGACTGGTACAACGACAATCCCCTCGGGAGCGCTCACGACTCCACACTGGAGGAGATGTGGAATGGGTGGACGCTGACCTTCGTCAGGCAGCTTGTTGGCAGCCGAGAATACAACCAGATCGAAGTGTGCAGCCAATGCGACCTGCTCTGGCGACCGGCCGGGAGCCAGCCCCGTATCCCCACAAGCAGAGGGTTGATTCTCCACAACTCCAGCGGGCTCGAACGAATCAAACGACGCCTTCTTCCGATCAGCCGGCTTCTCGAAGAGTAGTGAATCGGCTGCAAGCGCACTCGCTTTAGAGATAGCGCGAAGGCAGCCCCGCCAACCTTCCTTTCAGGGTAGAATGGGGCGCCCGTTCGCGAGAAATAGGAGGTCGAGAACTTGTCGGTGGGAACAGCTACCCCTCTCCGACAGGGAAATTTTCCAGCTTGGCGTATTGGGGCAGGGGGCCGCCAATCAGAGGGAGGGCGTATTCGATAAAGGCGCTGGTCACGCCATTGCCTTCGCGGTTGATGAACTCGTCCGGCATGAGCTTTTCGGCGTTCGCGACTTTCTGCAAATCCACCGTCCCGGTCGTGCAATGGTATTCCTCACCTGGCTCTCTGACGAGGGTGATCATTTTGTCGCTCGTGCCCCGGACGGCGGCTTGAACGGCTCTCTGTCCTACGAGATATGCTTCATCGGCATCCACAGCCGAAATGCACAGCCCCGATGACCGCTGCATTGTGCCTGGCTTATCCAGCCTCGTCTTGAGGTTCAGGTTCTTCACGATGAGGTCAACGAGGTGCTGGCCCAGGCCGCCCAGTTCGGGGTGACCGAAAGCATCCACATTCATCTCCGCCTGAAACGCTGCCACATAGCCTCCATCAGGGTTCTTCAGCCCTTCGCATCCGGCGATCACGACCCACCCCTTATCCTTGTACACCGCCTCCACGTCCTGCAGGAACTTCTCGGTCACAAACGGTTTCTCGGCAAGGTACATCAGGTCTGGAGCGTATTCCCCGGCCAGAGCCGTTGCCGCCGTGACCCATCCGCTGTTGCGTCCCATGGTCTCGATGACCTTGATCATTTCCGTATAGCGAAGCGAAAGCGTGTCCATGACCATCTCTCTGGCGGTGATGGCCTCGAACCTGGCGGCGCTCCCGTAGCCCGGGCTGTGGTCCGTGAACGCCAGGTCATTGTCTATCGTCTTCGGGACGCCCATCACCCGCATCTCGTATCCCCGCTCGCGAGCGATCCGGCCGATCGCATGGGTGGTGTGCATGGAATCGTTGCCGCCGATGTAAAAGAAATAGCGCACGTTGTGCCTGCACAGGATATCGAGAACTCGATCGTAATCCTCGTCCTTCGCCTTGTAACGACAGGAGCCCAGGGCCATGGTGGGCGTGCGACGCAAGCCCTCGATTGTGCTCGGCTTCTCGCGCCGCAGGTCCACAAGATGCTCCATGAGCAAGCCCTGGACACCGTTCCGCGCTCCGTAGATGCCCTCGATGTCCTCATGGCGCATCGCTTCCTGAATCACCCCGCAGAGGCTGGCGTTGACAACGGCAGACGGCCCACCTGACTGACCGACCAGAAGATTCCCTTTCAGCTTGACCGGCATGTTCTTCTCTCTATCATGTCCCACGCTGTGCTTTTCGTCTCCAAGCTAAAGCGACCCAGGATTGCATAACCGCGCGGTTCAGCTCCGCATAAGCGCGATTATGCGGGCTAACGGCGCCCTTGTCAACGGTAAGTGGTCGCCACCAGGTGCTCATCGCCTGGGCGCCGACGGTTGTCCGCGAGCCATGTGCCAACCTTGACCTCAAATGGGTGAAGTCCCCCAGGAATTCCCGCAAAATTACGGTGGATAGTGACGGAAATATAGGCTATAATACCGAAGTAGATCCCAACTTTGATGCTTTCTGATGTGGAGGGGCAATGCCGGCGAAGTTGCGTGCTCGTTCGGCAGGTCTTTCTCATTTTACTCCTCGACGACTTTTCTCGCCAGGCGATCCCTCTCCGGTCACGATGATCCCGTTGACGTATCGGAAAGCCAGCTTTCAGGGAGGGGAGCACGATGAAGGCGACCCGATTGAAAAGGGGACTCACATTCGTGACAGCTTCCCTGCTGGTGGCTGCGCCTGCGGGGTTGGTTGCGGGAATGCAGGCAATTGATACCTTCGCAACGGAACCAGACCCAACGTGGTGGACCCTGAGCGGGGATGCAATCTGGGACGAATCCACTCGGTCAATTTTCCTCACCGACGTTGTTAACGACCAGGCCGGCTCCATTTTCTGGCCCTGGAAGTTCCAGACTCATTGGTTCTGTGCCTCGTTCGACTTCTGGATCGGAGGAGGAAGCGGCGGCGAGGGCTTCGCGTTCGCCTGGGTGAAAGACGCTGACTTCCTGGGTGAAGGAGGCGAGTCTCTGGGCCTCGGCGGGTTGGATGGGTATGCGATTCGGTTTGACACCAGCAGCGGCGGAGGAAACGAACCGGAGAATTACATCGCCTTCAGCCGGATTGCGCCCGAAGGAAAAGAAGATCTGCTGATCAACTCCGACATTCCACAGATGGAAGATGTACTTGACAATGAAGGAAACCCCGCCCCGTTTCGGGTGGGGCTGTGGGTCCAAGGCGGCTATCTGCATGTCGGGCTGAGGAATCCGACGGCTGCCACACCGATTGCTGAGATGAATGTCCTCACTATCGAAATGCCCGATTACACCCCGTTTGACAGTTACTTCGGATTCACAGCGGCGACGAGCAGTGCGGACAACATCCATGCGATTGATAACGTGATCATCAGCGAGATGGATATGGTCCCCGAGAACGCTGTCTATGCCGGAGACCCGATTACCCTCAGTGCGAATGTGTCAGACGCGATCAGTTATACGTGGAAGCAGATCGCCGGTGAGCCGATTGTTCCTCTCGATGAACCGTGGCCGGGCGCTTGCCGGTTCATCGCTCCGGACGTCACGGTGGGCAGGATTCTCACGTTCGAACTAACTATAGTTTTTGCGACCGGAGGAGAGCAGAGCGATACAGTTCAAGTCACAATCCTGGCTCGCAACCCGCCGAAGGTCGCGCCAGGCAACCTCCGAGTGATGCCGCTGGACCTTGGGGCTGCGGGCCTCGGGTTCAGGGTGGAATGGGAACCAGTCCTTGACGCGGAAGAGTACCAGATCGGATTGAAGCTGGGCCCCGAGATTCTCTGGATGGATACTGTCTGGGGGACAGCATACGAGGTGAGGCGTCTGTCTGAGGGGGAGGAGCAGACGATCCTGGTGCGGGGTGAAAACCGGTTCTGCGACCCTTCGAGCACGGACCCGGCCGATCACGGCGTCCCTTCGGAAGAGGTGACGGCTGTTGCAATGCCGAATCTCGCTCGGCCTGAAAGTCTGGGAGGGACCCATCCCCCGTCCCAGTACGTCTCTGTGGGGGACACAGACCCCGGTGGAATAAACGATGGGCAAACAGACGACAGCACGAACAGCTCCGGCATATCCCCCGAGCTTACCGTCTACTGGGGCTATACGTGGGATGAGGCATTGTTCTTCAACCACGTTGTTTACTTTACAGGTCAGATGGTTGATGACGGTGGGTGGTTCACCGACCTGAAGGTCCAGTACACGGAAGATGGGGACACATGGATTGATGTGCCAATAATCGAGATATTTCCCGAGTACGATTTCACCGACTCTCGCAAGGGAGAACGTTCCTTGTCCCGATATGATATTGTCATTCCGAAAGTGAGAGGCACCGGAATCAGGATCTGCGGCACGCCCGGCGGTAGGGCGGCCTTCGCCTCAATTGCTGAAATGGAAGTATACGGAGACCAGTCGCCGCACATCGGGCCGCCGCTGCCGGATGGAGAAGTTCCGGAGGGGGGTATCGGCATTCTGGACGGGACACTTCTGTTCCTGCCGCACGGGGCGATCACTGCATGGCATTGGGACCAGGTGAGCGGACCGACGGTAACCATTGAGGACCCGGATGACGCGGTCGCGACATTCCAGGCTCCCTGGGTAGACGAGTACACGCCCCTGGTCTTCAGGGTCACATACTCGGATGAGGTTGAGGAAGAAACCCAGGAATTCACTGTCCGGGTTAGAAACCTCGAGACCACGGCAGTGGCAGGGCGCCACCAGAGGGTGGTTGAAGAAAGTGAAGTGACGTTAGATGGTTCGGGCTCGCTGACCACCACGGGCAACCTCACTTATCTCTGGACGCAGACAGCCGGGACGGATGTCGGTGTGACCGGCAGCACGACGGCGACGCTGACCTTCGATGCGCCGGTTTTGTGGGACTTCATGCACGAGGTGACGTTCCGCCTGGACGTGGATGATGGAGCGGGCGGCGTCTCCAGCGATGAAGTGACGGTGACCGTGTACAACTTTGCGGGGTTGATCTCGCCCTTGGGCCCCGGGTACTTCAAAGAGCTGCTCCACCTGGGCAACACGAACATAGACCGGATTACGGCCCCGTTGAACATCAACAACGACGCGTTGGAGAAATGGGGTGGCGAGTGCTGCGTGAACCCGCGTCCGGGTGAGCCCTACGATTTCACCGACACGGCTCTGGAGACCACGGTCAATCCCATGGTATGGACGCCAGAGCACACGAACAACGGCTGGTTCATGTGGGACGGTCGCCCGAGCGAGGCCCTGGACAACTTTCAACAGATTTACCACCTGTATATCATCTCGCCGGAGAACCGGAATGTGATCTGGCATTTCCGACACGACAACGGATTGCGTATCTGGAACAATGGCGTGCTCGTGGTCGTTCGTGACAGAGGCGACTACGGTCAAGAGCAGCACCAGATCGGATTGGTCTCCGCTGGGTGGGCGCTGAGCAAGGGGGTCAACTCCATTAGCCTCAAGTTCGAAGAAGGAGGCTGGGCAAATTACCTCGCCGTTTGCGTAACAGATTTGGATGGGAACGAATTCAGTGACTTGTCGTACTCCCTGGGTCTGCCATTCAGGCTGGCGGACGTGTACGCGGTAAGAAAGTTGCCGGCAATGTATGAGGCGGGAAGGCCGATTAAGGTGGAGCTCTCGATGCGAGTCAAGCCAGACGCCACACCAGGCAGCGTGCTCATTAGGGAGAAGATACCTGCGGGTCTCACTGCGGCGGATGTGAACGCTCCCGGCGCCGTGGTGGCAGACGGAAACATCACCTGGCATTTGGTCGGAGAGCACGTGAGAACGCTAGCGCTGTCCTACGAGGTCACTCCGGGGGGAACTACCAGGTCCTTGCACTTTGAAGGACGGTCTCGTTCGATAATACCACGGAGGACATCTACGGAGACGAGGTGGCGGTGTGCGAGTCTGCCGTTCCGGCGCCGCCGGAGCATGTCGTAATGGAGATGCTGCCGGGTGGAGCGTTTCTGCTAACTTGGACTCCGAGCAAGTCAGAGGGAGTGGTGGGATATAAGGTGTACCTCAGAGTTGACAACGGCGAGTGGGAGAAGATCGCTTATGTGACGGAAACATCTTATGTCTATACCGACAAATGGTACCTGCCGGACAAAACGTGCGAATTCCGCGTTTCGTCCGTGGACAAATGGGGCCGTGAAGGGCCTCCCGCGGCAGCTACAGAGAAGTCGCCAGGCCCGCCACCGGAGGTGGAAATCAGAGAAGCGGAAGACTTCAACTACGGCGGGGGACAATACCCTGGCTACCAGAACTGCCCGGCGGCGAATGAGGCGCCTACCGCGGCTGAGGTGGAGCGCACCAACGACTTCTGGCATCCCAACAAGGGAGGGCCGCGAGACTATCGTCCCAACGATGAGATTGGAATCGGGACGGTCGAGGAGGTGGACGATCCGGGTGTGTTCCACACGAACATCGGCTGGATTGATGCCGGCAGTTGGTGGAAGTACACGTTCAATGTGACAGAGCCGGGCTGGATCAAGTTGACGTTCCGGGTGGCCTCGCCCAACGGTGGGACGCTGGAGGCCTACTGGGATGAAGAGTTGGTGGGGACGACCCGCTACCAGACGGGCAACTGGCACATCTTCACCTGGGCGGCCATCGAGGATCAGGTGCAGACCACCACCGGCGAGCACACGTTGAGAGTCGAGTCGCTTTCCGGTTACCTCAACTTCGATAAGATCGCCGTCGGATTCAACTGGACGCCCCCTGCGAGGAAAACGATTTGGGGGGATGATTTCGAGTCTCACACGGCTTTGTACGAGCAGATCGGTGGAGAGTGGACAGTGATCAGCGGGTCCAACGATCCGGTTCAGGGCGACCCGACCGATATGGGCACGTGGCGGCTGTGGTGCACAACCTGCAACGATCTCAACAGAGAGTTCCCAGCGCTGGCAGCGATGCAAGGCAACTATGCGATCAGCAACAGTGACTTCAGCGCACAGGGCGTCCTGCTGAACGAGGAGCTGATCTCGCCGGAGATTGACACGGACGGATACACAGGGCTGCGGTTGACGTTCGACTGGAACTACCGCATCTATGACGATGTGGATCACGATCAGATCGCAGAAGCGGATATACGGGTTTATGACCCCGATGCGTTGGCCTGGGGTGAATGGAACAACCTGATGCACCTGGAGCAGTCGGACGTTGATCTGAACCTGGACCCGCCGGAGATGAGCGATAATGAGGTGCTCGATCTCTCAGCATACGACCGCAAGATCATCCAGGTCCGGTGGCATTTCTACGATGCGGACTGGGACTACTGGTTCGCGATTGACAATGTGCGAGTATCCGGGATACCCATGCCGCCACCTTTGCCTCCGCAGTTTCTGAGACCTGGTGGCGTAACCGAGGACACGGCCGAGCTGTGCGTGGGTCCCGGTTTCGGGGAGCAATACACAATTCAGTATTGCGATGATCTCGTTATAGGCAACTGGCATTTTATTCCAGGGATCGAATGGCCGATTGCCGAACCACGATGCATTTTGGATGACATCCGCGGCGTCCGGCAGAGGTTCTACCGTGTTGGATCCGTGCAATAAGGCATGCACGCCGCGGTCTGCTTTTGCCGCCGACATCTGGCTCTTAGCTGACCTGCCACAAGACCTCGTCGCACCGTGCCCGCCGAAACTCAGCAAACCGTCCCGCAGTTAAGCTTGCCAAGCTTGACGACAAGGTGACAGAATGTGACTTAGCGACTCTGGAGAAACACGAAAGAGGAGAGAGGTCTGCCAATGCCAGGTACGATAGAAGGAACGTTCAACGCGTTTACTACGTACCTCCACTTCGTGAAGGAGGAGGACTTCGAGGTGATGTACGCGGACCTGAGAATGGTCCTGCTTGACGCGCAGATAGATTCAATGGAGTTCCGCGAGAGAATCCTTCAGTATATCGAGAAGATCATCAGAGAAGCGCCGGGCGATGTGGCGGAAAAAGGTGTCCTGTTCAATCGCTACCGGCGCAAGCTTCAACGCACGGCAGATGCCCTGCAAAAGGAATTCGGGTAGCTTTAGTTCGGATGACTCTCAGCGGGGAATGCAGGTGCCCCAGCCAATTTGGGGGATGGACGTAGGCAAAAGCAGGTCATAGAGGTGCATATCCATATCGCCGCCAAGGAACGGCGGGATTGCACTCTCTGGCCAACGATGCGGAAATCGCCCGCCTTCTTGTACGTGCTGGCCGGGAACGGAATTGACCTGCTCGAATTGTCAAAACACTTTTTGACGGTGGCATCCGCAAAAGGAGTATTTCAAACTCTCCTCGATCCAAAGCCCAATTGAGAAAAACCATAAGCAACTGATGGCCATGGGATTTCCCAAGGAGATCGGCACGAAAGCATCCGAGCTTTTGAATCCCAAGGCTCTCGCTTGATGCAACGTCAGAAGCGGCAGTTGTATGCCCCGAACATGTGCGGCTTAGCTCGTCAGTTAGAGACCTTCTGATTGAAATCGAACCGGACAAGAAAGGAGAGGGCAATGATCACGGTAATTCACCTCAGCGACCTGCACATTCACAAGTTGAACGGCAGACCCGATAATTGCAACGCGAAGGTCCTCGTCAAGTACCTCTGTGACCGCTTCGAGGGCGCACCGAAAAACAAGACTTATGTGATCCTGGCCGGTGACAATGTGGATGACGGGAGTTCAAAGCAGTATTCTCAGCTCAAAGCGAACGTCCTCACGCCGTTGAGTCAGCGGTTCACGCTCCTGGTGGCCCCGGGCAACCATGATTACGCGTATAAGGGGTCCTTCTTCATTGAGAAAGCGCCAAAGCGATTTCGCGACTGCGTTCGCCCGTACGTCAACACTGTGAAGTATCCGGCCGTGAGGGCTAACGACGAGGAGAAAGTCCTCTTCATCGGCCTCGATTCCGGCGATCCCTTTGACATGCGATACTTCGCCGAAGGCGTGGTGTTGAAGGGCCAGAGAGACGCGCTTGAGAAGTGCCTGAAGGATCCCCAGTACAAAGGGTACTTCAAGGTCGTCTATCTTCACCATCACCCCTTCCTCCGGGACCTCGGTATGGCGCTGCGGGAAAGCGAGGAGCTCCTCCGTGTCATCTCAGGGAAGGTTGACCTCGTGCTTTTCGGACACAAGCATCGCAGCGAGGCGTTCTTCAAGCAGTATCGCGTGCCGGTGATGCTGGCGTCTGGGAAAGTTACCGAGCCGAAGGGAACCGCCCTGGCGTTTCGGGTGGTACAGATCGAGCCCGGAAAGCACTTCTTGGTGCATACCGAAGAGATCCAGGCGGCGTAGGCTTGGTGAACCGCGCAAGCTACTCTATTTCCGTTTTCCACGGGCGAGAACCGATGCGCGGCCGGAAAAAAAGGCGAAAAAATCCTTGACATGGTTCAGGCTTTTCGCACTAATTTGAGTAGTTATCACGGAAGTTTTGAATGCCCCGCAATATGCGGGGAAGTGACTCTGGCGAGGGAGTCACGAAGTAAACGTACGTCCAATCCAGGGGCGCGCGGTCGTGCTCACCTCTGCACGCCACCTCGACCATAGCAGCCACTTGAGGATGGGTGTCTCTCTTGCGCTTTTGTGCAGGGGATTCCGGGCGATGGCCGCCGGCCCGGATCCCACACGCGCCTCACCCCATATCCGGCCGCAAACCAGAGCAAATCGCAGACCGGTCTCCTGGTTAACTTTCGACGCATCTGGGAAGCCGGTGTGGGCGAAGATGGTATGGCCATCTTACCTGTCCGCATGTGAAACAGTCTTCGGAGAAACCTCGGCCAATTGTTTAGAGTTCAAAAGGGAGCAGCGATTGGGGCACGATGATCACTTGCATGGAAGTGTGGAATCAATCGGCCAGAGCAAACTGAAAGGAGAAGAGAAATGGCAAGCACGTATGAAGATTTCGCGCAAAGTTTGTTGAAGAAGCGCAAGGCAACAGAGCAAGACCTTGCACTTTACAGAACCGTCGGCGAAGAGCGTGTCGGAATGGTCGTTGGCGACTGTCTGGTCAAGCTGGATTCACTGAAGCAGGACGATCAGATGGATGCTGAGGAATTGAGTGCGTCCGAACGGGATAATCCGTTCTGGGACATGGAGGGGAATGTGCCGGAATGCGAGGAAGCACCGGACACGGTGGATCGTCGGCAATCGCAGACTACGATCAAGCACCAGCAGGATCGTGGAACCTGCGTCTGTTTCGCGTCCTTGGCATGCCTGGAGGCCATTCTCAACCGGCAATCGGCGGAGAAAGCGAGTGACCCTGGTTTGTCCGAGCAATACGCAAACTGGTTGTACATGCGGTTCGAGGAGAGGAACCAGTGTGACGATGGGTTGCGGACGACTCTTTCGGCCCGCTACCTTTCCCAGAAAGGCGTATGCGAGGAGAGCCTGGCGCCCTACGAAGACGACGCGACAGTAAACACCCATTGCGAAGCCAGCCCGTCGCAGGAGGCCCTGGACAACGCCAAGTACGGCATCGAACGATACACAATCATTGACAGGCTGGGCTTGAATGGACCGAGCATTGCCAACACGGATTATCTCGAATGCGTCCTGAGTCTTGGATACGACATCGTGTTCGGCACTCATGTTGCATGGGGGCTGTCTGATCCGGTAACGGGGATCAATGATGTGGTCTTGGATCCGTATGGAAATCCACTGCCCTCTCGTGGCGGTCACGCCATGCTTATCGTAGGTTATGTCAAGAACGTTGACACGCCCTATTTCATCCTCAAGAACAGTTGGGGAACCGATGACGGGAATGAGGGGTATCGCTATCTCTCGTACGATTACATTCGACAATACGCCAAGTACGGATATATAGTACACGCGATTGGGACAGATATGCCGACGGAGTAGAGGGTTTCAGATGATGGATCCCAAAAAGATCAGCAGCTACCTTCAGCGGGCGCCAAGGCGTGCGTATAAGGTCAAGGTCGGGGAAGAGGTCTCCATCGAGCTCCCCAGAGTCCCGCTCACAGCGGAGACCGAGTTTCTGGAATTGAGAACGGAGATTCAGGGCGATGAGATTCTGGAGGCCTCGGCCCAAAAGGACGAATCTGTCGAAGGGCGGCTGCTGCCAAGGAGCCTTGTCCGAAAGACGGTGAAGGCCGGAAAAACACATGTCGTAGTGAAGGCGTTCGATAGCCTCACACAGAAAGAAATCCCGGAAGTCGAGCCGCTGGACATCGAAGTCGAGGCCACTTGATTGAGCCGAGCGCCCGACTTCGGAAGTCGCGGACGGGACCCCGTTCCTCAAGGCCTTTCCTTTCGTGCGTCTCTCTGAATTCCGGTGGAAGCCCTTCCCAGAGAGGAACCTCCTGCCTACGGTATTGCTCTTGCATTTTTCACGGATTTTTGGTAGTATTTATTTGCGGTGATGACAATAACGCACGCCCCGGGACGTTCCTCCGATCGTTTTGCGATCTATTATGCGAGGTCGTAAAAGCGTAAAGACCGGGGGACTGTACAGCAACAATCAACCACAGTCGAAGCAATGCGGATGGGTCAAACAACTTGGACGCTGGCAGTCCTTACGATAGGTCTGGCGGCCGCTTCTTTGCACGGCGCCGACGTCATCATCAGCGAGTTTGTGGCGATTAACGACTCGACGCTGGCTGATGGAGACGGCAACTTCTCCGACTGGATCGAGCTGTACAATCCAACCGATAACCCGGTCAACCTCAGCGGCTGGTACTTGACCGACGATCCCCACGACCTGACGCAGTGGCGGTTCCCCGACGTGACCATTCCGCCCGGCGAGTACCTTATCGTGTTCGCTACGGCCCAAGATACGGATGACTACGTTGACAGAGGCGGGTATCTCCACACCAACTTCAAGTTGTCGGGGTCCGGTGAATACCTGGCTCTGGCGGAAACCAGCGGCTCGACCGTGACCGTGGCTCACGAGTACGCCCCAAATTTCCCCAGGCAGTTGAAGGACATTTCGTACGGCCTCAGCAACGCGTCCGCAGTAGGTGATACTGTATTGATCCCTTCCGGCGCGGCGGTCTGCTACCACGTGCCGACCGCGGCCGACGCAGGGACGGACTGGACCGCCTTAAATTACGACGACTCGGCCTGGGTGGATGAGGTCACATTGCCCGCGTCAAAATTGGTGGTCACCGAGATCAACACTGGCGACCCGAACTGGGTTGAGATTCAGAACGTCTCCCCTGACACGCTTGATACCTCCGGCTGGTTTGTCGCCGTCAACGACGCGTTCTCCAAGAACATCAACGACGTGCACAGCACAATCTGGAATCTGTCTCCCTCGATTGCGCCCGGTGAAGTGCTCTATCGCAGCGACTCCGTCACCGATAACTACTGGGGCAGCGACATCGCGTGGGACGCGCGCGGCTCGGGGTGGGCGATGATCGTGGATGACGCGGGCCACGCTGTGGATTTCGTTGTATGGGGGTACAGCACGTCGGAGATCGCTTCGCTCGAAATCAGCGTCAATGGCTATAACAACATCACCGTCGGGGACGAGTGGCGAGGAGCGGCTGTAGCGAGCGGACCGGGAGATGAGGCGAATATCATCATCGTCACCGACGATGTGGGAAGCGAATCGGGTTACGCAGACCTCCTGACGGAGGTATACGGCCCATGGTCCACAATTGAGACGGTCACGATCCTGGTTGATGTGGGAGAGGAGTGGAGATACTTCAAGGGGATAGAACACCCTTCCGATCCGGCGAACGGATGGACCGATCCCAACTTCGATGATTCCGGCTGGCCTTCGGGTCCCACAGGGATCGGATACGGTGACGATGACGACGCCACCGTCCTTGATGACATGAGGTACAACTATGTTTCGGTCTTTTGTCGAAAAGAGTTCCAGGTCACAGATGTCGCTTCGATAGACACGCTTGTTTTAAAGATCGCGCACGACGACGGCTTTATCGCTTATCTCAACGACCAGGAAGTCGGCAGGAAATACATGGGGAGCACCGGTGAGGTGTTCACTTATGACATGACCGCCAGGACGACCGTTGGGAGCCTCCCAGAAATAGTGGAAATCTCCGTCTCGAAAGACCTTCTGCGAGAGGGGAGGAATGTTCTTGCGATCCAGATTCACAATAGCAGCGTTACCAGCTCCGATCTCTCTATGATCCCCACCCTGGTCAGTCGTAGGGTAATTGGAGAAAAGGTCAGCGTTGATGAGAAGACGGACCTGCTGAATGCGGACCTGGTTATCGTGTCTCAGCATGGCGCCTGGGGCTCCTACGCCGGCGACAGCACATGGTGGAACGAGACGCTTACCACGCCTGTACTATTGCACAGCACCCCTCTCGCCGGACCTAACGAGTGGGGCTGGCTCGATGCCGGCCCAATCGCTGGCGGCAGCGTATGGGACGTGGATGAAAGCAGCAATCTGCTCGACAACGTGAACGTGCACAGCGCACAGGTCACGGTGTTTGATCCTGACCCGGACTACCAAGTCAACAGTGATGCCGACGCTGCCAACGGCGAGGTTGTCGCATGGGATAACAATCACATCGCCGTGGCAAGCTGGAGCACGACACAGGATTTTGATAACGGCGACAACCCCGGCTCTGACCGGATTTTCTTCGCTGCACCTCAACCGGTCCTGACAAATATGACGGAAGACGGGAGGCAGTTTCTCGAAAACGCCCTGACAAGCTTGTACGCCCCGGAGTCGGGTACCATCCTCCGGCGGGCCGGCGGCTCAGACGGCAACGCGGCCGGGGACTTTGAGTGGACCTGGTCACCGACAAAGGGCACTGAGAATCCCAATCTCACTCTGCCGTTCGTCGGTGAGACTTTTCCCGGCATTACGGGTATCGGCTTCAGCGGCGGCCAGCCGGGGTTCGAGAGCATTATTCAGACGGACGTTGCCGATGCAATGCAGAACGTCAATGCGTCGCTTTGGACGCGTCTTGAGTTCGATGGCGATGTTTTGTCGCCGTTCGTCGTTGGACTGAAACTTCGCATGAAATACGATGACGGATTTGTCGCCTACCTCAATGATGTGAAAGTCGCACAGGAAAACGCACCTGAGATCATAGAGTGGGACTCGGCAGCAACGACAGGCCGCGAGGACTCGGCAGCGCTCACTTTTCAGAACTTTGACATCTCCGCTTTCCTCGGCGCCCTCCAGGAAGGCGCCAATGTCCTGGCCATCCACGGATTGAACTTCAGCGCAGACGATGATGATTTCCTGATTCTCCCTGAGCTGATCGCCTTGAACGACCCAGATGTTCCTCGATATATGACCACTCCCACGCCGGGCAGGGAGAACGTCGCGGGCGCCCTGGGTGTTGTGGCCGACACGAAATTCAGCGTTAATCGCGGATTCTATTCAATGTCTTTCGATCTGGAGATTACCACCGATACCCCAGGCGCGGAGATCCGTTACACCTTGGACGGGAGCGAGCCGACGGCAACGCACGGGGACGTCTACAGAGACCCTATCCCCATCACCGGCCAGACCGTCCTCCGCGCTGCGGCGTTCAAGCCCGGATACATCCCGACCAATGTGAATACGCAAACGTACATCTTTCTCAGCGACGTTCTGAAGCAGGGCAATTCACTGCCGGGGTATCCCTCCGCGTGGAGAGATGGCGGCGGTACCAAACCGGCCGACTACGAAATGGACGCCGAGATCCTGAACGATCCTGCCTATATGTACGTCATGGAAGACGCACTGACCGGCATTCCGTCCATGTCGATCGTGACGGACATAGACAATCTGTTCGATTGGTCAACCGGAATCTACATGAACCCTGAGAGCGAAGGGGTCGCGTGGGAACGCCCGGCATCAGTCGAACTCATCGATCCCGCTGGCATGGAACAGTTCCAGGTAGACTGTGGGCTTCGGATTCAGGGCGGGGCCAGCCGGTTGCCCACGAAGAGCCCCAAGCACGGCTTCCGTCTGCTGTTCAAGGGTGACTACGGGGCGAAGATGCTCAGGTATCCTCTCTTTGGAGAAGACGCCACGGACGAGTTCGACACCGTTATCCTCCGGTCTGGCTTCAACAATAGCTGGATTCACTGGTCTGGCGACCAGCGACGCCGCGCACAATACTGCCGCGACCGATTTGCCAGGTATACCCAGTTGGCAATGGGCCAGCACTCGTCGCACGGCCGCTTCGTGCACCTCTACCTCAACGGGCTTTACTGGGGAGTGTACGATCTTTCTGAAAGGCCGACGGCGCCGTTCATGGCGTCCTATTACGGGGGCGAGAAGGAGGAATACGACACACTGAACAGCGGCGAGGTCCGCGATGGCGACAAGGCCGCCTGGAACACGATGATGTCCCTGGCCAATGCAGGACTGGCAAGCGATGCCGAATACCAGGCCATCAGGGAATACCTTGACGTGGACAACCTTATTGATTTCATGATCACCAATCACTACGGGGGCAATCACGACTGGGATGACCATAACTGGTACGCTGGAAGAAAACGTGAGCCCGGCGCCGGCTACAAATTCTTCTGCTGGGACTCGGAGCGCATCCTCGAGGGCGTCAACGACAACAGGCTCGGCGTCAACAACAATGACAAGCCCTCTCGCCTATACCACAACCTCCGGGAGAACGCGGAGTTCCAGATGCTTTATGCGGACCACCTACACCGACACTTTTTCAACGGCGGAGCCCTGACCCCCAAGGCCGCCGCGGACCGCTGGAGCGCCATTGCGGAGCCTTTGAACTTGGCGATCATTGCGGAATCCGCGCGCTGGGGCGACTACCGAAGAGATGTACACTCCTGGAGCAGCGGGCCCTACGAATTATATACCAAGCACACGCACTACGACGTCGAGCGAGCCAGGCTCCTCGACGAATACTTCCTCTCTCGCTCGGCTGTCGTCCTCCAGCAGTATCGCAATGCAGGCCTTTATCCGGATACGGATGCGCCTCGCTTCGCCATTGATAAGTCGCTCCGCCACGGCGGTCTGTTCGCAGCCGGCGAGGAACTCACCATCGTTGCCAGTTCCGTCATCTATTACACCATGGACGGCAGCGACCCTCGCCTCCCCGGCGGTAGTATCTCCCCGACCGCGATCCAATACACCGAGCCCATCCCGCTCGACAAGACTACCATCGTCAAATCGCGTGCATTGGACGGCAACCAGTGGAGCGCCTTGAACAGGGCCACCTTCGTGCTCGATACACCATGCCCTCTTCGGATCACGGAGATCATGTACCATCCCGCCTTGGGCGAAGAGGCAAACAGGGGCTACAACGACCCCGGCGATTTTGAATTCATCGAGTTGCGGAATACGGGAGACGAAACGATTGGCTTAGCGGGTGTTAAGTTCACGGATGGCATCATCTTTGACTTCACGAACAGCGATGTGACAAGTCTGCGACCCGGCGAGTACGTTGTGGTTGTTAAGAATCGCACCGCTTTCATCAACCGATACAGTAACTGGCAGTATATGAACATTGCCGGTGAATACCGGGGCGCCCTCGAAAACGAAGGCGAGAGAATTGAGCTGAAGGACGCAGTTTCTCGAACCATCGCCTCGTTCACGTATGACGACGCCTGGTACTGGTCCACAGATGGTGCCGGCTTCTCTCTTGTCCCGATAGACCCGGACGCGGCAAGTGATCCAAATGCAAAAGACTTCTGGCGGGTGTCGGCCTATCCTCACGGCTCTCCCGGCGAAAGCGATCCCGACCCACCCACTGGCGAGATTCTCGCGAACGAAGTCCTCGCACATACCGACTCGCCGGAAGGGAAGGTCATCGAACTGTACAACGCAACGGCGAGCGATGTAGATATTGGCGGCTGGTGGTTGACAGATGATGCGTATGAACCTCAAAAATACCGTTTGCCCAACAAAACAATTATCGGGGCGAATGAGTACCTCAGCCTTCTGGAAGACAACGACGAGGCTGTTGACAATCCTCTCTCGCCGGTTTCTTTCGGAAATGTCTTTACTCTGAGCCCGCGAGGCGGAGTTGTTTACCTTTATTCACCCAACCTGAGGTATCGCCACGGTTTCGCCTTCGGCCCAGCGGAGAAAGGGGTCAGCTTTGGCCGATACGTCACCAGCACCGGTCAAGAGCACTTCCCGGCGCAAACCGCCAACACTCTCGGCTCCGCGAACGCCGGTCCGAGGATCGGCCCCGTGGTGATCAGCGAGATCATGTATCATCCCGCGGACGGCGATCACGAATTTCTGGAACTGGCGAACACTTCAGATTCCACAGTCCAACTCTATCACCCGAACTATCCCAGCAACACATGGAAAGTCAACGGAATAGGCTTCACGTTTCCGCAGAATCTCGAGCTATCGCCCGGAGAACGGTTGTTGCTGATCAGAGATACGATCACCACTTACGACTTCCGTATAACCTACAACGTACCCGCTGAGGTTGAGATGTTTCGTTACAATCGCGCCCTGGACAACGCTGGGGAAACGATCAGCATGGTGAAACCGGGTATTCCGGAGGGAGACGAGGTTCCATACATCGTTGTGGACGCGGTGAGCTACGACGATGCGAACCCCTGGCCCACCAAACCCGATGGCGCCGGTCCCTCCCTGGAGCGCATCCACACGAAAGCCTATGGAAACGATGTCATTAACTGGAGGGAGAGCATCACTCTCGGCGGAACGCCCGGCCAGGATTGGCGAACTCTTGACGCAGACCAAGACGGCATGCCGGACGGTTGGGAAGTAGACAACGATCTTGATCCGTTGACGGACGACACCCTCGATGATGACGACGCGGACGGGCTAAATAACCTCGCTGAGTATCACTACAAAACGAATCCAAAGGCTGAGGACAGTGACGGCGACGGCCTTTCCGACGGTGAGGAAGTGAGCATACACGGAACGGATCCAAATGACCACGACAGCGATGACGACGGGCTGAGCGATGGCCATGAGGTCTACGCTGGGACGAGCCCCACTGACGAAGGCTCGTTGTTCATTGTGGTAGACGTGGCTCAGGATTCGGAAGCCATCTCGCTTGAGTGGTCCAGCATCCCCGGCAGAGAATACGCGGTTTACGAAAGTGATGACCTGGAAGACTGGAACTTCCTCGGCACCGTCGTCGCGGTAAGAGATACAACTACCTTCCTCGACACCGGGGCCAATTCCAGTCTCACCCGATTCTACAAAATAGAAGTCCTGCCACTGCCTTGACAGGGAGAACCCCTCAGCTACGAGGCCTCACTACTTAGCATTCGCAATCCGGAAGGCGCGCGTGGTTTGTCCAAAGATCGTGACGCTCATACGCCTCGAACAATCTACCTGGCGGCGCGTCTCGCATCATTCCTCCAAAGATGCAGAAACTGGTAATCGTCCCAGGCAATGCTTACGATTTCGAGGTCGCCATAGCTGTTGAGATCCGCGATGGCGAGACGCCCACCATGATTCGGCGTCGAACCGACTACGTGCCTTCTCCATTCTCCTCAAGCGTCCCCGGCTCCTCCACCAGACGAGACAATTCTTTCCTCTCGCATCAGCGATGTCGAGATAGCCGTCTCCGCCCACGTCGCCGACGCCAATGCCATCGCTTGATGTCCCGGTCGCAATTCGCATCTTCGGCCATTTCACGCCGGCCGGATCAGGGGGAATTTCGAGACAATAGATGCCATCACCAGCAGCCAGGAGGATCTCCGCCTTCCCACCGGGAATGATCTGACAAAAATATATCTGTCGGTCAATCGCTTCTCGTCATTCGGCGCTCGCTATAGTTTCGCCGCCGCAGGATCAGTTTCCGGTTGTGGGGGCCCGTCAAACCTTCTAAAATGGCGGGGTGACCTTTACTTGGGCTGAGGTGACTATGAAATGAACAAAATATACGTTGAGGATATTGCCAACTGGGTGGGAAAAGAAGCAACAATCCGCGGGTGGCTGTACAACATGCGGTCCAGCGGGAAGCTGCACTTTCTTCAGGTGCGAGACGGCACGGGCACCGTCCAGTGCGTGGTGTCCAAATCGGATGTCCCGGAGGATGTCTTTGAACGCTGCGCCAGCTTGACCCAGGAATCCGCTGTCACCGTTACCGGAACAGTCAGGGAAGACCCACGCTCGCCAATAGGATGCGAGATCGGCGCCCGCGATGTGCACCTCGTTCACCAGGCGATTGACTACCCGATCACCCCCAAGGGGCACGGCATCGCCTTTCTCATGGATCATCGCCACCTCTGGCTCAGATCATCAAAGCAGCACGCGATTCTGAGGGTGCGCGCCGAGCTCATCCGGGCCATCCGAGAGTATTTCGACTCCCGGGGATTTCTTCTCCTCGATGCCCCCATTTTCACCCCAGCCGCCTGCGAAGGCACAACGACCGTCTTCCAGACCGACTACTTCGACGATAAAGCCTACCTGACCCAGAGCGGGCAGTTGTACATGGAAGCCGGGGCTATGGCTTTCGGCAAGGTTTACTGTTTTGGACCGACCTTCCGTGCCGAGAAATCGAAGACCCGCCGGCATCTCACCGAATTCTGGATGGTTGAACCCGAGGTCGCTTATTTCGATCTCAATGACGACATGGACCTCGCGGAGGATTTCGTCGCCGCTATTGTCGCAAGAGTCGTTGAGCGAAGAGAAAGAGAGCTGGCGGTTCTTGAGCGGGATTTGACCAAGCTGGAACAGGTCAAGAGACCGTTTCCGCGAATAACTTATGACGAGGCCATTGAAATCCTCCGCCGCAAGGCAATGAGTGTCACGTGGGGAGAGGATTTTGGAGGCGACGAGGAAACGGTTCTTTCGGAGGAGTATGACCGACCCGTGATCGTCCATCGCTATCCGAAGGAGTGCAAGGCGTTCTACATGAAAGCCGACCCGGAAAACGCGAAACTGGCCCTCTGTGTGGATATGCTCGCCCCGGAAGGACACGGAGAAATCATCGGCGGCGGGCAGCGCGAGGACGATCTCCGGGTTCTCGAACAGAGAATACGAGAGCACAATCTGCCGAGAGAAGCCTTTTCCTGGTATCTTGATCTCCGCAAATATGGCTCAGTCCCCCACGCGGGCTTCGGCCTCGGAATCGAGCGGACACTCGGCTGGATTTGCGGCCTCCACCACGTCAGAGAAACCATTCCCTTCCCCAGACTCATGGGAAGGCTCACCCCTTAGCCGCCTGTCCGCGTCCGGCCCATAGCCGGGCGCCTCGTAGAGCGTCCGCCGCCCCACGTTCCCTCCTCTGCGGTCTCTCCCTTCTCTGCGCCTCCGCGTCTCTGCGTTACAACATTCTTCCCTTTCACAGTCTGATGGTTCATGGATTTCGTGATTGACAAATGGCAGCTATTTTGCTATATTCGTGCCAAAGACAGAGGACAATTGGATGCTGGAGGCTGTTCTTGCAACGAAGGACGGCATTTCTCTGCGATCTCCGCGCCTTTGCGTTAAAGAAGAGAAAGTGTAAAACGCAGAGGCGCCAAGACGCAGAGGACATTTTCATGGTCTCCGGGTGAACGAAGTTCATCATAGACTGCGGTTAAGTACACGCCTTCGGAAATACGATGACGAATTACGGCGGCCTTTCTCTAACAAAAGCTCGCACGCTACTCGCGTACTGGGGCAAAAGTTGGGGGGCGGCCGGCAAGCGCGAAAGGGTCCCATGGCTGCCGGGCTTTAGCCGGCATGACCTTTAGACACCAACTTCAGTCGGTGGTCAAGGGGGACACGGTTCTCCCTGACAGCCGGCTTTAGCCGGGCTTCTCGACCAGAGGATTCATCCATAATTCGTGGCCGAACTTACGAAACACAGGGCTAAGGGACGCCTGCACCAGGCGTCTTCAAGCCCCACAGGGGCGGAATAACATAGCCCAGGGCGCCGCCCTGGGTCGCCCCGCACCAATAAAGACCGGAGCCCTGAAGGGGCGCAATAAAGCCAAACCTGCCGCACAGGGCCGCAAGCGATGGCTCTTTTCTGCTCTGAAAGAGAGCCACACCCAATTAGATTGTCTTCTTGACAAATGGTAACAAATATGCTATGATCGTGCCAAAAACTTGACAAGGCCATTGCACGAGGCTGTTGGCCTCGGACAAAGCCTCGCTTTTCTCTGCGGTCTCAGCGATCTCTGCGGTTGACGCTCCGTGAGAGGCATTCCAGTATGCCCTCTCGACGACAAACTACTGGAAACTACTGGAATTTCAGCCCCTTTTTGGGGTTAAAAGAGAAGGAGCTTACCGCTTCCTTCGCAACGAGTTACGATGCAAAAATGACTACTTTCCACGCACAAAAAGCCCATAGCACGACCAAGATGCATTCACCCTGCCCCCGCCACCTCTCTGCCCTCTCCGCGATCCACTCGGTTCCTTTTCCATCTTTTCCCAACCCGGTTGGGATTTTTTCGTGCTCAAATCGCCCCAAAATCCCAACTTTTCGGGGGGCTCCCCCTTTTTTTAGCAGTCGCCACTTCCTGTTCCCTCCGCGCTCTCTGCGCCCTCTGCGGTTCCCTCTTCCGCTTCCCTGCCGGCCCACCTTGGGCGGCAGTCGCCCAACTCCGCTTGGCGTCTCAGCGTCTTGGCGAGAAAAGATAGAATTGGCAGAAAGCAGACCTCTCGCAAAGGCGTGTTGGAGGTGGCTCCGGGGGATGGCGTCGGCAAGGGTTCCTTTGGAGTGCGGTAGCGGCGCTACCGCCTTCGAAGGCTGCCTGCCCGGAGGCTACGGCCAGGGGAGCAAGCTCCAGCTCTCCACCGCGACAGGTTGCGCCATTCGTTGGCATTGCCACCACGGGCGTCCAGCTCCGCGCGTCAGCCCAATTCCACCTATAACTGAGCGATTACCGCTGCAAACAGTTTTTCAAAGATTTCCAACGTTGGATGCGGTAGAATCTGACCGCTTTCTTTCTGTTGCATCCGGGGTACGTCAAACGGCTTCACTACGAGCAAAACAGATCGCCCAGATCACCTCTCAGGAGGGACGAAAAATGCAGAAGACGTTGGGGATAATCGCTATTGGGTTCTGCCTTTCTCTCTACCAGCTCGCCACCGCCGCAACCTGGTACGTGGACGCCTCCGTCCCCTCCTCCGGGGACGGCACAACCTGGGACACCGCCTTCAAAACCATCCAGGAGGGGATAGACGTCTCGTCAGACGGCGACACCGTCATCGTCGCCGAAGGAACCTATGTCCAAAACATCCACTTCAACGGCAGGAACATCACCCTCAGCAGCACCAACCCCCTCGACTCCCCCGTCGTTGTCGCCAACACCATCATTGACGGCAATCAAGCCGGCCCCGTCGTCACCTTCTCCGGCACCGAAGACGAAACCTGCCTCCTCTCCGGCTTTACCATTCGCAATGGCCTCGCCCCGCAAGGCGGGGGAATCTGTGGCGGATCAGGGGAAAAGCGAAGCCGGGCCACGATCGAGAACAGTGTGATCAGCGGGAATTGGGCCGATTCAGGTGGCGGGCTGCTGTGCTGCGATGGCACGATCCGCAACAATGTCATTAGCAGGAACCGGGCAGGCGGTCTGTCTTACAGAAGCGGACAAGGCGGGGCCATCGCCTATTGCGATGGGACGATCCTGAACAACACGGTAGCCGAAAACTGGGCGCAGAACGCCGGTGGGGGCCTCAGTAACTGCCGCGGAACCATCGCAAATAATGTGATCACCGGGAACTCCGCGGCCTCCTCCGCTGGCCTAAGCAAGTGCGACGGTGTCATCTGCAACAATGTTATAAGCCTTAATTGTGCTCTTAGCACCAGTCCCGGTTATGGGGCTGGTGGTGGCCTCGCGGCGTGCAACGGCACCATAAGCAACAATGTCGTCGTCAGCAACTCTGCCAGTGTGGCCGGAGGCGGCGTGGCGATCTGCTTTGGGGTGATCACGAACAACACAATCGTATGGAACACAGCGCGGACGGGCGGGGGCCTTTACGGCTGTGATGCTGTGATACTCAACTGCATCATCTGGCATAATACACCCTTGGGTGGTTCTCAACTTCGCGACTCGAGCCTCCCCTCTCACTCGTGCATTGAAGGTTGGACAAACGGGGGCGAAGCAAATACTTCCGAAGACCCCAGATTTGCCGATGGTGAGTTCCGCCTTTTCCACGATTCGCCCTGCATAGACGTGGGGATGAATGAAGAGTGGATGTGGCAGGCGGTTGATCTCGACGGCAATCCGCGCATCTGGAACCAAACGGTGGACATGGGGGCGTATGAGTACGGTTCGTTTCACTTCAAGGTCGTGGACGTTATCGAGGAGGCGGGAAATGGAGCCCAAGTCACCTGGAATAGCCGCCCCGGCGACAGCTACGCCGTCTGGTCGTGTCTCGACCTACTGATCGGCGAATGGATCGAGGAAGCGACGGTCCCCGCCATGGGGGTAGTGACCTGGTGGTCCGACCTCGACAGGGGGCACAGGTGCAAGTTCTACCGAATCGGAATCGAGCAGTGAAAAGACTGTCCTGGGACGCAGGCGGCAGAGAGGTGCATCCAAACGAATGGCGCAGCGGCGAGCAACTCAGGATTGACATAATGCAAAGGGTTGAAAATGGAGGCTTTTTCGTGCTGCATGCCCACTCGCATCGTTCTGGAGCGGGGGGCGATTGAAAAGCTGGGAGAATTCATTCCCAGGGTGAGGAGTGTGACGGTTGTCACCGGGCGCAGTTTTGCCCGGAGGACAGGGCTCTGCGACCGCCTGGAGAGCATACTGCGGAAAGCGGGTGTCGCAGAGGTCAACTTCGCGACCGCCTCGCCCAACCCTCCGGTTTCCGAGGTGGAAGCTGCCGGGCAACTTGCCAGGGAGAGTCGAGCAGAACTCATCATCGGCCTGGGCGGGGGGAGCGCTATGGACACGGCCAAAGGAGCAGCGGTTCTCGCAACAAACCACAGGCCCCTCATGGAACTGTTCCCGATACACCGCTTCGAGAACGCCCCGCTGCCTCTGGTCTGCATCCCCACCACTGCCGGGACCGGAAGCGAGACCACACAATACGCCATCATCAACAACGACGAAGGCACGGACAAGCTCAATCTGAACAGTCCCCGAACGTTTCCCATCCTCGCTCTGCTCGACCCGGAACTGAGCGTCACCATGCCAGAGGACATAACCGCCGAGACCGGGCTTGACGCCCTTTGTCACGCCATAGAGGGATACATCTCCCGTCGCTCTCAACCTCTTTCCGATTGCCTTGCTCTGGAGAGCATCCGGGCTGTCAAGGAATACCTGACGGAGGCCGTGCGGGACGGCGAAAACCTCGATGCGCGAGCGGGGATGCTCTATGCCGCAGCCCTGGCAGGGATGGTCATCGCGCAGGCGGGCACAACTGTGCTGCACGCCCTCGGCTACTGCTTGACGCTCAAATACGGCGTACCTCATGGCAGGGCGAACGGCGCCCTTCTTGGCCATTACTTCAAGCTGCTCGAAGGGGCTCACCCGAAAAAGCTCAATAGAATCTACTCCATCTTCGACGCTGAGCAGGAAGGACATTCCGCCTTCCTGAAATTCGTCCAGTCGCTCGGGGTCTCCACCAATCTCCGAGACTACGGTGTAAAGGAAAGCGACTTCGACTCGTTTCGGGATTACGTCATGGGGAAGCGCAACACTCCTCAGACTCCCCGCACGGTGACACCGGACGATGTTGAGAATTTTCTGTCCGACGCGCTGGACTGAGGTTTGAGAAACGGCAGATCAGCCGGCCTCGCTTCTCCGGTGGCGGAAGCAGGTGCCGTTCTCGCCCAGCAGGTTCACCAAAAGGTTCTTTTTGTATTGCGTTGGGACAAAGCGGTATGATTTAATCAGTTTCCCGAAGACCTATCCGACCCGAGACTATAGGGAATTGGCGCTGATAGGGAGGAGCTCACATGGTTCTAAACAAAATTTGGGGCTTTTTCTCCAACGATATGGGCATAGACCTTGGGACGGCGAACACGGTGGTGTATGTCAAGGGGAAGGGCATTGTCCTGACGGAGCCATCCGTCGTCGCCATCCAGAAAGAGACCAACAGAATTCTCGCCGTGGGCAATGAAGCCAAGAGGATGCTTGGCCGCACGCCCGGATCAATCGTGGCCATTCGCCCATTGAAGGACGGTGTGATCGCCGACTTCGAGATCACCGAAAACATGATCAAGTATTTCATCCGCCAGGTCCACAACCGGAAGGCGCTGATCAGCCCGCTGGTCGTGGTAGCCGTGCCTTCGGGGATCACAGAGGTTGAGAAACGAGCCGTGGAGGACAGCACGGCGAGAGCGGGCGCCAGGGACGTTTTTCTCATCGAAGAGCCTATGGCCGGGGCTATGGGAGTTGGCATGCCGGTTCACGAGCCAGCGGGCAACATGATCATAGATATTGGCGGCGGCACCACCGAAGTGGCCATTATCTCCCTGGCGGGCATCGTTTTCAGTCGGAGCGTGAGGGTTGGCGGCGACGAGATGGACGAGGCCATCATCCAGTACATGAAGCGAAGCTACAACTTGATGATCGGCGAGAGAACCGCTGAGCAAATCAAAATAGAGGTGGGAGCGGCCGTCCCTCTCGACGAGCCCCTGACCATCGAGGTCAAGGGGCGGGACCTGGTTGCAGGGCTTCCCAAGACACTCCCGGTCAATTCCGAGGAAATCCGCGAGGCCATTGCGGAACCGGTTTCCACAATCGTCGAATCCGTCCGCGTTTCCTTAGAGCGCTGCCCGCCGGAGCTCTCCGCCGACCTCGTTGACAGCGGCATCGTCATGGTGGGAGGAGCTTCTCAACTGAGAGGACTGGATAAGCTTCTATCGAAGGAGACGGGCCTTCCCGTGAACGTGGCAGATGACCCCCTCAGTGCCGTCGCCCTGGGCACGGGCAAGGTCCTCGAGAACGTTCATTACCTCAAAGAAATCCGCAGTCGGTCAAGAAGATGATCGCGTCCTCCCCTACTCTATTGCCCTGCTGACCTGCGATCCCTTGTGCGGTCAGGCAGCTCGTTCGGAGAAGAGCTTCCTGAAAACCTCTGTGGCACGCAACACATCCTCGCGGTTGACGTCGAGGTGCGTGACCGCCCGGATTCTTCTGTTTGTGATGGCGCCGACGAGAACTCCTTCCTCTCGAAGCATGCTCACCACGCTGGCAGCGTCGAGATCATCGGCCACGACATCGAAGAAGACCATGTTTGTCTCCACCGCGTCCAGGTCAACCAGGAAGCAGTCAAACTCGCTGACCGCCTCGGCCAGCAGGCGAGCATTCTTGTGGTCTTCGGCGAGCTTCTGCACGTTGTGATCCAGAGCGTGGATAGCCGCCGCGGCCAGATACCCTATTTGCCTCATTCCCCCACCAAACATCTTCCGAAATCGGTGTGCTCGCTTGATGAACTCTTTGCTGCCAGCGATGGCCGACCCTACCGGCGCCCCGAGCCCTTTGGAGAAGCAAATGCTCAGCGAATTCACGTAGCGGGAGTATTCTATCGGCTCCACGCCGAGAGCCACACATGCATTGAAAAGCCGGGCCCCATCCATCTGGAGCACCAACCCTTTTTCTTTTGCGACTTCCGAAATCTCTTTGACCACTTCTATTGGATAGACTGAACCGCCGCCTATGTTGTGAGTGTTCTCGATCATAACCATCTTGGATTTCGGAAAATGGTATTTCTCCGGGTCGCGTACAGCCTCCGCCACGTCTTTCGGATCGAGAACGCCTCTCTCCCCTTCCAGCAGGGAAAACTGGATACCACACAAGGCGGCCGCGGCGGCTGACTCGTAAAGATACGTGTGGGAGAGCTTGTGAATGATAACTTCGTCACCCGGTTCGGTCCAGGCCCTCATGGAGGCATGGTTGGCCATCGTTCCCGAGGGCACGAACAACGCCGCCTCTTTTCCCAGAAGCGCCGCCACTTTTTCCTGGAGAAGGTTAGCAGTGGGGTCTTCCCCCATGACATCGTCCCCCACCTCTGCCTTCATCATCGCCTCGAGCATCTCCGGGCTTGGTTTCGTCACGGTATCACTTCGAAGGTCAATCATTGCTTCCTCCATGAAAACTCTCTCGGTCAAAAGCGCTTCTGATAACAACATCGTGCGGGGCCGGTTCGTCCGACGGGAAAACCTCAGGAACGATGTCGAAAATCGCAACTCGCGAGCAGTACCCAATGTCGTCGGCGAAGCCGATTCGCTGGAGAAATCTACCGTGCTCCGATTCTTGGAGGATTTCTCCTATGCGATCGTGGTACGCCTCAAAAATCGTGGCAGAAGCCACGGCGGCATCCGTCATTTCTCCGTCCAGTTCCGAAACAATCATACCTGCACAAAGGGTGTCTTCGATGGAAAAACTTTTTTTTCGCCCGGCGCAGATGATCGTGATGTCCTGGCCCACTTGCATCAAGCGTGATGCCACTGCTGTGGCGTTCAAAAAACAACCGATGAACGCGCGGCCATGGGCTGCTCCCGCCCGAATGGCTCTGGTGCCGTTGGTGGTACACATCACCAATCGCTTGCCGCTCACGGCTTCCCTGCTGAATTCCGCCGGGGAGTTGCCGAGGTGGTAGCCGGGAATTTTCACTCCACCTCTCTCGCCACAAGCAAGAATGTCGGTTCCATCGGCCAGCGGGAAAGCTTCAGGCGGCTCTGTGATTGGATAGATGGCAGCACAACCGTTCTGCAATGCCGTGATGATCGAGGAGCTGGCGCGTAGAACGTCCACAACCACACACGTAGCGGATGGCTTGGGCAACTTCACGTCATGAGGGGTGAGGACAACATCAATTTTCATAGTGACGGAGAACCGATTTTCGGAGAATGACAAGCGGAGACTACAGAACCCAGGGCGACGTTTCAAGGGCAATCATCTTGTTTGAGATTGTGCGGCTTACCGTTGCTGGAGGGTTCATGCATGTTCCGTGCTGACCACACTCGCCCGGCGTGGCTCGATCAGAATTGCTTCCTCAGGTGGGAGGGGAGAATGCCCAGTTCCTTGCGATATTTGGCTACGGTGCGGCGGGCGATTTTCATGCCTCGCTCGTTGATCAGCTTGACGAGCGTCTCGTCGCTAAGAGGTTTCTTCCGGTCTTCCCTGTCAACGAGCTCTCTGAGCAGGTGCTTCACCTGGCGTGAGGAAACTTCTCCGCCATCGTTGGTTTCGATAGCCGTGGTAAAGAAGTACTTTAACGGGAAGAGGCCCCTTGGTGTTTCAATGTACTTGTTGGCGATTGCTCTGCTGACCGTGGACTCATGCAACGCCACCACCTCGGCAACCTGATGCATGGTCAGCGGCTTCAACCCGTCGCTCCCCGAGGAGAGAAAGAATTTCTTCTGGATTCGGACGATCTCCCGGGCAATATTGTACAGGGTCTGTTGTCGCTGGTCGATGTTCTTAATCAACCATCTGCCGGCGTGAATCTTCTCCTTGATGTATTCGCGAACATCTGACGTCAGATTGTCATCCGACATCATCTTGCGGTAGAAATCGCTTATTCGAAGGTGTGGTATGCGGTCATCGTTGACCACGATTTCGAAATCGCCGTCTTCCCTTCGCAAAGTAATGTCAGGGACGACGTACTGGGTGTGCTCCGGGCCTACGAGGCGCCCGGGACGCCTCACCAGTTTAGCGATTCCTTGTACCGAATCCTGGACCTGTTCAACGCTGACGTTAAGGTCTCTGGCAATCTTAGGGAATCTCTTCTTGGCCAGCTCGGAGAAATGCCTTTCCACCATCCGATAAGCAAGGCTGTCCTCCTTGCCCAGGTTCCTTAATTGTATCAGCAGGGACTCCTGAAGGTTCCTCGCTCCAACGCCGTTGGGATCGAAGGTCTGGATGATTTCCAGAACCTCTTTGATTTCCTCGTAGCTTTTCCCGGTGGGACGGCAGAGGTCATCAATGTCGGTGGACAGGAAACCATTTTCGTCTAAGTGGCCAATAATGAACAAGCCGAGCTTTTTCTGTTCATCACCGGCGGCAGACAGCATCATCTGATGGGAAAGTTGTTCTTCAAGCGTGTCATCTCGGGTGATGGAACGCTCTAAGAAAGCCCTCTTGTCTTCCTCATCCTCGGACCGCCTACGGTAGGGAGCTGTCTGGCGGAAAAAATCGCGCCATTCGTCGTCGAGCTTTGTGAGGATATCGAACTCCTTATCAAATTCGACTTCTTTTGTTTCGGCGGGAGTTTCGGGGGATAACTCTGCCTCGGGGGAAGGTGGCTCCTCGACGGGAGCTTCTTCAAGGACGGGGTTTTGGGCGAGTTCCTCCTCGATCTTCTGATTCAGCTCGAGGATGGGCAATTGGAGAAGCCGGATCGCCTGCTGCATTTGAGGCGACATCATAATGGTTATGACTTGCTTCTGTACCTGGCTTTGAACTTGCTCGAGCCTCAGCTCCATCACTTATCCCCAAGCAGATCGATGTAAGACACTCGTTAACACGTCGGGTCATGCAAAACTCATTCAGAAATTCTGTCTATGTGTAGCATGAACGGTGCCACATGTCAACAAAAAGAAACCGATGGCGACAACACACCCGGTCCCGCGTCTCTCCTTCGTTCGGTCAGCGCCGCCACGCTCAAAGTCCGAGTTGGGCAGCGATGCCCTGCATAGCGGTGAGGCTTAGCTGAATGAACTCGTCGAGCAGAATGCCGATTCGCTCGCACTCACGAATGATGTCGCGGTTGACGTTCCGAGCGAAAGCGCCCTCTTTCATTCGTTTTCGAACAGATTTTGGTTTGACGCTGCCCACTTTCTTGTCGGGATAAACGAGGGTCGTGGCGACAATCAAGCCAGTGATCGTTTCCGAACAAGCCAGAGCGATTCCAAATTTCGTCTGCCGAGAGATACCGAGGCCTTGTGCATTGTGTTCGCGGATGGCCTGGAGGGCATCCTCTGGAAAACCTCTCTCGCCGAGAAGCTCGATGGTTTTCTTTGTATGCTCAGAGGGCGTGTCCTTGGTACTCTCGAAATCGAGGTCGTGAAGCAAACCTGTGATTGCCCACTTCTCGGGGTCTTCCCCAAGCCTCTGGGCCATCTTCCTCATGATAGCTTCTGTCGCCAGACAGTGCTTGACAAGATTTTGATTCTGGACCTGGCTTCGTAATAGCTCAACTGCTTCATCACGAGTTATTGGAATGCTCATCGCTCTAACCTCTCCCAATCGAGAAAGCTAAGGCCTTCAGCCCCCGGCGGCACGCGGGCGCCGAACAGACCCTCGAAAAGCTGAACTGCCCATGGAAGGCATTCACTCTCTTTCCGTAAGGAGCAACTTCAGGCGGCATTTGTCATCCTTGCGCGACAAGAGTCTGACGGTACTTTGCTCCGGCAGTGAGGCGCCGCAGAAGGCCTTGCGTCAATCCAATTTCTGGAAATACTCCTTGGCGGCACCGCACTCTGGGCAAACCCAGTCTTCCGGCAGCTCCTGGAAAGGAGTTGCGGGTTCAATACCGCTATCGGGGTCGCCTTCCTCGGGGTCATAGATGTACCCGCACACTGTGCATTTCCACTTATCCATTTTGGCTTTTCCTCTTTGCCTTGATGTCTGTCTTCTGTTCAATCGAGCAGTTGCTTGCTTTGATGCATCGCGGAGCACTGGTCGAGATGCGCAGCCTCACGCGCGGGCATACCCGGGCTGATGTCGGCGCCGAACACTGCCGTCAGCAGAATAGCGTAGTGTGCCTGGGCCAACGCGTCAACCGGTTTTTTCAGCACGAGTTTCTCCAGAGATTTGGTTACATTGGGAGCATAAGCTGCGGGCCGGCGCGGGGTTGGGCCTTCCCTGGGCGAAATGGGGTCTCACAGCCCGCCAGAAAGGCTTTTATCCCATCGGCAAGGGCGTAGTATCGGAAATCGGGGATGGTGAATCCCGCCCGAGGCGGGATTGGCTGCTTTCATGGCGTGGTGGGCCAGGGTCCCCAGTTTCAGTCCTTCCCCGAGCGACACCGCTACGAAGTACACAGCCGCTGACACAATCCCTTCCTCCCAAATCAGACCTCTATACACAAAGGGGTGCGGCTGTATTTGAGTGGCGGGGTTGGTGTGGGGTCGGGCTTCTGGGTGGGCCGAGCAGCGGAAGGGGAATGGGGGCCTGTAGTAGCGTGGACGTGTTGCCCGTGAATGTTGACTGGCGGGGCGCCGGGGCCGCTCTTTGGAGTATGCTCCGGTCTCCTCCCATCCCCGGCAAAAGGGCAGATATCCCTTGGGAGTGCGGCAGCACGGCTGCCGCCTTCTAAGTGCTCTGATTGATAAATTCGGTGACGTATTTTCCGACAGGATTACAGGATTGTCCGGATTTGTCTGATGCTGCTCTGCAGCATCCTGAGTATCCTGTTATCCTGTCAAAAGCAGCGTCCCATACAGTTCGATACGCTACCGTATTTACGAGTTGGTGTACTTAGTGCTCCGATTCGTAAGTTCGATCACGTATTCGATTATGGCTGAAGCCCTTGGTCGAGAAGCCCGGCTGAAGCCGGCTCAGGGGAGAATACGGGCGCGCTTTGACCACCGACTGAAGCCGGTGGCTAAAGGTCATGCCGGCTAAAGCCCGGCAGCCATGGGACCTTTTCGCGCTTGCCGGCCGCCTCCCAACTTTTGCCCCAGTACGCGAGTAGCGTGCGAGCTTTTGTTGGAGAAAGGCGGCCGTAATTCGTCATCGTATTTCCGAAGGCGTGTACTAAGGCTGAAACAAAGCTTCAGCACTCCAAAGGTTGGGGTTCGCCTCGTGCGAGGGGTCTCGTTGAGGCCCACGCGCGAGGCTAACTGGGCCCAAGGCAATCTCTGCCGATGGCAGAAGCGAAGTCCAGGCAACAAAACCGTCAATCCCGGCGGCAGCAATCGGATACCCCTCAAACGCAGCCACACCGACAGAAAGGGTTATCATGGCCGGTAAAATCTTGTATCATAGGATGAGGTTTTGGGGGCAGCTATAAAGGAGAAAAAAGGAAAATTGAAAGAAAGTGCGCGGACTGTAGTCCCAGGCGACTCCGGCTGGCATTCTGACGGGCTGGAGGTGAAAGGGCCTATGGTTGGCAGCGGGATAGGGGCAGAGCACCGGCCGTCAGGGCGCCCCTGTAAGCTTATGGCCATTTCTGCCGTTGCTGACAAATAGGTGACAAAGCCATGACAGAATGGGCGAAGAAACGCGAAGCAAACAGAAACAGAGCAAAAAAAAGAGACTGCTCTGATCGTTTGAGCTTGGGAGAGCTATGGTATACTCTGCTTGAAAGCAGGATGATGCGATAAAGACTTAATGTAGGGCTTAAAGGCACTGGGGCGAAGGCTCCGTGAGGGTTCGATTCCCTGTGCCGGCACGTTCACTCCCGGCAAATTTATCCCTCGACTAACCCAGATTCGAACAGGAAGGATAAGAGATCATGAAAAAGGGAAACCTATTCTTTAGAACGTTCGTTTGTCTTTTGACAATGTCATGCATGCTGTCGGTGGCAGGAGCTGGGCAAACAGCAGCCGAGCGGGAGGCGAAGCAGATGCTCGACGCAACAGGTGTGAAGGGCGGACTTATCGTCCACATCGGCTGTGGTGAGGGGCGTTTGACTGCTGCGTTGCGCGCCAGTGACAGCTACATGGTTCACGGACTGGACCGCAGTGCGCGGAATGTGGAAAAGGCCCGCGAGTATATCCGGTCGCTTGGCCTCTACGGGAAGGTGTCAGTTGATCGGTGGGCGGGCACGCGCCTGCCGTACATTGACAACCTGGTGAATCTGGTCGTTTCGGAGCGGCCAATTTCGGTCCCGATAGAAGAGGCTCTGCGTGTTCTGGTCCCCAATGGCATGGCGTATGTCAAAAAGGGTGATCGGTGGACGAAGACGGTCAAACCACGTCCCAAAGAGATAGACGAATGGACACACTATCTGCATGACGCGAGCGGCAATGCCGTGGCCCACGATTCGGTCGTCGGGCCGCCCCGCCGGGCCCAGTGGGTCGGAAGCCCAAGATGGTCGCGGCATCACGATCACATGGCCAGCATGAGCGCGCTGGTGTCGGCCGGGGGGCGGATATTTTACATTTTTGATGAGGGGCCGACTTCTTCCATCCAGTTGCCGCCGAAATGGTTTCTGATTGCGCGGGACGCGTTCAACGGCACGATCTTGTGGAAGCGACCGATTCCGTTGTGGAACACCCATCTCTGGCCTCTCAAGAGTGGACCTGCCCAGCTTCCTCGCCGCCTGGTTGCGGTGGATGATACAGTTTACGTTACACTTGGGCTTAATGCTCCAGTGAGCGCGCTGGACGCGGTGACTGGCGAGACCATCCGGACCTATGAAGGTAGCAAGGGCACAGAGGAACTGATCGCTTCGGACAGCGTCCTTTTCTTGATGGTCAGCGATTCTCCTACCAAGCGGAACGAGTTCAGATCGAAGCACACGTACGTCTGGGACAACACGGGGCGTGCGAACCGTGAGTGGGCCTGGGAAAGAGACAAGCGGCGGATCATGGCCGTGGAGGCCAACACGGGGAATGTTTTGTGGAAAAAGCAGTATCCGGTGGCTCCGCTGACGCTGGCGGCTGACCGGGAACGTGTGTTCTTTCAGGATGGTGAGAAGGTGATCTGCCTGAATAGGAGAACCGGCGAAGAAGTGTGGAACTCAGAACCGGTCGAAAGACGCTCTCCTGTCCCGACGTGCTTCGGCCCGAGGCTGGTCGTGTACCGGGACGTTGTCTTGTTTGCAGGCGGCAAGAGGTCCATGACAGCGCTCTCGGCGAAAACCGGCAAGACGCTGTGGACGGCCAAACACGCCCGTTCCGGGCACCAATCTCCGGAGGATATTCTTGTCGTAGATGGGCTGGTATGGTCGGGGGCAATCGCAGGTGGCAGGGACTCTGGCATATTCACAGGACGAGACCTGCACACGGGCGAGGTCAAGAACGAGTTCCCGCCCGATGTGAAAATCTACTGGTTCCATCACAGATGCCATCCGAGCAAAGCGACGGAGCGGTATCTGCTACCGTCGAGAACCGGGATCGAATTCGTTGACTTCCGAACGAAGCACTGGACGACGCACCATTGGGTCCGAGGTGGCTGCATTTACGGCATCATGCCATGCAACGGCTTGATCTATGCGCCGCCCCATAGCTGCGCCTGCTACCTGGAGGCGAAGCTGTACGGGTTCAACGCCCTCGCGCCCGGGTCCGGAAGCCACCAAGGTTCGCGAAGTGAGTTGGACGATAACAGGCTCGAACACGGCCCCGCCTACGCAGATCTCCGCAATCCGCAACCCGCAACCGAAGATCCGGCTGATTGGCCCACCTATCGGCACGATCCGGCTCGTAGCGGCTTCACGGAAACGTCGGTGCCGGCCGATTTGAAACGGGCGTGGGACACAGATCTGGGGGGCAAACTCAGCAGTGTGGTGATTGCCGGGAGCAAGGTGTTCGTGGCATCTGTGGACACCCAAACCGTGTATGCCCTGGACGCGAGTTCGGGCAGAACCGTGTGGAGCTACACCGCCGGAGGGCGGGTGGACTCCCCGCCGACGATCTATCAGGGACGGGTGCTGTTCGGGTCGGCGGATGGTTGGGTCTATTGTCTTCGCGCCTCCGACGGCGAGCTGGTCTGGCGTTTCCGGGCGGCGCCGGAGGACCGGCGATTGATGGCCTTTGAACAGTTGGAATCGGTGTGGCCGGTTCACGGCAGCGTGCTCGTGCAGAACGACGTCCTGTACTGCGTGGCGGGGAGGTCCATGTTCCTGGACGGGGGCATGCGCTTCTTGCGGCTTGATCCGAAGACGGGTCGCAAACTCTGGGAGACTGTTCTGGACGACCGGGACCCCGAAACCGACAAGAATTTGCAGGTGAGAGTCAGGGGGCTGAATATGCCAGTCGCGCTTCCGGACGTTCTGTCAAGCGATGGTCGGTATGTCTATATGCGATCGCAGCGGTTTGATCTCCAGGGCACTCGCCAGGAGATCGGTCCGAGGAACGTCACCGAGCAGGAAGGGGATGATGTGCATCTGTTTTCCCCGGCTGGTTTTATTGACAGTTCGTGGTTCCACCGCTCGTATTGGATGTATGGGAGGAACACCGCTGGGGGATGGGGCGGCTGGTTCCGCGCCGGGCGTTTTGTTCCCTCCGGGCGGCTTCTCGTCGTTGATGAGTCCTCCGTGTATGGGTACGGACGGAAACCTGAGTACTTGTCCCAATCCTCCGTGCTGGAGTATCAGCTCTTTGCTGCCGATAAGGAGATCAAGAACGAACGGATTCGCCATGTGGTCGGGGCCGCGCGCCGCATGAATGCCAGTTCCAAAAAGGGAGATGCTTCAGCCGCGGACTGGAGACTGCGAAAGGGCTTCCCGTTGGCTGACCGTTCGGCGGTCATCTTCAAGTGGTTAGACGACTCTCCGCTTCACGTCCGGGCTATGGTGCTGGCAGACAAGAAGCTCTTCATCGCCGGGCCGCCGGATGTGGTTGATGAAGAACAAGCGTTCTACCGCCCCGACGACGCGGCAGTTCGCAGAAGGCTTGAGGAACAGCGCGCCGCCATTGAAGGGCGAAAGGGGGCTTCGCTGTGGGCCGTGTCCGCCTCGGATGGGAAGAAGCTGGCAGAATACAATCTCGAATCCCCACCGGTGTGGGATGGCATGGCCGCGGCGCGTGGACGGCTGTACCTTACCACTGAAAATGGCAGGCTTCTCTGCTTCGGAGGCGGCGAGTGACTTTAGACCTAATATTCTACGGCTTGATTTTGTAGGTTTTTTGACTGCTGGGCGGGTTGAATCTTTCGACGCTCTTCTCAGCGCTGCGTTTGGCTTCCGGTTCAATCGCCAATTTGTGAGGCGGCGTTTCCCGTGCGACAGGCAGACGGTGTGGCGCCACCCGTTTGCGCATCCTTCCCTTCACCCCTTTGCTGTGCACTTCTGCCTGCCCACGCGGGATCAAGATCACCAAGCTCATCATCCTCACGAAGCGAACAATTCAAAAACATGACGCGGAACGGGGCAAGAGATAGCGGCAAAATCGTAAGCGACCCCACCCTGCCTGCCCCCCGTCTGGGCCACGCCTCCACGCTTGTTCTCATATCTTGAACGCGAGAATCACAAGCCTCAGGAGGAGGTTGGCGTAGATTGCTGCGACTGTGTCGTCGAGCATGATGCCCCAACCGCCCTTGAGCTTTTGAATCCGCCCCGCAGGGAAGGGCTTGAGAATGTCGGCGGCTCGGTTGAGCGCGAATGCAATGGCAATCCTCATCGGAGAGGGGGAGATGAAAAGCATTGTCAATGGGAAGCTCGCGAGCTCGTCAACGACGATTTTCTGACAATCTTTTTGCTGGAAGTGGTGCTCGGCGATGAAAGAGAAGTACAGGCCGACGAAGAAGAGGGCAATGGAGACAAGCGGTACCGTTATGTTGAGAGCCCCGACGAGGAGGAGAAGGCAATAGACGCCTACGCCAAGGGCTGCCCCCAGGGTACCCGGCGCCACGGGGGAATATCCGACCCCGAATCCCGTCGCGAAAACGAGAGCAAGGCGAAGGGCCAGTGGTGATAGCTGGTTTGTCTTCCCAAAGAGAGGCACCGCCGTCTTCGCCGCGGTTGGTGAACTGTCCGCTTCTCCCTGGGCTATCGCGCCATCTTCTCGCTCCTTGTCAGACGTCACTTACCATAAGCTCCCTGTGCTTGAGCAAAAATACAATTCCGGTTGCTGCGGTGATTGTGACCGTCGTGTACAGGAGCACATTTAGCGCGATGGAGACGGGGTAATTGATCGCGTCTTCCACGGAAGCAGGCACATGCTCTTTCAGGCTCAAGAACGCCAGGATGATTCCCGCAGTGAGGCTCTGGGAGACCATCTTGTTTCTTCCCCATCTGTGGGCTCCGATGATGACGCCTTTGGATGCCGCCAGCAAGCGAACGCCCGTTACCGCGAACTCCCTGGCTACGATCACTATAGCCATCCACGCTTGGACCTGTGTGTCCTCCGGCCATTGCACAAACGATATGAAGGCCGCCGAGATCAGGATTTTGTCCGCGAGGGGGTCCATGAGCTTTCCGAAATCGGTTAGAAGGTTGCGCTTTCGGGCATAGTACCCGTCAAGTGCGTCGGTCACGCCAGCCATTACGAAAATGAAGAACGCAATTGTCCTCCCGTAAGGAATGCCGGACAGCAGCGCGGCCAGAAAGGCGAACGCCATAATCATTCGGCTTGAGGTGAGCTTATTGGGAAGGTTCATCAACTTCCCTCCCTATCAGATCGTACTCGAGGCATCCCGTGAACTCCACGGTGGCGAATTCACCCGGCTGAGCTGATTTCCTTTTCACGTAGACGCAGCCATCCACTTCTGGAGCATCTCCTTCGGTCCGCCCCACGCACCGATAATCCGGATGTTCGCTCCACTCGTCAACGATTATTCTCTGATTCTTCCCGATAAGCTTCCTGTTGTTCTCGACGGAAATTTCCTGCTGTAGCCGCATCAACCGGTCGAATCTCTCGTGTTTGACCTCCTCTGGCACCTGCTCGGGCAAGGCCGCCGCACGCGTGCCCTCTTCCGGTGAGAATTCGAATGCCCCGAGCCGTTCAAAGGTTGTTGCATTCACGAAATCGAGGAGGCGCTGAAACTCTTTTTCGCCTTCCCCCGGGAAGCCCACAATCAGGGACGTCCGGATGCTTACGCCCGGTATCCTTTCTCGGATTTTGCGAATCAGTCGCAGGATATCCTCGGGGGATTCCTGGCGTCCCATTGCTTCGAGGATTCCTGCGTCAATGTGCTGGACGGGCAGGTCAACGTACCGGCAAATCTTCCTTTCCGTGGAAATGACATCTATTAGTTCGTCGCTGAAGTACGTGGGACAGGAGTACAATAGCCTCACCCAGAAATCTCCTTCAATGGTACAGATTCGCCGCAGAAGCTCCGGCAGCGCATTCACCTCATCTCGATCGAGGCCGAACTCTGCCGTGTCCTGCCCGATGAGAACGATCTCTTTTGCTCCTTCTTGAACCAGCTCGACAACCTCCGTGAGGATTGAATCAACCGAGCGGCTTCTGAGCTTTCCCTTGATTGCGGGTATCGCGCAGAAGGTGCAGCCGTGGTTACATCCTTCGCAGATCTTGACGTAGCGGAAGTGCTTCGGGGACAAGGCGAACCGGGCCTCGGTGTCATAGACGTACGGCTGTCCCGAAAGCTCTATGACCCTTTTTCCCACGAGCACCTCCTTCACTACCCGCCCGATCCTGGGCATTTCGTTAACCCCCACAAATCCGTCAACGTCCGGAAGCTCGCGCACAAGCTCCTTTCCGTATCGCTGAACCAGACATCCGACAGCGATGACTTTTTTCAGACGCCCGTCTTCTTTTAGTCCGCAGATCTGCAAAATCGCATCAATAGACTCCTCGACTGCTTCCCGGATGAAACCGCAGGTATTGATGATTACAACGTCTGAGTCATTTGGGTCGTCGCAGATGGTCATGTTTTCCCGTCTCAAGGAGCCGAGCATCACTTCGGAGTCTACTAAGTTCCTCGCGCACCCGAGGCTTGTCAGAGCAACCTTTGTCATAAGTCTTCTCGTGAGGAGACTTTTGCTTACGGACGCTGCGCTTTTTCGAGGCCACGATGGTTAAGGGCCGCGGTCACCCCCCCCATTTCTGGGCAAACAGAACTCGCCCCCTTTGAAAATCACCTCGGCGTTTTCAGGCATGATGCTTTTCAGTTGAATAGTTCTCTTTGCCTTCCAGGTTCTCTTCTTTCGATGGAAAGCATCTTACCTCTTTAAGACTTGCACCACCTCACATTCACTGAAAAGCCATCTATCCTCGATTTTCTTCAATACACATTCGAGTTCGTGGGTCTCATCAATAAGGACGCCATTTGTCATCTTCCCGGCGACATTCACAGTCAACGTAACCGTTGCCATTCCTTCTTCCGGGAAGTCAATTTCAAGATCATAGAATTTCACGGATAGCTTTGAAAACTGCAATCGCGACTGCGCAATAAGACTCGATACCTCCTCGCCGGTGAAATTGCCCGAAAAGAAAGGGATGTGTGTTTTGAGACTGCAATTTTCGGCAAGTAGCGTACGCAGCTTTTGAACCTTACTTGCTGTTGTAATCGGGTTTTCGCCGGAAGCCTTCGATACGCATTTCGACAGAAGGGCAAAATGCTTCTTCACTTTTTTTTCTTCGCTTGGGAAAAGGCGCACTGCGACGAATACCCCGATGATCAAAACGACTAAAGCGATGAGGATATGTTTCGGTTTTACCACAATGGTGCTCCTACGATGCGCTTGATGGAGGTCTGTCCGAACCCATGATACCTCATTGACGTATTCCTGTTATCGCCCATGACATATACGTGACCCTTTTCGACTTGCCGCGGAGGAAGATCCCAGTTACACGGATAACGCACATAAGGTTCATCAATCTCCTTACCATCAACAAAAAGTTTCCCATGACGAAATTCAACCTTTTCACCTTCCACCGCGATCACGCGCTTCAAAAGCATCACCCTCTTCCCGGCAAAACGTATTACTGCCACATCGTGCCGTTTTGGCTCTGAAAGTATATACCGCAACCTCCAGCAGAAGTTAAACCGGCCATCTCGATACGTGGGCTCCATACTCGATCCCTTAATCCGCAGCGGAATACAAACATGACCGAAAAACAGATACGCAAAGGCAGCAACGACCGCAGCCCTTACAAAGAACCCGCGCGTTAACCGTGGAAACAGGAATCGCCGAATCTTCACGCCAGCCGCCATAATCCTCCAACTTGGCTCATCTCCAAGAAGGCATCTTGGCTCCGCATGCGTGCGATAGCCAACACCGCCCGGCAGTTCACTTTCCAAGCGACTCCAAATTCTTCCGAACCGTCACCGTGTTCGGATGATCCTCGCCCAGGAACTCTCGACATATTTTCAGCGCCCGCTCGTAGTCGGCCTTCGCCCCCGCCAGGTCCCCCTGCGCCTTTAGGGCGCTACCCAGGTTGTTCACGTCCCTGGCTACCGCAGGATGGTTGGGTCCGAAAACCGCTTCGTCAATCCTCAGGGCCCGCTCGAAGTGCTTCTTCGCCTCCTGGAGCTCTCCCATCGCTTTCAGGACGCTGCCGAGGTTGTTGACGCGAATGGCCACCTTGGGATGGTCGCGTCCGAAAGCCGCTTCGTCAATCCTCAGGGCCCGCTCGAAGTTGGCCTTGGCCCCCTCCAGGTCACCCTGCGACTTCAGGACGCCGCCGAGGTTGTTGAGGCGGATCGCCACCTTGGGATGGTCGGGGCCGTAGGCCGCCTCGTCAATCTTCAGGGCCCGCTCGTAGTGCCTCCTCGCCCCTTCCAGGTCTCCCATGTCTTGCAGGACGCTGCCGAGGTTGTTGACGTCCGTGGCCACCCCGGGATGGTCGAGTCCGAAAGCCGCCTCATCAATCCTCAGGGCCCGCTCATAGTGCTTCTTGGCCCCTTCCAGGTCTCCCATGTCTTGCAGGACGCTGCCGAGGTTGTTGACGCGAATGGCCACCTTGGGATGGTTGGGGCCGTGGGCGGCCTCACCGATCTTCAAGGCCCGCTCGTACAGGCCCCTCGCCTCCGCAAACTCCGCACGGCCCTTTAGATAAACCCCTGTTTGGTTCAAAAGGCGCCCTGCTTCGTCTGAAGCGGCGTCGAGCCTCTCCGCGTGAGACGCTGAGGCGAGGCCGTGCGAAAGCAAGCGCGCACACTCCGGCCAGGTTCTCACATCATCAGACTCAAATGGGAAAGCCCCATTCACAACACGCACCGCGGCTCCGGCCCAGTTTCTTTTCGCGTTCCCTGGCAGTCTGTCTCGCACCACAGCCTGCAGCAAGCGATGAACGGTGAGTGAGTCCTTCTCTGCCTGCACCAGAGAATAGCGACGTAGGGCTCCAATAGCGCGATCCATCGCCATAGGCTGGCTGACTGCTTTTGCCAGCCGCTTGGGAAGGTGTTCCTTCCCCTCCAGTAAAAGCGTCCGCGGAATCTCCTCCGGCCCAAGATAGGCGCACAGGTTCAGGAGGTCCGCCCCGACGGGCGACTCCTCGCGGACCTTATCCATCGCCAGGCTCCACGTCGTCCCAACGGTCTCGGGATAGTCCGAGGGGGCATGCTCCGCCTCCCACAATTCCCTCCGCCGCGAGCGGAATAGGTCCAGATAGCCCGAAATCGTCGCGCCCGTCTCCTCGACGTATGCCCCTGCTTGCTCCAGCGCCAGCGGCAGATCGCCCAGTTCTTCCGCGAGTTCGTTCGCTCCGGCTTCGTCTTCCTGCCCCGTGCGCTTCAGGAGGAACTCCACCGACTCGGCACGCGCCCAGACCTCCACCGATAGCGGCATCGCCACGCCCCGCCAGTTAGGATTCCGTGATGTGATGATGACGTGCCCCGTGGCAGCCTGCGGGAGGTACGCGCGAACCTCATCCGGCCCCGGCGCATTGTCGAAGATGAGAAGCCATTCCACTTCTCTCCCCAGCCAGCCCTTCACAGCCTCAACGATCAGTGGCTGATCGGCCGCATCCTTTTGTGGCAAATCGAGCGGCTGCGCGAGAGCGGCAAAGTCGGATGCCAGCGTCGCTGGCTCCTCCGACCGAATCCACCACACGACGTCATACTCCGCGGCATACCGATACGCATACTCCACCGCAAGCTGCGTCTTCCCCACACCGCCGAGGCCGCTTATCGCCTGCGTCTGGGTCAGTGCGGCAGCCTCTCCTGCCGTCAGCGCTTTGTGCAGGCTCGCCAGCAGCTCTTCCCGCCCCGTGAAGTTCCGATTCCGCGGATGCGGCACATTCCAGATCGGCGGCAGCGCTCCCGGATACCGCGGCCGCTCCGCCACCGAACGTTCAACCGCCCCCGGAAATCCCGGTGCCTTTGCCGGCTTCGCCCGCCCTTGCTTCACCCCCTCCAGCAGAGCATTTTTCGCCACCTCCTGGTCCAGGCCCACGAGATCAATATAAATGATCTGCCCGAGCAGGCCCTTCACGTCGCACTCTCGGACTCGAACCGGGAGCACGGTCCCCTTCTCCCCCGTCGGGTCTTCTGCGAACGCCACTGCCCATTCCGGCTGAGTGAAGCGAGCACTCAGGTAGTCGGGCGAAAGAACTGGAATCGTCCGCTCTGCCTCCTTGGCCGCCCTGTCCATCTCCAACGCGAAATTGGATCCAGGCCGAAAATCCCACGCCTGAAGTACCGTCGTATACTCGGCCTCCTCGAGCTGCCAGGCGATCCACTCCGCCCATTGTTTATCCGCGCTGTTATAACTGATAAACAAATCTTTCATTCGACCCCTCGATTCGGGGGACCCGAACCTTCACCGACTTATTTCGCGGCCACTTTCAGACCGCCGCATCCTCCTTCGCGTCGGCTCACTTCTTCCTCGTCCTTCGCCTTGGTCCTTCTGTTACCCCTTCACCCACACATAGTAGCCCAGTCGCCGTGGAATCACCCAGTTCCTCCGCCAGCGCTGCACTCCGTCCTCCTTCCTGTCCCCCTGGTCGCGGGCAGGCTGGCACGCCGCTGTGGCTTCTGGCAGCTCCACTTCAGCGAACACACAGTCCTCCAAACACGCGCCGAATGGTACCGCACCGCCAAGTTCTTCTTGATCACCTCGGCCACCCGCTGTAATGTCCACCCCGCCGATGGCGGGGCGATAGCCGTGCGCCTTTGGCCCTTCCATCAGTAGCTCCAACAACTTGTGCTTTTGCCCGCCGGACAGGGGGCTGGGTTGCCCCGGATGAGGTTTAGCCACCAACCCCTCCATTCCGCTTTTTCGTACCACCTCCTTCCAACGCACCGCGGAAGATGGCGAGCATGCCCCCAGTCGAGCTACCTCTCGAACCCCAAACCCTTTTGGAGAAGAGACACCGCCCATCGTCGCCGCGCCTCCAATACCTCCGCACTTCCTCTGGGTCGCACGTAATAGACCATAGCATGGTTCCATTGGTTGTACAATCGTCAGTAGTAGACTTTATTGTGGAAATCCTTTTTGCGGCGGGCATAGGCAATCGGCTTTTTGAAAGATTCCCTGTTCAGACTCTGAGCCTCGGACAAAGACAATGCCGCGCGCGAGAACGGTCAGCCAACTCTATTTCCCCACTTTTGCCACGGCTTCTGATGAACTCTGTTGGCAAATCGGGCCTTGCTGCGAAGTGTCGCGGCAGCCATAATGTCTGAAGACTTCTCATGATGCTCGTGGGCGAAAGCGAGTGGGAACGTCGATGAAAAAAGGAGACCATTATGAACCGTGGACGAATCCTCGCTTGTGTGATTGTTGCCGCAGGACTGATGAGCTTTTTGCAATCCGCGCAGTCGCAAGGCAAGCACGAGCTCATATATGCTGAAGATGGTTCAGGCGTTTACGGCTACAAGGACACGCCCGTACTGCCGTGGTGCGGCTACCACGTGCATGACCCTGATCGTGCGGCGCCCAAAAGAGTCATTCCAGGGACACCGAGCACCCAGGATAAGGTGGGCACAGCTCCCTCCGATGCGATTGTTTTGTTTGACGGTAAGGACCTGTCAAAGTGGGAACCATCAGAATGGAGGGTAGTGGACGGCTGCCTGGAGGCGGTCGGAGGAGGGAGTCTGGTCACCAGGGAGAAGTTTGGTGACTTCCAGTTGCATCTCGAATGGCAGGCTCCTGATCCGCCGCGTGGTAATAGGTTTGACCGTGGGAACAGCGGTGTCATTATCATGGGACAATTCGAAATTCAGATTTTTGATTCGTACACGGAGAAGATCTACCCCGACGGACAAGCGGCTGCTATCTATGGTCAGACGCCACCGTTGGTCAATGCCTGCCGCAAGCCGGGCGAATGGCAGACTTATGACATCATCTTCTCAGCCCCGGTTTTCAAATTCGGCAAACTGGCAGAGCCCGCAACGGTCACGATGTTGCACAACGGCATGCTGGTTCATCACGACCAGGAAATCATGGGGCAGACGGGCCATCGGATTCTTCCCTATTACAGACCGCAAGCGGGCGAGGCGTCACTCCAACTGGGCGCCCACAATAATCCCGTCCGTTTCCGCAACATCTGGATCCGCCCACTTTAATCCGTTATCATATGAGGTAAATCTCACCTGATAAGAAGAAAGGAGCTTAAGATGGAAAACAATGCGAAAAATGGAATTACACGTCGTGAATTCTTGGTCGCTGGTGCAGTTGGCGCAACTGCCATTTCAGGATTTGCGTTCATGCGCGCCTCAGGTGCACAACGTGTCAAGCCCCTCAAGGTAGGGTTAATTGGTTGTGGCGGCAGGGGGACATCCTCATTGAGAGAAGCCCTCCAAGCAGCGCCTGACATACACGTGACCGCCCTCGCCGACCCTTTCAAGGACAGGCTCGACAGGTGCTTGAAATCCTTAACAGATCGAAGGCGTATGGGAGCGCTGGCCAAAGGCGTCGAGATAAAACCGGACCACTGTTTCACAGGATTGGATGGTTATAAAAAGCTCCTTGGGACCGATGTGGATTGGGTCAACCTTGTTGGGCCCCCCGGTTTACGCGCCAGGCATTTCGAGGCGGCGGTTGAGGCGGGTAAGCATGTTTTTCTGGAGAAGCCCGTAGCAACGGATCCTGTTGGCGTGAGAAAAATCCTGAAAACGGCAAAGAAGGCAAAAGAGAAAGGGCTTTCAGTGGTTGTGGGTTTTGACAACAGACACAACGCAGCTCGCATTGAGGCCGTAAGAAGAATTCACCATGGTGCGATTGGTGAGATTACGTCCGGCACGAGTTACAATTACACCGCCTGGACGAGATGGTACCGCGGTGACGATCCTTCATGGACAGAAATGGAATATCAATGCCGCAACTGGTATTACTTCTGCTGGCTCTCTGGTGATGTGATCGTAGAGCAGTCCATCCACACCATTGATGTAACGAACTGGGTTATGGGAGCCTACCCGATCAAGGCGTTGGGACAGGGAGGCCGCGCGGTCCCCCTCGATCCCAAAATGGGGAATATCTGGGACCATATGACAGTAGATTATGAATATCCGAATGGAATTCATGTGATCCACATGGATCGTCAATGGCCGGATTGTCATGGTTCTGGAAGAGCGGGTTTCATTGGGACGAAAGGCAATTACTTCCGCAACGAGATCACCGGTCAAAACCCCTGGAAGTTCGAGGGCAAATTGGAGAGCTCGGGGGTTTACGAACAGCGCGACGTGATCGAAAGCATCAGAAAAGGAGAGCCGGGAAGCGAAGGAGAAAATGGCGCTTACGCCGCCCTGACAGCTATCATGGGTCGTGAATCAGCGTACACGGGGAAGCTCGTGACGTGGGACGAAATACTCAATTCCGACCTCGATCTCTTGCCGAAGAATCTGAGATTCGGACCTGCACCCAAAAGGGCAGTTCCAGTCCCTGGCCGTCCAAGGCCACGGTGATTGTGTGGGTGTATCGGCAGCTCAACGAGGTGTTATGCGCGAGGACCGCACCGGCGGGCTGATTGGGGCGGCCGCGCGCGAGAACAACCTGAAGACCTTTACTCATGGTGCAAATTTGTTAATAATGGACTAAGACAGGCAGGAATAACAGGTCATGAAAGGAGACGAGCTATGAAGAAGTTGACTCCCTTCCTATTGGCGATCGCTTTCGTGGTTTTTCTCTGCGGTGCTGTTTTCTCACAGGAGGAACGTCCTGCGAGGCCGCCGAGAAGAGAGGTAGCGCCGCGGATGGAAGAAGCAAGGAAGCTCATGCAGCGCCTGAGAGAGCTCAATACCGACTTGCGCGAAGCCACCGCTAAGGCCAGGCAGAATGAGAAGATCCAGAAGGCTTTCGACAGAGTCCGCAAGCTGCAAGAGAACCTGAGGAACGCTCAGCAGAAAACTCGAGAGGTGTTGGACAAAGCCATTGTCAAGGCGAACCCGGATCTCGCCAAAGCAGCCAAACAAAGAAGGGAGATCGAAGAAAAACTCCGGGAGCTTCGTGGTCGCTTTACTCGCAGGGGAATGGGCGTTCCTGGCCCCGGCCGACGGCGTCCTCCTCGTCCCCGCCTACCAGCGGAAAGCGCATCATCGCAAGAGCCGACGGAGGCAGCAGTGGGCACAGTCGTTCATTTTGAAATCCCAGCAGACGACGTTGAACGAGCAAAGAAGTTTTATACTGAGCTTTTTGCCTGGAAGATGGAGAGGACTCCAGGGCCGATGGAATACTGGCTGATATCCACGACGAGTGAAAAGGGAGAAAACGCTGTTGGCGGCATCATACAGAGGCAACACCCGCAGCAGACCATTACAGACTACTTCGCTGTGCCTTCAATTGACGATTACACGGCCAAAGTGGAGAAGCTTGGCGGCAAAGTTGCAGTTCCCAAGATCGCGGTGCCAGGCATGGGATATTTTGCGGTCTGCCTTGATACAGAGAACAACGCCTTTGCGATCTGGGAAACGAACCAGAGGGCGAAATAGAGAGACCGCATTTTCGCCGACAGACATTTATGTGCCGTGCGGTTGGCGTCTCCTGCGACCCTGAATGGGTAAATCCGAGCCAAATTGACAGCTTGGGGGGTATCGCTTAGCAGCGCCGTCAGTTGAACATTCGGCGCCGCGGAAGCTAATACGGGAAGGTCTTCCGCAGTCTCACTTCGGGACGACAGAAATCTCCATGGCGTCGCGCTTTGCCCAGGGAAGATTGACGTCGAACCATTCGGTGCGGGTCTGGTATCTCGAGCGCACGAGCTTGAAGTACTCGCCCAACGGGTGTTGTGAGACGCCGACGTTATCCGCCACTATCGTCGCGCCGGGGGCGAGGTTCTTCTCCAGCCCCTTAAGGCAAGGGAGATAATTCGGCGCACCGCAGTCAATGAAAACGAAATCAACCGGCCCTTTTACTTCCTTGACGAGGTTGCGCGCATCCCCCACTTTCACGGTGACGATGTCCGCCAGGCCGGCCCTGCGAAAGTTCCCCTCAGCCCTCCTGGCGATTTTCGGATTGACCTCGATGGTGACGACTTTCCCTCGGCCTGCCACCTTGAGTTGGCGAGCTATCCAGAGCCCCGAATAACCGATAGCCGTGCCGCACTCTACGACCAGTTGAGGCTTCGCCTGCCGCACCAGTTCCGCCCGCCGCTTGGCTTTCACTGCACCGATCGTGTAGATATACCGTGGGCCCTTCAGGCACTCCTTCTCAACCTCATCAATCACCGCCTGCACCCTGGGGTCGTCGGTTGCGGCCTTGGCGGCAGGTTTCTCACCCGTCGCCGCGCTGATGAAAGCAAACGTCACCACTGCCATGCAAAGTGTCGTCTTCATTGCACCCTCCTGAACCGAGATTTCTGTGTCTCCAGTTGCGCGTTTCAGTCTCACCCTGGAAAACTTGCCCGGATGGAGCGAAGGCGATTTTAGCAGTAAGGAAGCTTCTGTCGAAGGTGTTACATCTGTTACGCGGGATCGCAGCGAATTCGAGTCTCGAGACGGAAGTGGATTTTGAGAAGCGGATGGCGATATAGTAGTGAACACGTATGCTTAGCGAACAAGGGATATTGCCACTCTCATTTCGATGTAAGGAGTCCGGATATGAGAAAGATAATTGCACCTCTTCTGCTTCTGATCCTCATCATGCCCTGCGCCCGCGCGCTGCAGGGAGGTCGCGCCACGATCAACCTCAACGGCACGTGGGACTTCGGGCAGACGGAGAATGCTTTCCCTCCCAAAAGCTTCACTCGGAGGATTCCAGTTCCCGGATTGATCCACCTGGCCGAACCGAAGATTGATCAGTTCGACAAGCTGCTTACAAAGGACTACAAGCCACGCTACAACTGGTACCGACGCCGCTTTCACGTTCCGGCCGAACTGAAGGGCACGAACGCCGTCATCTCGATTCTCAAGAGTAAATACGTGACCCAGGTCTTCGTCAATGGAATGGACATGGGGTGTTCTATGGCTTGTTATACGCCCGTGGAGTTCCCCGTGACGCACGCCATCCGGTTCGGAGAAGAGAATGAAGTGCTGGTTCGCGTCGGAGATCGGGCGTGGCTGCCCAGTGCCGCGGCAGGCAGCACGGACAAGGAAAAGATCGCCTACCTTCCCGGTATCTGGGACGATGTCTCCATTTCCTTCACCGGGCCTTTCCGAGTCCACCGTGCACTGATACTACCGTCCACTTCAGGAAAAGCAGTCGTCGCAAAACTCCTTTTGCGCAGTTTCTATCCCCCGCAGATACAATACGGCGACCCGATGTTGGATTCGTGTCGGGTTGAGATCACCGTTCGCGAAAAGTCGAGTGGAAAGACCGTGGGTTCTTCACTCCCACAAAGCGTCGCCGTTAAACGCGGCAATCTGTCTGAAAATACTTTCTATGCTAATCTCGAGGAGGTCCACAAATGGATGCCGGACGATCCCTTTCTCTATACGGCGGAAGTGAGACTGCGTGACAAAAGGAACATTAGCGACAAAGTTCAAGCTCACTTCGGAATGCGCTATTTCAAACGCCAGGGCAAGCATTTCTACCTTAACGGCAAGAAGATCATCCTACGAGGAACGAACGTCACGCTGCACCGCTTCTTTGAAGACCCCGAGTGCGGCGCCCTCCCCTGGGATCGCGCCTGGGTCAAGAAATTGCTGTCCGACATCCCCAACGCCCTCCACTGGAACGCCATGCGCATCTGCGTGGGTATCGCACCCAAGTTCTGGTACGACATTGCCGACGAGTCTGGGCTACTTCTGCAAAACGAATGGCTCTACTGGCAAAACCACGGATGGGACGATCAGATCCGCGCCGAATACACCGACTGGGTCTGGACGGACGGGAATCACCCGAGCATCGTGATCTGGGATGCGATCAATGAAAACTGGGACCCCTTCATCGGCAACGTGCTCATTCCAGACTTGAAGAAGCTCGATCCGACGCGCATCTGGGACGCCGGATACATGACCTCCGAGCACATGACGCTCGATGAAATGGACGAACCGCATCCCTATCGCGTCGGCGGTTGGCGTCCGAACTTCGAGGAGTATTTCACGCGGAATCCGTACCCGTTGGGCGACCTGCACGACTGGCCGAATCAGTGGCAAAGGAACCTGCACTCCAGCGCAGCCCAATTGGTCAACGAGTACGGCTGGATCTGGCTCTGGCGAGACGGTCGCCCCGCCAAGCTGACAGAGAAGAACTTCGCCTTCTACCTGGGGGAAGATGCTTCACCCGAGGAGTGTCGGAGGCTGCAAGCTTACTGGCTGCAACTGCAAACGGAATGGCTGCGGACCGAGCGCTCACTTGCAGGTGTGTTAAGCTTCTGCTATTTGACGAACAACTACGGCTTCACCGGCGACTGGTTCATCGCTTCTATTAAAGATTTGCAGGTTGGACCTACGTTGGACTGGTTCGCTCATTGCTTCGCACCTTCAGCGGTGTTCATTGACCTCGTTGATGAGCGGTACACCAAACACGTTCCGGCTCATGCTCCAGGCTCAGAACTGGTGTTCAACCTCGTTGGTGTGAATGACTACGACCGCCCCGTCGGCGGGGAAGCTGTCGTGAAACTGCTCGATGCGAGAGGGCGCGAGGTCAGCCGCCACTCAGTCGTTGTTTCTATTCCCGCATATGGGAAACAGTATATTCCGACGAAAGTCGAGTTGCCCGAAGAAAGCGGTGGTTACGTTCTTCTGGTTGAATACATGCCCGACCGCAGTAAGAAAACATCTCCGGTTCTCAGCCGCCGTTACATCAAGGTCGGGAAGAAGGATAAGTACACGTTCTACGATTACGAACCGGAGCGTCTAAGGTATTGAAAGGAGCTTAGCAAGATGCATGACCAAAGCCGAATTCTGAGGAAAACTTGCGCGCTGGTACTGACCTGGCTTATGGGAAGTATCGCCTTATGCGCGTCGAAGCAGGCTGGTGACCTTGTTCTTTTTGATTTCGAGAAGGGCTTCGACATTGGCATAGTCAAAACGCAAGATGCTAAAGCTTCGCTTCGCAAAACAGTTGCCGGAACAGTGCTTCGCGTGGAAACCGGCACAACAGAGAAATGGCCCGGCGTGACCCTGAGGGCGCCAAAGGCTAAGTGGGACCTTTCGACCCGAACCTATCTGTCACTCGATGTGACCAATGCCGGAAAGGAACAGGTGACCATATATTGTCGCGCCGACAACCCCGGTGCAGATGGGGTGCGAAATTGCGAGACGCGATCTGTTACGTTGAATCCAGGCCGGAGCGGCACCATCGAAATACCTCTGTTCAGGAAGGTGCACGGCGTCGAGGACATCAAGTTCATCGGCATGCGGGGCAATCCACCGGTCTCCACAAATCTGGATCCATCCAATGTCGCGCAATTGATCGTCTTTGTCAACGAACCGAAGAAGAACCATGTCTTCGATATCCAGAGCATTCGGGCGAGCGGGACCGCTGAGCCACCCATGGACGCGAAGGACTTCTTTCCGATGATTGACGAATTCGGCCAGTACATTCACAAAGACTGGCAGGGCAAGACGCCCTCGCTGGAGGAATTGATCGCGCACGGGAAGGCTGAGGAACGAGACCTCACAACCCATGCCGGGCCGCCAGACCGCAATGAGTACGGCGGCTGGGCTGCTGGCCCTCGGCTCGAGGCGACGGGCTTCTTTCGAGTGGAGCAGTATCAGGGGAAGTGGTGGCTCATTGATCCGAAAGGGAGACTCTTCTGGTCCCACGGGATTGACTGCGTTCGCAGCAGTAATCCCACACCGATTACCGACCGTGAGCACTATTTTCGCAGCTTGCCTAACCCGGGCTCCCCTTTCGCAGCGTTCTACGGCAGAGGCTCCTGGGCACCGCACGGCTACTACAGTACCCACTCGCCGTACAGAACGTACGATTTTTCCGGAGCCAACTTTCTCCGCAAATACGGCGAGAGCTGGCAGAAGGACTTTGCGGAGATCACGCACCGTCGCCTGAGAAGCTGGGGACTGAACACCATCGCCAACTGGTCGGACTCCGGTATTTACCTCATGCGCAAGACGCCATACGTCTGTACGGTCAACTCCCGAGCCAGGAGGATCGAAGGATCCAAAGGCTACTGGGGCAAGTTCCCCGATGTGTTTGATCCGAGCTTCAGGCAAGGCCTACAGAGGCGCCTCGCCAGGGAAAGGGATAGAAGCGCCGGCGATCCCTGGTGCATCGGTTTCTTCGTGGACAATGAGCTTAGCTGGGGCGATGACGTTTCGCTGGCTATCGGCACGCTTGTAAGCCCGCCCGATCAACCTGCGAAGAAGGTCTTTATTGCCGACCTTAAGGCCAAGTACAAAACAATCGGCAACCTCAACGCGGCTTGGGGCACAAAACACACCTCGTGGGAAGCCTTGCTTGAATGTCAAGAAGCACCGGTTCAGAAGAAGGCGAGTGCAGACCTGACAGCTTTTTATACGAAGATAGCAGAGACCTACTTCAAGACAACCCGTGACGCCGTCAGGGAGGTCGCCCCGAAGCAGCTCTACCTCGGGTGCCGGTTCGCCTGGGTCAACAATCGAGCAGCTCGAGCCGCGGTGAAATTCTGCGACGTCGTCAGTTACAATCGCTATTCCTACACCGTTGAGCAGCAGCGATTGCCTGACAATGCCAACAAGCCCATCATCATCGGCGAATTCCACTTCGGGGCACTGGACCGCGGCATGTTCCACACAGGTCTCAGGAAAGCGAGAGACCAGAACCACCGCGCCCAGCTTTACGAGGATTACGTCCGTGGTGCTCTGAGGAACCGACACATCATCGGCACGCATTGGTTCCAATACAAGGATCAGCCCACGACCGGCCGTGGCGACGGCGAGAACTACCAGATCGGCTTCATAGACATCTGTGACAGACCTTATTCCGAGATCATTGAAGCCAGCCGCAGAGTGGGCCGAGACCTCTACAAGTACCGGCTAAGCACCAAGTGACGCCCGCAACGGACATGATGGGTCTGACCCGATTTCAGTGGCCCGCTACTGGTATTGCGTGTCCCCGGACGGAGAGGGAGGATCCCTTGGCGACCTTGGCGTCCCCCTGGCCGCGGCCCTCCCTGGCCAAAGCCCGGATTAGCCCTGCCTGCCCGTGAGCGCGACATATACTCCACCTGATGCGACGGCTGTCCCGGCGCGAGGCGCTCACGTCATGTGAACGGCCAGGGGGCAACGCCCAGGGGGGCCATACTCCTCGGCAGATAGAGCGCCTGCCCGCCCAGGGTATCTGTGGTATTGACACAGAGCGAACCGACGAGGATGCCTGCCCGGCCAGGGGAGATGCAAGGAGAAAACAAGCGACGGGGTAACGGCTCAGTTATGGGCGGCAGGGGTCCTGCGGAACCGCAGGATCGGGACGGCCCCGGGCGAACTGTGGAACCGCGGAGTCCCCCGCCTGCCCGTGTCTGCCAACCGGAGGTGATGCCAGCGGAGATGGTCCCACCGGCGGCAAGCCGGTGCCATAGACCACGGCCACGGAAATCGCAGCGGGACGCCGCTGCGATCCTCTTCATTCTCTGCGTTCTCCGCGTTCTCCCTGGCCGCGCAGGCTGCGGTGAGTTCCCCCCGAAACTGAGGGATTACGCGACGGGATGTAGAGAAGGAACATTATTACCTGCCCGCTTGCCCCGCCAGGGGCGGTTTTCTTGGAGGACACTCATTTGACGAAGGGAAAGAAGCAGCGGTCACCGGGGGCGCTCTCGACGGTTACCGCCGGGCCGCCATCACTCGCGCGTGTAGCCCAAGCGCGTCCTCGGAACCCTGCTTTCCATCGTCGGGGGTTCGGCACCGCCGTGTTGTTCCCCTCGGAGCGAGAGGCCGCCTGCCGGTTCGTTGAGGGATTTCTGCAAAGGTATCAGCAGAAGGAACAGGTCACGTAACGGCCATTGGCTCACTGGCGCTGCCAGCAAAGTAACATAACAAACTGTTTACAAATAACTTTAATTAGCCCGCAAAACTTGAAAATCACCGCACTTCGGCAGTGTCCAGTGGAGCCAATTGTTAGCCAACGTTCACTCTTAGTTAAGTCCAGCTAAATGCTTTATTTAAATTAATGATACGCTCCGCCGGCTTATACCATCCTCTGGGGGCGAAGTGATCTGAATGTAGGTAACACTGCACCTTAACTTCCTTACTACCAGGGACTAGTGTCAATAATCGACTTTTGGGTGATCTTGTCGCCGCGTGATGCAAAGTAAGTGCGGCCACGTTTATAAATGTGACGCCCCACTTTTTTTCAATATGAGAACGGCCACCGTAGGTATCGTCTGGCTTGGCATGTGTGTGTCCGCCAAGCCATAGATCAATAGCGCCAGGATAAGCCGCAAGATATTTTTCGAAAGCTTGTGCATCGGGTTTACCATCTACAAAGTAAAGATAAGAGGCCCCTTTAGGCCCACCATCAGGAAAGTATCCATGGTACCGAGAGCCTTCCCAAGGTCCAGATGCAACAGTTGTTTCTCTCAGCATATGATGATGGGCTGAAACAATGACCTTGTCTTGATTATTCTCAACCATACTTTTCCACCACTCAAACGTCTCACCTGTGACAGCACCCGCAGGATAACCACCTCTTTCGCCGCGTCCCACTGGAGCGCCGCCATCATTTCGGTCACCCATCATTAAGAATAGGATGTTGCCGACCTGGAATGAATAGCGTTCCCATGTGCCATTGACCGGGTAAGGTCGTCTCGTTGGATCAACTCCCGAGAACTGAGTATTTTTGCCAGTTGGGTCGACCCACTTCTTGAACCACCATTGTGTCAGCTCGTTAGGTCCACTGGCATCATGGTTACCTACTAAAGAGTAAAACTGCTCACGCCTGTGCTTTCTTAGTGTTGCAAACTGACGAATGACTTCCTCTCCTACGTCATCGTTTGGAAAACCCTGAGTTGCAGAAAAGTCTCCAAGATGTAATGCAATATCCCAATCAAACGCAGGTGCTCGGTCATTATTCGTACCTTCGGATTGTCTGATCGCCTCTGCAAGTGATTCTCTGGCTATCGCATTCTCAATACTGGGAGGATTTATGTCTTTATCAACATGCGAGTCAGGAGTTGCCCAAAGACGAAAAGGTTTACTTTCATCATCAGTGTTCAAAAAGTTGACACTAGCGAAAAGCTTCCGACCGCTGGTAACAATTCCACTGCCAGTTAGTATTGAGCTAACAATGCTTAAAACGGCGTCTTTTAAGAAAACACGTCTATTGATAGGATTTCTCATTGACACCTCCTACTTGTTAGAGGCAGATAAGCTATAACAGACGAGACTCGCTAACTATGGCTTATATGGTTTCCTCATAACACCTTTGGGCCGCGAATTCGCGGTATAAGACCCTTGATTCGGAATCGCCCTAAATCGCGCGATTCCATGGGGATATTGCCATTCGGTCGCATTCCGAGGGGCGTTATATGGTTTCTGTATAACATTCCGGCGGGGTTCTCCTACAGGTTGTCAACCGGACTTCGCACGCCGCGGCCTCCGCGATTCAGCACATGGGTATAAATCATGGTCGTCCTGACGTCTTTATGCCCCAAGAGTTCCTGTATGGTCCGGATGTCATAGCCCCCTTCGAGCAAATGCGTCGCGAACGAATGCCGGAACGCATGGCAGGGGACGAAGCGTGAACGATCAACGGTGAATGATGAAAGGATCATGGAGGTTTCTCCCTGGAGCAACCCTCTCGGCCCGGTCATTGCTATGTCCCCCAAAAGCGTTTGACTGCTTTTTCCGAAAGCGCTGTATCCTTCTATGCGGCTTCGATTATGCCACACCCCGGAGCCATGTCAAGCCCAAGTTGACCCAAGTGGGGCGGACTCACAGCCGAGGACGCGGAGACCGCAGGGCGACGTCGGACAGGATTAACAGGATTATCCGGTCCATCCTGTTATCCCGTCCAATACAGCCACACCCCGGCGATCCACATCATTGACATCGGGTTACAATTCTGTTATAATCCTACCCAAATGGAGAGACCATCAGTCCCAACAATCACGACTTCTTTCGAGAGGGCCCCTCGGAGCCCTTCCACCGCTATTTTCGGCCAAAATCACATCAATTGTGCCTCTTTTCTCACTTCAGGTTCACTCTTTTTCGGGCCTCCAGCCCACCCCATTCGGGCCTTTTTGAAAAACTCCCCATTCGCATTTATCTCCTTCCCCCACAACAAATTAGCTCCAAGCCGCTTTGTAACAAAAGGCCCGAAAAGGCCCGATTTCCCCCCCTCCTCCCTATTTTTTTACGAGACCCCAGGTTCCTCCATGGGTGCCAATCCACCACTCGCCTGCAGCCGGTTCTCCGTCCCAGCGGCCTACGTGATCAGCTTTCCCCTGAGCCATTCACCCTCCCGCCTCTCCGCGTGCGCGCATACAGGCATGCTGGGTATGGGAGTCCGCTTCCCATATACGCACCCTGCAATGGGGCTGGCCTCGGACGCCCGTACGACCAGCACCTCTCCCCACATGGGAGCCAACGCCACCGTCTCGGTTCGTCACGATTCTACGGCCACACCCGGACGTGATTTCATGTGGAAACTCAACCGAAAATGCGGTATAAGAGATTTCGCACGTAATAAGTTTGAAGGCACTGCCTGTGGTAGAGGATCCGCGTGAGGCTTGCACGGGGCCGAAGGCGACAGGCAGGCGATTCGTTTGTCTTTGTTTCTCGTACCTTAATCGGAGGGTTTGAAAAATGAAAAGAGCAGTAGCGAATCACATCCTTTGGGCCGCATTTCTGAGCTTCGGACTGGCTGTTTCTGTCGTGAGCGCCGACGTCCAAACCGGGTTGGTGGCTTACTATCCGCTTGAAGAAGGGGAAGGCAGCGTTGCGCACAACATGGCTCCAGGAGCAGCGGGTACGGACGGTAACTTCAACGGCGGCTATGAATGGATTGAGGGCAAGGTAGGCAATTTCTCTGTGAAGTTTGACGGGCAGTGGGGCACCTCCGTTGATTGCGGGACCTGGAACCCTTCGGAGGCAACGGGCCAGCTCACCGTTGCGGTCTGGATGCGATGGGAAGGATTCAACGATCAGTGGCAGGGCGTCGTGGCGAAGAGAGACGGTTGGGACGAAAACAGTACGTACTGGAACATCGAGATTGACAGAGACACCAGCAATCTCGGCTTTTTTCAATACGATAGCTATCCAGCATTTGGCACTGGCACGAATGTCCCGCCGGAAAGAGTATGGCAACATGTGGCTGTCACCTTCGATGGAACCACTGTTACGATGTACCTTGACAGTGTCTTGATAGGCAGCAGCACCGCGTTTTCGTTTGGGCCAAAAGCGGATGCTCACCTGGTGTTTGGGGCTGTAGAAACCGGCGCCAACCCCTTCAACGGTACCCTTGACGAGGTTCGCATCTATGACCGAGCCCTGAGTGCAGATGACATCGTGGAGCTATACACTTGGACCGGACTGGCCACCGCTGGCCCTGACCAAGAGGTCACGACGGGTGACAGGGTAACCCTCACCGGCACCGGCCCGGATGACGCAGCCTTCACCTGGGAGCAGATCGGGGGGCTGGATGATTTTGTAGCCACGCTCGAGCCCTCGGCTAACCAGGCCACCGTCGAATTCGATACGCCTGTCCGCGACATTGGATTTCTTTTGACATTCCTGTTAACCATCGCCTCCCCCACCAAAGGGACGGCTTCTGACGAAGTTGACATCTACGTCTACGCTCCCAACCTGCCCAAATTGGCCCCGAGCAATTTCCGATTGATGCCGTTGGACCTCGGAGTGGACGGCCTGGGATTCAGGTTGGAATGGGACCTGATTCTTGACGCGACGCAATATCAGATCGGGCTGAAGATCGCGGAGAACCAATACGTGTGGCTCGATACCATCCAGAGGACAACTTACGAAAGGGCAGGTATGCTCGAGGGGGATACGCGGACCATCGCAGTGAGAGGCGAAAACCGGTTCAGCGTCCTCGGAAGTTCGGACCCCGCCGATCACGGCGCCCAGTCGGAGGACGTGATATACAAAGCTATGCCGAATCTGGCTCGACCCGAAGGCCTGGGAGGAACAATACCTCCACTTGGCCCCGTTGAGGGTGTGACATACAAGATTTCACACTTCTCCATCGCCGGGCTGAACGACGGCAATTATGAAGATTCCAACGATAGCTGGGATGGTTTCTATAAGGAGGAAGACTTCTGGGGCTATCTGTGGAGCGAGCCAGTTTTCCTCAACCACATCGTCTACTTCACCGGCAACGTGTTGGGCAACGGTGGGTGGTTCACCGACCTGCGGGTTCAGTACACGGAGGACGGCAGCACGTGGAACGATGTCCCTATAGTCAGGGTGTTTCCAGAGTACGATTTCACCGATGACCCGGCCGGAAGAAAACCCTCTACCAGACACGACATTGTCATCCCAACCGTCAGAGGAACAGGAATTCGAATATACGGCACACCTGGCGGCACGGCATATTTCACATCCATCGCGGAACTGGAGGTGTTCGGCAGTCAGGCACTGGCCCCCCTGGTTGTTCAGGGCATAGACACGGAGGTGCCCGAGGGGAGCACCGCCATTCTTGACGGGACCTTCACATTCTCGATGGTCGGTCCGATCACCAGCTATCAGTGGACCGGCCCCGTCGGTGTGACCATCAATAATGACACCAGCCCCATCGCCTCTTTCGATGCGCCAAATGTGGGTCAGGACGAGCTCTTCGTCTTCACCCTGGAGGCGAGCGATGGAACAAATAGTGGGACGGACGACGACGTTCGTATCCTCGTGAAAAACCTCAAGACCACCGCGGTGGCGGGTCTGGACCAGTCGGTGGAGGAAGGGAGCGAGGTGACGCTGGACGGCTCCGGCTCGCTCACCACCTCCGGCGACATCACCTACCTCTGGACGCAGAAGGCGGGGAAGGATGCCGGCGTTACAGGAGCCACAACTGCCACGGTCACCTTCGCGGCGCCCATCATCTGGGGTTACAACGAACAGCTTACCTTTGAACTCCAGGTGAACGACGGACTTGGCGCTCCTGACAGCGTTAGTACCGATGAAGTGGTGGTCGAGATACGAAACTCTCTCTCCTGGCCCGTTTACCCGCTCGGCGCGGGATATTTCCAGGACTTGCTCCACCTGGGTCATAACCCCACGGATAGGCTGGATGATCCGCACAGTTGGGGCAACATCACGTCCGGGTTTGACCCTCTGGAAACCTTCGGTGGCGAGGCCAACATCATGCCCTACCCCGGCCTGGAATACGATTTCACGGACACCGGCGTTACCGTCACTCGAAACCCCATGAGGTGGGCACCGATCCACAGCAGAGACGGCTTTTTTGGCACGGAGGAGGTGTTGGACGAGTTCCAGCAGATTTACCATATCTACATCCTCTCTCCGGATGACCGAGACGTGACGTGGCGTTCCCATAACGACGACGAAATGCGTGTCTGGAACAACGGAGTGCTTGTTCTCAGCCGAGATACAAATAGCTGGGACAGCGCCGAGGGAGAAGCAGAAGACGGCTATGCCGCTGACGGGACGGGATTGAAGAAAGGACTCAATTCCATCGCCATGAAGTTTGAAGAGGGAACCGAGGGCAATCGGATGGCCGTGCGTGTCACCGATCAGTTTGGTGAAGATTTCACCGATCTCATGTACTCGCTGGGGCCCTCGTTGATTCTCTCCGATGCTTATGCGACACGGACGTTGCCAGGCTCCTATCAACCTGGTGTGCTGATAGATGTCTCGCTCGCCGTCAAAGTCAACCCCGACAACAAACCCGGCAGCGTGGACATCGTCGAGCAGATTCCAGGAGGACTTACCGAAAGCGAGGTAAACGCACCCGGCGCCGATGTGGCAGGCGGAGCGATCACCTGGAGACTCAGCGGCGAAGACGTGAAAAACACCACCTTATCGTACTCCTTGACTATCCCACAAGGCACAAGCCAGACACTGGACTTCGAGGGCACGCTCACCTTCGGCGCGGAGACCGCCTACATTTTCGGCCAGGACACCATTTATTCGGTTCCCAGCGCGCCGAGGGGCCTTGAAGTAGAGATGTTCGGCGCCGCCCGCTTGACGTGGTCTCCTCCCTTAACCGAAGACATCAGAGACTACACGGTCTACCGAAGCGTGGACGGCGGTTCATGGGAAGAGATCGCCACGACCAGCGCCACCACGTACTTCGACGGTTCGGTTGTCCCCGGCGAGCATTACAGCTACCAGGTGTCGGCCACCAGTATACCGGGAGTTGAAGGACCGACCTCCCGACCGACGGCGCAGGCCACGCCTCTCACTCAAGCCGAGGTGGAGCAAGGCCGGGTGATCCGAGAGGCGGAGAACTTCAACTACGGGCAAGGGCAGTACCCCGGATACGAGGACTGCCCGGCAGGGAATGAGTCTCCGGCGGCCGACAACCTGGATGCCCAGTACGATTACTTCCACCCGAACGAGGGAGGACCGGACCCGGCAGTGTACCGGACGAACGATGGCATCCCGGATGGCATCGGTGTGGAGACGGTTCTGGATGACGGGACCACAGATGTTTGGCACACCAACATCGGGTGGATTGACGCAGGGGCCTGGTGGCGGTACACATTTAACGTGACCGAGCCAGGTTGGGTGGACATCGCGCTACGCGTGGCGGCGCCTGGCTCGGCCGTGCTGGCGGCGTACTGGGATGAGGTGCTGATCGGAAGGTCAGTACCGTTCACGACGGGAAGCAACCACACGCTGACGTACGTGAGGCTGGAAGATCGGATCGAGACCACCACCGGAGAGCACGTGCTGAGAGTGGAGGCGGTGACCTCGGGGTGGAACTTCGACAACATCGCCATCGCCTTCAACGCAGGGCCTCCGAGGAGGGCAGCGATCTGGGGAGACGATTTCGACTCCTACACGGCCAATTCCGAGGTGTTCGACGCGGCGGTCGGCGGGTGGACCAAACAAACGGCTGGCTACCCCGATGGAGCCTGGCAACTGTGGAATACAGCGGTAGAGCCGGACATCGCGGGGATGAAGGATGGGTTCATGATGTCCAACAGCGACATGTCTGGAGAAGACGCCCCGTTGGACGAGCAGTTCATCTCCCAGCAGATAGACACCGCCGACTGGACCAAACTGCGGCTGAACTTCAACTGGAACTACCAAAACTACCTCGTCGACCCCGACGATCCCCAGATTGCAGAAGTGGACCTCCGGGTGAAAGACAATGACCCCGACCCCTGGGGCGACTGGATCAACCTGCTCCATCTGGACTTAGACTCGGTTCCTACGGACCTCGATCCGGCGATTCTGAGTGGTACGGACGTGCACGATCTGTCGGTGTACGATGGCAAGATCCTCCAGATTCGGTTCCACTACTACGATGCGGAGTGGGACTACTGGTTCGCGGTGGACACCATCCGGGTCTCCGGCATCCAGCCGGAGATACTAGCGGGAATCATGGGGCTGAGCCTTGTCGGCGACCAGTTGACTCTGGACTGGGAACCACACGGAAGCTACTACATCGAGCACACAACCGACCTGACGGGAACCTGGGCGGACCTGCCTGGCGTGCCGGTCACGGGCACCACGGCCGTCGTGACTATCCCGGCCGGGGCTGAGGGCTACTACCGCGTCCGATCCGAATAACGGTGCCACAAATGCAGGGAGAAAAGGCCCCGCCGAAGCGCGGGGCCTCCTTTTGCGCCAAGGTTCCGTGGTATGTCTACACGTTCGCTGACACACTACGACCGTCAGCGCTACTTATTTCGGCACGCTCACTTGCACGTCCGCCCCGTACATCGTAATCAGGGGGTGTTTCACCAAGGCACGCACGTCATAAGTTCGACCTTTCGCCAGCTCGTTCACCTCGATGGTGAAACTGCCGGGGTTGGTGAGCGCTCGCGGTTCTGTGGTCCGCCAAGGCTCCTCTTTTTCGTACAGCTCGATGACCGAGCGATGCCTGCGATACTGAAAGCCGACTTGCACGGAATCGGCGTCACCGAGACTCTTGAGCTCACCCGTCAGCACGGCAGCCTGTTTGCTGGTGTCCCACCTGGCGCCAGTCGTGACAACTACAGGAGGGATCAGGCCCGGTTTGGCATGGGTGATTTTAAGCACGACTGGGTTTGGCCATGTGCGATCGTTATAGAGGCGCTGGGCTCGAATGGCGGTGATGTGCAGCCCGTTCTCATCCTGTCGCCATGCGGTGCGGGGCGTGACATCTGGGCGATACTCGAGCACCTTATCGTTTTGCCCTAACACGCTGATCCGCGTTTTCACAGTGGCGCTGACCGACCGCAACGTGAACGTCATCGGGTCTCCCCACTTCCAGGGCGTTTTGGTGACGAAGGCGTAGACCGTGTCCCCGTCCTTCCGTTTCGTGAACCAGATATTCTCTTCGTTAGTGACCACCCAGGGGCGGACTTCTCGCAGCGCCTCACCGTTGACGAAGTTCCACAAAGCCAATTCCCTGAGCAGACTTTCCTGCTCAATGGGAAGCTCGCCGTTCGGTTTCGGGCCGATGTTGAGCAGAAGGTTTCCGCCTTTGGCATGCGTCTCAATAAGTGTCTCGATTAGCTGCGTGCCGGACTTATAGCGTTCGTTCGTCGGCTTATACTGCCACTGGGTCCCCATTGTCAGGTTGCCTTCCCACGCACCCGGGAGTGGAATGCCAGGCGTGACTTGCTCCGGCGTCTCCATGGCGCCGCGGGTGATGACAATGTTCGGTTGCAGCTTCCAGCACAGCTCCCGCAAACCCTCGGCGGGACCGTCAAGAAACATAATGTCAATTGGACCGTATTTCGTCAGCAGCTCGCGAAGCTGCTGTTGGTCGTACTTCATGAGCTCAGGGTTCTCAGGTGGAGTGGCGCCTCGTCCTCGGCGGCTGATCAGTTTTCTCTGCTTGTGCAAAAAGTAGAAATCGTCGGGGGAATAGTAGAAGCCGATCGCCAACCCGTGCTTCCGGAAAGCGGCGACAAGCTCTCCTGTGATGTCCTTCTTGTAGGGCGTATGCTCGATGCTGAATTCGCTGGTCGCTGTATGAAACATGCAGAAGCCGCTGTGGTGCTTGGCAGTAAAGACGACGTATTTGAACCCTGCCAGCTTGGCCAGCACCGCCCATTCTTCAGGGTCAAACCTGTTCGGATTGAATGTCCCGGGTAGCTCATTGAAATACCGCTCCGCATAGTCCTGCGAAGCACCGACCAGCGAATGGCTGATGACCGACCCGAGCTGGCTGTCCAGACTCCAATGGATGAAGAGACCTGATCCGGCATCGCGAAACGCTTCCACTCGCTCAGGGCGATTTCCGATTCCATCATCTCCCTGAGCGATCCACATCATCGAGCATAGCAAAACCACAATGTAACCCGCTCGCAGCCCACAGCTCATAATCTCCTCCTTATACCAGCAAAGGTTCCGCTTCACCATCTCCCGAATCGTAAAGAATCCCCCGAGTCGCCGCAAGCAACATGAAAGCTGGCCGCCAGCCCGGACATGACTTCTCTATTTTTCTGTTGACACCGGCAGCACTGTTTTGTTTAGTGTTGATCAACCTTGGGTCAATCCATGCTGCCGTGTTTCCCGTCGAGCAGCACGGATGTGGCCGACAGTGGCAACCACAAAGGGAGGGAAAGGCGTGGTCCCTGAGGAGGTCGCAACAGCCGGGCAGGAAATCTACGATTCAAAGGTCAAGCAGTTGCTGGAGCCGAAATCGAACGGGCTATTCGTCGCCATCGAGCCGACGACGAGTAGCTATTTCGTCGGCAATACCATCCTTGAGGCCATCGAAAAGGCAGAGCTGACTTCCCCCAACGCCAATTTCCACGTCGTCCGCATAGGGTTTGCTGCTACAATTTCATTCAATCACAAGGTGATTGTGTGAGAATAGACGGTTATTTTGACGACCAGAATTGTCCGAGAGTTCGCATCCAGGCAGCTACGGGGCAGGTTTTCGACGTGGTTGTAAACACGGCCTTCAGCGGTGACCTCTGGATGCCTAAGAAAATCGTCCTAGCCCTCGGCTTTGTTTCACGGGGTACCGTCAACATCGAGCTTGCTGACGGAACGATCAAGCCCGCTGAGCTCTTCGCGGGCAACATCATCTGGTTTGGTCAGAAGCGCCGGGTCTCCGCAGTAGCGGGTGATGGGTCATTCACCTGCGTGGGAATGGGAGTTCTTAGGAACGCGTCTCTGACGATTCGTCCTGACAAAAAGCTGGTCTACGTCGAGGCGCCTTTTGAAGGAGAAAGCCCCAGACAGAGCAGATAATGTTTTGCAAATCCTTTCCCCTCATGCTTCGCCGCACGGTCCCCCCGAATTTTTTGGCGGCTACCTCACTTCCACCCTGTAAAACCGCCTTGTAGGCAACGGGTACAAAGGTGTCTCGTCCCCGGAAGGCCATTCATCAAAGAACGAAAGGTAGTCTCCTGTCCCCTCCATCACATCCGAACAGGCTTTCCACATCGTCAGGTCAGCCAATCTCTCGGCCTCATCATCACTGGAAGGGGGTCTCCGCCCGCGCGTCGGCACCAGCTCCTCAGTGTAAAGGACGCTGTAACCTCTGCCGCTCAGGGCAGGCCAGACGATCACCGTTCTTCGACTATGGCCATCGAGCGGGCTGCGGGCCAACTGCAAGGAAACTACCCGCAAGCAGGACGATGGATCGTGCGGGTCTGTGCCGGAGACGTACTCCTCCAGATTTGATTTTCCGTCCCCATCTGCGTCCGCAGTGGCATCCGTCTTGTCCGAGGGATTCAGACCATTGTCGATCTCCCATGCATCGGAGACAAAATCCTTGTCGGCATCGAACACGAATTCGTGCGCCCCAATATCGAAATAAGGGCGAGATGCGCCTCCCGTGTTCGGAATGTCCGGATGGTCCCACCGGAGATACCCCAGCGCATCGAGAAACGGCGCCGACTCACTCGTGCCGGAGTCAATGCAGGGGGAGCCCGGCTCAAGTCGAAAATCTCCTGCTGCCGGGTTGCGGAACAACGGATCAAGGCAGATATTGCCCGTTCCGGCATCTCCGTCCATGGTGTCGAGAAATGTCCCATTGCACCCCACTAAATCATCCCCGTTGTTCCAGAAAATACAGTTCGTGACCTTCGGCGCGGCGTCCGGAGCGTAAACGCCAAACTCGCATCCGACGATGGTGTTATTCGCAATGAGTGGCGTCTTGGAAGGGCCACAGAAAATGCCATAATAGGTGTCGGAGATTACGTTCCCCGTGAAGGAGACGCCTGAAGATAGGCACTTGATTCCGCCTGTCGGCATGCCATTCGGAGATTTGCCTACAATGCGGCAATTCCGGACGCTCCCGGAACTCGTCGAGGCAAACGTCAGGAACGTCCGTGGCTCCGGCGGCACCGCGAACTCTATCGTCGCCCCGTCCGCGTAAAGATTCCCCGAAACGAAGAGGTCTGCGCCCGGCTGGGCAAAACGAATTATCGCCCCGGGCGCAATCCACAGGGTCCTGTCCGCAGGAACGGCCAGGTCGCCCCTGAGATACTGCGGGCAATCGTAGGCCGGCCAGATCGTGTCCTGCATTATGGCACTGTGGACCAGTCCGTCATAGGTGTTCTCCTCGAACACATTCCCTGAAACCACGGGGTACGATCTGGTCTCGCAGAGTATCGGAGACCCACATCCGATAAAGGTGTTGTCTGTGATCTCCGGAGAACTGTAACGTCCCGCTGCTGCATGGAGGAAAACGCCATAGTTGCAGATGATGAAGGTGTTTCCGGAAATCTCGGGGGACGATGACATACAATGAATACCGTAGTAGGCGTTCCTGACGATATTGTTTGTGAACTGGACGTTTGAGCTATAGCATTCGATCCCACCCGACAGCTCCAGAGAGGACCCTTTAATGGAGATCACCGAGTTGTCAATGATCCCGTGCGATCCTTGTTCAAAGATAATATGGGCGATTTTTCCGCTCGTCAGGTCGAACTCAAAGGTGACGCCCCGCGCGATAAGCACCCCTCGCACAAACAAGTTCTTCTTGTCCGTCTTGAATTGTACGACAACCCCAGGCTCGATGGTAAGCGTCACCGGCTGGTTGTTCTTCAGTGTTCCCACGTAGACATTGCCGTTGATCAGATAGGGACGGCCGCCTTCCACATATCTCCACACCGTATCCTCAGAAATCACCCCTCCCTGAGCAAAGCCGAGCGTGAGAAAGCTATACAGCCTGCCATCGTTGTCATCCACTGCGGTGTTGCCCGCCCTGTCAACAGCCTCCACTTTGAAGTAATATGTTGATCGCGGTTCCAGCTCGGTCAGTCTCAATTCGTGGATCGCGGCTCGCACAACCTCCGAGGCGACATGGTTCAATTCCGCTGGATTCATTCCGTAGTAGACAGCCCCCATGCACAGCTCATCCGTCTTCCACTTGATGAGTGCCAAGACATCTGAAACCTGCGTTGATTCCACATCGCTTACCGTTGGGGATGCCAGGTCGCTGATTGCTGTGGCCGCTTCCCCGGTGCGGTAGGAAGCAGTGATCGTGTCATAATGCGATATTCCCAGCCTACCATCGTTCGGTTGGTTCCCCTTCGTGGTGATGATCTCCCCTACGAACATCGAAGAGTCTGGCTCCGTTTCGGTGAGAACGACGATCTCCGGCTCCGCCTCGAGTGTGCTCGACACCTCCACCCAAACCTCTTCCGCCACTTGGGGGTCTGCGTTCGGCTCCGCATCCACCACGGTGATGACCACAGTATCGCCCAGCTTGTAGAACAGCTTGTCCAAGCTCACCGTCCCCACGGCTCGGAGCACGGCAACATCGTCTATGTACCACCCATCCTCCTCGCCAGCGTCGGTATTATCATCGGACTCCATCCGAAATCGAATCTTCACTCTGCTGCCCACAAATTCCGAAAGGTCGAACGCGACCCTCTCCCAGGGGATGTCCCCGTTCCACCCCGGCACCGGCCCGGACGGGTTGCCCGTACTGAGGGTTGCGAATGGTGTCCCCTGCATCATCTGCTCCTGGGTCAGCGAGCTCCACTCCTCCGTCCCTTCCCGCTGGACCTGAACGAAGCCTCCGTCCCAGTCTGTTTCTGAAAGCATCCTATGCCAGAACGAAAGCTGAGCTGTGGTCATTCCCCTCAGGTCAAAAAACGGTGTATCCAGGACGTTCGCCGAAGGCAGCGGATAGTCATCCGTATGCCAACAGGCCGTCTCCGACCGGAAATCGTCCGTAGTGATCTGCCAGTCGCTGACCCCACCTGAGATAACCTCGAAAGACCATTCCCCTGCTGACGAAGCGCTCCCTTCTTCCACGTCATCGAAAAACATGACAATCTGGTGCTTGGTCTCAAACGAGTAGTAATCACCCCCGTTGTCGTCAACAGTCTCATTCCCGACCAGGTCAATCGCCGCCACGCTGAAACGATAAACGGTTTCTTTGTCCAATCCGCTGACGACAACACGGTGGTAATTTGTAGTCATATCGCTGAAAGCCGACGATGTGAACGGAGGTGAAACGCCGTAATCTACCCTCGCCGTCGCCAGTTCGTTGCTCTTCCACTCGATCACCGCCCACGTGTCTCTCACATCGGAAACTGTCACTTCGGATATGATTGGAGGAGAGTCATCTATCTTTGCTGTCGCCGTCACCGTTTGCGCCGAGCCGGAACCGTCGTCTGCATCCTCGTATAGAGCGGTCACTGTGTCGCCATCTTTCACCTGCAACATACCGTCAAGCAATGGAGCACCGGTAGACAGCGGTATCTCGGCTACGAAAACCCCTGAATTGGAAAACGTCTCCAGCGCGAAAACCGTCTCAAGATCCTGGGGGCTCCTCAAAGTGATTGCTGCCAGCTCCGTCACAAGTGGGTTGACGTTAAGGTCAATATCGGCCACCGATAGCTCGACGCTATTCCTGGGCGAATATCGAGCCTGATCGAAACTGATCAAACCCTCGCTCGTCGCCGTGAACAAGGGTGTCTCCGGATCGCCCAGCAGGTTCAGACTGAAATAGCACCACCGCGCGGAGCCGGTCAAAAGCACGTCCCCGATGTTGGTCTCCTTCGATTCCTGAAGAGCCTTGCCCAAACTGGTTATCCTCTTATTGAAAATAGCGTCAAGAAAAGCCCGGTCGAACTTCTGCGATGTCCCGAGCGTCGTCTGCGGTGAATACCAGCCGTACCGCGAATTGACCACCACCGCGAAGGCAGCCCTCTCGTTCTTCACGAAGTGCTCCGCGATGCTATCATCGAAATCAAAGGCCCCCATGTCACACCCCTGGCTATACAGGAAAAATGGGTTCTCGTTCTGGAGGCTGTCCACGTCTGACTTGGACAAGCCAAGGGCCTCCTCTTCCGTCGTGTGCCCCAGATGATTCACGATATGAGGCGAATCGTCCAACGCCTCAATAACGGCCGCCCCAGAGTATGTCCCTTTTTTCTGGTAGAGTCTGGTTACCTCAAAGCTTTCCGGCAGTAGAGGCACAAGCTCCTCTTTCGAGTCACTTCCCCATGTTTTGCTATCAAGGCTCTGCCCCACCCACAGCGCATGGGAAAGATTCGGGGACCGATCAACCTCATATCGGAGCGTCTTCCTTACGAAATTCTCAGCCTCGTACGGATTGCTCACCGGTGCCCGTCCTACGTACACTTCCGCAACGAGGTCAATCTCCCCGCCATCCTCACCGTCTCCAGCCTCACCGTAAATCCCGTCGTCGTCATAGTCCCAGTTTCCATCCAGGCAGCCGTAATAAAGGTCACACGGAATCCTCTCGTCAATGTACGTTCCCACCTCACCATATACGCCCCTGGCTGGAATGATCTCCGTGTCCCCGCCGAGAAGGACATACTCTGTGCCAAGTTCTTTGTAACATTCCGTAATGAAATTTCTGATTTTCTCCTGAAGGTCTTCTCCCTCATAGCTCTCTTCTATCTCCGCCACCGTCGCGATCTGGCCTGTTAGACCCCTCTGCATCTTCCACTGCAGGAGGGGCTCGAACTTGGGTACGTAAAACGGCTTGGTGATTATCAGGTACTGGCAGGAATTCGGCTTCTGGGGCTGATCGGCTCTATTTTTTCCATCGAGGATCGGGCTCTTTTCCCATCGTCCCTTCTCCGGGCGAGGATAAGCCTTCAACGTCCCTTTGTTGTCCACGATCCCTCTGACCCTCTCCTCGTCTGGCGAGTATCCCCGGAATAACGATGGGCGGATTGGCTTGGCTGCCTCTCCTGTCAGAGAAGAAACGGTCAGCGTAACCGTTAGTGTTTCGTAGTGGCTGACTTGCCCCGCCTCCGCCACATACTGCACCGGATACAGCCGCAAAATCGCTATTCGATAGCCACGCACCTTCTGAATTGAAGCCAGATCGTAAAGCCGACCCGGAAAAGGTCTGTCTTCCGCGAACTTGGCTGGTCCCGTAGGGAACGTTGCGGCCCGATCCGATCTTGTGGGCTGAGGGGCACGACCTCGCTCAAGCTCAATTCGCCCCGGAAGAACCTTTTGCCCTGACGCCGTCACATCAACCGACGCAATCGTGCCGGAGGGCGGAAGAAGAATTCTTGCGGTCATGAAAGGAACGACCGGCTTGCCTTCCTCGACCGGGAGGGACAATCCCGGCATGTTCAGGCGCGCACGCCCGTCCGCCTCGATGACGGCTGGCTGTTGGAACGCATAAGAAACAACAATCTCCTTGCCCGCTTCTCGGCTACTCCCGCTCACACCCCCGTTGGCAAAGGAGAGGCACCCCAATTCCACCATCGCCACGGCAGACAGAAAAAGCAGAACTGCCGATCGCTTCTTCCCCCCAAAGGCGCCGCAAAACATATGCATAACCAAACTCCATTTCCATGTTCCGCGGGACCCCCCTGAAACCACCACAACCCGCTGGTCTCTTCCGACAATTACAACATTTCGCGAATTCCACGTGCGCCGGCCAAAGGCTCGACTCAGACCAGCCCACGGATATAACAAGATTTCACTCCATCTCAGCGACCGGCGATGGCTCGAGCGTTTCGCGCTCCACGCCTCGGGACGCCACTCTCGGACGCTCAACCACCGCCGCCGCAGGCTTCGGTTTGAAGAGACGCTTCTTCACGTCCCCATACATCATGCCCAGCTTGACGACGGCGAATATGGTCACCACGGCTATTGCCAGAGCCATGCCCACGTTCCAGAATGCGCGTTTTCCTCCTCTGGGCATCGCCTCGCCCATGAACCGCCTCTTATTATGAAGCACCATGAAGCAGATGTACGCCATCGGCAGGAAAATGACACATGTGGAAGAAGCGAAAACCGCCACCCCGAACGGCAGCTTCCAGGCAACCCCGAAGGCGCCAATGGCGGGCGTCAGAACCATCAGCCGATACTTCCATCCCGTTGGCTCGACGCCGAACATCTCCGATACGATGAACGCGCACATCAACATGTGCACCGTAATGGTTGACAATGCGATAGCCAGCATCCCCACGCCGAAGATCAGCCTGCCGAAAGTAACGCCAACAACGGGCGCCAGCACCCTGGCCGCTTCAATGGCGTTTCGGGTGATGGTTCGGCTCTCAACGCTGCCCGGCACCAATTCGGTGTTCGCATCCGGGGCAGCTCTGAAGACCAGGTCGGTTAGAGCGTTTTTTCCCTTGTTTTCGATTTTCACATCATAGCGGATTGTGTCGCCCGCGCTGGGTACTCCGTCCTTGTCGCGGTCTGTCAGTAACCTGTGGCTGCCTTCCAATCCGAGCGGTGGTGTCGCCGGGGCGTTTTCTTTGTCCTCCGGCGAAACGGCCGCCCCGAGGATGGTTACCATAACCTTCTTGCCTTCCAGAGGCCAGAGTTGCCCCTTTTCCTTGCACGTGACCTCCGCCTGGCACGATAGCTCCTTCACCTCTGGGGCGATGCCTTCCGAAACAATTGCATCGAAAGTAACCGTGAGGTTGCTCTCGCCAGCCACTGTACCCACATTGACTACAACCGCCTTGTCCCCCTCGTTGTTCCCGCTCTCGATGACTCCACGCCTGTGGAGTGTGGTGGACGTGGCCACAATCACCAACGCCGTTGCCAGGATAAACGGTATGAACAAGGAGCTCATGAGGTCGAAGTACGCCAGCCGGTTATGCTCCTTCCCCCACCCTCTCGCCAGAACAGAATATGGATACAGAAAAACCTGATTCACGCCGATCGTCGCCCCCAGAAGCGCTATCATCAAGTTCACCTGCTCCCGGTCGAACGACCCGTCCGGCAGGCGCGGCAGCCTCGGAACAAACCCACTGAACAATTCTTTCCATTTCACCCCCGTCTTGAGCACTACTAATGCGAAGGCCACCACGATCAGCCATACCAGCACCTTTAGCGTCTTCTCGTATATCCTGATCCCCTTGAGTCCCTTTCCATAATTCCAGGTCACGAAGATGGCAAAGCCCAGAAACACCGGCCCCAGAATCCATCCGGGAATCGGGTCTCGGGTCCGCGTCACCAGGCCAGCAAGGTCGTTGGCGACATCACCGGCGAGGGAGTACTGAGGAAAATGCCAGATCACCGACGCCAGCAGAGCGCTTAGCCCGAAAAGAAATGCAAACACGTAGTGCAGTTCGTTGTGCATCGCCTCGTACGGACGCCTGCGAAGCATCACTGCCTGCTTCGCAATCGCGAAAAACATGAACATCCCAAGAATCATCGCCAGAGGCTGAATCCAGATAAGACGGTACCCAAACATTGACCCCGCGATAAGACAACCGCCCGCGCTGCCCGCCCCAAGTGTTACCGCGCTCTGAATAAACCCCGGCCCCGTGAATTTGCCGAAACCCGCAATTCTTTTTAGAAAAGGCTTCCGGTTCAGCTCCTCAAGGGCCTTTTTCTCCTCCTCGAGCGTCTGCGGATCTATCGGGGCGCCTATACAATATCTGCTTCGCAGCTCTTCCGCAGAATCCGTTTGCTCTCCACCCACTTCCTCTTCTCCCACTTCAACATCCTTCCCTTGAACTCGTGACCCTCTCCCTATGTCGAAGTCGTGCTGGCGTCGCCTTCTGAACAGAACAGTCCCTGCGCCCGCCCGGCGCTGGCGGCAAGCATCTCAGAAAACTAACCCCAGTTCAAGGGCTTTCTCGACATGAAACTTGCGGGCAACTCGTTGCTGACTCCCAATCGGCGTCTTCTCCCTTGAGGTTTACTGGGCGATACGCTCAAGCAAGCTCTGTGCCTTTTCATGGCTGGGATTGAGTTCCAGGGCGAGTTTTAGCAGCTTCAATACCCTCTCCTTCTGGTACGGCATGAGCGATTCTGCGGTTAGATACGCCGCCCCCGCCCCAATTTCAGCATACCTTCTCGCTGTCTTCCAGCTTCCCTTTCCCTCCAGCGCAACTACCAGGAGCGCGTAGATCTCAGCGTCGTAAAGCGTGTACCGGATTGCTCCCTCCAGAAGTTCTATCCCCCTGTCATGATCGTCATTGGAAAGATAGGCGCCTGCGAGCATCTTTGAAGCACGCACATTTTTCGGGCGAGCACGGACCAGCCCCTCCAACGCACGGGCCCTCCCAACTTCATCTTCCTCCTTCGCGTAGAGCAGACGCAACGCAATCCACAGCCCGCTTGCCCGAGGATACAGAGCGATCGCCTTCTCCAGTTCCGCGATCGCCTCCTCAATTTCATTTGTCCTTTCGTAAGCAATCCCCAGACACCGTCGTGCCTGAAAGTCTTTGTCATCAACCGCTATCGCCTTCAGCGCCGCATGCTTTGCCTCCTCGTACTTCCTGCGAGCGAGATGAATCTCAGATAGAGTCGCGTAAGCGCCACGTGCTCGTGGGTTCTCCTCGATGATTTTCACGAGGATCTGGGTAGCCTGGTCGAGCTTCGCCATGTCTGCTACGCGGGGCGCCACTGCACGGCCGTACAGCCACCTCGCCTGGGCCACTTTGACAAAGGAATTCTCCGGATCATCCTTCAACCTATCCCCGATCAGCTTTCCATCGCCAGGCAAAAACAGGGGAGCGATTCGCTTCTCTTTTGCCTCGGCGAAGATGTAATCCTGAATCTTCCGCTCAAACTCCCCTGCGCTCATTCCGAGGCAACACGGTATCACCTCTTCCGTCGAGTAATCCTGCCCGTACATCTCGATCATCTTTCTAATGACCTCGCGGCCGAATTTCTCATAGAGGTACCGGCAGATCAGATACGATTCCGCGTAAGCCGCCTGCTTGTGCATCTGCGTCTTTGGTCGCGTGAAGTAACTGTTCAGATCCGCGAGAGGAATGATTCGCCCCAAATAGAGCATCCTCTGGATAAGCCCGTCCCACTCCGCCGGCAGCGGTGACTCCTCGTGGTGCGTGGCCAGCCCCTCCGTGAGCCAGAAAGGTATCTGCATTCGGCTCTGCTGAAGGTTCACCACGTGCACGAACTCGTGTCGCAAAACGTCTTTCCAATCGAAAGAAGCCCTCTTGGGGGAATCCGCTGCCACCACCTTGCCCAGGCTTGCTCCCACCGTTGCGATAAACGGCAGACCAACAATCCTCGCTGAGAATTGATCGTGCGATTCGAATATCTCCACTAAAGTCGGATTCTTCGGCTCGTAGCCGAACTCCCCACAGACTGCTCTGTAGACCTCCTCAAGATATTCCGGCAGGAAGTACTTCAGGATAGAGCCTTTCTCCTTCTCCCACTTGATCAGAAAATGTTCCGTGCGGGTGCTTACGAAGTTCCGCTTCATATGCTCTAAGAGGTTGATGAAATTGGTCGTCCTGGGGTTGTAACTATCCAGCCGGTAGGATCGTCTCAGGTACTTCTCCGCCTCTTCCTCTTCCCCTTCTCGCATCAAGAGAATCCCTATCCTTGTATATGCAGGGGCGTAGTCCGCCTTCAGCGCAACGGCTTCCTTCAATAGCTCGATGGCCTCTTCGTTCCGCCTCTTGTTCTCGCACGCCCGAGCCACGATCAGATAGAACTCGCCGTAAACCGGATTGATCTCGAAAACCTCCCTGCGAACCTTCTCATAATTGTCCTTTTTTCTCTGCTGCCAGTAACACGATGCCAGATGCGACAAGCTTGAAAGAGAACGGGGATTTATCGCCAGCGCCTTCTGCACTGTCTCTTCCGCTTTCTCGTACTCGAAATCGAGTATCTGAATTGAACTGAGGAGGTCCAGGGCACGGATCAATCTCGGGTTGGTCTTCAAAGCCTGCTGACAGGCTTCCGCCGCGAGCCCAAACTGGCTGGACTCAAGATAAATACTGGCAAGCTCTGCGTGGGCCTCGGGATGCTTGGGATTGATGGCGAGAACCTTTTGAAGCTCCCGCCTCGCATCGGTGGGCTGATGACGCTCTGCGAAAAGCCGCCCTTCCCATAAAAGCGAGTCTGTGTTCGTTGGATCTTTCTTGAGGGCTTTCTCCAGGACGCCAATGGCATCCTGAGGATTGTCGGTCAGAGCACATGCAATCGCCACCGCGAGCATATCCTGTGGTCGAACCGAATCAAGCTCATCCACACGTGTGTCCCAGAAGTCATACAAGCTGTGGAGCTGCTCTCTGGCCAAATCCAGCTTACCGGTCTCCCAATACGTCATCCCCAGGCCAAGAATCGCCTCCGCGTAGCCTGGCTTCGCCGCCAACGCCTTCTCGAACCGCTCCCCAGCCAACTCATATTCACCGACATAGTTAAGAAGACGCCCCAGGGAAACTAAGAGGGCAGGAGAATCCGGATTTGTCTCAAGTGCCCTTTCGAGCGTCTGCCGTGCCTCATCATATCTGCCCGTGAAGGACATCACCTTAGCGTAACCATCCGCCGCCTCGACGCTTCCTGGCTCCATGTCCAAAGCCTTACCGAAGGCATCCTCTGCCCGGCCATAATCACCCTTCCGAAGGAAAACCATGCCCAGCCGCGCCGAGGGCGCGGCTTGCTCCGGATGCCCCTCCGCCGCGCTCGATAGCTTCTCAGCAGCCTCAGACAACTTCCCCAACCTCACAAGGCACTCTGCGATGGCGAGCAGTGCAGGCAGATTCTTCTCATCCCGCTTCAACACCCCCTCGTATGCGATCCTGGCAAGATCGTATTGCCAGTGCTCAACGCACTTGGCGGCAATGAGTTCAAGCCCCTCAATAGTCGAGGAAGCGCTCTTGCCATACAACTCGATCTTTTCTCTTGCTTGCTCAAAGTCTTTCTCGGACAGGAGAGCGTCAATAAGCTTCCCCAACGCTGACAGGTCATCGGGATTCATCTCCAGCAGAGATTCGTAGGCTAACTTTGCCTTCTCGGGGAAACCATTCCTCGAACATATCTCGGCGAGGAGGCGAAGCTGATGCGGGCTCAGGTCTTCCACCCCAAGGGCAACATCCATTTCTTTCCTCGCCTCATCCTCTCTCCCGGCAAGACGGGCCAGAAGCTCGATCAGCTTCAACCTCACTGTGAAGTTGCCCTCATCACGCTTCAGCGCTGAACGATAGAACTCGACTGCTGCCGAGTACCTACCCAGCTCGAACGCTTCGTCACCTCTCTGCACAAATTCGGCACTGCTCTTTGCCTCATCGCCTATTGGCGAAGAAGCAAGCCCCAGCATCAGCGAAAACAGACAGAGAAATGCAACACAATTAGCGAGCCACGTCATGCCTACGCCCACGAATGAAGTTCTTGCATTTCCTTCTGTCAAATCTCTCAATTCCGTTGCACCATTCTATCCTTAACTTGCTCGCCAGGGCCTATGTCTTCAGGATAACCCACCGTTCCCAACACCATTGTAAGATATTTGTTGCTCAGTCGGCTTCCAAAAAGTATCCTAAGGGCTGAACATTCGCCATGCTGCGGCGGAGCGTGGTGTATTGTTTCGCCCATTTCGTGCGAACAAAGCGCCTTGCCCGTCGTCTTAGCTATGAGACCAGATCAGATTTTCTCTCAACGGAGGAACAAAAACCCCCATAGGCAAGCAACGAACGCGCATATAACAGGGGAGACACGAAAAATGTTCGGTAGGGCTGTCAAGTATTTTCTTGGTGTGTTTGTATTGATCACCTTTTGTGGCATCCTCGGATGTGGCAGTGGTGGCGGAGGCGGAGGCAATCCTCTCCCCCCAGTCACCGACATCACCGGCACATGGGAAGGTGAGGCGAAGGACCCAGGCATCACCGGCAACTTTTTCTATCCGATAGAATTCACCTTCGTCCAAAACGGCAATTCGGTTACCGGCATCAGCTCGTTTCCGGGTCTGGCCAAGCTCAAAGGCAAGATAGACGGGAACGTCCTGAGCATCGAGGGCACCGACATCTACGCCTATATCACGAGCGATGGCCAGGGAAACAAGGAAATCCGTGGTACTTTCACCTCCAGCGGTCTCCCCGGTGGTGTGGACGCCGGCACCGCTGGCGGGCAAACGGCAACTTTCTGGTTGCGCAGGGTCACAAACTTCGGTATCCTCTGACCTGCCTTCGATCTGGAGCGCCTTTGACCTCTCGGCGAAAGCGGGCAAGAAATAGAAGTGGGCTCCTTCGCCCTCTTGTGTTGGCTGGTACCTGGCACTAATTCCGCGGAGAATCTCCCCAACCGCCTGCCCCGGTGTTGCCCCGTCATTTGCTCGCCTTCTTCACCACCGCTCCTTTGTCAACGATATTCACCTTATAGAAACGGGCATCTTGGAGGCCCTTTTTCTCGGCGGCTTGTTTCATTGCATTGAGAACCTTCTTTTCATTCTTCGGCCGCGCCAACGCGAACACAGACCCGCCACCTCCGGCCCCCGTTAGCTTTGCGCCGAGTGCGCCATTATCAAGAGCCGCCTTGATCAACAGATTGTTCGCTCCCCCCGCTCCGTCGGGGAAGCCGCAGTACAACATGATCTCGTTGACGAGTCGGTGGTTCTTGTCCATGAGATTGCCGAAGGCCTCCAGGTCTCCCCTCAGTAAATGGATCTTTCCCACCCACGCCGTCTTCGCCACCTCATCGAACTTTTCCAGAATTGGCGACGTGTAGTCAGGGTAAGTTACCTTTTTCTCATATTCCAGGAGATACCGACCCCGAAGAATCGAGTGCACGCTCCCGGACTCCCTTACCACACCGCTGGAAGCCACAATAAACACCATCTCGTCAGTGGGGGCGTTCAGCCGCTCATAGGTGGCGAATGGCTCCTCGAAGATATTCTTATGGAAGAGCTTTCCACGATAGTCGAGGTAAGCCAGGCCTCCCATCTGCGTTACATACCTATCCGAAAAGCCGCAGGTCACGCCCAGATCAATTTCTTCGATCCTCTGGGTCAATTCCGCAAGCACATAATCATTGAATTCCGTTTGAGGCAGATCGTAGAACTCCTTCAGGGCATTGAGAATCAGCAGAATGATGATGGATGAGCCAGCCAAACCGCTCTGCCGAGGCACCTCGGTCCAGATGCCGATCCTCACCTTCGCCTTCTCCATCTCAAGCGTCAGTGGCCGATAGAACCTCAGCATCCGTGAAACCGCCGCCTTGAACAGCTTGAACTTGTCATCACGTGTGAACGGGATCTGCCCCACTCGCGCCGTTTGGGAGTCGAGGGGATTCTTCAGGTCGCCCTTTTTCAGAAACTCAAACGTCAGTTCTTCTGCCGGCTCGATGACTCCCCCCGCAAACAAGCTGATCGCCGCTGAAATTGTATGATAGTCCCCCTCGTTTGCGTCCGTTGGGTTTCCCAAGATGTTGATTCTCGCCGGAATCTTCAAGGTGTACCTGACTTTCATGCGCTATCTCCAAGATCTATGATTTCCAATTCCAGCTCGATGCCATGAGCCTTCCAGACCCGTTCTCTCACATCCTCAATCAATCCCTTCACATCAGCGTAACTTGCCCCGCTACGATTGACAATGAAATTCGCGTGCTTCCGCGAGACAATCGCCCCGCCCCGGCGCATTCCTTTGCATCCCGCAAGCTCGATCAGCCTCCCCGCCGACTGACCTTTCGGATTCTTGAAGATGCTTCCGGCACATCGAGCGCGCACCGGCTGAGTTGCTCGACGAACCACCATGAACTGGTCCATCCTGTCCCTGATCGCGCGCGGATCGTCCTTACGCAAGGCGAGGACCACATCGCACACGATGCCGGGGAAATCCTGCAAACTGCTTTCCCGGTAGCCAAAGCGAAGATCCTTTCTCCCAAAAAGCACCTCCCGTGCCGAATCGTCAATTCCGACAATCAGTTCTACGAGCTTCCCAAGCGAACTCCCATGCGCACCCGCGTTCATAAACGCCGCTCCGCCTATGGACCCTGGGATGCCGGCAGTGAATTCCAGCCCTGACAACCCCGCTTCCGCCGTCACCCTCGCCACCTTCTGCAAGGACGCTCCCGCCTCAGCCGTAATTGTGGGGTCGCCACACACCATTGCTCCCACCCGCACGGAGATCACCATCCCCCGCACTCCCGAATCGGGAACCAGTACATTCGTCCCCCTTCCCAACACCGTAAAGGGCAACCACTTCTGGCGACAGAAGGCCAGCCCCTCCTTCAAGGTCCCCACCTTTCGCGCCTGGAGGAAAAGCTCCGCCGGCCCGCCAATTCGAAAGGAACAATGCTTGGCCAGCGGCTCGTTCTCAGCAATGTCCTTGCCGAATAGCCGCTTTGCTTCCTGAACAAGTGTTTCTCGCACCATCAAGCCTCGGCCAGCTTCGCCCTCACATTATCGAGGATTCCATTGACGAATTTCCCTGATTCCGCCGTCCCAAACTTCTTCGCTATATCCACCGCCTCGTTGATCGTGACGATCGGAGGTATATCCTCACGGAAAGCAAGCTCATACACCGCCAGGCGAAGAATATTCCTGTCTACCCGCGTAATCCTTCCGATATCCCAGTTGAAGGCCTGCTGGGAAATGATCGTGTCAATTCTCTCTTGTTCTTCAAGCAACCCGTTGATCAGAGAAGTGGCAAACTCCTTCACCTTCTCCCCAGCTTTGTTCATCTTCCAGAAAACGGCAAGACTCTCCTCCAGCTCGCCGGGATTGACCTCGAAGCTATAAAGGAACTGTACCGCAAGTTCTCGGGCTTTTCTTCTGATAGTCATAGAGCAACACGCCCCCTCTTCCAGAAGAGCCTATCCCATTAACCCGCGCGCAGAAGAGAGGTTACGAAAAAAAGCGTCCCTCCGTCAAGAACTTACTCGCAACGGGGTGTGGCCGCGTCTCCGTGGCACGTCAGTTGGCATTGCCCCTGTCGTCACGGTTACCGCCTCCGAACTACTGCCGGGTTTTGGCCGGGCTTGTCTAGCAAAGGCTTGAGCCAAATCCTCGCGCGCGAATAGAGCCGCGGGCTCTTTTGGGCTTTTTCGAGCGACGCGAACGGTGTCATTTATGACCTTTTCATGCACAAGAAGCGGCCTTTTTTGCGTCGCAACCCCTTGCGAATGAACGGGAAGCGCATCCCTCTTTTAACCCCAAAAACGGGCGGTTTTGCCAGTATTTTCCAGTACTTTCTCGACGAGAGGGCATACTGGAATGCCCCCTTTTTATGCAGTGCGTCATCCGGTGACCCGCTGTTCGTTATTTTCGACAAGATTATCTCACATTTGTTGTCATTTGTCAAGAAAAAGAGGTTGAGGGTGTGCGGCTGTATTGGAGGGGAGCGTTGGTGTGGGGGGGGCTTCAGGGTGGGTGGAGCAGCGGAAGAGCAATGAAGGCACGCAACGGCATGAACGTGTTGCCCGCAGGAACCCGGGGGATGGGAGTTGGAAAGGACAGGAGACTCTCTCGGTTCGTCCCCGCATCCTGTCATCTTGTCCGGAGTCTTCTCCTTGGAGTGCGGGAGCAGCGCTCCCGCCTTGTAAGGCTGAAGCAAGGCTTCAGCACTCCAAAGGTTGGGCTAACTGGGCTCAAGGCACTCACTCGGGATGGCAGAAGCGAAGTGCAGGCAACAAAACCATCGATCCCAGCGGCGTCAATCAGATACGCCTGAAACGCAGCCACACGCCGTCGAGCGCGTATGGACGCTTGTGTGGGGCATTCTCAGCGCCTTGCCCTGGGCTATGGTGTTGCACCCTTGGGGCTTTTGATGCATTTCCCCGGCTTTGGTGAAGGCGCAGCATAACCGCCACGGTCCTGAAGAGAATCCTAACCCCGCCGAAGGCGGGGGACAGAGAAGCGCGGTTCCTTTCCCCATGAGAGCGAGCCAGTGCCACAGAAATACAGCCGCACCCCTGGGAACCCCCGCCAGCTTGGTTGACAAAAACGGGAAGATTGAGCTTGACATATGGTGGCCAAGCTTGGCAGCTTAAAGTCGCTTCGGGGAAACCTCGTAGCTTTTTCCGATTTTCCCGGGGGTTGCTTGCGGTGAGATTTTATGAATCCTTACCAAACCGGAGGATAGTGAAATGAGACGGCGAAAGCTGACCTTCCTTTTTGTTTCAGTCGCATTGGCATTTTGGGTGTCGCTTGGGGCTGCTCAGGACCTTGAGGAGAGAGTCGTAGAGCACACTCTGGACAACGGCTTGAAGATTCTGATGTTGGAGAGGCATCAGGCGCCTGTAGTAGCGATCCTTATGATGTTCAAGGGCGGCTCCGTGGACGAGGAAGCAGGGAGAACAGGGATTGCGCACCTTTTGGAGCACATGCTGTTCAAGGGAACAAAGACTATAGGCACGAAAGACTACGAGAAAGAGAAGGCGATCATGGATGACATAGACGTGATCGCTGAGGCCCTGGATGCAGAGCGTGCCAAAGGTGACAAAGCCGATAAGGAGAAGCTTGAAAAGCTGAAACACGATCTGAAAGCGAAGCAGGAGGAACAGAAGAAGTGGATGGTAGCGGACGAGTTTGGAGAGATCTACGAAAGGCACGGCTCTGTCGCGCTGAATGCGTTCACAAGTACCGATTACACCGGTTACGTCAACGGCCTTCCTTCCAACAAGCTTGAGCTCTGGGCGGCCATGGAGGCCGATAGAATGGCCAACCCGGTCCTTCGAGAGTTCTACGTTGAGCGGGATGTCGTCACGGAAGAGAGGAGGTTGGGGGAGAACCGGCCCGGGGGGAAGCTCCGGGAGCAATTCCAGGCGGCGGCCTTCGTTGCACACCCATATCGAAACCCTGTCGTAGGCTGGATGTCTGACATCTCCACGGTGAAGAGGAAAGATGCCGAGGACTTCTTCAAGACCCATTATGCTCCGAACAACTCTGTTGTAGCCATAGTCGGTGACATCAATCCGCCTGAGGTGATAAAGCTTTTGGAGAAGTACCTCGCCAGCATCCCGGCGCAGCCGCCAGAATCGCGCTTGATAACCTCCGAGCCGAAGCAAGAGGGCGAAAGAAGGGTCGAGGTTCTTTTTGACGCCGAGCCCGGGCTAATGATCGGCTATCACAAGCCGACTTTTCCCCATCCCGATGACTACGTCTTTGAGGTTATGGCTGCCATCCTCTCGTGGGGGCGTACCTCCCGGTTTCATCTGAACTTGATAGAAGGGCAGGAGCTTGCGGTTAACGCCCGGGCAAGCAACGGCATCCCCGGCGCTCGGTACGATAACCTCTTCGGGGCATTGGCTACTCCCAGGCATCCGCATACTGCAGAGGAGCTGGAAAAAGCGATCCTCGCCGAGCTGGAGAAGTTGAAAGCCGAGCCGGTGAGCAATGAGGAGTTGGAAAGAGTGCGAAATCAAGTTGAGGCGGATTTCGTCCGCAGCTTAGCTTCAAACTGGATCGCATTTGAACTCGCCTACAATGAGGTAATAGCGGGAAGCTGGAAACATATCCTGGAGTATCGAAACGCCATCCGCTCCGTTACTGCCGAAGATATCATGCGCGTCGCGAAGGAATATCTCATAAAGAGCAACAGAACCGTGGCCACCTTGGTGAAGAAAGGGAAATAGTCTCACTTTTGGCTTGCTGAGGAGGGAAGACACCCATGTACCGCAAAATTTTTGTCCGGTGCGCTTGTGCGTTGATTTTGATCGTATCATTCGCTGTCTGCGCGAAGATGCCGGTGGAGCTGAGCTTCAAGCCGCTGAAGTTAAAGCCCCCGAAAGCTGAACGGGTTGAGCTTAAGAACGGGATGGTGGTTTACGTATTAGAGGACCACGAGCTTCCGCTTGTAGAGGTCTCGGCGATTGTCAGGACAGGCTCTAGGTATGAGCCGCTTGACAAGATCGGATTAACGGGAGTGTTCGGCGCGGCGATGAGAAACGGGGGGACGACTTCCAGAGCGCCTGAGGAGATAGATGAGCAACTCGAGAGGATAGCCGCTACGGTTGGGTGCTCGGTCGGCGCGGAAGTGGGAAACGCCTCGCTCTCCGTTCTGAAGAAGGACCTGGACACGGGGCTGGAGATATTCGCCGATATTCTGATGCACCCGGTGTTTCGGGAGGACAAGGTCAGGATAAGAAAGCAGCAGATGATAGAAGAGATCAGGCGCCGGAACGATAGCCCCTGGAGCGTACTGTTAAGGGAATTCAGTACTGTCCTCTACGGAAAAGATCACCCACTTGGATGGCGGGCCGAGGTTGAAACGATCCAGAACATCGCTCGAGATGATTTGATTGCTTTCCATCAGAAGTATTATCACCCCAATAATATAATGCTTGCGGTATCGGGTGATGTCAAAAAGGAGGAGATTCTAAAGAAGCTGGAAGAGGTTTTTTCAGGCTGGGAAAAGGCGGAGGTGCATTTTGCGTCTGTCAAGACTGTCGAGAAACGGTTGAAGAGGTCCGTCAACTATGTTTCCAAGGACTTAAACCAGAGCTACATAGGGATAGGACACCTGGGGGTCAAGAGGCATCATCCCGACTTTTTTTCGGTGACGGTGATGCAGCACATTCTGGGAGGCGGTTTCACCTCAAGGATGTTCCGTGAGGTTCGCTCCCGTCGAGGTCTGACTTACGCTCCGTCCTTCCACTTCACGGAGCCCTTCGACTACGGAATCTTTGGCGCTGGCTGTCAGACAAAGTCCCCACGCACCCATGAGGCAATCTCCGTGATCCTGGGTGTCATCGAGAGCATAAGGAAAGAGCTTGTCTCAGATGAGGAGCTTCGGCTTGCAAAAGATTCCATAAACAACGCTTTCGTTTTCAGGTACACTTCTTCAAGCCAGATCGTCAGCCAACAGATGGAGCTGGACTACTACGGCTATCCTGAAGATTACCTTGAGACGTACCTGGATAACATCAACAAAGTCACGAAAGAGGATGTGCTCCGTGTCGCGAGGAAGCACCTCCATCCCGATAAGATGGCCATCTTAGCTGTGGGCAAGGCGGAAGATTTCGAAAAGCCGCTTTCCACTTTTGGAGAAGTCAGGACGATCGAGTTGAAAAAGCCCGCCGACTGAGCAGCGTTCTCTGGGGAGCGGACTTCCGTGCGAGAGTCAGGGGGATCGGTTAAGGCTTATTCTATTCGCAGGTTGCCTATCGTCGCTTCCCATTGTTATCAGGGTCGCTTTTCGTTCAGGATTCCGATAAGCTTCTCACGCTCCGGAGCGTCCAGAGGGAGAAGCTTGAGCAGCATCCTTGCCGCGCGGGTCTTGTGGTCTGGAAACTGAAGGGACGAGAACAGCAGCAGCATGGCCACCGCTTTGCTATTCTCGAGTCCCTCCATCTTCAGAATCTCTTCCGCTTTGCGTATCATGTCAAGCCCCAGCACCCATCGCCCGTGACGCCGAACCGAGGCAAGCACATTCCTGCGAAACTCCTCGTCCAGTTGCTCACCCGGTTGCTCAGGAGGCAGGAAGAGAACTGTCACGCGGTTTCGATCATCGAACAGCTCTGCGGAGAAGCCCTCCAGCGAGGTCTCATCGCCGAACTCAAACCCTCTCATCCACCGTGTGTGCACCTCAGCCACATGCTCCTCGGCTGTCGGCGGCGCGATCAGACGCTTCAAGTCCGCGAGAAAAAGCGTCGTTAACGCCTCGTTTACACCGAGTCGGGCAGGCTCCTCCACCTCGAACGACGAATGCCAGAGACGGCGGTAAAGCTCAAAATCATTCTCAAAGACAAACCCCTTGCGGAAATCGTCGCAGAGGCGCCGGAGGGCACGGTCTCGCTGCTGGTCTCCCGAAGCGGACAACTGGTTACAGGTGTCACGGACCGCGATGCTCAGGTCATGTGAAATGGCGTCGGCCCTCTCGACATCTCCCAGCCAGACCAGCCATCCGTTGCCCAGTTCCAAAGGTCCGAAGATGCCCGTTTCCAACTGCTCGATAGCGGCCTGCCAGGGATAGCCAGCGATCTCCTTCAATGGAAGCCGAACCACATAATCGCTGTAGGAAACGTCCACATGCGGCGTTTCCTCGCCCCACGCTTCACGGTAAGTACTTAGCTGTACATCCGCTGCGATGTGGACCATCCGTTCCGAAAGAATATCTTGCAGAGCCTCCGAAACACTTGACAGGAGCCATTCTTCGGCCAGAGCAGAAACTGGCTCCGAGACCTGCTCTATCGCCTCCTGGACAGGGATTCCCTGGATCGGCTCTCTCCGCCAGATGCACGAGCAGCCCAACACTACGACCAACAAAAGGCATCCCGTCCATTTGCACAAGGAACTCAACAATCTTCCCTCCAAACGCCTTTCTCAGTTATGGTAAATCTATCTCCAGTTCACCGTCGCGATTTGTCCTTCCGCAGCCATAAACGCAAACAAACAATAAGCATGACACCCGCCGCTCAGGATTTCATTTCGTGCTCAGGCCGTACATCCCTGCCACGAACCATTTCTGCAACACTTGAAAGACCACCAACGGCGGCAGAAGCGTCAGGACTCCCATGGCCATCAGCCCGCCCCAGTCAATCCGCCAGCTTCCTATGAATCCCACCACCGCCTTCGGTAGAACTTGCAGGCTCTGGTCAGTCGTCAAAGCATAGGCGAATATGAAATTATTCCATACCTGCACGAAAACAAAAACCGCCACTGCCATCAAGCCCGGAACCGCGCAGGGCAGCACAATTGCCAGAGAAGGGCCAGACGGCCGCAGCCATCGAGAAGAGCCGCCTCCTCCAAGGAGCTGGGGACGGTGTGGACGAAGTTGCGCATGATCCACACAGCAAACGGGGTGCAGAACGCCGCGTTGGCAAGGATCAATGCCGCCAGATTGTCGTAAAGCCCAATCACGTTGAGATACCGAGCCATGGGAACGAGGAACGTCACCACAGGAAGAAGGGGCAGCGCCAACATCAGGGGGGCTGCTTTGCTTCCCCAGAAACGAAAGCGAGCCAGGGCGTACCCCGCCGCGAGGCTCAGTGGCGCCACAACCACCAGCACGCCAACGCTCACCATCGCGCTGTTCAACGCATAACGATAGAAATCACTTTGCGTCACAATCCTCCGGTAATGCTCGACCGTCAGCCTCGATGGTAGGACCGACTGCTCGTATTCCGGGGAGAAGCTCGTCCGGATTCCCCACAATATCGGGAACACAGCGAAACCGCAGAACAGAATCAGCAACAGCCAATAACTCTTACTCTTCACGACGTCACCTCCGCCCTGCGGAACGTGGCCAGATACAGCAACATAAAGCAGAGCCCTGCCGCGAGGAGAAACGACCCTATTGCGGCTGCCGTCGTGAACTGCCCGTAGTCGAAAGCTTCTTTGAACAGCCGCACTGCCGCCACTTCCGTCCCGTGATGAGGTCCACCACCGGTCAAGGCGTAGACCGTCTCCGCGTCCTGGAGCGTGAAGGCTGTGATCAAAACCATCGCCACCGCCAGATGCATTCGAGTCAGCGGAAACGTGATGTGGCAAAACCTCTGGAGAAACGTCGCCCCATCAGTCTCCGCAGCCTCGTGCAGTTCCCTGGGAATCGCCGTCATGCCGGCCGCGAGGAAAAGCGTCATCACCGGGACGGACCGCCAGAAACTGTGCAGGATAATTGTGGACATCGCCCAGAACGAATCCTGAAGCGGCAGAAGGTCCGGTGACCCAGCCAGAAAACGATAAAGCCTCGTCAGCGGCGCCATCTCCACCCCAGCCAGATTGCGGAAAATCAGCGCGCTAACCACCGGAGGAATGACCCACGGAATCAGGAGCAACCCCCGAAACCATTTCAGACTCCGGACATTCCTCGTGATCAGCAAGGACGCCGCATACGCCACCGGAGTCGCCGTCCCCACGACTCCCAGAACATACACGAGGGAAAGCGTGAGATTGTGGCGAAAGGTCTGCTCACTCAGAAGGCGCGAGTAGTTGACCAGGGTGGGCCATTGCGCTGGCGATCCAGTGCCCCCCGGCTCGCGTAACGCCAGGGCAAGGCCCGGAACAAGCGGAACGCACCAAAACAAAACAAGAAGTGAGAACGCCGGAAGGAAAAGGAGCGTCGGAGTAATCTGGCGTCTACGGGCGGGCATATCTCTTATTGAACTCGTCTTGGTATCGTTTCAATGTCTTCACCGGGTCTGCACGTTTCAGAATGATCTCCTGGAGAGCGTTGGCAACCGTGTCTGCCAGGTGGTAATAGTGGGGTGTGTTTGGCATCGGCCGACCCGCCTCCGCCGCTTTCCTCCGTATTCCCCCACACGATACAATTCCGGATTATTCCCTTGCAGCCGAAAATCCCGTCGCCGTTGTTCCCCGCAATCGTATTGTTTTGGATCGTCCCTGAGCACTCACACAGTCCCCCGCCGGCCCACTGGGACGAGTTCTCCGTAATAAGGTTATTTTGAATCAGACCACCACAACCATGAAGCCCCCCGCCAAAATTCCCTGTGATCCGGTTATTCTGAACTCTACCGCTGGAACCAACGAGCCCGGCGCCGTAATTCCCGGAGATGGTGTTGTATTGCACGACGCCGTGGCAACCAGCCAGCCCGCCGCCACGCGGCAGAGAATCGCCCATGGCACTGTTATCGGTGATAATGTTGTTCTCGATCGTCCCGTGGCACTCATGCAAGCCGCCGCCGTAATCGGCAGAGTTTCCGGAGATGGTGTTGTCGGTGATCGTCCCGTCGCAATAAGCGAGGCCGGCACCCTTCCTGGCCGTGTTCCCAGTGACCACATTGTTGCGGATTGTGGCGTGAGTGTGACTGTCCAACCCCCCACCGCAGATTCCGCCCCCGACTTCTGCATCGCCGTTTCGAATGGTAAAGCCCCACAGCAGACATGTTTGGTCCTCATCGCCTGAAAACGTAACCACCGTCCCAGCCGCGCCACCATCAATGACGGTCTTTTCTACGACAACGGAATCAAGAGGATCGGTACTGGTTAGGGTGATGCTGTTGCCGTTGAAATGAACGTTCTCAGTGTACATTTCCTGCTCGACGGTAACGGTATCCCCATCGGACGCCGCATCTATCCCTTCCTGAATCCTCTTGAAGGCAGTTTCCCACGATTTCCCATCGCCCGACGCAGAGACTGATCCGTCCACATACCATCTCGCGGCCGAGGTGACTCCGACATGGGAAAAGGCAAGGGAGAACACCAGACTGGCAAGAAAAGGGCGGACAGACATCATTACCAACTCCTCGCTCCCTGATGGCCTGCAAAACGATGAATCGCAGAATCCCTCTTCATCAATAATGAACAAACCGATTCTTCTGGCTGAGATGATCCCCAAAAAGCAGATCGCCCGTCAACTGCTTTCTCGTCATTCGTAATCTCCGGTGGCCGAAGTTGGGCGAAATGCACATCGTTACCGGGCTATTCGGAGGGCGGCATGTGCCACGAGGCGGCAAGTGAACCGGCCTGTGAGCCACATTCCTGGGCAACCTGTAGCCCGGAGCCATGCGCGGTGTAGAAAATCCGGCCGTTGGACACAATCGCACCGATGCATTGGCTTGGGTCTATGGCCGGTCCTGTGGACACTAACTTGATGTTCCTCGGGTCCGACGTGTCATATATGTCCATGTTGGCTCCCAACAGGTAAGGCTCTGAGAGAGTGAATCGTGTGCATTTGTAGCCTTTTGTGGGGGTGGACAGGATTTTGCCGGTTTCTTTGTCTATCAAATAACCATTTTCGTATTGCGCATGCGTAAAGAGGAATCTCTGGCCAACTGTGATCACATGGATAGCCCTCACGACCGGGTCGGACTGCCAGATCAGCGAACCGTCTCGAGCATCCAGGCACCACACCCGGTTCGTTTTCGCATCCACGCGGGAGTACCCGCCCAGGTACAGGCGCCCGTCTTCCCCAGAAAGCGTGCAGCCGCTGTGAACAGCATACTTGGTCGTCGCCCATAAGACCTTGCCGGTCTCCGGATCAAGAGCCGCGGTGACGCCCTTTGCCTCCGGAGCGCCTCCCTCTGTTCTTGGCGAATAGCCCAGGAAGCAGGAGTAATAGAGCTTGCCGTCCATCAGGCACAACCCAGCATCGTCGCCGCCAAAGCCGTATTTGGAGAAATCCGTCGTCCAGGCTTCATCACCCGTGTCTAGATCATAGGCGCGCACGAGAGGTTTCTGGTCTTCCGCGAAGCCGCGGATATCGCCATGCCCGAAAAGCCATCCCTGAGGTTCGTACTTGCCGGAGCTGAAGATGTAAATGGCGAGATTATTGTACACAATCGGAGGCAACTGTCGGTTCCAGCTCGGAGAGCCGGAGAAGGGAGCCTCCCACAACAGCTTTCCCGTCGCAGCATCCAGACAGCGAAGGCGGCATTTTTTCAGTCCCGCTTGAGGAACTAACAGGCGCTCCTTGTAGTAAAGCGGCGAGGTGTAACAGATGTGCACGCCGGGAAAGTACCGCCGCCACAACAGCCGACCGGTTTCCTGCTCCACAGCGAAAATCTGACCCTCGGCGGTGTGGGTGTACATCCGGCCACCGCCGCACGTCGAAAAGTGCTTCGTCGTACCTTTGTACCGGCGAATCCAGTTGATTGTGAAGGGCGGCTTGATTCCCTGCTCATTCACGTTCGTGTTTGCCCAGTTTCCGAAGCTGGTGAACCAATCGTACTTCGGATCGGCGAGTCCGCCGGTTAGGGGGCTGCGAATCTTCCATAGCTGATGGTCTTTCGTTGGCAGCGGCGCTTTGCCTCCCGGCCCCAACACGTACAAATATCCGTCCTCACAGCCGAAGTAAATCCGGCCATCGCACACCGCGACCGGAGTGGAGATGGCGTTCCCAAAGGCCGTTTTGAACGACCACACTTTGCCGCTGCCGGACAGCGGCACGACATATAAGCTTCCATCCAGGCCGCCGTATACAGCGTTGTCACGCAGAAGAATCGGTGATGCAATGGACGGGTAGCCTCCCAGATACTGAGGCTGCTTTTGCCTGGCGGGATGTTTGCAGAAACCGAAATTCTCCTCCGGCCGGCAGCGGTAAACATCTTCACCACGCGGGCTCACCGAGCAAAAACTCAGCAGCCCACCTCGCGTACTGGTCTCCGTCCCACGCACATAGTCGCTTTCGATCTTGCCGTCACGGAGCGGCAATACTTCGACCCTTCCACCATTGTCCAGGCGATGCCACTGCCGATAGACCGCCCCGGTTTCCCCAATGCTCAGCCCCAGGGTGGGGGTGCGTGGACTATGCACCGCCCGAACTTCCGGTCTACTGCCCGTGTCCTCCAGCCAAACCACGGACCCGCCCGCAGGCAGGACAACTATCTTGCCATACACCGCCATATTCCACGCACAGCAGAACTGATCCCCGTGCAGCACTCGGTCCCTCTTGTGTTTGACCCAAGCCTCGCCACTCCAACGATCTCCTGTGAAACCCATCTTCTCCTTAACGTAATCCCAGACCCAGCAGACCTTCCCGTTGGGCCTAAGGGCGTACACCTGTGAGCCAAGCGTAGCGAAATAAACCCGACCATTCGCCACCACCGCCGTGCTGAAGATCGGCTCACCGCAACGGATCTCTTTGACGACCTTTCCGCTCGCCGCATCCAGCACATAGTAAGACCCAGCCATCGTACCGAAGTGAAGGTAACGTCCCGCAATAGCCGGTGACGATACGTTGTTGCAATTTGCTTTGCCGCCTCCGCTCTCGAACTTCCACAACACGCCGAGCGTCTCAGCATCAATACAAAAGGCCACACCCGACCCATCCACGATGTAGATCTTTCGGTCCGACACAACTGGCGCCGTGAAAATGGCATCCGTCAACGGGACCGCCCCTATTAATCCAAGCGGAATGGTCACGCCTCTATCAGGGACATTCCCCGAATGCCTGCAATCGTACTTGAACTGCAACCAGTTCTCCCCAAAAGCCGCGACTGCCATCCCTGAGAGAAGATAGATCGCGAACACGCTAATTCTCTTTTGCAGCGATCTCATGATCCTTTACCTTTCCCTTTTTCTCACCGCTGTGCTTACCGACGGTCACGACAACACCCGTTTGTTGTTCCTATCATTCTGTCCTATCCATGGGGCAACTGCAATCAAGAAGTTGGGCACCGGCGCGACCCGGTAAGCTCCTTTGAGGAAGACGTGCAATGGCGCTTCCTCGTCCACAGCTTGCTCGAACGGGCGCTCCGGTCAGAGAAATTTTTTGCGGGACCGATGCAAATCAATCACCCCCTGCACGCCTTAGTATGTGGTTCACAAATACGGTGACCTACAACGCTGTCCCAGGAGAGTTTTTGGCTATCAGAATACCAGGATGGACCAGATCATTTCCGCCACGCGAGGTATCCTGTACATCACAACCTCGCCCGGGGCAGGGATGAAACCGTTCTGGAGCAGTCAGCCAGCGGCTGTGATCCGGCTATCTTCTGAAGATGAACGGTCGTAATTAGCTTTACTTGTGGAACGGCCAGGATTATAATCTGCTGATATGAATAAGAAGAATCAAAGCCTCCAATTCGGCATCGTTATCCTGTTGCTAAGTGCTGCGTTTCTGGGATCGGCTGAGACCGATTTGCGCAGCCGCTCGTTCTACGTGCCAGAGAACCCCAAGTACACTATCACTGACTCCGCCCTCGATTCCATTCGCTTTACCCTGGAAAAGACCTTGCGGCGAGACGAGCGCGGTCACCTGGTCTCCATCTCCAGTTTTGTTGACCCGGAGGGCCAGGTCATGGGTTGGCATGATTTTGGCCACCTGGAAGGCCCGGGCTGGGCGGCGAACGCCGTCGGCGGTGCTTATGAAATCTACACCTTGGGCAGCTTTCTACAAGAGCACGACTGGCAAGCGAAAGCACTGAACATCCTGGACCATGTCCTTGAGGGTGGGTTTATTGACGAAAAGACCGGGTTCGTACGCGGTTACCGCGAGACTACAACCGGTAAGTTCTGCCTGAATTACAAGCACCGTTCCGACTGGTTCTGTCCCGGCTCCATGGCCAAGGTCGGCTTTCAGCTCCTCATCTTCGCCGACGAACTGGGGACGGATCCACGCGCCAAGCGGATGCGCAAGGCGGCGGTGCGTTGTGCCGAGTGGATTCACAAGCACGTTGAGCCAGTGCCCAATGGGTGGTTCCCGCGCCGCACGACGCCTACAGGCCGGATATACCGGAAATCCCCGGACGGAGGAGATGACCCATTCTGGCAGACCTCTGGGGATGGGCTGTTCATCCTGCAGTTGCAAGCGGCGTTAACGGCGCGCGGCCTTAAAGATTATTCCCAGTCGTTAAAGCAAAAGGCGGCGTCCTTTATCCGTGCCAACGGCATCTTTGGTAGTATCAATCATGACACTTATGACCCTCACGAAAACGTGGCGTACTCGGTGGCTTTCCGCACCTTGTTGGCTGTATCGCAGGTGCTCAAAGACGACACTATCCGGGCGTTCGCTTATGAAAAATGTCTTGGCGGTCTGGACCAGTTCAAGATGCGCGAGGACCGCAACGGCGTGGCCACCAAAGGGCTTCTGTTCATGGAAAAATCCTGGGACACGGCCTACTTGTGGGAGAATGCCGAGGCTGCTCTGGCCTATTTCGAGGCAGCCGTTGATACTCGCCGAAGCGAGCCCACTAAGAGTCGGGAGTATGAAATTGACGGCTTAGTCATCCTCCGCGCCACTGCCAAATATCATTACGGCCCGTACGGCTTCTTGACCGAGGGCGTCGACTGGAACAATCACGTGGGCCAACAACATCACATCAACCAGGCCCGGTTCGGTGCTATCCGCTATACGGAACCCTTTCTGAACAACCAGCATATTGCCGAACCGACTTTGTACTACTTGAAACACCTGGCGCGTCGCTCGGTCGGACCGACGGTAAAGCGTTGGCTAGATATGGAGGGCAATGCAATTCTGCAGAAGTCCTTGTCCGAAGGTTGTCTCCATAATCGCCTTCCCGGATCGGCCCTGGCCAGATTCCTATTGAGTCACATACTGTTATGTTCGTCCACACTGACTGCGCGCCATGACAACCTGCCCACCGCATATGCATCTCGCAACTTTGCCCTTGTTGCACCGTATAGTCTCTAAAACGGCCGGTTGGAAATTAAAGCGGGATTATGTCCAATGTTTTCTCGATACGCCAATGATCTCATCATGGATGAAATTATGGACCTGTGCAGCTCCTACAGCTTTTGACTGCAAGGGTGCGGCTGCATTTCGGTGGCATGGCAGATGAATCTGTTGTCCTTACGGCAAACTGTATTTCGGGGATTGACTTATTCCGCCTTTACAGGGCTTGTCCGTTTGGCGAGTTGGCTACCCAGGGCGGTGCCCTGGGCTGAGATATTTTGCGCTTGCAGGGCTTGGCATCCAGTTGAGTGTGTGTTGGGATGGTGCTTGGGGGTCTCCCCCGAAAACCGATGAGATGCAAATGGTGCAGCGTCTTTTGCCGCCCTGAAGGGGCACCACGCCGACGGCGTCTGCCCTGTTCGTGCCTTTCTGCCTTTGTGGTTGCCTCGAAGGTGAACCCCATGGCGGACATCACCACGAAGACACAAAGGCACGAAGAATCAAGCGCGCAGAAACAAAAAATGCGAATGCGAATTTGCTCCCGGGACTCAACCACCAAAAAACACCTCCACCATGCCCCATGTACCGCCCCCTCTTCCCCGCCCGCTCACCATCTCTCGGAATCGCTACGCGGACCAGAAATAAATTGAAGGGCTTCCTCAAGGGACTGATCCCACGAGCTTCTCCAAGCAGGGGTCTTAACAAAAAGAGCGTACAACCATCCCCTGTTTGTGGTAAGTTTCAAGAACAATCGGTGACGAATTTGTCCGGAACTGGTGGAGGGCGGAAAAGTGAAACTGGATGGGTTAGTTGCGGTTACCTGGGTAGGCTTTCTCATAATTGCGTTGTCCCCAAGTGTAGAAGGGGTGGCTGCGGCATCAACTGGAGCTGATGGCGGAGGGGATGGTGGGGCATCTGCCGGAGCTAAGCAGGTTCTGCAAGCATGACAGCGGATGGTGGAACTTCAAGTCTCGCGGATGGGAAGAGTTGCCCTACTGGATCAAAGGTTTCGGCGACCTCGGTTACGTTCTCAAGGACGAGAGGATCATCAAGGAGGCGAAGCAGTGGCTGGATAAGGCGCTCGAAAGCCAGCAGCCGGACGGGTATTTCGGCCCGCCGGAGAACAAGAAGAATCACGACCTCTGGCCGAACATGGTGATGCTGTTCGCGTTCCAGTCCTTCTACGAGGCGACGGGGGACGAGCGGGTCATCCCCCTTATGACAAAGTACTTCCGCTACCAGCTCGAAATGCCGATCGAGCATCTCTTGCCCGGGAGCTGGCAATGGATTCGCGGAGGAGACAACTTGGAGAGCATCTACTGGCTCTACAACCGGACAGGCGAAAAGTGGCTGCTCGACGTGGCGAAGAGGGTCTTCGGGAAAACGGCGAACTGGACGGAGGGTCTGCCGACGCCTCACGGCGTCAACATCACCATGGGCATTCGCCAGCCGGGGGTGTACTGGCAGCAGTCGAAGGACAAGAAACATTTCGACGCGGTGGAGCGGAATTATCACACCGTCATGGACGAGTACGGGCAGGCGCCGGGAGGTATGTTCGCCGCTGACGAGAACTTCCGCCCGGGGAAGATCGGCGCGGAGCAGGCGGCGGAGACCTGCTCCATCGTGGAGTTCATGTACACTAATGAGTCGCTCCTGAAAATCACTGGCGACCCGAAGTATGCGGATCGCTGTGAGAACATCGCTTTCAATTCGTTTCCCGCGGCGATCATGCCGGATTGGAAGGGGCTTCACTACCTGACCGCTCCAAACATCGTGCAGTGCGACAAGGGCGGCGTGCACTGTTTCCAGAACCGTGGGACGATGGTCTCTTACAGCCCGTGGAGATACCGCTGCTGCCAGCACAACGTGGGGCAGGGCTGGCCCTATTTCGCGGAACACCTGTGGCTGGCAACTCAGGGCAACGGTCTGGCAGCGGTCGTCTACGCTCCCTGCGAGGTCACGGCAAAGGTCGGTGATGGTGTCGATGTCAAAATCATCGAGGAGACGAATTATCCCTTCGACGAGAACATCCGGTTCATCCTGTCCTCTGCAAAACCGGTGAAGTTCCCGCTGCACTTCAGGATTCCGGGCTGGTGCGATCGGGCGAGTGTAAGGATCAACCGCGAGGAGCTCAAGGTTGATGATGCTCCAGGCGGAGAGTATCTCGTCATCGAGCGGCTGTGGAAGGACGGTGACCAGGTGAACCTCGAGCTGCCAGCGAAGATCACATTGTCGGTATGGAAGAAGGTCGGCAATTCCGTCTCCGTGAACAGGGGTCCGCTGACCTACTCCCTGAAGATCGGGCAGGAATGGAAACGGTACGGTGGCACGGACAAGTGGCCCGAATACGAGGTCCTCCCCACGGCGCGCTGGAACTACGGGTTGATCGTGGACAGGAAGAATCCCGAGTCGGCATTCACCGTCGTCAAGAAGGGTCGCGTTCCGCTGCAGCCTTTCACTCTCAAAGACGCGCCCATCGAACTGAAAGCGAAAGGCAAAAGAATGCCCAACTGGACGCTGGTCAAGAACTGCGCGGGACCGCTTCAGGAAAGCCCCGTCAAGTCCGATCAGCCGGTCGAGGAGATAACTCTGATTCCGATGGGGTGCGATCATTTGAGAATCTCGTCCTTCCCGACGATAGGCGAAGGACCGGACGCACGCGAATGGAAGAAGGTTACTGAGTGAGACAACCATGATCTCGCCAGGCGCCACGGAGAAAGCAGTGGAGTGGCAGCATCAGCGATTAGCAGCTTTGCACGACTTGCATTACGGAGGGAGGAAACATGGGTTCTGAGAAGAAGATGACGAGACGGAGTTTTTTGAAACAGTCGGCGGTTGGGGCCGCAGCTTTGTCCGTTGGGGTTCTGTCGTCGGGGGACGCTCTCGGCGCCAACGAGAACATTCGCCTCGGGTTCATCGGCATCTCGAATCGAGGCGGGCAGTTGCTGCGGGCGACTCTCCGCAACGACGATGTTGACGTGGTGGCGCTGTGCGACGTGGATGAGCCGATGATGCTGAAGCAGGAAAGGGCTACACGGCTTCAGACGGAGAAGTTCACCGACTATCGCAAGATGGTGGAGAAGAAGGACATGGACGCCGTGGTCATCGCCACTCCCGACCACTTGCACGGCATCCAGACGATTGCGGCCTGTGACGCCGGCATGGATGTGTACGTCGAGAAGCCGCTCTCCATGACCGTGGTCGAAGGGCGGAGGATGGTCGAGGCGGTTCGGCGAAACCGGAGGGTCTGCCAGGTCGGCACGCAGCGGCGCTCCTCGGAGCTCTACCAGCGGCTGGTGGAGATGGTTCGCGGAGGCAAGATCGGCAAAGTGACCGTCGGAAGAGCCTACCGCCTGAGCAACATGTACCCGACTGGCATCGGCATCGCGCCGGATTCCGGTCCGCCGGACGGGCTTGATTGGGACAAGTGGCTCGGACCTCGCGCGAAGCGACGGTTCAACGAGAACATCCATCCCTACAAGTTCCGCTGGTGGCATCTCTACTCGTCGCAGCTCGCCAACTGGGGCGTGCACTATTTCGACGCCATGCGGTGGTTGGTTGGGGAGATTGCTCCTTCGTCTGTCTGCGCTCTCGGAGGCAAGTTCGCTGTGAAGGACGCGAGGACGGTTCCCGACACGCTGGAGGTGACGTTCGAGCTGCCGTCGGGAATGTTGATGGTTTTCGGGCAGTACGAGGCCAGCGGCAATCCGGCTCTCGCCTGGGGGGAGGTCGAGCTTCGCGGAACGCAGGGCACGCTCTACACAAGCGAGAGAGGATTCAAGATCATCCCCGAGAAGGGGGGGCAGTTCGTCGAGAGTGGGCCGCGTATGGAGGCGATGGAAGGGAAGTCGAGCGGAGAGGATTCCACGGAAGCACACATCCGGAACTTCCTCAAGTGCATGCGGTCCCGTAAACGGCCCAACGCGGACATCGAGGCCGGGCATCGCTCGACGACGTTCAGCCTTTTGGGCAACATTTCGTTGGCGACTCGGTCCCGCATTGATTGGGATTGGAAGCACGAACGGATCACGAACAACGAGGAAGCCAACAAGCTCCTCCACTACCGCTACCGCAAGCCCTGGAAGCTTGAGTAATCGCACGGCCGCGGCGGGCGCGGGCATGTCTATCGGGATGCATAGTGGATTGCGCCCCTTCAGGGCTTCTGCTCTTTTCGGTCTCTTTGTCCCAGGGCGTTGCCCTGGGCTTTGTTATTGTTGCCCTTTCAGGGCGTCGAAGCACGCGCCGGGGTGTGAGGGGGCTACAAGTGGCACGGGAGACGTGGACGGGGCAGCCAAGTGGCGGGAAGAGGAAGGCGAAGATGCAAAAGTAGACGATGGCATGGTGCGGGGTGATGGAGAGGGTATACCTGTTGTCCATTGGTTATGCTTATCAACCAGAGGGCGGTTTTGCAGCGGGGGATTTTTTCGTCGAGGTGGAAGATGTGTTTGCCGTTGCCGTACAATGATCGGCTGGCCGAAGTCCTTTTGTGCTCTCCTGAGAGGCTCCGCGTCTGTGTCGCAGATGCCGTGGAGCAATAGACCATCGGTCTGCTCGACCCACTCCGCGTGGCGATGCCCCCATTGAAAAGCCGATCCATAGCCAACCACGACACAGTGAATTTCCGAGGACATTTGATACACTCCTCCACTTTTCTTCCGCTTTTCATCGACGCGCAGAGGATGCACTGTACTTCATGAATAGCCCTGCGCCAAGATCACTTCCAAGGGTGCCGGGAACGACGTGCAAATAGTCCCTGGCTGTTTTGTCTTTCTGCAGGAGGACGCTACCCTCTTTGACGATGTTCTTTTCCCCGTAAGTGATTTCTGGCCCGGTGCGGCCAGTCGGCCCGCTCTCGACGCCGTACCCCGAGTAATACTTGTTATCGGTCACAATGCAATCGTGCAAGCGATAGTTTATCGGTTTCCCCGCTTTGCGCATCCAGAAATATTGGGAGCGGGTGACGATGTTATGGTGAAACTCGAAGTCCTCGGCGGTCTGGCATGTCCAGGGACCGGAGATGTAACCACCATCCACGATGCAGTATCGCATCGCAAAGCGCCGGCCGCCGATGCCCTCAGGACCGTCCCAGAACACTGCGGAAGCATGGCACTTGTAGAAAATGCAGTGATCAACCACCAGTCTGTCTCCGGTGGCGATGACTGGGCAGTAAATGTTTAAGGTATCTTGGTCTCCTACAAAAAGACATTGGGTGACAATCAAGTCCTCCAGGCCCGAGCCGATGCGCTCAACGGAACAGTGCCAATTGTGCAGCAAGGGATTGCCCAGGAACTTGAGCCCCCGTATCGTAACGTGGCTTACTTTTATGCGTAAGCCGTATGTTGCTGTCAGCTCGTTGAGCCTTCCCGGCTTTCGCGGATCCTCGGTGGATAACACGATGGGCATGAGCGCCGGACTCCACTTAGGATCATCAGGCAGGATAGACGCTTCTATTGCCAACCGGTCTTTTGCCGTGTAGCGGCGCGCATTCTCAAAGACCACGGACTCGGTAAGGTTATAGATCCCCGTCGCCACCTTAATTGTAGTGGGGCCTCCTTCTGTTTTGTCGTTCACGATTACCGCCGCTTGCTTGATGGTGCGCAAGGGCTGTTCCTCTGTGCCGGGATTGGCGTCGTTGCCGTTCCGGCTGTCCAGGTATAGTGTTTCGGCAATGACGCATGGGGTGAGGATTGTGAGAGCCACAGCCGCAAACACGAGCCGAGCACCAAAGGCGTTCTTCACGCTCATTCTCTTTCTCCTTTCGATGAGACCTTCCTTCCTTGAACCTTCGTTTGACACCACATCCGTGAAATTCGTAAAGTAATTTAGGTTTCCCGCCTTCAACTGTCAAGCGATATTTTCGCTTTTTTTTCACCCAGGTGTGCCCCGATTCGCATGGTATCGGACGGATGAATCCCTCGCTCGAGAAGCCCGGCTAAAGCCGGCTCACGCGACCGAGACGGCCAATCCAATGACCACCAGCTAAAGCAGGTGGCTAAGGCGAGCGCCGGCTGAAGGCCGGCTGCACGTTGGAGAGGGTGAGTCGTACCGAGTTGATCAGACCCTGCCTGATGTGGCACGATTCTGCGGCCACACCCTTTCGCCAGTGGAATTGACACCGCGACCGATGGACGCCATACTCAAAAGAGAGGTCGCTCACGCACCGGAGGAAACTGTGAGACGGATTGAAAAGCAGCAGAATACAGAATCAACGACGAGTGACCGGAAGCCAACTATCCGCGAGAGGCCGATGGTGGTGGTCGCAGAATTGACCACATACGCGGAGACTGTGCCACGGGTTTTGGACGCACTGGAAGTAGGTGCGGTTCTCGAGAAGCAGGAGCGGATTGTGATTAAGCCGAATCTGATTGAGGCTCGGCATCCACCGGTGACCACGGACGTGAAATGCGTTGAGGCGATCATTGAGTATTGCAGACGAGTCTCCGGTGCCAGGATCATCGTCGCGGATGGGTCGGGCGGATGTGAGACGTCGGAATGTTTCGCCAAGCTGGGATATGAGCGGCTCGAAAAAGAGTACGGTGCGGAGCTTGTGGATCTGAATCAAGCCAAAACCGTCACGCTGACTGATGAATCAAACGTCTTTTTAAAGGAGTTTCACATTCCGGAAGAGGTGCTTCAATGCTATCTGATCTCGGTGCCAGTCCTAAAGGCTCACTCGATGACGGACGTGACACTGGGGATGAAAAACATGATGGGGGTGGCGCCGGAGAGGTATTACGGCTCGGGGGGACATTACAAAAAGTGGGGGTTGCATAAGGAATTGGGCCAGGCTATAATTGAGATAAATAAATTCAGGAAACCGGACCTGACTTTTATTGACGCTGCCGTGGGCATGGGGACGGCTCACCTCTGGGGGCCGAGGTGCGATCCTCCGGTGGGGAAGTTGATTGGCAGTTTCGACCCGGTGGCTGCCGACAAGGTTGGATGCGACCTGCTGGAAAAAGACTGGCGGCGGGTCGAGCACATCGTCGCTGCGGATGGACTGCTTGGTCAGGCGGATGCGGAAGTGAGGTTCATTGGGCGGTAAACCGCTGGCATCCGGTTTCGCTGCACTGCAATAATCTGGCGGGCAATTAGCTCAGTTGGTCAGAGCGCTTGGATCACACCCAAGAGGTCAGAGGTTCGAGTCCTCTATTGCCCACCATTTCTTTCTTTCCTCCCGTGGCACGCGCGTTTAATATATCTTGATCGGCTGGCGCTCTGCGCCTATCTACCCTGAGCCCGGCGAACGAAGGAAGGCGACGCACGATGCGCCACTGACACCCCGTTTTTCCCTAAAGCCAGGAGGGTGTATATCCTCATGTACCTTGCCCACGCCTGCATTAGCACAAAGTCTAACAGACGATTTCTTGTGCTGTTTTTGCACTTTGTGCTTGCTTTTTCCGCGGCATCGGCAGCCGAGGAGAGGCCGCCGAGAGAAATCTTCACTTGGCGAAATCTCCCTAACCTGCCCCTGGCGGTATCCGGGCATTTCGCCGGCGTGAGCAACAATGCGCTCATTGTGGCTGGAGGCGCTCACTTCCCTGTATCGTTGTTCGAAGGCGGCAAGAAGGTTTGGGTTGACAGTGTGTTCGTCTTGGAGCCCGGCAGAAAGGAATGGCAGATAGGAGTAGCGCTGGACGGACCGCTGGCGTACGGTGCGACGGTCACCGCTGACGACGGAATCATCTGCATCGGAGGCAGCGACGGGAAGAGAAACTGCGCCACCGTTTTCGGGCTGCGATGGACCAACGATCAAATCGAGCGGTCTTCCCTACCCGACCTGCCGAAGCCCTGCGCAATGCTGGGCGCCGCGACGCTCCACGACACAATCTACGTTGCAGGCGGGCAGGACTTGCCGAAAGCGACCGCGGCCATGAAGAATTTTTGGGCGCTCGATCTTTCCAAATCAAAGCCCAAGTGGGAGGCGCTTGAACCCTGGCCCGGTCCGGGCCGCATCCTGCCTGTAGCGGCTGCACAGGATGGGGCGTTTTACCTGATTAGCGGTTGCGAACTGCTGGTTGGGGAGGACGAGAATGTCGTCCGCGGCTACTTGAGCGACGGGTACCGATTCCGGCCTGAAGAAGGCTGGGAGCGGATCGCTGACTCGCCCAGGCCGGTTGCAGCGGCACCGTCAATCGCCCTCGGTCAGTCTCACATTCTGGTCTTCGGCGGAGATGACGGTGAAAATGCTCACCGGGTTTGGGAATTGAAGGACGAACATCCGGGTTTCAGCCGTGACATTCTGGTGTACCACACCATCACCGATACCTGGACTAAAATGGGGAGGGTCCCGGCGGGGCTGGTGACCACGAGGGCGGTGCGATGGGGTGATAACATCGTTATTCCCGGCGGGGAGGATCGTCCCGGGCACCGCTCGGCTGAGGTTCTCGAGGGGCGCCCGGCACGGGCAAAGGCGCGGTTCGGCGTTCTCAACACAGCAGTTCTCATAGCCTATCTTTCAGGATTGCTGATGGTCGGGGTGTACTTCTCTCGGCGTGAAAAGAGTACCAGCGATTTCTTCCTCGCCGGGCGGCGAGTGCCCTGGTGGGCGGCGGGACTGAGCATCTTCGGCACGCAACTGAGCGCGATCACCTTCATGGCCATCCCGGCCAAGGCGTATGCGACGAACTGGGTCTATTTCCTTGCGAACATGTGCATCGTTCTCATCGCCCCGGCTGTGGTCTTGTTTTATCTGCCATTTTTCCGCCGGCTGAATGTCACAACTGCCTACGAGTACTTAGAAAAACGTTTCAATCTTGCGGTGCGCCTGTTGGGGAGCATTGCTTTCATTCTGTTTCAACTGGGTCGGATGGGGATTGTGCTATTCCTGCCGGCACTTGCTCTATCGGCGGTTACAGGGGTCCATGTGCACACCTGCATTCTGCTTATGGCGGTTTTGTGCACCATTTACACCGTGCTGGGCGGAATCGAAGCCGTGATCTGGACAGATGTGTTGCAGGTGGTGGTGCTGTTGGGAGGCGCGCTGATCAGCTTGTTTATCATTGCTGGCGGAGTTGAGGAGGGCTTCGGGGGAATCATTGCTATCGGCCGGGCCAGCCAGAAGTTCCATATGTTTAACTGGACCTGGGACGTCACGGTTGCGGCGGTCTGGGTTGTTCTCATCGGGAATCTACTGAGTAACCTGTTTCCCTACACTGCAGATCAGGCCGTGGTCCAACGCTATTTAACGACCAGAGACGAAAGGCAAGCGGCGAGATCGGTCTGGACAAATGCTGTTCTTGCTGTTCCCGCATCTGTCATCTTCTTCGGATTAGGAACCGCCCTTTTTGCCTTCTACAGAAGCCGACCAGACCTTCTCAACCCTACCTTGAAAACGGACGCGATTCTCCCGTGGTTCATCGTGCGGGAACTTCCTGCCGGTCTCTCGGGGTTAGTCATCGCGGGCCTTTTTGCGGCGGCGATGTCCACTCTCGACAGCAGCATGAACAGCGTGGCAACAGTGATGGTGACCGATTTCTATCGCCGATTCAATCCTGGCACCAGAGACAATACTTGCCTGAAAATGGCTCGCTGGCTTACGGTCCTTCTGGGCATGGTCGCCGCTGGCACAGCGCTCCTCATGGCGACTTACGAGATCAAATCGCTGTGGGACCTTTACTTGAAGTGGCTCAGCCTAATGGGCGGGATTTTAGCTGGCGTGTTTGCCCTTGGCATTTTTACTCAACGAGCCCATGGTTACGGAGCGCTGGTGGGCGCGGTTATCAGTGTCGTTGTGCTGTTCATGGTGGTAAGCTACACGCGGCTGCACTTTTTTCTTTACGCGGCGGTGGGAATCACCACATGCTCTGCGGTTGGCTACCTGGCCAGCCTGGTGATCCCGCCGATTCGAAGAACAATGAAGGGATTGACTATATTCACGATACACGATCGGAGCGGTCCTCATGAAAGAACACCTGACAGGGCTGATTGCAGCGGCTCATACGCCCATGCACGCCGACGGCAGGATTAACCTGGATGTGATTGAGAAACAGGCGAAGGTTTTCATTGAGGCAGGCCTGAGAGGTGTGTTCGTCTGCGGGACAACTGGAGAAGGGTACTCGCTCACGCTGTCCGAGCGAATGGAGATTGCCGGGAGGTGGCGGGCTTTCGCGCAAGATGATTTCGTCGTGATCGTGAACGTGTCGTGCCTCTGCCTGGAGGACTGCAAGGCGCTCGCCGCTCACGCACAGAAGACCGGCGTATACGCGATAGCTGTTATGGCCCCGTGTTTTTTCAAGCCCGCCTCGGCTGAAGATCTGGCCTCGTTCTGTGCTGAAGTTGCCTCGCAGGCTCCGGACCTTCCCTTTTACTACTATCATCTCCCTTCTTTTACCGGCGTGAACATCCGGGCGTCCGATTTTCTGAGCGCGGCGGCGAATCGCGTTCCAACCCTCGCCGGGATGAAGTTCACCCATGAGGATTTGATGGACTTCAACCGATGCCTCACTCTCGACGGCGGGAGATTCAACGTGCTGTACGGGCACGAGCAGATGTTGCTGTCGGCTTTGGTCCTCGGGGCGAAGGGCGCAATTGGAAGCACGTACAATTTTGGAGCACCGCTCTATCTCCGCATTCTAAAAGCCTACGAAGTCGGCGACATGGCTGCTGCACGAGCTGAGCAGGCACGGGCTGTGGAGATGATCGCTGTCCTGGAGAGGTTCGGCGGTCTTCCAGCCGGGAAAGCAATTATGAAGATGATCGGCCTGGATTGCGGCCCATCTCGCCTACCGCAGCGCACGCCCTCAAGTGACGAATGCGATCAATTGCGTGTCGAGTTGGAGCGGATTGGGTTCTTCGACTACTGTCTGCGATTCTGAGTGGGGAAGGAACGGGAACAAACGTGCCAACCATAGAAAGTAAAAGGGGGCTTCCAATGTATCGAAGAACATTCCTCTTGTTGGCATGCGCGCCTGTCTTCACTGTCATGGCGCCGATGCATGCCGCAACTGCCGGCCTGGCACAATCGCCAAACACGTGGGTCAAGCGGAGTCCTGTGGCAGAGACGCCGCCTTCGCCTCGCCTCGGCTATGAGGGGGCTTGCGTGTGGGACGGCACCCATCGCGTGTTGATTCGGTACGGCGGGCATAATCAGGGTGGCGGTGGGGAACAAGGTTCAGAGGTGTGGGCGTTCGATTCGCTCACTGCAAAATGGGCGCTGAAGGAGCCGAACACTTCTCCGCCGGGCGTCTGCTGCGCGCAGCAGAATGTGTTTGATCCGGTGCGCGGACGGTACGTTCGCTTTCCGGCGTTCAGCGGCAGCCACGGCTGGCAGTGGTGGCGTGAAATCTATCTCAACAACTCAACCGTCTGGGTCTATGACTTAGAGACGAACCTCTGGCGGAACCTTCGGCCCCTCCCTACTCCGCGAGTTTCGCCGTTGCGGTGCGCGTCGTGGGATAGTGATGCTCAGGTCATCGTGCTGTTTGGTGGCGAAGGCAATCGTGAAGGTACAGTGGTCTACGACCCGTACACCAATACGTGGACAAGAATGAACCCGCCAAAGGAGCCGCCCTTCCGCAGCGGCGGAAATATGGTCTATGACGCTGCACGGAAACTTCACATCCTTTTCGGGGCACAATTCAGTGACGATCCCCACACATGGGCCTACGACCTGCGCAAAAACGGGTGGCGAGATTTGGGTCCCGAGGCGTTGCCGCCGACAGATCGGAACGACGCCGTGCTGGCTTACGATTCTCTCAATGAGGTCGTCGTTGCAATGGTGAAGATCACGGAAGGCGAAGGGGAGAAGGCAAGGCACCGGTTGGAGACGTGGGCTTTTGACGCCGGCAAGAACAAGTGGACGAAGATGAATCCACCGCAGGAGCCGGACCCGAGCGGGAATCGAGCGAGAGTGTTGTGCTTCTCGCCGGAAATGGGACTGACCATTCTGGAAAACTGCACGCACCCGCCGCACGCACCGCGCGAGCAACAGATCTGGACGTACAGGTTTGCGGGCCCGAAGCCTGAACCGGGTCCGCTGTTACCGCCTACTGACTTAAAGGTGAGAACGACCCGCGACGGCGCCGTGCTAACCTGGAAACCGAATCGGTCTCCGAAGGTCACGTCGTATGCCGTCTATCGAGGCACTGGCGAGCAGCCCTGGTTGGTGAACTATGAAAGAATCGCCACTGTGGGTGCAGGCCAAAGCACGTACCACGACTCGGCGTTACAGCGAGAAACAATGTACTTCTACGCCATTCGGGCTGCTGACGGACAGCGGCTCGGTGCGCAGAGCGTCGCGGTTCGGACGCAGCCGTCCATTATCGAAGACGCGGTGGTTTCGGTCCCTTCAGCGAAAGAGGTCGAGTTGACATGGAAACCCCCGGAGGGGGAAGACATTGTCGGCTACCACGTCGAGCAAGCGGCGGTTGAAGTCTGGAGCGAGGACCAGCTCAACCGGCTGAAGAGCCGTCTGCGACCTTTGCCAGAACCTGCAGTCGGGGCGATTCGGCGGATCGGCGAGTTCGAGCAGCTCACTGACGAACCGGTGAAGGGGACGAGGTTTGTTGACACGGTTGATTTGACTGCGCCTCAGGAGCTCGAAGGAACGGCGGTCTCGGAAGACCGACTTTCGTCTGAGCACTTCGATCCAAATGGCAAACCCTACCATCTTGCCGTGTTTGCCTACCGGATTCGCTCAGTGAATGCGATTGGCGTGGAGAGCGGGCCATCGCCCTTTTTCCTGACGATTCCATCTTCACCGCAGTGGGCTTTCTCGAAGGAGGAAGGGACAACGTGCCACCTGAAGTGGGCGAAGAATCTGGAGAAGAATCTGAAGGGCTACCGGGTCTACCGCCTCGATGGACGTTGGGATTCCGATCCGATTTCGCGGCTCACAGAAAAGCCGATTGAGGCATTGAGCTTCAGCGACCAGACGGCGGGGAAGAAGACCCGGCGCTACCATGTCGTTGCGGTGGATGCGCTGGGGCAGGAAGGGCTGCCTTCGTCACCGGTCTGGTTCAACCGCGAATGGAAGCGGTTCTACGAGCCCTTCACTACGGATTGGCATCAGTAGGCGCGCTCCCAAGGACGGGGCTTTGAGTGCGGGCAAGGCGAGGGCGAGCGGAGCGTTTGCTCTCGGAACGAATGCGAGAAGATGTTGTGGGGAGCCACGCCATGAAGAATGTCGCAGCAATCTTTGCGGTAATCGCCCTCCAGGGCGTCGTTTCAGGGTTGGAGATTCCACTGACGGTCGAGGAACCGATTGGCGTCGCGCGCCACAATGCTCCGGTCACGAGCGGAGTGTGTCTGCCTCGGGGACAGTTTCCCGCCGATCATCGCTTTAGCTTGTTCGATGGCGACAGTGAAATCCTGTTACAAGTGACGCCGCTTGTGGTTCAGAAGGATGGAACGCTGCGCTGGGTTCTGCTTGATTTTCAGCTCAGTATCGCTGCCAGGGAGGTCAAGCGACTGACGCTAATGTCGAAGCCGGGGAACGCGAAGCCAACTGCGGTGTTACGAATTATTGAAACGGAGGATGCCACAACCATCAACACGGGGTCCCTCAGTTTCAGGGTGAGCAAAACGAAGCCGCTCAGGCTGTTTGATATGGTTCGGGTTCGGGGGAAGCAGGTTGTGAGCGGCGGTGAAGTTGAGTTCGTGGAGGCTAAGACGGGCCTACGGTACGCCGCTGGCAAACCGGAGAAAGTGTTTTTCGAGTACCGGGGTCCGCTCCGGGCAACATTGGGTGTGGATGGCGTCTACGAACCGGATCATTGCGCCCGTTTACGAGGGGAGGATGAGTACCGATTAAAATACATTACACGTATCACTGCCTGGGCGGGACGCACGGATGTTCGCATCCAGCACATCCTGGCCAATTCGAACAGCGAGCAGGTCTATCATGCAAACTTAAAGAGCGCGAGTATCGGCCTTCGTCATACGCTTGGGAAGGACGCGGAGGCATTTGTCGCGGCAGGTGGCGTGTCAGCAAAATTAGGTGACGTGGGATCGGTTTGGCTGCATCAGGGGAAAATGAACCGTTACTACGGGTCGCCGATTGTTGATGCGGCGAAGGCTGGGGCAGGTGGACGGACGATGTGGACGGGAGCGGATTGCGGCGGGTGGATTGCCGTCCACAAGGGAAAATCCACGTTAGTCGTTTGTGATCGGGATTTTGTGGGTGATCCGCCGCGAAAATTGCAACTGGACAAGGACGGCATAAAGATTGAGTTTGTCAGCGAGAAGTTCAGTGGCGGGCGCGGCGTGCCTTTCGCCAGCGACCATTTCTGGCTGTACGACTTATCGCACAAAGTGGCGGATGTGTGGATTGACTTCGCGGCGACAGGAAATTCCGACTTGTACGCACAGGCTGTGCGCGAGCGGCTGATGGCTTTTGCACCTGGCGAATGGTATTCGGGCTGCGATGTATTCGGTGTTGGTCCATTCGGTACGCTGGAGGACGAGAAGAAGGTCTATCAGAAATGGGGCTGGAAGTTCACCGACAGACAGGTGCCGAAGAGCGCACCGGCGCCGCATGCGTTCGTGCGCTGGGAGGACAACCATTATGAGTCCGAAGCCGATAGCGCCGAAGCTCTGCTGCTGATGGCGATTCGCACAGGGCAGCGAGGTTTCTTTGACCGCGGCGAAGCGTGGGCGCGGTATCACGCTCGCCTTCACGCCTGGCGGAGTGACGGGTGGGTCTATGACGACGGAGCAATTTGGTTTCCGCAGGGCGGCCCACTGGGAACAAGACCGAATCGCAAACCGTCAAACGTCTCATACAAGCACTGGGGCAAAGGCACGGGCGATGACAAAGAGCTGTGGCACCTCGTCCAGGGGAAGTCCTGCTACTGCCATTTCTATGGCGCCGGTCTGGTGGACTACTTTCTGCTCACCGGAGAGCGCGACTATCTGGAAGCCGCGATAGATCTGGCAGAACAGAAGAACTCGGAATTCCGCAAGCACCGGCAATTCACTCCTGGCAAGAGCACAATCCGCAGTACGCGAGGTTTCGGGCGCGGCTTCTATGTGATCACTCACCTCCTCGAGGCGGTGCCGGATAATGATTTCGTCGCAGACCTGGCACGACTGTGTCGCGATGTGTTGTGGGAATGTCCGAATCTCGACGAGCGAGGTTTCGCGCCCTGCCATATCGGCTCCGGCTTCGGGGGTTTTGATCCCAAGAAAAACGTACCACCGCAGATGAAGCAGTTCCTGGACGAGCGCGAAATCGCCATTGATGAAAAAGGCTGGCTCACCGACAGAAGCGGCAAGCGCTGGCCGGTGGTTTGCCTCGGAGGAACCTGGCAGCATGCGTACGTTCAGGGGGCAGCGGAGCGGTACGCGAGGCTCCTTGACGATGAGGATATGGCGGATTTTGCAGTGGCCTTCGGGCGGTTCGCGGCGAAGTTTCTTCTGAGCGAAAAGTGCAAGCAAACGCATTATTACGCTTATATGGATGTCCCTGTGAAAGGAGAGGCGTGGGACCCATGGAAGTTCCAGCCGGAGCACACCGCAACGAAAGATGGTGAAGGATGTGTACACAGCGGCTGGTACACGCGGTTTTTCCCTGACGCGATAGCGAAGGCGTATTCGTTCACCGGCGACACTCGATTACTCGATCGCGCACGCGAATTCTGGCATCACGGCAGCAAGCGTGGCTATCGGACCAGGAGGCTTTCCGCTGGCTGGGACGCTGCGGGAAGGTTCGCCAACCACACGCCGCCGAAGGACGACACGGTCCTCTCCACGAGTCGCATGTTTTACGAGTGGGCACTTCGCCGTAGCGACAACGATCCGCCGAGGGCGATAATGGACTTAAAGGTTCACGATCTGGGCGATGGTGAAGGAGTCGTTTCTTTCACAGCCCCGTCGGACGTTGGCGGCGGCAAAGTGGCCCGCTATCAAGTCAAGTGCGCCGAACACCCCCTTGTTGCCTATGAAGATTACGATTTCGCTCGGGACGATGGCCTGAAACGAAACTTCTGGCGAGCTGCCAACGTGAGCGGTGAGCCTCCTCCTTCTTCTCCCGGCACGAAGGAACAATTCACAGTCACCGAGGTGCCGAAGGCGCGGACGCTGTACTTTGTTGTCGTCAGCTACGACGATTCGCATAACCGCAGCGCCCTGTCCAATCTGGCGTGCGCTCAGATTCGAAAACAATATGATTGTAGTCGGGGAGAGGAGGAGGTTTCGGACGGGGAAGGCCGCGAAGGTGTTCGGCACGTATTACGCTGAACTGAGGCAAAGGCTTTGGCCATGTGCGAGGGAATCGGTATATCGTCTATATCCTCGCATTCCACGGACCTGGCGCCGTGGGGATCGTCAGTTTGTCCGACCTGGAAGAGCATTTCTCTTACTCGCCCATCTCATCCATGGATCTCCCGAAGAGTCATCCAAAAACATTGTCTGCTCGCGTGCGGCGCGGTAGAGTGCAGAACGCGTGCACGGGAGGCGCCGCCGGGACGACTTCAGCCAGAACAAAGACGGCCTCAAGGGCGGCGGATGGAACGCGATAGCGCGGACGAGAGTCGTCCACATTCGGGTCAGGCCTGCCCACGAAAGATGAGAGAGCGAAACAACTGACCGCGCTGCACCCGGCGTACAAATCTGACTTGTTAGTTCTGTGTTTCATGCGCTCATCCGGTATTACGGATGAATCCGCGCGGCCGAGAAGCCCCACTGAAGCGGGCTGGTGGGAAGGAATTTGGGCATCCGCCACTACCGCCTGAAGACGGTGACTAAAGGTGCGTGCCGGCTGAAGCCCGGCACACAGGGCCGGCGTTCCCGATATCTTCCCTTGCCCAGGATGACGTTGCGCCATTCGTAACGGCCTTTACGAAAGCATGTACTCGGACATCGGTTGTTCGATGAGGAGCAAGGGGCGTGCCGCCCCGTGAGTCACACTATATTCCTGAAGCCATGGGAGCTGAGCTATGGATGAATCTGACCCCGCCGGGGGGAAGAAAGCAGGAGGTGAGAACAGTTGTTGTGCGGATCAAACACCGCCGAAGGAGGCTGGCTCCGGGGCGTCCGCGAACCATGCCACAACGGTGCAGGATGCACGGGCTCTCTGGGGCAAGGCAGTCTCGCCAGACGCTTCGCCCAGTATGACGATCAAGGCCGGCAGAGGGCGGGTCGGCCAAGCCGCACCGTCGAGACAACTACCAGCGACGCGACGGGTATCAAAGGCCGACGTGCGACCGGAGGAGCCGGGGGAGAACGATTTCGTGCTGGTCAAATTGCTCGGGGAAGGGTCCATGGGCATGGTCTTTTCGGCTCGGCAGGAGTCATTGGACCGCGAGATCGCCGTCAAGATGATCCAGCCGAAGGTGGCCGAACACCCGGATGCCAGGGACAATTTCTTCGCGGAAGCGCTCGTGATAGGGGACCTCGAGCACCCCAATATGGTCCCAATACACGACTTCGGGGGAACGCCGGAGGGCACGCTGTTCTATGCGATGAAGCACGTCCGGGGGACGTCATGGGACAAGGTGATTCCTGACAAGTCGCTGGAGGAGAACCTTGCGATTCTGATGTCGGTATGTGATGCGGTGGCGTTCGCACACGACAAGGGAGTGATCCATCGAGACCTGAAGCCGGAAAATGTGATGTTGGGAGATTACGGCGAGGTCTTGCTGATGGACTGGGGACTGGCCGTAAGTGTTGGAAGCGAGAAGGCCGAACCGCTAACCCCGGAATCGGGACTCGCCGGGACGCCAGCGTACATGGCTCCGGAAATGGCAGCGTGCGAGCTGAAACAGATCGGACCGCCGAGTGATGTCTACCTTTTAGGAGGTATCCTGTACGAGATCGTAACGGGACTTAGGCCGCACACGGGCGAGGACGTGTATGCTTGTATTCACGCTGCGATGGAGAATGTGATCCAGCAGACCGATAAGAAGGGGGAGTTGGTGGAGATCGCTTTGAAGGCGATGGCCACGGAGCCGAAGGACCGCTATGGATCAGCAAAGGACTTCCAGCAGGCTGTCCGTGAGTACCAGGCGCACGCAGCCAGCCTGAAGCTTTCCTCGGCGGCAAACGAGCGGCTGACGAGGCTGAAGGAAGTCGGCGAGAAGCAGCTCTACAGGGAGTGTACGGAGATTATCGCCGCTTATCAGCAGGCCATCGAACTGTGGTCGGAGAACCAGCCGGCGATTCTGGGCCTGCGGAAAGCTCGCGAGACGCTCGTCGAGGCAGCGCTGGAGCGCGGTGACCTGGCGCTGGCGCAGTCGGAACTGGCAGCCATGGAAGAGGAGCGGAAGACGCTGGCCCTCGGGCAGGAACTCCTGGAAAGTCCAAAGGACTTGGCTGAGCGGGTGAATGCAGCGATCACAGAAGCAGCGAGAAAGGAGAAGATCGCTCGCGTCAGCCGCTGGTTCGCGGTGGGAGCGGGAATGCTGATGCTGATCGTGTCGGTGTTGGCTTATCTCATTACGAAAGGCGAGCGAGACCGAGCTGTCGGGGCAGAGAAAAAGGCGCTTGCAGCTCAGGAGGAGGAAACCAGGCAGCGCCAAAAGGCGGTGGAGGCGCTGCGGGAAACGGAGCAGCAAAACTACTTCAACGTGATCGCCCTGGGGGATGCGAAGATCGCCGATGCGCAGATAGGCCAGGCGGAAGCTCTCCTATGGGACACACCGAGGGAATTGCGTGGATGGGAGTGGGGAAGGCTGATGCGCGCTTGCCATCAAGAGCTTCTGACCCTGAGGGGGCACCTCGAAAGCGTTACTTCAGTGGCCCTTTCGCGGGATGGACAATGGCTGGCGACGGGAAGTCAGGATAATACGGCGAAAGTCTGGGACGTGGAAAGTGGGGAAGAGGTCATTACTCTGAAAGGACATTCAAGCCACGTGTACTGCGTGGCTTTCTCGCCGGACGCGAGGTATGTCGCGACAGGGAGTTCTGACAGAACAGCAAAGGTCTGGGAGAGGGAAAGTGGGCAGGAGATTCGGACTCTGGAGGGACATTCCAGCGGCGTGACCGCGGTGGCCTTTTCACCCGACGGCAAGCAATTAGTGACCGGGAGCGCTGACAACGCGGCGAAAATCTGGGACGCGGAAACCGGCGAAGAGATTCTGACAATGAAGGGCCATTTGCGAAGTGTGAATTCCGCGGTCTTCTCCCATGACGGCAAGCAGGTGGCTACGGCCAGCGACGACAACACGGTGAGGATCTGGAATGCTGAAAGCGGCGAGCAGGCTCTGACGTTGAAAGGCCATTCAGCGTTCGTGCGATCCGTAACGTTCTCCCCGGATGGCGAGCGCGTGGCGACAGGAAGCTGGGACAATACCGCCAAAGTCTGGGACGCAAAAGCTGGCCTGGAGATTGTCACGTTGAGGGGCCATTCCAAGTATGTCATGTCGGTGGCCTTTTCTCCGGATGGCCGGTCCGTGGCGACCGGGAGCTATGACAACACGGCAAGAATCTGGGACGCCGAAAGTGGTCAAGAGAAGTTGTCCTTGAACGGCCATTCGAGCTTTGTCAGTTCGGTCGCTTTTTCCCCGGACGGAGCGTGTTTGGTGACAGGGAGTTACGACAAGACAGCGAAGCTGTGGGACGCTGGAGGCGCCCCAGAGGGTTTGACTCTGAGAGGGCACACACGCTCTTTGGGTTGCCTGGCCTTTTCCGCTGACGGGAGGCGCGTCGCCACAGGCAGCTCCGACGGCACAGTGAAGGTCTGGGACGCTGAAAGCGGCCAGGAGTCCTTGACCTTGGCCGGCCATGCGGGGGATGTGCTTTTCGTCGCTTTCTCCAATGACGCACTGCGCATCGTCACGGGGGGTGGTGACGACAGGGTAAGAGTCTGGGATGCTGAAAGTGGGGAGGAACTCTGGACGGCGCCTGGCCGTTCAAGCTCGGTAGGCTCCGTGACCGTTTCCGAGGACGCAACGTTGGTTGTTACGGGGAGTCACGACGGGACAGCAAGGATCTGGAATGCGGACCCGGACGCAGAGAGGATCGAGGTGCGTTTCACCCTCAGGGGTCATTCCAGGTCGGTGAGTTCCGTCGCCCTTTCTCGAGATGGGGAACGTGTGGTGACGGGAAGTTATGACATGACGGCGAAGATCTGGAATGCGAAAACAGGCCAGGAGCTTGTGACTCTGAAAGGCCATTCAAGGTCGCTCAGCTCGGTAGGCTTTTCTCACGACGGGAAACGCGTGGTGACAGGGAGCAGCGATGGCACGGCGAAGATATGGGATGCGGGAAGCAGTAGGGAGGTCCTGACCTTGCAGGGGCATTTCGGCGCCGTAAACTCCGCTGTCTTTTCGCCGGACGGGAAGCGGGTGCTGACAGGAAGTAGCGATGAGACGGCGAAGGTCTGGGACGCAGAGGGCGGTCGGGAGATTCTGACGCTCAAGGGCCACTCCGGGTATGTGAACTGCGCGGCTTTCTCTCCGGACGGAAAACGAGTAGCGACCGGAAGTCAGAGCGGGGTAGCGAAGATCTGGGAAGCCTTCGATTGGGACCTGTCTCGCGAGAAACTCGATGAACGAACGCGCGACCGGTATGGGCGATGGCTGGACAAGAGGCGCCAAACGGGCGAGGCTTCATAGAGCCGAACTCTCCACCACAGATAAGACACGCCTGTTCTGCTCGTGAGTGACAGTTACCCTCGAATGCCCCGGCGCGGCGAAAAGCGAGTTCATGACGGGCACGATCACTCGGGAACACGCGTCGTAGTTCGTCCCTTCGACACGATCGAGATGTCTCCTCAAGGGCAGGTCACCATTCGCGGAGGCGGTAAAAGGATTTGGTTTTGCCGAGGGCAGCGGCAGGGTCGCAGTAATCGGTCCCGGGGCTGATGGCGTTCAGAGGAACGAAGGGGCCGCGGGGATCATCGGCTCGCTCGACCTGGAAGACTCTTCCCTTGCTTTCCCACCTGAGCCACACGTCGCCGAACTCTGGATCCACGGTGATGGTCGGCTTGCTTGTGGTGACTTCTTTGGTGTGGTTGTCGGTGACGAAGAACAGCGAATCCAGGCCGAAGTCGGCCAGGTCCTCGAGTGGGGCGAACTGCTGAAGCAGCTCTAAGTTTCTGAAGATGACCCACCCGCTGTCGCTCAAAAGGTCGCCGTAGCCGATGACGCCGAGCCTTTTGGACTGGAAACTGCTTTCCGTGGAAAACCAGATTTCGCCGCTTGGCCAGACGTAGATCGCATCGAGGCCGACATCTTTTCCCCCCTCAACCGGCTCGAACTTCGCGACGAGCTCCTTGTTGCTGCGGACAACAACCCCCTTGTCCGACAGAAGGTCGCCAGGATACAACATGACGCCGAGATTTTCGGAAAAAAGCTCTTGCTCGATGGAGAAGAGAATCTCTCCGTCCGGCATTATGTGAACCGCATCCAAACCGACGTCCGGGACCGGCGGCATGCCGCCAAAGGCGGAGGTGAGCTCCTGGTTTCGCTTGACGATTCGGCCTTTGTCGGAAAGAAGGTCCCCGTTGTGTAAGTTGCCGAGAGTTTCGCTGAAGATACCCTCCTCCAGCTCCAGTGAGAAGAGGCACTCGCCGCCGGCCGCGATATCGAGGGCGTCGAGGCCGAGGTCAGGGACAATGGGCATGATGCCAAGTTTTCCGACGAGGTGCGAGTTCTTTCTGACAACCCGCCCGGTGTGTGAAAGGAGGTCGCCGGCGCTGACGGTTTCCCCGAGAGTCCACGACGTGAAGTCTGTGCTGGTCGAAAACCATATTTCGCGAACAGGCGCGGCAATCAAGTGCATACTGTAAACGCGGAGCGGATCAATCGGCTCCTCCGCAATGTCTATTTCAATGACGGGCCAGCGGCGCTCGGTGATGCTCCACGAGCCACTTTGCAGCTCAATATCGGGCAGGTCATTGACCTGTACCTTAAGCTGCATTTCATGGACAACGGCCACTTCTCCGCCGATCTGATAGGCACCCTCGCCGGCCACCATGTAGATGAGGCCCCCAGTACCAGCTTCAAAGCTCACGTTTCTCACATCGTAGAAGGTGAAGAGGGGATTTTCCTCGCGAAAAACGAGCTGAAACGTTCCTCTCATGGGCATGATGAGGGGTGGGCGGCCGCAGATCGTGCAATCCTCGACCAGACTGCTGCCCTCGAGGAGCATGTAAGTCACCGGGTTCTGGGAAAGGCAAGGCATGGGCACAGCGGCAAGGCCTGCGCAGACCAGAATGACCGATAAGGGCAAGCGAAGAAGAGAGTCCCGGAACATCGGAGTCACCTCCTCGTCCATGTGTGAGACTGACAAGCCGCGGCGAGACACGCAAACTTAACTCATCAACGATTATATCACAGACCGCTGTGACGTGTCTGCATGAGTTATCGCTCTTGCGGAGCTCCGCGCCCTCCGGCTGCGCCGAGCACCTCCGGTTCGAGTCAGCTCAGTCGTCCTTCATCGGCACGAGCCAGATGTTGCGATACCGGACTTTGTTGCCGTGATCCTGGAGAAGGATGCCGCCTTCCCGCACGGGCTTCCGCCTCGGCTGAAACTGATCGTGGATATTGATGCCGTTGTGCACGACGGTGACGCGGGCGTTCTTGATGCATTCACCACTTTTGTCAAAGCGTGGAGCGATGTACGTCACGTCGTAGGTCTGCCATTCCTCGGGCGGAAGACACGCGTTGACGAGCGGCGCGGCTTGACCGTAGAAACCTCCGCAGTCGCGATGGCTCGGAGGTAAGCCGAAGGAATCGAGGACTTGAATTTCGTTGCCGCCGGGGAGATAGACGCCGCTATTTCCTCGCCCCTGGCCGCGGTGAGTCGGCTCGAGAGGCGTGCGGAACTCAAGATGCAGTTTGAAATCCCTGAATTGCTGTTTGGTATGGATGTTACCATTGCGGACTTCCATGGCGTCACCCACGGGCTTCCAGGGGTTGGGCACGTCCTTGTCGTCTTTCGTGGTGACCCACTTCGAGTAGTCCTTGCCGTCAAAGAGGACGATCGCTCCTTCGGGCGGTTTTGCACCGAGAGTCGGGGAAACCTTCCGAAGTTTCTTCAACTCGAAGCGCCCACGATTCTCCAGGCCGGAAAAGCGGCCGGTGAATTTGCCATCGGAGACCTCGCCAGTTAGCTGGTAGATACCGCCGTTTTGAGGGCCAAGATCCACTGTGCCCTTGAACTGCACCTTTGCGTCCTGATCCTTTCCTCGCATTTCTCCGGGGAAAGGCTCGACTTCGCCAATGTCCACGGAGATGACGGCACGGAAGTTGCCCTTACCTTCCGCAATGATGTGAGCGGTAACCGGGCCTTCGCTGGACTCGACGCCGTACCAGCGGCCGTCCCAGTTTCCCATGACATCGCGCGCCTCCGCGGCGTAAGTTGAAAGTGAAAGGGCTGTCAGGGCAAGGAAAGCGAGAAGAGAAAAGGTGTGTTTCATCTGAGTTCCTCCATGTGGTTGCCTGGTTCATACACGGTCTTCACTGATCGAGTCGGGTGAGCAAGAGAATAGGAAATTCTGAACGGCAAGACAAGGGGCATTTTTGGCCAAAAAAGGTCTTGACAGGAACGGGTGGAAGAACGATGATTTATAAGGAAAGCGACCGTAACTCAGTTGGTAGAGTCCTTGCTTCCCAAGCAAGAGGTCGAGGGTTCGAATCCCTTCGGTCGCTCTTTTTTTGTGCCTGCCGATAACGGATATGCTCCGGTGGAACTCGATTGTTCGCTTGAAATGGCCTTGTTGTCATCTGTCCGCGGCTAATACGCGGGCTGATAGGTCCAACCGGCAGGACCATGCCGAGCGAATTGTCGCATTGGGCAATCTCACAGGAACGCATTCTCCGGGTGTGGCTGTGTTTCCGTGGCGGGACGGTCCATCCACCATCGTCGCCGCTGGTGTCGGCCGATTACGTGGGTTTGGGGCGTTTCCAAAGATAGTATCGCTGGCGTCCTCGCCGGCTGTGTTGCGGGCATCTTGCCCGCAAATCGGGAAGCGAGACGCTCCCCGGACAGCCCCACTGCTGGCGGGGCGGCGCTACTCTTCGTCCCGTGTCGCCACTGCCATACAGTTGCACCTCATTCTGTGACTCGCCGGAAGACGGAAGAGACCAGCCGCTGCAAGGGCTCAGAAACCAACCCCTACGGGAATGCTCGGCTACCATTTCCGTCTCACCATTCTGGTTAAGAAGCTCTCTTTCGTGGTATCCTTCGCGGTGGTGATTGATCGTTGTTTTTGGTGAACAAAAGGGAAGTTGCGTCGTTTAATGGTAGTGAAGCTGGAAACGGGAAACCCTGATTCGATGACGGAGACCGATGAGGTTCTGATCCGCAGGTGTCGTCGGGGAGATGAACGCTCTTTTGACATCCTCTTCGATCGGTACAAAGCGAGGATTTACACGTTTATTCTTCGGTTCGTGAACGATCAAAAGACAGCGGAGGACATTGTTCAGGAGACGTTCATCAAGGTTTTTCGCAAGGCCCGATATTTCAGGCATCAGGCGAAGTTCTCCACGTGGCTGTACACCATCGCCGCGAATCTCTGCAAGGACGAACTGAAGAGAAGAAAACGAAGGCGAAGCATTCCTCTCGATGAGTCGGGGGCGGATCAGGAGCGAGAAGGGCGTTATTGGCCGGGGTTACAAGTTGTGCCTGACTCGTCCGGTGGTCCGCGAGAGGAGGCGGAGAAACGGGAGTTGAGCCGGGTGCTGTTACGGGCGTTGGAAGAGCTGCCGGAGAACTCCCGATTGGTCATCGAGCTGCACGTGATGCACGGACTGCGGTACCGGGAAGTGGCTGAGATTCTGAGATGTCCAATCGGTACGGTGCAATCGAGAATGCATAACGCAGTCCAGCTCTTGAGGAAAAAGGTTAAGGCAAGACTCAGGAAACCGATTTAGCCGCCTGGACGGAGGTTCATTCGCATTGAGTTTGAGAAAAGTCAGTCCTTCATACTTTACGTCGGAACCTTCGCCACTGGCGGCACAAGGGAAGTTTTTTGAGGTGAAACTATGAACAGCCAGTGTGAACAAATCGAACCGCTGATGATTGACCACGCTCTGGGTGAGCTTGACCGCTCCAAGTCCGAAGCCGTTGAACAGCACCTGAAATCCTGCCCCAGGTGCTCAGAAGCTCTGGAACAAGTGCGGCAGATCGTGTCAGGTCTTTGGCAGCACGGAATGGTGGAGCCTTCTCCGGCGGTTTCCGACGCCGTAAGGGAGGCTGTCCGGGACAAGGTCTTTGGGCGGCGGAAGGCCGTCGCGGTCGCGGCGGAGCTGGCAGGCTCTTTCGTTCGCCGACCGGTTCTTGCCGGGGCGTCCGCTACGGTCGCAATTGCAGTGATGACATTGCTTTTAGTTCTTCCCAGTCCGCCCACCCAGAAGGAACGCTCGGGTGAGAGACCTGGGATAGGCCAGCGGGGGAAAGTATTGAAGGTTTTGGGAGACTACCTCCGCGAATCGCAAGAGTTCCTGGAGTTGACGTCCGGGGCGAACGCCGGAAAGGCGCTTTCGATGTATGACCGGGACGATTGCAAGCAGCTCATCGGCCAAGCTATGGATATGAAGAAGGACGATGACCTTATGGAGTACGAGCCTCTTCTGGCGGACCTCGAAGGGTTCTACCGGAAAGTCTTATCATGCGATGGCAAGTTCGGGGAAAAGGAGTTAGGTGAAATACGTCAACTTCTGGATGACGCGATGCTAAGCGAGCGCGTGGACAAGGCCATTGAATCGTGGAGGTAATTCTGGGGGATCATCAGGTCGTGCCCCCGTGTTCTGGGAGGGAGTGAAAAATGGCGAAGCGGATAACTAAAAAGAACATTGCCATTCTCAACGTGGTTTTTGCCGGTGTGTTCCTCATTACGCTGATAGCGGTGGCGATTCCGTTCCTGAAGAGCGAGCCAAGCCCATCCCTGGCCTCCCTGGAGGAAAGGCCGACGCTGAGGATGGCTACGGCACGGAAACAAGAGGAAACCGTCACCGGGGTCAACAGAGAGGAGAGGTTGGCGCACATCTTTGATCGAGACCTCTTCGATGCCCATATTCTGCCAAAGAAGGTGATAGAAACTCCTCCCCCGCCCCCACTGCGATGGGAAATTGTCGGTGTGAGCAGCATCCGTGGCGAGCCGGTAGCGTTTATCCGCGACAAATCGAAAAGGACGAAAAGTGGCCAGATGGAATACATGGTCCGCGAAGGGGACGAGGTGGAAGGCTATTTCGGAGTGAGAATAACAGGCATTTCTGTTAATCCGGCGTCGGTCACCTACAACAGACCGGGTGTGGGCGATGAGACATTGACAATGGGAACTGCGAGCACCTCCACCCCCGGAACACAGAAAGACCAGTGGGCGGGGGTTATCCGGGCGGTAAGGGCAGGGCACACTTATGTGGTGAAGCTTCCCGTGTTGCAGGAGAAGGTGGGGAGCGCAGAGGCCTACCTGGGAACCTTTGGCTTCGAGCCGAACATGGAGGGAACGCAGGCGAACGGTATGAAGATAACTTCTCTGCCAAAGGACAATCTTCTGTACGTGGCGGGATTACGCCAGGGGGACATCATCAAGACGATTAACCGTAAGGCGATTACCGACCAGGCATCGCTGTTAGAAAAGCTCGCGGAGGCAGCGAAGGAATTCAATGTCCAGATAGGAATTGTGAGGGGTCGGACCAGCCGCACAATGTTCTACACGTTGCTTAAAAAGTAGGAGAGGAGGAGAATGAGAATCGCCATTTCAGCCGTTCTAATTCTGGGTGGGATTGCTATGATCTCAGCACTCGTTGCACAGGAGGGACCGGCGCCGCCCACGGCCCCGGGGACGCCTTCCGAGCCGACCACGCCGACCCCCGCTCCAACGACAACCCCGCCACCGACGACTCGACCTGTAACCAGCACGGCGCCGCGGACGACCAGCGGCGACGAGTTGATCCCATTCACGTTCGAGAACATGCAGCTTTCGACCATTATTAAATTGGTGGCTGAGAGTACAAGCAGAAACTTCTTGATCCAAACACCGATCGCAGGCACCGTTCTGATTTACTGTCCGAACATGATCCCCGCCAATACGGCTCTGGATATGCTGGGAATCATTCTCGACTCCCAGGGCTACACCATGGCGGTGAGCGACGATCCGCCTCTGGTCTACGTCACCAAAAAGGCGGGGGCGGCCCCCATCCCGACGGAGCTGAAGGTCGAAGGAGAAGGAGAAGAAGAAGAGTTGGAGGAAAAGCGTGAGCTTGCCACCCTTCTCGTCGTCCTCAAGTACGTGTCGGTGGATGATATGCAGAACCTCCTGAGGAATTTTAAGTCCGCCAGTTGCGTGATGACCGCGTATCCGGCGGGTAACTTTCTCATGCTCAAGGACGATGAGGCCAGCTTGAAGTACCTTTTGGAGATCGTCAGGAAAATTGACGTGCCGGGCACGGTGAGCAAGGTCACGTTCAGGGAGCTGAAGTATGCAGATGCCACGGAAACCGCGGCGCTGCTCACCGAGCTTTTTGCTGAAAGAACGGGAGGTCGGGTGACAAGACCCACTGCGACAAGGATGCCGCCCACACCGGGTCGGCGGACACCTACCACAGTCTCGCCGACCATTGTAGGAACGGCTGCTGCTTTTAGGATTATGGCTGAAGTGCGGACAAATAGGTTGGTTATCCTGGCATCAGAAAAAGATACGGAAGACATCCTGGAGTTGGTGAAAAGGCTCGACGTGGAACCGACGGAGGAAATGTACCCGATCCGGACGTATATCGCCCAGTATCAAGATGCGCTGGACCTGGCGGACACTCTGGCATCCTTTGTGGCGGGCCAGCCGCGAACAGGGGCAGGGCGCGAAAGGACGGCGAGAACTGGCACCGTACGTAGCAGGACCCTGGGGAGGACGCAAACGCCCACACAGCAGGCAGGGCCATCGCCTGCAGCTCGGAGGGCGGCGGTCACAGGGGGGACCGAGGAAGTCTTCTTCCTGGCAGACCCCGCGACGAACATGGTTCTCGTCCAGGGACCTCCCCAGAAGCTCGACACGTACATGGACCTCCTGAAAAAGCTGGATCAACCTCAGAAACAGGTGCTGATCGAGGTGTGGGTGGTTGAAATCAGCTCCAGAAACCAGCTCGACATCGGGGTGGAGTTCAAGTCAGCGGAAATCGGCCCTGCTGAGCGAGTTGGGCCCATGGGGAATGAGATTTTCGGGGGGAGCAACTTCGACCTCGGGCTGGGCAACTTGTTGTCGGGAACCGGCTTTCCTTCTTCGGGGATTTCGCTTGGCATCCGCAGTTTGACGAACACGGCGCTTGAGGCCGGTGGAAAGGTGTTTTATCTGCCGAACTTCGACGCGTTTCTCCGTGCCCAACGCGAAGACACGAAGTTCAACATTCTGTCTTCGCCGAAGTTGTTGACCCTCAACAACGAGACCGCCACGGTGGATGTTACTGATGAGATCTCCATTGCGGAATCGAGCATCACCGGCTACGGCACCGGACAAGTGGATGGTGGCGTGTTGCCGGGGGGTGTCACAGAGACGTTCCAGAGAACGGACGTGGGTATCAGCCTGCAAATCACTCCCCAGATCAATAGCGAGAACAGCGTGATCATGGAAATAGACCTGCTGGTGGGGAGCATCGCAGGAGTTGAAGATATTACCCAGGCGGGAAGCCGGCCGGTGATCGCCAATCGCGCGACGATTACCAAAGTGAGAGTGGATAACGGCCGAACGATCATCATCAGCGGATTGAGAAGAGCGGACACAACACAAACTGTGACTCGAGTTCCAATTCTGGGTCAGATTCCCATTTTAGGTCTGCTGTTCAGCCACCAAAGGACCTTGACTGTGAACACCAATCTTCTAATCTTTATCACGCCGCATATCGTCAGCGATACATTGGACATCCTGGAGGTAACCGAGTCGCTCAAAAACCAGGACCTGGAGAAAGAGCGTTCGCGCTTTCAACCGATGAAGAGGAGCCGCAAGCGCCGGCCGTTGAAGAGCAAGAACACCTCGGGCTGGGACTGGAAGAAATAGCGACATTCGCTCGCGAGATGTAGGTACGGAAATTGCTCCATACCGTGGATGGCGAGCTTATGTAGAGAGGAACTAACCAGCATGGCAAAAAAGAAGTTGATCGGCGAAATCCTCATAGAAAAGGAGGGGCTGGAAGAGGAGCAGCTCTTAGAATGCCTCGAGGAGCAAAAAAAGGACAGTCGGAGAATCGGTGAAATCCTGCTGGAGAAAGGATATATCACCGAATCGGCTCTTCTCGAGGCCCTCAGCATCCAGAATGGGATGCCTTATCTGGATCGGATTGATGAGGAGATTGTGGACAAAGATCTGCTGACGCAGGTGCCCCTCGCTTTCGCCAAGAAGAATAAAATGATCCCGCTGTACGCTGATAACGGGATCGTGACGGTGGCGGTGAGCGACCCGCTGAACATCCAGCCGCTGGACGATATCGGTTTGCTTCTTCACCGGGACGTGGAAGTGGTGCTCACCCGGGAGAAGAACATCATAGACGCGATCAACCTCTACTACCACCACGACGCCCGTGCCGCCGACAAAGTCGTCGAGCAGATGAAGGAAGAGGACCGCGAGCGGGGCGAGGTCTACAACATCCTCGACGAAGAGACGGAAGACCTCATGGATGTCGCGGAGAAGGCTCCCATCATCAAACTGATCAATACCATTATCTTCCAGGCGGTGAAGGATCGAGCCAGCGACATCCACATCGAAGGCACCGAAAAGGAGCTGAAAGTGCGATTTCGCGTTGACGGCGTGCTATACCATCGCCTGACACCTCCCAAGCAGTACCAGGCAGCGATTGTCTCGCGCATCAAGATCATGGCGAAGCTCAACATCGCCGAGAGGCGGCTTCCTCAGGATGGCAAAATAGCCATTCGAGTGGCGGGGAGGGATGTTGACATCCGTGTTTCGGTCATCCCCACAGTCAATGGCGAGAGAATCGTCCTGCGTCTTCTGGACAGAGCGAGTGTGTTGATCAGCTTAGAGTCACTGGGCATGCACGAGGACGCCCTGGAGAAGATCGCCAAACTTATTCGGCTCTCCCATGGGATCATCCTGGCGACCGGCCCTACCGGCTCCGGCAAGACCACCACGCTTTATGCCGCCCTCAGCAGGATCAACGCCGAAACCCTGAACATCATAACCATAGAGGACCCGGTCGAGTATCAGTTGCAGGGAATCGCCCAGATACAGGTCAAGCCCAAAATTGATCTGAAATTTGCCAACGGACTCAGGTTCATTCTCAGGCACGATCCGGACATCATCATGGTGGGCGAGATTCGCGATTACGAAACGGCCGAGATGGCCACGCATGCCTCGCTGACAGGTCATCTGGTCTTCAGCACGTTGCATACGAACGACGCGCCGGGCGCCGTCACCCGATTAGTGGAGATGGGCGTTGAACCGTACTTGGTTTCCTCCTCGGTTATCGCCATTCTGGCTCAGAGACTTGTTCGCGTTGTGTGCGCGGAATGCAAAGAACCCTATACCCCGGAGCAAAGCGCGCTGGCGGAGATTGATCTGAGCCCTGATAAACTATCGGATGGCGTGATCTACCGCAGCCGTGGATGCGACAGTTGCTTAGGGACGGGGTTCAAGGGGCGACGAGGGATTTTTGAGCTGCTGATCATGGACGGGGCGATCAGGAAATTGATTCTGGACCGCGCGGATTCCAATACCATAAAGGAAACGGCTATCAAACGGGGAATGCGCACGCTTAGAGGCGACGGGGCGTTGACCGTGGTTGAGGGACAAACGACCATCGAGGAGGTCATGAGGGTCACGCAGCAAGATATTTTCTAACCGATTCATTATCTCCGCCTTGTTATAGAGCTGGAAGTCAACCGGCCGGATACGAATATTTTCTCGTAGGAGTTGCCTTAGACCATGCCTGTTTACGAGTACAAAGCTCTGGATGCTTCCGGAAAGAACCTCAGCGGCATTATTGATGCCGATAGCCCGAAGGAAGCTCGTCACAAGCTTCGTATGCAGAACCTTTTCACCACCGGCATCGCAGAGGCAGAGAAAGAGGTGACCCTCACCTCTGAGGTGCAGGTGAAGAAGGTTCTGAAAAGGATCAAGCGAAAGGACATTTCGACGGCCACAAGGCAGTTGGCCACGCTCCTTCGGTCGGGAATGCCTTTAGTTCAGTCTTTGTCGGCGATCATCGAGCAGCTTGAGGGTCACCCTCTGCAAAAAGTGATGCTCGAAATCAGGGAGAAGGTCAATGCCGGCTCTTCTTTTGCTGACGCTCTCGCTGACCACCCCAAGCTTTTCTCAACCCTTTACGTGGGGATGGTGAGCGCTGGAGAATCCGCCGGAGCGCTGGAGACGATTCTTCAGCGGCTGGCTGAATATCTGGAGAAGACCGAGAAGCAGAGGAACCGCATTCGCTCGATCATGGCTTATCCGATCGTGATGCTTTTCGTGGGAGGAGGAGTTCTGACGTTTCTGATGACCTATGTGGTGCCGACTCTGACCAAGCTGTTCACCGAGATGAATCGGAGCCTTCCTCTTCCGACGCAGATATTGATCGGGATCAGCACCTTTGCGAGGAGCTACAAGATGCTGATCGTTCTGGCAGGCCTGGTCGTAGGTTTTGTGGCCTTGAAACGGTATATCCGAAAGGAAAGCGGGAGATTGAAGTACGATACCTTGCGGCTGAAATTGCCTGTTCTCGGCGCTCTGGTTCGCAAGTCGTGCATGGTTCGGTTTGCCCGTACGCTGGGCACGCTTGTGGCAGGGGGCGTGCCATTGTTACAGGCGTTGGAGATCGTAAGAAACGTGGTGGGGAATGCCGTGATCGGCAAGGCGGTGGATGACGCCAAAGAAAGCATTGCTCGAGGCCAAACGATCTCCGATCCTCTGAAGAACAGCAAACACTTTCCGCCTATCGTGACACACATGATCGCCGTAGGCGAGGCCAGTGGGAATCTGGAAGAAATGCTGTTTAACGTTGCGGAGGCTTACGAGGATGAGGTGGAGACAGCTATCAGCGGGTTGACCTCACTCTTGGAACCGATGATAATCGTGGTGATGGGAGTGATCGTTGGGTTTATTGTGCTCTCGATCCTCCTGCCCATTTTCGATATGAACAAATTGGCCGCGTGACGGAGATTGACGCGGCTGGCGCAAAAATGGAGGTCGAATCATGAAAGGGCTAAGACGTACCAGAAGCAGGAAGGCCTTTACGCTTGTGGAACTCCTGGTTGTGGTGACCATCCTGGGGATCCTCGTGGCGGTAGTCGGGGTGAGGGTAATTCACCAGCCGGACAAGGCCCGCGTCAAGGCAACGATGGCGCAGATAGCGAATTTCAAGCACGCGCTCGAGGAGTTCTACATCGAGACAGGGACCTTCCCCAGCACTGATGAGGGGCTTAATGCGCTGGTGGTGCAGCCGATGGATGCGGACATCGCGTCAAGCTGGGGCGGCCCTTATATGGACAGAATCCCGAAGGACCAGTGGGCGCGCGATTACGTCTACCGCTGCCCCGGTGCGGACGGTTCGGACTACGACATCATCTGCTACGGCAAAGATGGCAGGGAAGGCGGCGAAGGCTTTGGCAGGGACATAACGAACCATAATCTGGGCGATTTCCGTTGATCGCGCCAAGAATGGCGACCCAAAGAGGCTGCCTCTTCCGTGTCCCAAGACTTTTCTGGTTGCTCCAATGTGGCGTAAAAGGGAAGGATTTACATTTCTGGAGCTGGCCGTGGTGGTGGCCATCATCGGCATCATGACGGCGATTGTTGCGCCGCGGTTTAGCGCGACTTTTTCCAGAGCCACGCTTGGTGGCACAGCTCGCCATCTGGTTGGCACGATGGCGTATCTGCGCAATGTCGCCGCGAAGGAAGGGCGCAGTTATTTTCTCAATATTGATCTCGACAAGAACAAATATTCGGCTTCGTACATTAAGGATGATGTTGACCTGAGCCAGTTGGGGTACGAGGATTTCGATTTTCTGACCGAGGAAATCTTTGAGCCGGTTAACGATGCTTTCGTCAAACCGACCCGTTTGAAGAAGAAAATCGTTTTCGCACGAGTGATCCTCGAGGATGGGACTGATGTTTACGAGGGCATTGCGAGAATTGAGTTGCGTCCCGACGGCACGGCGGACGAGACGATTATTCATCTGACGAAGCCGAATCTGACGAACCCGAAAGAAAAGGGATATACGGTTCATCTTGAGCACTACAATGGACAGGCGAGAGTTTGCCGGGGGCACCTCGACCTGGAGGATCTGAGTATACCGGTGCTGACAGAAAGGGAGCCGTCCAGGAGGCCCGAGGATGCCCTGTAATAGGTTGACAAAAGAGCGAAAGAGCAATGTGGCTGGCTTCACCTTTCTGGAGGTGATGGTGGCGCTTGCCGTGATCTCGATCTCAATTGTCGCCCTTCTCAATTGTCAGACGGCCAGTTTGAGGACTTACCTCCGTTCCCAGATCATCTCCAGGGCTACGATGCTTGCCGAGGAAAAGATCAACGAGATCGAGGCAAGAGGTATATCGGAGATAGACGACCAGGACGCGGACGAATATGAGAATGGGTTGCTATACGTCACGGATGGAAGGAAATTCTACGACGAGGAGGAGACGGAGCTGTATCAGCCGGAGTGGAGGCTGGATTACTGGTGGAGAACGACTATTGAAGAAACGGAGTACGACGGTGTCCGGAAGGTTGTCGTCGAGGTTTTTTGGCAGAGGTACGTCGGGGGATTCTCGGACATACCTCCCTGGGAAAATGAAGAGATCAGTCCGACGGTGACTTTGATCACCTACATCGCTTCCACGAATAGCAGGGAGGATGCCAGAAGTGGCTCAGCAGCACCAAGCCGCAGTGGACGACGGAGCAGCAGGGCGCCGATCCTTGGAGAAGTCCCGATTCTTGGGTCCCTGTTCAGCCGCGAGAGGACCTGACAGCCATCACTTCAACAAACAGAAGGAGGATACCACAGATGGCTCAGCACAAAGTCACAGAGCACAAAAAAGGACGAGCAGAAGGAGCCTTCACTCTCGTTGAGGTTCTGTTGGCGGTGGCGCTACTGTCTATTATCGTGACCGTGATGTACAGCGCCTTTCACACCATGGGCCGCATTATGCGGAGGAATGAGCAGACGAAAGGGGCGTACCAGACCGCTCGCTTGATCATGGCTCGCGTGCGGCAGGACCTGAGCTGCGCACGCTACTCTCCCACGCCGAAGAATTTCACGTTCAGCGGCGAGGATATTCGGGGCGAGGTGATTGACGGCGATGACCTCGGCGCCGACGCGATGACTTTTGTGACTTCGGCGCACGTGATTTCCGGAAGGGATGCGCCGGAGGGGGACCTGGCGGAGGTCAGTTACTATCTGGACGAATACAATCCAGGTATTCTGGTCAGAAGGGAGGACGTGAGCCCGGATGACGAGCTTGAAACTGGAGGCGTTCTCCAGATTCTGGGCAAGAATGTGGTAGGGCTCAACTTCACTTACCTGGACGGGAGAGAGGAGACGAGCCCGAGGGCAGGCCGGGGGGAGGCAAGCGCGGCTGCTGGGGCAGGCGAGGATGAAACCCTGGAGGAGAAGAAAGCCTGGAAGGATGAATGGGATTCCGAGGAGACGCCCTATCTGCCGCGAGCCGTGAGGATTGATCTATCGGTCGAGAATGAAGAGGGCGAGATTGAGGATTTTTCGACGACTGTTGTGTTAGCGATGGGGCGGACGGCGACTTCAATCCAACCCACACTGGCGCAGGCCCCAGGACGTGCAGGGGCCCCTGGGGCGGCGCAAAGAGGGGGCGTGAGACAGCCCACTCAGCTTCAGCCGGGCGGCCCTCGTGGAAGACCTCGTCGCGGAGAAGGGGAAAGAAGGAGAGATGTCGATGCCGGCCGAGGTCGCGGCGGAGACCGCAGAGGAACAGGACAAAGGCCGCCCTCGCCTGGGACCGGCTCCAGGTCCGGCTCGCCGGGCACACCAACAATCCGGAGGAATGTACCCAATGCAGGGTCTGGACCCCCGCCGCCCACGCCGGGCGGCAGAAGATAAAGGCATTGCCCTTCTGGTGGTTCTGGCTGTTGTCGCGATCCTCGCAGTGGTGATCTTCGACTTCAGCTTTTCAGTCCGCGTGGATATGCACATCGCCGCGAACTTCCGGGACCGGCTCGTCGCGCTTGAAGCCGCTAAGGGGGGTGTGAACTACGGGATATACATGCTGCGACAAGATGACCCCGGAAGAGACAACCTTCAGGAGGAGTGGGCGCAACTCACCGGGATCGTCCTTGACAGAACCGATCCCGAAGAACTTGCCGAGCTGAGCGGGCTGACGGAGGAGGAAATAGAGTTCGACAAGCATGATGAGTTTATGGCTCGGCAGGAAGGAGGGAATGTAGCGACGGCCAGCATCGTGATCTACGATGAGGAAAGAAAGATCAACGTCAACATGCTGGCCGCGACAGGGAGCAGGCCGATCTACCGAGAATGGATCGAAACGCTCATTGAAAACCTCGAGCTTCCGGATGTGGATCCTTACGAGCTCGTTGACAACATCATTGACTGGGTGGATGACGACGACGATGGGAATGCCGAGTATACCTATTATGAAGAGCTGCCAGAGCCGTACTCCTGCCGGAACGACCGGATGGAGTCCATTTATGAGCTTAAACTGGTGAAAGGAATAACCGACCTGCTCTTCTTCGGCGACACGCCATATCCCATGCAACTGTCGGGACAGGAGGAAGAGCAATGGGAGGAACGGGAGCAGCTCGGATACACCCTGCCGGACGTTGCTCCCTGGGAAAGAGAAGAGGACTTTGAGGCACTTTACGGCTTAGTGAACTTCCTGACCGCCCACTCCAGCGGCAGAATCAATCTCCACACGGCACCACGGGAAGTCCTTCTCGCAATGTTCGAGAACGACGAATTCCTGGCGGACACAATCATGGACGCTCGAGAGGAGAATCCTACTCAGACGAGGGAACTACAACTGCTCATACAGCAAGTTTCTCCCCCTCTTTACAACGTGGTGAGGGGGGTGATCACTTTCAGCAGCAGCTACTTCAGGATAGAGTCAACGGGCAAGTTTCACAACTCCGCTGTCAAGGTCACCGCCATCATTTCTCGCAGCAGGAATCGGGATACGACCCTTCATTATTGGCGAGTGGAAGATGTGAGACCGGACAGCTCATCGGAGGATCTTGCTCTGGCCAATGTAATGTAATAACAATAGTTGAAGCCCCTGGCTACCCATGCGGAGGAGAGTTGAGAGAACTTACAATTAGCAATAAATCAATCGGAATTGACGTCGGGAGCCATTCGGTGAAGGCAGTCGTTGCGGTGAAAAGGGGATCATCCGTCATTATCAAAAGTTTCATAGAGGTACCCATCTCCCCAACGGAGGGGCCGCCACCGGAGCGAGTCGCTCAGGCTGTGGAGGAACTGGGGAAGCAACTGAAGGTTGGCTCTGAGGTGGTGGTAACCTCCGTGTCCACGCAGCAGGCCACGGTCCGCAGCCTGGAGATTCCGTTCAGCGAAGAAGAGAAGGCCCGCCAGATTCTGAAGTTCCAGACGGAGCCTTACCTCGCCTTCCCCATCGAGGAAGTCATCATTGACTTCTATGACACCAAGAGCGCCCCTGAAGGCAAAATGAAGGTTCTCCTGACCGCGATTCACAAGGGGGTGATAGAAAACCACCTGGAACTTCTATCCAGGGCAGCGATTGATCCTGAGGTTGTGGACGTGGATTTTATGGCCATCTCCAGCACAGCGTTGTGGGCTGACCCTACCCTTCGGGAGACCTCTGCCATTGTCATTGATATGAGTAGCTCCAAGACCATCGCTTGCTACATCCAGGAAGGAAAGCTGCTGGCCGTCCGGTGCTTACCCTTAGGTAGCGATGATTTGACTCGACTGGGGCCTGAGCTGGACCGGACGGTTCGTTATTTCTCGTCCCAGGTGAGGGGCGGGAGCTTCGGAAAAGTCATTCTGTGCGGGGGGTCGGCATCTCTGCCGGGACTGGACGATTTTGTGAGGCAGGCACTTTTGACGGAAGTCTCGGTTATTTCGCCGCCCGACAGTATAAGGAACAGAGCGGGCCAGGAGATGCCTTTCCCTCGTTTCGCAACGGCTGTGGGGTTAGCTCTGCGCGGCTTGGGGGAAGCTCCGTGCCTCCAGAATTTCCGTCAGGAAGAACATGCTTACGCCCGGCCCTATAGAAGGCTTCGAAAAAGGCTGGCCACATCCGGCGTGTTAGTGTTCTTGATAGCCGGGCTGCTTGTATTCAGCCTCTTTGCTTCCATTGACCGATACAGCTCCAAACGGGGGGATCTGAATTTCGATAGGCAAACAAAACGCGGCACGATCTTCCCCGACAAAACACCCCAAAGCAACGACGATATGCGGAAGCTTTTGGAGGATGAGAAAAAGAAGCTGACGCCATTTCGTGAGCTACGAGGGAACATATTGCTGTTAGAAGTGTTCGAGGACCTATCAACGAAAATTCCCAAAGAAATAATCGCGGAGTTGTCTCTATTCAACTATACGAAGTCGAGACCTCCAGAACTACCGAGCGTAAGAAACCGACGGCGAACCCGATCAAAGACCGAAGTATGGGCTGGGACCCTGACGCTGAGAGGGACCGTCTCTACCGTGGCGGATCACGAGCAATTATTAGAGATTCTGGAAGACTTGGAGTACGTTGGCCGGGTGGAACACAAAGGGACTAATCCGGCGCCGAACGGAAGGGTGAGCGTCCAGTACACTCTGAGATTAAAGTACGCCCGGCACAGCCGGACCAAGGTGAAGGAGACCGGTTCTTAAATGGCACGCGCACTTTCTTCAAGAGAAAAGAACACCATTATCGCGGGCGGCATTTTTCTGTTCTGTTTTCTCGTGATCTTGTTCGTCCTTTCGCCAAAGAAGAAGGAACTCAATGAGCTCAAAGCGTCAGTTCGTGCTATGACCAATGAACTCGAGGAAATCAAGAAAATTGAAGCGCAGCATAACCGCCTGAAGGGGGAAACCGATCCGGTGATGCAGAAAATCCTCCAGAGGCGGAAGGACTTCAAGCTCTCGGGGTTTGTTGCGGACACGGAAGACCGGCTGAACTTCTCGAGGACGCGCGAGATTCCCGCACGCACCACCACTCACGGCAATTTCGAGAAGCGAGGCGCCACGTACATATACAGCAACAAAACTCTACGCCAGATCGTTGGATTCCTTGAGGAAATCGAGAAGCCGGACAACGTTATTGGCATAGAATCCCTTCGCATTACACCTAAAAGCACCACCCAACGCTCGCAGTTGGAACTCTACATCAAGTTGTTCACGGTTGTACGCGTGGAGTGAGGCTTCCCACGATTCCAGTCCTGCTGCCGCGCCACTTTTTGCCTTGAAGAAACAGTCGGGTGGTCGGGATCAGGGCTCACGGGGCAGCATTCGGCGGCGCTTCCGCTTCCTCTGATTCCAGCTTGTTGACCTGATCAAGCACGGCCTGAGATTCGTCCTCGCTCCCCAGGGCTTGCAGGATGGTTGCCCTGGTGTTGAGGGCCTCAATGAACTGAGGCTTGAGGCGGATCGCCTCATCACAGGCTTCAAGGGCCGCTTCCCACTGCTCCAGCTTGGCGAGGGAGCGTGCTTTCCCGTGGTGGGCTTCGGCATAAGACGAAAGGAAGGAGATCGCTTCGTCGAAGGACTTCAGAGCTTCTTCGTGCCTTTCCAGCTTTTGCTGGATTAACCCCTGATGATAGAAAGCCTCTGCGTAATCCGGCTTCTGTCGAACGGCTTGTTCCAATGCCGACACAGCTTCCTGAAGGCGATCCAACTGCGCCAGGCAAATGGCCTTGTGGAGGTGAACCTCCGGATAGCTCCGGTGAAGCCGAAGTAAGTCATCGTAGCACTTCAGCGCATCCTCATATTTCCCCCACTTCTCGAGGACAAGGCCCTTATTGAAAAGCGCGCGTTCGGAAGAGGGATTGAGGCGGAGCGCGTTATCAAGAGAAAGGACGGCAAGCTCGTACTCGTTCTGGCTTGCGAGGACGATGCCCAGATTCACGTGGGCGCTCTCATACAGCAAGTCAGCCTTTATGGCGCTCTCCAGCGATTGTCGCGCCTCGCCATACCGGCCGAGCATGTGCAGGGCAATTCCCCTGTTGTTGAGAGCCTGGGCGAATATGGGGTCCAGCTCAATAGCCTTATCATAGCAGGCGACTTCTTTTTCGAGCATGCCCAGCTTTCCATAGGCCACGCCCGTGTCATTGTACGGCCAGGGGTCCTCAGAGTTGAGTTGAACCGATTTTTCGAAGAGCTTTATGGCCCCGCGGTAATCATTGCTTCGCAGGGCAGTGAGCCCCTCGTTATAGTATATCGCGGCCCTGGCCTTGATTTTACTGGCCTTGTCCTTGGACGGGGCCGTTCGGTCCCCTGTTGTGACGCAGGAAGTCGCCAACACCGTGAGGGGCAGAAGAATCAATAGCAATCGGTTTTTGTTCATGTCTTGCTCTTGGTCTTCGTGGGATGCGAGTTTTTTCGCCTCTGGCCATAGGAGCGATGTTTTTCAAGCCTCCGTCCGCGACGGTGATTTGGCTCCTGTGGGCGTGCTTTCTGCGTGCCCAACCTGCGAAGGAGCTTCGGACTGCCTCGCCGCTTTCTCAATGAAGGCGCCCATGGCCCTGAACTTTTGGTATCTCTTTTGGATCAGCTCATCGAGAGACATGGCTTCGAGTCCCTCAATGTAGGACAAGAGACGCTGCTTGAGAATCTGCGCCATTTCGGCATGGTTTGTGTGCGCACCTCCCAGAGGCTCAGGAATAATATCGTCAATCAGGTCATGTTCGGACAGATCAGCCGCCGTCAGTTTCAACGAGCTTGCAGCCAGGTTCATCTTTCCGGCATCCTTCCATAGGATAGCTGCACATCCCTCCGGCGAGATCACGGAATAGTAGGCATACTGAAACATGGCCACGATGTCACCAATACCGATGCCGAGCGCTCCACCGCTGCATCCCTCCCCGATGATCACAACGATCATGGGCGTGCGTATGTGCATCATTTCTCTGAGGTTGAAGGCGATGGCCTGGGCCTGGCCCCGCTCTTCGGCCCCAATTCCCGGATACGCTCCTGGTGTGTCAATGAAGCTGATCACCGGCAAATGAAACTTCTCGGCCATTTTCATTAACCTGATGGCTTTCCTGAACCCCTCCGGATGCGGGCAACCGAAATTCCTCATAATGTTTTCTTTTGTGTCCCGCCCTTTTTGGTGACCGATAAGCATTGCCTTTCGGTCGTCCATGACGGCCACCCCGCCAATAAGCGCTTTGTCATCGCCGAAGAGTCTATCGCCGTGGAGTTCGGTAAAGCTCTGGGTGATCAGCCGCACGAAATCGAGCATGTAAGGCCGACGAGGATGTCTGGCCAACTGAACCTTTTCCCAGGGCGTGAGCTTGGAATAGAGCTTCTTACGCTGAGCGTCGAGCTCTTTCTGAAGCGTGGCGATCTGACTTGAGAGGTCAATGCCGCTGCTCTCAGAAGATTTCTTGAGGGCTTCGATCTTTCTCTCAAGCTCATTAAGTGGTCTTTCAAAATCGAGGCCGGTTCCTGCCATTTGGTCCTCCCATGTCCGGCCGCCCAGCGGCTATATTCTCCTCCGGCTGATGCGACCGCCAGCCACTCAGTCCTACTCCTTGATGATCACCTCGGTTCCCTTGGGGATGATGTCGAAGAGTTCCTCCACATCACGGTTGAGCAGACGAATGCATCCCTGGCTGCTTTCCTTGCCGATGGTAGATTCGTCATGCGTGCCGTGAATGCCTATTCCTTCCGTGGTCAGGTCCTTATTCTCCTCAATGTCCTCCAGGCCCATCCAGCGTGTTCCAAGCACGTTTTCCGGGTGTCCATAGGGGATGACTCGCCCGTCCCCAGGGAACCAGGGCGGCTCTACAATTTTCTTGCCAATCTTGAATTTGCCAACCGGAGTGTTGCCGAATTTCCCTGTGCCGATCCGGTACTCATTCAATACCATATCCCTGCTCAAGAGCTGAAGAACATTCTTCGACTTCGACACCTCTAACTGGAACTTGCCGGTAACGACCTTTAGTCGCTGTCCGATCTGGAGCTTCCGCGGATCGGCTATTCGGTTGCTCTTTTGCAGTAGCGCCGCCGTCGTGCCCAACGTCCTTGCGATGCCATCGAGGGTATCCCCCTCTTTCACGCGATAATACTGACTCTCAGGAATTTCAGTCATTGTTGGAGAGAACAGCAGCGTCATGTTGAGTCTGAAAGTGGCTTTCGTTAGCTGCGGGTAGTCCTTTTCCCTGTCCCGCAGCTTCTCCAGAATCTGTTGAGCTCCCCGAAGATTCTCCTCCTCCATCATCATTTTGGCAAGCTCGATTTCCGCCAGGTCAGCGAAGCGAGACCCAGGCTCGCTGGCAATGGCCTTGTTGTAGTATTCTTCCGCAGGCCGCTCTTCCTCTGCGGACTGCAACAACCCCAGCGAGTAATAAGCTTCGGCGTGTTGGCCTCGCATGGAGGAATTCTCAATCACCTTGTTCCAATGCGTGATTGCCTTCTCCTTTTGGTTCTGAGCAGTGAAACATCTGGAGAGAAAAAGAATCGCCTGGTTCTTCAGCTCTCCGTCCGGGGCCTTCTGGTAGCATTCCTCAAGCTTTTTGTGAGCGTCGTCGTACTGCTTTTTCTCGAAGAGCCTCTTCCCTGTGGAAAGAAGGTCCTTGACGGAAGCCTTCGCGGGGAAGTCCGTCAGAAATTTCGTAACATACAAAGAGGCGGTCCCTATCAGGACGATTCCCACCAGGATAGCGATGATGGTTGGCTTCTTTACTTTCACTTCTCTCGCACCTTTCGGAAAAACCTCCTGCCGATCAGGCGGAACGCTTTGACGACAGTGGAACTTTCTCCAGGTCCCGAATGACCAAACCGACGTGCGGGTACCGCTTAGCAGGGTCCTTCCTTATGCAGGTCATGACGATTGTTTCCAGTTCGACAGGAACGGAAGGATTGAATCGCCGAATCGCCCGGGGGCGGACACGACGGTTCACGTGTTTGGAAAGGACTTCCTGGTCGGTGGTTCCGGTATAAGGGAGGCGCCCGGTCAGAAGCTCATAAGCGGTTATCCCCATGCTGTAGATATCGGCACCTTCGTCGTATCTGTCCTGGATAATTCTTTCGGGAGCAATGTATGACCTGCTTCCAGAAATGACTTTGGAGATCAGCGGGTCTCTCTCTTTCCTGATGGCCAGGCTAAAGTCAGCGATTTTTACCTCCATCTTGTCAGAAATAAGGATATTTTCGGGTTTGATGTCTCTGTGGAGGATTCGATTCTTGTGCAAGTGCCGAATCCCCTGCGCTACCTGCATTAAAATTTCAAGGGGCCTCTCCGCAACAACCGGGTCATTGTGAAGCAAGCAATGTTTTAGATTGTTTCCCTCGACATACTCCATCACCACATAGGGCATTCCCTTATCGAGAACAACATCCAGCACTCCGATAATGTTCGGATGGTTCAAATGTCTGACGATCTCTGCGCCGCCAACGAAGAGTTTGATGTTCCTGGAGGTCTTACTGATCTCTGGAAGCATGATGCGCAAAGCGTGAAGCGAGCCGTTGCTCCGGTGTCGCGCCTTGTGAATCTCGGCTATCCCCCCCTTGTTAATCTTTCCGACCAGTTCGTAATCGCCAATTATCTTTCCAAAACTCATCTCTCGCCCTGTTCCCTTGGAAGGCCTGCCTTGTCAACCGAGCGTCGCCGTTTTTTTCTCCTTGAGAGTTGCACGGCCTCCGCAGGCTGAAGCTCTCTTTCCACTATAGGCTTGCGGGTGAGCGCGCGATAACAAACCCGCACAGGCCCGTAAGCGGCGTAGACGGCAAAGCAAAGGAACAGGGCTCCCTCGATGAAGAACATCATCGCCCCCAGGGCCAGTAGCATACTGACCAGATGAATGAACGGCCTTTTGCCCCGGGGACGGAGGATGTGCACCAACGCGGGATAGCGTATGGTGCTTACCATCAAGAAGGCCAGAGGAAGGGTTATCAGAACTAAGGATTGCGTTTGCATCGCATGAATCGCTTCTCCCTTCCCCCATTCGCTGTACCTATGCATCGCGATCACAAGAGAGGCCAGGACACCTGCGGCTCCTTGCGAAGGCAGGCCAGAATAGTGCCTTTTTTTCGTTTCGTACACTTGAACATTGTACCTTGCCAAACGCAAGGCCGTACACGCAACAAATACGAATGCCACCCCCAACCCCGTCCTCAGGTCCCCTCCCACCTCGACAACGTGAAGCTTATATACCACCAGCATGGGCGCCATGCCGAACGTGACCAGGTCGGCAAGAGAATCGTATTCCATGCCAAAGCGGCTTGTAGTTCGCTGAAGCCTCGCCACGACGCCATCGCAGAAATCGAAGACCATCCCTGCAAGGATGGCGGCTGCCGCGAAAAGGTACTCACCCTCAAAGGTGAGGGCCATGGCAAGCACACCGCAAAACAAGTTGCCGGAAGTAAAGAGATTGGGAAGAATGTAGACTTTCTTCATTTAGCCCCCGCGATCTGTGAAATGCCGCCTTTGACTCGGTCACCCTCTTTGACCAGCACTTCCCAGTCAATCGGCACGAACACGTCCACTCGAGAGCCGAACTTGATCAGCCCTATCTTCTGACCGGCTTGCACGAAGTCGTTCTCTTTCACTCTGCATACGATTCTACGGGCGATCGTTCCCGCAATCTGTCGCACCATTACCTGATAGTTCTCTCCCCTGATTCCGATAGAGTTGTTTTCGTTGTTCATGGAAGCCTCGGGGAGGTATGCTCGATAGAAGCTTCCCCTTTGATGTTTCAGGAATTCCACCCGGCCCGTGATGGGAGCGTAATTCGTATGCACGTTGAAAAGGCTCATGAAGATACTTATGCGCCGGCTTTTCATCCTGAGGTAATCGGGTTCTTCCACCTCGGTGATGCCCACTACCCTCCCGTCAGCCGGACATACGACACGCCACGGCGCGGGCGGCGACTCTCTTCCGGGGTCTCGGAAGAAGAGACCCAGTGCCACTCCGCTCGCCAGGAAAAGGGCTGCTATTGAGTACCAACCCAGCGACATAGCAGAGCCGCCCACAAGAATCGGCACTGCCACGAAAGGCCAGCCCTCCTTCGCGATTGGAACGATTCTCTTCACATTCTATGCTTTGGTTGTCCTATTGTCGCCGTGGCCGCTATAGCTCAGGTGACGGGAAGAAGGCCAGTCCCTAACCGGCATCACTAATATAACCCACCTGCGAGGGTTTGGTCAACAGAAAACGCAGCAGAGCCGGCAGTGGGTCAAACAGCTAATCGGCTCTGCCTATGCACACTACCCGAGCTATGGTGGTGAAAACAGACGTGCTGTCCAAGGGGACGATGATGTGCCAAAGCGGACAGGCATTGACCACAGGGCCATTTTGAGCCGTCAGCCTTCATCCGCGGTTGTCTGCGCTTTTTGAGGGGCGACGCGTACGCATCCAGGGCGCCCCGGCTCGCCATCCACTTCTACTTTAACGGGCAGAAACATCTGCACCACGTGAGCATTGGTGACCAGGTGCTGGGTGGTTTGCGCACATGTGAAAACGGACTCGCCCGAGGCGAAAGACAATGGGAGGATGAGCTGGTCGGCGATGAAGCGGTCAACGGCCGCTCCGGAATCAATATATTCAAATACAGACTCTATGGAAGATGCCGCCACTCGTTCTGCGGAGACGCCCCTTTTTCCGAGGCTGGTGCAGCTTCCGGAACCGTTCTCGAAGGCAACTCGCAGGTGGGTGCCCGTGCCAACGCCTTGTGACGCGTATTCCCGGATTTCAATTTCTGCAGATAAGCCGCGTGAACCAAGGATTTCGTCCGCCTTCGCGACCTGCCGCGTGGAGATGCTGCGTTTGAGGTTCGAGAAAAAAACCCGGCCCACTACACCCTGAAAAGCTCCCCGATCTGAAAGGGTCAGGGGATGAATCTCTCCCGCAGGCTGGACTCGGGCCTTCAGGACGCCCCCTCCCTTAGGATAGTAACCAGCTTTCTCGAGCCGAAGAGAGATGTCGAACCCGATCTTGCGGAGGTAGAACAACCATTGATCCTCAAGGAATTCGTACGAAGGGCTCCACTTCACGTGCGTCCCGCCACGTATGGTGACGCGTGACTCATTCCCCGCCAGAGATAGAGGAAGAAAAAGAGTATGGAAAACGAGGGACACGGAACCCGCTGTGGTCACATCAAACGAATAATCTCCCGGCCGGACATCTCCCGGCTCAAATTCCAGGGTTTGCGAGCCAAGCGTGGCGCCAGAGACCGAGGCTGAAGAGATCTGCTTTGCCGCTTTGATGCACGTCAGGTGTTGATTGGCCAAACCGGGGTTCGGTCGCCCGGCCCTTATGTTGAAAATACGTATCGGTCGGCGTGCAGCTATGGAAAGGGTGAGAGCGGTGCGCAAAATCTGGCCTCCCCCTTCCCCGAAAGAACCATCAATCTCGACCCACCCGGTCATGAGAAAATCCCGTTACTAACCTTCAGCCTGGCGTTGAACTCCTGCAATTCCACATCTCGCTTTGTCCTGATCACGATGGACTTTTTCGCAGAAGGGACGAGGTCCACAAAGTTGTCGCTGTATTCAATCGCGGCTCTCGCCTCCAGGCAAACAGCCTTTGCGAAGGTTTTGGACCGAAGCTCCACCTCGAACGTGTGCTGCCCGACTTTCTTCGCTTCCCAGGTGACGTGTGCACGGGGAAATTTGATCTCCCTGAGGCGCCACAGCAAGAAGGTCGCTTCGACAAGGCTGCGCCCTCGCTCCGCGAACCGTGCATGGATGAAATGCCTGGTGGGGTCGAGGAATCCCAGCTCTTGGAGTAATTTAGTGGTGACAAGGGTTGATGAATGGGGAGGGGCTGAGGCCGGAACATCTTTCGAGTGCAAGGGGGTACCGTCGAAATCGAACAAAGTCAGCCGGATCGTTCCTGAGACAGATTTGGGCGTATCATTGACCAGCCAGACTTGGACATGCTGCTCTCGATGGACGAGGCTGAGAAGGAGCGGGGAGAACGCTCGCCCCACGTAGTAGTAGCCCGCCTTCGGATTGTGCCAGTAGTCAACGAGGCTCCAACTAATTGCGGGCCAGCAATCGTTGAGCTGCCATATCAAGACACCTGAGGTTCTGAATTTCCGCCGCCGCCAGTGCTCTATAGCTTCGCGGAGCAGCTCTCCCTGGCACACCTGTGCAAACTCGACTGTTTGCTCCATCCCCGAGGGCTGAGGGAAATAGTGCGAAATCAGACGAAGGAGATCATCCATCGCCTGCTCGCCAGCCTTGTTGTGACGCCGCATGACAGGGCTGAGGAAGTCGTCCTCTTCTCCAGCGAAATCATTGATCGTCTTCATGACCGGAGGAGCATGGAAGCCAAACTCACTGATGAAGCGGCCGTTGTCCCATCTCGGGCCCCGGGCGTCCTCCACTTTGGCGTGGCATGCTTCCCAACTATGGCGGTCGCCGAGCTGCTCCGAATTCGGATTCTCCCCTCCGAAAGGGCTACTCGGCCGGTAAGGCCGGCTGGGATCCAGCCTGGAGCAGACCTCCGGTAGGATTCGATGGTAGATGGTCTCACCAAGAAAACGCTCTCGGCGCATCCCCCAGCGCTTTTCGTAAAAGCCCCAATCGTTTTCGTTGTTCCCGCACCACAGGACAATGCAGGGATGGTTTCGCAGACGTTTCACGACGGCTTCCGCCTCGGTTTTGACTTTCTGATGAAACCACTCTTCCTCGGGGTATTCGGCGCAAGAGAACATGAAATCCTGCCAGATGGCGATTCCTTTCCGGTCGCAGAGAGAGTAGAAGTCGTCGGATTCGTACACTCCGCCTCCCCACACGCGGAGCATGTTCATGTTTGCCGACACAGCCATGTCCAGGAGACGAGAGTAGTCTTCGACGGTGACCCGCGGAAGGAAGTTATCAGCGGGAACCCAGTTGGCGCCTTTGAAGAAAATGGGCACGTCGTTAATGTTGAAGACGAACGATTTCCCTTCCGCATCCTCCTCTTGAAGCAGTTCGACTTTGCGAATAGCGGTAGTTTGTTGCGCCTCGTCAAAAGTCTCGCCGGACTTCGAGATTGCAAGCTTGACCGCGTAAATCGGCTGCTCGCCGTATCCTGCCGGCCACCACAATTTCGCTGACGGCACCCGGCAGCTCAAACTCAGGACGTTCTGGCCCGTGACAACGTTTGTGGTCTCTGAGGATTGGTGCTCCTCATCCTCGCAACTGATAGTGACCGAAAGCTCAACTTCGGTGTCAATCAGACTGTTCACTTCCGCGGAAATATGGAACGTGGCGCTGCCGTCCTCGGAAAGCGCTGTCTCGATGTTGAGGTTCTCGATGATGAGATGGCGAAAGGCAATCAGTGAAACGGGTTTCCAAATGCCACACGTAGGAAGACGCGGGCCCCAGTCCCATCTGAAAGAGTATTGCGCCTTTCTCCCGTAAGCGCGGGGAGAATAGAAGGCGGCAGCAAGTTTGCCTTTTTCTCGCTCCAGCCTCTCGAGGGTGGCGGAAGGAGAAGAGAACTTGACAGCCAAAACGTTCCTGCCCGCCACCAGGAACTCCTTCACGGGAAACTCCCAGGGAACGAACATGTTGTCAGCCTCGCCCACCTTTGTTCCGTTGAGCCAGACGGTAGCGAAAGTATCGAGGCCCTCGAAACGAAGAAGAAACTGGCTGCTCTGAAGGAGCGAATCGCTCACCTCGAATTCCGTCCGGTACCACCAGTCTCTCTCCTCCACCCAGGTTGCTTCTTTCTCATTCATTCCAAGAAAAGGATCGGGCAGAAGGTCGTTCCGCATAAGGTCAAGGTGCACCACCCCAGGAACAACGGCTTCATGCCAGGTCGAGACACGGTAGTCAGGCCGGGCCATTTCAGGGTCACGGCTCTCATCCGCCGAAATCTCAAAACCCTGAAAGAGCCATGTACCGTCCAGAGATATACGTTGAGTCGAACCCATAGTCCTCTCTTCTTAGCCGGGTGAAGCGGGAGGGCCAGCGGAAAGCCGTTGTGGAGCCGAGCCGATTCTCATAAGGCTGACCCGGAATCGCTTTTTGTGCCGGAATGGTCTTGGGCATCATCTGTCGGTGATGAAGCCGGACGGCCGAGAAGCGCCACTAAGGCACCGTATGCGGGATCATTCTCCGGTCGCATGGGAGTTGCGAGTGGCATTCTCTCCGATAATATGGCTTGCATCAAGTGAAAATATGCCGGGTTGTTCAAAAAAACGCCACCGGTGAGCACCACGTCAAAACTGTCGTCGGTCAAACCGAGGTATGTCGCTGTGAAAACTGCTGAATCTGCAAGCTCTTCCGAGGCGGAACGAAGTATCTCTTCAGCGATCCTATCACGTTCTTCCGAGGCTGCAATTACGGTGGGGGCGAGGCGAGCGATAGTTACTTTCGGGTCATCAAGAGAGTAAAGCCAGGGGACAATGTCGTCCTCCTCCTTCAGTGAAAGGGCATCGAGAACTCTCTTGCTCAGCCTTGTCCTCTCTCCCCTACCCTCGCTCGCGGCGACCATCGCCCTCAGGGCTCGAATGCCGATGTCGTACCCGCTGCCGGGGTCTTCGATGAGATGTCCATGCCCGGAGACTTTCTTCGTTTTCCCGGCCTTGTTTTTGCCGAAGACCACGGAACCGGTGCCGGAGATGACCGCTAAGCCCGCTTCTTTGCTCGTGCCGCCGAGAAAGGCCGCCTCAGCGTCGGAAATGATCTTCGATTTCCTGTGCAAAAGGTGCCGCCGGAGCATCTCTTCGATATTCCTGATGTCGCGAGGGCGGGATACTCCTGAGAGCGCGAAACAGAAACCTTCAATTTCTTTTGAAGAAACGCCGGCGGCGGAACAGAGCGATTCAATAAGCGTCAAAAGCGTCTTCTCCGCGCCTTCCAACCCTACCAGGTGGTAATTGGCGCAGCCTGCGGAAGCTCGGTGAAGTACTCGCAGGTCTTCGTGAGCAATGAGTCCCTTACTCCTCGTGCTTCCGCCATCTATGGCAATGTAATAACCGGACATCTCTTCCCCATGCATCAAGACTTCTTTGGCACGGCTCTGGCCCCTACGGATGAATGAGCCTATCCTTTAATCGGATGATACCAGCCCACGGCACGCCATGCAAACCCTTTCTCTGCGTGCGAGTGGCTGGGACTGAGTGTCATACTGGCATTATTGTCACCATAAATGGGCGGGGTGGCTTCAAAAGACTGTTTATTGGAGAACCGCCAAGAACCAAACGGGGCGCAGGATGCACCCCAAAGCCAAAAGGTAAGGAGTACCACCCCATGATAATGTATCCCGCCGAGGGCGGGACATGGTCGCATCACCAAATCACGCGTTCCGCCTGGCGGAGCTGCGGGCAGTGCTGTACGAGGCCGTTCACAACCACTCCTCCGCGCGGCGTCCCCTGCACCCCTACTTCGTCAGACTATGCGCGAAGCATGATTACAAAGAGGCTCCGATCGCCATTGCTCAGCATCCGGCCCGCATCCTCTTCAAAACGTGGCGAGAAGGGAGGACTTCGAGGTAAGGAAACTCAACGTCGTAGCCGGAACGCGTCCCCGCACCAAGACATTTTACTGGCTGATCAAGAAGCCGGGAGAGGAAGCGGTTGCCGCCTAAAAAGGCAGGGGGTAGGGTTTTCCAAGAATCCCTTGCCTGCAGTTCCGGGGGGACGATTTGGGAGCTGACAGGAATCCGGAGTGGAGGCTATGATCCAGTAGAAGGTCATTCCCTCTCATGCTCTCCAGAGGCGCTGTCTACGCATCTTGCCTGACAGTATCTTCTTCGCAATAAGAACATCCTCGACAATCTGAAAATCAAACATCCCTGTGCAAAGGAAATCAGCTCCGTTCTGAAAAGCAAATTTGAAACCTTCTCTGGGATGGATGGCCCCCGCGGCCAACACCTTATAGGCGATCCAGGGCTTTTTCACCTGCTTCATAAATTCAATGGTCTTTTCCGGAAACTTGTCCCAGTAGTTATCAATGCTATAATTATCAATCACGTCGCGGTTCTGGTCTGGACGCCGAGCAGACCAGTAGTTCCTGCTGTGCAAACTTTTCATATAGAAATCAGCTTGCACCGCCGCCTTTTCGCACGCCATAGGCGTCCTTATGTTGTGGCCACCGACACCGGCGATGATCTCATTTTTCTTAATGGACTCCACGACCTTTCCGATTAGATCCACGCGGCCGTTCCTGGACCACTCGTCGCCAGGGTTACCGATCAAAAAAGCACCGACGGCGCCGTTATCAACGGCTGTGTTCACATCGGTGGTAAGGTCGTTTTTCTCTGGTACGCACTGAGCAATCCACTGAATCTTTCCACCCCTTTCGTTCCAATACCTGTTGAGAAGTGCGGCCGAGCCGGTGCCGGTAATGATGGTATTAATACCATTTTCTTCGCATATCTCCAGGGTTTCCAGGATTTTCTCATCGGTAAAATAGTGCTTGAGTAAGGAAGAAACGTAAATCAAATCTCGGCTGTGGGCATAACCGCCGATGAGATTGCCGCCGCAGATCAGGCGGCTGATCCTCACGTTCCCGATTTGGCCTGAGGGGATTCCCTTGCCGGAACTTCCTGGCTGCAGGGCAGAGGATCTCTCCGACATCTTCGCCAAAAGCGTTTTCTCCTCGAGGCTCAGAGCCAGCGCCGCTCCAGCGGAGACCATCGCCGAGTTCCGCAGAAACCTCCGTCGGTTCATATACTCAGACACGATTCACCTCCTATTTTGAACTGTAAGCCGGCATTCTCACAGAAGTTGGCTCTCGCCAGCTACGAGTACCGAAACAGAATCGAACACGTCAGTTCTACTTTATATTACCAAATGTCCAATTTGGCGCTGCCAAATTCGCCCTCTGGGGCACTCGCTCCCGTATCTTTGGGGTCTTACCAAGCTGTGTCCTGGCCTATGGGTTCTACGTTTGGGGGCAAGCCTTCTGTTCAGCACAGCTAACGTCCAGAGGTCATCTTCTTGTAAAGCATTTCAAGCAGTTCACCCCGCGTCGTCTCTCCAGGCACATACTCCTTGGGTTTTCCGACGCCTGCCGCAGCGCTCCATTTCGCTGCGTTCGTGTCGCTCACAACCTCCTCCAGCCTGGCTTTCCAATCGGGCACGAGACCCCTGAGACCAAACCATTGCAACGCCTTGAAGTGCGGATGCGAGGGCGAAACATCCTCGTAATAAATGAGCACCGCCTTTTGCTCCAACAGAATCCTCTGAAGCTTTTCGATGTTGACGTTCCTGACTGCCACCCCATGTTCAATGCTCAGCGCGGCAGCTACACCCGCCGCCTGTCCCATCGCCATCCAGCACGGCTCCATCCTCAGCGTGCCGAACCCCAGGTGCGTCGCTGACACTGGAACCGGCGTCAGCAAACCGTCAACTTTCTTAGGCACGGTCACACCGTAAGGCACCGTGTAGGGTTTTGTGGGATAGCTCAGGAACCCGTCGAGATGCACGCGGCCCGGCTCGCGTTTTCTGACGGCATGGGAGTCAATTGGATAGTGGCTTGCCGTGATGCTCGTTCTGTAGATGGGCGGACGTCGTCTGGGTTTGACCGGCAGCGCGTCGCGGGCGGTAAACAGGTGTTCTCCCTCGATCCTTCGCCCCTCGCGGACGTACACTTGCCTGGGCAAATGGTCATTATCCCTGTACTGATCCTTCGCCAATCCCCATCGCTTGCAGTCGCGACGAAACTCCTCCGGCAGAGCCGGATCGTTTTGCGCGAACCACAGAAGGCCGAGCGTGTAGTCACGAAGCCGCTTTGTGAATTGGTCACGCCACTGCCAGTCGGCTGTCGGCCAGAGCCAGTTCTCTTGGGGCAGATCGGTGGAGATGAACGCCAGGTGCTGGTTATTGCTGTCGGTTTTCGCGTTTGGCAGCTTAACCATATTCACGATGCGCCAAATGCCTTTTGGGAGCGTTTTTCCCGTTGTGCTGCCAAGCTTCACATCGTCAACCAGCGACACGAATTCCTCGCGATTGTAATTCTTCGGCTTCTTTATCGGAACCATATTGTGCCGCCTTGTTGTCAGGCACAGCCTGAGATTATAAGCCTGAATGGCGTTATCGCCTTCGAATGTGGAGCCCGGGCCCACGGGGCCGGACCACTTCTTGAACACTCTTCCGGCCAAAGGCTCGTTGTACTCGTCTTTGCCCTCGCGTCCCAGGCGGAACTGTGCCCCGGAGGCCGCTGCAAGATCGCCCTCATAGGTTGCATCAATGAAGACCTTACCCGCATAAACTTCAGTTTGCTTCGTGGCAAGATTTCGGACACGAATTCGAGCTACTCGTGTCTCTTCCAGCAGCACATTTTCCCGCAAAGCGTCAAACTGCCTGCGACGGAGTACGGTCACATGCGGCTGTTCAGCCAGCATCTCCTCGAACGTCTTCTCTGCCACGGAAGGCTCGAAATGGTAGCCATTGCTACAATCCCTAACCTGGGGAGAGTTCTTGCCATAGGTCGTCACGTAGTGATCGTAGATGCGATCTGCAAACTCTTTGAACAAACCGCCGGTGGCGCCTCTGGTCGAAATGTCCGTGGCGCCCAAGCCGTTTGCGGGCAAGCCACCGATGTGCTTGTTGCGGTCAAGGATCACGGCCGTCCGGCCGCAGCGCGCCGCAGCGATGGCCGCCATAATGCCACCCGGCGTGCCCCCGACGATCACAACATCAAACGAATGAACTCTATCCTCCGGTCTGACTTTCTTTTTTCCCCGCAACGGCTCTTCACCAGGAAACGGGACGTTCAGTCCGAAACCCGCCAAAACTAACAAGATCAGCGCCATTGTTCCTGCCGCTTTCATTGCACCAACTCCCGTATTTTTGTGTTGATTGTCGTGAGGAAATGCTCTATCTTCCAAATGAACGTGTGACAGAACAATTTATTTCGGAAGGAGATGATCAGTCATGGCACACGTAGGCAAGTTCATTCTTCGAGTGCTGAAAGAGAAAAACAAGTCGCTGCGATGGCTCGCTCGGGAGTCGGGGGTGAGCAACTCGTACCTGTCCCAACTGACCAGAGGGATGTTCAAAGCGACTCCGCACATCCTCATCAAGCTGGCCCCGCACCTGGGGGTGACAGTGGAGGAGACCTTCGTGGAGGCTGGCTGGCTCCCAAGAAAGGGCAAGAAGAAGTAGCGCCCCGTTCCCGAAACGCTTTTCAGAGGCAGTACGGCTGCGCCCGAACGTTTGGACCCACCGAATAGGCTATGCGCTTCGGAAACAGATGCAAAGGCATGGCCGCGCTGCATGTAATGAGCGACTTGCCCAGTCAGCCTGGGGGAGATACATCTCTCCTCCACCAGCGAAATCCTTTGACCAGCCCATTAATCTTGACTGGCCCTCGCGAGCCGGTCCGCTGCACGCAGCTTCGCGCCCGGCAGTCCGTGAGCCTACCGCCTTGGGGCCCGGCGAGGAGGCACCTCCCCTTCTGTCAGCACACGCGTCGGCCGCTGCCGTGGCTTACCGTACCCGTGCTCTGAGAGAGTGACTGACCTCAACTATTTCTTTGATGGAACGATCGCGTCCTTGGCGGCTTTGGCGATGCGGAACTTCAAGACCCTCTTCGCCGGAATCTTGATCGGTTGGCCCGTGGCTGGGTTGCGTCCCTTGCGGGCCTTTCGCCTTACGATCACCAGCTTGCCCAGCCCGGGAATGGTGAACCCATCCTTGGCGCCCTTGTAAGCCATCTGCACCAATGCTTCAAGAGCAGCCTTACCTTGCTTCTTGTTGATGCCGGCCTCCTGGGCCATTCCAGCGATGATTTCGGTCTTGGTCTTCGCTTTCGCCATGTCACTACCCCCCTATTTGGGAATTGTGTGAAAAGAACAACCGATTACCTGTGACTTCGTCGGGAACCTTTCCCGCTCGATTCTCAAAAGCACACGCCTAAGATAACATATTTGCTTCTTGAAAACAGGGAATTCTTGCATAAAAAGGCCCTGTGCGGACTGCGTCAAGGCCTATCTAAACGCTACACGTTCTTTCTCGCATGGGGTATAGGTGACCACACGTTCAGGGGACTCCTCAGACACCAAGATCATGGGATAGGATAACGGCGCTGGGATTCTGCGTCCAGCATTTCTTGCCGGATTTTTCGACTGCTGCCCACCGGGCCTCGCGGCTGCGCCGCATTGTGATCGAGGCACAGGCCTGTCAACCGCGGACTGCAAGCCGACATGCCTTATGGGTCGCGCACGACCTTGAGGTACAGAACGGCATCTCCACTGAAAGTCGCTGTGAAGTCTCGCTTTGCGCCGGCCGTGGTATTTTTGCCCTTCACCGTGGCACCTTTTGAGGGATCGAACCATTCTACAGAAAGTGATCCCTTTGCCGCGGAGAGGTCCACGGTCACCGTTCCTCCGGAAGGCAGATAGACCAGGTACTCATATCCGGGGTTGGCGAGGCAGTATTTGGTGGAGGCCAGCTCGTTATGCGGCGCCATCTCCGCCAGGTTCATGCGGTTCGCATATTTCAGAGTGTATCCCATGCTCCGGCGGATCGGATCGAATCTGGGATCAGACCGGCTGCCCAGTACTACACCGTCATAAGGGTCCATGAAAATCGGGTTGTGTCCTCTCAGGAAGCTTTTCCAGACCCACGCCTGGTTTCCCCCGATTCCCCAGAGATGGTCCGTATCGTTGAGGACGACCTTGCGTCCGTCGGCGGCTGGGGGATTATCTCGATAACCCCCTTCCGGGTTGGGAGAGATCCAGTCGGCGGGGCTGTTGAAAAGCGTGCTGTTCTTGCCGCCTCTGTATTGGAACGTCATTCCCACGGGGTGCTGCTTTGGCTTGCCTTTCTCACACTTGTGAATGAAACGGATCATGTGGTACTGCCATTTTGTAGAAGGCGGATGGTTCTCGTTTGATATCTCGTACAGAACGTTGTCGAGATGGTTTACCGTGTCAATGACTTTCCGGACGTACGCCTCCTGTAAAGCTGTGATGGTTGGATTTGCCAGAGTGTGGATCTCGAGCCCCTTCCCATCGCCGTTCAGGTCGCCGTCTATTCCGTTGATATTGTTGTCGCGGTGAAAAGGATGGCTCCTCCAGGCCCCTGGAGCGAACTGGACGCCCCAACCCTCGAAGAGCATCACCGACACATAGATGCCCCGGTCACCTGCCGCAGCCACCCTCGATCGCAGCCGCTTGAAATAAGCTTGATTGAACTTCTTCAAATCGAACTTTGGCTTCCCGTCCAGAGCTTTGCCCGGGCCCGTTCGCGCCCACGGGAGCGGTGCGGCCCTGTGAACGGTCTCTTTCCGATGAGCGGGGTTGTTCCGCGTGGTGTCCCACGTCACCAATTCCCACGTCCACATTCGCATGGAATTGTGATTGAGCTGCTGCATCCAATCCAGACAGGCCGTGAAGTCGAAGCGCGGCGGCGGGTCTGCCGGCCCCATGTCCACCAGGTTGTTCCAGGTGTGCGATCCGGTCAGGTATATGGCTTTGCCGCTCCCATCGGTGAAGTACCGGGGATTCTTCGGATGAACCCGAAGGGGTCCCGTCGCCTTTGCTGAGAAAGCATCAAGCACCGCCATTGAGCACATCGCCAAAGCCAGGACAACAGCCAGTCTCGTGTGAGAAGTTTTCATCAGAGTCTCCCTCCAAGGAACAGGTTCATCCACTCAGTTGCTCCCGCTATCATTCTTCGGACTTCGCAGTCGAAGCGACGACAACTTCTGGTGGCCCAAGCGCGGGAATTCTGCCTCGGAAAACGAACGCACAGGTCCTCTCACGTCAGGGTAACCTTCTTGACGCAACCAGGGAGCTGCGCCATGATACGTTGCCTGCGCTGGAGAAGAATAGGTTCTTGGCTTAGGCGTTGTCAATCATCCTCAGCGCGACATTTGCCAATGCTGCGATCAGGCGAGCGGCATTCCGTACAGGGCTGAGTCGCCTGGCTCAGTTGGTTCCATTTCGTGAGGAAGCGACAGAGGGAACGAAAAAACTTCCAGCTCGCGCGCGCTTGACAATGCTTTCACTGCGCGTAATCTCAGGTGACAGGAGGACGCTATGAATGCGGAATCGAAAAAAATTGAGACCGTTCGCCGCGGTAGCAACAAGCTGTCACTTTGGCTGTTCGTCTACGCGCTTTGCTACGCTGTTTTTCATATCACGCCCCCCTACTTGATGTGGGAAGTGAAAAACCTTCTTATGGTCGGCGATCTGTTTGACATCCTGACGCCGTTTGTCATGGCTTTTCTGATTTTCAAGATTTATCGGATTCTCCGCCGCCACACTGAAAACCTCAGCCCTTCTACCCGATCCATCGTGATCATCATTCTGATTTTCGGGGGGATCGCTTTCGTGGAAGGCCATGGGATGCACCTTTCCGCAAACGCCATCGCTCGGCATTTAACTGAGATGAAAGACACCCCTGCTTTTGCTCTGACCTACCTCTTCGACGAGACTCTGGGCCACATCCTTTGGGACAGCGGGATTGTCATTCTCTCTGTCGGCCTCATCATCATCGGATTCCATGTGGTCCCGAACAAAGCGTCGAGACCGAAAATCCTTCGAATCGCAGTCGCCTCGCTGTTCTACGGATTCACCTACTTTGTCAATGCGGTGGAAGGTCAAACCGTCATCTTCATGTTTCCCTTAGCGATTGTTGTTCCAGTGGGCATCTGCTGGCTGGCGCGCCGGCGACACATCGGACTTCTCAGAAATCCAGTTCTATCCTTTTTCCTCTTCAACCACCTCCTGGCATCCTGCCTTTTTCTCCTCTGGGGCATCTGGCATGGTGGCTTCCCTGAGTTCAGCAAACTGGGCTGGGTCTGATCCAGCTTTGGCCAGAACGTACGAGAGGTGGTAGACTGTCTTCCTGCAAACGCACTGAGGTTGGGCGAAATGCACGGCTCAAATCATAGCGAGGGAGAGTTCCCATGAGTCATAAGGTTAGCCGTCGTGAGTTCTTGAAAACTGCCGCTGTGGCAGGCACTGGTTTCTGGGTCGCGCCTCGGACAGTCTGGGGCGAAATGAAGTCGCCGAGCGAGAAGCTGAACATCGCCGGTATCGGCGTGGGAGGGCGTGGCACAGACGACATAAATGGCGTCAGCAGTGAAAACATTGTCGCGCTGTGCGATGTTGACGAAAAACAGGCGGGGGCAATGTTCAGACGCTTTCCGAAGGCGAAGAGGTATCATGACTTCCGGAAAATGCTGGAGAAAGAGAGGACGATTGATGCTGTGGTGATCGCCACGGCCGATCACACTCATGCTCCCGCCGCAGTGATGGCCATGAAGTTAGGCAAGCACGTTTATTGTGAGAAGCCGTTAACGCACTCCATCCACGAAGCGCGGGTGATGAAGGAGACGGCCGCCGAGTACGAGGTAGCTACGCAGATGGGGATTCAGGGTCATTCGTATGACGGCCATCGCCGAGCCGTCGAATTGCTTCGTGCTGGTGTCATCGGGCCGGTTCGTGAGGTACACGTTTGGTCCGACAGACCGATTTGGCCGCAGGGGATAGACCGCCCCAAGGATACCCCGCCGGTTCCCCCACACCTGAAGTGGGACCTCTGGCTGGGTCCGGCGCCCTGGCGGCCGTATCATCCTGCCTACGTGCCGTTCAAATGGCGAGGCTGGTGGGACTTCGGCACAGGAGCACTGGGCGACATGGGTATCCATAACGCGGACGTGGCGTTCTGGGGACTGAAGCTGGGAGCTCCAACAAGTGCGGAGGCGGAGGTATCGGACGTCCACGCGGAAACTGCACCGAAGTGGTCCATCATCCGGTTCGAGTTTCCGGCGCGCGGCAGCCTGCCGCCTCTGAAGTTCACCTGGTACGACGGAGGCAAGAAACCTCCGAAGGAGCTGGCCGGCGGCCAAGAGCTGCCCACCAACGGCGCCCTGATGATCGGAAAGAAGGGCACGATGCTTTCGCCCGACTGGCACGCCGATAAGTTTAAGCTCTTGCCGGAAGAGAAGTTCAAGGGATTCGAAGGTCCTGAGCAGACCATTCCCCGGTCGCCGGGCCATCACAAGGAATGGGTCGTTGCCTGCAAGGGAGGGTCGCCAGCAATGGCCGACTTTTCCTACTCGGGTCCGATGACTGAAGCGGTGCTATTGGGCAATGTGGCCATCCGGGCCGGCGAGAAGATCGAGTGGGATGCGGAAAAACTGAAGGTCACGAACTGCCCCAAGGCGAATGAATTCATCCGCCGAGAGTACCGCAGCGGTTGGACGTTGTGATCCGGAAAGGGCGCTTGAAAGCCACAGCCCTCTCGCAGAAACGTACGACAACGAATACGCAGAGGAACGATGGGAGCGGCATAGCCCTCGACCGACGGTCAGTCGTTCCTCTTTCTAAAGAGGGAAGGAAACTTCGAACGATAAGCCTGGTATTCTTTGCCGAAACGTGCTTGCAGGTCCTTCTCTTCTCCCTTCGCCGCAAACGCGTCTATCAGGAGCGCGACCACCAGCAAACCGAGCAGCGAAATCTGCTCGGTAAGCAGAAAACAGCCGAGCATGGTCAACCACTCACCCACAAAGATTGGATGCGGCACTAAGGCAAATGGTCCGGTTGCGATTACCTTTGGGTCGTCTTCCTTCTCCTGGTCAAAAATGCGGGTCGTGAGAATCGTTGTCTGAAGGCCGAGAAGCCACTGTGCCCACAAGGCCATCATTAACCCACCTGCGGCAATCAGAAGCCCCGCTATTTGAGCCCATGTGGGGAGAGATACCTTCCCAGTTTTCAGGAGCGTACTTGGGGCCAACACCAATATCAGAATAGCCAGACCTCCCCAGATACAGAATGTCAGGACCGTCCATGCTCTGGGATTCAACTTGGCTGCCAGGAACGGACGGAGCCGTGACCAGAACGACCAGACGATGAGACGGAGCACATACAGGGGGAGGAAAAATGCGAATGCCAGAGTTGCCAAGCCCTTCAGACCGTATGCGCAATAGGACGCTGGTATAATGATCGCTGCAAATAGGGTGAAGGACAAATCCCCCAACCTTCTTTTGATTTTTGCTCGGTCATCTGTGTTTTGGCGAATCATTGCGCAGTGCCTGCGAGATTACCGTGCTTAGTAAGTCATCCGCCTACTTGTCGAGCTTCCGCAGGGTAAAGTTACGCAGGGCACCGCCCGTGTTCCAGGTGGCGACGCCGAATGGTCTGATGGGCTGCTGTTCCGGCCAGACCCCGAACTTGTGGCCCTTCCTCGCCAGGTCAATGACTTTTTTCTTGTCAATCCAGACTTCGATCTTTGCCTCTGTCACCCGCAACCGAATGGGATACCAACATTTATCCTCGAAGCTCATTCCCAGGGTCGTTTCATTCTCGGAGGCATTCAGATCGTCCACGTTCGATAGGCCCACCACAACGCCGCCCCAGCCGCCGACGATCAACGTGCACCACGAGTCCGCCACCGGGAAGGTCATGCCGCAGAAGAAGTCATACCCGTCCGTCCGCATTGCCTCCAGGTTGACCTCATAATTGTCCTTTGGGAATTCACCCTTCCGGGCAATGCCGGTCATTGGCCCGCCCTGCTCAAGCATGATTTTGCCGTCTTTGACATAGACCTTCCCGTGCCACTGGAAATCGTCCATGTCTGCGATCTTCCAGCCGGTCAGGTCCTTGCCGTTGAATAAAGAGACTTCGTCCGTCAGCTTTTTGAGGCGAATGTCCTTGTACTCGACGAGCATGGGCGGGCCGGCGTGTATTTGCAGCGCGAGTACCCCCGACAGGGCACGACCCTCCTCGTGCTTGTCAGTCAGCTCACAGAAGACTACGCCATTGATCTTTTGAACCAGGTGGTTGCCGCGGGCAATGACGACGAGGTCATTCCAGTCCTTCTCTTTGTAAACGCTCTGTATCTTTTTGACATCGCCGACGCGTACCCCCACGACCCGTTTCTCGCCCTTGGCATTGATCACGACCTTCTGTCCGGGACGGGCAAGGTGCCTACGCCCACCTTCGTCGTAGAACAATCCCATGGGGCTTCTGCTGGGAACGACCTCCACCTGATAGCCCGTGACCCGCCAGTTGCCTCGATCTTTGCTGCGGATTTGGACGCCGGAGTTCCCGTTGGTGATGCGGAACGACAGCCGAAGCTCGAAATCCGTGAGCGTCCCGCCCCGCCAGATCAGAAACGTGTTCTGTCTTGCAGGCTTCTCCTTTGTCGTTTGACCCCGGATCACGCCGTCCTTGACCGACCACAGCCTCGGGTCTCCATCCCAACCTGTCAGATCCCTTCCATTGAAAATGGACGTGAAGCCATCCTCAACCTCACCGCCCACAGCGGGAGAGGCACTACCAGCAACGAAACCAACCGCGGCAAACAGAGTTGCTAACACCAAAAATCTCTTCATGTCAAAACCCCCTTATCACCTGACCTTGGCCCTGTACACTTCCACATCCATGACATGACGAAAAAAAACCGAACCGATGTTATCACATGGTGACTCCTGTACCAAGGTGCATTTGCCCTCCCATATGGATGATGCAGCCCTGCACATGGAGAACTCTTGAACCCCCCGCTGGAGCATTCGCGCAGTCCGAACACTATTCGGGTGGTGCCGTGCACTTTTCCTTGTGTCGCCTTCCCGTATGGCGCGGCATAGCCAAGGGACAATTCCATTGAGGCGTGCCAGACCTTGTGAAAAACGGGCCATCCAGCGCCTGCCCGCGGGCGATGCAGCCGAGGCTTTACCACATCGGAATCCGCGCGCGGGTCTCGCGGAGTACGCTGTCCGACGCGAACGAAAATCGCGACTGGCGCATCTACGCCGACTTTGCTTTTTTTCTATTTCCGCCATGGCCAGGCGCATGCATGCCGGCCAGGTACCCGGGCATGGAGTTGGAGAGGGCGGTGTACGCCCTCGACTCGACCACCATCGAGCTGTGCCTTTCCCTGTTTCGTTGGGCGCCATTTCGCCGGACCAATGGCGCCATCAAACTGCACACGCTGCTGAATCTGCAGATTTTGAACGTGACCCTTTTCGAGAAAACCCCCATTTTACAGGCGTTTTCCGAAGAGATTTACAAAAGCGAGACAGGTGATTCCGCTAACCCGTTGATGCTGTCCAACTCATAACCGGACCCTACTGGTCCCATCGGTTTTCGGGATGTACTGCGATCCGTTATAATACGCCGAATCTTCGGACACAATCTGGTGGCGCTCGTAAAGCCGAGAGGCGTCGGAGGTGTACCAATCGAGCAGCCCGAACACGAAAAGCCCGCTGCTGTGAAGCACACGGGGCTCCCGCCGCTCAAGCTATCCAAACAATCCCAGACCGTGCCCGTAGAACATCGTCGTACAGATAATGGTTTGTAGCAGGTAGTTTGTGAGCGCCATACGGCCCACCGCTGCAAGGCGGCGGATGAGCTTCTCCGGTCGTCTGAGTCGGCAAGCCAACATAACCGCACTGACATAAGCGAGAGCTATAAAGAGACTGCCCCAGTAGTTGAACTGTCTCCCAAGAAACATGGAATATTCCAGCGACCAATCGGCCGCGAAATTGCTGACAACGCCATACACCACAATCGGCAAGCCCACCCCGGAGCCGACAGCCATCAACTTCAGATAAAAGCTGTTTGAGCGTTCAGCCGTGAGGACTCGCCACTTGAACAGCGCCATGCCGATGAGCATCATACCCCCTGCGCGCCATCCGAGCGAAATCAGGAAGTAGAAAGTCTGCATTGCGAGGACGGCAGGGATGCGATGGATCATTTGTTGCAGCCACCCTCCCCTGATAAGCGGCCACCTCTTCAGCGATGATTTCCGTGCTCGGGCTCCAGGTCATGGAAACGTCCTGATAAGCCTCTGGCGGCCAAAACGATATTGACCATTCAAAAAACAGGAAAAGCAGGAATGGGACAGATATGGCTATTAGGCCGATCGTCAATAACCATTTCGGCGAGACCTTTCGGAAAAGAAAGACGACGAGCGCGCAGAGCCCATATGTGACGAGAATATCCCCGTACCAGAGCAGATAGGCGTGGATCGTCCCGATGACGATCGGATAAACCGTTCGCCGATAGTGGACGCCGGCTGCCTTTCGGCCCCTGGCCTCCGCTTTTATGCTCATCAGCACGATACCTGCGCCGAATAGTATCGAGAAAACGCTGCCGGCTTTCTTCAGGTCCGCGAAGACGTGGCCCAGTAACCTAACCCAATTTGTTCAGGCCTGTAGGACGCGGTAGGCCGTTGGGTTCAAGTTTTGTGCTCGTCAACCTTTTTTGGCAAATCCTGGATGTTGATAATGAGGGCAAGCCAAGCACAGCGAATCCTCGAGGGACATCCAATGACAGGATGGTCTCTCCCGGGGGGCGACGGGCGCGCATCTAACGGTATTGTTCATCACGGTCAGCTCTATGCTATTCCTCTTCAAGTAGTCCCAACCTGGCGCCTGGCTGGCCACTGACGGTTCGAGACGCGAGGCAGAAAGACAGGCAGTCTATGTCATGCACCCTACCCGGGTGCGTCTCTATGGACTCTGCGCCGAGCCCAACACTGCTTGTGGAAGGATTTTTGCCCACATCAGCTCGGTGCCGGGCGCGCCGCAAGGACTTCCTCTCCACCCGGATCCAATCGTCAGGCCTCGATCTTCGTCCCCAGCACATCAAGGAGTTTCCGCATCGACTCGCGGGATTGTAGGGCCAGGCTGGTGCTGTCACCAGGCTGCTCTCCACGTATGCGTTCGAGAGAATTCGTGCCGCTGACTTCGCCCCACTTTGCTCCGGCGCTTCGGCTACCTCCGGCTTAACCGGCGGATAAGCGGTACAGACCCGCCACTCCAAGGACACCTGTGGCGGCCGTCGAATATCTGCTGCCCGTGGCAGATCGAAGCGATGGGCTTGTTAGCTTCAGCAAAATTGACGTGCGTTTGAAGCACTCCCCCTCATTCAGCCTTGAGTTCATTCAGGTGAGCGCCCGCCAGGAATGACCAGCCCGTCGTAATCTTCTGCCTTCATCTCGGTGTGCGCTTTCGCTCAGGCAACAAGGATGGGCTTCCGCGTGCCCGGGAGCACCTTGACAGCCGCCAGCGGCCATCTCCAGAAAGGCTTCGCGGGTAGCGGTAAGGGCGAAATTGTTACCCCCGGCTTCTCGCTGTAGGTCTGATCTCCCTCGAAATCGTGGACGGCGCTTTTCACTCTTTCCCCAAAAATTTCTTCCCCGGACACACGGCATCAACAGTGTGTCCCAGCAGAAGCCCCAGCATCTGAAACGGAACCATCGCAACGATATCTTCCACAAAGTCTCCCACAAGCATAAGGATTTTCTTAGCAGCCATGATTTTCCTCCCTGCTCTTGATGATCCGAGAGAGTTATTACCTCCAAGCCTAAATAGTAGACAGTCTTCTCCAATACGCCGTTCATCCAAAAGTCCCCTCGCAAGCCCTATTCCACTCCGCAGCCTGAACATGCCATGAAGCTGCATGGTCTGGAATCTACTCCATCCCATATCGAACCGAAACCTCCCGGTCCCGATTGCAGATTGCAGATTGACGATTGCGGAATCGCGTGCAATCCGAAATCCGAAATCCGAAATCAGCGTAGAGGGCTGCCTCCGGGTACCGCACAGATAACCACGCCCGCCCTCATCTCCTTAGCTTCAGCGGGCCTGCCTGCCCGAGGCCAACGGCCAGGGGACAGGGAGCTACCCAGCCCCATCTCGTCACCCGCGTGCATGGTGAGTCCCCTCCTGCCCTGGCCTCCCGCCGCACCCGCGGATATTGCACCTTGAGCCAACGGACAACCGTCATTAGCGACACCCGCACGCTGAATCCGACAACACGCGCGATCAGGGCCGCCGCCGCTCCCGCGTCCACAGCAAGAAGGGCAGGTTAAGCTGGTCGCGCGTGCGGCCGGCGATGGTCCGCATGATCTGTGCCGCCTCTCAGCCCTTGAGACGCCCCTGACCCCTGGGCCGACCCCGCCTTCCAGCCCGCAGCGCTTTAAGGCCGCCCTTGCGATACCGCGCCATCCATTTGCCGATGGCCGCCCGCGAGACGCCAAAAACGCGGACAGCTTCCACCTGTTTCATGCCGCCCAGAATGGCCTGCACCGCCCGCAGGCGAATGGCCTCCTGCGCTTCGGGAGAAAGCAACCGAGCGTCTTCCTTTTTCATAATCACAAAGCATATCACAATTCCCGCGAAATGTCTACTATTTCACTGCTTCATTAAAGGTTACATGGCTTGTAAACAGGGGAGGTGCCATTTCGATTGCGAGGGAGGATCGTTTTCTTGCCGCGTGCATCAACGTCTTCAAAATTGTCTCCTGGCACGGGACACCGAAAAAACAATTGCCCAGTTCGGCTGGCCTTCTTACTATAACCAGCAACTGATGTGCACAGGGACCAAGGAGGCCTGAGGTGTATTGCCGACAAGTCAAGCTGCTTTCAACCGAGAGGGTCTCGGAGAGCTATTTCCGGATCGGGTTTGACTGCGAGGAGATTGCCGCAGAAGCCCACCCGGGCCAGTTCCTCATGGTGAGACTGATGAGCCCCTCATGGGAGTACCTTCTCAGTCGCCCGTTCAGCTTCTGTAGGGTTGATGGCAGCCGCATTGAGCTGCTCTTCAACGTCGTGGGCAAAGGCACACGAAGTCTTTCCGAAGCAAAGACAGGGGAAATTCTCGAGATCCTCGGTCCTCTGGGAAACGGCTTCTCCTTTGAAGGAGTTTCCAGAGCGATTCTCGGCGGCGGCGGTATGGGAATCGCGCCTTTACCTTTCCTTGCCTCGGAGTTGGCGAAAAGACGCCCTGCCGTAAATGTCACCGTCCTGCTCGGGGCAAGGACAGCGGCCTCTCTGTGCCTCCTGGAGACCTTCTCTGCCCTCGGCGCTAGAGTGGAGGTCGCCACCGACGATGGCGCCGCCGGATACAAAGGACTTGTCACCGACCTGCTGGAGAAAGAACTGAAATCTGGGAAAGATGACCGGCTTGTCGTGTACGCTTGCGGGCCAAAACCGATGCTCCAGACCATCGCCCGGTTCACAGAGGAACACAGCGTCCCCTGTCAAGTATCCGTCGAAGAGCGAATGGGATGCGGCGTCGGCGCGTGCATGGCCTGTGCCTGCAAGACCCGCGACGAGCAGGGGAACGAACATTTCAAACGGGTGTGCCTTGAGGGGCCCGTCTTCGACGTAGCGGAACTCATCTTCGATGAAGACTGAAGTAAAGATAGGTTCAATCGTTCTGTGCCGTCCGGTTATGGTGGCGTCCGGCACCTTCGGCTACGGCGAGGAATACCTGGACATCCTCGATTACTCCAAGATCGGCGCCATCGTTACCAAAGGGATCACCCTCCGTCCGAGAGAAGGCAATCCCCCACCGAGAGTCGCCGAAACTGCGGCCGGAATGCTCAATTCCATCGGACTTCAGAATCCGGGCGTGGAAGTCTTCGTGCGGGAAAGACTCCCCTTCTTCCGTGAGAACAACATCCCCTGCATCGTGAATGTTGCCGGCAGTTCCGTCGAGGAAAACGCTGAAATCGCCGGAATCCTGGACGCCGAAGGGGACGTCGCTGGCGTGGAACTGAACGTGTCTTGTCCCAACGTGAAGAAAGGGGGCATGGCGTTCGGAAGAAGCGTCGCCCTTCTGGAGGAAGTCGTTTCGGAGGTCAGGAAAGCAACGAGCAAGACCCTCATAACGAAGCTCTCGCCGAACGTAACGGACATTGTCGAGATGGCTAAAGTCGCAGTTGAGGCGGGCAGCGACGCTCTCTCCCTCACCAACACCTTACTCGGGATGGCCATAGACATCGAAAAGAGGAAAGCCATTCTGGGCGGTGTCACCGGCGGGCTGTCCGGCCCCGCCATCAAGCCTGTGTCCCTCAGGATGGTTTGGGAGGTGTGCAGGAATGTTGATGTCCCCGTCATCGGCATGGGGGGCATTGCGACCGCCAGCGACGCTGTGGAATTTATCATCGCCGGTGCGACGGCCGTGGCCGTCGGAACAGCCACCTTCTACCATCCAGATGCTGCCGCCAGAATCTCCGACGGCATCCTGGAATACATGTCGGCCCATGGTATTGACGATATTCACGACCTGATCGGCAGCCTGCGATCCTGAGCCGATGGCGGAAGTTGTAAGCGGCCGCTCTCCCCTTCCGCTGCACTTCATGGCAGAAGCATGACAAGCATTTTTGAAGAAAACCTTAATCCCCACCAATTAGAAGCGGTCAAGCATATTGATGGGCCGCTTCTGGTCGTCGCCGGCGCCGGCAGCGGCAAAACTCGCGTCATCACCTACCGCATGGCTTACCTGATCTACCAGGGCATTCCGGCGAGCAGAATCCTGGGGTTGACCTTCACCAACAAAGCCGCCGACGAGATGAGGGACAGAGTGTCCTGCTTGCTAGGTCGTCCTCTGCCACCTCCTCTGGTCCGTACATTTCACTCATTCGGCGCGCGGATCCTGAGAGATGAAATCCATCACCTGGGCTACAAAAGCCGATTCGTGATTTACGACGAGGCTGACTCTCTGCGAGCCGTCAAAGAGGCTCTCGAATCGCTCAAGATCAAAGAGGATTTCGTCTCCCCCAAACAAGCTCGGGTTGCGATCAGCAAACAGAAAAACGAGGTCACCCTGGATCGCTCGCTTCCCCTGAGAAAATCCTCCTACCAGATCCAGCTTCGAGTTGTCTCTGAGGCTTACCACGACATCCTGAAGCGGAACAACGCCGTGGATTTTGACGACCTGCTGATCCTTCCTCTGAAACTGTTTGAGGATCATCCCAGGATTCTTAAGCGGTACCAGGACCGATACCTCTACCTCCTCGTGGACGAATACCAGGATACGAACGCCCCACAGTATCGCCTCATCAAGATGCTCTGCCGGAAGCACAAAAATATCTGTGTGGTGGGCGACCCGGACCAGTCCATCTACCGCTGGAGAGGCTCTGACATCCGCAACATCCTCAACTTCGAGAAGGACTTTCCCGGCACGAAAAAGGTGGTCCTCGAACAAAACTACCGGTCAACCACCCTCATCTTAGATGCGGCGAACTCCCTCATTCAACGCAACGAGCACCACACCACCAAGAAGCTCTGGTCAGAACTCGGCGAGGGAGCGAAAGTTGAGTACTTGCCTGCAAAGGATCACGAAGAGGAGGCCGAATTCGTCACCGAGGTTGTTCAGCACCTCGTCAGGGAGGGCGAGCTGAGGCACCGCGACATTGCCGTTTTCTATCGCACGCACGCTCAGTCGCGAGTCCTTGAGGAGTATCTTCTCGCGGAGGACGTTCCCTACGTCGTGGTCGGCGGTCCCGGTTTCTACGGGCGGAAGGAGGTGAAGGACATTCTCGCCTATCTCCGAATTATCGCCTACGACCCAGACGACATCAGCTTCTTGCGGATCGTCAACGTCCCCCGCCGGGGCATCGGCAAAGTCACGCTCGACAAGCTCGTCGCCGCCAGCCGCGAGAAAGGGGTTTCTTTGTACGAGGCGGCGAAGGATGCCGAGTCCGTGGAGAGTCTTTCTTCCGCTGGGAAGAGAGCGGCGGCGTCTTTTGTGAAAATGATCGAGGAATTCCGAGAAAAAGCTGAGTCACTTCCGCCACACAAGCTCGCGGAAAAACTGGTCAACCGAGTCGGTTACTTTGACATGCTGAAGAAGGATTTTCCCGAGAGCGCGGATGACAGGATGGACAACCTCTGGGAACTTCTGGACACCATGCAATCTTTCCACAAGGAGAATCCCAGCTCCGGGCTCGAAGGTTTTCTGGAACGAATCTCTTTGATATCGGACATTGATACCTGGGAGGACAAGGACAATAGGGTCAACCTCATGACGGTCCACAACAGCAAGGGCCTGGAGTTCGACGCAGTGATCATCGTGGGGCTTGAGGAAGGCATCTTCCCTCACGCAAATTCTCTCGAGGACCCTGAGAGGCTCGAAGAGGAAAGACGATTGTGCTACGTGGGAATGACCAGGGCGAAGAGATTCCTTTGCATCACCTCCGCCGAAAGCAGACTGCGCCACGGACTCTTTGTGGAGAACGAAGAATCGCGTTTCATCTCAGAGATATTTGGATGGGAGGAAGACTTGCGGGAGGAGGAGGCACATCTACGCTTTCACGACAAGAAGGCAGAACAGAAAGTGGCGGGACGAGGTCAAGATGTCCGCACACTTGACTTTTGCGAGGGGGATAGAGTCGCTCACCCGACGTTCGGCGAGGGTACGGTGGTCAGCATTGAGCGAGGGTACGGAGAGACCTTGGTGCGTGTTCTGTTTGACGGGGATACCGAGGCAAGACTCCTATGCCCCACCTTCGCCCACCTTCGGAAAGCTTGAGCCGTGGGACGTGCGCAAACGGAAACTCCGCCTGCTCCGTCGCCTCCGGGGGAAAAGTGTCGAACTCAGACCCTCCCGCGTCTGTCCTCAGCTATTGCTGCCTGCCCAAGCAGGTTAATTCTTAGAGCTCTTCCAGATTGGCCAACCGGGCCCTTTTGAGGCTCTCCCTCGCTTGCTTTCTTCTTTTGTCCGATGGCTTCTCGAACCGTTGCGCCCGCCTGTATTCCTTGAGGATACCGGACTTGGCGCACTTTTTCTTGAAAGCCTTTAGGGCGCTGCCGATATCCTGGCCCGGGCGTACTTCAATTTTTGTCATGCAAATCACATCCTTACGTGAAATCTCGATCTGACTTCCAAAGGTGCAGCTTTTGATGCCAGTCTATTCCATGCGCTGACCGATGTCAATAGCCAAATCGCGCTGTGAGCATAATCCTTTCAGCACAAGCATATTATGAGATAAGAATGTTGAAACTTGTGATTTCATCCACCTTCACATTTCCTCCTTCCCCTGCTCCTGTGAGCGAGGATGGGGACTGCAACACGAAGCTTACCGCCGCAGCCATTCCTTCAACGGCGCCAGGCGGGGTGCGTATTCCGGCTCAGGTTCCGTCTGCCGGTATGGCGAGAGGAGGACGGCGAGGCGGAGTCTCTCAACTTTCCCAGGCAGCCGGATCACGAGCTTTTTCACGTTGGGCTGTTGGCGCTGAGGGCGAGGCGGGTTTGCGGAGACGGTCTCAAAGCGTGCGGCAGAAGGCTCGAGAATTCTCGCTAAGAGGCGTGCCTTGCCCAGCTTGAGGATCGCGGAGTTGCCCTTCAGATCCACTTTCGCCTCCGTGAGCATTCCCCAGACAGCTTCAACCGGGTTGTCCGCCGAGATCTCGTCCTGGATGAGGACGTGAGAGCGGTTCAGGAGGGCAAGCCCTCTCAAGACCTTGCCTTTCACATCGGGATAAGCGCGTGTCAGGTCCGCGACAGCCCAGCCGCGGTCTTTTGCCGAGCCGAATCCGATGATGGGGGCCGGTGCGGAAGGATTCTGATTTTTCTCGTTGATAAGCAGAGTGTTATGACTTTCGGTTCGGAGGCGGTAATAAGTCCATCGCTTCGAGCCGAAGTAGCCCGGGAGGTTGTAGTTGTCCGGGCCGAGGTCAACGGCCCAGCGGTGCCCCAGGGCGTCCAGGACGAATGATCCCAGGTCGAGGTGGCTGTGATTCACCCGGTTGTCTCCACCCTTGAAGCCGACGAAGATGGCGTTCTCATCCTCCCATTTGCTCCGGAGGAAAACCGCGTCCACGCCCTTGAAATGTCTGTCGAGAGGCAAATCATTCGCCGCCGGCCCCTTTCCTTGCGGGTCAAACCAGATCAGGTCGAGAGGATGGGGTCTACGGACACGCTGCCGCTGATGCCAGGCGTAGATGGGCTTGCCGTACCTCCTGGCCATCCAGAACATCTGCGGGGCGCTGCCGCAGCCCGATCCGGCATCGGCGAAGTTGAAGGTTTTGTCTATCGGGCCGCAGAAGTAGATGCGGAACAACCCGGCATCGGAGAAGCCGGCAATGTCGCCCAAGCCGAAATCGGTGCTGAGCGCCGTTTCCAGTGCCGCGAAGAAATAGACCGCGTAGCTCGAGGCGTAGCCCCAGTAGCCTGGCCCTTCCGCGAAGGCGCCGTCCGGTCCGAATGTCTTCATCGCCCGGGGGATGGACCTGATCGCGTTTGAGAGAATCTCACCCGCCTGGTCCGGTTCCTCATCGGCGATGGCAAGGGCGCCGATGCCAATTCCTCCGTTGCAGACCTGATTCCAGTTGTAAATCGTCTTCGCCCACCATCCGTCCTTTTCATAGACTTTCATCGCGGGTTTCAGGCCCTTCTCGACGATAGCTTCCTTGATAATGCGGCGCTCTTTCGGGCTGAGGGTGTTGTGGAGCCAGTCGTAGCCGATGGCGAAGGCGTGACACATCTCAGCGGTGTCAAGAAAATGCGATGGGTTCCAGTCGGGGAAGGCCGCCGCTGCCATTAATTCCTTCTTCGCGCGCTCCGCGAAACGCTTTTCTCCGGAGAGGCGATAGACCAATCCGAGCGTGTAAATCCGGCTCAGGCATCTCCTGCTTTGAGACAGAAGCCGCGGTCCGATGATGACGTACTCGACGGGCTTCTGGTTGAGTATCCTGTCAGCGCTCCTTCGCAGCTCCTCGCTGTAGCTTTTGGCTTCAGGATGCCGCTTAATCATCGTCCGGATTCGCTTCAGGTCGCTGTCCAGCATGATCAGCCTCGGATGCCCCTTGTGGAGCGTCCTGAGGACGGTCTGCGACGTTGGCTTGGCCGGGGATTCCGTTGCGTTCGCCCGCAAGGGGAGACAGCAACAGGCTAATGCCATGGTGACCAGGACCGCGAGCCGTGTGATCGGATGCCTTTTCATTTTTTTCGCTCTCCTTCGATGTCGTGTGGACGGGTTTCCGTTATCCTTATTGTCGATGATGATACAATCACCGGCAGGCGGTCGCAACATGAAAGGGCCGCGGGCCGTGGCGGGTTGCGAAGAGATTCTTCGGTTCTTTGTCTGGTTGTTCTGCTGATAGAGGTGTCCGAGGCTACCCGCGTCAGGGGGTGTGATGTCGCTGGCCTTAAAAAATGGGCGGGGCGAAAATCCGGGCCTTTCCGGGCCTTTTGAGAGGCGCATGGTCACACATAACGCATTCGGGGAGAAGGAGATGGATGCCAGACCTTCGGCTCGGAAAAAGGCCCGGGGGGGGTGCTGAGAAGAGGCTGCTCGGAGCGCCAACAAGGCCCGTGGGGTCGGAAGATGAGAGAAAACTGCCGTGTCAGGGCAGAAAATGGCGTTGCGCGCGTCTCGGAAGGCGCCCGCCGAAGGCGAATTGGAATTGAGGAGCGGTGGCTTTTTCATCATTTCGGCAGTATCATAGCAGAATAATATCTTTTTGTCAACAGCGCGAGTAGATGGGGTGTGGCCGCGTTTGCGTGGCATGGGATGGATGAATCCCTTGTTCGAGAAGCCCGGCTCAAGCCGGCTCCCACGACCAAGAGGGCGAATCCCATGACCACCAGCTGAAGCAGGTGGCTAAGGGGAGCGCCGGCTAAAGCCCGGCTGCACATCAGAAAGGGTGGGTCATACCGAGTTGATAAGACCTTGCTTGCTATGCCACGATTCTGCGGCCACACCCAGTAGATGAGCGTCTGGGCAGATGTTGCCAAGAAATGGGTTGACAGATGCTCGCTGGGCGCGGGAGCATTCGGCGGAGAAGACTGCCTGATGCATGTGTTGTTGGGCAGGACCAACGGGCGCCACTGGATGGCCGACACACCGATGGGCGGTGGTAGATGTGTTTGCGGAAGCTGGCCCTTTTCTCCTACCGTTTTTCACTGCCTATCTGTACCCGGGAGCTATTGAAGCGGAGGGATTGTCGCTGGATGGCGCTTGTGTAGATTCGGCCAACGCTGTAACGTGGGGAACAGGTTTGAAAGGCATGGTGGAAAAGGCAAACTCTTGAACGGCAAAGGACGCGGAAATGAGAAAGATTCTTAGTGTGATAGGTGTTCTTTTGGTGCTCTGCATTTCGCAGGGAGCCTGGGGCGAGACGTGGTACGTGGACGACGCGGTTTCTGCGTCCGGCGATGGGCTAACGCCGCAAACAGCCTTTAAGACTATTCAGGAGGGCATAGATGCGGCAGCGGATGGGGATACTGTGCTGGTAGCTGACGGGAGGTACACAGGTGAAGGCAACAGGGACTTGGATTTGGGCGGCAAGCCAATAGTTGTGAAGTCAGAAAACGGCCCCGAAGATTGTGTTATCGATTGCGAAAATGAGCCATATGTTTGGGGGTTTCGTTTCGGTAGTGAGGAGACTTGGGAGAGCGTGGTGGATGGCTTTACGATTATGGGGCCCATCTGGTGCCAGATGTCATCCCCTACCATCCGGAACAACGTGATCACGGGGTCTGCGGGCATGGGTGGTATAAACTGTGTCTGGGCCTCCTCGCCCCTCATAGTCGATTGTCATATTAGGGATAATTCCGCCGAGGAGTTTGGAGGGGGCATATCTGTTCTGTCGCAGTCTTCTCCCACGATACAAAACAATACTATTACAGGAAACTCCGCGATTAGCGGAGTCTCCTGTCCAGGAAAGTTCGCGGCAAAGGGGGGCGGGATATTCGTTGGCGCCCTTTCATCTGCTACCATCCAAAACAACGTTATTGCAGAAAACCGCGCGGAGCTCGGAGGCGCCATCTATTGCGCCGACGCGTTGTCGGTTTTGATCCGCAACAATACGATCGTTGCCAACTCTGCGAGGGGCGGAGGCGCAATTCAGTCTGAGGGGTGTTCACCGACCATCACCAACAACATCATTGCTCTCTCAGAATTTGTTCCGCTTCCGGAAACCACATTGTGCCCCTGGTCTTACACGGATGTGATCCGCACCTATGTGTATGAAGGTGCGATCCTGGTAGGAGTTAATTGGAATTACGGTTTTTCTAATGATGGAGTGGCGGGATGGGTTACCATCGAGGGCTGCGGCATGGACGAAAGCTTATACGTAGAAGGTGGGGAACGATACAAGCTGGTAATCCGCTCTACGGCGAGAGAAGACTGCTTCACGTACCCGTGGTGCGAGATTATTGACGGCGGAATTGACCTGACGATTACCCCCGTTGACAATCCAGCCGGGGGGTTAAACTACAAAGAAGGCGATTGCCGTAGCTCGTCGATCGAGTCCATGGAATCCGGTGGTTTTTGGCAAACCGCGGGTATCGCGGCGAGTGGCGGCGAGGCCACCATTACCTATTGTGATCTTTACGATAACGACGGCGGAAATTACATCCTTTCGGGAGGGGAAGTTGACCTGGCTGGTAAGGATGGAAACATTTCAGAGGACCCGCTGTTTGTTGACGCCCCCGGAGGCGACTACCGCCTGCTGGCTGGGTCGCCGTGCATTGACGTGGGCATCAACGAGGACTGGATGTCCGATGCGGTTGATCTGGACGGCAAGCCCCGCGTCCTCAACGGAACCGTGGACATGGGGGCGTACGAGTACGAGCCTTTGTCATTCAACATCCTGGAGGTCTTGAAGGGGGCAGGAGGTGAGGCTCAGCTCACCTGGAAGAGTCGGCCCGGAGACAGTTACATCGTCTGCTTGTGCACCGATCTCTGCGGAGAGTGGAGTGAGGGGGCGACGATTGCGTCCCAGGGTGAAACAACCACCTGGAGCGATCCCGATACTGTATCTACACGCAAGTTTTACAGAATCGGAATCGAGTGAGGGGCCGAGCAGGGAGCGACACTCATAGCAGAGGGAGCAGAGAACGCAGAGGGAGCTCTGAGACGGTACGCACCCAAGTGGGACGGAGTATGATCTGTAAGAAGTGTGGGAAGGCGATGGTGGAGGAGAAGAGGAGCTTCCATAAGAAGCGGAAGTGGGTCTGCAAGAATTGCGGCAACGTCGTGATGCAGAAGGCTGGCAAGAGGTGAGCTGCGGCCCGGGGATGGCGGCTGGTTCTTTCTGGGGTTTACGGTTTCTCGAATGCCAGTTCGACGGCGCGGCGGTGGACGTTCCAGGCGATTTCGGGGAGGGCGGATGGGGGGAAGAATTTGGCGCCGGAGGCATCGTCGCCGCATTTGAGCTCGCCGCCGAGGATTTTTCCTGTATACACGACGAGGAGGCAGACGTAGCGGGGGTCGTCGAAGACGGAGTAGACGGCGAGGAGGCCGGTTAGTTCGACGTCGAGGTTGGTCTCTTCTTTGACCTCTCTGATGGCGCATTCCTCGACGGTTTCGTCAATCTCAAGGAAGCCTGCGGGCAGAGACCAGAGTCCTTCCTTCGGCTCGACGGCTCGCTTGACGAGGAGGATTTTCCCGTCCTGGATAATCGTTACGGCGGCGGGGACGGGATTGAAGTATTGGAGGAACCCCACGTGGGACGCAGACGACGGAAAAGGCTTTGAGCCACTCCAGCGATACGCTTTGGTTCATGATGATTCCCACAGCACAAGCGGCTGCCAATATCGTTTCCCTCGGCATCCTTCATTCCCCACTCTGCACGGCCTTCCCAGAAAGAAGTATTCTACTGAACCTAACAACAGGCGATCACCGGCATGCGATGCTTCTTAGCCTCCCCGAGACATTCGCGCAGCAGATCGCATTTGCCCAGGGTGAGAGCGCTGCGAGATGTCGGCCGTGGCTTGCTCCCAGGGAGCCTGGGTCGGAGAAGTCACCAGAAAGGGGATGGGGGACAACCTGGCCAGCGTTTCGAGCACATCCCGTCCTGTTACGTGTTGTGACATCACAAGGCGGCATCCTGTGCGGTCTTCCGGAATGAGGTGAACTGGAGAGCCTTTCCCTTTTACGGCCCTTGGGAGGATCATCTCGGTTCCGCGGGCGCGTCGAGATCGCCGATCGCAAACTGAATCCCGTCCAGATAGAACCGCAGAATCTTCGGATTCCACCAGATCTCGGTGCGGTGCCCGATTGCGCAGTAAAAGACGCGACCCTTCCCGTGCCGCCGCACCCAGGCCAGGGCAAAATCGTTGTCCTTGCGGTGGATCCACTTTACGGTCATGTTCGTGGTCTCAGTATCGAGCGACAGCAGAACGCGCACCTTCTTGCGCGAGTAGGGCTCACGAAACTGAAAGATTTCTTCGGTCAGACGGAAGTTCTCCCCGCCGAATCCGACCAGAAGCGGATGGTCCGGCTCCTCCAACTTGATGCCAACCTCCTCGTGCCATGGATGTCCCCAGTATCCAGCGCCGATCAATTCGAGAAACTCCGGCCAGTGGGTGTTGCCGCCGATGGCGTGGTGGTAGGCCACAATCCCGCCGCCGTTGGACACCCAATCAAGCAGGCTCCTGCGCAGCAGTTGCTCCATGGCGTCTCTGGCGGATTCATACGCCCCCAGCCTCCCTATGACCTCCTCCGTGGGCCGGATCCACGGGCCGTTGCTGTTGTTCATGACGATTGCATCAAATTGCTTCAGATTCTCCGGCAGGTACATCGCCACATCGTCGCTGACTACCGGCTTGAACGCGCCGGTCTTCTCGCCGAGCAGCTTCATCGCATGTTCTGCCTGCGGAATCGAATAGCCCTTGTGAGGAGACTTTTCCATGAACGGCGTATTCCAGATCAGGACGCGGCGAGGCTTCTTTGGCATGACACGCGCCTTCTCCGGCATCGCCGCTTCGATTCGCTTCGCCTGCTGCTTTGTGAGCTGCGCCGGAGCAACAGATGAAAATGTCAGAACGATCACCGTTGCGAGGACCCTCTTGCACAAGATTTTGCTCAGCATGATCGTAACCTCCTTATGACAACGTTTTCATCTAACCCAGGAAGGGCACAGATTAAGCCGATTATCTCGACACCGAACCGAGCACAGCAACAGTTAAACCTGGCAATACACGGCTGAATCATCCGCAGCGCATTCGCAGCCCTTACAATGACCAGCCCTTCCGGTACTCGCGGCGAAGCGCTTCGTGAGCCTCCGTACTGTTCACGATTTTCATCGCCAAGGGATTGAACTCAATCTTGTGATTGAACTGCGTGGCGACATTGCCCAAGAGCACAAATTCCGTCAACGCACCAGCATAGTTGAAGTTGGACATGGCTGGCGGTCCGCCCTTGCATGCATCGAGCCACTCGCGCTCGTGCCCGCGAGACCGAGGCAGCGACCTCGGTGGGCCTTCAAAGTTCTTGAACCTCTCCTCGGGAAGAAGAGTGAATTCGGTGTTGTGGGCATTGGAATACAGCTTGGCATTCTTACCCACGAGGAGAATGCCCGCCCAATCCTTCCATACCGGATCGTCCTCGCTGCTCCAGTCCAACGACCTTCCCATGAGCTTTTCGATCTGGCGGCGAATTCCCTTCTCCTCGAGTTGCTTGCCGCCGCCATTGTACCAGTTTAGCCTGACAGGCGGCAACTTGCCTCGCGCGGGGACGTCATAGCGGACGATCGCCCAGCGCGGGAACGAATCCCTGTCGATTTCCGAAACTTCGGCTTGCAGACGAATCACAGGTTTCGATGCGGCGGCAGGTTCGGCATACCAGAGCGAATCCATTCTCAAGGCCTTGAAGGCAACATTCATCATATGGCAAGCCCAGTTGCCCAACACACCGGTGCCGAACTCGCGCCAGCCGTGCCACCTCAGCCAGTCTGGGTGAAACGGGCGGTAGCGTGCCGGACCCAACCATAAATCCCAGTGAAGATACTCCGGGACCGGATGGGTTCCGGTCGGCCGTTTACGGTGTCCCGGTCCACCGCCTGTGTTCCAAACGTGGATCTCGCGAATTTCCCCGAGCACACCTGCCTGGATGAGTTCGACGGACCGCCGGAACGCCTCGCTGGCCGTGCCCTGGTTGCCCATTTGCGTGGCCACCTTGCACTTTGATGCCATCTCTCGCAGCGTTCGGGACTCGTAAACGCTGTGTGTCAGCGGCTTCTCGCAATAAACATGCTTGCCCATCTTCATTGCCATGGCGGAAGCCACGGCGTGGATGTGATCGGGTGTGGCGATGATCACCGCATCAATCCGTTTGTCCATCTCCTGGAGCATCTTCCGGAAATCGTGATACTTTTTGACGGCCGCGAGGCGCTTGAAAGAGCCAGCGGCCCGCCGCTCATTGACATCGCACATGGCCACAACGTTTTCCATCTTTGGAATTATCTGAACAAACCATGTGCCTCGCCCGCCGACACCTATGAGGCCGATGTTGAGCTTTTCGTTGGCTTCGTAACTCCAAACCGAGCGACTGCTCTCAAAAATCAACAGCCCCGCTCCGCCAAGTGCTGTGCTCGTAAGGAAATCACGTCGGGTCATTCGCGACTGCATCGTCTGCCCCTTCCTTTTTGTTGAGTTGCCATTGAGAATTTTCCGGCGTTCTTGAAGCCCACTTGAGCTCCCTTGGATGTGCCTCAACTACTCCCCATCTTAAGAAGGCGAAAGGACGATGTCAATCGCTCGGTCGCCCGTCCCGCCAAACCCCGCGCAGATCATCATGCTCTCGGCACTTGAGCTTTACCCGCTGTCAACCGCAAGTTTTTTCTTTGGAACCTTCGGGCGCGGAGTTTGTCATAATGACAAAGGAGAGTTGTTACAATCCTTTTACGACCACTGTGTCTACCGAACAGGTAGAATAATTGACTAAGTAATGAAAAGAACCGGAGAAACGTATGTCCGGAACCTCATCTGACATATTTTATCTTGTGAAATCGCAGGACGTTAGCTAAATGAATCAAGGAGATCACTGGATGCGCTTGGTTGAGAAGGAGGAGAGGATGAAGGTGGTGAAGGTTTTTGGGGTTGTGATGGTGGTGGTTTTGGCGGTGGGGCTTTTTGCTCTGGGAGAGGAAGGGACGAGGGAAGCCCAAAAAGTCTCGGAGGCGGCGGTGAATGGGGCGATTCAGGACGGCCGGTACGATGAGGCGCTGTCTCTGTTGGAGAAGAGGATTTCGGCGAACGAAGAGCGGGAGTATTCGCTGTATTTGAAAGGGCTGGTGCTCTATTTGAAGGAGGATTATGACGGGTGCATCAGGGCGCTTGGCAAACTGATCGAGGGGTATCCCCAGGGGAAGTGGTGCTATAAGGCGCGGTTTCGTCAGGCGGCGGCGTATTTGGCGAAGAAAGAGTATGACGCCGCAGAGAGGATTTTCGAGGAGGAAGCGGAACGGTTGATGTCGGGGGAGCGGAAGGATCGGATCGCGGGGGTGTACATCAAGTTTGCCGACGAGAGCATCTCTCCGCCGGACAAGTTGACGAAGTCGGATTACGACAAGGCGTATCGGTTGCTGAAGAAGGCTCTGGACCTGCAGGTCAAGAAGGCAACGAAGGATGAGGTGTCGTTCAAGCTCGCTCGGTGCATGGAGCTGGCGAAGAAGTGGAAGGAGGCGGCGAGAGATTATGAGTCGTATTTGAAGGAGTTCGGGAAGGACGGCAAGCACAAGGATGAGGCGCGGTACAACCTCGGCTGGTGTCAGTTGCAGTTGGGTCGGCATCAGGAGGCTCGTCGGGTGTGGCGGGACTTGATGCAGGGGTTCCAGAAGCAGGAGAAGGCATCGCTGACCGAGGAACAGCGCGACCTCTGGGCGAAGGCGGCGTTCAATGTCGCCAAGACCTATGATCTTCCTAATCCCGGCAATGCGCATTATCTCGATCTGGGGGTTACCGCGCTTCAGGATTTTCTCAAGCGATTCCCTGAGGATGAGAACGCACCGCAGGCTGCTTTCGACATCGCGCGGAGCCAGATGAACGTGGGGCGGGATGCGGAGGCGATGGAGAGTTTCAAGGCGTTTCTCGCGGGCGAGGGCTACAAGGTGGTCGGCGAGAAGGCGAGGGAAGTGCACGAGAAGCTGCGCATGGAAGCAACCTATCTGATGGGGCAGGTGTACCGGCGGCAGAAGAACTATGCGTCGGCCATCTCGACGTGGGAGGAGTACGTGAAGCGGTTTCCGAACGGTCCGCATTGGAGCAAGGCGCAGGAGGGGATTTTAGAGACGGAGTACAGCAAGGGAGCGGACCTGTTGAAGGAGGAGAAGTACGCGGAGGCGAGGCGTGCGTTTGAGGAGTTTCTGTCGCGGCATCCGTTGGATCGTCGGTTCGCCTCGGTCATGTACACCATCGGGCAGAGCTATTTCGACGAAGAGAAGTGGGATCAGGCGATCGGCGAATGGCGCAAGTTGGTGAGCAAGTTTCCGAAGAGCAACGAGGCGTCGCACTCTCAGTACATGATCGGGATGGTGTTCGAGGAAAAGAAGAAGGAGCTGGAGACGGCGATTGACGAATACAAGAAGGTCACCTGGGGCAACTGGAAGCCGCAGGCGGAGCAGCGCATCGCCACGATGAAGCAGAAAGAGCTGACGGTTCTCACGGAGAGGACGTTCCGCGCGAGTGAGAAAGCGAAGGTGAAGGTTCAGGTTCGGAATATTGAGAAGCTGACGGTGAACGCGTATCGCTTAGACCTGGTGGACTATTTCCGGAAGATTCATCTGATTCGGGGCGTGGAGGACCTGGACATCGGGCTGATTGATCCGGACAAGGTGTGGGAGGTCGAGGTCGAGGACTATGAGCGCTATAAGCCGATCGAGCAGGAGATCGAGCTGCCGTTTGAGGAGCCGGGGGCGTATGCGGTCAACATCTCCGACGAGAAGACCTACGAGGCGACGACGCTGGTTTTGAAAAGCGACCTGGACATCATCATCAAAAGCTCGCGCAGGAGCGTGTTTGTGTTCGCGGAAAACATGGCGGAGAAGAGGCCGTTTGCGGGGGTGAAGGTTTACGTCTCCGACGGGAAGAAGGTGCTCTGCGAAGGGGAGACGGACGACGACGGGGTCTTCCGCAAGGACCTCGAGGAACTGAAGAGCCTGAACGATCTTCGGGTTCTGGCGGAGAAGGACGGGAGCTTCGCGTCGAACTTAGTGGGACTTTCAGGGCTCGGTTTCGCGCGTGGGTTGTCGCCCAAGGGATACATCTATACCGACCGCCCGGCGTATCGCCCGGGTCAGCAGGTGAGCATTCGGGGGATCATCCGGACCGTGAAGGAGGATCGGTACTGGTTCGAGAAAGGGGAGGAGTACGTATTAGATATTGTGGACTCGCAGGGAAGGATTTTGAAATCGGAAGAGGTGTCCCTGTCGGAGTTTGGGACGTTCCATTCCGATTTCGATCTGGACAAGTTTGCTCCGGTGGGGAATTACCAGCTTCGGGTGCACCCGCCTCAGGGGAAGACCGGTCCGACGTTTGCGGGAA